>Ga0209370_1000033_pt1 | contig 409426 bp, 388 predicted proteins | sample AgamicAtPrz_FD_187164 | JGI IMG/M metagenome (GOLD analysis project Ga0209370, IMG submission 187164) | Agave microbial communities from Guanajuato, Mexico - At.P.rz (SPAdes) (version 2) | ecosystem: Host-associated > Plants > Phyllosphere > Phylloplane/Leaf | place: Guanajuato, Mexico...
GGTGGTTTTAGCGGTGGGGCTCACCTGTTCCCATTCCGAACACAGAAGTTAAGCCCACCAGCGCCGATGGTACTGCGACAAGCGGGAGAGTAGGCCGCCGCCAGTTTTTATTTAAAGTCTCATACAACTTTGTTTGTATGAGACTTTTTTTGTTTGTATACTTTAATTTTGCAATAAGCAATAAGCAATAAGCAATAAGCAATAAGCAATAAGCAATAAGCAATAAGCAATAAGCAATAAGCAATCTCAACAAATCTGTGGGATACTTCTGACTTCTTTTTCCACTATTAAAAATTTTTCACAAAAGATTATTTCTATTCATAAAAATTAAAATAGATTAAATCTGTTAAAGCTCTTCTATTTATATTGTAACTTTATTTTATGAAAGAGCATATTGTGAGAGGGTTCAGATTTGAAACTTATAAAGCGCCGGAATTATCTGTATTTGATCGGTTGCTGGAAATTTTTACAGATTTACTGACCCATACCTCGGGAGATTTTGATGAAGCAATCGACTGGCTTCGAATGTTGGACGAAGAATACCAACTGACTACTCCGGAATATACTATTGATGATTTTATTGAAGACCTTAAAAAGAAAGGATATATCCGCGAAGAAGTTGACCCTAATGGTGGAAACGGAATTCGGTTGAGTGCAAAGATGGAGCAAAATATCCGTAAACAGGCACTTAATCAGATATTCGGGAATCTTGGAAAAAGCGGAAACGGAAATCATAAAACCAATAAAAGCGGAACGGGAGAGGATACCACGGGAGAATTCCGTAATTACAACTTTGGAGATCCGGTAGAGAAAATTTCTATTACGGAAAGTCTTAAAAATGCCCAGATCAATAACGGAATCGGAGATTTTCACCTCACTGAAGATGATTTAATTGTGGAAGATAGTATTCATCAATCCCAGATGAGCACGGTTTTAATGATAGACATCAGCCATAGTATGATTTTATATGGTGAAGACCGTATCACTCCGGCCAAAAAAGTAGCAATGGCACTTGCTGAACTAATTACAACACGCTATCCGAAAGATACTTTGGATATCATTGTTTTTGGAGACGATGCATGGCCTGTTAAAATTCAGGATCTGCCTTACTTACAGGTTGGCCCGTATCACACCAATACGGTTGCCGGACTTCAGCTGGCGATGGATATTTTACGCAGAAAAAGAAATACCAATAAACAGATTTTCATGATTACCGATGGAAAGCCAAGTTGTGTACGTCAGGCTGATGGTACGTACTATATGAATTCTTTCGGTTTGGATGAATATGTTGTTCAGAAATGTTATAATATGGCGTCTCAAGCCAGAAGATTGCACATTCCTATTACGACTTTTATGATTGCGCAGGATCCTTATCTGCAGCAGTTTGTAAGTGAATTTACAGAAGCCAACCAAGGGAAAGCCTTTTATACGGGACTTAACGGATTAGGTCACATGATTTTTGAAGATTATGAAGCTAATCGTAAGAAAAGAATTCGCTAAAAAATCTATTCTTAACAAGAAATATATTTTAAGAAGTAATAAATCAGATTTTAAATAAATAAAATGACTGAAAAGCCAACTATAAAAACATTAGGCTCATTAAGAGCATCAGGATATCTATCAAAAAATATTAAAGACGAATTAAGAGATAATTTAAAGGCTAAAATTCGCAACAAGGAATCTGTATTTGAAGGAATTTTCGGATATGAAAATACGGTTATCCCTCAATTGGAGCACGCGATTCTAAGCCGGCACAATATTAATTTACTAGGATTAAGAGGTCAGGCAAAGACCAGACTGGCAAGAATGATGACCTCTTTACTGGATGAGTGGATCCCTTTTATTGCTGGAAGTGAAATTAATGACGATCCGCTTAATCCAATTTCACGTTATGGTAGAGAATTAATCGAAAAAGAAGGTGATAATACCCCTATAGAATGGCTTCACCGCGATGAAAGATTTTTTGAAAAACTGGCGACTCCGGATGTTACGGTTGCCGACCTGATCGGTGATGTTGACCCTATTAAAGCTGCCAATCTTAAACTTTCTTATGCGGACGACCGTGTGATTCATTTTGGAATGATTCCGCGAGCGAACCGTTGTATTTTTGTCATTAATGAATTGCCGGATCTTCAGGCAAGAATCCAGGTTTCTCTGTTTAATATTTTACAGGAAGGAGATGTGCAGATTCGTGGGTTTAAAGTGAGAATGCCTTTGGATATCCAGTTTGTTTTCACGGCGAATCCGGAAGATTATACCAATAGAGGAAGCATTGTAACTCCGCTGAAAGACCGTATCGGATCACAGATTTTGACCCATTATCCTGAAAATATTAATATTGCAAGAGAAATTACCAGATACGAATCCAGTTTAGACAGCCGTCAGAAATATGGAGTGCATGTTCCTTCTCTGGCGAAAGATCTTTTGGAGCAGATCGGTTTTGAAGCCCGCGACAGCGAATATGTAGATTCAAAAAGTGGAGTGAGTGCCCGTATGAGTATCACTGCTTTTGAAAATTTATTGAGTACCGCAGAGCGTAGAGCTCTATTAGCAGGTGACGAAAAAACTTCTGTAAGATTAAGCGATTTTGTGGGGATTATCCCGGCGATTACAGGAAAAGTAGAGCTGGTATATGAAGGAGAGCAGGAAGGTGCAGAAGCGATTGCTCAATTGTTGATTGATAATGCAATCAGAACTTTATTCACCTCTTATTTCCCAAAAGTAGAAAAGCTGGAGAAGAAAAATATTGACGGACCGTTCAGCCAGATTACGGACTGGTTTCTGGAAGACGACGGCTCTTTGGAAATTACGGATGAATCTACAGATGAAGTGTATGCAAAATCCCTTAACAGAATTGCTCCTCTTGACCAGATTATTGAAAAATATCAGCCGGATACGTTGCCGGAAGATATTTTATTCTTAAAAGAGTTTATCCTTTGGGGCTTGGCGGTTAATAAAAAGCTGAATAAAGAGAGATTCAGAACGGGAGTGTTCTTTTCTTAGAACTAAATTTATTTGAAGCTACTTCCCGCTTTCCGCACTCGCTATTTTTTCTTTATTGGCTGCGGCGGCTTTGCCGCCGCAGCCAATAAAGAAAAAATGAGCTCAAACAATTGCTGCAATCGGGGCTAGGGTGCAATCAATATTATAATTGAAGAATAGAGGAATTAAAAATTACAATGTTTCTAAAAGCTTAGAACAAAAAAAGATGTGGAAAACCAATTCCACATCTTTTTTATTTTTAGATAAACAGATTATCAGACCTGGATAACTCCCAGATTGAATTTCTCAGTAATAGGAGAATGATTGGCTGCTTCAATACCCATGGAAATCCATTTTCTTGTATCTGTAGGGTTGATGATCGCATCTGTCCAAAGTCTTGCAGCGGCATAAGTGGCCTCTGTCTGTTTCTGATATCTTTTAGTAATCTTATCTAAAATTTCATTGTGCTCTTCCTCAGAGATTTCTTTGCCTTGCTTTTTCAATGTAGATTCCTGGATTTGAACCAAAACTTTTGCTGCTTGCGATCCACCCATTACAGCAAGATCTGCCCATGGCCATGCTACAATTAATCTTGGATCATAAGCTTTACCACACATGGCATAATTTCCGGCTCCGTATGAGTTTCCTGTGATAATTGTAAACTTAGGAACTACAGAATTTGAAACGGCATTCACCATCTTAGCTCCGTCTTTAATAATACCGCCATGTTCGGATTTTGAACCTACCATAAATCCTGTAACGTCCTGGAGGAATATTAAAGGAATTTTTCTCTGGTTACAGTTGGCAATAAATCTTGTCGATTTATCAGCTGAATCCGAATAAATAACTCCTCCAAACTGCATTTCACCTTTACCGCTCTTCACAAGCTTTCTCTGGTTAGCTACAATTCCCACGGACCAGCCGTCAATTCTGGCTGTAGCGCAGATGATACTTTTTCCGTAGTCAGGTTTATATTCTTCATATTCTGAATTGTCTACTAGGCATTTAATGATTTCATAGGTATCATACTGTTCCGCTCTGGAAACAGGGATAATTCCAAAAATATTGTCCGGATTTTCTTTTGGCGGAAAGCTCTCTATTCTGTCAAATCCTGCTTTTTCAGTACTTCCAAGGGACTTCATGATATTTTTGATTCTGTCCAGTGCATCTTTATCATCTTTAGCCTTATAATCGGTAACTCCTGAAATCGAACAGTGGGTAGTAGCTCCTCCCAGAGTTTCATTATCAATACTTTCTCCGATCGCTGCTTTTACAAGATAGCTTCCGGCGAGGAAAATAGAACCGGTTTTGTCAACAATCATGGCTTCATCACTCATGATCGGAAGATAGGCACCTCCGGCAACGCAGCTACCCATAACCGCCGAGATCTGGATGATTCCCATAGAGCTCATCTTGGCATTGTTTCTGAAAATACGCCCGAAATGCTCTTTATCAGGGAAAATCTCATCCTGCATTGGAAGATAAACTCCTGCAGAGTCTACCAGATAAATGATCGGAAGCTTATTCTCCATTGAAATTTCCTGTGCTCTCAGGTTCTTTTTTCCTGTAATAGGGAACCATGCTCCCGCTTTTACAGAGGCATCATTGGCCACAACGATGCACTGTCTGCCGGAAACGTAGCCCATTACGACTACCACCCCGCCACTAGGACAGCCTCCATGCTCTTCATACATCTCATAACCTGCAAATGCACCGATTTCTATAGAATCTGAATCTTTATCGAGAAGATATTCAATTCTTTCTCTGGCTGTCATTTTTCCCTCATCACGAAGCTTTTGAAGCCTCTTTTCTCCGCCTCCTTTTTTTATTTCAGCGAGCAATTGATTGATATCAGATAATTTTAATCTATTTTGATCTTCCCGTTTATTAAATTCAAGGTCCATAAAATTTCAATTTTTTACGGCTAAAGATACTATTTTTATAATGAATTAAGGTTGAAGTAAAACAAGTGTTTAATATATTGGTTCTCAGAAAATTGTGAAATTTTTAACAAAAAATTATTTTTAAATTACTGATATTTTTTCTAACTTTACTTCAGAGTAAATGGGATGATATTCCCTTATAATTACTCTAAGTTCCTAGTTTATTTTTTTAATAGTTTATTATTTGAAGGCCCTGAACGTTGAACAAATTTTCAGGGTTTTTTATGCCCGTTAAGATCAATTAGGGCAATTATTCAGAATAATATTTTCTGTATTCTATGATATTCAGATAAGAAGATGTGCCTTTATTTTTCTGGTATTTTTTATAAGGACTGAAGCCTAACTTTTCCGGAATTCTTCTGCTAGCTATATTTGCTTCATCAACCGGATAGAGAATATATTGAAAAGTAAAATTACTTTCTGAAAACTTAATCAGGCTGGTAATAATTTCAGTACCCAATCCCATACCCTGCCTATCTTTTCTTAACCAAAGTCCAAATTCTATAGATTCTGCTGATATATTATGAATTCCGCAGCAGCCTATAAATTTCTCATTTAAATCAAGAACAGCCATGACGAGATCGGTATTTTTTAAGAGAGATTCTTTGGATGAATTTACAAAATTCAGAACGTCATTTCTATCCCCAGTTGGATTGTAAGGCATATACTTGGTAACTTCTGCAGTGAAACATTCATTAATATCATCAATGTACAGGTCTTCCACAGGTTTCAGGATCAACCGATCCGTTTTGATTCTAATATTTGTGTTTAATTTCATTAAGCAAATCTATAATTTTTCTTCATAATAAAGTTTTGTATTCCAATCCAATAAAGTTTTAATGTTGTTGAATACCTCATAAAATATATCTTTTCTATTAATTTCTAAGATTAATTAGAGAAAAGGTATAAAAACAGACCGAATAATTATTTGTTAAAGTAATATTTATACTTTTTTATGAGATTTATAAAAGCCTATTTGTAAATTTGCCTGTTTAAAATTTACAGAAGTTAGGATATGCAAAAATTAGCGCTTTTCAGGCTGCACTTGATTGTTTTTTTATGGGGGTTCACTGCAATTTTGGGAAAACTGATTCATGCCAATGCCCAGGTTCTTGTATTTTACAGAATGCTGTTTGCTGCTGTGTTTTTATTTGTCTTTATCAGGGTTTATAAAAAGGAAAGTATTAAGGTATCCAGGAAAATATTTTTTCAGCTTGCAGGAATAGGCTGTGCCATGGCGCTTCACTGGTACTGCTTTTTTTATTCGATTAAAGTATCCAACGTTTCGATAGCACTAAGCTGCCTGTCACTTTCCACATTGTTTGCATCCATATTGGAGCCTGTCATTTTTAAAAGAAAGATTGATATCTCAGAAGTCGTGATGGGAGTCGTGATAGTTGCCTGTATATTATTAATCTTTAAAACTGAATTTCATTTCAAGGAAGGGATCGTCTATGGAATACTCTGTGCGGTGTTCGGGACCGTTTTCTCTGTTTTTAACGGCAAAATGTTTGGTAAAACCAGCTCGGGAAATATTATATTCTATGAAATTTTCTGCGGATGGTTTGTTCTTGCCCTATTTTATACTTTGACGGGACAGATTTTTCAGATCAATGAAATAAACTACAGAGATCTGGCGTTAATATGCTTATTGGCAAGCGTTTTTACTGCTTTTCCAATGCTGGAATCAGTGAAGCTGATGAAATATATTTCGCCTTTTACTCTAATTTTAACAGTTAATTTAGAACCTGTCTACGGAATTATACTAGCTTTTTTTATCTTTGGAGAATCAGAAGAAATGAGTCCCGTATTTTATATGGCTTCAGGCGTTATGATACTGGCAATCATTGCAAACGGATTAATGAAAGCCAGAAAACAAAAAAACTTTAACTAAGCATCAAATTTATATGATGAAGAAATATTTTTTACTTGCATTTTCACTGCTGTTTGGGCTGTCTCAATCTCAGATCATAAGAAAATACTCCAATGAATTTTTAAATATCGGAGCCGGAGCGAGAGGACTGGCTATGGGAGGAGCCGTCATTTCCAACCAGGACGATGTGTATTCACCGATGTGGAACCCGGCCGGTTTAATGGCCATTGAGAAAGACTGGCAGGGAGCAGCGATGCACGCAGAATATTTCGAATCCATCGCGAAGTATGATTATCTGGCTTATGCAAAAGTTTTGGAAGAAGGCGTGTTTGGAGTTTCAATCGTAAGACTGGGGGTAGATAATATCCTGAACACAACTCAAATGATTGATTCCGAAGGTAATATCGATTATGATAAAATTACAAAATTTTCCCAGTCAGATTATGCTGCCATCCTTTCCTATGCATTTAATCCTGCTGGAAATACTAAGCTTGATGTCGGAGTAAATGCCAAAATTGTTTACAGAAATGTTGGGAAATTCGCCAGTGGCTACGGTTTTGGTTTCGATATCGGAGCTATCTATAAAGCAGACAACGGATGGAAATTCGGAGGAATGCTGCGTGATGCAACGACTACGGTCAACTTTTGGAGCATTAATCAGGGAGAACTTTCCACAGTGGTGAACGGTGAAGAATTTAACCCGGCACCAAAAGATAAAATGGAACTTACCATGCCGAAACTGAATGTAGGGGCAAGTAAAATTTTCAATATTAACAGCAGTATTTATGTATTGCCGGAAGCCGGTATCAATGTTGATTTTGCCAAAACAGCAGCCCTGATATCAACGGATTTTGCAAGTATTACACCCTACGCCGGTGCTGAACTTGGGTATCAGAAAATGATCTTTGTACGACTTGGGGTGAACAGGTTCCAGTCCATTACAGATATTGAAGACCTCAAAAGAAAAGTTTCTTTCCAGCCGAGTGCAGGTCTTGGGATAAGATACCGCGGACTTACACTGGATTACGCCATTACCAATTCAGGGATCGGAGGATCTAATTTCTATTCCAATTTTTTCTCTCTTAAACTGGATATGGGAGCGTTCAGAAATGATTAACTTTGAAACGTAATTTAAAAGCAATGAAAAAGATTTCCATACTTACATGTATATTCGCAGTAACAGCTGTTTTTGGACAGAAAGTTTCAGATTATAAATATATTTCCATTCCTCACACCTTTAAGGATTTTGAAAAAGAATCCTATGGCCTTGATGGAGTTTTGATAAAAACCTTAAAATCTAAAGGTTATATAGCGATTCAGGAAGGAAAAGATCAGTGGCCCGCTGAAATTGATAAAAGCTCATGCAGCTTTGCGGTAGGCAATATCAATAATAAAAGCAGTTTTCTGAGAAACAAAGTAGAAGTTGAGTTCAAAGACTGTAATGGGAAAGTATTATTTTCATCAAAAGGAGATTCCAGTCTTAAAGAATATAAAGAAGGATATCAGGATGCCCTTAACCGGTCTCTGGTTTCACTTCCCGTTTCAAATCCTGTAGCTAATCTTCAGGTTACAAAAACTGAAAGCCCAAAAGAACAGCAGGTTGTGAAAAAAACAGAAGAGGCTTCACCAGCACCTGTTTCTGAAAATAAATCCGGAAAATACACCAACGGTAAGGTAAATCTTCAGAAAATCCAGGTAGATACCAATCAGTTTATCCTGGCAGACGGAGGAAGCTCTGTGCCATTTGCTGTGTTTAAAAATTCTTCCAAAAAGGATGTTTTCAGAGTAAAACTTTCGGACGGAAGCTCTACCATCGGATATTTTGAAAACGGAAATATCGTAATTGATATGCCACAAGCGAACGGAGAATTTGCCAAAGAAATATTTTCAGCAAAATAAAACGTAACATAAGACGATAAACGAATATAATCCTTAATCCAAACCGGAATTAAGGATTTTTTGTTTTTTTAATTCCCGTTGAAATATTCATAAATAACAGCAGCCTTACTTTTCCCAAGAATTTCTTCCAGGGTTTCCAGGTTCGATTCTTTAATTCGTTTTACAGATTTCAGTTTGGAAAGCAGAAGCTCAATGGTTTTTTCTCCAACGCCCGGAATTTCTTCAAGCTCAGATTTGATAGTAGAATTTTTTCTCCTTGTTCTGTGATGTCTTACCCCGAAACGGTGAGCTTCATCCCTTACTCTCTGCAGGATTTTTAAGGTTTCAGACTTTTTATCAAGATATAAAGGAATAGAATCTTCAGGAAAGAAAATTTCCTCAAGCCTTTTGGCGATCCCTACAATTGTGATTTTGCCATAAAGACCTAATAATTTTAAGCTTTTTACAGCAGATGAAAGCTGTCCTTTTCCTCCGTCTATAAGGATCAGTTGCGGAAGATCTTCTCCCTCGTCCAGCATCCTTTTATAACGGCGGTAGATGACTTCTTCCATGGTCGCAAAGTCATTGGCTCCTTCCACTGTTTTCGGGTGGAAAATCCTGTAGTCAGCTTTACTTGGCTTACCGTCTTTAAAAACGACACAGGCAGAAACAGGATTGGTTCCCTGAATATTCGAGTTATCGAAACCTTCAATATGTCTCGGCTCTACAGGCATCCGAAGAAGCTTTTGCATTTCGGACATAATTCTGTTCGTATGCCTTTCCGGATCTACAATCTGTACCTGCTTCAATTTTTCTAAACGGTATTCCTTTGCATTCTTTTCCGAAAGTTCCACGATCCTTTTTTTGTCGCCAACTTTCGGAACGATAAGCTTTACATTCGGAATTTCCACAGATAAATGGAACGGAAGCAATACTTCCTTGGAATCGGAGCCAAACTTCTGGCGGATCTCTATCAATGCTTCTTCCAGGATATCTTCATCGGTTTCTTCCAGGATTTTTTTAATCTCTGTGGTAAAACTCTGGATGATATTTCCGTTCCTGATCTTAAAGAAATTGACATAAGCCGCCGTTTCATCACTGGTCATTCCAAAAACATCCACATCATCAATATTGGGATTTACCACCGTATTCTTAGCCTGGTAATCTTCCAGAATATCCAATCTTTCCTTGATGATCTGTGCTTCTTCAAATTTAAGGTTGGAAGCCATTTTCATCATCTGATTCACCAGATACTCCTTTGCCTTCCGGAAATCCCCTTTGATAATTCCACGGATAGCATCGATCTTTTCGTCATAATCTTCTTTGCTTTCCAGATTCTCACAGGGACCTTCACAGTTTTTAATATGATACTCAAGACAAACCTTATATTTTCCTTCTGCAATTTTTGAAGGGGAAAGATTAAGATTACAGGTTCTCAGCTTATAAATATGCTTAATGGTATCCAGTAAAATCTTTGCCGGCCGCACTTTTGCATAAGGTCCGTAATATTCGGAACCGTCCTTGATTACATTTCTGGTCAGGAATATCCTTGGGAAACTTTCATTTTTAATGCAGATCCAGGGATAGGTTTTGTCATCCTTCAGCAATACATTATAAAAAGGGCGGTGCTCTTTGATCAGGTTGTTTTCCAATAAAAGAGCATCATATTCACTGTTTACGATGGTTGTTTCCAGACGGGCAATCTTGCTCACCATTATTTTAATACGGTAGCCTGGAAGGTTTTTATTAAAGTAGGACAGAACCCTTTTCTTTAAATGCTTGGCTTTTCCTACATACAGTAATTGATCGTTTTTATCATAATAACGATAAACGCCAGGTTCCGATGGTAAAGTTTTGAGCTGTAATTCTAAAGAAGGATTCATATAACAAAATTAAGGAAACTTTCCCTATTTAAAAAAAGAAAACCTGCAGATGACTCTACAGGCTCATTTTATTGTTCAAAGTATTTTTATCCGTGGTTCATTTCGGTATATTGATAGATCAAAAAGCTTAGATAATCCCATTCTACAGAGTTTTTAGGGTACTTCTTCATGAATTCTGCATTGTCTCCAAAAAGGAAATCGTAGTTGTCTTCAAAATCATCTTTATGAAGCCACATCACTTTGTCACCCTTTTTTACATAATAAGATTTGATGACACCGCCGCCAAATGCAGGAGCTCCAGCAAAACCTGTAGAAATGGTTTCTGAAGCAAACGGATCATGATAAACCGTAATAAATTCATTAAATTCAGGATTGATCACCTGCATTAAAAAAGCTTTAGGCTCTTTCTTGTTTTTTAAAGAAACAATCTGGTTTTCATAGGGGATTGCATCATTGGTTACAGACTTACTGTATTTTTTGGTGCTGTAATTTCTCATGTTTGAAATGAACTTTCCTGCTTTCATAGATTTTTCCCTTTCTGTCGCATACAAATACATTTCAGCAATGTCTGCTGCCGCAAATTTCATGGGCTTTCCTGTATCAACATCTTCAATGGTAATGGAAAGAATCTGTCCCCTCTGTTTTTCCCAAGATTTACTGTAACCCTGGTATTCAGTATTATCTTTTAATATAATTGTAGAAACCTTTTTATCAGATGCAGTATCGAAACCTTCGTTAAACAGATAACGATTCATTTCTTTTCTTTCTTCTTTAGAATATTTTACCTTCTGGGCGAAAGTAGCAGTACCTGCAAGACATAATGTAAGCAGTAAAGTTGTAAGTTTCATAAGTTATTAGTAATTGTTTTTAATTTCGGTGGTAAAAATAGTAAATTAATTTACTTATTGTTTATAAAAATGCAACGCGGCGAAATTTAGCTTTTCCAATTATCGTTAAATGTGTAATTTTAAGGAAATTTTTTAGAAATGATATACGGTGTAGATGTTTTCACTTTCCATGATGTTCTGGAAATCTGTAAAAAACCAGGTAAAGCCAAACTTAATAAAGCAGCCAAAGAACAGATCCTAAAATCTCAGAAAAATGTTCAGAAAATAGTAGAGTCCGATAGATGCGTCTATGGGATCAATACTGGTTTCGGACCTCTTTGTGATACCAAAATATCAGCTGACGAAACTGCCCAGCTGCAGTATAATCTTATTATTTCCCATGCAGTAGGAGTAGGAAAACCTATCCATAAAGAATTTTCCAAAATCATGATCATTGCAAAAGTTCATGCTTTATCAAAAGGATTTTCAGGAGTTTCCTTGGAAGTGATTGAAAGGCTGATCCTGATGCTGGAAAAAGATATTATTCCTGTAGTGCCTGAACAAGGTTCTGTAGGAGCATCGGGAGATTTGGCTCCTCTTGCCCATCTTGTATTGCCATTATTGGGATTGGGCCAGGTTTGGGAAGGAGATCAGATCTACGATACCATGGAAGTTCTGGACAGACATGGTCTTGAACCATTGGCGCTGGGCCCGAAAGAAGGTTTGGGGCTGATCAACGGAACCCAGTTTATTCTGGCTCATGCAATTAAAGGATTGGAAAAGTTTGAATACTTACTAAACCTTGCAGATTTGACTGCTGCAATGAGTATTGAAGCTTACAGAGGTTCTGAAAGTCCGTTCAAAAAAGAACTTCACGATATAAGACCTTTCGAAGGAAGTAAGAAAGTAGCGGCCAGAATGGTTAAGTTTTTAAAAGGCTCAGAAAACATGAAGGCCCACGAAGACTGTGAAAGGGTTCAGGATCCATACTCGATGCGATGTGTTCCGCAGGTACACGGTGCCAGCAGAAATGCTTTTGAACATCTTAGAATGATGGCAGAAACAGAACTGAATTCTGTAACGGACAACCCGATCGTTCTAAGTGCTGAAGAATCTATTTCCGGAGGAAACTTCCACGGACAGCTGATGGCTCTTCCACTGGATTATGCAACATTGGCAGCAGCAGAGCTTGGAAATATTTCAGACAGAAGAAGTTATTTATTGCTGGAAGGAAAGTATGGACTTCCAAGATTGCTTACGGAAAGCTCAGGACTGAATTCAGGATTCATGATCCCGCAATATACCTCAGCTGCTTTGGTTACGGAAAATAAAACACTGTGTTTCCCGGCTTCAGCAGATTCCATCCCTACAAGTCTGGGACAGGAAGACCATGTTTCCATGGGAAGTATTTCCGGTAGAAAATTCAATCAGGTGCTGGGAAATCTGGTTAATATTTTAGCTGTGGAATTAATGTTTGCAGCACAGGGACTGGAATTCAGGAGACCTTCAAAATGTTCGAAGATCATCGAAGAAAATTTTGCGATCATTCGTTCAAAAGTGAAAAAGCTTGAAGACGACAGATTAATCGGGCAGGATATGCTTGCTATTGCAGAACTCATCAATAACAGAGAATTTAAAGTAGACTAATTTCAGTTTAAAATATCATAGAAAAGCTTCCATTTCCGGAAGCTTTTTTTATTCTAAGCTCTTATGAATATTGAATGATTTTCTTTCAAACAGAATATGTCAGGAAATGGATTTTTTAGAATGAATCAACAATATACTTTTGTCTGTAAAAATAACATCATGCATACAACATGTACACCTTCCATCTTATACTTTGGAACACCGGTAATACTGATTTCAACAGTAAATGAAAACGGAAGTTTCAATGCTGCTCCTATTTCATCAATCTTTTGGCTGGGCTGGCGATGTATCATTGGTATTTCGGCAGTATCGAAAACTTCTGAAAATTTATTAAGAACCGGTGAATGTGTCATAAACCTTCCTTCAGCGGATCAGGTTGGAATGGTCAATAAACTTGCGCTCACAACAGGCTCAAATCCTGTTCCCCAAGGAAAACAAGACAAAGGATATCGGTACGAATCCCGGAAATTTGAAATTGCAGGAATGACGCCCGTTGAATCCACATTAATTAATTTACCCCGAATATTAGAATGTCCCGTACAAATGGAAACCCGCCTCGCTAAAGTAAATCTGCTGGCAGAAGATAATGAGGCCCAGCGCGGAAATATTATTTATATAGAACTTAAAATAGTAAGAGTACATGCAGAGGAATCTATACTTGCGGATGGTTTTCCTAACCGGATTGATCCTGATAAATGGCGCCCGCTCATAATGAGTTTTCAACAGTTTTACGGTCTCGGCAGTAAACTTCAGGAGTCTACATTGGCTCAGGTTCCGGAAGAACTTTACCGCACCGCTGAATTTCATTCTATTCAGACAAAGTAAAAGGTTAAATAACTGTTTATATAGATATTCATTAAATTTGTGTAACCTGCAAAAGTTAAAAATAAGCAGAAACAAGAATTTCTAAATATTTATTTTACAAAACGGCAATGACTATAAAAAGAACGAATTCCTCAGATACAGATTTTCAGAACTTAGTTAAACTCCTTGATGCCGATCTGGCAGTTCGTGACGGAGAAGACCACGGATTTTATCACCAGTTTAATTCAATTGATGCCTTAAAAAATTGTGTGGTAGCTTATTCTGAAGATACTGCTGTTGGTTGTGGTGCATTTAAACCTTTTTCCGAAGATGCCGTAGAGATCAAAAGAATGTATACCAATGAGGGAATGAGAGGAAAAGGATTTGCATCGAAAATATTAAATGAACTGGAAACCTGGGCCAAAGAAGAAGGCTTTAGCAAATGTGTTCTGGAAACAGGGATCAAGCAGCCGGAAGCCATTGCTCTGTATGAAAAGAACGGATATTACAGAATCCCTAATTACGGACAGTATATTGGTATTGACAATAGTGTTTGCTACGAGAAATTACTATAGATTTTTTAGCAGCTGGACGTAAAGATTCATATTCAGGTAATACTAAATTCATTTTTTATAAGCTTTTAATTCACATCAAAGTGTTATATTGTGGTTCCAAACCATAAAATTAATACTATGAAAAAAAGTGCATTTTACCTTCTGGCACTATTCTTTACATTGAATTCATGTACCAGGGACGAACTTCAGACTGAAAATCCTGCCATTGAAGCTGTTCAGAAAGACCCTTTAACAGGAAAGCAGATCAATGCTGAAATCAACAGTACAATTAAAAACACCGGGACATTTAACTGGAAAAACGCTTCGGATCACTTGCTTTGGAGTGCTGTTTTCAGAGGAAACAGGATGGTCTCCATCGGCTTTGGAGTATCAAAAGATGATTTCGACAGAAGCCTGTCGGCAAACAGCAAAGCAATGGAAGCGGAGATCCTTGATGTCATCAGACAGCAGGAAGGCGTTGAGCAGATGAGATTTCTGATTTCTTCCGATCAGTATCTTAATCAGCTAGATGTTGTCATAGAAAAGGAAGAAACTATTACAGCACTGCGAAAGATGAAAACCATCCGCTATGTAGAGCCGGGAGATTATCATTATTTTGAAATAGAAAACAGCATCAATCCCAATGCAAAATCAAGTGGTTCTTCAGGATGTGGATTTGATTCTGCTGTTTTAAATGCTGCAGATTATACCACAACGGCTCCTAATGCTAAAATTCCATGGGCCTTTACCCAGCACAATATTCCCAATGCCTGGAGCTACAGTACGGGAGCAGGAGTGACCATAGGATTGATTGATACCGGAGTTTCGCCAGAACAGACCTTATTGGGAAGCAGTTTCAATAACGGAGCATCTTCCGGAAGAACAATCAGCAAATTCGGATCATATGTCAACGGATCCACTACAGACGGTCCGGCAGATCAATGCGGACACGGAACAAAGATGGCTTCTGTGATGGCAGCCCCGAAAAATAATGCAGGACTTCCCGTAGGAGTTGCCTACAATGCCAATCTTATTACTTACCGTGCGGCTTCCAATGTTGTACTGGAAACTTCCAGTGAGCAGAATGGAGTAAAAACAGCATTCACTGATCTGGCTAATAATACAAGTGTGAAGATTATTTCCATGTCGATGGGACATATTTTCTCCGTAGGAAAGATTGAAGATGGGGTGAAATATGCCTATTCCAAAGGAAAGCTGATTTTCTGTGCAGGAGGAACTTCTACCAGTTTTACCAACTTTGTTGGCGTTATTTTCCCGGCAAGTATGTCCGAAACACAGGCTGTAACCGGAGTAAAAGAAGGAACTTCCAACCAGAAATGTGACGTTTGCCACTCCGGAAGCCAGATCGATTTTACCTTCCAGATGGAAAGAGCCAACGGAAATACAGTTCCGGTTTTAAGTTATTACAACAATCAGGCTGATTATGTAGGCGGTTCATCAGTGGCTACCGCTGCCACAGCAGGTATTGCTGCCCTGGTCTGGGCCAAAAATCCTTCATGGACAAGAGAGCAGGTGCTGAATAAAATGAGACAGTCTGCTACCTATTATCCTACTGTAAATTCAAGTTATGGCTACGGAAACATCAATGTTCTGAAAGCTGTACAGTAAAAGCTATTATAATATAAAATATTGGGGATATCTCAATCTGCCTGAGCGGCACGGATTGATGATATCCCCTTTTTTGAAACTTCAGATATTTCACCATTGCATATTGGTTATCCTATCCTTACACTGGTCATGCTTAAAGATCCTCCGATCAGTTCATCATTGAATAAAGAGAGGTTTTCAGCTTTATCCTTTAAACCTAATGTATAGATTAGCGGAAGGTAATGATCGGGTGTAGGAACAGCATACTGAAGGAATGTTCCCTGTTTCTGGTAATCTATAATATTCTGGAAATTTCCGTCCAGAAGCCAGTTGTTGGTTTTTTCTCGTGCTTCAATAGCCCAGTCCCAGCCGGCCCCCACGGTGTCAATATTTTTCCAGTCGATCAGGCGGAGATTATGAACAATATTCCCACTTCCGATAATCAGAATTCCTTTTTCGCGGAGCTTATTCAGCCTTTTGGCAAGGTCAAAATGATATTGCGGAGGTTGGGTATAATCTATACTCAGCTGTATGACCGGAATATCGGCATCAGGATACATATGCTTAATGACCGACCATGCACCGTGGTCAAGTCCCCAGTTGTGATCTTCCTCCACTAAAACAGGCTCCAAAAGTTCAACTGTTTCTCTGGCCAGTTCCGGACTTCCGGGAGCAGGATACTGTACATCAAATAATGCCTTCGGAAAGCCTCCGAAATCATGGATTGTTCTGGGCATATCCATTGCCGTTACAAAAGTCCCCTGCGTATACCAATGCGCAGAAACACATAAAATAGCATTAGGTTTCGGAATTTCCTGAGCCGCTTTTCTGAAGCCCTGCACAAACTGATTTTCTTCAATAGCATTCATCGGTGAACCATGCCCTAAAAACAGGACGGGCATTCTTTGGGTATTTCCGAAATGATCGCTGATATTTTGCAGATCGTTGAGATTCATAAATAAGTAATTATTGAAAAAGGTCCAAGGCTTTTAGAAAAATCCCTGAACCTTTTGTACGTTAATTGTATGTAGTTTTTGAATTCTCTCAAAAACCAGATTTATATTATGCCTGTTTTACAAACTGTAATTCTCCGGCGATTTTTACTTCATCGCTTACCATTACGCCTCCTGCTTCAAGAGCTGCATTCCAGTTAAGTCCATAGTCTTTTCTGTTAATTTTCCCTTCAAAAGAAAATCCGGCTTTTGTGTTTCCCCACGGGTCAACGTTGATTCCACCGAAGTCTACATCTAAAGTGATAGGTTTTGTGATGCCGTTTACGGTAAGATTCCCTGTTACTTTATCATTTAAAGCCTGGGACTCAAATGTAATAGTAGGATATTGTTCTGCATTGAAAAATTCAGCTGATTTCAAATGGTTGTCTCTGTCTGTATTGTTCGTGAATACAGAATCAGTCTGTATAGTAGCTGTAGTTTTAGCGTTGGCGAAGCTATCATCTTCAGATTCAATTTCAGCATTGAAAGTTCTGAAGCTTCCTTTTACATTGGAGATCATCATGTGTTTTACTTTGAAAGTAATTTCACTATGTGTTGGGTCTAGGTTCCATTTTGTTGCCATTGTATTGTATTTTTTGTTTGTTATTGATACTGCAAATGTAGGATAGTGGACCTATACAAATCATTGATTTAGGTTAAGAAATGATTTTTATGTGAATGGTCAGTTTTGCTTTGCAAGTGAATAGTCAATAATCAGTGCTGGAAAAATTCACTATTGCAATTCACCATTCACACTAAGTTAAGAATTTATTTTTATCAGTGCATTAATTCTGTTTTATGAATGTTTTATTTTAACATTTGTTAACGGATGGTTTTTATTTCTTATTTTTGAAGGATTCAATTTTATACAATGAAATTATATAGATTTTCTTTATTGATGATGGTTTTGGGTAGTTCTGCAATAGCACAGACCCAAAAATTTACAATGGCGGAGGCAGTGAACGGACTGAGGACAAATCTGGCCGTAAAAAATATTTCCCAGTTTTCCTGGACCCCAGACGGTAAATCGTATATCCAAGCTGTAAAAGGCGGTTATCTGATTACAGATCTTAAGACCAGCAAACAAGATACACTCGTATCTTTGACTCAGTTAAACAGATCATTTTCTGATGCACAGCTGAAAGCTGTTCCACAGATTAAATTCATCAGCGGGTCAAGCGGTTATTTTAATGCCAACGATAAAATGTTCTGGATCGAGAAGTCCGGCAACGATTGGAAAGTAAAAACAGCTGCTGCTGTAGACGCGAATGCTTCCAATGTAAAAGTATTCGGAGATAACCAAACCTTTGCATTTACAGTAAAGAATAATTTATTCGTTAATAAGAACGGAAAAACGGTTGCTGTGACCAACGACTCCGATGAAAATATCATCAATGGAGGTGCAGCAGTCCACAGAAATGAATTTGGGATCGATACAGGAATTTTCCCCGCACCGAATTCAGAAGCGGTAGCATTTTACAGAATGGATCAGACCATGGTAGCGGATTATCCTGTGATCGACTGGTCTGTAACGCCGGCGGTCAATCACAACGTCAAGTATCCAATGGCTGGGCAGAAGTCTCATGAGGTAACTTTAGGAGTTTATAATATCAAAAATCAGTCAACCACTTTCCTGAAAATTGAAGGCGAAAAAGATCAATATCTGACAGCGGTTACATGGAGTCCTGATTCAAAATATATTTTTGTTGCCGTTCTGAACCGTGGGCAGAATCACATGAAAATGAATCAGTATGATGCAGCTACAGGAAATCTGGTAAAAACTTTGTTTGAAGAAACCAGTGATAAATATGTGGAGCCTCAGCATCCGCTTACTTTTTTCCCGAATTCCAATACAGACTTTATCTGGCAGAGCCAGAGAACAGGCTATAATCACCTGTTTCACTACAGCCTTGAAAAAGGGCTTATTGCCCAGATCACGAAGGGAGACTGGCTGGTAACCGACATTTTAGGCTTTAATGATAAGAAAAAGGAAATCTATTTCACTTCCACGAAAGAAACACCTCTGGAAAAGCATTTATACAAAATCAACTGGACCAACTTCAAAATGCAGCGTCTGGATAATGCAGCAGGGGTACATACAGGAATCCTGAGCAGTGATGGGAATTACCTTTATGATACTTACAGCAATGCAGCTACGCCGAGATCTGTCAATATCATTAATACCAATACGGCGAAGTCCACAAACATTCTTACAGCAGAAAATACCTTGAAAAATTATCAGAGACCTGAAATTAAAAATGTAGAATTAAAAGCTGATGACGGAACGCCGCTTTACGGAAAGATCATCCTTCCGACAGATTTTGACGCCACCAAAAAATATCCGGTAATCGTTTATCTTTATAATGGACCACACCTGCAGCTTGTAACCAATACCTTCCCGGCATCAGGAAACCTTTGGTACGAATACATGGCGCAAAACGGATACATTATTTTCACTATGGACGGAAGAGGTTCTGCCAACCGTGGAATGAAGTTTGAACAGGCCGTGTTCAGAAACCTTGGGACTACCGAAATGGACGATCAGATGAAGGGCGTAGATTACTTAAAGTCCCTTCCTTATGTAGATTCCCAGAGAATGGGTATCCACGGATGGAGCTTTGGAGGATTTATGACCACAAGCTTTATGCTTCGTAATCCGGACGTTTTCAAAGTGGGCGTTGCCGGAGGTCCTGTGATCGACTGGAAAATGTACGAAATTATGTACGGTGAAAGATATATGGATACGCCGCAGGAAAATCCTCAGGGGTATGCTGCAGCCAATCTTCTGGATAAAGTTCAGAATCTGAAAGGAAAGTTGCTGATGATCCATGGTGCTCAGGACGATGTAGTAGTTTGGCAGCATTCCATCAAGTTTATTAAATCTGCGGTAGATAATGGAGTTCAACTGGATTATTTTGTATATCCGGGACATCCGCATAATGTAATTGGGAAGGACAGAGTTCACCTGATGCAGAAAGTAACAGATTATTTTGATCAGTATCTTAAGAAATAATAAAATCCAGCCGTCAGGCTGGATTTTTATGTATTAATCATATAATTATATAAAATCTTTCAATATTTAATTATGTATAGTTATAATCTATTAATAAATTATATTAGTTTATTAATAGATCAATATAATTTATGTAACTTTATTGAAACAATATTAAATGTTAATTATTATGAAAAAGTTTTTATTTTCTGCAGTCTTATCAATGCTTTTTGGTAGTACAATACCAGCACAGGTAGGTATTAATACAGTTGTTCCAAACACAAAATCTGTACTGGATATTCTGTCTAAAAATAATAATACGGGAGTATTGTTTCCAAGACTGACTACGGCGCAGAGAGATGCAATATCCCCCGGCACAGATCCTTCCGTAGATGGATTATGGATTTATAATACAGATAATAAATGTTATGAATTCTGGAATTTAACCAAATGGGTTTCTCTGTGTGATGGGAATACAGATGTACCGCCGCTTTCCGGAGTTAAATTATTATCTTATGAACAGGATGCTACATTTACCTTTGCTACGCCGGTATTTACGGACTTCTTTAATTCCTTTGATAATTTCGGGCCTTTTCCTTCAGCTACTATCAAGACTGACGGTTCCTCATTAGTTCCGGACAAAAGACCATATACAGATTTTGCAAGCCTTAATTTTCAGGATTATAATATCATAGGAGTGTCTTACCGTCCTGGTGTTGATCTTACTGCCGCTGAAATATCCGCTCTGGTAACTTTTGCCAGTACTCCCGGAAAGCATCTTTACTTTTTCACAGAAGGATATACACAAGCAGGAAAGCTTTCATTGCTTACCCAACTTATTGGAGATATAACCCTTACTGCGACAGATATTGTTGCCAGTGTAGGGGCCAATGGGGATTCCAATTCTGCTGCACCTTGTTTTTATGTAACTAATGATCCGCTTAATGCCCCTTTTGTAAACGGACCGTTTGGAACCCTGCAGGCGGGGCTGCACAGATTTGTAGATCATGCTGCTTCTTCCAATTCATTTTCATATACCAAATTGAGTACCAGTGCCAATGTGCAGATCATAGCGGCAGACGGCTTGGTTGGTGGAATACCTCAACCAACGTCAAAAGTTGGGGCATTCAAAATAAAAAATAAAAATGTTTTTGTATTTGCAGACGGAGCACCTTTCTTCGGAGGAACCAACAATAGTGGACCTGCTTGTATGACTGCTTCTTCAGTAGGTGGAACAAGGGGAAGAAAACCTCTTAAATGTGATCCTATTTCTACAAATGGGACCAATTCTGGAGTAGGAATATTCATGGCTAATGTGATTGCATGGTCTTTAAAAAATTTATAATGAAGACATTCAAACTTAAATCAAAAAAATTAAAAAATCCAGCCGTCAGGCTGGATTTTTTAGTATTGAATTTATGTTAATCAGGCTTAGTCATAAAATTCTTTGATTATATAAGTACCATTATTCATTCTTTTCAGCTCTTTTATTAAATAATATCTGTGCAGAAAGCCTGTCAAGACCACTATTTTTTTACCAGTGTAAGTTTCTGATATTCTATAAATATTTTTAGCCATAGTCTGGTTTCTTAGATCCCAAAAACCGGACATCAATTTGAAACCGTCTTTATAGCTGATCTTTTCACCATTGGGTTTCACAACCAATCTTTTTGCAAATTCAGGTCTTGCTTCAACGATTTTTGAAAGTTCAGAATATTGAGCGTTTTGTCTTTTTTCAGAAATTTTATCTGTAGCAGGCTTATTGAAATTCTCCGGAGATAATTCTGCAATCTTCATCAAATCCTCAGTTGTTCCGAGGTAGTTCTCATAGATTTTAACTTCCGAGGGTGATAATTTTTTGGCTTTGTAGAGGCTGTCAATCAATTTTACGGCTAAATTATCTGTCGGAACCATTCCTCTGTCTTTTCTGTACTGGTTCCTGTTTTCAAAATCAAAAGGAAACCTTAATGTTTTTGGGAATTTTGCTTTGTATAAATTACTTGCAGTTATTTCATTTCCTTTAAGGCTTTTATCCGATTCATATTCCTTCATGCCTTCGCTGTCTACCTCATGAAGAATAATATCTGGCTGTACTTTTTCAAGGATGCTGAACAGGATCTTAGGGTGATAATTGGGTACGCTGTCATGAATATTACCAATGATGTAAATTTCGGTTTTGTTTTGCGAAAAGTAAAGACAGGTTGATAATATCAAAAGAAAAGAAAAAAAAGATTTCATTTTTTTAGAATTGGAATAAGTCCCAAATATAGGAAAAATCCGTTCTTAACAAACATCAATGTTTTTGATCTCCGGCATTCGTAATTTTGCTTATCTAAAATGTAAAACATAAAATCAGAAATATGGAATTAGGAATAGGAATGTTTGGAGACCTGGCTTTTGACCAGGCGACCGGAAAATATAGAGATGCAGGAGTAAAGATCCGTGAAATACTGGATCAGGTAAAATTAATGGATGAGGTAGGAATTGATGTTTTTGCTATGGGAGAACATCACCGTCCGGATTATGCAGTGTCCTCACCGGAAATGGTACTCGCAGCTGCGGCAAGTATTACCAAAAATATAAAGCTGGCAAGCGGGGTAACGGTTTTAAGTTCTTCAGAACCTGTAAAAGTATATGAAGATTTTTCAACTCTGGATTTAATATCAGACGGAAGAGCTGAAATATTTGTAGGAAGAGGAAGTTTTATTGAATCATTTCCACTTTACGGCTATTCATTAAACGATTATGAAGAACTTTTTGATGAAAAGCTGGAGCTTTTATTAAAGATCAATTCAGAAGAAAATGTGACCTGGTCGGGAAAACTTCGTGCACCTATGCAGAATCAGACGGTATATCCAAGAGCAAAAAATGACGGAAAATTATCGATCTGGAGAGCGGTAGGAGGAACTCCCCAATCCGTTTTAAGTGCTGCTAAACTGGGAATGCCTTTAGTTGTAGCTATCATCGGAGGAATGCCAGTACAGTTTAAAAACTTAGTGGAATTTTACAAGCAGGAATATCAAAAAGCCGGACACGATGTTTCCAAAATGCAGATTGCCATCCATTCTCACACCTTTGTAAGTGATGACCAGGCTGTTGTGGACGGTTATTTCAATAATTATAAATCCCAGATGGACAGAATCGGGGCGTCCAGAGGCTGGGCTCCTTACACCAAAATGCAGTATGACGGAGGAAGAAGTAAAGACGGAGCATTATTTATCGGAAGTCCGGCAGAAGTAGCCGATAAAATTGCCTACATGAAAGAAATTTTTGGCATCACAAGATTTATCGGGCATATGGATGTAGGCGATCCGGCTCACGATATTATGATGAAATCCATTGAATTGTTCGGCGAAAAAGTAAAACCGGCTATTCAGAATCTTTAAATAGAATCCTGCTGGCATACAGCAGGATTTTCTTATGAAATACTGATCTTATAATTATCATTACTTTTACAAAAAAATAGTAATGCAGGAACCGTCCAAAGATCCGCTACACGGAAAAAGACTCGATGCCATTCTTGAAGAACTGGTAGAATATTATGAAGGTTTTGAGAAACTTGGTGAGCAGATCAATATAAAATGTTTTACAGATAACCCCAGCATCAGCTCTTCCCTGAAGTTTCTCAGAAAAACACCCTGGGCGAGAACCAAGGTAGAAAGCCTGTATCTCTATGTATTAAGACAGAAAAAAAAGAACGAAACAAAAAGACGAGATTAAAAGGATTTTTTGTTTTAGCGGTTTTCCACGATCAATCATTTCAAAAATAGTATATTTGTGATATTAATCGTGAAAAGCATCACGAAAAAAAGAAAAAATATGACAATTGAAAACAACCATGTTGTAGCAGTAAGTTACATACTTCATACCATCGAAGAAGATGGAAGCAAGGTTCTTGTAGAAGAAACAACAGCAGAAAATCCGCTTACATTTTTATATGGTGTAGGAAGAATGATTCCAAAGTTTGAACAAAATATCCAGGGCCTGAAAGCAGGAGATAAAGCATCTTTTGTGATTCAGCCTGAAGAAGCTTATGGAGAAAAAGATCCGAATTCAATCGTGCAGCTGCCGCTTGATATGTTCCAGGAATCCGGAACTCCGCCGGTAGGAGCCATTTTACCTCTATCTGACGGTCAGGGTAATAATTTCCAGGCTTTTGTGATGGAAGTAACTCCTGAAGCAGTAGTAGCAGACCTTAACCATCCAATGGCAGGGAAAGTTTTAGATTTCCAGGTGGAAATTTTAAATACACGTCCGGCAACGGAAGAAGAACTGGCTCATGGCCACTCTCATGGAATTGACGGGACAGATGCCCACTAAACTATAAAAAAATGTCCGGATTTTTCCGGACATTTTTTTATTCTAAAAATTCTCCGCTTACATAAAACCAACGGTTTTGAATCATTTTGAATTTCGATAATTCATGATGAATGTGTTGATACCCCTCTTCATCAGTATAGTAGGCTTTAAATTCAACTTTGCTCACAGAGGGCTTATCCACAATTTCCAGCCTTGTCCACTTATTAATTTCTCCCCATTCCTGAAGATCTTTTTTGTTGTGAAATTGTCTTTTAACCGGAGATGTGGTTTCCATTAAATAGTCTCCATTGGGAATTGCAAAAGCAGAAAACCTTGAACGCATTAAAGCTTCAGCAGTTGGAGCATGCTTTTCTCCTGTATGATAAGGTTTACAACATTCCTCGTAAGATTTTCCTGAACAGCAGGGACAATTCATTTTTATAGATTTTAAGGCACAAATTTACACGAATATTTTTTTTATTTCCCACGGATTTTACAGATTCCACAGATTGAGATCATCATGAAATATCTGCATATCTGCAAAATTTGCGTTAGAATAGATTCCCTTGGCTTTAGCCAAAAATCTATAAAAAAAGAAGCACCCTTTCGAATGCTTCTTTGTACAATTTATTTGATGAAACCTCTGTTTCTCAATAAAGGCTTAATGTCCGGATCATGTCCTGTAAAATCTCTGAATGCCTGGTTAAGGTCTACAGAATTTCCTACGGAAAGAATATATTTTCTGAAACGGTCACCATTTTCTCTAGTAAGGCCTCCGTTATTTTTGATCCATTCCCATGCATCATTGTCAAGGGTTTCAGACCAAAGATAAGCGTAATATCCAGCCGAGTAACCTCCGCCCCAGATGTGGGCAAAATAAGGAGTATGATATCTCGGCGGTACTGTTGCTAAAGTAAATCCATGACTGGCTAATGACTGTTTTTCAAAATCAAGAACAGGAATTAGCTGGCTTTCATTCGTTACAGTATGCCAATCCATATCCAGGGCTGCTGCGGAAACAAGTTCTGTCGTCATATATCCCTGGTTGAAAGTAGCGGCTTTTTTAATTTTATCAACTAAAGCCTGAGGAATCGGCTGCTTCGTTTCGTAGTGAATCGCATAGTTTTTAAGAACTACAGGATCCAGGGCCCAGTGCTCATTAATCTGTGAAGGGAATTCCACAAAATCTCTCGGAACACTTGTTCCTGAAAGTGATGGATATTTCTGGCTTGCAAACATGCCGTGGATAGAATGTCCGAATTCGTGGAACATTGTAGAAACATCATCGTAGCTGATCAGAGAAGGTTTGCCCGGAGCCGGTTTCTGGTAATTATAGCAGTTCACAATTACAGGTTTCGTTCCTAAAAGATAAGACTGCTCAACGAAGTTGCTCATCCAAGCACCTCCGTTTTTAGAATCTCTTGTGTAGAAATCAAGATAATAGATCGCAATAGATTTTCCATCGTGGTCAAAAACTTCGTAGGTTACTACATCAGGATGGTAAACAGGAAGATCAGTTCTCTTTTTAAACGTCAGTCCGTAGAACTTTTCAGCGGCGTAGAAAACTCCCTTTTCCAAAACTGTAGTTACTTCAAAATAAGGCTTGATCTGGTTTTCATCAAGATCGTATTTTGCCTTTCTTACCTGTTCTGCATAGAAGTTCCAGTCCCAGGGTTCTACTTTGAATCCTCCTTTCTGCTGATCGATGAGGTCCTGAATATCTTTTGCCTCGCGTCTTGCCGTTTCTACAGCAGGAGTCGCGATCTGATTCATTAACTTGGTTGCAGCTTCAGGTGTTTTTGCCATCTGGTCCTGAAGTTTCCATTCGGCAAAGCTTTTCTTGCCCAGGATCTGTGCTTTTTTAAGTCTTAGTTTGGCAAGCTTTTCAATGGTTTCGCGGGTATCGTTTCCGTCACCTTTTTCAGCTCGCAGCCATGAGGCTTTGAACAGCTTTTCTCTTGTTGCTCGGTTTTTTAAATTTTGAAGAAGAGGCTGTTGGGTAGTATTCTGAAGAGCAAGAAGATATTTTCCAGGCTGTCCTGCAGTTTTGGCATCAGCTGCCGCAGCTTCAATCTCGTCAGCAGAAAGTCCGTCCAGTTCCTTAGCGTCAGAGAAAAATACACCTCCCTGCTTTCTTGCTTCCAGCAATTTATTGGCATATTGAGTGGAAAGTGAAGCCAGCTCCTGATTGATCTGCTTTAATTTTTCCTTGTCAGCTGCAGAAAGATTAGCTCCTGCAATTTCAAAATTCTGCTTATAATACTGAACTAGTTTTTTGCTTTCAGGATCTAAACCGTCTTCTTTAATAGACTTGATTCTTTTATATAAATTTTCATTCAGGTACATTTTGTCGGAATGCGCAGCAAAAATAGGGGCGTATTCTTCATCTAAAGCCTGAAGGGTAGGGTTGGTATTTGCACTTGTAAGATTGGAAAATACAATAGTGGCTCTTTTTAGAACCTCTCCGCTTTTTTCTAGGGCTACAATAGTGTTTTCGAAAGTAGGAGCTTCCGGGTTGTTGGCTATTTTCAGAATTTCAGCATCGTGCTGTTTAAGTCCAAAATCGAAAGCCGGTTTGAAATGTTCGTTTTTAATTTTATCGAATTCCGGAGCTTCATACTGAAGCTTGCTTTTCTTCATAAAAGGGTTTGAAGACAGGGATGGATCGGTAACAGGAGTCTCCTGTTGAGTGTCGGTTTTCTTCATGGTAGTACAAGATTGGTTAAGTGCCAGAGCAGAAATTAACAATACCGATGAAATATTTTTCATAAATTAGTTGTTATTAAAGTATAAAGATATTAAAACTTAATTTATAAAAGCAGTAAACATGAAATCAACAACTCTTTTTATATTTTCAGCCTTGGCGCTGATGACCGCGTGTAATGATAAACATGACCGAAGAAATGGCGAAAATAATCGTAATAATGATAAAGATAACGGTTGGGTAGATAATGTGATCAACAAAGAAAGCGGTCCGGTGAAAGAGAAAGAATTTAACGGGGATTTTGATGAGATTGAAGTTTCCCAGGCCATAGAAGCGGAAATCATCAAGTCTGAAACAGAAAAAGTAGTTATTTCCGCACCGGAAAACATCATCAATGAAATTCTGGTGGATAATAGTGGCGGAAAGCTTCATATTCACTATAAAAGAGGCATCAGGGTGATGAATAGCCATAATGTGAAGGCAAAAATTTATACGAAAGACTTCTCGAAACTTGTTGCCAATTCTGCGGCAAGTATCCATGTAAAAGATAAATTTACCCAGGAAAAAGTAGATATTGAAATATCCAGCGCAGCGAGTGTTTCCGGAGATCTTGAAGCCAATGATTTTGATATCTCTGCAGACAGCAGCAGCAGTTTCAATGGAAAAGTCTGGGCAGTGGATCTTGACGTTGATGCTTCTTCGGCAGCCAGTATTGATATTTCCGGGAAAGCTAAAAATGCAGACGTTACTTCTTCATCAGGTAGCAGCATCTCAGCTAAAGAAGTTGTTGCAGATAATGTGAAAGCTGAGGCATCCAGTGGTGCAAGTGTTCATATCGGTGCTGTTTTGTCTGTGAATGCAGAAGCTTCTTCAGGAGGGAGTGTGGATATTGCTAAAAAAGGAGAGCTTAAAAATGTAACCAAGCAGGAAAGTAGTGGCGGAAGCATTAGTATTCAATAAAAAATATACATTAATTAACAATCTATAACAACCCCGGGCTTAATTTAAGCCCGGGGTTGTTTTTTATTAATTGTCAACCTTTGAAAATCAGGATCAGTTCTCCTCGTCGTTTTCTTCATCTACCGACGAAGAACCTTCCCAGTCTCTGTTATCAAAATTAAGATTGTCATAAGCGAGTAGTTCCTCTTCCCGTTGGAGGATTTCTTTTGTGGTAAACAATAAGATCTCATCATCATCCTTTGCTTTGGCCAGCCTTCTGATGGAGGCTTTATCTATGGCCATAAACCTTTGTCCAAGGCGTCTTGCCGCATATTTTCTCATACCGGTTTCATGCAGAACATCTACAGCCATATCTACAGCGGTTCCCAATGTTTCGCGGTAAATATTTTCAATACCGTTATTAAGATAATTATAAGCATCAATCCTGTTTTTAGCTCTTACAAAAATCTTGACTTTGGGATAATGTTCCCTTACCAGTTCAGCAATAAATTTATTATCATCGGGATCATCAAGACAGAGAACCAGAATTTCAGCGTCTTCAATTCCTGCAGCCCTTAGAATAGGGATTCTGGTAGCATCTCCGTAATACACTTTAAACCCGTAGCTTCTTAACAGCTTTACCCTGTCAGAATCCCTGTCCAGAACCGTTGCTGAAATTTTATTAGCTTTTAAAAGACGCCCTACCGTACTTCCGAAATGCCCGAAACCTACAATAATGATCTTCTTCTGGCTTACAGTATTATCCAGAATATTAAAATCATTATCTGTATCAGGGATTTCCCTGATAAACTTAGGTGTAATCAATTTATCATTAATGATAAGGAGAATAGGGGTAATACACATGGTAATGGCAGTAACCGCCATCATCTGTGCATTGAGTTCAGGGCTTAAAAGATAAAGATCCGAAGCATAATTAATTAAAACAAAGGCAAATTCTCCTACCTGGGAAAGAGCAAATGCATAAAATAAACTTTGTGGGGTATCAATCCTGAAAAACTTTCCAATGGCATATAAAACCACAAATTTTACAATCAATACGGCAAAAACTGTAGAAAAAATAAACAGCGGATCCTGCTGAATAATATTAAAATTGATAGTGGAACCTACACTTACAAAGAATACAGCCAAAAGCAAGCCTTTAAATGGATCAATCTGTGCTTCCAGCTCGTGTCTGAACTCACTGTTGGCAAGCATTACCCCCGCAAGGAAAGCGCCCAGCGCTGGTGAGAGTCCTATGGCTACCATCAGCTCTGAAACTCCTATGACGAGGAATAATGAAGAAGCCGTAAGCAATTCCGTCATTCCTGATTTTGAAACATACCTTAAAAAAGGAACAAATACATATCTTCCCAACAGGATCAGAATAGCCACTCCTAAAATCACGGTCCCTGCCTGGAGCCATTCAGGGAGTTTCTGGATCAGAATCTGTATGTCATTATCATGATGGCTTGCTTTATAGTTGGCAATGATTGGTAGAATTGCCAAAATAGGGATCACAGCAATATCCTGGAACAGAAGCGTAGAGAAAGAAGCTTCTCCGGCCAGGGTTTTAAGATTATTTTTTTCCTGAAGGGTTTGCAGTACAATAGCTGTGGAAGAAAGTGCAAAACACATCGCGATGGCAATCGCTTTATCTATCCTCCACCCAGCACTGATGAAAACGAGAAACAGGAGCGAAATCGAAAGCAGCATCTGGGTAAGTCCCAGACCCACGATTTTCTTTCGCATTTCCCAGAATTTTCTGGGTTCAAGTTCCAGCCCGACCAGGAAAAGAAGCATGATGACTCCAAATTCACTGGCATGCATGATGTCGTTCACATCTTTTCCGGTAAGCCTTAGAACATAAGGCCCGATAATGATACCGCCTAAAATATATCCGATCACAGAGCTCAACCCCAATTTTCTGGCCAGCGGAACCATAATGATGGCCACTCCCAGGAAAATTAATGTATTCATTGCTAAACTGGATTCCATATCTTATTGATTGAGGAGTTCTGTAAATTCTTTTTTATGTAAAATAATATCCTTTTTGCTTAGTTTATGAGCTTCATAAACAATTTTGATGTGTTTGATATTGGCTTTGAAAACCTTTAGAGAGACAATCAGCCCGCTGATGAGTTCCTCCACGGTATACTGGTAGGTTCCGTTTTTGCTGAATGATCTTTCTCTTCCTCCGGTCGTTACCAGAATATAAATTTCTTTGCCTTCTAATGGATTGGTTTCGCCTTCCTTGAGCCAGTCGCGGTCGAAAACTTCATCAATCCATAGCCGTAATAATGGCGGCATTCCGAACCAGATAAGCGGAAACTGAAAAATAAAACGGTCATAATTTTTTAATCTTTTCCTTTCCCTGAATGCTGCAATATGAAAGTCCGGATATTCTTCGTAAAGATCTCTAAGGGTAAAATGCTGGTGACGGACATAGAAATTAATAAGCTCTACATTAGAATTGGAGTGCTCCAAATAGGGATGTGCAAAAACTACCAGCGTCTTTTTCATATACCTGTTTTCAGTAAATATAGCAAAAAAATATTGAATTAAAAACGGTTTTCATGCGGTTTTATTAATTTTTTAATACTTAAACTTGAATTTAACATTAAAATAAACAAATAAAATGCTAATATTTAGTATATTAAATAAAAAATCGGGCACTGAGCCCGATTATATTGAATATTGTTATCTGTATTACCATCCGCCTGAAGCACCGCCTCCTCCAAAGCTGCCTCCGCCTCCAAAGCCGCCGAACCCACCGCCGCCGGAACTTCCACCACCAAAACCGCCTCCTCCGAAGCTGCCCGGGAAAGGAAAGAATCCGCCGGGATAATTTCTGCGTCCTCTTCTGGTGATGATTACATCATCGTCGTCATTATTGCCTCCGCCGCGTCCCCCACCTCTGCCACCGAAAATAATAGCGAGAAGGATGAAAATCACAAAAGCAATAATAAGGATCTTAAATGCACTTCCATCGCCTGAAGGTGAGGTTTCTTGTACAGGTTTGAATTTTCCCTGAACGGCCTCCATAATTGCAGAAGTACCGCGGTTGATCCCTTCATACCACTGTCCCTGCCTGAAATTGGGAGTGACAATATAATCAAGGATCTGTCCTGCCACAGAAGCAGTGAGATACTGTTCCACAGCTCTTCCCTGCTGGATAGACATGGTTCGGTCCTCAGTAGCAATCAGGAAAACAACACCGTTATCCACTCCTTTTTTTCCGATTCCCCATTTCTCACCGAACATGGTTGCCAAAAAGTTGACATCTTCTCCTTTGGTAGAAGGGATAATGACTACTTCAATTTCTGTGGAGGTAGAGTCTGAAAATTTAATCAGCTTATTGTTCAGCTCATCTTTTTGCTGCTGGGTAAGCAATCCTGCTTCATCAAACACAGGATAAAGAACCGCAGGTTTTGGCGGAATCGTATACTGTGCTGATACAAAGGTGTAAAAGCAGAGGAGTATGAATGAAAATACTATTTTAAGAGAACGTAATCTCATTAGGAAGCTGATTGGGGTTTTCTCCTTCTACAGGAAAATATTTTTTGAGTTCAAGACCGGTTTCCAGGATGCCGCTTTTTAAAGCTTTATAATAATTTCCTTTGGCAAATTCAGCAGTAATGTAATCATGCAGATGATCCCAATACGACTGGTGTACCTTTTCATGGATCCCGATATCTCCGATAATAGTAAGATATTTCTGTTCGAAATTCACGTGGAAAAGTACCGCATTTCTGTCGGCAGTTTTATTCATACAGAGTTCTTTGAAAACTTCAAATGCAGTTTTTGCATTCTCTGTTTCCGTATTCGAGTCAATGTGTACCCTGATCTCGCCTGTAGAATGTTCTTCTGCCGACTGTATCGCTTCCACAAGGGAATTGATCTGCTGATTTGTCAGAAAACGGTTCATTATTTAAATACTTCAGGAGCTTTTTCAGCACCGGCTTCAGCCTTGAAGAAAGGTTTTTCTTTAAAGTTGGTAAAGTTCGCCAGAATATTATTCGGGAACGTTTTGATCGTCGTGTTGTAATCTTTGGCAGCATCGTTGTAATAAACCGTTTCGGTTCTGATGCTGTTTTCAATCGCCGTATACTCTCTCTGGAAATTGATGTATTGCTGGTCGGCCTTCAGGTTAGGATAAGATTCCACTACCGCCATCAATCTGCTTAATGCACCGGATAATTCTCCCTGTGCAGCCTGGAATTTTGCCATATCAGCTTCTGTCATATTCGTTGGATCAATGTTGATAGATGTTGCTTTTGAACGGGCTTCAACTACTTTTGTCAGAGTTTCCTGCTCAAATTTTGAATAAGATTTAACTGTTCTTTCCAGGTTTGGAATAAGATTGGCCCTTTTCTGATATACCGTTTCTATATTGGACCATTTGGAGTTCACGTTCTGTTCTTTCGAAACGAAATTATTATAACCGTTTTTTCCCCAGAAGAATATTACGCCTACAATGATAAGTAATGCGATACCGATAGTTCCTGCGCTCAGGCAGCCTTTATTTTTCATAGTTTATTTTTTTAAATTTTTTGTGCTAACCAAATATACAAATTATGTGCTAATTTTGTAAAAAATTATCAGAATGACAACAATAGTGGTGGCAATGGGAGAGAAGAACGAGATCGGTTTTGAAAATAAACTGCTGTGGCATCTTCCTAAAGACCTCAAGCACTTTAAAGAGATTACTTCCGGACATCCCGTTATTATGGGAAGAAAAACCTATGAAAGTATAGGGAAACCCCTGCCTAACCGCACCAACATTGTTATTTCCAGGAAGAAAGACTGGTTTGAAGAGGGAATTCTGATTGTAGGAAGCATTAAAGAAGCTGTAAAATTTGCCAAAAAGATTGATGAAGAGGTTTTCATTATCGGTGGCGGAAATATTTATGAACAGACGATGGAAATTGTTGATAAATTAGAAGTTACCCTGGTAAAAGCTGACTTTGAGGCTGATACTTTCTTTCCGAAGATCAATGAAAAAATCTGGAAAAAATCTGACGAGATATGTCATGAAAAAGATGAAAAGAATCCCTATGATTTTTGCTTTCAGACTTTTGAAAGAATCAAGACTGAGTAGTGTGAAATTCTAACAGGTAACCTCTAGCTTCTAACCCGTAAATTTTCTATCTTTGCACTTCTAAAACTAAATAATGAATAAGTACATAAAAATTGCAGTTGCAGCAGTTCTTATCCTTTTAGGACTTTACATGATGATTTTCACAAGAAATCTGGGCTGGGGAATTGTAGTTTTCCTTCTGGCAGCAATACCTATTATACTTTTCTTCAAGAATGAATATATTCTTCTTGCCTTCTGGCAGCTGAGAAAACAAAATATGGAAAAAGCAGCACAATGGTTAAACGGCATCACTAATTACCAGGCGCAGCTTCATAAATCCCAGTATGGATATTTTCACTACCTGTTAGGACTGACTCAAGCACAGGAACATCCTGCAAAAGTAGAACCTTTAATGAAGAAAGCTCTGGAATATGGATTGAATATGAAGCACGACAGAGCGATGGCCACACTGAATCTTGCAGCAGCAGCTATTTCAAAAGGAAGAAAGCAGGAAGGACAGAAACTTCTGGAAGAGGCAAAAAGACTAGACAGTGCGGGAATGATGACAGATCAGATTAAAATGATGAAAGAACAACTGAAAATGCCATCTATGCAAAAGCATATGCATAACCCGAATATGAGACAGAGAGGAAAATTCTTCTAAAAATTATACGAAACGAAAAAGCACCTGATTCAGGTGCTTTTTTTATTTTAACCCAACAGATCACATTTCCGAGTTATGATCATGGCCATAAAATTTGGGGATCTGCCATTGGTATTTTACAGCGAGAGTCCTGATGGCAACAATTAATAGAATTGTAAATACCTGTATAAATGTATAGGAAAGCGGTATATACTTCGTCATTAAAAGGAAAACAGATCCTCCGACGATACATGCCGTAGCATAAATTTCTTTCCTGAAGATCAGTGGAATCCTGTTCAACAGAATGTCCCGTATAATCCCTCCGAAACATCCGGTGATAGTTCCCAAGGCAATACATATGAATGGATGAATTTCTGCATTGAGTCCTTTCTGCACACCGATAATGGTAAATAATCCCAGCCCGAAACTGTCAAAAATAAACAGAGTTACCTTGAAGTTCTTTTCAATGGATTTAAAGATCATCGCAAAAATGCTTGTTCCGAGGATCAGGGCGCAGGTCAGAAGATCGTGCATCCAGAAAACAGGAATATCCAGCAGGAGATCTCTTACAGTTCCTCCGCCAACGGAAGTAACGAATGCAATAATCAGAACACCAAACGGGTCAAGGCGTTTCTGCATTGCGGCAAAGCTCCCAGACATCGCAAAGGATATGGTTCCGAGTACTTCTATGGCAAAATTGAACTGTTCGTGCATATGTTTATGAGTAATAGGTAATGGGCAATGAGTAATAAAAATTATGCCATTAAAGTTGGGATAATCTAAATTTATATTTGGTCATGACCTTTACAAGTTCTTCACATTCTGATTTTAATTCAATCATTTTTTCCGGACTTAGATATTCAAGTTCCTCAATGATCTCAAGCCAGAGTTGGGTTTCATCAATTTCTTCCACTACAATACAATTTCTCCTTTTCGGATCTTGCTCTGGAAACAGCTCTGTAATTGGCTGCTACAGAAGTTGAAGATCTTATAATTTGCTTTCTGATAATTGAAACGTCATCAGAGTAAGGTAACGAAGCCATGGATCTGATAATAAGGATAGAGAAATTTTTAGTTCTCTCCCGAAACAATTGATTATAATCCATACCTCCGTAATTACTCATTACCTATTACTCATTACTTATCTTTCCACTCTTACTGAGTCCGGAACCAGCAATTCATATTCTCCGCCGTGGTTGATGATCTCCCTGACAATGCTGCTGCTGATGAAAGATTTTCCGGATGAGGTTAATAAGAATACAGTTTCCAGTTTTTTGTGGGCTAAGGTCCTATTGGTATGGGCAATAGCTTTTTCGAATTCAAAATCGGCAGGATTTCTTAAGCCTCGGATAATGTACTGTGCATTTTTTTCGAAGCAGTAATCTACCGTTAATCCTTCAAAATAATCAACTTCTACATTGGGGAATTCTGCCACGGAATTTTGAATGAATTCCATTCTTTTTTCCAGAGGAAACATATATTTTTTCTGGGAATTCTGCCCGATAGCAATAATCAGTTTGTCAAAAAGCGGAGCTGCTCTTTCAATGATATCGTAATGTCCCAGTGTAATAGGATCAAAAGACCCGGGGAAAACAGCAATTTTCATGTTTTACGTATTATGGCGAGTTACTGGTTGAGAGTCGGGATATATGATGTGGATGGGAGGATTATCCCTTCATTTTCACCAGATCAAATTCCAATTCTCTAATTTCTCACTTTTATTATTATTTATTTTATTTATTAAGAGCTTTTTCTACTTCGTTTCCGCAAAGGTCTGTGATGGATATTCCGTAAATTTTTGCCTGTTGAGGAAGGATGCTGGCCGGTGAGAACCCTGGGTTGGTATTCATTTCAAGCATATAAGGAATACCGTCCATAAGGATGAATTCGCTTCTTGAAAAGCCACTCATACCAAGGGAATTGTAAGCTCTTTTTGAAATTTCTTCCACTCGGATTCTTGTGGCATCATCAATTCTTGCAGGGGTAATTTCTTCCGAAGCTCCTTCATATTTGGCTTCATAATCAAAGAATTCATTGGTAGGGACAATTTCGGTAATTCCTAAAACAATAGTTTCACCTTTATAATCTATAACACCTACTGAAACTTCCATTCCGTCCAGGAAGCTTTCGATCAGGATTTCATCATCTTCTTTGAAAGCAATTTCCGTAGCGGCAATTAATTCTGATTTCTCCTTTACTTTTGAAATTCCCAGCGATGATCCGGACTGGTTAGGCTTAACGAAAACAGGAAGACCAAGAGTTTCAACGATCTCGTCAACATTAATATTTTCTCCTTTTCTTAAATAAATGCTTTTCGCAGAAGGGATTCCATATTTAGAAAGTACAGCTAATGTATCTTTTTTATTGAAAGTCAGAGCACTTTGGTAAAAATCGCAGCCGGTATACTTTTGTCCGATAGCATCCCAGTAGGCTTGGAGAATTCCGTTTTCACCCGGAGTTCCGTGGATAATGTTGAAACATGCGTCGAATTTCAGTTTTTCATTGTTGTCCAGCGTTACTGAAAAATCCCCGCGGTTGATTTCATATTTTTTGTCGTTTTCCCCCAGAAAATACCATTCATCTTTAAGGATAACCACTTTATATACATCATATAGATTTCTGTCCAGAGAATCGTAGATCAACTGGCCGCTTTTTAAGGAAACCACATATTCGTCCGAATAGCCTCCCATCACAACGGCAACACTTTTTTTGCTCATAACCATATAGTATCAATTAAGGCAAATTTAATCATTTTATGTAATGCAATAAGGGAAATTCAGAAATTTTAAAATTCAAAATGAATTGTGTTAAATAAAAGTACATTTAAAATTATTAGCTATATTTGCCGTTATAATTAAAGTATTTTTAAGTATGCTTAAATCACTTTTCAATTGGAAAGTTTTACTGAATTTAGTAGTCGCCATCGGTGTTTTTGTGGGGTTGGTGTGGCTTACTTTCCGCTGGTTGGAATACCATACAAACCACGGTCAGGAAATTCCTGTACCCAATGTTATTAATAAATCGGTCTATGATGCCGTAAAAATATTAGAGGATACCGGGCTGGAGTATGAAGTAGACAGTGCGGAATATAATCCTAAATATAAGCCTTTCCAGGTTCTAAAGATGCATCCTTTATCCAGTTCGCGCGTTAAGCCGGGATCACTGGTAAGAATTGTTGTGAACCCAAGAACATGGGCGCCTATTACGGTTCCGGATGTGATCAATAAATATTCAGGACTGGCGTTCCAGAGACTGGATCAGGTGGGTCTCAAAATCGGTGATACCATCTATGAACCGAGTATTCAGAAAGATGCTCTTTTAAGAGTATTATATAAAGGTAATGCAGTGAATCCGGGTTCACGACTTCCTAGATTCTCCGTGATCGATGTTGTAGTAGGATCGGGACCTATGAGAAATATTTCTATTCCTAGTGTTGTAGGACTTTCGGTAAAAGAAGCAAGAGCTGTAATTGCAAGAAGCTTATTTGAAGTAGGTCTTGTAGAACATGAAGACGGAAGTAAAGATGAATCCGATATTATTTATTATCAGGATCCTGCTTCCGGAGATGTAAGGGATCAGGGAATGCAGATTGATCTTTGGGCCAGTAAAAGGACCCCTGCGGAACTCAGAGCAAAAGTAGAGCAGCTGAATTCTATTTACAGAATGAAAGTAGACACCTCACTGCCTCCGGTACATTATGAGGAGGTTCCTACCTATTCGGAGCCAAATTATGAGCCGCCTGTAACCGCTCCGGTACCAAGAAAAGAAGTTCCTAAACCTGAACCGGCTAAAACAGAGCCAGCCAAGACGACAAGTGCAGCTACCGGTGCTAAACCTGCAGGAACTACAGCAGAAAAGCCTAAAACTACTACTGCAACTGGCAGTCAGACTTCAGGCAATAAACCGGCAACTACCGGAAATACAGCTCAACAACAGCCGGCTCAAAAGCCAAAAGCTAAGAAAATAGTAGTAGAATAATCACTATTTATTATAAAAAATATAGGCTTCAACTGCAAAATGTTGGGGCCTTTTGTGTAAAAAATAAAACAATGGCAGAAGATAACGAAGATTTTTTTGACGAAGAATTATTAGAATCCGACAGTTTGGAGAACATCGATATTGATGAGGAAAATAAGGGGCTCTATGAACATCTTAACATCAAAGTTGATAAAAACCAGGAGCCGTTAAGGATTGATAAGTTCTTATTAATATACAGGCAGAACTCTTCACGGAACAAAATTTCTCAAACATGCAGAGCAGGGAATGTTGTGGTCAATGGTGCTCCGGTAAAACAGAATTACCGTGTAAAGCCTGGTGACCAGATTTCTGTGCTTCTTGCCCATCCGCCAAGAGAAAATGTAATCATTCCTCAGGATATTCCTGTCAATATTATTTATGAAGATGATGATCTGGTGGTTGTAGATAAGGAACCGGGCATGGTCGTACATCCCGGACATGGAAACTGGGACAAAACATTGGTAAATGCGCTGGCCTTCCATTTTGAAAAGAATGGCGAGAAATCTGATCTGGACAGGGTAGGACTTGTTCATAGGATCGATAAAGATACATCCGGCCTTCTGGTGATTGCTAAAAATGAATATGCACTGAGCTTCTTAGCCAAACAGTTTTTCAACAGAACGACAAAAAGATTGTACTGGGCTTTTGTCTGGGGAAATCCACAGGAAGATGAGGGAACGATAAGGGGACACATCGGAAGGCATCCTAAAAACCGTATGCAGATGTCCGTTTATGAGGATGGAAGCCAGGGGAAGCATGCCGTGACGCATTATAAAGTTTTGGAAAGGTTTAGGTACATGACTTGGGTAGAGTGTAAACTGGAGACCGGAAGAACCCATCAGATTCGTGCTCATTTCAAACATATCGGCCATACTTTGTTTAATGATGAAAGATATGAAGGGCATACCCCGCTCAGAGGAGTGAATCTGCCTAAGTATAAGCAGTTTATAAAAAATGTATTCGAAATTCTTCCTAGACATGCGCTTCATGCCCATACTTTAGGGTTTATACATCCAACTACGAAAAAGGAATTATATTTTGAGAGCCCAATGCCTAAAGATATGGCGGATGCTGTAAAAAAATGGAGAAATTATTTAGAAAACTAAAAATATATTGAGAATTTTTTTATATTTGTTGAATTGAAATCAAGATTTGTTATGAGAAAACTATATGCTATCGTATGTTTAGCTCTTTTGTCAAATGCATACAAAGCACAAGAATCACTACCATACTATCAGCAATATCTTCTGGATGGTGAATTCCTGTTCAACCCAGCTCAGTACGGAAAGACCGACTACGTGCAGCTTAATGCTAATTACCACAAACAATTTGACAAGTTTAGCGATTCTCCAAATACGCAGTCTATAGGAATCAACGGGAACATCTTCGACAGAGTGGGAGCAGGGCTCTCTATTTTCAGAGACAGTAATGGACCTATTTCTGCAGGCGGTATTACAGCGGGAGCTTCATACTTTATTCCACTAAGTAGTGAAGGAGAAAGAAAAGACCAATTCTCTTTTGGTACCAGTGTTTCATTTTATAATATGAACTTCGACTATACTTCAGTGAACGTTGAAGATGGCTACGATCCTTTATTGATCGGGAAAGAAGGGAATATTTTTATGGCTTATGCCAACTTCGGGGCAGCTGCTACCTACAGAAACATTTTCGCAGGAGTATCTGTAAACGATATCGCACTAAGCAATGATAAGGCTATCGTAAACGGAATCGAGCCTTCACCAATTAAATTCTTCCTAAACTTAGGATACGACTGGCATTTTGCTGACAATATCTACGTAACCCCATCTGCGTTGATCAACCTGAATACCAATTCAACAAGAATGATCGACTATAACTTAATGGCTACTTTCTTTAACGATATCAATTCATTCTCTGCCGGAGTAAGCTACAGAACGGTACAGAACAGATTCGACAGCCAGCAGCTTCAGGTGGCACCGGTTATTAAAGTAAGATTCAATAAATTCATGGTCGGAGCTACTTACAACATCGGAATGTCTGATATCCAGACTTATGGTGGAAACAGCTTCATGATCAGTTTAGGATATAACTTCGATAACTTTATTAATCATAGAGGATATAGATATTAATCTGATATAATTTAAATAAATTTGAGCTCTGAAATTTTCAGGGCTTTTTTTTATGATATATATTCACATTCCATTCTGCAAGCAGAAATGCAGCTACTGCAACTTTCACTTTTCTACATCTTTGAATTTTAAAGATGAAATGATCCGTGCGATGAAGACCGAGATCCGGCTTAGAAAAGATGAACTGCAGAATAAAAATCTGAAATCCCTGTATTTCGGAGGCGGAACCCCTTCCATTCTTTCGGCAGATGAAATCAAAGGTCTGATTGATGAAGTACAGAAGTATTTCAGTTTCGATAGTGATATTGAAGTTACTTTGGAAGCCAACCCTGATGATCTGGACAAAAATTTTTTAAAGCAACTGGCTCAATCTCCGGTCAACAGGCTTTCCATCGGTACCCAGAGTTTTTTTGAAGAAGATCTTAAACTGATGAATCGCGCCCATAATGCCTCTGAAGCAGAGAGTTCAATCAAAAGAGCTCAGGATTTTGGGTTCGAAAACTTAAGCATAGACTTGATCTATGGCTCCCCAACCTCAAATCTGGAAATCTGGAAAGAGAATTTAAACAAAACCATAGCCCTTGAGGTTCCGCATATTTCATCGTATGCATTGACCGTTGAGCCTAGAACCGCTTTGGAAAACTGGATTTCAAAAGGGAAAATTGCCAGCCCGCGGGAAGAAGAACAGAATAAAGAGTTTTACTACCTCTCAGATTTCTTAAAAGACAACGGATTTGAGCATTATGAAGTCTCCAATTTTGCAAAACCAGGCTTTTATTCAAGACATAATTCTGCGTATTGGAAGTACAGAGAATATCTTGGAATAGGGCCTTCCGCACACTCTTATAACGGATTAGATGTCAGAAGCTGGAATGTTGCTAACAATCAGCAGTATATCAAAAAGCTTCATAGCGGAATTCTTGCCAAAGAAGAAGAAATCCTGTCACAGGAAGACCAGTTCAATGAAATGATTATGATTGGGCTGAGAACAATCTGGGGAGTAGATCTTGAGAGCCTGAAAAGTAAATTCGATGATAAAATCCTTGAACATTTCCAAAGTGAAATTAAATCAAAACTTGAAGAAGAGATTTTAATTGTAGAAAATAATCATTTAAAAATTCCTGAAAAGCATTGGTTTATGGCGGATGGAATTGCATCGGATCTTTTTATTGTATAAATAGGTAATGTTCATGCTTCGACTTCGCTCAGCATGACATCGCTAATGCTATTTGCCTGAAATTTGTGTAGTGTATTTATCATTGTCATGCTGAGCGAAGTCGAAGCATGATCAAAAATAATAGCGAAATTTCGGAATTAAGCCGTAGAAATAAACTATAAAATCAGGAATACAAAAATCTAAAAATCTTTGTATTTTTGTATAAAATTTCAGTTCACTTGAAAACTAAAAAGCAAGATTATTCACATCTTTCACCAAGCCAGCCTATCGGTATTTTCGATAGCGGGGTGGGAGGACTTACCGTAGCCAAAGAGATCAAAAGACTTCTTCCTCACGAAGACCTGATCTATTTTGGAGATACCAAGCACCTTCCGTACGGTGAAAAGTCGAAGGATGCGATCATCGAATATTCTACCAAAATCACCAATTTTCTGCTTCAGCAGAACTGTAAAGCTATTGTCATAGCCTGTAATACGGCTACAGCAAATGCTTTGAATGAAGTAATGCAGTCTGTGAATGGGAAAGTTCCCGTAATTGACGTTATTAATCCGGTTGCAGAAAAAGTAGCCTATGAAATTCACAATAATGTTGGAGTCATCGCCACAAAAGCTACTGTGAATTCCGGACTGTACAAAAAAAGCATCAGAAAGCAGAATAAATGGATCAAAGTGGATGAGCTGGCCACCCCGTTATTGGTTCCTGCCATCGAAGAAGGATTCAAGAACCACCCGATAACGCATGCTATCATTTACAATTATTTAAGTAATAATAAGCTCAAAAATATTGAAACACTGATTCTCGGCTGCACACATTATCCTTTGCTAATTGACGAGATCAAACAATATTACGGAAACAGAGTCCGCGTGATTGATTCACCCAATATTGTTGCCAATCATCTGAAAATTATACTGGATAAATACCATCTTCTGAACGATAATAATCCGAAGCCAAACTATCATTTCTATCTCTCGGATCTTACAAAAAACTTTGAAAAGATCTCTAAAAAATTCTTTGGAAAATCAATCGATTTAGAACTGAAAGTATTATAATATAAAAAGCTGTTTCAACTGAAACAGCTTTTGCTTTTTGAATTAAGGCTCTAAAATAACCATTTCACTTTTCAGTCTCCTTTTAGGGGTTGTTGCCGGATGGTTAGTGTCATTTTCATCTCTTTTTCCAAGGGCTACTGCAAAAAGTGTTTCATAAGAATCATTTTTCAGGATTTTGTCATACTTTTCAGGCTCAATTCCTTCCATTGGAGTAGAATCTATTCCCATCGCAGCACATGCAGACAAAAGAACCCCCAGAGAAAGATATACCTGATGCCCCATCCATGCTTTAACAGAAGCTTCACCATGTGGCTTTACCATGTTTCTGTAATAATTTACCGAACCTTCTGGAAGATTTTCTTCAATTTGTTTTTCAAAATCTTCAGGATTTTTTAATACCTGGAAGACAACCAGATGACTACTTTGCAGCACTTTTTCCTTATTAAAATAAGAAGCTTCCCCTAATTGTTCCTTGAGCTCCGGCTTATTAACGAAAATAAAATTCCATGGCTGGCTGTTGATCGAAGACGGACTCAGATTAAGGATTTCTTTCAACTCTGAAATCTGTTCTGCACTGATTTTTCCCTGAGGATCATACTTTTTTACTGTATACCTCTTTTTCATTTGTTCTAAAAAGCTCATAAATTATTGTACTATCATTTTTATAGTTGCAAAACTAATGTAAGTTTAATACATTTGCAATAACGGTAAAAAATGATAGTATAAAAATGTATACAATAGACAACAAAGAATACCCATGCTGCACCAGTGTAACGATGAAGTTTATAGGGGGAAAGTGGAAGGCAGTAATTTTACATCATTTGCTCGATGGTGCCAAAAGATACAATGAGCTGAAAAAATCTATTCCCACCATTACAGAAAGGACTTTGAGCCTTCAGCTAAAGCAACTTGAAGAAGACCATATCGTGAACAGAAGAGTATATACGGAAAAGCCTCCGCTGATGGTAGAATATACACTTACAGAATTTGGAAAAACATTACTTCCCGTGCTTGAAGCCATTACCAACTGGGGAATTGCGGCACCGGACCATTCTATCAAAAAAATAATCAGGAATTAAATTTCCTGATTATCTTCTTTATTCGCTTCGAAAAAACTGAAACTTACGTTACCGTATTTTCGGGTATCTATTAAGTTGGGATGTTCCAGCTTCATCCTGCTCTGGTGTTCAATAATCAGAACTCCATTGGGTTTCACAAATTTATTATTCAGCACCAGGGACAGCAACTCATAATATTTCTTTTCCTCCATTTCAAACGGAGCATCAGAAAATACAATCTCAAAGCTTTTTTTATTCCTGAATTTTTTAAGCCAATCAAAAACATCGCCTCTCTGAACATTGATTTGCAGCGACATATCCAGTTCTGAAGCCGTTGAATTAATAAAGCTGGTATGTTTCGGATTCAGTTCTACTGAAGTTACATCCTGACATCCTCTGGAAGCAAATTCAAAGGTAATGGAACCGATGCCTGCAAAAAGATCAAGCACAGAAATCGACTGCATATCATATTTATTTTCCAGGATACTGAAAAGCGCTTCCTTGGCAAAATCTGTTGTAGGTCTTACATCAAAATGTTTGGGAGCCGCAATTTTTTTGGCCTTCCACTTGCCGGATATTATTCTGAACATATTTTTTAGTTGTTAGGTCGCAGATTGCAGGTGACAGGTTGTTGAAATTGGGAGCTAATCCCTTTAACCTGCTACCTGCAACCTAATTAAGTATAAAATTCTTATTAGGAACATTGTCAAAAACAATTCTCATGTTTTTAACGAATTTCTGAAGCTCGGAGATAAAGGTTTCGTTTTCCGTAGTTTCACCGTAAGCGTAGAAATTGGTCTCATTAATTCCGAAACCTATTTTGCTTAGTGTAAACATCACGAAGTACAGAAAGTCGACTTCAGAATTCACATCAAGGTTGTTGTATAAAATAACCTTCTTATTATCAATAGCGAAAAATTCACACTGGTTATGATATAGATTGATGTGGATTTCCTTGTTATTTTTATTATTGATTGAATTTAAAAACTTTTCCCCGGAAAAATTAAAATGAACCGGAACCGCCAGCTCTTTTATTTTCCTGTAAAAGTTTTTTGGGAACGTATAGTAAAACTGTACCCCGAATTTTTTATTCACAGAAAGCATCAGTTCCTCTTTTTCCTTGTCTGCGGGTGCATTGAAGGCAATCAGTTCAAATCCGGCCTCATGTTCTGAGAAACCTTCAGGCATCAGTGTGAAATGATTCAATGCAGAGATCACATGGATTTCATCAAATCTTTGTTTAAGAAGGATTTCGTCCAGCTTTTCTTCAATAAGAGTTTCCGGAGTTTCTTCAGTAACGAAATAAGACTTTTCTTCCAGAATGCTTTTGTTCCTGGCAATCTGGCAGATTAATCCGTCTTTGGTAAAAAGTAAATTAAGTACGTTCATATTTCAATTGCTGCAAATTTAGTGAAATTCTATCATAACGGCACCCGATTGATGATGAAGTATTTCCTTATTGTAAAAATCGATATCTGTCTGGCTTTCCAAAACATCCATGACCATTCTCTGCAGCGTTCCGTCACCAATTCCGTGAACGATCTCTAATTTTTTCAGATGATGTTTTCTGCAGAAGTCCAGAACTTCCGTCAGTTTTGCTTTTTGAATGAAGAGCCTCTCAAAACTGTCATAATCACTGGGGTTCTTAACCAGATGATCAAAGTGAAGATCCAGGACCATATGATTTTTCTGGTGCTTTTTCGAAACAACTTTCTTTGGTTCAGCTTTTTTTATTACACGGATATTTTCGTAAAGATCGGCATTTTTCGGAACCAGCTTTTCTTTTGGATACTGGTAGGTAAACCCATATTCATCTTTAAAAACAACAATATTTCCGTTCACGGAAGTAATAATTCCGCTTAAATCTTCATCTACCACAGAAACTTTGTCCCCGATTTTCATGTATTGTGCTTCTTTGTTGTTTTTTAATTAATTTTCGGTCCCAGCTCAATAATTTCCAGATCCTTTATTTCTTCTCCTTCCACCACGAAACGCATCATGGTTCTTACCTTATGCCATCCTTGTTTGCCACAGGCTCCCGGGTTCAGATGAAGGAGGTTGTTCTTTTGGTCAAACATTGCTTTTAAAATATGGGAATGCCCTGAAATAAACAGCTTGGGCGCTTTTTCAGAAATTTCCTTATAGGCAAGCGGAGTATATTTTCCGGGATATCCGCCGATATGGATCATCAAAACTTCCAGATTTTCACAGAAAAAGCGGTTCACTTCAGGGAATTCTGCCCGGATCTTTGCATGGTCTATATTTCCGTAAACCCCTTTTAAAGGTTTTATTTTTTCCAGTTCTTCAATAACCTCCATACTTCCGAAATCACCACAATGCCATATTTCATCAGCCTGACGGGCATATTCTAAAATCCTGTCGTCTATATAGGAATGGGAATCGGAAAGAAGGAGAATTTTTGTCATGAAAAATCTGAGATTTGTGCAAAGTTAGGAAAGATTTATTTTTAATTAAGGCTTAAACTCTCATTAAATAGACAAAGTTTTTACGACGGAAGCACTCGTCCTTTAATATTTACTAAATTTGAGAAAATTAAAAAAAATGAAGCAGAAGTTTTCTTTTCTACTTTTTCTAGCGGCAGTGGGGCTGTTTAATGCCCAGGTCGAAGAAAAAAAACTGGATGAGCTGATCCAGAATACCTTAAAAACCTTTGATGTTCCGGGAATGTCTGTAGGGATCATAAAAGACGGGAAAGTGATCTATTCCAAAGGATTCGGGCAGCGTTCTTTAGCCACCAAACAGCCGATGGATGATGCTACACTGGTAGGAATTGCATCCAATTCAAAAGGGTTTACCTGTACTGCGCTTGCTATTTTGGCAGATGAAGGAAAGCTGAACTGGGATGATAAAGTTTCAAAATATATCCCTGAATTCCAGATGTACGACCCGTATGTTTCCCAAAATGTAACGATCAAAGACCTTGTAACCCACAGGGCTGGCTTAGGCTTAGGGCAGGGTGACCTGATGTTTTTCCCGGAAGGTGGAAGCCTGACTGTTAATGATATTGTCCACAACGTAAGATATCTGAAGCCTGAAAACCCTTTCAGAACTAAACTGGATTATAACAATATCATGTTTATCGTAGCCGGAGAAGTGATCCACAGGATTTCCGGTCTTAGCTGGGCGGAATTTATTGAGCAGAGAATCATGAAACCTGTCGGCATGACTTCAAGTTTCGGAAGCTACAACAGGGCAAAAGCAGTAACCAACAAGATCGATGCCCATGCACCGGTAGATGGTAAAGCTGTTGCTGTTCCCCACGATTGGAACGAAACCGGAAATGCCGCAGGAGGGATTATGAGTAATATTAAGGATATGACCACTTGGGCAGATTTTCTTTTAAATAATTTCACCACCAAAGACGGAAAAAAACTGGTTTCGGATAAAAATGTACAACAGCTGTGGAGCCTGCAGATTCCTGATAGGGTTGCTTTAAAAAATCCCTATGATACAAGTTTCTACGGATACGGATTAGGATGGTTTTTAAGCGATGTAAAAGGACACAAGCAGATCCAGCATACGGGAGGCTTGATTGGAACCGTTACGCAGTTTACCCTGATTCCGGATATGAAATTAGGAATTGTAGTACTCACTAACCAGCAGTCGGGAGCAGCTTTTAATACCATTACCAACACGATTAAAGATTCTTATCTGGGTGTGGCAGACAGAAACTGGCTGAAAACATACGGCGAAAGAATGTCAAAAGTAAATGCAGACTTTGACAAACAGAAAAAAGAAGCTTTTGCTAAATCCGAAGCTTTTAAGAAAGAAAAAAACCTTCAGCCTAAAGCAGAACAATTTGTAGGTAAGTATAATGACCAATGGTTCGGAGATGTTGAAATTTCTCAACAGGGAAATACCTATAGAATCTCCTGTCAAAATTCTCCAAGACTTAAAGGAGAACTGTTGCCTTATTCTAATAATTCTTTTATTATTAAATGGGACGACAGAAGCTATGATGCTGATGCTTATATTATCTTCAATTATGATGAAAACGGAAAAGCAGAATCTGCAAAGTTGAGGCCTGTTTCAGATGTTACGGATTTCAGCTTTGATTTTGATGACTTGGATTTGAAAAGAAAATAATAAGAAGATTAAAAATATTCAATAGGAACGGGCTTTAGCCCGTTTTTTATTATAAACCCATTAATCAATATAGATATTCTCCCTTTTTACGGGAATAAAAAGGATTAGGAAAGATAAAAAAGACAGAATTATATTTTTTCTGGTTCATAAAAGAACAGAAGCTTCTTTTTGGCACCGTCAAATTCAGACCATGAATTACAGTCTATTTCAAAACCGGCCACTCCACAGGTGGGAAAATGAAAAATATCTTCAGAAATGGAATTCGCAAAATTGGAAATTCCGTTGTTATGGGAAAAAAAAGCTACAGAGCTTACACTGTCATCCAGATCGTAGATTACAGATTCGAAGTTTTTTTCGGAAGGGTTATACAGTTTATCTTCTGTAGAAACTGTAAGCTGGTAAGCCTGGTTAAAAATCTTACATGTATTCAGTGCACGCACTGCCGGGCTGGAAACAAACCGGTCAATCGTGATATTATTGTTTTTCATGAATCTGGACATGTTCATAGCATCCTTTAATCCCTTGTCTGCCAAAGGTCTGTCAAAGTCCTCCGTTTCTTCCGGCCAGTCACTTTTCGCATGTCTTACGAGGATGAGTTTCTTCATATTTTCGTTTTTTGGAAGATTAAAATTATAAAAAAAATAATGGAATAAAACATGATTTTTATAAAAAAGCTGCGTTATGAATAAAATCATTAAATTTTACTAAATTTGCACACTTATGGGACAGATCCTTGCAATAGACTATGGAAAGGCACGCTGTGGTATCGCTGCGACAGATGATATGCAGATTGTTGCCAGTGCTCTGGATACTGTTGAAACACAGTTTTTGATGGAATTTCTCAAAAAATATTTCACCGAAAACAAAGTGGATGATGTGGTAGTAGGCCTTCCTACAGATTTGAAAGGAAATATATCTGAAGTGGAGACCGATATTTTAAAATTCATTGAAGAATTTCAGAAAGAATTTTCCGGTATTGGAGTCCACCGCCTTGATGAAAGATTTACCTCAAAAATGGCTTCTTTTTTTATCTCCCAAAGCGGGAAAAGCAAAAAAAAGAGACAGGAGAAGGGGTTAATAGATAAAGTAAGTGCAACGATTATATTGCAGAATTTTTTAGAACAAAGAATAAGATGATTTTACCGATAAGAGCTTTTGGGGATCCTGTTTTGAGAAAAGTAGGGAAAGATATAGACAAAGATTATCCCGGTTTACAGGAACTTATAGATAATATGTTCGAAACGATGTACAGTGCAAACGGTATCGGGCTGGCAGCACCACAGATCGGGCTGGACATCCGTCTGTTTGTGATCGATGTGACTCCTCTTGCAGATGACGAAGATTACGAAGACATCAAAGATGAGCTGGCCGAGTTCAAAAAAGTTTTCATCAATGCCAGAATCCTTGAAGAATCCGGCGAAGAATGGAAATTCAATGAGGGATGCCTTTCTATTCCGGATGTAAGAGAAGATGTGAAGAGAAAAGGAACCATCGTTATTGAATATTATGACGAAAATTTTGTGAAACATACAGAAACTTTTTCCGATATTAGAGCCCGCGTAATTCAGCATGAATATGATCATATTGAAGGCGTGCTGTTTACCGATCATCTAAGTGCTTTGAAGAAGAAACTCGTAAAAGGCAAACTGACGAAAATCTCCCAGGGCGATGTAAGCATCGGCTATAAAATGAGATTTCCAAAATAAATGAAACAAGGATTAAAAACAAAATAATAAAAAGCAAAAAGCCCCGTGCCGATTGCAGAATTTACAAAAAATAAAATTATGCTGTTAGAAAAAATAATTTCAATTTCCGGAAAGCCAGGACTTTTCAAATTAGTTTCCCAATTAAGAAACGGTTTTATCATTGAAGATGTTACCACGAAGAAAAAAGTGAGCATCGGAAACTCCAGCCAGGTGAGTTTATTGGATAATATCGCGATGTTTACGGTTGATAAAGAAGTTCCTTTGTTCGAAGTTTTTGAAAATATTGCTAAAAATAACGACTACAAAGAAGCGATTTCCCACAAATCTTCCGATGATGTTCTGAAAGAATTTATGACAGCTTCTCTTCCTGACTACGATACGGAAAGAGTATATGCTTCAGACATCAAAAAACTGGCTCAGTGGTACAACATCCTTCAGAAAGCAGGATATATTACTCCTGAAAGCTTTGTAAAAGCAGAGCCTGAAACCTTAGACGGTGCACAGGAAGAAATAAGCATTGAAAAAGAAGCTCCTAAAAAAGCTCCAAAAGCTGAAAAGCCTGCCGCTCCAAAAGTAAAAGCTACTTCTGCAGCTAAAGCCGCTCCGAAAAGTACCCATACCAAGAAAGGATAATTTATTCTTAATTGTCAATATAAAGCCCTGTCAGAAGTTTCTGGCGGGGCTTTTTTGTAACCGATTTAAAATGGCCTCGGAAACTGTAGCGTTAAAAAAATAAATTCTGTGAACGTTAAGAAAATTCTATTGTTTGAAGTGCGGGAAAAATACTGAAAAGATTCACAGATAGTAAATCCGCACAAGTTTAGAATTTTTAGAGAACAGAAATTATTTTTAGCGGAGGTTTCCAAGCCTTGAACTTTTCGTTCTTTTGTTTCAAGACAAAAGGACTTAATTAAAGATTTACCCTAAATTTGCATTACTCGAATTCCTAACTTATGAATACCAGACAAGAAAAACTAGAAGCTTTCGGAAGATTATTAGATATCATGGACGATCTCCGTGAGAAATGTCCGTGGGATCAGAAGCAGACACTGCAATCACTCCGTCATCTTACCCTGGAAGAAACCTATGAGCTTTCTGATGCCATTTTACAGGAAGATCTGCAGGAAATAAAAAAAGAGCTTGGTGATGTGCTGCTTCATTTGGTTTTTTATGCTAAAATCGGTTCTGAAAAAGAGAGTTTCGATATAGCCGATGTCATCAATTCCTTAAACGAAAAACTGATCTTCCGTCATCCGCATATTTACGGAGATACAGAGGTGAAGGACGAGGAAGAAGTAAAGCAGAACTGGGAAAAGCTGAAGCTGAAAGAAGGAAATAAATCTATTTTAGGCGGCGTTCCGAAAAGTCTTCCAAGTTTGGTAAAAGCCTACAGGATTCAGGATAAAGTAAAAGGAATCGGTTTTGAATTTAATGATGCGGAGGATGCCTGGAAGAAAGTAGATGAAGAAATCAGGGAATTTCATGAAGAAACAGATCCTGTTAAAAAAGAACTGGAGCTCGGGGATGTATTTTTCTCACTCATCAACTATGCAAGAATTTCAGGACTGAATCCGGACTCTGCGCTGGAAAGAACGAACTTAAAATTTATTTCAAGATTCCAGAAAATGGAGAGGCTGGCTGAAGAATCCAATATAAAGCTGGCTGACCTGTCCCTGGAAGAAATGGATGTATTGTGGGAAAAAGCAAAACTGATGGCCTAGCATGAAAGTACAGCGTTCCGTACATCACAGGTTTCAGTATCTGCTGGAGTTCAAAAAAACAGAGAGGAAATGGCATTTCCCTTTTCTTGCGGCACTTTGTATCGGAAGCTGCTTATTCATCGGTTATTTTTTAGGAAAGCCCAATTACGGAAGCTTATCAAGTTTGGGAGCCCTCACAATTTTATATTTTACTTCAGCACCCATTACCCAGCGGATGATTCATCTGGCGGTTTGTGCATTCGGGATGGTTTTTTCCTTTACCATAAGCCTGTTTTTTAGTTTTAATGCTTATACAGCAGGATTATCTTTGGGAATTGTCTCTTTCCTGGCGCATTTTATAACATCCTATTTTAAAATTCCTCCACCCGGAAATTTTTTCTTCATCATGCTGGCCGCTATGGCAAGCACCTATCAGTTTGACCTGGAAATGATTCCTGTAAGGGTAGGTCTTGTGGCAATGGGAGCTATTTTATCCTGTACACTTGCCTTTCTGTACTCTGTTTTTATAGAGAAAGGGGAGGTTCTGGCCATTCCGAGGAGGAGAAAGTTTAATAAAAGAAGATATACTAAATTTGTAGAAAGTACCATTATAGGATTCTTCATGATGCTGACCCTGATTGTGGGGCATCTGCTGAAATTTGAAAATACTTACTGGATTTCCATTGCTGCAATCGCAATTATCCAGGGGCGTAATTTTGAACATGTCCGTCAGCGGAATATGCACAGAATCCTTGGAACCTTTATTGGAATAGGTTTTGCATGGCTCATTCTGCTCTTTGATCCTTCCAAAATAGAGATGATCATCATTATCACAGTTTTGCAGTTTATTATAGAGCTGCTTATTGTAAGGAATTACGGTTTTGCAGTGATATTTATAACTCCATTAACGATTCTTTTGACGGAAACCGGAAGTCTGGTTCATCATAATGTAGAAAATCTCATGCATGCGAGGCTTTTAGATACTATCATAGGAAGTCTGATCGGTTTAGCGGCTGGCTTTTTTCTTCATCATCAGCAGATTATTAATAACTTAGAGAAAAATATCCGGTACTCGTATTTTCAGTTTAAAAAATTAAAAAAATAGCTATGTTGCGTATTCTTACTTTATCCGCCTTCTTACTGTGGAGCTGCAATCCAAAAGCTCAGGACAATCCTAAAACCGATGCCCTGAAAATAGAATTTTCCCTTCCCAAAAAGCTGAAGGAAGTTTCCGGGATTGCATTGTCTCAGGATAAAAATACCATTTGGACTATAGAAGATCAGGGGAACAAGAATGTGGTTTATGGCCTGGATATGCAGGGCAAGCTGGTAGCTGATGTTCTTGTAGAAAATGCAGAAAACAACGATTGGGAAGATATTACAAAAGATACTCAAGGAAATATTTATCTCGGAGATTTTGGAAATAACGATAATAACAGACAAAATCTGGCTATCCTGAAACTCGATCTGAAAGACGCTTCCCAAAAAACAACAAAGGCTGTTCAGACTACAAAATTTCATTATGAAGGGCAGACGGAATTTCCTCCGAAGAAATCGAACTGGCTGTATGATTGTGAGGCTTTCGTAGAGATGAACGGTAATTTTTATCTTTTTACGAAAAACAGAAGCAAAGGTTTTGACGGAACTTTCCTTGTATTTCAGGTTCCTAATAAAGAAGGAGATTTTGAAGCCAGATTAATCGGGAAACTTAAGATTCCAGGAAAATACAGCGATGCTGCCATTACCTCTGCAGCGGTGAACAGTACCCAAAATAAGATTGTTCTGCTTACCCATAAAAATATCCATATCCTTTCCGGATTTACAGCAGATAATTTTAATGCTGCTAAAATTGAGAAAGTACCGTTAAATCATAATTCGCAGAAAGAAGCTGTTGTTTTTCTTGATGATAAAACACTTCTGATTGCTGACGAAAAAGATAAGGATACGGGTGGAAAAGTATATAGATTTGAATTGAACCCTCAAGGCAAATAATTGCAAGAGGGTTAAACTCAAAAATATGTTACGGAGTAAGATAAGAAATGTGAATATTTCCAGCCGACAATCTGAAATTCTGTGTATAAACACATCTGATCCTGAAAGTATCACCGGCATTGAAAAAGGTAATCGAGGACAGGTTATGATTCACCGTTAATGTACGTTCACCATGCCCTGTAGATATAGAGGCCAGAGTTTCTGTAGCTGGTGAAACTTTCTGTACGGAAGATTTTGCCGTTCCTGCTGTGTAGCCGTTTCCGTTTAAGCTCAGATCATAGGTGATATAAGGAACAACATTATAATATCCGGGTTTTACTACCGTGAATATTCCGGTTGCTGAGTCGTACTTCAGGTAAGCGTTGTCTATTTTATTACTTACATTATAAATATAAGTCTTTGCAAAACTTTCATGAGTGCTTACAGGATTGCTTCCGGTACCGGTGTAGCTTCCTGTAGCAGGATTGATATCCGTTTTATTCCCCACAAATATTACTTTCAGAAAATTCTGGGATTCAATGGTAGTCCAGGAAGGGGCGACTCCTGCTCCATTTGACATTAATACTTCACCCCGGTTTCCCGAGTTTCCTTTGGTTTTTGCATTTCCACCTACATTCAGGTCCTTTACTACCTGAAGGCTTCCATTGACGTGTAAGGTGTTTTGTGGTGTTGGGGTTTCTATACCCACTTGAGCGTTTACATTTAAGAACATGACAAATAATGCCATGTATGACAGCGTTCTCTTCATCCGATAGTTGTTTTTTTTGAAATAATTTTAAACAAATATATATCCTTTTTAAAACATTGAATTTTTAAAAGATATATAAGCATATTGCTCTATGGATGATTTTTATTAAAACCTGAAAAAATATGAATTGGCTATTTTAACCGTAAATTGTTTACGTATAGTGATTTTCAAATGAAAAATTAAAAAAAATAAATTTATTTATATTAAAATTAATAAGTGAATTAATCTTTTTCTATAATAAAATGCATGGTTTGACCTTACTAAAATGGTGACCCCTGTTTAAAAAGTCATTCCTACGCCACCGGAAATTCTTCCTCCATCAGAACCATAGAAATAGTTCAGCCTTGCAGAAAACATATCAACAACGCTCATCCAGAATCCGGCTCCTACGGACTGGTGCCACTTTTTAGAATCTTCATGATCATTCCACACGCGGCCCAGGTCATACCCGATAAGGACACCCATATTGGCTGGAATAATATTGTTTCTTACCCTTCCGAAATCCCATCGGATCTCAGAATTATTGGTGAAATAGGATTTACCTGAAAACCTGTCGTTACGGAAAGCCCTCATTCCATTATTACCTCCTATGCTTGCGGCCTGGTAGAATTCGAAATTATTATTGCTGATCCACATGGCATTGCTGGAATTGGCAAAAACAAAGTTTCCTCTTTTATCAAGCCTGTGATCAATCGTCAGTGTACCGTTCAGCGTGAAGAAATTCTTTTCAGTATTGGAGAGATTCGTTTTCCAGTCTGCGTTCAGTAATAGTTCCATGCCCAGAGTAGGGAAGGCATTATTATCCAGGTTTTTGAAGCTGAATGTATAATTGGCTCCCGCAAACTGCTGGCTTTTGAAAACTTCAGGTCTCACATCCGGTGACTGATCTACAAAACGGTCCCCTTTCTTCTGTACCTTATTATCCTCAAACATCAGCTGGAACTGATGCTGAAGATTCATCCAGCTTTTTTTAGAGATGGACGGTGCAAAATTGAACTTAGAGATTCGTGCCCTGTTGTATTCTCTTTCCGTATTTTCTTTATCATACTGGCTTTCATTGGACAGCCCGAAGAAATTTTCAGCAAACCTTGGTGTGGTATAAGCCGCATCCAGGTTGAAATCCCATCCCGATATCGCTTTTTTGAAAATTCCTTTATAAGCAGCATTGAATCCACCCGTCGCCGTGTAAAAATTAACTTTCAGACTGTGCTTTTGAGTATAAGGATCACGGATGAAATTATTAACGGTATAATTGGCCAGGACTCCTAAAATCACCCCGTCATCCGGATTATAATCTGCATTCGGGTAGCCTGCAAAGAAATTGTATTTCGGATGCTTGTAATTATAGGTATTGATATCATAGTCATCGGAAATGTTTTTTGTTCCACCGCCGTTGTAAGTATTTTTCTGACTTTTAAAATCATAAATCTTTACACTTTTCCCATCGGCAATATTGTAAACATCGTGATTATAACCGCCGACAAGCCTGATGTTCATCTTCGGCCTTCCTTCCCCTGAAACTTCATAAATATCGTCATCTTCAAGGCCGTAGATCCAAAGTTCTTTCGTTTTGGAGTCATCATATGTTTTTTCAAAAACTAGTTCAGGGTTCTCTTTATTTTTATCTAATTTATATTGCTGTACGTGAACGATATTTGCCGTTTTCGTGATGACAAATTTATCAGGGTTCACTGTTCCGGCAAGAGGTACTTTTTCCTGCAGTACATCATAATATTGGGCAGCATAATCCTGAAGCTTTGTTTTTCTGACTTTTAATTTTCTTTGAATATCAGCAATCGTCTCATCCTGTACTTCCTTCGGAAGATTTGTGAAGGCGTCATCAATATCAGCATCTGTAAGATGTTCCTGAATATATTTAGCCTGGGCAGTCCATTCTTCCTGTGAAGCCCCTTTTAAAAAGATGAGATCCAGCGGATACGGCTCCATATTCATCCACTTCACATTTTTAATATCATCCTTAAACGTTTTCATGTGGCGGATAGCCGGAACATTCATGATAACCTTGAAAGCAGCGCCGTCATACTTACTGAAAGCCTGGTCCCTGTCTTTTGGGATCGGTTTGTAAATAACCTGATCACCATCCTGGTATTCCGCCCATTTCCACTGATCTGAATGTCTGTCCCAGTCACCGATAAGCATATCGAAAATTCTTGCCCGTATGTACGATTCGCGGTCTACGGAATATTTATAATTTTTAGAGAAATTTTTCAGAACATCATCTGTGGAAACGATGTCTTTGGCATTATCCAGCGAGGCCAATGTTTTGGGATCTGAAGAGAAACGCTCTTCAATCATATACATTTCGTCACCGTAGTTTTCATTATATTCTCCCAAAGCATATTGTTTCGGGATGTAATAAAGCTTCGGATTGCTATGAAAAATCCCCAGTTTATCAGCCATATTTCCTACAGAAAAAGGCGTAAACGGGTGATTGGTGGTATAAAAATCAAGCAGGAATTTTTCAGGGAATGTATTATTCAACTCATTTCCAAAAGTACTTTTCTTGAAAGCCATATTATTCAGGAAACGAACTGCGCTCTTTTTTACCCCACGCATAACAAATTCCTGTCCGTCTGCCGCTTTCAGCCTTAAACTGTTCGACTGGTTGCCTCCACCTTCTCTGAACGGTGTAAATCCACCATTTAACGAAGCAAGATCTGCGGTAGGGGCTTCAATAGGGATACCGTAGTATTTTCTGTAATGCTCACCCCATAACCAGCGGTAAACAGGCCCTTTTTGGGTAAGCTTCACAGGATAAACGCTTGAGGTTGCTGTAGCCGGAAAATCTTTTGGATAATTATTCACAAAAGCATCCGGTTTTGAGATTACAGAAATATGGGCAAGCTTTTTTAGGTCATTATCTTTTGTAGAAAAATATTCAACGTCTGTACTCTGGTCTTTTCTGATATTCAGAACGGCAAAACCGCTCCCTCCGTATGAGAAATCCGTTTTTTCGGCAATCGTGGCAGGATCTGTCTTAGAACCGGCACCACTGATGATCTGCCTGATATTCCTGTCTTCATGATACTGCAGGTTATGATCATGCCCGGAAACAAAAATAATATTTTCTTTATCCTGAACAATACTTTTCAGCCTGTTGGCCAGATCTGCATAATGCTTATTGTTGATGTCCTCCAGACTTGCCCCTGAGGAACTTCTCAGTACATTGATAAAACTTGCTACAACCGGAACAGGAACCTTACTTTTTAACGGATAAAGATGTGATTTTGCAGAATTGAATCCCGCATGGGTTCCACTGCTGATCACAGGATGGTGCAGAGCCACAATAATTCTTTTATCCTGGTTTTTGGTAATAAGGTCTTTAAATTCCGTGAAAAAATCCTCACGGGTTTTAATGGTACAGTTTTTATTTACCCCCGGATACTGATCCCAGTTGACAAGAGCCCATTCCGTATCGATAACAATAAGTTTTATGTCTTTGGATAAATTAATATCGTCTATGCCGCAGGAATTTTTAGGAAGGAAGGCTTTTTTATCATTAAAATAGGCTTTCACAAGATCTTCCTGTGCCTTTAATCCATCAAGACCGTTGTTCCAGTCGTGATTTCCCGGAATAACGAGTGTTTTTCCTTTAAAGTTTTTGGTAATGGCAAGCTGATTTTCCAGTTTTTGCTTGGCCAGCGCATAATCTTTGTCGGATTCTTTTGGCAGGCCGTTAGGGTAAATATTATCGCCAAGGAAGATCAGCATAGAATTACTGTCTGCAGAATCCAGCTTGTTTCTGAGTAAGTTTAAAGTATTCTGTGCCTGGGGCTCATCTGCATTTCCGGCATCTCCGATCAGGAAGACTTTAAAATCATTTTCAGATTTTATATCAGAATTTTTTATTTCAAATAAGTTTTTACCCTTTTTTACGTTATATGTAGCGCAAGAATAGAGAACTCCCGCAGATAATACTGCTCTAAAGGCAATAGTCGTTTTTTTTAAATGAGTTTTAAAGGATAAATTCATAAATTTACATTAACAAAAATTCAGGAATGAATATTTTACACAAAGCTAAAGATTATGTAGAAATCTTATTCAAAGATAAGTTATCTTCTGTATACTTTTACCATAATTTTATCCATACGACCTATACTGTAAATAAGGCCGAAGAGATTATGCGAAATACACCTGTTTCCAAAGAGGATCAGGAAAAGGTGCTTCTGGCCCTTTGGTTCCACGATACAGGCTATGTGGAATGCGCACAGAACCATGAAGAAAAAGGAGTAGCCATTCTTACCGATTTTCTGAAACAGGAAAATTATCCTGAAAACTATATTGAAGATGTTGCCCGACTGATCCTGGCAACCAAAATTACCTATCAGCCGCAGAACCTTCTGGAAAAGATCGTAAAAGATGCAGACTGCAGCCACTTTGCCAGCCATGATTATAATGATATTTCCGATGCCCTCAGAAAAGAATGGGAACTTACCAATGTAAGATGTTTTTCTAATGAGGAATGGAATGCCGGCAACCTTGAAATGCTGAAAAACAAACATCACTATTATACAGAATATGCAAAGGAGAAGTGGGAGCCTCTGAAAGCTGAAAATATCAGGAAAATAGAAAAGAAACTGGAAAAAGACGAAGAAAAGAAAAAAGACAAAAAAGAAAGTTCTGACACGAAAAAGGAACCTAAAGATCCGAAATCTGACCGCAGCGTGGATACCCTGTTCAGGGTAACCCTGAATAATCATACCAGATTGAGTGATATTGCAGACAGCAAGGCAAATATTCTTCTTTCGGTTAACGCCATCATTATTTCCGTTTGCCTTTCTGTGCTTGTACCTAAGCTGGATACCCCTAAGAATGCCCACCTGATTATTCCGAGCTTTATCCTGCTTATTTCAAGTGTTCTGACCATCATATTTGCCATTTTATCAACAAAACCAAATGTGACGAAGACAAATTTTACGGCTCAGGATATTGCAGACCGAAAAGTGAATCTTCTGTTCTTCGGTAACTTTCAGCGAATGCTCTTCAGCGATTATCACAATGCCATGAAAGATTTAATCAAGGACAGGGATTATATCTATGATTCTATGGTGAAAGATCTTTATTTCCTCGGCAAAGTTCTGGACAGAAAGTATAAACTTTTATCCATAACCTATAAGATATTTATGGCAGGAATTATTATCTCTGTACTTTCTTTCGGGTATGCTTTTCTTTCCCTTTAATTAAAAAAAAACTGCGATGATTGTAAGACAGCGTACGAACTGGCTAAAAATGCTGTTTATTTGGAGAGGTTCCGTACTGAAGAAAATTATTGTTCAGCTGGCTGTAATCTTATTGTTCTCGCTGGCAATTTATTTTTTTAAAGGAAAGATCTTCGATTATAAAGTGCATCTTAATCCTACCATTTTTACGCTGATCGGCCTTGCGCTGGCTATTTTCATGGGATTCTGCAATACGGCAAGCTACGATCGCTTCTGGGAAGGCCGGAAACTCTGGGGACTGCTCGTAATCGAAACAAGATCCTTTACGAGACAAATCCTTTCACGGGTAAATGACTCTTCACCGGGAGCCAAAGAAGAAAAAGAAAAGATCATTAAAATGGTATCGGCATTCTGCTGGTCCCTGAACGATCAGCTGAGAGAGAAATCGGGGACGGAGCATTTAACAAGGCTTCTTTCTGTGGAACAGGTACAGCAACTAAATGATAAAAAAGTTATTCCCAGCATTATTCTTGGTTTTATTGCAGACTGGCTGAATGAGCAGCAAAGAAAGGGAAGTATTGATACAATTGTTATGACTTCCATGGATCATCATCTGAACCAGTTTTCGAATATCTCAGGGGGATGTGAGAGAATTCACAATACACCTTTGCCTTTTGCTTACAGTGTTTTGCTTCACCGGACAGTTTATCTGTACTGCTTCTGGCTGCCTTTTGGATTGGTAGATACGCTTGGCTGGATGATGCCTTTAATTGTCCTGTTGATCAGTTATACGTTTATTGCACTGGATGCCATCATTCAGGAGATTCAGGAACCTTTTGGAGAGGAAGAAAATGATCTTGCGCTGAACAGCATGTGCAGAACGATTGAATATTCTATTTTTGAACAGGCAGGAATGGCGCAGGGCGAGCTTAAAAAGCCAGATACTTATTTTGTAGATTAAAACTATTCTATATCCTTCAAAAAATCGCTTACCGAAATTTCAAGTGCATCACAAATTCTCATAAGACTGAGAACAGAAGTATTGATGATGCCCGTTCTATTCTTGTAATTTGGGAAATTTCAACATCTACCATGAAAGCAAGTTCTTTTTGGGTGAGATTTTTCTGCAGACGCAATTGCTGGAGCCTTTCCCCAATATTTTGCAATCTTTTGAAATCCAAACTTCTCACAGGATAAAATTTGGATTTTGTAATTAATTAGGAGTAAGCAAATTTGCCTACTATTTATTTTGCATTTATTCATATGTTTGTGAAAAATTATTATATTTAACAACTTAAAACACAAGCAAACAATGAGAAAAAAAAATACTCTCAGGCTATTCCTACTCATAGCCCTTAGCGCTTCGCTGTATTCCTGCAGGAATGATTATTTTCCCGAAAAAGAAACCATCAGTAGCAACAGCAAATTTCGGCTTACTTCAAAAACTATTTCTTTAGAAGAAACTAAACATAAAGCGATGCTTAGTGGAGAATTACAGAAAGTTCAAGATAAATTTGGTAAAAATGAAAATTTAGGAAACAGTTTTTCTGTAGATACAGATCATGTAATCTATATAGAAAACGGCCCTAATTACCATACTTATACCTTTAGGATTATCAGAAAAAATGCTCCTGCAAATGCACCTTTAGAAAACCTTGTTTTGTCGCCGCTTCCTGATGGTAGTTATAAAAGGCTGCTCTTTAGCTATAGTTTTACACAGGCAGAAAAGCAAAATCTCCTTAATGGCATTCCCGTTAACACAAAAGGTAAAACAACTATAACAGATGTGGATGCTCCCGCAGTTTCTTCTAAAGCGAGTAGATGCGTTTATGCTGAAGAAACTATATGGAATGAATGCAGTGAAGGAATACACAATCAATCCAATGTTTTTGCATGGGGAGAGTGTACAGCTGAAGTGGCGCCATCTGCTTATACTATTGGATATTGGAACTGTGCTGGTGGTGGAGAAGGAAGTGGCGGAGGAACGGGAACAGGCACAGGTGATACCGGGGGAGGTAGTACTCCGGGATCCGGAGGATGTGAGGCAGAAGGTTTTGAAAACCCAACCGATCCCGTAAGCAGTCCAGGGCTATGTGGTGGCGGTGTTCCTACGCAACCTAATATAGGGAATAATCCGGAAGATCCCTGTGAGAAAACGAAAAATGTTGTGTACAAACCGGAAGTCCAGTCAAAAATTAATGTATTGAAAGTACAAGCCCAATTACCAGCTGTAAATCCAAACGGGGGAGAAAAAGGGTTTAAAATAAATACCAATGAAAATCTGGCAGATGCTTCACAAACTTCAAAACATGAAGTGAATTATGGTGATCTATCTGGGTCATATGCAGCCTATCATAATCATACTTTAAGAGGCACACATATGCTTTCTCACCGTGATATTGATATCCTTTTAACATTGGTTAAGCACAATTCTGTCACCGGGCCATCCAATGCTTTTCATGGCATGATTGCTGCAGAGGAAGATGGAAGTGGCGGATTTGTTTATCTTAATTATCTCATACGCTTTGACGGAAGTTATCAAGAAGCTGTTGAACATAGTTTTTCGGATGAAAAATTAGATAAAATTGAAACTAAATATAAAAGAAATAAGGACGAATTATTAAAAGACCCTTTGTATTCAAGTGATGGGGGGAATACATTAAATAAAGATGGATTGCAAAAACTTTTCTTTGAAGCAGTAAAACTTATGGAATTGGAAAATAAAGTAATTTTACAGAGAGTAGATAATGATGGAGTAAAAACAATCAATTTAAATAGTGATGGCTCAACAAAATCTATTCCTTGTCCATAATTTTAAAAACATTTTATAATGAAAACAATATATTATCAATTTATAATATTATTTACAGCTGTTACAACAATAGTATCATGTAAAGCCCAAACATTGCCTTTAAATACAAGACTAAAGGACATACCTACAAATTCATATTTAAAAGATTTAAATAATGAACTGACCCCTTATATAGGAAACTATCAAGGAGTTTTTAATGGAAATACAATTATGCTTTATATCACAAAAGAAGAACATAAATATTTTGACTTAGATGATATAAAATTTTATCAGGATGTTCTTATTGTAAGATATACTGTGAAAAATTCTTCAGGTATAATTCTTCAAAGTACTCAAAATACAACCTTTACTACTATGATAGAAAAAAATCTTATTTATAGTATAGGAACAAGGCCTAATCAAAATATTATATCACTTGATTATAGAGGAACAAACTGTGGAGTGGGAAATGGAACAATTTATTTGAAGAAATTGAGCGATACCCAAATCTCTTGGAGATATTACGCAGAAACAGTGGCAACAAGCACGGAAAGATGTGCCCCCGGCTTAGATAAAACAACCTATCTTCCAGAGGGAGAAAACCTGATCTTTACAAAGTTGTAATGAGAGGTTTAATTATAATTTTAGGAATGTTTGTGTTAATCTCTACAAAACAATAATAAAACCTCCTGAAAAGGAGGTTTTTATAGCTATAGACTATGAAAACAAGATTTTTACAAAAATTCATTTTCTCACTATTCATTTTCTGTAAAATCATTGGCAAGTCCCAAACAGTTACTGTTCAAGGTATTGTCAAAGACTCCGTAGGAACAAGTGGTATAGGAATTAGTGTTAATGATACAATTAGAAAATTTAGAGACAGAGCATCTAAGGATCAGGAATTTAAAGATAAAAACTGGGATAGACTTAGCAACTTAATTAACGATGGAAAGTTTTTCACTTATCCTGATTCAATTGGAAACTATAGAATAACAGTGAAAATTACAGACACATTGTATTTTTTTTAAAAGAAAATATATTACACAGAAATATAAAGTTGCAGATATAATAAAAAATAATATTGAGGTTATCTTAAAACCCGTGCCTTGCATTCCTTATAAAAAATGTGATCAGACAATTCCTACAAAATTATATATTTTCGTTGGAAAAAAAATAAATGTCACATCCGTAGATCGTTCTAAATATTGTGGAGAGAGTATGGATAGTGAGTATAAAGCTGAATATAAGATTGAACAGGAACTTGGTGATCATTACCCTAATTCAACAATTACTTTTACGGCTTATGATCATAATAGTATGTATGAATATGATTTTAGAAATTATGATAATGTTTTGATTTTTATCGGAGAATATTGTGGTGAATTGATTCAACTCAAATATCAGTTTTTTCCGGTGTATAAAACAGTAGATGGAAGATGGGCAAGTTCTATAATTCCTAGAGACGAATATTTTTACAAACCTGAAATATTTGTGCCCCAAAATATAGTTTTTGACAAAGCAGTCAGTTTCGACTTATTAAGAAGTAATAATAATCCGTCTGAAGAACAAATTACTCAATTAAAAAAGTACAGATTCTCCGAAAAATATTACAAAATAGAAAATAGTAAGGCAATCCCAATCATGGGAAGGTATGTTGAAGATTTGGTAAAACTATGGAGAGAACTGTATGAAAAAAAATAAAAAAAGTATTGATAGCAGAATTTTATTCTGCTATTTTTATTTTAAACCAAAGAAACCCTCAACGCCAGCAATCCCGTAATTCCCTGCAAATCTTCTACTTTCAAGAACTCCACATCATTCTGCAGAATTCCTTTTTTCTGAAGCTTACTGATGTATTCCAGATATTCTCTCTGGTTTTCCATCCCGAAATAAACAATGGTAATCTTGCCGGGGCAGGTAATTCTTTCCGGAGAGTCTTTGATATGGGCTTTATCCAGACGTTTTTTTATAATTTCATAATATGAATTGTAAGCTCCGTCTACATCGAAGCGTTTTTCATCCATTCTGAAACGGATGTCTATTTTTTCATTATAAACAAAAAGTAGCGAAGCTATGTCCAGTTGGATGGGCAGTGTATTTTTAAAGGTCTGGAATTCCCGTTCCATGTTGCAGATCGTCTTCAGCTGCCAGTATCTTAATTTGTGAATTACTTTTGAAGTATAATTAAGATCCGGGGCAATAGTATGTCCAATGTATAAGTTGTGCTCTACACCATCAGATTTGAATCTTTCGAAGTAATGTGGGAAAATCTCCTGGGCTTTAACCTGGCTTTCGTCCAGCATATCGGCCAGTTTCCTGTTGACCAAAGTTATAGAATCATCCAGATTTTTCCTGTTGGCATAAAAGAGATCGGTTTGAGAGAAAACCTGTAAAAAATAATCTTTGATCTTGTTTTTTATTTCCCTGTCGGTTTTCAGTTCCAGTTTTCCCTGAAGATAAGGATGAATCTCTTCTCTTAAAAATCTCTGAAGCCGCTGCTCCGTATCGGCCTTGATCTCATTATTCAGTTCATTTTCAAAAACATCAAGAGCCAGAAGATATTTTTCCGAATCGGAATTGATGAGGGTAAAAATATCATGAAGGCTTTCAAGCTGCTGGTTGAGGTCTTCAAGCATCAGGTTAAAACGCTTATCCGAAGAAGAACGGATATCTGAGAAGCCAAAAAGAGGGGTGAGGTTCTTAAATGTAATCTGTTTCAGCGTATACATTTTTTTTCCAAGCGAAGCGTTGAAATATTTTTCGGCTTCATTCCTGAATTTCCATACAACGCTGTCGTGAATAGAGGTATATTCACGCTGGATAATAGCTTCTATCTGGTAATTTTTTTCAAAGCTGAACCTGTTCAGGGAGAAGAGGATCATATCGGTAAAAAACTCCATTTTTTTAAGCTTTAACCCGTTGAAGCTGTTGGCTTGCGGAGAAGTAAATTCCATAATGGCCAAAAGCTCATTATCTTTCATGATAGGAATTACCATGAAACTGTTGATATTGTTATCTCTTAAAATACTAAAAGAGGGAAGGCTTTTAACATCTTCATCCAGGTTGTTGACATTGGAGATGACAATCGGTTTAGAATTGTGGTTTAAATTGTTGAAAGTACTCTTCCGGGTTTCTTCATCAAATGCATTGATCCAAAAATCAAGGACGTGATGGGTAAAAATATTTTCGTAAATCGGCAGTCTGCCCAGCTTCTGATCTTTTTTGTCGAAAAGCATCAGTCCAAAATTAAGCTCCGGTACATCGAAATAGGATTTGAAAATTTCTACCAGGTTTTCATTCGGGCTCAGGTCTTCGGGATCAATCTCAATCATACTGGATTTGAGATCGGACAAGGCCACTTCCGAAGTACAATCTACCAGGGAAATAATAGTGAATCCTTTTAATATCCATGATTTTGATGGGAAATATTTTTTCCACAGTTTAAAGTCGTCCAGATTTTCAAGCAGCATATCCAGTACATCGTCGGAAGGTATTTCCGCATTTTCAGTAGGATAAACATCTGTAAAATCTGAATTTACGGTGATCTTATAATGCTTCATGATTCCCTGTCTGTTCGGAATATCATAATAAAGCGGCATGCTGGTTTTGATATCCCTTTTGAAATAGCTCTGAAGAATAAGACAGCAGCAAAAAACATAAAACTCATTATCATCAATGTTCCTGAGCTCTATTTCAAAATCTTTCCCAGCGTCTTTCAGGATATTTTTAAATCTTTCAGTATAATTAAAAGTGATATTGGAAAGCGGAATACTTGCCGCTTTAATTTCATTGTTGGTAAGCCCAGTAGGGAAGAGGTCTGCAAGCAGAAGCCTGATGAGGTCTTCATGCTTTTCCAGAAGTGCCACGTCCTGGAATCCGTCTTTCAGTTCCTGGAAATTTTTGGTTCTTTCAATAAGGGATTCAGCATAATTGACCCGGTATTCCAGACGATCATTATAGCGGATATGTTCCAGCACATCCAAATATTTTTTGAATGATATAAGAACCTGAAAGGGAGCGTCTTTTTTGTAAAGATGAGCCAAGAGCTGAAATTTAAAGTAAAGTTATGAAAAAAACACCACTTCCAAATATATTGCAAATGGATGAAAAGCCACCTTTGTAAGCTGTTTTTTTATTTTTCCTGAATAAAATACGAATATATGTAAAGCATTGATTACTGCTTTCTTTTCTTTTTCAAAAATTCCACAGTTTTATGAAAAAGATTGGGATAAAATTCAGATGTTCCGATCTTTAGTTCCTTAGTTACCGGAAACAAAAATTTCATAAGCGGCACCGTAAATATAAGGGCAAAGGCTGCGACAAGCATACCGTAATTTGTTATATCTGTTTTGTCTTTGCTTATGAAAAAGACAATTGCTGAAATGATAATAGCTGTAAACAGGCTTATAATGACTTTTTTCATTGTGATGAATGTTATTCAAATGTAGTGGTTTTCAGGGATATTGTTTCTGTTTTTATTATTTATTTGCGAATTTTTTTCAACGCAAAGTTTTCACTTAAAAACCGTTTAATAAGTAGAGTAAGGATATGAGACTCTGTCGCTGATTAAGAGAAAGAATAAAATCGCCGCTTAATCAAATCAACCAAAGGTTGATCGTTCTTTGCCGCCTTAATATATACGCAATTAATAATAAGCTTTGCGTTAAAAGCTTACCAAGCTTTTGAATATTTTACAAAAAAAGCACAACCTAAAAGTTGTGCTTCTGTATATTTTATATTAGTATTCTAATTCTATAATCCGAACTGTCTTGCAAATAGGTCCGGGAAAATTCCCAGAATGATAATAGATGCTATAACAAATACGGCTACAATATTGTAAGTAAGGGTTACTTTTTCTGAAGATTTGAATGTAGATTCTTTAAAGAAGAACATGGCAATAATCAGTCTTAAATAATAAGCAATGGAAAGGGCAGAACCTAGTACTGCAATTAGTACCAGGAAAGCCGCACCGTTCATAGCCTGGGAGAATAAAGCAAATTTCCCCATGAAACCTGCAGTTAACGGAACTCCAGCCATTGAAAGCATAGAGATCGCTGCAGCTGTAGCCAGAATAGGCTCAGTTTTCGCCAGTCCTTTGAAAGCTCCGAAAGAAGTTTCTCTCTTCAGCTTTTCTACCCAGATCAGGCACATGAAAACTCCTACTGTAGATAACGAGTAAGCAAACAGGTAAAATGCCAGGTTATAGGTAGAAAGGCTTGTCATTCCGAAGAAAACCAATCCGATATATCCTGCGTGGGATACTGAAGAGTAAGCCAGCATTCTTTTTGCGTTGGTTTGGGCAAGACCCATAACGTTGGCCAAAAGTAAGGTAATGATCAGGAATACTCCCAAAACATTGATCCATTCGTGGGTAACTCCGGTAAATCCTATCGTCATCAGTCTGAAAAGGGCAAAGAATCCTGAAATTTTTACCACACTCGCCATGAATGCTGTAATTAATGAAGGTGAACCTGCATATACATCAGGACTCCACATGTGGAAAGGAGCCAAAGCTACTTTGAATGCCAGTGCACAAAGGATCAGTAAAACCCCTAAGATAAACATTACATCTGTAGAATGGGCCAATCCGAAATCGTGGATTTTATAAAGGTCAAAGCTTCCTGCACTTCCATAAATAAATGCAATCCCGAAAAGTAAGAAACCTGTCGCGAAGGCACCCATTAAGAAATATTTGATCGAAGCTTCGTTTGATCTTAAATCAGTTTTGTTGGCACCGGCCATTACATATAAAGGAATGGAAAGGATTTCTACCCCTAAGAAAAGGGTTACCAGATTCTGGAATCCGAAAAGAATAATTCCTCCGCATAGTGCAAAAAGCATCAGCGCATATAATTCCGACTGGTGGCTTCTGTGATTGCTGAACGCAAAACCTCCCAGAAAAAATAACAATAATGTCGTTACAATTGATATTTTAGTGAATAACGCAGTATTGGCAGTATAGTCATACATGTGTCTGTACTGTTCGAAGAACGCACATTCCGGCATGAAACTTACCCATAACGCGATGATTAATCCCAAAATCCCAATGTATCTTGCGAATTTTCCATGTTCAAAAACTCCTGAAAATAACGCAACAACTGCCGTTAGGAAAACAATAATTAAAACACTCATAATTTATATTTGAGATTTTGAGTTTAAAGTTTAAGGTTTAAAGTCTGATGTAAAAATTTTACTTCCAAGCTCTGTCTCTCTTGCCTTTTAACCTTTTTTAATCTCCTAATTTTTTAATTTTTAAATCTTTTAATTTTTTAATTGGCCATTGCCGTATAGATAAACGTCAACGAACTATTCACCATATCGATTATTGGCTGCGGGAAAATACCAAATACAATCACAAAAACCGCTAAACTTGCCAATACGGAGAATTCTACAGCAGAAAGGTCTTTTACTGTGCTTAAAACAGCTTCGTCTCCTTCTCCGAACATTGCTTTTCCGTAGAATCTTAATAGATATACAGCAGCAAGGATTACCGTAAGACCTGCAATTACTGCTGCAAGACCATTAAAATCATATACGGATTTCAACAGGATAAATTCCCCGATGAATCCATTGGTTAACGGAACTCCCATTGAACCTAAGATAATGATCAGGAACAATACAGCAAATTTAGGGGCTACTTTCGCCAGACCTCCCATCTGTCTGATGTCTCTTGATTTAAATCTCTTGTATAAAATATCGCAGCAGTAAAATAATCCAACGACGTTGATACCGTGAGCAAAAGTCTGAACCAAAGCTCCCTCAGCACCTTCAATGTTAAATGTACCTCTTAAAGTGATTACTGCGGAAGAGAAGATCCCTGCTACCATCAATCCTACGTGAGAGAAAGATGAATAAGCAATGATTCTTTTCATATCTGTCTGGATAATGGCAATCAGCGCACCGTGAACAATTCCTATGATAGCAAGGATAATAACGATCTGTCCTGAAATTCCCGCAATAGGAATTGGAGTGATCGGAAGTAAATAACGCAACACTCCGTATACAGCCATTTTCAGCATGATCCCTGATAAAAGCATGGATCCCTGAGTAGGAGAGTAGGTATACGTGTCCGGCTGCCATGTATGGAAAGGGAATACCGGCAATTTCACTGCAAATGCAAAGAAAATAAACCAGAATACCACAGTCTGCTGTACTTCGTTAAGATCGGCATTATAAAGATCTGTTAAAGCGAATGATGCAGAGTGGTTGTACACATAGATCAATCCGGCTAACATAAATAAAGACCCAACGAATGTATATACGAAGAATTTTGTAGTGAACTCGAATCTTTTGTTTTCCTGGCCCCAAAGTCCGGCAATGAACCAGATCGGGATCAGGGTTACTTCCCAGAAAATGTAGAACAGCAATCCGTCAAGCGATGTGAAAACTCCTACAAGGCCGAACTGCATCAGCAGGATGAGACCGTAGAATGTGTTTCTGTAGCTTACATTTTCGTTGAAAGATGATAAAATAATGATCGGCGTAAGAATATTGGTCAAAAGTAAAAGAAGCAAGCTCATTCCGTCTATCCCGAAATGAAGTGAGCTTTTAATGAACTGTGACCAAGGGTAATTGATCTCGTGCTGCAATACACTGTCTACCGTCGGATTAAAATTGAAATCCGCTGCGATGTAGAAAGTTATAAGCATTTGGACCAACGCGATTCCCAGCGCCAGATATTTGCTGGATTTATCTTTCCATGCAAAAACTAATCCCGAACCTACTAGAGGTAATAGTAATAATGTTAATAATAAACCAGACATTATTGTAATATAAAGTTAACAATCAGTATAATTCCCACCGCTAAAGACATGATAAGGATGTAAGTCTCCACATTTCCGTTCTGGATACGCTTCATGGCTTTTCCGCTGTCTTCAGCACCTTCGCCCACGAAGTCTACAAAACGGTCCAGGATTCCTTTATCAAACATCTTTCCTCCGCGTCCTAATCCTTCAACAGTTTTTACAATCAATGCATTGTAAAGTTCGTCTACATATAGTTTTTTAGCAGAAAGCTTTTCCCATCCGGTATAGTTTTCTTCTGCAAGAGCCACTTTTTTCTTCTTCACGTAAGTGTTTTTTACAACAAACCAAACGGTGAAGAACATAAGAACTGTAGCTCCCAACAGAATCATTTCAGTCCCAAACGGAACTCCTGAAAGGGTCGCTTCCATCTGGCTGAAGCTTTGCTCGGTAAGAACCGGCTTCAACCATTCCATTAGTTTTGCATAATGACCGTGTCCGATGAAGTGAGGAAGGTTAATGAAACCTCCAAGCACAGAAAGGATAGCCAGTACGATCAACGGAAGGGTCATATTAGACGGGCTTTCGTGTAAATGATGTTTCTGATCTTCCGTACCTCTGAATTCTCCGTGGAAAGTAAGATAGTACAGTCTGAACATATAAGTTGCAGTGATTGCCGCTAAAACAAATAAGATTACCCAGTAAATCGGGTTTTTAGCGAAAGCTGCTACTAAAATTTCGTCTTTTGAGATCATCCCCGATAATAAAGGGAAACCTGAGATTGCCAGTGTTCCGATAAGGAAAGTAGCATGCGTAATTGGGATGTATTTTTTCAAACCTCCCATGAAACGCATATCCTGCTCGTTGCTCATAGCGTGGATTACAGAACCAGCACCTAAGAACAGTAGAGCTTTGAAGAATGCGTGTGTCATTACGTGGAACATCGCGGTTGTATAAGCTCCCAATCCTAAAGCAATGAACATGAATCCAAGCTGTGAAACGGTAGAGTAGGCCAATACTTTTTTGATATCGTTCTGACGAAGCGCATAGAAACCTGCCAAAGCTGCCGTCAGGAATCCGATGAATAAAATTCCTCCCTGAACTGTAGGTGCCAAAGTAAATAAGAAGTTTGATCTTACTACCAGATAAATACCTGCAGTTACCATCGTTGCTGCGTGGATTAACGCAGAAACAGGAGTTGGTCCGGCCATCGCATCCGGTAACCATGTATATAAAGGAACCTGAGCGGATTTACCGGTTGCCCCGATAAATAAACTCGCTGTAATAAAGATAATTACTGTTCCGTCCAATTCAAATTTTGAAGAATTCTGTGCTACTGTAAGGTAATCAACAGCATTGGTCTGCGCAGCGATCATAAAGATACCGATCAATAACGCAAGGTCACCGATTCTGTTCATGATGAAAGCTTTTCTTGCTGCTTTACCGTATTCTTCGTTGGTATACCAGAATCCGATCAGCAGGTAAGAACAAAGACCTACCCCTTCCCATCCGATGAACAGGATCAGGTAGTTGCTTCCCATTACCAAAAGTAACATGGAGAAGATGAAAAGATTCAGATAAGTAAAGAACTTATAGAACCCTTTGTCGTGGCTCATATATCCGATAGAGTACAGGTGGATCAAAGAACCGATCCCTGTAATGATCATCACCATCATTAAAGAAAGCTGATCGATCTGAAATCCGAAATTGATCTGGACCCCGTTTACTGTAAACCATTCAAAAGCTTTTACAATGACAGGCTGGCTTTCAGAATTCATATTCATGAAAATACTTACCGCAATACAGAAAGATCCGAAAACCATAGCTGTAGCCAATGAGCCTACAAATATTTTTGGAAGATTTTTCCCAAATAAACCGTTAATAAGAAACCCTAAAAGTGGTAAAAGTACTATTGCATACACTAAATTTTCCATTCCTTATCCTCTTAATTTATTAAATATACTTACATCTACAGAACGGGTATTTCTATACAGCATAGCAATAATTGCCAATCCTACCGCTACTTCAGCGGCGGCTACCACCATAATGAAGAAAACTAAAAGCTGTCCGTCTCCGTTTCCTTTATACGCTGAAAAAGCAGCCAATAAAAGGTTTACAGAATTCAGCATAAGCTCTACACAGCCCAAGATAACAATAGCGTTTTTTCTCAACAATACTCCCAACACTCCCAGACAGAACAATACTGAAGAAAGAATGATGAAATAATTCAGAGGGACACTTTGTATAAATGTATTTACTTCTCCCATAATTTTATAAATCTTTTTTACCGATTAATACCGCACCTACAATACCTGCCAAAATTAGGATGGATGCAAGCTCAAACGGTAAAACATATTCATTAAACAAAAGTCTACCCAGATTTTTCGTAAGACCCACACCTCTGTCTACATTTTCAACAACAATGTGGTTATCCTGAACACCTCTGAATACGCCTAAAACTCCAATTAACAAAAGACCGGCAGTAAAAACCCCGACAAATTTTAAAGTATTGCCCTTCTTACTTTCGTCTTGTTTATTAAGGTTAAGCATCATCAGGATATAAAGGAATAGTACCATGATGGCGCCGGCGTACACTATAATCTGGATAATCGCAAGGAATTGTGCATTCAGAAGGATGTACATGCCCGCAATGGAAAACATCGTAACAATTAATGACAAAACAGCATAAAGAGGATTTCTTGCAAATACAAAGTAAACCGCACTTGCCACTGCTAAAAACGCCACCAAGAAAAATAAAATCTGATCCATTATTTTACCGCATTTTTTTGTTTCTCGGACTGTCTTGTCGTAATGTCAATCCTTTCATTTATTTTTTCTACCAACTTATCTTTTCCGTAGATGAAAGAACCTCTGTTGGTTTCCACATCCACCAGTCTGTCTGTAAGATAGATGGCAGATTTCGGACAGGCTTCTTCACACATTCCGCAGAAAATACATCTCAGCATATTGATTTCATATACTGATGCATATTTTTCTTCTCTGTAAAGCCCTTTTTCATCCTTCGTTCTCTCTGCAGCCGTCATCGTAATGGCTTCTGCAGGACAGGCTACGGCACAAAGTCCGCAGGCTGTACATCTTTCTCTGCCTTCTTCGTCTCTTTTCAGAACGTGCTGACCTCTCCAGATGGTAGTTCTCGGCTTTTGTACCTCAGGATACGAATATACTGCGGGAGCCCCTTTTATCACGGTTCTTACAGCATGCTTGAAGGTAATCCCCATTCCTGTAAAGATAGCAGGAAGGTAGATTTTTTCAGCAAGGGTCATTTCTTTATTGGAAACAACTTTTGATCTGTTCGTAAGTTTCATTTAATTATAGATGTTAGATGTTAGACATTAGATTTTAGACTAATCTTGCCTGTTATCTTAATTTTTAATATTTAATTCACACAAACCTTATAGGTTTTTAAAACCTATAAGGTTTAGATACGATTTAATTAATTTCCAAACGCTAAAATTACAGCACCTGTAATTAATAAGTTTACCAATGCCATTGGAATTAAAGTTTTCCAACCTAAGTGCATTAATTGGTCATATCTAAATCTTGGAAGTGTCCATCTGATCCACATGAAGATCAGAATTCCGATTACCGTTTTGGTTAAAAATGCTACGATACTCAAAATCCCTGCAGCATTTTCTCCCCAGTTCTGAGTAATCCATTCAATTCCCGGATAGTTGTACCCTCCGAAGAATAGAACCACCATGAAAGCATTGGAGATAAACATGTTTACGTATTCACCGAACATGTATAAACCTAACTTCATGGAAGAATATTCCGTAGAATACCCTGTTACAAGCTCAGATTCACATTCTGGTAAATCGAAAGGGTGTCTGTTGGTTTCTGCCAAAGCAGCAGTAAAGAATACCAGAAAAGCAATCGGCTGGTAGAAAATATTCCAGTTCAGTCCGGAAACCCATGGAATAACTCCCCAGAGTTTTCCTGTTGTCTGGCTTTCAGTAATTTCTTTTAAATCTAAACTTCCTGTCATCATAATGATAGAAAGTAGTGCTAATCCCATCGCCAATTCATAAGAAATCATCTGTGAAGAAGCACGGATAGCACCTAATAATGAATATTTGTTATTGGAAGCCCAACCTCCGATCATGATTCCGTATACACCAATTGAGGCCATTCCGATGATGAAAAGTACTCCTACATCGATGTTGGCAACCTGCAGGTCAAAAGATGTTCCTGCAATATTTAAACTTTTACCCCAAGGAATAACTGCTCCTGTGATCAGTGAAATAAACATTACCAATGCCGGGCCCAATACGAAAAGGAATTTTTCTGCATTGGCAGGCGTAAAATCTTCTTTAAAGAAGAACTTTCCACCATCCGCAAGAGGCTGCAGCAATCCGAAAGGTCCGGCTCTGTTGGGACCAATTCTATCCTGCATGATAGATGCTACTTTTCTTTCTGCCCAGGTAGAGTAGGCTGCAATCGTAAGAGAAAGCAGGAAAAGTGCCAGTACAAGTATAAGTTTAAATGTTAGTAAATCCATTTTTTATTTAGATTTTAAGATGTCAGATGCTAGATATCAGATGGTCTGAAGTCTGAGGTCTGAAATCTGATGTCTTATTAATTATTTTTCGTCTTTTTCACTGATTTCTTTCGCCATAGGATTGTCTAATACTCTTAGCTCATCCTTAGGTTTTTCGTAATGGTTCAATGAAATTACTGAATGTCTGTCGATATGTCTAGGACCTTCAATGTTCCAGTCAGAAAGTTCTTTTCTTTCAAATCGGCAAGTGTCGCAGATGAATTCTTCCACTTCTCCCCATTGGTCTTTTCTGGCAGTCACTCTTATGATTTCATCACCTTTCATCCAAACTACAGCTTTTCCTGAACATTTATCACATTTGCAGGTAGCATTCATTGGTTTTGTGAACCATACTCTGCTTGCAAAACGGGAAGTTCTGTCGGTTAAGGCTCCAACCGGACAAACATCAATAATGTTTCCGATGAAGTCATTATCTAAAGCTTTATTTAAATAGGTGGAAATTTCAGCGTGATCTCCTCTGAAAAGAATTCCGTGTTCTCTTTCTCCGGTTAACTGGTTCGCAGCCAATACGCATCTTGCACAAAGAATACAACGGTTCATATTCAGCTTGATATTTGGACCAAGATCGTCTGCTTCGTATGTATTTCTTTCAAATTCGGTTCTGGTCTCAAGGTTTCCGTGCTCGTAGCCAAGATCCTGAAGGTGGCATTCACCGGCCTGATCGCAGATAGGGCAGTCCAGCGGGTGGTTGACCAACAGGAATTCGGTAACGGCTTTTCTTCCTTCCTGAGCTTTTTCAGAAGTAAGATTTTTCACTTCCATACCATCCATTACGTTAGTTCTGCAACTAGCGACTAATTTAGGCATAGGACGCGGATCTGCTTCGGATCCTTTCGAAACTTCGACCAAGCAAGTTCTACATCTCCCTCCACTGGTTTCCAATTTGCTGTAATAGCACATTGCAGGAGGTACAGATTTTCCACCAATTTGTCTGGCAGCTTCCAAAATAGAAGTTCCAGGCAAAACTTCAGTAGTCTGTCCGTCTATAGTTATTTTGAATTTTTTAACCTCTTCGCTCATATTCTATGCTTTCGCTTATGCTTTTAAGGCGTTAAGCTCTATTTTAATTATACTTCTTCGTGTTAAATGTATATCCGATGCCTGCAAGGACCTGTCCGAAAACAAAATCCTGACGGGCTTTATCCGGCTTGTTGTTCAATGTGGTTTTAATGTCCCACATATTGATATATCCGGCTTTAGCCTCTGCCCTGATCATCCAGTTTTTCCAGAAAACCATGTTAAGGCTGGTTCTAAGATCGGTTCCCATACCTGCTACGTGAAAACGGTCGCTTCTTTCATTTCCAAAAAGTTTGATGTTACTTTTAGGAAACATCACCCCGATTCCTGCTCCATAAGACCATACCAGATCTATATTTTTCTTATGAACAAGGTTCCTGTATTTCTCAAGACCTAAATTTTCATAATTCAATCCGTCTGTATGCTCAAAAGTAAGGAACTGTTCATCAGCTAAATTTACCTGTCCGTTCTGTACCATTGCTGCGTATTTCGGATCTGAAATTGTACCTGAAAAATCAACCGTCTGGTTTTGTTTCATTACATATTTCATATGGTCAATTCCAAGAACTAGAGCTAAATTATCTTTAATAAAATATCCTATTCTGAAATTATATTGCGTCACAGTAAACCAACTTGGATCAAAATAAACAATCCCAAATTTTGTAGGTTTATCTCTTGCAGACACATTACTCAACTGAAAATCATAACCGTTTCCTGTAAAGTGAATATCAGAATTACTGAATGCGCCTCTGTTCCATCCAAAAAAAACGAACACCTGACCCTTCTTGCTCAAAGGATTGGGTTTCTGTTTCTTCTCTTTTTTTGGAGCTACCTCCAATTCATATTCTTTGTCTAATGTATCCTGTTTTATTTGCCCAAAAGCAAACCCCGACATCATTAAGCCGACAACCAATAACTTCTTCATTTTTTAGCTACGCATTTTTTTCAACAGCCGGAATCGGGTCAGCATAATTAGCTAATCCATAATTTTGTGTCTGAGCTAACTCAGGGTTTTTAATGTGCCACTCGAATTCATCTCTGAAGTGACGGATTGCTGCTGCAACCGGCCACGCTGCTGCATCACCCAACGGACAGATCGTATTTCCTTCGATCTTTCTCTGGATATCCCAAAGTAGATCAATGTCTTCCATTTTTCCTTCTCCTTTCTCGATTTTCTTCAAAATCTTATACATCCATCCCGTTCCTTCACGGCAAGGAGTACATTGTCCACAACTTTCGTGATTATAGAATCTAGCTAAAGTCATGGTATGCTCCACGATACACTGGTCTTCATCCAGAACAATGAAACCTCCTGAACCCATCATGGTTCCGGTAGCAAAACCACCGTCTGCCAATGATTCGTAGTTCATATATCTAGGTTCTCCGTTCACGGTTCTTAGCAATAAATTAGCCGGAACAATAGGAACAGAACTTCCTCCAGGAATACAAGCCTTTAATCTTTTACCATCTTTAATACCACCGCAATATTCATCAGAGTAGATGAATTCTTCTACCGTGATGGTCATATCGATTTCGTAAACTCCCGGTTTATTGATGTTTCCGCAAGCGGAAATTAATTTTGTACCTGTAGATCTTCCAACTCCTATTTTAGCGTATTCAGCTCCTGTAATATCAATGATTGGAACGACTGCCGCAATAGATTCTACGTTGTTGACTACCGTTGGTCTTTCCCAAAGTCCTTTTACAGCCGGGAATGGTGGTTTTAATCTTGGATTTCCTCTTTTACCTTCAAGAGATTCAAGCAATGCAGTTTCCTCACCACAAATATAGGCTCCACCACCTCTCTGGACATAAATTTCCAAATCGAAACCTGTTCCCAGGATGTTTTTACCTAAAAATCCTGCTGCTTTGGCTTCTTCAATAGCTTCTTCAAGAATATCGGGAATCCATGAATATTCTCCACGAATGTAGATATAAGAAGTGTTTGATCCTAAGCAGTAAGATGAAATAAGCATTCCCTCAATTAATAAATGAGGAAGGAATTCCATTAAATATCTGTCCTTGAATGTTCCTGGCTCAGATTCATCGGCATTGACCACAAGGTGTCTCGGAACGCCTTCTGGTTTTGCCAGGAAGCTCCATTTCATCCCTGTCGGGAATCCTGCTCCACCACGGCCACGAAGTCCGGAAGCTTTTACTTCTTCAAGGATTTCGTCAGGTGTCATTTTCAAGGCTTTCTCGGCTGCAGTGTAACCTCCCTGCTTACGGTAAGTTTCAAAGTAACGGATGCCTTCTATATGTGCGTCTTTAAGTAAAAGTTTTTTACTCATTGTTATTTGCTTCTTGCAATTAGCTTTTGGCTCCTTGCATTAATTTATTATTAAACGTCAAGTGAAGAATTTAAAATCTAAAATTTAGAATTTAAAATTTCTATTAATCCAAAGCAACCTGTCCCTGTCTGCAAAGCTCAAGGATCTCGTCTACTTTTTCTATCGTTAAATTTTCATGAAAGAATTTTCCTAACTGCATCATCGGTGCATATCCGCAAGCTCCAAGGCATTCGGCAGGCTTCAGGGTAAACATACCATCTTCGGTGGTTTCTCCGTCCTTGATATTCAGTTTGGTTCTGATATGGTCAAGGATCTTTTCGCTTCCGCACACCATACAAGGTCCGGTTCTGCATACTTCCAAAACATATTTACCAACCGGCTTCATATTGAACATGGTATAAAAAGTAGCTACTTCATATACTTCAATTGGCTTAATACTTAATAATTCTGCAACATAATCCATCACAGGAATGTCTAACCATCCTCCGAATTCTTTCTGTGCCAAGTGAAGTACAGGAAGAAGGGCAGACTTTTGTCTTCCTTCAGGATATCTTGCGATAATTTTGTGTACCTGTGCTAAACTTTCCGGTTTAAAAGCTATTGTTTCGCTCATTTTATTTAATGTATTATTGTACAATGTACAATGTACTAATGACTTATTTATTTTAATCACTGCAAAATCATGAATACATTTTACAATGATACATTTTACAATTTTATGCGTCTAATTCTCCCGCAATAATATTCATACTACACATCGTAACGATCGCATCTGAAATTACAGAACCTGTGATCATTTCAGGATATGCCTGGTAATAGATGAAGCATGGTCTTCTGAAGTGAAGTCTGTAAGGACTTCTTCCTCCGTCGCTCACCAGATAAAATCCTAATTCTCCGTTACCTCCTTCTACAGCATGGTAAACTTCTCCTTTAGGTACGTCTGTTTCTCCCATTACAATTTTGAAATGGTAAATCAGCGCTTCCATTTTCTGATAAACATCTGCCTTTTCAGGAAGATAGAAATCCGGAACATCCGCGTGGAATGGTCCTTCAGGAAGGTTTTCGTATGCTTGTTTGATAATTTTAATAGATTCCCAGATTTCCTGCTGACGGACCATGAAACGGTCGTAGGTGTCACCTGCAGTTCCTACCGGAATGATGAAATCGAAGTCTTCATAAGAAGAATAAGGCTGTGCAACTCTTACGTCATAATCTACACCAGATGCACGCAAGTTCGGACCTGTGAAACCATAGCTTAAAGCTCTTTCTGCAGAAATGGCTCCTGCTCCGATGGTTCTGTCCATGAAAATTCTGTTTCTTTCCAATAATGTACAGAATTCTTTGAATCTTGGCGGGAAAGTTTTAAGGAAATCCTTTAATAACTCATGGAATTTTGGAGTGAAATCTCTTTCAAAACCTCCGATTCTTCCCATATTGGTGGTCATTCTCGCTCCGCAGATCTGCTCATACATATCATAAATACGTTCTCTTTCGATGAACATGTAGGTAAGACCTGTAATTGCTCCTGAATCCATCCCGGTTACTCCGTTACAGATCAGGTGATCACCGATTCTTGCCAGCTCCATTAAAATAACACGCATATAATCTACACGCTTCGGAACTTTAACACCGATGAGCTTTTCAACTGTCATATGCCAACCTAAATTGTTGATGGGTGCAGAACAGTAATTCATACGGTCGGTAAGGGTAGTAATCTGAGCATAATTTCTTCTTTCGGAAATTTTTTCAAATGCTCTGTGGATATATCCTACGGTTTGCTCTGCGTGAAGAATTCTTTCTCCATCCATCGTTAAGATGTTCTGGAAGATTCCGTGAGTTGCCGGGTGGGTAGGTCCTAAATTGAGGGTGTAAAGCTGCCCGTCAATCTGCTCCTTACTTTCGTATTGGTTAAGTATATTAGATAATGAGTTATCTTTCATAATTTAAATGCTTTAGGCTTTAGGCACTAGGCTTTAAGCTTACTGCTTATTGCTTATTGCTTACTGCATTATTTTTATCTTCCGAACATATCATCGTTCTTATCTGTTCTGGTACCGTCTTCAAGTCGGTATTCCTTCAGCATCGGATGGTACCCTAGGTCTTCCATATTCAGGATAGGTCTCAGATCAGGATGTCCTTTAAATTTAATTCCGTAGAAATCATAGGTTTCTCTTTCCATCCAGTTGGCTCCTGCAAATAATTCCACAAGGGAGTCAACTTCAATGTTTTCTCTGGACATAAAGATCTTCAGACGTAATCTGAAATTGTCCATCATATTATGTAGGTGATAGATTACACCAATTTCCTTGTCCGGAAATTCAGGATAGTGAATCCCGCAGATATCGGTAAGAAAATTGAATCCTAACGATGAATCTCTCAGATAGTGAATGATCTTTTTAATATCATCTTTTTTTACCTCAATCGTTAACATCCCATAAGGTTCTGAGCTTGAAATGACAGATTCCGGAAATTCTCTTGTGATTGCTTCTAATACAAATTCGTTTGTCATTTCCGTTAGTTGCTTATGTTGTAAGAATCTAATAGTTTCTGGTATTCAGGCATATCTCTTCTTCTGATGCTTTCGCTTTCTGCAAGGGCCTGAACCTGCATTACCCCTTCGATGATCTGTTCCGGTCTAGGAGGGCATCCCGGAACGTATACGTCAACCGGAATAATTTTATCAATTCCCTGTAATACAGAGTATGTGTCAAAAATACCACCGCTGGAAGCGCAGGCTCCAACAGCAACCACCCATTTTGGCTCGGCCATCTGAGTGTAAACTTCTTTTAGGACGGGTCCTAACTTTTTGGATATGGTTCCGCAAACCATCAGCATATCTGCCTGTCTTGGTGAGAAAGAGTTTCTTTCCATACCAAATCTTGAAGCATCATAGGTAGGGTTCAGGGTAGCCATAAACTCGATACCACAACAAGAGGTTGCAAAAGGCAACGGCCAAAGTGAGAACTTTCTTGCCATCCCGATTACACTGCTCAGTTTCGTTGCGAAAAACCCTTCTCCTTCAAATCCTTCCGGAGCAGGTGCATCTGTTCTTATTACTGGTTTTTTATCTGACATCTTGTAGATGATTTTAGATTTTAAATTTTAGATTTTAAATTAACTTCTTATTGATTTAATTCAAAATCCCCATCTAAAATTTTTAATTTAAAATTTATAATTTCTCTATTTGTCCCAATCCAATGCACCACGTTTCCAAACATAGAAAAACGCCATGAAGAAAATTGCGACGAATGTAAGTACGGCCAGGAATCCTTCCATTCCGAATTCTCTGAAATTAACCGCATACGGGTAAAAAAATACGATTTCAATATCGAATAGCACGAATAATACCGCAGTCAGGAAGTACTTGATGGAAAACGGCGTTCTCGCATTTCCCTCTACAGGAACTCCACATTCCCAGCTTTGGTTTTTTACAGAATTTCCTTTCTTCTGTTTTGGTCCCAGAAAATGGGCTCCAAGCAAAGAAACAGCTACGAATGCCACAGCTACCCCTGCTTGAATTAGGATTGGAATATAACTTTCAGGTAAATTCATTTTTGCATTATTATCTCAATTTGCAAATTTAGCGAATAAACAAGAAAGCATGAAATTAATCAGCTTAAAAGTGGAATTAAAATAAGGAAAACCGGTAATTTAGAATGAATAAAAATTAGCTTCGGATGATTATTTTTTTAGTGTATTTTTCCCCTTTTTTTGTAGCTACCGTCAAAAGATATACGCCATCGGATAAATTTGAGACATCAAGTTTATCAATGCTGTTTTGATTTGAAAAATCTTTGACAAGTTTCCCCGAATTGTCGTACAGCTGTATCGAGATGATTTGCTGACGGTCTATATTGGTTTTGCAGATAATACTGCTTTTTGCCGGATTTACCACATCAAAAAAGACAGTGCTGATGCTGGTTTCCTGAACAGCTAAAGGGATTAATGAGCATGTGGATTTGGTATCGGTTATCTGATAAGCACAAGCAGCACCGTTAATTTGGTGGTTATATGATCGGATAGGAGGGCCTAATTGTTTGTTTACCATATCAAGTTCATACAAAGTAGAACTGGAAGAGGTAGAGCTTATAACGTATGCTTTAGAGTTACTCCCGGAATTTACCGAGAAAGCAGAATATATGTTGGATGTACCCCAGTTTATGAAAGGGCAGCTCAGTGAGGGGTCACTCATATTGATTTCAAGGATACCCGTTAAAGTAGTTACGAAAAGTCTTCTGTCATAAAAAAAGAGGTCGCCTGCCACATATTGGCCTGTAGGAAGGCTTCCCATTAAGGTAAAAATACCTGTATTGATATCATATTTGTATAATTTGTTCGGGGACCCGGTCGCGTATAAAAATGCTCCGGAGTCAGCAACCAATGCTGTAATGGAGCCAAATGTAGCAGTAAAATCCCCCAGGAATTCACAAGAGGAATCGGAACTGTTTTTTCTGTATAAGGATCCTGTGCTGGCAACGTAGTAAAGATTGTTGACGGCATCTATAGCAATATCTGTATAAAGTTCAGTGAACGGCCCGGTAGGGGTACAAAAAGGCTCGTCTATCTGGTTTGAGTTTGAAACATTAAGCCTATATACTTTATTTATATTGTTATTGCTGCCAATCCAGGAATTGACAAAAAATTCCTGCGCCCCGGCTTTTATTGAAATAAAAAGGATGCCAAAAAAGATGGTTTTTAATGTTAAGTTCATGGTTAGCAGGCTATTGGTTTATTGTAAAAGTAGAAAAATATTTTGCAATAACAATAAACAGCCTTTGATTATTTATTACTTTTTCATCTTTTTGAGAAGAGAATAAGCCATAAATGATATATATCCGAAAAGAATACTTGAAAGAATTATATTTACAACAGTATTCATTCTGTCGTCTTCAATGCGGAAAAAAAAGTTGTAAGCAATAAATATAGCGATCAGAATGGCGAAAACTATAAGGTGTGGCTTCATAGAGATGTTTTATAAGGTCAGATTCGTGTTATATAATAAGGCTTAAATTGATTACTTATTATCAATTGTTATTGCTTATCATTGATATCCAATGAGTATGTTCTTCTTCTTTTATGGTTCACCGGGTTGTAATCCTGCCACAGAAGCTGAACGCTTTTATTTTCTTCCAGTTCGGGATTGGTTTCAGCAAATTGAATTCCCATACTGGTAAAGCGCACAAAAATTTCTTTGAATATGATGGCCGTCACGCCACGTCTCTGATATTCAGGGTGAATTCCTATCAGATAAAAGTTGGCCCGGTCGTTTTTCTTTCCTGCCTGTAAAAAATGCCACCATCCAAAAGGAAACAATTTGCCTTTTGATTTCTGCAAAGCTTTTGAATAAGAAGGCATTGTAATGGCGAATGAAATGAGTTCATTATTTTCATCTACCACACAGATTACGTAGTTTTTGTCAATAAAAGGAAAATATTTTTCTTTGTAAGTTTTGATCTGCTCATCAGAAATAGGAGTATAAGTTGAAAGATGCTTATAAGTTTCATCAAGCAGTTTAAACATAGGTTCTACAAACGGTAAAATTTCCTCCTTTGATTTGAAATTAAGTACTTTAAGTTTGTATTTCTGAGCGATCAGACCACTGAATTTTTCTACTTTTTCAGGAAGGACTTTTGGAAAGTTCATCTCATATTCTACCCATTCTTTTTCTTTGGTCATTCCAAGGTCTTCCAGGTGTTTAGGGTAATATTCATGATTATAGATTCCAATCATGGTGGCTAGTTTGTCGAAGCCCATAGTGAGCATTCCAGCCTTATCCAGATTGGTGAATCCCATTGGCCCTTCGATTTTGTCTATATTGTTTTCTTTGGCATAATCTATCGCTTTTTGAATCAGAGCTTTAGAAACTTCTTTATCATCAATAAAATCGATCCATCCGAAGCGCACTTTTCTGATGCCCAGTTCCTTTTCTTCTTTATGGTTGATGATTACTGCGATTCTTCCAACTACTTTATTGTCTTTCAGTGCAAGATATTGTTTCGATTTTGAATAATGCAGTGCCGGATTTTCCTTTTCGTCCCAGATTTTGAATTCGTCTTTGATAAAGGAAGGGACATAATAAGGATTGTTTTTATAAAGATCCATTGGAAACCTTACGAATTTTTTTAATTCATCTTGGTTTTTCACTTCAATAACTGAAACTTTAGACATAGTTTAGAGGGTAATTAAAAGAGCAAATATAGATAATAAAATGTAATACTTTGGCACAGTTTTTACATCATTATGATTAAAATTTTAAACACAAAAATCTATATAAAATGATGGGTTATTATATCATTATTGGTATTTCAATGCTGGTGAGCTGGTGGGTTTCGTCGAGATTGAAATCGAAATTTGAATATTATTCCAATGTACATCTCAGAAACGGCCTTTCAGGGAAAGAAGTGGCAGAAAAAATGCTTAGAGATAACGGGATCAATGATGTACAGGTAATTTCTGTTCCCGGCCAGCTGACGGATCATTATAACCCGGCAGATAAAACAGTTAATCTTTCAGAAGGAGTCTATATGCAGAGAAATGCTGCGGCTGCGGCTGTAGCAGCACATGAATGCGGACATGCAGTGCAGCATGCGGTGGGATATTCAATGCTTAATCTACGTTCAAAACTCGTTCCTGTTGTTAATATAAGTTCTAATTTAATGCAGTTTGTCCTTATTGCCGGTATCGCAATTATGGCAGCAACGAGATCTATTGATAATCCAAACGGTAATACTACGGTTCTGGCGATAGGAGTGGCGATGTTTGCAATGACAACGCTTTTTGCTTTTGTGACACTTCCGGTGGAATATGATGCAAGTAACAGGGCCATGAAATGGCTTAAGGATACAGGAACGGTTACTCAGGAAGAATTTGTCGGGGTTCAGGACAGTCTGAAATGGGCAGCAAGAACGTATGTTGTTGCGGCTATCGGATCTCTGGCGCAGCTTTTATACTGGGGATCTTTACTGCTTGGGAGCAGAAGGGATTAATCTGTAAATTCAAAAGAAACATACTGCATCTCGGATAATTTATCTGAGATGCTTTCTTTTTGGGACAATTTTAAAGAAGCGGTAAGGATACAGTTTTCATTGGCATCAAAGTTAAGAACCTTTGCATCAAATTTTGACAGCAGGGTAAAAATGGTATTCTGCTGATTAAAGTTAAACTGAATTTCAATTTCCGTTTCAAGCTCCCGGGTGATAATACGGGCTTCTTCCAAAGTAATCTTGGTGCATTCTTTATATGCTTTTACCAACCCCGAAACGCCAAGCTTTGTCCCGCCATAATATCGGACAGAAATGACCAGAACATTCGTTATTTCGTTGGCCAGAAGCTGATTATAGATGGGAAGGCCTGCACTCCCTGAAGGTTCCCCATCATCATTGGCACGGTAATTTTCTCCCTCCAGGCCCATTCTGAAGGCATAGCAGTGGTGGGTAGCTTTAGGATGTTCTGCCCTGATTTTGTCTAATGCCATTTTCAGTTCTTTTTCATTATTAACAGGGAAGGCAAATCCGATGAACTTGCTTCCTTTTTCTTTTAATAAGGTATTTTCTATGGGTTTTTCTATGGTTTTGTATTCAAACGTCATTCCGGCCGGCTTTATCAATGCAAAAGTATAAAATACAATATAACTTATGCAATCATAAATAAATAAGAAGCCGTCAAAATTTGACGGCTTTTTTTATTTTTACGACAGTTTCTTCTATGATCCGCAATAATCCAATGGAAGAAGACACATGTAGTTTGTAGGACCACAGAAATCCTCAGGACATTTATCTCTGCATCTTGTAGCTTCTCCGGTAGGAAGTGTACAGTTTACAAATGCTCCTCCAGTAATACTTTTTAAGCCGACTCTTGAAATTTTCTTTAGGTTTTTCATGTTGTTTTCTTTAGTTATTATTTATTATTTATTACGAACAAATAACATCCCCGCCGCCACCGCCGGAATTTCTCCAGTAGCATGTTCTTGTGTTGGGAGGACATCCATAAATAACAACACAGTCTTCTAGTTTGATTAAACCTCCTTTAATTGATTTTAGATTTTCTCTTGAAATTTTCTTTAGATTTTTCATTTTAGATTCATATTTATTAATTCACCATTAAGTTAGTTATTAAATATGAATATTCAAGAAAAATTTTATTATGTTAAATTTGATCATTGATATGATAAAAAGAAACTGTATTGTCTCTAAATGTTTTAATCTCGTGAGGTTTTACATCCAGCTTGGGTGCTTTGGTACCATTCTTAAGTTGAAGACCTTCATTCCTGATAACAATAGCTTCGTCCCAAAGCCCATCATTAATAAACTGCTGCAGGGTATAGCTACCCCCTTCTATGATGACTGATTGCACTTGCTCTTTATACAAGGCATCCGTCAGGCTGTTCAGAAAATTTTCTTTTTTAATCTTGATGAACTTAATATGGTTTTCGGTTGCTTCTTTTTTAGTATTCATAACCAAAGTCGGTGCTTCGTTGTTATAAATTTTAAAATTTTCCGGTACTTTCAGATCGGGATCAATAAGAATTCTGATGGGATTTATTCCTTCAGCATTTCTTACTGTCAGGCTGGGGTTGTCATTTAAAGCAGTCTGTGTTCCTACTAAAATGGCATGTTCGTCGGCTCTTAAATGATGTACAAACTGATTGACGAGCGAATTCGAAATGGAGATTGGCTGAAAGTCTTTATCTAAAAAGCCATCTCCAGATTCTGCCCATTTTAGGATGATGTAAGGTCTTTTCTTTTCGTGATAGGTAAAGAATCTTTTATTCAGTTCAATGCATTCTTTTTCCAATATTCCGGAAACCACTTCAATACCGGCATCCTGAATAATTTTTTTTCCCTTTCCATTTACTTTATCATGGGAATCCATAGCACCAATGACTACTTTTTTAAAGCCAAGTTCTTTAATTTTTAAAGCGCAGGGGGGCGTTTTTCCGAAGTGAGCACATGGCTCAAGAGAAACATAAATTATGGATTCCGGGATAAGTGCCTTATTTTCTACTGAATTGATAGCATTGATCTCAGCATGGTTTTCTCCGGCTTTATGATGGTAGCCTTCCCCGATAATTTTTCCTTCATGGACAATCACGCTGCCTACGAGAGGGTTGGGGTATGTTTTGCCAAGGGCTTTTTGAGCCAGTTCAATGCATCTTTTTATGTATAATTCGTCTGTATTCATATGGTAAAAAGAAAAAGCGAAGACAAATTTCTTTGCTCCGCCTTTTTATATTGTTTAATCAATTAATCTCCGGTAATGATATTGTGAAGATTCTGTTTTAAGGTTTCCAGATGAGCCTTCTTCTCGTCGATTGTGTTGAATGTATCTTTCAGAAGAGGATTGTCTCTTGACGGCTTGTTGAAGAATGCAAGGTTATTTTCCAGCTTTACAATTTCAGCTTCAAGGTCAGAAATCTGGCTCTTGATCTTTCTTGCTTTATCCGTAAGCTGATTTTCTGTTAATCCTTCTTCTTTCAGCTCAAGCTCATTGATCTTATTCAGTTTCAGTTTTTCTCTTAGAGCTCTGTTGAATTCGGTATTGATGGAGATTTTGTCTCTCGGTACTTTACCGATATTGTTCCATGCGGTTTTTATGGCTTCTATTCTTTCGATACTGCCTTCTTCGTTGGAAACGGTCTTCAGATCTTCAAGGATTTCTTTTTTCTGCTTGTAATTTTCCTTCCAGTTGTCATTGGAAGCATTGTTTTTCTCTCTGTAATTATTGAAAAATGTGTTACATGCATCACGGAATTCATCCCAGATTTTATTGGTCATGCTTTTTGGAACATGTCCGATTTTTTTCCAGTCTTCCTGAAGTTTTTTAAACAAAGGAACGGCAATATCCCATTCTTCGCTGTTCATGTTATCCTGTGCAGTCTGGATCAGTTTTAATTTTTCGTCCAGGTTGGCCTGCTGGGAACCTTTCAGAGATTTATAGTAATTGTTTTTTGTTGTATTGAAACCTCTGAGGGTAGTTTTAAAATCATTCCAGTTCTGGTTGGACAGTTTTCTCGGAACGCTTCCTGTTTTTAAGAATTCTGTACGGAGATCTTCCACTCTTTTGATCGCATTCTGCCAGTAAGTGTGGTTCGGTGTTTCAGAAGGCTCGGATAGCTTTTTAATTTCTGCGATGATCTGGTTTTTCTTTTCCAGATTGCTGTTCTGCTCGCCTTCGATAGCTGCTGAAAGTTCAGATTTTCTTTCGTGGATCTTGTTGGAAATTTCCTTGAATTCTTCCCATGTTTTTTCACGGAATTCTTCAGCTACAGGTTCAGCCTCTTCTTTCCATAGTTTATGAAGATACTGAAGTTCGTTCAGGGCTTTCTGAATCACAGGTTCATTTTCCAGTTCTTTGGCGCGGGCAATGATGTGCTGTCTTTTTTCCAGATTATGGCTGAATTCCTGCTCAAGAAATTCTTTATTTAAATCCAGCATCTGATAAAACTGATTCAGGTGGTGGAAGTAGTTGTTATTCAGGATTTTAAATTCAGATTTTGCAACCTGGCCTGCTTTTGACCATTCTTCTTTGATCTCACGGATGGATTTAAAGAGGTTGGTTCCCGGTTCAGAATTGGTATAAAGGTTTTTAAGTCTTTCTATGATATTCTGACGGTGCTCAAGATTTTTCTTTTGCTCTTCGTCCTGGGATTTCTGGTAGCTGTCATGCTTTTCTCTGAAAATATTGATCAAAGCAGAAAGTCTGGATTGTGAAGGATGTTCGTAGCTGAAGTTTTCAGGGGCATTTCCGCCTTCTATATATTCATGCTTCTTGTCTTCCACTTCATCATGAATGTAATGACTTGCTTTTTCTTTTAACTGGTTGAATCTTTTGAAATTTTCACCGGCGTTAGATGAATTGATAATGGTTTCCATTTCTTTCAAAGCATCAGCCAGAGAGATATCTTCAACATGGTCTTCCTCTAAATGTTCTGCATCATCCTGAGTGTTTTCAGTTGGAAATGCAGGTGTTTGCGAGGTTTCTTCCGGAGATACTTCATTAGAATTTTTGTTTTCTTCGTTTTCAGAAAGATTGTTTTCTGTAGTCATAGCAAATCTTTTATGTGAGTGGCGTTAATATCCTTTGTATATAGCTGTAAAGTCAATTAAGGTACTAATTTAGGTTATTTTTTTTGAAAATTCCAAATTTCCCAAGCTTTTTCTGCTTGCTGTTCAAGCATATAATACCCATTGACTGTTTTCGCTCCCTTTTCTGATGCATTGATGATGAATCGGGTGTAATTGGGGTTGTAGATCAGGTCTATGATCAGGTGTTCGGAGGTGATTCCTTCAAAAGGAAATTCAAGGCAGTCCTCAATATTAGGGAATGTGCCTACCGGCGTACACTGGATGATAATCTTATGATCGCGTACCGTATCGCTGTCCAGATTACTGAAATTAATTTCAGAATTTCTGGAAATAATCATAGATGGAATTCCGTGTTTATCCATCACATATTTCACCGCTTTTGCAGCCCCGCCGTTTCCTAAAATCAAAGCTTTGTCCTGATGCGGCTTCTTGTGGAGAAGAAGTGTTTTCTCAAAACCGAAGGCATCGGTATTGTAACCTGTTTTTTTTCCGTTCTGGATCAAAACACAGTTGACAGCGCCAATTTTTTCCGCCTCATCGCTAAGACCGTCAAGATAATCCACAATTTTTTCTTTGTAGGGAATGGTAACGTTGAAGCCTAAAAGATCAGGATCGGAAAGCAGATTTTCCACTTGATTGATTTCGCTCAGGTCAAAAATATCATAGGTGAAGTTTTTCAGCATCAGCTTCTGGAACTTGTCTTCAAAGAATTTTTTGGAGAAGGAATAGGAGATATTCTTTCCTATCAGGCCTAATTTTTTATTGGAATCCATACATCAAAAATAAAAAAAAGACCGAATATATCGGTCTTTGTTATCAAATATTTTTACGGTTTAGTCTACTATGAACTTGGTAGAGAAACTGTCTGCTTTTAAAATATAATTTCCTTTTGCAAGTCCTTTAAGACTAATTTTGTTGGAATTTTTAAATGGATTTGCAATCAATTCGATGAGTTTTCCTGAAAGGTCATAGATCTCAGCTTTAGAAATTTTAGTTAAGTTTTCACCTTTTACAGATAATTCATTGTTTTTTAACGGGTTAGGGTAGATGGTGAATTCTGATTTGTCTTTTTTCACCTCTGAAGTTCCTAATGTACCGAAACATGTCCAGGTAAGGTCATCAATGGCGACTCTATTTCCTGCTATCGGATTTACAATTTTAATGACAATATCTCCACTTACGTTAATATTATTAATTGTAATTGGAGCTGATGGAGCTGTTGCAGTGTAAGGAATTGTTCCTACTGTTACACCATTTACCAGAACGTTGAGACTGCCCGGATCGCCACTAAATTTCAGTTGGGCTTTTAGAGATAGGCTTCCAACACCTCCTGAAATTGTACTACTTGTAAGACTTCCGTTTCTGATAGTAATTGCTTTCCCTGAAATTGTTTGGTCAGTTCTTGCATCTGTTGCAGTCCAGGTAATATTATTATTAGTCCACACTGTTGTTGCATATGTGTTTGGAGTACCTGTAATTGTCTCAAAATTTTCAGTTCCACAACTTGTATTTCCTCCCGGCTGTCCTGCTAAAGTTGTTCCATCTGCATTGTTACTTTGCGGAGAGGCATTTCCGGAAGCATCTTTAGCAATCACATAGAAAGTATAAGTGGTAGACGGTGCCAATCCCTGAACAGTTGCAGTAGTTCCTGAAACCGTCATTTTGAATACTCCGTTAGCATATACATCATAACCTGTAACACCAATGTTATCCGTAGCGGCTGTCCAGCTTAAAGAAATTGCATTGGATGTAGGATTTTGAGTAATAAGGTTGGTAGGAGCGGTAGGAGCCTGCGTATCTGCAACCGGCGCGCCCCATATCTGGTTAACGTAGGAGGGATTATCGATAAACGGGTTTCTGTTTCCCTGATATGTATAAGATGCATTATTTCTGGCAATTTCTTCCGCGGATACAGGATCTGCAGCATGCCAGGCTAAAAGCTGATTCAGTTCCCATGGCTGAAGACCAGGAAAGGCTGATCCGCCAAGCATATTTCCTGTACTGAACCCTGCAAGACCATCTTCATATCTCGTTACAAAATAGAAGATCATTCTCGCTACATCACCTTTGAAAGCATCGATAGGTTCAAATACTGTTCCCCCATATCCTGGTGATGCTGAATTTCCAAGTTTAGAACCGTTATACGAAGTAAAAGAAGCATTTTGTACTTTCCCGAATGGATAGTTCGATCTCATACCGTTTACTTTCCCATCTGTAGCACGGATGAAATGAATATCTGCTACCATTGGATGAGCTTCACTGAATAAGCTTTGAGGTACAATATGCTCTCTGTTGTAACAGTCACCCTCACTGTTGTAACCACTACCGCCACATTGATTTGTGCCTAAGGTATAAGAATATGAATCCGGTCCATTTGGCTTTTCAGAATAGATATCTAAAATAGTTCCGTCATTTTCATAGAAATAATCACGGTCTGTTGTTGCATAGCCCGTCCATAGGCCATTATAGCCATTGTCCTGATGTCCTTGTGTAATTATAGTTTTAAGTGCCGTTTTAAGTTGAGCACCCGTAAAGCCTGCAGCATTGTCATAATAACCGGCTGGTGCCTGTGCTGATGCAAAAAAAATTGCAAGACTTAATAAGAAAAAAGATAAAATTTGTTTCATTTCAAAAAAATTGGGCCGTAAAGGTACAAAAAATTGAAAATGAAGTATATTTTATTTTAAATTCGTCATATTAACTTTTAGTAATATAATCTTTGCTGATTTTGGAAAAGAACCATGAAATGATAATTCCGAACAGAGAAGCGGTGAATGCTACGATAAGGTAATTTTTTCCAACAATTTTTACAGGAAAAGGAAGTATTTCATTAGCTCTGAAAAATTCCGTATAAAGCTGGAAATAACAGAGCAGTGTTCCTAAAATAAGTCCTGAGATGACTCCGGAGATTACGATAAGCAGCCCTGTATAAAAATAGGTCATTCTTAAATGACTGATCGGGAACCCAAGCGAAATAAGAGATCTTGACTGTTCTTTTTTATCAAGTTGAAGAATAATAATAGCCCCGGCCAGATTAAAGGTTGTAATAAAAATCACCAGTGCAAAAATCAAATAGATGAACATTTTTTCTGTATTGATCATCTTCCAGAAAGCTGCATTTTCTTCTTCCTTGGTCTTTATTTCGATATTTTTACCCAGTGAGGTAAGAAGGCTCTGTTTTACAGCGTCAGCACTGTCCGGATTTTTTAGTTTAATGACAATCTGATAGGCTGACTTCTTGGGAAGGCTTAGTAATTCTTCTGTAAGTTCTATCGGGGCAATGATATAGCTGTCAAGCTGTTCTTTTCCCGGAAAAACACCTGTTACCAGGAAATCTCTTTTATTATAGATGTCTTCCTCTTTATTAATAATTCCCGTTCCAGGTTTTGGCATAAAAACGGTTGCATAGTTGCCGGAAGAATCTATAGGAATTGAAAGCCTGTTGTGAAGGTTGGTTTCCATCAGTACTTCATTGGAGTACTTGAAACTTGGATAGGTACCATAGAATACATCCTTATCAATAGGATTAACTTTGATGTAAGCGGAATCAACACCTCGTAAATAAGCAATATCGCCCTTTCCTTTATAATTCACGTACACTTTTTCCTCAATGACACGGGAAAAACTGCTGATTGCCTTGTTGTTTTTTAAAACAGTCGTAACCTTGTCCATGTCTTTCATGGTTTTTCCTGATGTGCTTTTCAGGGTCAGGTCTGCGTGAAGATTGGAGATAAGGTCTTTGTTCAGGACTTCGAGGCCTGAGAACACTGATATAATAACGAACATTGCCGTTACAGCAACCGTCATTGCACCTACCGACAGCCAGGTAATAAAGGTCACGGCGGTACTTCCTTTTTTAGCCAAAAGGTATCTGGATGCTATATAAAATGCAATATTCTTCAAGATTTATAAAACCGGATTGTCACCTTCGCCTCTTAGTTCTCTTTCCAACTTTTCAACATCATCAAGAGCAGTGTCCAGATAAAAGTTAAGCTGTGGAATGATACGTACCTGTTTGGCCATTTTCTGACCGATAAAATTTCTGTACTGAGACTTGTTTTCTTCAATTTCTTTCATCACCGCAGAACGGAATTCCTGCGGGAAAATACTTAAATAAATTTTAGCAATACCCAGATCCGCCGATACTTTTACATCTGAAACGGATACCAATATACTCTGCTTGCTTTCTGAAGCCTGTTTGCGGAAAAGCTCTGCGAAGTCTTCCTGGATAATCTGTGCTACTTTTCTTTGTCTGTTACTTTCCATAAGTTATGCAAATTTAGTACTTTTGTTTGAATTGATACCTTTGAAATTCAGCTCCGGTATCAAATTTACGATTTAATTATATTTATTAGTATTTATGAAGCTAGAACATATTGGTATTGCGGTAAAATCTTTAGGTGTTTCAGATGAACTTTTTGCCAAATTATTAGGAAAGGAATCCTATAAAAAAGAAAGCGTGGAAAGGGAAGGAGTGACAACCTCTTTTTATGAAACGGGAGAAAGTAAAATTGAACTGCTGGAAGCCAGCAATCCTGAAAGCCCAATCTCAAAATTCATCAATAAAAAAGGGGAAGGCATCCATCATTTGGCATTCGGAGTAGAAAATATCCTTGAAGAGATCGAAAGATTAAAAAAAGAAGGATTCCAGTTTATCTCCGAGGAACCGAAAGAAGGTGCTGATAACAAATTAGTTGTCTTCCTGCACCCGAAATCCACGAATGGCGTGCTGGTAGAACTTTGTCAAGAAAAGCGATAAAAAGTTTTGTAGTGAAAGAAATTTTGCTATTTTTGCAATCACAAAATTTAACCAAGTTTTGAGGTCCTATAGCTCAGTTGGTTAGAGCACCTGACTCATAATCAGGTGGTCCCTGGTTCGAGCCCAGGTGGGACCACTTTTTAAATCAAGCACTTACAGAAATGTAAGTGCTTTTTTGTGCTTTATTCTATTTTCAGGATGTTTTAGTATTGTATTAATTGGCACAAATTAATTTTCTATTTAGTTAGACATATAGAATGCGTTTAAGATGTTCTATTTACTACCTTTTAAGAAGATAAGGATATATCAGCGTTTACCCAAAAAGAAAAATTAGTAATTCCCAGACTGAATTTCAATGACAATCAGCTTAATACAGTAGCAAAAGGCTACTACTCTGAGGATGAAAGTTTTTGCAGGAATGGGAATGGAGATACGAACCTTTGGGATTTCTACAATCTCTTTACACAGGCTAATAGAGTAGTTATATAGATACATTCCTTGATAGGAGCTTGAATGCTTTTGAGTTTTCAAAAGATATTCAGGAAGCACTCAATTGTAGTTCTGTTTATCATTGAGTTGGAGTTAATTGATTTCCACCTTGCAAAAAACAAGGTGGATTATTACATTTACAAAAATTATATAACTTATGACTGACCAAAAATTAGATGATCTTTTTAAAGATATTTCTCAAGGAAGAGTAATTTTGTTTCTTGGGGCTGGATCTTCTGTCAATGATTCAAAGAAGTATCTAAGTAAACAACTTTTAGATTATTACAGAGATCTAAGGAATATTGAATATTTGCCTGATAACAATGATATTGTTGACTTTGTAGATAAAGTTTTTTCACTTCCAGAATATGACAGAAATGATTTTGATATTAATATTGCGAGATGGCTTAAAAAAAACGTGCAGGCTCAAGAGTTCCATAAATATACTGTAACATTACCATGGCTGTCTATTATATCAACCAATATTGATTTAGTAATAGAAAATGCTGTAGAGGAACTAAATTATGAAGATAAATTCGAATTTATAAGGAATTATAACGAACTGAATAAATCCTTGAATAATGGAGACAAATGTAAGGTAATCAAAATACATGGATGTATTTCTGATTTAGGGAAGTATCCAATTTTGTTTTCTACAAATGATTTTGAACGTAATAATAAATTGTATAAAAAATTGTTTAATATTATAAAAGGACTAAGTGATAATGTGAAAATATTATTTGTAGGATATTCTTTTAGTGATAGATTTGGCTCACTTTTTCTCAATTTGTTTAGAAAAGAATTAGGAAATAGAGAGTTTTATTTATTAAATCCCCATATTGATGATTCTGAATTTAATTTAAAATACCTAAGTGCAAACAATATAATTCCAATAAAAGATAGTTTTGCTAATTTTTTAGAAGGATATAAAATGTGGACAGATAAAAATTTATCTTTATTAAAGGACTATAAGAACAATATTTTTAGAGAAAAGAATGGAGTAGGTATATCTTTAGACTTGCAACGTAGAGTTTCATCATTTCTTTTACCATTAAATGAAACTTATAACTCAAGTGAAATTGATGAAAAAGAATTTTATTTAGGTTCTGAACCCAATTTTTCAATAATTAAGAAAAATATTGATATCATTAAAGAGTTAAAAATAAAGAATGTTTCTAAACAAATACAAGTTCTTTTTGAAGAGAAAAAAACCTCTTATCCTTTTGTATTTTTAACTGGAAGTTATGGATCAGGAAAATCAACATTTTCATATAGATTGATTAAATATCTTTCAGAAATTAATGATGACTTTTTAGCTTTTGAAATAATTGATTTTGAAAAAATATCAACGACTGAAATTGTTAATTTAATTAATAAGCTAACATCTACAAAAAAAATTATTTTTTATTCAGATCAGGCAGAACAAGATCTTAATTTCAAAAAAATTAGAGAGTTAAGAGGTGTTTTGAGTTCAAATCAATTCGAAGATAAATCAATAATTATTTTACAGTCTATAAGGGAGAATATATTGGAAAATTTTAAGAAAAAATATAATCCAGATTTATCAGAAATAAATATTGATTGTGCTTTTAATGATAAAGAGCTAGATGGTTTTTTAGAAAGATTAAACAAGAATAACTTAATTACATTTAGAAGTGCAAAAGAGAAATTGCAAATTTTAATTGATTTAAAAAAAGAATCTTTAATCTATGACCAACTATCTTTATCGTTATATCTTCTCAAAAAGAGTGATCACCACAAATATATTTTAGACACATACAAAGGGTTTAGTAATAAAAACTCACAAAAAGCATTTTTATATACATCTCTTCTTTATCAATATGGGATTAAAATGCCTCTTTCTTTACTTAGCTCAATCATAGATACAGATTGGCAAACATTTATTGAAGATGTTTTAAAGACAGACGGGAAAGGTATTTTTATTCAAGAAACTATAAAACCTGATTATTATTTAAAGTCTGACATTTATTTTAAGATCAAACATAAAATAGTTGCTGAAACATTTATCAAAAATTTTATTAAATCAAAAGATATTTTTAAACACTTTCAATTATTGATATCTGCTTTACCTGAAAATGAAGAAGCTATCTATGTATTTGTAAACTTAATAAAACATCTTCAGAATGAAAAGATTTTAGAAAATGATAAAATTGATAGACTGTATGATATTGCTTCTAAAAAAATTGGAAATTTTTCAAGATTTATAATATACTATTCGCGAAACTTGCAAAATCGAGGTGGTGAAAAAAATCTTAGATTAGCCTTAAATATGCTTGATGAGGCAGAAGAACTTAATTATACCACATATAATCAGAGGGATAAGTTAATAATTCATAGAAAAGCAGTAATAAATTTCAATCTGTCCAGAATTTTTCATTCTGAGGGAGAATTGGGAATTTCAAAAGAATATTTTGACGAAGCATTAGAACTATTTGAAGTAAAGCATTCTATAGATCCAGTTTCTAGTTTTAGTTATATAGATTATATAAAGATGCTTATCTGGTATTTGCGTAAATGGAATTTAGATATTATTGAACGCACAAAAATTGAAAACAGATTAAGAGTCATTATTAATAAGGGATTATTAAACATGACAGAAAAAATAACTGCTATAACTGAATATAAAGAGTTTTTGGAGAAGAGGATAAATAAAAGTGAAATGCAAGAAAGAGCTGAAATTCTATATGAGAAATTTGAGACAAGACCTCTTGCACTTTTACTAAAAGCAGAATTGGATGTTAATAGTGACTCATTTGATGAAATAATTTCTGAAATGGAAACAATGAAGTTTGATGATGACATACTTTTTTATTTGTTCAATTTCTATGGAAATAATCTGCAATACATAAATTATAGAATAAAGTTTTTTGATTTAGCTAGAAGTAATAAGATTTTGCAGGAACAAGAAGATTTAAAGTGGCTTTATTATCATTTTATTGCAGAATCCTATAATTTAAAATTTCAAACTGCATTTGAACACCAACGAAATATAAGATTGGATTATAAGAATGCTTATATTAAAGATCCTCTTTACTGGAAAGAAACTGATGGAGAAAAATTTAAAATGTTTGAAGGCAAAATTTTTATAAATCGAAATGGATTTTATGAGTTAAAAATTCTACAAACTGGTTCAAAATTAGTAGCAAAGATTAACAACAAAGAATATAAAAATTTAAAGGATCAGGGCATTTACAATGTGTATTTGTATTTCACTTATACAGGTATCTGGGCTGAAATATTAGATGAAAAAATATCTGATTAGACTTTATTTCTTTTCATAAAAATGTAATAAGAATAAAAAATTACCTAATAAAGATGGTAGTTTTTATTTTTCTATTAATAATAGATAAGAAAACACTACTTACCTCTTTCATTCAGTTGAGGGAGGGTTTTTATTTTTTATATTTCCTAACCCACCAAACATCTCTATTTACTTCTGATATATTGGAGAAAATTTTTATAAAAATAAAATTTGATAGAGCTTAAGTAGGTAATTAAAAATTGGCTGATATCCTTTAAAAAAGGACTGGAGAATAATTCTGGTAATAACAAAAATTAATAAAAACCAAAAAGCTCTTGATGTTTTTTTGTTAAATAGTATCATAAATTGGTTCTTCTTTCCATAAAATATAAGAATTAATTCTAACCTTTCATATTCAATCTTTCCTCCTGAAGATCAAGTAAGCGAAGATGTTTTCTGATGATTTCCTCATCTAATAAAAGTTCTTCACGGTTTTTATTAATAAGCCAGATTCTTTGGGTTTCGAGAATATCAATATAAATATTCCGGTATTCTGTGAAATTAATAATGATTTCGGAACTGCTCAACTGTTTCTCGTATTTCTCTAATTGATCTTTCAATGCGGGGAAGCTTTCTATTTTGTGAGCATAATCTTTACGGATTTTATCCACTGCCACCTGAGCAAGACTGTTTTGAATTTCATAATCGATTTCCTTTTCACTTCTCACAAAATCCCGGTCTATAGGCGGGAATTTTTTCAATAAAAAGGGAAGGGTAAGTCCCTGAACAAGCAACGTTAAAAGAATTACGAGAAATGTGATGAAAAGAATCAGATTTCTTTGTGGAAAAGGAGTTCCATCATCTAAAGTTAAAGGAATTGAAAGTGCTGCGGCTAAAGAAACAACGCCCCTCATTCCCGTCCAGCCAATAATCATGGGTGTTTTCCAGCCAGGAGATTGTGCGTCTGCAACAGTGATGAAATTTCTCATAATTAAGGTCGTAACCACCGCTGCATAGCCTGCGAAAATTCTTACAACAACCAATACTGCGGTAACCGCAACCCCATAACCTATTGCTGTATAAATATCGGTGTCACCTAAACCGGAAACAATCTCGGGCAGGTCTAAGCCGATAAGCATGAAAACAATGCCATTGAGTAAGAAACAAAAACTCTCCCAAACTGTTACAGTACGTATTCTGGAGGCGCTGCTCAAAAAATCGTGGCTGCGATAAGAGAGAAATAAACCGCCACTTACCACTGCCAAAACTCCGGAAGCGTGAAGCTGTTCTGCTGCCAGATACATCGAAAAGGGGGCAATAAAAGTTAGTAAAATGTCTGTATTTGAATCGGTGGGTAAAATCTTGTGCATTTTCAAAAAAACATAAGCAATTAGAAGTCCGATTCCTACGCCGCCAATACACATCCATACAAAACTTCCGGCTGCTTCATGCCATACAAACTGTCCGGTTGCTGCAGCAATCATAGCAAAGCGGAAAATAATTAAAGAAGAAGCATCATTCAGTAAACTTTCACCTTCGAGAATTGAAGCCAGTCTTTTAGGTACTTTTACAAATTTTAAAATTGCTCCGGCACTTACTGCATCTGGTGGAGAAACAATTCCACCCAATAAGAAACCTAAAGCTAAAGAAAATCCCGGGATAAAATAATTGGCAAAAACGGCAACCGATAATGCAGTGAAAAATACAACGACGAAAGCAAAGCTGAAAATAATCCTGCGCCAACGCCAAAGTTCTTTCCATGAAGTTGACCATGCTGCTTCATATAACAAGGGTGGTAGAAAAATGATAAATATTAATTCAGGTTCTATTTTTATGGGTGGTACTCCAGGAATAAAGCTTATTAAAAGACCTGCCAGCACAAGCAAAACAGGATAGGCAACCTGAATTTTTTTAGCCAGCATAATAAGCATGGTGATGAGCAAAACTAAAAAAAGATAGAATTCGAAATTTTCTAACATGTGTAATTTTTTAGATAAATATATATTAAATTTTTAGAAAGATTTAGAGCTTATACAAATGATACATTAAATTTTGATGTTTCTATTTGGTAAAAACATAAGTCAAAGTAGAACATACAATGGAGATGTTGGCAGAAAGCAGAAATTTATGTTCAAAGGCTTAGGAATTGGGATAATAGCCAATGTTATTCACAGTAAAAAGAAACTAAAATCCTTAACTTTGTAGTTTTCAGGGGTGTTTATCACTAAAATGTTTTACAATTACCATCAAACGAAAATAAAATGTCAATAACAAACGAACAGGAATTAGCAGGAATGCAAAGAGTAAGTGAGGCTGTTGCCTATACTTTAAAAGAGATGATCAATTATGCTCAGCCTGGTATGACGACAAAAGAAATCGATGAATACGGAGCTAAGATCCTTTCCGGTTTCGGTGCAAAATCAGCACCTTATTTAACGTATGGTTTTCCGGGATGGACCTGTATAAGTGTGGATAATGAATTTTGCCATGGTATCCCGACCGATCAGCGGGTTTTAAAAGAAGGCGATCTTATTAATATTGATGTTTCAGCCGAACTCAACGGTTATTGGTCGGATAACGGAGGCTCTTTCATCGTTGGAGAAGATATTCATTCCCATCAAAAGCTGGTGGATGCTTCCAAAGAAATTTTGCAGAAAACAATCAGTAATATTAAAGGAGGAGTAAGAATAGCTGATATTGGATTCCTTATGGAAACGGAAGCTAAAAAAAGAGGTTTTAAAGTCATTAAAAACCTTGGAGGGCACGGCATCGGCAGAAGCCTGCATGAGCAGCCGGATGAATTGATGAATTACAGAAACCGTTTCGATCCCAGACGGTTCAAAAAAAATTCTGTAGTGGCAATCGAAACATTTATCTCAACCTCTTCAAACCTTGCTGTAGAGCTCAATGACGGATGGACGATGGTAGGAAATAAAGGCGGCTATATGGCACAGCACGAACACACCATTGTAGTGACCGATGGAAAGCCGATTATCCTGACTGAAATGAATGAGATCCTGAACTAGGATTCAATGGAAATAAAAATATAAAAAGCCGCTTACACTATTGTGAGCGGCTTTTTGATGGTATTAATTCTTACAGAGGCAGCTTGTAATCGCATTTTGGATCATTGCCGATTTCAACCCCCGGAATAACTTCACCGCCAGGACAATACTGGTTACATGCATTCCATACTTTGGTATTGTTAACATAACAAAAACAGTTGCATGGATGAACCGGAATTGGTCCTGATCCCTGAATTTCCTTTAAATTTTGTCTTCCGATTTTCTTTAAATCTTTCATAATGAATATTTTTAATTTGGTTAGGTGAAGTTAATAAAAATTATAAATTCATTTTACATATTTTTATATAAGTATTTCAAAATCATGGGCTAAAGTGAAAATATGTTATAGTTATATCATAATAAACAAACCACCGGCAACAATGCAGGTGGCTTATTATGTATGAGTAATACCGTTACTTTCCTCCGCCGCCGCTTTTCTCCACGTCTGTTTTGGTATTTCCTTTTACTTTCTGGTTTCCGAAACGTTTTACAAACGAAAGTGAAAATCCGTACCAGTCGGACTTCAGAGCTGATCTGAAAGTTCCGTCCGGGCTGTAAGTGGTCGCGTCAAAATTAGGTCTGCTGAAAATATTCATCAGCTGCAGGCTTACTTCCATTTGTGTTTTAGGGAATATCTTCGTTGCAGAGATGTTATGGAAAACATTGGTTCTGTTGGCCAATGAGTTTCCATTATTCTGATTAGAGACTTCCACCCATGCACTCAGGTTAATATTCTTGTTAAAAAGATTCGTATAGGAGAGATTGGCTGAAGCTCCCATATAGCTGATGTAATCTCTGCTGTCAAGCTTATTCACTTCATTAAAATCATGATTATCAATATAGTACCATCCGATCCCGACGTTTACATTCAACTTATTTTTCAGGAAAGTCTGATTGGTATTGGCAAAAAGATAATACTTCTCCACCTTTCCGTTAAGATTATCCGGCAGGGTAACCGTTCGGCCATCCTCCTCTGCAAAAGTGGTCCAGTAATCCTTATCCGTATACATATACCTTGCAGAAAGGAAATATTTTTTCATGAATCCGAATTTCATGTAAAGCCTGTGGCTTGGGTTAGGTTCCAGATCCATATTCCCGCGGGAAAATGTTCCATCGTTGGTGGGTACAAGGAACGGATTGAATTCCGCATACCAAGGACGCCAAAGATTACGGTTATATGTTAAACTCAGGTCGTATTTATCCGAAAAAGAATATTTAAGCAATAAATTCGGGAGAAGAGTACCGTAAGAATCCTTTCTTTCCGTTCCGGCTACATCCTGCCTCATCTTATAATCAATATGCTCATAGCGTACCCCGATTCTCGTTTCCAGTTTTTCGAAGAACGTTTTACTGTAGTTGACGTACAGGGAATTGATATTATCCTCGTAATGAAAAACATCGCTGGGACGAAGGTTATCCGCATTATTTCCGGATAAGCTGTTGGGAATAACATTATTGTTAAAATCCATTTTTCCACCTACTTCAAAACTGCCTCCTTTTCCCAGAGGCTGGGTGTAATCTACTTTCAGATAATAATTTCGCGTCTGTTCATGAGAGCTGATACCCAGCATGTTCATGTCTGATGAAGTATCATAGGTCTTTAAAAACTCATTTGTATTCTTCTGAGAATTGTAGTTGGTTCCCAGGTTCACATCCAGGATCCTGTTTTTTTCCTTATCGTAATATTTGTAAAAGACATTGGTTCCAAGCGTTTGGTAACGTCCCGTTACGTCCTGGTTCTGATGGTAGGCGTCAAACAGTAGATCATTTTTCGTTCTGATGAGGTCTGCTTCAGAGGCAGATGAGTTTTTACTCTGATAATATTCAAGAATGAGGCCTATATTATTTTTATCATTCAGGGCGTATTCGGAAGTGGAAGATAGGGAAGGACTCTGATTTCTGCCTAAGGTTTCATTATTGATTCGGGTAATATCGTTATCCTTATATAAACTGTTGACACTGGTATTTTTTTGAAAATAAGTATTGTCGCTGTAACTGCCGATTAAGGTCTGTGTGAAATTTTTCTTATGATAGTTTAGGTTAAGGTTGGTATACTGCGAATTTTTCGTGTTTTGCCTGTTATTAAAGGTTACGCTGCCTTTTATTCCTTCGTCGTCTCTCTTTTTAAGGACGATATTAATGACAGATCCGGCGGTTTCGTAACGTGATGAAGGACTGGTGATCACCTCAATTTTCATCAGATTATCCGCAGGAATTGTTTTCAGATACTCCTTTAGTTCCTTACCCGTAAAAACAGATTTTCTGTCATTGATGTAAACCGTTACCGATTCCCCTTCCGCTTTTACAGCATCATTATTATCAATACTTACCAAAGGCGTCATTCTGAGGACATCCCAGGTTGTATTTCCCGCAAGAATAGAGCTATTGGACACATTAAACACTGTTCTGTCAGCTTTAGATTCCACAGTAGGTTTTCTTGCCGTTAAGGTAACTCCTTCAATTTGATTTTCCTTCTGATTGATGGTATCATTTTTTGCTTGTGCAAATAAGAAAGAACCTATTAATAAAGCGGCCGAAGATATAATTATTTTCATTCAAAGTGATATTTCACCAATAAGACATTTATTGCTGAAAGTTTGTTACATCAAACTGAAAAATTAGTAAAAAATTAACAAATAATAGCTTTTGTAATGAAATGATACAGTCTGTGAAGCCGGTGTGAAAGACCTGATTGGCAAGTTGTTGTTTATTCCAGATTCTTCAGGCGTCAGGAAAATGATAATCATCTAAAGTAAATATTCTCTTTGTTCGTTTATGCTCTATATAAGAAATCTATTCATATATTTATTATTCTGATTATCTTAAAACGAAGATTCAGAGCAAAAAAACAACAGAATGAATTTTAAAAAACAAATGGGGCAGTTTCCCAATGAAAAAAGAAAAACCTATTTCAGCACACTGTCCAATTATGCCAACGGGAAATTTCAGAATATACTTCCCACACCAGCCCTTCTGGAAGGGGAAAGCATGACCAAATTACTTTTCCAGACCTTATGCAGAACAGAAAATGTAAGCCCCAAATTACCTGTTCCCTTTGTAATAACTGACCTGAAAAACCTTAAACCTGATGAAAATGTACTCGTATGGTTCGGGCACAGCTCTTACTTTATCCAGATCGACGGCAAAAAATTCCTGATAGATCCTGTATTTAGCGGTAATGCCTCGCCAATGCCCGGTTCCATAAAAGCTTTTGCCGGCTCGGACCACTATAAGCCGGATGACATGCCGGAAATTGATTTCCTTCTTATCTCACATGACCATTGGGATCATCTCGATTATTCAACCGTTCGGACCCTAAAAGATAAAGTAGGTAAAGTCATTTGCGGCCTGGGAACCGGACAGCATTTCGAATACTGGGGCTGGGAGACAGAGAAAATTATTGAAAAAAACTGGTGGGAAAGCGTCGGTTTAGCAGATGGTTTTACCATTACATTCACCCCTGCAAGACATTTTTCCGGACGCCTTCTGAACAGGAATATATCGCTTTGGACCTCTTTTGTATTGCAGACGCCGTCTAAAAAGCTGTTTCTTGGTGGCGACAGCGGTTACGGAAATCATTTTGCAGAGATAGGAGATAAGTACGGACCTTTCGACCTCGCCGTAATGGAATGCGGGCAGTACAACGAAAAATGGCCATATATTCACAGCCTTCCCGAGCAGATTATCAAAGAAGTTCAGGAACTCAGGGCCGAAAATTTCCTCCCTGTTCATAATTCAAAGTTTAAACTCGCTCAGCATCCATGGTTTGAACCTTTGGAGCTGGTTTCAAAATACGCAGAAGAAAACGGCATACCCGTTACACTTCCGATGATAGGAGAAAAAGCAGATCTCGACCAATTAGGAAAAGTAACCTGGAAAAAGTGGTGGCAGGAATTGATGTAATGATGAAATATACATCCTTAATCCAATCAACCGAAGATTGATTTATTCTTTGCCTCCTTTAAATATAAACTAAAGAAATAGAACTTTGTATGAAGAAAAAGCTAAACTATTAAGCTAAAATCCGGCCCAAATTTGGGCTGGATTTTCCATTCATAATCAACTAACTTAAATCTATGGTTCCTGATGAGCCACTTTTGTATGGATGATATCGTAGTAAACAGAAGGGTTTCCTGCATCAGGAATAATTCTGTAAGTAAATTCCGAGCTATTTAGAGTAAGAATATCAACAACCCTCGTGAACAATATGTTTCCATTGGCATCCAGAGCCGTAATCGTTCTTTTCTTCCCATCGGGAGAGATAGACCATGTTCCCTGTGACCTCAGGACGTTATTCAGTCCGTAAATCGTAAAAGTTCCGTTCGCTTTAAAATAAGAATATCCTACAAAGCCCGCTACACTTGCATCTGTCAAAGCTACCGGATTTCCGTTTTTATCTTTGGCTCCGGTTGTTTCCCATGGAGTGGAAGCCAGAATAAGCTGTCCGTTCGCCGGTTCCGCGTGAGCCGTTTTTGTATGGATAATATCATAATAAACGGAAGGATCATTTGGATTGGTGTGAATCCTGTAAATGAATTCGTTTCCGTTAAGGACAAGAATGTCTACCACACGGCTGAAAATTGAAGTACCGTCAGGATTAAGTGCTGTAATGGTTCTCGTTTTTCCTTCGGCGTTTACAGACCATGTTCCGCGGGATCTTAAAGCGTCACTGAGATTATAGATCGCAAAGTTTCCGTCAGCTTTGAAATAGGCAAAACCAACAAAGCCGGCTACACTTGCATCCGTCAGGGCGACTGCATTTCCGTTTTTATCCTTAGCCCCGGTCGTTTCCCACGGAGTGGAAGAAAGAACCTGTGAAGGAGTAGGTTTTTCCTGAACAATATCGTCGTTATCAGAGCAGGATACAAAAGCAGATAGCATCCATACAGCTGTGAACAGGTAACAGAATTTTTTCAATGTATTCATAATTGATATTTTTATCTCTGCAAACATATTCCTTATGAAAATCAAAACGTTGTACAAAATATCTCTTTTGTTGTAAAATGTATAACTTCTCATTTCATAGTGGTAAATTGACAAAGGACAGATCAATAGAAGAATTATATCCGCTTAAAAAACTATTTTTGAATATGAATAACAGAAACCGTGGAAAAAATACAGGAGATGATGTGCTGTTTGGCTCTGAAAAGCAATTGGGCAGACTGAAAATGGCAGCACAGGACATGCTGTATTTACTGACCCGTGATTATCCTGAGAAAGCTTCTTCAGAACTGGTAGGAAACAGGTATAAATTGAAAACCCGCCAGATCCAGGCGTTACGGGGAGCTTCTGCATCGGAAAAACAAATAGAGGACAGGAAGCTCAGGCAGCTGGAAGTGGCAGAACTGGAAGGCAAAATCCTTTACATCGATGGTTTTAATGTGCTCATTCTGATGGAAAGCCTGCTCTCGGGAGCTTATATTTTTGAGGGTTCTGATGGATGTTTCCGTGATCTTTCGGGGGTTCATGGAACCTATAAAAGGGTAAATCAAACTTTAAGAGCAGTGGAACTTGTAGCAGTTTTTTTCAAAAAAGCTAAAATACAGAAACTCATCTGGATCTTTGATAAGCCGGTTTCCAACAGCAGAAGAATTAAAGAAATTATTCTTGATTTTGCACACGAAAATAACCTGAACTGGGAAGCCGGACTGGAATACAATCCGGATAAATTTTTGGCAGAAAACTCAGAAATTGCAATATCTTCGGATGCATGGATATTGGATCACTGTAAAATGTGGTTTAATATCATCGGATATTTAATTACAGAAGAAAAACTACAGGTCAACCTTATAAAAATGTTTGAAGATGCATCTGTTTGAACCTTATATTCCTTTGATTTCAGATTCGTGGAAGCAAAAATACCATGCCGTTCTTGCCAATGAACATCTGCAGGCTATAGAAAATAATCTTCTGAAATTCGAGACTGGCCAGCTGGATTGGGATTTTCCCTATTTTAATGAAGAAATTAAAACAGACCGGGCAGAAAGTTTCAGGAAATTCATCGGGATACTTCAAAGCAATGATTCTGATGAGGTAAAAGCATTGCAGCTGGAAGAAATTCCGTTTGAGCACTGGTTAAATATTCTTGGCCAGCGTCTTACGTCCGCCAGCTTCCGTGATGAAAATGCTGTTCCGCCTTTAAGGAAAACTTTGATTAATGCCTGCTGCCAGCCATTTAACAATGAAATAACCACTGCGCAGAGAGCCTGGGAAAAACATACCGGAAGAATGGATGATCAATTCTGGGGAGAGGTTAAGGGTAACAATCGGCAGAAACAGGAAAAAGTAATGGAAAAGATCTGCTATATTGTGGACAACAGAACCTGGTGGAATGTTTTTTATCATTACAAGCATGAACTTGTTTTCGAAATCAGGGAAAAAGAAGGTCACGGCATCCGATGGAGTCACGGAGGGAAAAAGCTGATAGGTTTTCTTGAAAAATTCATCAACGAGTAAAGCAGAATTTTAACTGCGTAAAAAGGTTGCGCATTGAGAAGATAATTTTGCAAAATTATTCTGAAAAAAGCAGTTCATCTGGAGAGCAAATTTACTTATTAGCAGCAATAACTTATTTTCCCCTTAATATAAAAACCATGAGAAATATTTACAATAAAGGCAACTTCAGAGCTGGCGAATATGGAAAAATTTCCCAGGAATTAAGAAAGTATGGCAATAAGAAATGGCGGAGAACACAAAAAGCAGCCATAGAAGATCAGTTAAGTGAAACATTTAAATTCAAAAAAGCCAGAAAAAGCCGACATAAAATAATCTGGGTGAAAATAACGAAAGAATTTAACGGAAAAAAACAATCTGATTATCGTGGCTTTTATTCTGAAAAAGAATTCGCAAACGTTCTGAAAGGCCCTAATATTCTAAGATACTTTTACATAAAAAATAAAAACAGAAACAAATGAATACATACATCGATATTGGCATTAATCTGACCAATAAACAGTTCTATAATGAACAAGAAGAAATTATCAACCGTGCCCTGGAAAATGGGGTGGAACAAATGATCCTCACGGGAACAAGCATACGGGGAAGCAAGGAATCTGCTGAAATTGCAGAAGAATATCCTGATATTTTATTTTCTACTGCAGGAATTCATCCCCATGATGCAAAATCTTTTAACCAACAAAGTATTTCTGAGCTCAGAAGCCTTCTGAAACTGGATCATGTAGTCTCAGTAGGAGAGTGCGGATTGGATTTTGACAGGGATTTTTCTCCAAGACCCAATCAGGAAAAATGTTACAGAGCACAACTGGAACTTGCTGTAGAGGTTGGCAAACCTCTTTTCCTCCATGAAAGATCAGCTTTTAAAAGATTTAATGAAATCACGGATGAATATCTTTCTGAACTGCCGGAAGCTGTAGTCCACTGCTTTACAGGAACATTGGATGAAGCGAGAGTCTATCTTGATAAAGGATTTTATTTAGGATTTACCGGAGCAATAAGTGATGATAGAAGATTTAAACATCTCGAAGATGTCATTAAATATACACCGCTTGACCGCATGATGATAGAAACCGACGCTCCGTTCATGCTTCCTAAAAATATGCAGAGAATACAGAACCGCCGCAACGAACCTTCTTTTCTTCCTTATGTGGCACAAACGATTGCCCATTGGAAGAAAATCAGCATTTCGGAAGTGGCGGAGGAAACCTCAGAAACCACCAGAAAATTTTTCAGACTATAAAAAAGAGCTCTACGAATTAAGTAAAGCTCTTTTTTTAGTGAAACAGCGAAACAGCAAAAGGTAAAACAGCAAAATCGCATATTAGCCTTTCATTTTCTTCGCTTTCTTTGCCTTTGCCTTTTTACCATTCAGCCTTTTTCGCCTTCTAAAGACTTTTCAGTGCCGATTCCAAAGCCAGTTCCATCATTGGTTTAAGGGCTTTTTCTCTTTCATCAGCAGAAATTTTTTCGTGGGTAGGAATAATATCGGTTACTGTAAGAATTGTAGCTGCATTTCTTCCTAAATATTGGGCATTCGCAAATAATCCGAAAGCCTCCATTTCTACTGCCGGGCAGTTATATTTTGTAGCAATAGCAGGAATATTCTGATCTTTTCTGTAGAAAATATCACTACTATGAACATTGATCGCTTTTGCCGCCAAAGAAAGCTCCTGAGCAGTTTCATTAATCGTCCCGAAGATATTTCCCTGATGAGGAAGGATTTCATCCTCAATTTCCCATGCATACTTTGCATAGGTACTTTCACTGGCTGCATTTTCTATATTTAAAATATCAAAAAGCTTAAGATCTGTAGTATAGGCCCCGCAGGTCCCGATTCTGATGATGGTATCTACTTCATATTCCGTAAATAATTCAAAAGAATAAATTCCGATGCTCGGAAAACCCATTCCACTGGCTCCTACAGTAATTTCCTTACCTTTGTAAAGACCTGTATAATAAAAGATTCCTCTTGTTTTGCTTACCAGCTTAGCATTTTCCAAATAATTTTCAGCAATATATTGTGCACGAAGCGGATCCCCCGGCTGCAATACTACTTTAGCAATTTCTCCTTTTTTTGCACTGATGTGAATACTCATAATGTTATTTTGAAGGAACAAAGATAGCAACTTTTAGATGGAAATATCCAAAGGTCTACCATTCAATGCCATAAGTTTTGCATACACCAATTCCCCTCCGGAGGAGGGGTGGCAGATCCCAGATCTGACGGGGTGGTAAAAAAAGAAGAGTTCCTCTGGAAACTATGGAAGAAAACAAGATTGTTGTTTATTATTGCAAATACAGAATCAAAAAGCAATAACACAGAAGAAGTATTTTCTGGCTCACCTTCTTACTTTAGCAAAAGTTAAAAGAATAAATTACCAATGAAAATAGAGCATATTGCGATCTGGGTAAAAGACCTGGAAACAATGAAGACCTTCTACCAGACCTATTTTGGAGCTGTCTCCAATGAGAAATACCATAATCCTGTAAAGCATTTCCAATCGTATTTTTTAAGCTTTGAAAATGGCTGCCGTCTCGAAATTATGAACAGACCCAATCTTAAAGAGAGTGAAAACTCTTATGATTCCCAGCAATTCGGGATTATTCATCTGGCCTTTTCTACGGGAAGTAAGGAAAAAGTAGATGAACTGACAGAAATATTAAGAAAAGACGGTTATACCATAGCCGGTGAACCTCGTACAACAGGTGACGGCTACTACGAAAGCGTAATTCTGGATCCGGAAAATAACATTATTGAAATAACTGATTGATCTCTTTTTAAAGTAAATTTTATGAATTTAGGCTTTAGGTTTCGGCGGCTTTGCCGCCGAAACCTAAAGCTATCAAAGTATTTTAACACATTCACAAACATATTATTTTCATTAAAGCCAATCGTTCATTATCTGTCCAATCTGTATAAAATACAGGGTAAAAATAATTTGTCCTTAATTTAATTAGCTTTTTTATCCATTTCATACCGGAAATAGTATTTAACTATTAATCATTCATATAAAATTTTATTCTCTGCGAAATAGTTTTATTTTTGTTAGATGATGCAAACCGGCTCCCCATTTTTGGATACTATTTTTCTGCTGCGGAAAAGCGGCAGCATGACTGTTTTTTCAGATTTACAGCAGGTAACAGCAAAAGAAGAGCAGGAAGCCGGAGATTATTTTGAAGCGGAATTTGAAAAAGAGAGACTCGAGTTTTTATCTGCGGAAATCCCTTTTCATAGAGAAGCAGCAGTTTGGGGTGCCAAAGTTTTATATCACAGTACCCAGCTCTATCTTATTCGGAAAAACACTGCAAAAGATCTGGAAAAACTGATTCCGAAATCGAAAATAACAGCTGATACTTCTTCCATCTTATCTGCGGATTTATCATTAAGGTTTTTACCACAGATTGTATCTCTGTTGCATAGTGCAGATCCACATGATCCGTTGATTAAGATTTTGGAAGAGATTCTTACACAGTTTCATTTTTCAGCGATTGGATACCATCTTGATCTGGGAAAAGTCAGCTGGGAAAAAGAGCTGAAGGACAAAACTTACCGGAAATTATATCTGGAGAGAATTGTAGAAAAGAAAGCTTATGAACTAGCCGAAATTCCCTATATTAATAAACTTTTAATGGCGGATTTCGGAATGCATAAAGATAGCTATTGGAGGGATTTAAAGATTGTTGAACATGGAGATTAATACTGCAGTTACACTCGGTTTTGTAACAGCTTCCTACTTTTTTATTTTCAGTATTCTGGCATACTATGCCCAAAAGATCATCTTTAAAAAGAGGATTAAAGAAGTTCATATGTTTATGTCATTCTCAAAACCTTTGTATTCCTATACCCTCAAAAACGATGTTGAGGTTAAATATGGTTATATACCGCTTTCCAGCTACGTCAATGTCGATTTCGGAGAAGATTTAGGTTTAACCGGACCTGAGCTGAAAAGACATGAAGCAAAAATCAGGAATAATAGTACCGCTTTTCATCTCATGACAACAGTTTTTTTCCTGGCTGTCTTTTGTGTCGTGAATTTTATTCTGGGAAATAATACATGGACCATGTTCAGTGATTTGGGTACCAATACCTGGGAATTACTATCCGGAAAACAGGATTTTTCACATTTTGTTGCTTTTTTCCACAGTCAGTATGACGCTTACGGAAAATATTTTTATATAGTGGCGTCTACCATGATGTATTTTATTGTAATTGCATTACTGATGATCGTTACCTCCTGGTCTCCGTACCTGTCATTGATCCTGTCCCTGTTTATTGTGGTGATCTATTGTTTATTGGTTTTTAAATATTTCGAATTGCCGCTGACTTTTTATATTGACCTGATGCTCGCATTGATTATTAGCGGATTTATATACTTTTTATTATTAAGATTTTTCATTAAATAAATACTGATGACTCAAAATATTACAAAACTTAATACTGTTCTCAACTACGTAAAAGATACCTTCGTAGGAAAAAATGATGTTGTGGATCTGTTGGGAATATGCCTTCTGGCTAAAGAAAATGCATTTTTGTATGGACCTCCCGGTACCGCAAAATCTGCCATTGTAAGAACACTGTCAAAAACAGTCAAAGACGGAAAAAACTTTGAGTATTTATTAACCCGTTTTACAGAACCCAACGAAATTTTCGGCCCTTTCGATATCCGGAAACTTAAAGAAGGAGAGCTTCTTACCAATACCGAAGGCATGATGCCGGAAGCTTCACTCATTTTCCTGGATGAAATATTCAATGCCAATTCCGCGATCCTGAATTCACTTCTGACTGCTCTGAACGAAAAAATCTTCAAAAGAGGAAAAGAGACGAAAAAATTGCCTGCGCTTATGTTCGTTGGGGCAAGTAACGTTCTCCCGGAAGATGAATCGCTCAACGCATTATTCGACCGTTTTCTGGTCAGAATCAATGTAGATTACGTAAATCCTGAGCTTCTTCAGCAAGTTCTTCTGGCCGGAAGAAAGCTGGAAAACGAAATAGAAACCCATATTCCGGAAATTCTTACAGATGAAATCAGAGAACTTCAAAACCTTTGTAAAACAGTAGATTTGAAACCCATTTACGAAGTTTATTTAAATACCATTATCAGCTTAAGAAATACAGGAATTGCTATTTCAGACCGTAGAGCGGTAAAACTTCAGAACCTGATTGCTGCCAGCGCTTTAATCTGTGGAAGAAATGAAGCCGTGCTTTCCGACCTTTGGGTGCTGAAACATATCTGGGATACAGAAGAGCAGATTGAAATTCTTGAAGGCATCATCAACAGGACTATTGAAAAAGATGATCATCCGAAATCCCACCCACAGGCTATGCAGAACAAAACTCCGAATCCGGAGGAAGTAATGAAAGACGTAAAAATCCTTGTGGAAAAATGGAACAGCGGAATGCTCAGTTTTGAAGAGCAGAATGTGATCAAAGATAAACTGAGATACCTTCAGACCCGCTGCGACTGGATCAGGAATCCGGAGCAGAAACAGTATATACAGCAAGAAATTGAAAGCTTATGGCAGAAGATCCTTCAAAGCGTATAAAAGAATTCCGTGCAGAAATTCCCCGTGCCGATGAAGATGTTCTCGGCTCAATAAGAGACTGGAAAAACATCCATATTGCGGTGGATGAAGATACTGTGTGGCTGAAAGGTTTCACCGAAGAGCAGACTACATCTCCGGAGATTCAGCAGCTTCCGAATTTTATATTGTACGAACTGCGTGAAGGACTTTTGTTTAAAAAAGGAGCGCTGGTTCCAGACAAAAAAATGAGAACTGCTTTGCTGTGGTCACCGGTAGATAAAGCATTGCGCCTTACTTTTCCGGCTTCCAACCAGAATTATTTTGGAATAGATGAAAAAGTTAAGGTCAGTTTAAAGCCAGGCAGTGAAGAACATCCTGTTGTGGCATTATTAAGTATAATTTCAGAAATTAAAGAAAGCATTCCCGCCCAGCCGAATTTCAGGCTTGAAAAAATTGAATGGACGGTGATTAATGATAAAGCCCTGTTTCTCGGAACACCATTGTTAAGCCTTCCGGGTAAAACCTATTGGACAAGAGATGGGCACCTTCTGCCGGCAGGCCTTGAATTCGAATTTAAAAATCTGAGTTCCCTTCTGCAGCAGCAGTATAATAAAAGTTTGGACAAATGGCTGTTATGGAATGAAGACGGAACCTATCTTCCCATTAAAAAAGAAGATTTCCGGCCGCTGTCTGTTAGCTCATTCCGTCTTACTGAAAAAGCAAAAGAATGGATTTAAACGAATATTTCCAGTCATACGAAAACTACTTCTGGGAGTGGGAAACCGACGAGGATATCGCCGGAGATTCCGGGTACCATGATCATAACCTTATCTCGATTCCGGGCGTTGGGGCTATAGCTTACAGACCTTACGTAATGGAGATTCTGAAAGAACTTCAGCCGCAGGGATGGCCTCCTTTCGGGGCATTGCTCATGGTGTTGTATGCAATGCAGGACGGATATACAGATTTCGCAGGTCCCTTAAAACACACCGCTGATTTTCACAGCATCGGAAATTTTGATTTCACCGCAGAAAAGAGCATTGAATTCCTTGAAAAGCTTAAATCATTAAATAAAACCTATAAACAGGGGCAAAACAGAATAGTACTCCTTCAAACCTTATTTCAGGACTCACATAACAGGTTATCTCCCGGAAAGGCGGAAATGATCCTCACGAATTATTACCGGAGACCCCATATGCTGGCAGCAAGTGCAGAGAAAAAATATGCGGGACCATCAGCAATTAACAGGGATCTGAATACACTTAACCTTCTAAATGAAAGATTCCCTACCACGCAGTCTATCGTTGATGCTATGCGGGATCATATAGATGAACCAGAGCTGGATGACGAGGTGGTGGAAGAGGAAACCACTGTAGAAACAGATAAGGATTTCATTCAGCAACTGATCGAAGAACCCAAAACCTTTCAGGTAGGAAGTCTCATTAAAAGGATCTGGAGCGGACTGAGAATTCCTATGCGGCATCTTTCCCCTGGAGAACAGCCAATTGGTGGGATTTCTGATATGGCAAACAAAGGAGATCTGCACAGAATGCTGCTTTCTGAATTTGCGAACGAAGATGAGGTTTTCATGAACCGTGTAGCTAATAACGAAGCTTTATACATTCAGAGAGAAATACCGCCGGAAGAAAATATTTTCGAACGTATTATTTTAATAGATACCTCCCTTAGAAACTGGGGAACACCGAAAGTACTGGCATTTGCATCAGCTATTGCCGTCATTAAACATCCGAAAGCCCATTCAGAATGTAAAGTTTTTGCACTGGGACAGGCAGCTATTCCGATTTCTCTGGATAAACCGGAACATATTATTGAAAACCTCAATCAGGTAAGCCCTGTTCTGGAAGCTTCAGAAGCATTGGAAAAATTCTTCAGTGAAAAACATACCGAAAAAGACCTTGAAGTGTTTTTTATTACCCATCAGGAAAACCTCACTGATGAAAAGATCCGGAAAGTGGTTCATGAAAATAGGGACAGACTGAAATTCCTGATCACAACAGATTCCAGTGGTGAACTGAATTTTTACAAACACCATAAAGGAGCCAGAAAACATATTCAGAAAATAAAGCTTCCTTTGCAGGAATTATGGGCCAATCCGCCACAGCGTAAGCAAAAAGCCCATCAGATCAACGGTAAGAAAACAGACCTTCCGCAGAATTACCCGATCCTGTTTCCTACGCCGTCCAATAAAATTGCCCAGTTCTTATACGAAGGCGAATTTTATATTCTGAGTTCAAAAAAACAGCTGCTGAAGACCTATCTTTCCGATAATTATTATGACAGGCATTCCTATGATTATTATAAAACCTATCATGGCTGCGAAGTTTTGATTGAAGATATTTCGGTGAAGCCGAGAGGGCAGTTTGCTTTGGCTAAGAACAAGCAGCAGCATTTTATTTTATGCCAGTACCAGGCTGATAAAAAGCTGGTCTCAAAGCTTAATCTGAATACCAAAGAATATTCCGAGCAAAATGTTACCGGACTGAATATCCCCGGTTCCTATCACCTGATCTATTTCGGAAAGAATTTCTACCTTCACCAGCCTACGAATTCTTCCCTTTATAAAATTAGTCTGGAAGGAAATGTATTTGTAGAAAACATTTTCAATGATGACGGCGAAATAGATAAAAATGTGGCAAAAGCAGAGATTGAAGTAGCCAAGCTGAACCGCAGCGGAATGAAGATCATCAGCAACTTCAACAGAATGGGCATCAATGAAAACAATAATCTGGTGGTTTCAGGAAATGAACTCAGCAGAATATACGAGAACTCCCTGAACCTTTATAAGAACAGGTTTACAGTAAAGATCCTTGCAGAGCAGAATAAAAATAAGTTTACATTTCAGGATGGCAGCGAGGTCATTACGGATTCCCGTGGCATGCTTACCTTTAAAAGCAGCAATACCGGAATCCCCACATTTTATATTCCTTCCACAGAATATGGATTTTTGGCCTTGGCAACCCATACCGAATATGGCGGATCAGAATATTACCTTCCAAAGAATACCTTGCTGAAAGTGAAAACGATGGAAGAAATGTATACTCAGTATTTAACAGCATTTATTGACCAGATCCTGGATTATGGAGCTTAGAATAAAACCTTTTCCTAAAAACACTTTTCCTAAAAAAGGCCTTTTGATTAAAAGTCCTTCACCCCGCTTATGGCTTCATGAAATGGAAATACTAGGAATAGATCTCAACCGCGTAAAGTCCTTTGCTATTCCTTCAGATCAGCCTAATGTTCTGTATGGATGCTTGCTGGTGTTTTATGATGAAGCACCCCAGGAAATCGGGAGAAATGCTTATTTCCAGTGTGTGGATGATCAATTGTTTATCCCTGAAAACACCATATTTTACCCAAAAATTAACCCGGAAGACTGGCAGTCTGCCGGTTCACGGTTTATGGTAATGCATCCCGAATTTGGTTTTGTAAGGCTTACGGAAGAAATAGACTGGCTTTCCGTGATACAGGAACCTGAAATTTCAATCGGAAAGGTAAGAAAACCTTCAAACGGAGTGAAAGTTCCGCAGTATATCGAAAGCTTCACCGTTGAGATGGATGATGAAAAAGTCCTGGAAACCCTTCAGCAGCCGAAAAGTGAAGAAGAATGGATGAAAGATCTGCCTTTTGACCTGAAAAAAGTAATGGCAGGAAACAAAAAAGAAATTGAAAAATACTTAAAATATTTAGAAAAATACCCTGACAGAGCTGTAGAACTAGGGGTTCCGCTGGATATTATGGGGACGTCCCGTGGTGACGGTTTTGGGAAGTTTACCTTTGGAGATAACTGGCTGAGTTCCCTGTTCGGAGGTTCGGGAGATCGGAAAGAAAGTGCAGGAAGCCGGAATTTCCGGTGGATCTTTTGGGCTGTTGTGGTGATTGCTATACTTTTCAGAATTTTCATGCCGTCGGATAAAGACAGAACCCAGAAAGAAGATTTTCTTGTTTCGTCGGGGAAAATTATGAATGGAACGGAAAAACTTAAGGCAGATATCATTGCTTATCAATCCGGGGTAACGGATATTGACATGAAGATCGATTCCATTTACGGAAAAGAAAGGAAAAAACTTTCCAATGAATATACTGCTGCTGGAGCTGCCATGTCAAAAGACAAAAATGAAAGAGAGCGGTACAAAAAATCAGGAGGCAGAAACCTGGGAGAGGTTGGAAATGATATTGAAAAACTGAATGCCAGAGAACAAAACAGCAGGGATTCCCTGAAAATTGTTTATTCAAAAAGAATCACCAAACATCTTGTTCAGCAGGAAGAAACCATGAAGCGCCGGATTTCAGATTCACTGAAACAGTACACCAAAGGAAAACCTGTGAACGGTGAGATTGTGAAATTTATTTTAAAGAAAAAGCAGGTTCTCGTGGCAGATTCCCTTGGGAGGCTGTATGGAACCCTTGATACAGCAGAGCTTCCACCGGCTCCGATTAAAGATTCAAAAATTGGAACTCTTGAATCCGGGGGTAGCGCGAATAATGAGAAAACCGAAATATCAGATATCCTGTATCTTGTAATCTTTATGTTTGGGGCTGTAGGCCTCTATTCTTTTATTTTTAAAAGGAAATCGTTAAATCTCGGTGGTGACAATGTACCGCTTTGGGTGAAGATAACATTGTCTGTCCTGCTGGTTTCCATGCTGGTATATCTGTTTTATCCGCTGGTAAAAATGTTTGGCTATAACTGGTTCGTATGGATACTGGTCATCTTTGTAATCCTTCTTCTTTACCGTCTGTTCAGTGAAGACAAAACCATTTTAAACCCTGACGACGATGAATAAACAGAAATTTATAGACAAGTTCCTGATTGCATTTATGATTCTGGCAGTGTTTAAGATCATTGGTATTGCAGCACAGCTTTTTCACGAAAGCTTCTGGAGTGTAGTGGGAACACTGGTTATTTTCCTGGTGGTGGCCTTTATTATTATGCTTGTGATTACTGCTCTAAAAGATAAAGAGCGGAACAGTAAAAGTTCGGGAAGGAGAGGTTCCGGTGGCGGGAACTTTTATCTGGAAACCTCCTTATTTGACAGAATCAGAAACAAATACGAAGAACTTGCTGAAAAATATATCGCTGAAAAAGACTATAAAAAAGCAGCGAAAGTATACATGAACCTGCTTCAGGATAATTTCCGTGGTGCAAAAACCCTGGAAAACGGCGGTTTCTACAATGAAGCAGCAGCAGTTTATCTTAAAAAACTGAATAATAAATCAGAAGCGGCATCCTGCTACGAAAAAGCAAAACAATACAAAAAAGCAATTGATCTGTACAAGGAAATGCAGCAGAAAGAGAAAGTAGGAGACCTTTATAAAGAATTGAATGATATAAAAAATGCCCTGAACTATTATCAGATGGTTGCGGATGATTATACGGCGAACAGCCAGATGGTAAAAGCATCACTGGTATACAGCAAAAAAATGGAACAGCCGGAAGAAGCTCAAAAAATTCTTCTCAAAGGCTGGAACGAAGATAAGGACGCCTTCAACTGCCTGAATAATTATTTTGCCAATGTTTTTGACCTTAAAAAACTGGAAAAAGAGATTCAGAACCTTTATCAGGATACTCCATCCTACAAAAAGGGAATCTACCTTGAAGCCATGAAGCATGAGTTTAAAAAATCCCCTGAACTGCAGGCTGTAACCCGTCATATCGCTTATGAAATTATTGCAGAAAAATTAGGCACACGTTCTGAGATCATTAATGAACTGAAGCATTTCAATCCTGATGATAGCGTAATTTTAAAAGATATTTCGAGGTTTAAAACGGGAAGAAACAGAATATTGAGAAATTAAGATGGAAGAATTAAGAATTTAAAGATTAATTAAACACAGTTCTGTTTTACCGACAAAAATAAGGTGGCTAAGGCACTCGAAGCCACCTTACTCCTGGCAAACAAAAGCGTAATTTGATTTCTCAAAAACAATTTTTCATATCTTTGCGCCAGAAAATTATGACACTACAAAGAGCACATATCAATGTAAATCTATGCGATAGCCCTTCAATAAAAGGATTATTCGGATACGAATGGATGATATGGAATGAGGCGAAATGTGCTTGCTTTGAAAATTATTTACAATAAACCCGTAAAAATTTAAACAAAATACCGCAGAAACGCCTCGAGATATCGAGGCGTTTCTTGTGTTTTAGGCCATAAATTATTTAGAATGAAAAAAAATAACCATAAAATTGAAAATTTTTTAATTAACAATGAACATTTAATACAATAAATAAGAGTGATAAGTAACCCGATGAGAGACAGTCATTTAGGTATTTGAGGAATCTGCAGGATATTGCGGACAGGTATTTCTTATGCTAAATATTTAATTTAACTATTTGATTTTCAATTGTTTAACTGAAAAATAAATTTGGAGATTAAAAAAAATCGTACTTACTTTGCAACCGAAAATTGAAAGCAACAGGTTTTCACGATTCAAAAACTTTTTAAATAACAGGAATATAATGAAACAATTACATAACATATCTAATCAGTATTCAAGATTACACGGACAGGAGCCGAAAGGATATGCATGTATTATTCTCGATAGTGAATTTATAATTAAAAGGTGCTTATATACGTGGGTCAGCTAATGATCTCTTACGTCAGAATATATACAGCACCTCCCGAAAAGAGGTGTTTTTTTATGGTTTCTTTAGCTTATTTGGTAAAGCGCCGGTCTGTGGAACCGGAGAACAGGGTTCGATCCCCGAAGATACCCCAAATAAATGTGAATAGTCAATGGTGAATTTTACTTCGTAAGTGAATTTAGAATTGACAAGCAAAGCGAATTGACAATTGATCATTCACATTAAATAAACAATCTCATAGCTCAAATGGTTAGAGCACCGGTCTTTTAAACCGGGGGTTGAAAGTTCAAATCTTTCTGGGATTACCATTCAATGCGAGTAGCCAATGGTGAGTTTTGTTTCACAAGTGAATTTAAAATTGACAAGCAAAGCGAATTGACCATTGACCATTCACATTAAAAAAACAATCTCATAGCTCAAATGGTTAGAGCACCGGTCTTTTAAACCGGAGGTTGAAAGTTCAAATCTTTCTGGGATTACTATTAAATGTGAATAAGTCAATGGTGAGTTTTGTTTCACAAGTGAATTTTGAAAAATTGATAAGCAAAGCGAATTGACAATTGACCATTCACAAATAAAAAAACGGTCTCGTAACTCAATTGGACAGAGTATCGGTTTTCTAAACCGTAAGTTACAGGTTCGAATCCTGTCGAGGCTACAAAAAAGGTCTATTGAGGTAATGGTAACCTGCCCGACTGTCTCTTGGGCACTGCGGGTTCGATTCCCGCATAGACCGCAAAGGTTCACGGAAAATTTGGCTCCGGCTGTCTCCCGGAAAAAATGCAGAAGTGAATCTTAAAAACTGGAAAGATAACGGTGGTTGTTTACCCGCCTTGGACGCGGGAGGTTGTAGGTTCGAATCCTACTTTCCAGACGAATTTTGCTTATGGCAAAGATGAGAAGTGAATGGTCAATTGTGAATTTTGCTTTGCAAGTGAATTGACAATTAGCCATTCACCTCAAAAAAGATTTCGTAGCTCAATGGGTTAGAGTGTCGGTCTGATACACCGGAGGTTGAAGGTTCGAGTCCTTCCGAAATTACAGAAAGTGAAAGAGGAATTTACTTCGCAAGTAAATTTAAAAAATTGACCGTGAAGCGGATTGACAATTCACCATTCACACAAAATAAATGTTAATTGTTTCAAAAGAAGAGAAAAAAGGTATGTCAAGAGCAGAAGATCTTTACGCCAAATACGGAAAATACCGACAGCCTTTTTCTTTTTATTAGAAATTAGAGGTTAGAAGTTAGAAGTTAGTTTAAAAATTACTCATTACTAATTCCTAATTACTCATAAAATGATGGTTCGCCGAAGTGGAAGAGTCGGGGCGGTCTGCAAAACCGTTGTGAAAACTGAGTGGGTTTGAATCCCATAACCATCTCAAATAACTAAAATGAGATTAGTTCTGGAGAAAAGTAAAAGTTTGTCGAGCGTAGAAGTTCTTATATCAAACTAAAAATAAAGACAGGCTTTGTTTTTCTTCACAAAAAAGGAAAATTAGAAATTATAAGTGGCATAATTTGTTTAACGACCGCCAGGATCATTTATCAATCATCACTTATCATTTATAATCATATCTGGAAGTACGCCGAAGTTGGAGAGTCGGGGCAGACTGTAAATCTGTTGCTTCATTGCTGAGCAGGTTCGAATCCTGCTACTTCCACAAAACCGCTGATAATGTAACGGCAGCATGCAGGAAAAGTACTCTTGTTGTTCAGGTTCGATTCCTGGTCGGTTGGTTTAAACGCTCCATTAGCATAGCGGTAAGTGCATCCGGCTTTCTACCGGACGACAAGGGTTCGATTCCCTTATGGAGTACATACGTGAATGGTCAAAGGTCAATAGTGAATATAATACCATGAAAGTTCAGATTGAGAAATAAAATTGATTGATCATTCACAGAAAAAGGAAAGAGAAAAGTTTTGTCAAGCGAAGAAGATCTTACAGACACTAACAGGCATAGTTTTATACAGACAGGCTTTCTCTGACCTATTAAAATGAGTAATAAGTAATAGGCAATGAGCAATTGAATGATAGTTAATGATTAATGACCTGATTCAGATTACTAATTACCGATTGCTTATTACTTATAAATCCCGCGGGAATGGTGGAAATGGTAGACACACTTGATTTAGGCTCAAGGTTTTGGGGGTTCGAATCCCTCTTTCCGTACAAAAGTTGCCTCTCTATTCCAACTGGCAGAGAAAACGGCTTTAAACCCCGTAAAGTCCCGGTTCGAATCCGGGGAGAGGTACAGGAATATGAATAATTAGTAATGAGCAATGAGTAATTATTGTGAATGGTGAATGGTCAATATTGAATTTAATGAATGCAATTTATTACTAATTGCTCATTACCAATTACTCATAACTTATAAATCCGGAAGAGTGGTGTACAAGGTGTGCACGCTAGTCTGAAAAACTAGAGGCGCAGGTTCGATTCCTGCCTGTTCCACAGAAAATAATTGATAATTGATAAACGATGAAGGATGAAGGATGGATTTAAGCCAAAAATATCATTGATCAATCATCAATCATCATTTATAATCATAGTTATCCTGATTCATAGTGTAATTGGGTCAGCACACAAGACTTTGACTCTTGTCGTTCAGGTTCGAATCCTGATGAATCAACAGAAATTACTCTGATAGTGTAATGGCAGCATCTCAGTCTCCAAAACTGATGGTATAGGTTCGAATCCTGTTCGGAGTGCGAGAAAGTGAATTGGCAATAGTGTTAAAATTGACAAGTAAAACGAATTGACCATTCACCATTGACAAATTAAAATAAAAACAAATTTAAAACATGTAGAAAAAATGGAAACGCAACAAGAAGTATGGCAGAATATGAAAGGAATTTTTTTCCGGAAACCTATCACGCAGCTGGTAGAAGAAGCCATTATCCGCGAACAGGCTAACGGTCACCGCCTGAAAGTATGTGTGGGCTCAGACTCTCACGTATATGGCGATGCCATCAGTTATGCCACGGCAATCGTATTCGTTCGTGAAGGAAAAGGAGCGTTTACCTTTATCAGAAAAGAAAGAGAAATACAGAAAATCAGTATCAAAGAAAGAATGCTGAATGAGGTGAACAGATCCGTAGAAATTGCTTACGCTATCTGTACCATTCTGGATGCTTATGGAGTAGAAATGGAGGTACACGCAGACATTAATACCGACCCGGATTTTAAATCTAATGCAGCATTGAAAGATGCAATGGGCTACATCCTGGGAATGGGCTATGTGTTTAAGGCAAAACCTTATGCGTTTGCAAGCTCCAATTGTGCTGATATGATGGTTTAATGAATAAAAAAACTTGTAATGGACATTTTTACATTAATTAAGGATACTAAAACGCATCTGAAGCTCAGTTTTGATGAGGTTAACAGATGGTTTGATAAAAATAAGGAAACCCTGAACTACCAGCCTTCAAATGGGGGCTGGACTGTTCAGCAGATCTTGGAACATATTTATCTTACCAACTTTTACCTGCTGATTCTGATTGAAAAAGGTTCAAAAAAAGCAATGCGAAATTACAAAGATCTTGATCTTAATGCGGAAATAGAAAATTACAGTTTTGATAAAGAAAGGTTTGAAAAAGTAGGTGAACATGGTGCTTTTGAATGGATAAGACCTGAGCACATGGAGCCAAAAGGGGAGTTGGATTTAAAAGAAATCAGAAACTTGATTTCAAAACAATATCATCAGTGTTTAAGCTATTTAGATCTGATGAAGAACGGAGAAGGACTCCTTTGTAAAACAACAATGACAGTTAATGGGCTGGGAAAAATCAATGTGTATGAATACATTTATTTCCTTTCCCTGCATGCCCGCAGACACATTATTCAAATGCAGAATAATGAATCAGAAACTATTAAAAATTAAGAAATGATTTTCAAAACATATAACTCTATAGAAAATTCTTACCAGACCCGCATGATCGATCAGATCAGGTTGCAGGGTTTTGGGAATGAGGTTTTCATTGTACAGGAAAAGGTTCACGGAGCTAATTTCTCTTTTTTTACCGATGGAAAGGAAATTAAAATCGGAAAGAGAACCGCTTTCATTGAAAAAGATGAAAAATTTTTCAATGCTCATCAGATTTTCGAACGTTACAGAAAAAATGTAATCGATTTGTTCCAAAAAGTGAAAAATGTGTTCCCTGAAGCTGAAACTGTAGTCATTTACGGCGAATTATTTGGAGGCGGTTACAAGCACAAAGATGTAGCACCCGTAAAAGATGCTGTAAAAGTACAAAAGGGAATTGAATACGCTCCTCATAACGAATTTTACGCTTTCGATATTAAGCTGAATGGAACTACATATCTTGATACGGATGTGGTGAATCAGATTTTTGAAGAAACCGGATTTTTCTATGCTAAAATAGTATTTCAGGGTTCACTGGAAGAAGCTTTGAAGTTTCCCAATGTTTTTGATTCTAAAATTCCGGAATGGCTCGGCCTGCCCGAAATTGAGAATAATATATGCGAAGGGACTATTATCAAAACTTTGAAAACCAGATATTTTGGGAATGGTGCCAGAGTCATTCTGAAAAATAAGAATGAAAAATGGACCGAAAAATCCAAAATGATTAAAAAAGACAGACCCGTAAAAGAACAGGCTTATTTCAGTGAAACAGCACAGAATATTTGGAAGGAAATCCAAAAATATGCAACTGTAAACAGGCTGAATAATGTGGTAAGCAAAATGGGAGAATTTGAACCCAAAATGATGGGCAAAGTCATAGGTCTTTTTGCACAGGATATTTTGGAAGATTTCGGAAAAGATTTTCCTGAAGCTTTCGGGAGCATAGAAAAAGAAGAACAGAAAAAAATCAATAAAAAATTGAATACTTTAGTTATTGATTTTATAAAAGAAGAGTTCATGACTCTTAAAGTTTAGTTTCGGTAAATTTTACCGGAACTTTTTTATAGCTAAAACTAAAAATGATACAGGCTAAAATAAAAAGTCTTTTAACCGCCAATACAAGTACAATCTTTGGTTCGAAAAAGATTTAAGAATAAAATAGCAACAAACAAATTATTAAAAAAATGAAACCCAATATATTTTTTACGGCTGACCATCATTTCGGTCATGCCAATATTATAAAATTTTCAGAACGCCCATTCGAGTCACTAGACCATATGAATGAAGAACTGATCAAAAGATGGAATGAAAAAGTAGGAACCCATGATACTGTCTATCATTTGGGCGATATCAGCCTCGGAAAGCCGGATTTTACCAAGGAAATTCTTGACAGACTTAACGGTAAAATCCATTTGATCAAAGGAAATCATGAGGGCGCTGCACTCACTTATCCCAAGCGATTTGATTCTATAAGAGACTACCATGAGTTAAAAATCGATGAGCCGGAAAATGCCAATGGCAATCAGAAAATTATTCTTCTGCATTACGCCATGCGCAGCTGGAATGGTTCCCATCGCGGAGTCTGGCAGCTTTACGGTCACTCACACGGCACTTTGCCGGATGACGAAATGGCTTTAAGCTTCGATGTGGGGTAGATTGCCATAATTTTTATCCGATTTCTTATGAAGAGGTCAAGGAAATTATGAAACGCAAGAAATGGGTGCCGCCATTTGGAGCAAGAGACAAATAAATATAAATAATAATGAGGGCAGAATAGTAATTACCGGACTGCCATAATCATAAATTCATACAAAAAAATGAAAACAACAGAAAATATATTAATCATAGACCTGGAAGCCACCTGCTGGAACGACAGACCACCCAGAGGCCAGGAAAGTGAGATCATCGAGATCGGAGTATGCATTATGAATGCTGAAACTGGTAAGGTCTTAAAAAATGAAGGCATTTTAGTAAAGCCGCAATATTCAAAGGTGAGTCCTTTCTGTACAGAACTGACTTCCATTACGCAGAATATGCTGGATAACGAAGGCATCATGCTGGAAGATGCGCTGGATATCCTCAGAGCAGAATACGATTCCGAAAATCTTACCTGGGCAAGTTACGGAAACTATGACCTGACCATGCTGCAAAACCAGGCCAGAAGATTCAATGTGGATTATCCGTTAAGTGATGACCATATCAATGTGAAGACACTATTTGGACAGTTGCATCCAACGGTGAGAAAAAGTGTGGGAATGAGCAGAGCCTTAGGCGAACTTAATCTCAGGCTTGAAGGGACTCACCACAGAGGAGTAGACGACGCAAAGAATATTGCAAAAATTCTTCACTGGTGCCTTAAACAAGCTTAATGAATTATTTAAAAACTATTTACAGATGACTCTCTTTATCAGAAAGGGAGTCTTTTTAGTTTTAGACTATTGATCTTATGTTACAAGGAAGAGAAAATAATTTAACTTTTTATTCAGAAATATGGATTAAATTACTATTGAAAGCATAATTTTTTGTTAAAAAATTCACTTTGAAGGGATAATTGCATACCCTGTCAGTCATTTTTTTATTATTTTAGTCCCCAAGATTGGAATTATGCTTATTGAAGATGAATGGAAGAGGACTTATTTAAATGAAAAACCCAAAGAAATAATTCCTTTTCCTAAAAAGTTTACCCCAAAAGAAAAGAAAGAAGCCACGGTCATTTTAAAGAATTTTTTAAATAAAGACCGGGGTTACAGTCAGGCCTCTATGCTTGCCGTTTTAGCTTCCAGCCGGACCCGTTACCAGTACAAGAAACTGATACCGGGCTATACACAATCCCTATCAACTTTCTTTCAGAATTATTGTTCACCAAGATGGTCGCAGATATGTTGAGTAATGATAAAAACCTTGTGTGGTACGGCTTTTGAAGAGATTTGAGAATTAAATTTCCGGCTTTGTCGGAAGAGTCCACAATGGACATTTGAAAAACTATTGATATCCATTCTTACAGTGTAGATCATCCGATTTTAATCTTTAAAAAATCCGACGATATACTAAAAGCTGTTACCCCTTAATCAGTCTGGAACTGATGATGCTGCAGCTGAAAGACTGGCCAACTAAAATAACCTGAAAAAAATTATTATCAAATTAAAAACAAAATGAAAGAAAGACTTTATGAGATCCTTAATGAGGAAAAAGCACATGAGATTATTCCGTTTCTGAAACAGCTTACAGCCGAAGAAAAAAAGGCCCTGGTGCCTACCATAAAAAAACTGGACAGGGAGATCAGCAAAATCGTAATGACGAAGAACTCCTACCATACTGCCGGTTCTGCAGACCAGCATTCTATTATTGATATAGCATCGTTTGTCTGTATGGACCAGAAGCATTACGGAAAAGACTACTGGAGCCTTTTCGGGAACAGGGAACAGACCGAAAAAATACTTGAATGGGGATGTCCGCCCTGGTTTTCGGATTTTATCAACAATTCTATTGATGCAGAATTTACAGCGTTTAATTATCAGGATATTCTGGGATGGACAAAAAAAGGCTATGTACAGCCCAGACCTGAACTGCTTGGATACCATTTAAGCCTTCAGCCTTACGACCTGGAGAAATTCCCGGAAACCCTGGAAACGCATTTCTGGTATATGTGCGAATTTCCCTCAAAATCACTTCCCTTTAAAAGAGAATGGCCTCCATTGGTGCAAAAACTGATTGCCGAGAATAAAATTGACAGAAAAAGATTCCTAAGAGAGTGTCTGCTGGCGGCCAACAGGAATTTTAACAAGAATGTTACAGGATGGTTCATGGATGAATTCAATTCACTGAAGCCTTCTGACGAGGAACTCATTATATTTCAGGATGAGCTGATGGCCGGTTTGGCCTCCGTACAGTCTAAAGCAGTGAATACCATGCTTGCCAGTTTGAAGAAGATCGTTCATGACCCGGCATTCAGAACCGATGAATTTTCAAATTTCCTTCCCAATCTGCTAAGCTCGGAAGTCAAAACAGTAGTGGCCGCCAGCCTGGCAGTGACAGAAAGAATTTTTCAGAAAAAGAAATCTGATACAGAAAACCTGGCAATGGTTTTGAGTGCAGCTTTCGTAAGCAAGGATGAGAGTATACAGACCAAAGCGGCAAAGATTATTTTAAAATATATTCCTGTTTCTGAATCAATGAAAGAAGCACTGTCCCATTATGCGGATAATATTCTGGCTAATGTAAGGCCGGTACTGGTTCAGTACATAGATAACAGGCAATTGGAACTGGATGTTTTTGAACCGGAAAAATTAGAACTCATCAATGAAGAGTGTAAAGTTCAGGAGCTGCAAAGCTTTGAAGATCTTATGTTTCTTCTCCCGCAGGCTATTGAAAATCCTGGAACCCACTATTACGATTTGGCGCTTGCTGGACTTATCCGTTTCGGCAATGAAGCTGATACCGGCTCTGTGAAGCTTTTTGAACCCGTATTTCAAAAAGCCTGTAAAACCATTTCCAAATGGGAAGTACATCAATTTAATATTTTATTGTGTAATCTCATTATCAATTACGGGCTTTCATTATTAGAAAAATTTCCGTTTCAGCTTAAGAATATTGATAAGATATATAAGAAAACCCGCGAGGATGAAGCTTCCAGAGAAGTTTATTCCACCTATCATAAAAAACTGAAGCCTATTAAAGATATTGATGCAGGAGGTTTGGCTATGGAGCCGTTTAAGCATATAGCGGTAAATGTTTTTAATCAGGTAATGGCCGGAGATAAAACGCCGTTGCTGTCTACCGTCACCCATGAGCCATGCTGGATTAGTCCTGAAACTTTGGTAGAAAGATTCGAAATTTATCAGAACAAAAATATAGAACCGGATGATCTTGATGTACAGCTTGCCTTGCAGCGTTGCTCTTTAGAAAAAACTTCAGAAGCTCTACAGCTGGCGGAGAAAAAATTAAAAGGCGAGTATAAAGACCTCCTGCTTTTCTTCTTTAGTAAGAATTCTGCTCCTACAGGACAAATTAAGCATCCGTCATGGTGGATGACAGCCGGGATCACACGCTCTCCCGAAACCGTTTTTGAGGAATTTCAAAACTTTGGCTATGACGATATTCCAAAAGAATTCCTTACCGGAATTTATGAATGGAAGACGATTGACAGTAAAAAGAACTCTTATTATCCGGTTGAACTTAACATCAGGATTCCGAAATATCACCTGAAAAAAAGAGAGCATCAGCTTTTCCTGGAATACTTTGTTGCGGAGCAGAAAAACTTTTCAGAAACCCCTTCATTAATATGGAGCTTCCCCAATACATTAGGGAACGTCTTAGCTAAAACCATTAAAGATTGTCTGTTTTATTCAGGAATTGCAGAAGTTTATGAAAGAAATTTTGTTCTGAATATAGCTCAGGCGCTCTATCAGATGAAAAAGCCTCTGGATGAAATGGGCTACCTGTTTCTGGGAACCATTTTCCTGGACGGAGACAAGGTGATCCGTGGAACAGCCGCCGAAATATGGCTGGAACATGTATCTCATAAAGTAATGGATAACAAAAAGCTCGGCAGGGTAATAGGTCTTCACGAAAAACTGGAATGGGCTCCTGTTAAAAGACTTACAGACCTCATGCAGCATCAGATGATCAATGTCAGCAAAGATCATAATGTGGCTTTGGAGCAGCTTCTTACCCATATTTTGTTGCAAATGGAAACACCCGTTACCAATCTTAAAAAAATACTGGATATTTATCACGAGGTTTTGGCTTTGAACCAATCGGAAACCGATATAAGCTTAAAAGAAAAGCTGAATAGCTGGAAAGAAAACTCCAGCCTGAAAAAAATCTGCAATCTTCTTCTAAAAAAATAGATATGGAAGATACGCTAATTTACCGTTATCAGAGACTTTCGTCTTTGATAAAAAAAGATGCATCTGAAGAATTATTTCTGTCCAAATACAGTGAAATTCAGAAAAATACAGATGCACCATGCTTTTTCTGGGGAGATATCAGTCAGCCGTTTATACTGGCAAGATGCCTCATCACCCTTTCCAATATTGTAAAATCGAGCTTTAACCTTTCACCATTTCAGATGGCATTGCTTAAAGATCCTATTGTCACTGCCGGAAACGGACGGTTGCGCTTTGAGGGTTTTTCACATTGTGCTGGTGTTTATGCACGGGTAGATGTTTTACCTGATGGACTTCACGGTGAGTTTCTGGAAAACGGAACCACCAATGTAGATTTTAACCAGTCGATGATTACAGCTCTGGGAAGCATCCGCCTTAATGAAAGAATAATGCTTTCCGTAGGCGAAAAAGAATTGGGACTTTATAAAGGAGAAGAAAAAGTGGTGGAACGGAAAGTTCCATTGCCTGTGAAATGGATCAAAGGACTAAGTACCGTTCAGATCTATCTTTCCGAATCGGAAAAACTTTATTGCTTTAATAAAATCCAGACCCAGCAGCTGTTCAGGGGAATACCCAAGGGACCCATAAAATCAGATTATTACCTCATTATCAGAGGGAACAAACCTATGTTTTCACCGGTGAAATCAGCAGATGCCGTTTGTATCGGAGGACTTCACAGGCTGCGTCTGCTGGAACCTCTTCTTCCTTATATAGATCAGATGCAGGTATTTCCACATGCCCATATGCAGTCCACCACATGGCAACTCTGCATGGGAAATCTGAGGTTCAGCTTTTCAGTATCAAGAGAAGCCTGGAGAGGATTTTCCGGAGAAGGAACTGTTTTGAACAGTCTCATTGACGATATTCCGGATGAATGGATCGATGCATTGGATCAATATGCTTATGCTAATCAGTTCTTTAATCCCTCGGCATTTGCTTCAGCTGAAAATATAAGTCTGAAAAAAACAGAAAACCTTACAGGAAAACTGGCTGCTATGGGACTTTTAGGCTACGATCTTGATGAAAATGGATTTTTCTACCGCAGACTGCCGTTCAAACTCAGTCGGATTTTAGGTCTAAATCCAAGAATGAAGAATGCAGAAAAGCTTATTGCAGAAGGAAAAGTTGAAATTTTAAATAAAAATGCTGTGAGAACGGAAGCAAGGGTAGAAGGCACCGGCGTACACCACACAGTGATCATAGAAAATGACAAAGAACGCTGTACCTGTGAATGGTTCAGTAAATATCAGGGTGAAAGAGGACCGTGCAAGCATGTTCTTGCCGTAAAGAAATTAATCCACCCATAAATAAAGTGGGGCAGCTTCTGGAAATTAGATCTGCCCTTTTATTTTATTGATATTTTATCCATTCTTCATAAGAAATGACACCCAGCTCCGGTTTTCCTTCACCTTCAAGGATAGAAATAAACTCAAGCTGGTTTCCGTCCGGATCATTGAAATAAATTGCCAATGCAGGCATCCATGCAAAAACCATCGGCTCATCTATACCGTCCCTTAGAAAGTTATAAGGTTTTAAATTTTTTTTCTTCAGAAAATCTACAGAATAATTTAAAATATCTTCTTTACTGCTGGAAAAAGCAAAATGCCTTGGCTGAAGGTTTTCTTTCTGCTCCCACAACCCCAGCATAAACTCTTTATTTTCACCTATCCATAAAAAGGCAATGGGACGCTTTTCATCCATATGGGCGAATTTCAGACCCAATATTTCAGTATAAAACCAGATAGAATTCTCTAAACTGCTCACCTGAATGTGGGTTTCATATAATCCTTTGATCATCGTTTTAATTTTAATCTACACAAAGCTAAATAATGTATTTTCAATAGCTGAATCTCTGTAATTCCTTTATTGGAAATGAATGATAGAAAAATTGTATGAAAAAAAATAAATACGCAAAAAGATTGCGTAATTCTGTTTTTACTTTGCAACAGAAATCAAAGAGGAAGATGATTTTCCTAATATTTACCAAAAAACAGTAACTCATGAAATTTAATTTTTTAAAGAAAGAGAAACATACCGTAATGAACTACGAGGGTGCAAAGGCCTTTACTATGACACCTGCGGAAGAACTATATAGTGCTGTTGTTACAACAGGATTATCCAATACTTCTTATGAAAAGGGAAATGACAGATTGGAAAGGATTCAGTCTCTGATCAAGAAAAATGATCCTGAATTTGTTGCTAAACTGGCAGTTTATGCCAGAAAAGATATGTATTTGAGATCTATCCCATTGGTATTAATTGCAGAACTGGCAAAGCAGGCTTCAGGCACAGATCTGGTAAGCAGAACCGTTGACGGTGTTGTACAAAGAGCAGATGAAATCACTGAACTTTTAGCCTATTACCAGACTGCAAATGAAAGAACAGAAACTAAAAAACTGAACAGGCTTTCAAAACAAATTCAAAAAGGTCTTGCAAAGTCTTTCAATAAATTTGATGAATACCAGTTTGCAAAATACAACAGGAAAGCAGAAGTGACATTGAAAGATGCACTGTTCTTGGTTCACCCGAAAGCAAAAGATGAAAACCAGCAGGCAGTTTTTAATAAAATTGTCAGTGGTGCATTGGAAACTCCTTATACATGGGAAGTAGAGCTTTCTGTTTTAGGTCAGACCAAATTTGCGGATGAAACAAAAAAGAAGAGTGCATTTAGCAATAAATGGGAAGAACTGATCTTCAGCAATAAGCTGGGATATATGGCTACTCTGAGAAACCTGAGAAATATTTTAGAAGCAAACGTTTCTTCTGATGCTATGGATAAAGTGTGCAGCTATTTATCGAACGAAAAAGCTGTAATGAATTCAAAACAGCTTCCGTTCAGGTTTTTGGCAGCATACAGGGAATTGAAAACGATGGAGTCTTCTTATCTGTCATCTGTTTTGGAAGCATTTGAAAATGCAGTGATGGTGAGTGCCAAAAACATCAAAGGTTTCGGTTTTGAAACTTCAGTCGTGATTGCAGCGGATGTTTCCGGTTCCATGCAGCAGCCGGTTTCTCCAAGAAGTAAAGTATTGCTTTATGACATTGGTTTATTGATGTCTATGATCCTGCAATCACAATGTAAAAATGTTATTACAGGTATGTTTGGTGACAGATGGAAAAGAGTTCCAATGCCTAAGAATGGTATTTTGAGAAATGTTAATGAATTTTACAAACGTGAAGGTGAAGTCGGTTATTCTACTAACGGTTACCTGGTGATTGAAGACCTGATCAAAAGGAAAGAAAAAGTAGATAAAGTAATGTTATTTACTGATACCCAGCTATGGAACAGCAGCGGAAACGGAAAATCTTTTGAAAATTCCTGGAATCGTTACAAAAGTATTGCTCCTGATGCTAAATTATATATTTTTGACCTGGCAGGCTATGGTAAACAACCGCTGGATATCCGGAAAAATGATGTTTATCTTATTGCCGGTTGGTCTGACAAAGTTTTTGATGTACTAAATGCTTTGGAAGATAAAAAGTCTGCCATTCAAGTGATTAAAAAAGTAGTGCTGTAAAAGGCACTACTTTAATAAATGATAAATGATTTTCGTGCTGAAAAAATAAAAATAAAATTTACTGCGTAAAAAGAATGCGCACTTACAATATAACTTTGCATTGTTATTCATCCGGTGCCGTAAGGAAAGAACTTCTTCGACTTTCAATTGAAACAGAGTCTCTCCACAACATTGCCCGGTAAAACAAACCAATGCCGTACAATAAGAGTTTCATCGTCAAACTTCCAATTTGAATACATTCAAAACTCTTATAATTCATTGCTTGGTTTATACAAAATAATAAAGAAAGGCTAAAAAAACAGATTATCATGAAAATTTATAAACCATGTCTTAAAGAAGCAGTGTACTGAGGTTAATTCTCATCATGAGAAATATCAGAGAAACTGGAAAAAACACAGAAAAACTCACTATAAAACATAAAGCAGGTGCCGTAAAACAGAATTACTTCGTTGGTGGCAGCAATATAGGTTCGAATCCTGTTCTGGAAACAGATGGCGTAATGGTATCGCTCTGTCTTAAGTTTCTGTTTGACTGATTGCCTTGCTTAAAAAAACAAGTGTCGTTTTAGGATCATACTTCGGGATTTTGAAACATTGGGTCGCAGGTTCGATTCCTGCCTTTTCCCTCGAAAAGGAGAGGTAGCTCAGCAGGTAGAGCAAGTGCACGGAAGATCCTTTCATTATTACCTTGATTTATATAAAGAGTGCCGTTAGAAAAAACTTACTTCGGTTACAATTGGTTCGACTCCAAATAAGCCTTTGGCTTACATAAAGCAGTTTTCCGCCCTTAGCCTATTTTTAATTTTTAAAATTAATAACAATGAATATACCAAGTAATCTGACTGAATTTTTATACTGGACCAAAGAACGTACGGAAAAGCTGTGGTCTGTAAATGATAAAAATTGCCCCAAAGGATTTTACGGAGCCAAATGGAAAAATCTTTCTGAAGAACAGATTGATCAGGTTGAGAAAAAATATGGAGTGACTTTTACACCCGAACACAGAGAGTTTTTAAAGATCCTTCATGCTATTGATAAAAAAGAAATTGTTGAATATGAGGATGAAGGGGAACTGATCACAGAAGAATGTACCTTCTTTTATAACTGGCTTGAAAATGAAACAGAGATTATTAGTCAAATAAAATACTTTTATGAGGGGATGTGGAATGATGTTACGAGTATCAATCATGTCTGGCTAAAATCATGGGGAGTCAAACCCAAATCGATGGAAAAAAGAAAATTGATTTTTGATGATTGGTTTTCAAAGCTTCCACAGTTAGTACCCGTTAAGGATTCATCATGTGTTGTATATAATGAGAATTTAAAATGGAGTCCTGTAGTTTCTGTTAGTGGTAGTGAAGTAATCATCTTGGGATGGGATTTCAGAACTTACCTGCTGTATCAGTTAAGGGATCATCTCGATATTTATACCAATGTATATGATGAAGAAGACAAAATGTTTTATCAGGAATTTATTGATGAAGTACAAAAAATCAATGAAGAGAACTTTAAATATGATGAAACTAAAGATATTCCATACCTTAAAGAAATGATTATGTATTGGTCTTCAGGCTGGAAAGCTTTTGGACTGAATTATCACCCTGCAGATGCAAAAGTACATCCTATTGTAAAAACATATATTGCTGAAGAAGAAAAATAAAATATCTAAAAATTAAGCAGATAAGTGTCGTAGAGAAGGGTTCCTTCGAACTAACGGTCCTAAGGTAGCGTAATTCGGACGACCGAACTAGCGACGCCTGATTGAAACCCGGCCTGGCAAAAGTTTTCCTCGGAAAATGGAAGTCTCACGAAGATGTAGAATTGCCGGTTCACTGCCCATTATGGGTAAGAAGGACGCTCTGAAAGAGTAGACTCTTTTCGCCTGTTTCCTTATCTGTTAAAAAATAAACAAGTGCCGTAGAATGGTGTTACTTCGCTCATCACGACGGGGTCGCGGGTTCGAGTCCCGTCTCTTCCACAAAAAACACAGTTTTACATAGGAAGAGTAGCTCAGTTGGTTAGAGCACGATTACACTTTCAGCTGTTGCCTTGTTTTACTTAATATAAAAGTGTCGTAAGGAAAAAATACATCGTACCAATTTTTGGGGAGGAATAGCGAAGTCGGTCACTCCGGCAAGGTTATCCGGTTCGATTCCGGCTGAACGACAGCCCCGCTTTTTCCTGTTTGTTGCCTTTTACAAAAATGCTGATGAAATTATTCGCCGGCATTAATTACTTTTTCTATTTCTTCTTCGAAGGTTTTCTTCCAGTTCATGATCGTGGTTCTGCTGATCTTGTATTTTCTGGACATATAGCTGGTAGAAAAGCCATGCTTCTTCTGATACTGCAAAAGCTTGAACATTGTTTTTTTATCATAGGTTTTCAGCTTCTGATTGTTGATCTGGCTTTCCTTAGACTGCTCAAAAATTTTTTCATTCAAATTCAGAATATCCTCGGTTGTATTCAATTTTCCAAGAAGTTCTTTGATTTTTGGGTCTTTCAGCTTTTCCGGATGTTCCAGCCTCAGCATATCGTGGTATATCTTTTTGTAATTGGGACGCATAATGAGCTTGTTTATCCGTTCGTATTATCATTATTTTTCTGAATCCAGCGGTGAAGGGTACTTTTTGGGATAGAGTATTCTTTGATCACTTCGCCATACGTCATCTCGCCGGATAAGATTCTTTTCATAATAAAATCTTTGATTTCCTGAGTATAAATATTTTTTCTGAAATAAGGAATTTTATCAGATTTTTTCTGATTTTTGTTTACAGCAGACGGAGGTGCATACAGGATAAGGTGCGAGCTGTAAAGTCTGAAAAAGTCATATTCCAGAAGTTTGCTCCATCTCAGCAGTAAGTCTGTATCGATCGATTTGCTTTGATATACGTTTTCAATAAACTGTTCATCTTTATTGAGGAAATTACAGATCCTTTCCATAGATACCTCATTTTCATCAACCATCTCCTTGATAAACTTTCCTATATGAATTTCTTTATATAACATGTATAAGTACTATTTGTTAATTTATAAAAAGAAAATAGATAATATATTACATTCCAAATGAATGCCCGTAGCGTTAAAAAGTACGCTTCAGAAAATCTTAGCGGCAGGAAAAGAGAAATTAAGCTGGATAGCATATTTTGTATATGCATAGTCGGCAGTCTGAGGGGATGACTGGCCAATAATTTGTTAAGGTTATATTTTAAGAATACTTTATATCTTCGATTTCCTGCTCTATATTCTCATCAGTTATTCAGATAACCTTTTTTATGCTTTAGATTTTAATTCTGTATAAATATGCTTATCAGGTATTTCCATACAGTTTTGTAATATTTTTAGCTATTTACCTTAGTGTTAACAGATTTACGGACTATAATTTTTAATGGATAGTAAATCTGTTTTGTTGAATTTTTCAAATTTAAATAAAAAATAGAAGTTATTTCTTAAAAATGAATAAAAAAAGCATATAAAAATAAAAATTAATTAAAATTAACATATTAAATAAACCAATAAGTGAATTGTTTTAAGTTGAAATGACAGTGCTGAAAGGGTTTGAACAAAAAGTGGACAGTCCTGAAGACATCCACTTTTATTATTTGTTAAAAATTGTTCTTAAAAATTATTTTGGCATCACACGGTAGGTAGGATCTTCCTCAATATTCACCTCTATAAAACCACCGGCATTATCCAGAAGTTTGATGCAGTCGGGACTTAAATGTTTAAGAACAACATGCTTATTCTGCGCCTTATATTTTTCAGTGATTTTTTTGAGGGCTTCAATGGCTGACATATCTACCACACGGGATTCCTTAAAATCAATAACAATAGTCCCGGGATCACCAGAGACATCAAATTTCTCAGTAAAAGCTGTTGTACTGCCAAAGAAAAGCGGTCCGTAAATTTCATAGACTTTATTACCCGATTCATCCGTTGTTTTTCTGGCTCTGATCCTTTTGGCGCTGTCCCAGGAAAATACCAGGGCAGAAATAATAACTCCAACCAATACTGCCAGGGCAAGATTATGTAAAATAATCGTGATAAGGGCAACGAGCACTCCTACAAATATATCAGATTTAGGCATTTTTGTAATGATACGGAAGGAAGCCCATTCAAATGTGGTGATGGCTACCATCATCATCACACCCACTAGGGCAGCCATTGGGATCTGTTCAATAACGGAGCTTCCGGCGAGAATAATAAAAAGGATCGTTAAAGCCCCGACAATAGCCGAAATTCTGGTTCTTGCACCCGCTCCGATATTGACCAGCGTCTGGGCTACCATGGCACAGCCGCCCATTCCACCAAAAAATCCGTTGGTAATATTGGCAATCCCCTGAGCCACTGCCTCTTTATCCGACTTTCCTTTTGTATTGGTGATCTCATCTACCATATTTAAAGTCAGTAAAGACTCTATCAGCCCTACACCGGCCATGACCAGAGAATAAGGGAAAATAATTTTCAGGGTTTCTATGGTAAAAGGAATTTCGGGAATATGAAAAGAAGGTAATGATCCGCTTACTGAAGCGATATCGATCACTTTTTTGGTTTCAATATTAAAAAAGTAGACCAGGGCAGAAACAATAATGATGGCAACCAATGATGCAGGAACAGCTTTGGTTATCTTAGAAAAAACCAGGACGATCAAAATCGTAAGAGCCGTCAAGCCAGCCATAATCATTAATGCTGAACCCTCCATCCATGTAGTGATGCCATCCTTAACTACTTTAAACTGGACCACCTGAGCCATAAAAATAATAACGGCAAGACCATTTAAGAAACCATACATAACAGGCTGGGGAATGAGCCGGACAAATTTTCCAAGCTTAAAAGTTCCTACCAATATCTGAATAATTCCTCCCAGGATAATTGCCCCAAAAAGATACTGTACCCCGTGAGATGAAGCCAAAGCTATTAAAACGACAACCGTTGCCCCCGCACCACCGGAAACCATTCCTGGCCGGCCGCCAAAAACGGCAGTGACAATTCCCATTAAAAAAGCAGCATATAAACCTGTAAGAGGAGACAATCCTGCCAGTATAGCAAATGATAAGGACTCCGGGATCATCGTCATGGCAACCGTTAAGCCTGCCAGAATTTCATTTTTAAGATTGACATTCCGCAATGATTGAAAACCAGATAATATGTTTTCCATAAATTATTGAGATATATAAAACACCTGTCGGTAAAATAAGGTGCGAAGATTAAAAATTGATTGATATATAAAATAATACAGATCCAAAAAGTAATTCAGGATATGAGAGAAATATTCACCTTAGTCCTTAAGGCGGTGTGATTTGCGAAGATGTATTTGCGAATCGGTCCATAAACCGCAAAGGTAGAAAAATAAAACGAACCTTAAAAAACCGGAAACAAAGAGGGAATTTACAGAAGAAAAAAGAAAAGATAGAAGATAGAAGATAGAAGATAGAAGATAGAAGATAGAAGCGGCGAAAAAAATCTATGAGAAAAAAAATATCATCCACAACAACCAAACAAGGACTGTAAAATCTATTTACAGCCCTTGTTTTTTAGGTTATTAATGTATTTGCAATGAAATCAGGCACCAAAGCATAGTGCGATAATTTCATGCTAATAGACGCTCTTCCGCTCGTCAGCGTTCTCAGATCGGAAATATATCCGAAAGTGGTAGCTAATGGCACTTCCGCAGTAAAAAATTTCCTTCCCGATTTGTCATCAATAGACAGAATAATTCCTCTTCTCCGGTTAATATCAGCCGTTACAGCTCCCGTATATTCTTCAATACTTTGGATCTCAACTACCATCACAGGTTCCAGAAGCTTAGGACTGCATGAAATAGCAGCAGCTCTGAATCCGTCCCGTGCAGCCATCTCAAAATCATAAGCTGCAGAATCCTGGTCATGGAAAGATCCATCAAGAAGAGTGATCTTCATACTTTCCAAAGGATAGCCTTTTAATGGTCCGTTTTCCATAGCTTCTCTGAAACCTTTCTCTACAGAAGGAATAAATTCACCAGGAATAGCACCTCCTTTAATCAGATTGATAAATTCCAATCCTGGTTCATTATTTTCTCTGGGTCCGATTTCAAAAGTGATATCGGCAAACTGTCCGCTTCCGCCATTCTGCTTCGAAAGTTTTTCCCTGTGCGTTCTGGTTTCCGCTAAAATCTCGCGGTAAGATACTTTAGGTTTCCCCTGGTTGACTTCTATACCATGATTCAAACGGATCTTTTCCAGAGTAACTTCAAGATGAAGCTCACCCAGACCGCTCAACAAAGTTTCCCCGGTTTGTTTATCCCTTTCAACGACTAAAGAAGGATCTTCTTCCTGAATTTTGGACAAAACCAAACCAAAAGATTTCTCGTCACTGTTCGTTTTAGGCTCAATAGAAACCATGATCACAGGAGCAGGAATAGTAATTGCTTCCAGTAAAACAGGTTTATCAACCGCCGATAGAGAATCTCCCGTTTTGGCATCTTTTATTCCTGTTAAAGCTACAATGTCACCTGCTTTTCCTACCTCTATCGATATCGTTTTGTCCGACTGCATTTTCAGAATTCTCGAAATCCTGAAGCTTTCACCCGTTCTTACATTCAGAACCGTGTCGCCAGATTGTAGCGAACCGGAATAAATACGAAGCATAGCAAGTCTTCCCATGTGCTTGTCGATCATAACTTTAAAGATTAATCCTGACAAAGATTCCGTTTCATTTCTTACCAACTCTACAGTTTCTGCCGTATAAGGATCTTTCCCTTGAATGTCTGAAAGCTGATCCGGTGCTGGAAAATACGTTACTACAGCATCCAGAAGAGGTTGTACTCCTTTATTCTTAAAAGCTGAGCCGCAAAGAACAGGAACTGCTGCTCCTGATCTACAGACTCTTTGTAACGCTTCAGTAATCATTTCCTCGGTGACCCTGTTTTCGGAATCCATAAAAATCTCAAAGAAGCTCTCATCATATTCTGCAAGAGTTTCCATAAGCTTCATCCTGTATTCGTCGGTGTCAGCTTTAAGGTTTTCAGGAATTTCCTTTTCAATAATAGTTTCCCCATTTTCGTCCATCCAGTATAACGCCTTTTGCCTAATCAGGTCAATGACCCCTTCAAAATGGTCTTCCGCTCCGATAGGAATTTGGAGGGCCATGGGAACTGCATGAAGTTTAGTTTCAATTTCCTTGAGAACTGCAAAGAAATCAGCACCGATCCTATCCATTTTATTAATGAAGCATATCTTTGAAATTCCATATTTTTCAGCCTGGAACCAGACGTTTTCAGTTTGTGGCTGCACACCCGAAGAAGCACAGAAAACAGCAACTACACTATCCAGAACCCTTAAGGAACGCTCGACTTCTACTGCGAAATCAATATGTCCGGGCGTATCAATGATATTGATGTTATAAACTGTTTCCCCCTTTTTCCATTGTGTAGATACGGCTGCAGATGAGATGGTAATTCCTCTGCTTCTTTCCTGGATATCTTTATCCATAGTGGTATTTCCATCGTCTACGTTCCCGATTTTATGGATGAGACCCGTGTAATAAAGAAGTCTTTCCGTTAAAGTGGTTTTTCCTGCGTCTACATGTGCTATAATTCCTATATTTCTTGTGTTATATTTCATTTTGCTGAATTTAAATTGTTGATTTTTGAGAATACAGATACGTATTCTATTCGTTTGAAATCTGAAAATAAGGCAGCAAAAAAGACCCATCTGAATAGATAGGTCTTCAATATATTTTTAGCAATATAAGATCTAAGAAACTATTCAGATAAATATTTAGTGCTGCCAGAGTACACAGCTCTCACAGGGTTACTTAAAGTGATTATATTTATCATTGTTGTTGTCATTGTTGATGGTTAATCGGTTGCAAAAATAGATATTTTTTTTAATTATCAAATATTTTTAAGTTAACTAAATTTAAACAAACGATTAATCCAATCTTCAAACAATAGAAAATTCAGGGGAAATTCATAAAAATTTCTTAAAACAGAGAAGTACGTAATGCATTTATGAGAAAAATTTTATCTTTGGGAAGAATACCCAATTTAAACACTTGTTGATGATTAAATAATTAAATCTTTTTCAAGAGCGCTAAATAAAACTTTTAACTTAAAACTATTGAAAACGGATATCGACATTCACAACCACTGTCATTTTTCTTTTGACTTGTGGCTCACCCTAATCAAATCTCATCCTGAATTTAAAACAAAAAGAGTTGAGCTGTTCTCCTCATTTTTTAATGTTGATAAACCTATTGATGAAGTTGCAAAAACCGTAAAATATTACGATGATCTTTGCAATACAATTAATGAGGTGACTGGTGGGAACATCGATACCTTTGAGATCTATTTAATGATTCTCAATGCGCTGAATGTAGATGTAAAACAATTAGATAGAAATAAACTGGAAACGTTTTACCTGAAAAGTGAAGAACTGTTTTTAGAATACAAGCCGGTTGTCATTTTCGAAAATATAAAAGAATTTCTTGATCAGATTAAAAATCAGGGAAAAACCGTCAATATTTTAAGCAATACAGGGTTTATCAAAGGAAGAACAATGCGGAAATTTTTGATTCAGGAAGAGCTGGATCAGTATATCGATTTCCATATTTATTCCGATGAAATCAATATTTCCAAACCCAATCCTCTTATTTTTCAGGAAGTAAAGAACAATCTTAAGGACCAGGAACTTCCGATGCATCGTATTCTTCATATCGGAGACAATCCGGTGGCAGATTACAAAGGTGCAAAAGATTTCGGTTTCAGTGCCCACTTATTAAAACACTAATATATATGAACAAAAGATACAGCTTACACCACATTCATTCGGCGGATGAGTTTACATTCTCACCTGCGGAATACAGCTATTTTAAATATGGCGCTAAGTCGTATGCTGAAAAATTTGCGAAAGAATTATTCAACGGATTCATTGCAGAACATGCAGAACTATTAAACACAGAAAAAGAGATTGTGGTCCTCCCAAGTCCGTATATGGCAATTCCTACAGCCTCAAATTTCTTATGTTTTTTCTTTAAAAAGCATCTGGATATGTACTTCTTTCAAAAAGGGATGAAATCCAGTATTTTATCAAAGATCAATAGAAATCATACCTATATCACGGATTATGGGAATCTTAATTTTGAAGACCGTAAAAATCTGATTGCCAATGATACATATTATATAGACAAAGACTTTTTACGCGGAAAACTTTGTATTTTTATAGACGATATAAAAATTACGGGAAGTCACGAATTTACGGTGAATAGAATTTTGAATGAATATAATGTGGAAGCCGATTTCATGTTTCTCTATTATGCGGAGCTGATGAATTTCGACCTTGACCCGAAGATTGAAAACTTTTTCAATTATTATGCGGTGAAAAATATAAAACACATCGTAGAAGTAATGGGAAAGCCGGATTTCGAGTTTAATACAAGGATCGTAAAATATATTTTAGGCCTGGATTCAAGTAATTTTGACTATCTTACGTCTAAAGTAAAAAAGGAGCAGATGGACCTGCTTCTGGAGCTGGCGATCAGCAATAATTATCATTTAATAAAAGAATACGAAAATAACATCAATACTTTAACACAAACGGAACTATATTATGGCTATTAACTTACAAAAAGGACAGAGAGAAAACATTAATGCACCTAAATTCACTGTAGGTTTAGGATGGGATATCAATAATACTTCTACAGGAACAGCATTTGATCTTGATGCTTCTTTATTTTTATTGGGAAGTGACAAAAAACTGGTTTCGGATGAACATTTTATTTTTTATAATAACCTTGAATCTCCTGACAAATCTGTGATCCATACAGGAGACAACCTTACCGGTGAAGGTTCAGGAGATGACGAGCAGATCAAAATAGATCTTACAAAAATAGATTCAGCAATTCAGGAAATTACCGTTGTGGTGACGATCCACGATGCGGATGCGAGAAAGCAGAACTTCGGACAGGTAAGAAACTCTTTCATCAGAATTTTTAATTCAGATACCAATGAGGAAATCCTGAAGTACGAACTGGATGAAGATTTCTCTATTGAAACAGCTGTGGAATTCGGAAGAATTTACAACAGGAACGGAGAATGGAAATTTGAAGCTGTTGGGGCTGGTCAGAGGGACGGCCTTGACAAATTTGTATCAATTTATCAAAAGTAATTATGGACAATCAGGATAATCAGCCCATAGACCCGATGGGGTCAATTGAGCCTCTTAAAACATTTGAACCAACACCAATGGCTCCTCCAGGCCAGCCTGCACAAAATAATGCAGCACCGCCGGTTCTAGTGGACAAGGAAGGGAATGTAAATCTGGCTCATTTACCGTCAGAAGAAAGACAGAAATACGAGCTTCTGGCGAATTCTATCGATGAAAACAATCCAGGTTCCATCGTGAATTACGGTGCAGAACTTCAGAAAACCTTATCCAACCAGAGTGACAGTTTCTTAGGAAATGTAAGAAGATCAAACTCAGGAGAAGTTGGAGCATTGATCAATGATCTCCTGGTAGAACTGAACTATGTAGATGTTGATGAGCTTCAGCAGAATAAAGTGAAAAGCTTTCTGAGCAAAATCCCGTTCATGAAAAAAGTCATGACGCAGGTGGAAAATCTGTTCGCAAAATATGACAAAATCATCAATAATATAGATCAGATTGCCTATAAAGTGAATGCAGGAATCATTACGTCTACCAAAGATAACGCGGTTCTGCAGACTATTTTCGAAAGCAATGTGAACTCCATCAAGGCTATTGAAGATCTTGTGATCGCAGGAAATGTAAGAATGGAAAGAGCTGCTGCGGAACTGGCTCAAATGGAAGCTGCTCCGCAGAACTACCAGGATTACCAGATTGCTGATAAAAGAGATTTCATTGCAAGGTTAGACCGTAGAATGGCTGATCTTAAAGTAGTGCGTATCATTATGATGCAGTCACTTCCACAGATCAGGCTGGTGCAGAACAACAACGTTTCTATTGCAGAAAAAGCGCAGACGATCCTTACTACGACGCTTCCGGTTTGGAAAAACCAGCTTTCACTGGCTGTAGCGATGTTCAGACAACAGCAGAATATTGAAATTCAGCAGAAAGTATCTTCTACTACAGAAGCAATCCTGAAGAAAAATGCGGAACGTCTCGGTCAGAATTCAGTGAATGTGGCAAGAGCGAACGAACAGACGATCGTATCAGTAGAAACATTAAGAGAAACTACTTCAATGCTGATCAATACTTTGAATGAAGTGAAGCAGATCCAAAAACAGGGAGCAGAAGGCAGAAGAAAACTGGATCAGGATCTTCAGACATTGGAGCACGAACTAAAAGCAAATGTCAGAGGTTAAATAACATCGTAGCAAGGTGGGGGATGACGCAGCAACCATAATGTCTCAGAGCAAAAGAAGATTAACAAAACTTAAACTTCTTGCTAATTTTTTTGAGCATATTGATATCATATCTATTTATATCAAAACAGATATTATCCACAATTTGTTTCAGGAAAATAAAGCGCTGGACTATAGCAAGCTGGAACTTTTTCACCTGCAGTATACCGACAGCCTCATTGAGCTTCTGACCAAAATAAAAAGGCAGAAAGAAAATGATATGCTGACGGTTATTAACGAAATTGATGTTAATACAAAATATATTGAAAGCTTTGAGGAAAGACGAGTAGACAGTTTTCAGACCGACCGGAAGATGTACAGCGGAATATTTTCCCAGCATCTGAAAACGCTCTACAAAGATCTTACAGAAGATATTTTTACGGCAGACTGGAATAATGTCCTGTATTTCCATAAGAAATACGGTCAGGAATTCTACAGAACGGAAGCAGACGAAGAACAGCTTAAACCTAAACCTTTTCCTGCTTATCAGTATAAAGATTATACGATAGAAAGGAAACTTCTGGGAAGGTTGAATATTCAGGGTTTCAAAGTACGTTTTGTCTGTGGCTACCTGATCGGGACGTTCGAATATGAGCTCTTTAAAATCTTTCAGTCCGATGATTATTTTATTTTTGGGGTGGATGATAAAAAGCTTTATTTATTTGATGGCGAGCTGGAAAAACTGGATATTTCAGAAAACCAGTCCAACCAGAGTTCAATTATCAATCAGCTTAAAACAAAGAATGAGCTGCTTGAAAATTCCATCAACGAAAGAAAACGGACGATACCTCCAGAAGTGGAAAATGTGCTGAAAGATTACCTTAAAAGCCTAGAAAATATAGATATCATGAGCAAAATATTCGCATTCGATGAAGAAACAAACATCCTGCGGGCAATGCTTAATTTGAATTTGAATAATAATTAATGTGAAGAAGGCAAAGAAAGCTTATAAAGCTGATGAGCAAAGAAAAACGATTTATTAAGTTTTATAAGCTTTCTTTGCTTTCTTCGCTAAAAAATAAACAACAATACTAAATATACAAAAGATGGCTATTAACTTACAAAAAGGTCAGAGAATTAACCTGAAAAAGGAAAACGGTGCCGAGCTTACCCAAGCCTGTGTAGGAATCAACTGGGGAGCAATCGAGAAAAAAGGACTTTTCGGAACTAAAAAAGAAGCAGTGGATCTGGACGGAAGCTGTATTTTATATGACTCTAACAAAAACGTTACAGAAGTTATTTATTTCGGAAACCTGAAATCAAGAAACGGATCTGTAAAGCATAGCGGAGATGACCTTACCGGTGATGTAAACGGAGATGACGGATTGGATAACGAAGTGATCACGGTAGATTTCAGCCAGCTTGAACCTAATGTAGAGCATGTTGCTTTGGTACTGAACAGCTACCAGGGACAGGATTTCGGAACCATTCCTTTTGCTTCTATCCGTATTTATGAAGGAACGCCTACCAATGTAAGAGAGGTTTTTGCTAAATATGATATTGCCAATGATGCTTCATTCAAAGGGCATGTAGCAATGGTTATGGGAGTTTTCTACAAGAGAAACGGTGAATGGAAATTCAATGCGATCGGAGATCCTACATCAGACAGAAAACTGGAACAGACGATCCAGACGGTTCAGGCCAACTATTTATAATCAATAGATGATCAGTTAAGATGCGTTTTGGCTCATTCGGAAAAAAAGAATAATTTTATAAGCTTGAGCTAAAAACTTATTGACCTATTGATACCAAATAAAAATCATTAAAAATTAGCAATATTTGTGCATACTGTACATCTATTGCTTTTATCATATAATAACATAAACTGAAGTGGAACATCAAAGTATTTTAGAATTGCACCCGGGCTTGGTGTGGGGATTTGCGGTAACGGTCGTTATCATGCTGCTCCTGGATTTAGGAGTATTCAACAAAAAAAGCCATGAAGTATCGTCCAAAGAAGCTACCATCTGGTCTATCGTATGGATTTCGTTATCCATGGTATTTTCCGGGGTAGTGTACTGGGTTTTCAATACAGACGGAAGTCCTGAAAGCCATGCGCTGGCCGTAGAAAAATTTACGCAGTATCAGGCAGCTTACTGGATTGAAAAAGCTCTTTCTGTGGATAACTTATTTGTCTTTATCCTTGTTTTCGGGTTCTTTAAAGTTCCGAAATACCTCCATCACAAAGTTCTCTTCTGGGGAATTATCGGAGCGCTGATCTTCAGGGCGATATTCATTTTTGCAGGAGTAGGGCTGATTAACCTGACTTATCTTCCTGAAATGAATATCTTCGGGCATCCTGTACAAATTAACGTAGTAATGACCCTGTTCGGTCTGTTCCTTGTGTATGCCGGGATCAAATCATGGGGCGACGGCGATGGTGATGATGACGAAGATTACAGCGATACTGCAGGGGCAAGACTGATCAAAAGCTTCTGGAAAGTTTCAGATAACTATGATGGGGATAAATTCTTCATCATTCAAAACGGAATCAAGATGGCGACGCCGCTTTTAGTAGTGGTTGGGGTAATTGAGTTTACTGACGTTCTTTTCGCAGTAGATTCCATTCCGGCAATTTTTGCAATTTCCAATGACCCGTTCATCCTTTATACATCCAATATTTTTGCAATCCTGGGATTAAGATCTCTTTACTTCCTGTTGGCGAATTTCATCCATATGTTCAGCAAGCTTCCTTACGGACTGGCGATTATCCTTTCTTTCATCGGGGTAAAAATGCTGATCGCACCGTGGATCCATATTCCGTCTCCGATTTCATTGGGAATTGTAGGAGGAGTATTGGTGATCTCCGTTCTTCTATCCATTATCTTCCCTGAAAAAGAAGAAGAGGAAAAAGAAAAATTAGAAGATTAAGAAAATTCTCTTTGAAAATATAAGCTCCTGAAATACAACTTTCAGGAGCTTTTTTTATTTTGGATGGCTTAAAATGAGTTTACAGAATAACCATTAAGAAAAAATAAAGTTTTTAAGAACATTAAGAACGCTTCGCTTTTAAAACACGCTTAAAGAAATCTTTAGATTTTTCCCTTAACTACTCTTATTTCCTTCACTTTCCTTAATGTTTCAAAATAACAAAACAAAAGCGGCATTATGTCATTTAAAAAAAATAAACACACCAGTCTGTCTATATTAAAATTTTCTCGTACATTTACAGTATAAAATTGTAAGAATGAAATCTCCAAGAGAAAGAATATTGGAAATAACCTTTGATCTGTTTGGCCGACAGGGGTACAATTCTACAGGAATCAACCAGATTATTTCTGAAGCAACAGTTGCCAAAGCAAGCTTTTATCAGCATTTTAAATCTAAAGAAGATCTTTGTTTAGAATTTCTAAATGTAAGACATCAATATTGGTTCAATGAGTTGAATCTTTTTTGTAATGACGAAGAAAATCTGAAGCAGCGGATTCTGAAGTCTTTTGATTTTCTTATCTACATGAATGAGAAAGAAAATTTCAGGGGCTGCAGTTTCCTCAATATTTTATCGGAGATTCCAATGGATAATGTTAAAATTTTAAATGTTATTCAGCAACATAAAAAAGACCTCAGAAATTATTTTCTGCAACTGTTGAAAGATGAAGAACTTTCTGATCATATCTATTTACTTTTTGAAAGCAGTATCATAGAAAGCCAGCTTTTCAAATCCAATGAATTAATAGAGCGGTCAAAAAAAATAATCAATAACCTAATTCCTTAAAAAAATGGAACAGAAACATCCGCTTCCGCCTTTCACCCTTGAAACGGCAATAGAAAAAATACAGATGGCAGAAGATGCCTGGAACAGTCAGGATCCTGAAAAAGTCTCTAAAGCTTATACAGAAGACAGTGAATGGAGAAATAGAGATACCTTCATTAACGGAAGAGAAGAAATCGTCAGTTTCCTGCAGAAAAAATGGGAAAAAGAACTCCATTATCATCTTAAAAAAGAATACTGGGCCCATACGGACAACCGTATTGCCGTACGTTTCGAATATGAATATCAGACCAGGGAAGGTAACTGGTTCAGAGCCTACGGGAATGAAAACTGGGAATTTGATGACAATGGCCTTATGCAGAAAAGATATGCCAGCATCAATGACCTGGCTATTCAGGAAGAGGGCAGAAAATTCAAATAAAAGTATACAAGGTGAGCAAAAACAGCTCACCTTGTATTTTCTTAAAATTTGAATATTATGATTCAGAATATTCATTCAAGTTCTTACTCATAACTTTTTCCGTGAAGAAGCTTATTGATTTTCTTTCTGGTTTGCATAGAAACTTTATAAGCTTCATCCCGCAGTTTCTGGATCTTTCCGACCGGCTGGAAAAATATCTTGCTTTCGAAAGGGTTAAAGGATAGCAGCTCATTCGTACAGCTGTCAGGATCTAGCAATGATCCTTTATTGATTTTCACCTCTCCGATCTTAATGTAAGGCGAATTTTTCCATTCTACATTCAGCTTGTTAATAGGCTGGTTTTTCAGGTCATAACAGAACTGAATTAAAACTTCTGCTGTATAATCATTATTTTGGAAATAATTTTTCAAAGCATCTTTTATTTTTAATTTCCTTCCGAATTTTTTGTTTACGGAAAGCGGGACCAGCTTTATTTTAATCATATTATCTCCAAGACGGTAAGCGCCTACAGAATGATAGTCGAAAGACAGGATAAAATCATTCCTTTTGCTCAGGATTTTGAATATATTTTTAACAAAAGACAGAGAAAAGGTAGCAGGAATTATCTTAACCGCCTGAGAAGCCAGTGAAAAAATACTGCTCCATTTTTTGATGTAAAAACGATTTACAGCAGTAAAAAGCTTCAGAAAATGAGACACGGAATTCGTTGGGAATAAAGGAAAATTAACGAGCGGAAAATTCGCGATTAACCCGCCATTTTCATCCTTCACTTTTATGGCAAACCCGTAAGCAGGAATGTCCTTTTCAGTGTTTTTAATTTTCAGATGAGCATTTGAAAACCTGATGGTCAGGTCAAATTTTTCATTGTCAAAAAACGGAAGAAGTTCTTCAGGAATGTTTTGATCAATAAAAAAGGTACCCTCAGTTGCTGCATACGTTTTGGCGTGGGCATTTCTGGTGGCATAGTTGACGTCGCTAATGGAAGATGACTGTTCTACAAAATCTGCAATCGACCTTTTATTGATTTCCAGAAGTTTTTTTTCCTCTTCATTAAGTTCATCAAATTTCTTATTATATTTTAGTGGTTGTGGCATTTAGTTTTTAAATCCAATTATAACGCCAAGTTTCGGAATCTGTGTTAACATAATATTAAAATTGTTTGAATTTTCCTCAGACAGTGAAGTAAGCACTGCCAGCCTATACCCTAAACAATTAAATTTCTCTTCCATTAACCCAAAATTCAAAAACTCAAAAACTCGAAACTTTAAACATAAAACCTTAAACCCGCAACTCAAAACCCGAACCCGCAACTCACTCCCACAACTCAAAAACCCCTATCTTTGTAAAAAATATCAACAATGGGAGTAGCAGATATGTTATTTAAAAAGAAAAAAGAACTGGCAGAAAAGAACCTTAACGATGGTAAGGAATACATGGAAGAATATGGTAAAAGAGAAACTGTTGTACAGCTTCCAAGCGGTTTGCAGTATGAGATCATTACCGAAGGCGACGGCGCAAAACCGGGACCTAAATCTACTGTAAAATGCCATTACCACGGAACCACCATTTCAGGGAAAGTTTTCGACAGCTCTGTGAAAAGAGGAACACCGGCATCTTTCCCTTTAAATAAAGTAATTAAAGGATGGACGGAAGCGCTTCAGTTGATGTCTGTCGGAAGCAAATGGAGACTTATTATCCCTCCGCATCTAGCTTACGGGGATCAGCAGATCAGTAAAGAAATAGGACCTAATTCTACGCTGGTTTTCGAAGTTGAATTGTTGGATATAAAATAATCCGGCTTAAAAATACCTTAAAAATTTACCTGACCTCAGGTAAATTTTTTTATTTATACTATATTCGTGCAGATAATTGCAAAGCACGGCTGATACATTGTATTTAAGCCTTCTAAAAGTCAGATGTTTTAATTTATCAGGATAAAATCTCTATGTCTTAAAAAAAGCAGTTTAAATAACCTTAGTCTTTGCGATTACAGAAGCAATACACAAAGTAAAAAATAGAACTGAATGAAAAAAATCTTTTATCTTTTGGCGGTATTCAGCCTGCTCACTTCCTGTGTTTCCAAAAAGAATCAGGCCATCAAGCAGAATATCCTTACCTTAAAGGACAGTTACTGTAAGGCTCCTTTTAAATATAACTACAGCAACAGAATTCCATCCTACAATTCAGATTCTATTTTGCTGGCCAACAAAGATTTAAAAGGAATGTTTTCCGATCAGAGTATTTTAATTCTCAATGCACTTGATAACCTTGATGAGGTGCACCAGATCATTGAGCTTAAAAAAGATTCTTCCATAGCCTCACAGGTTAAGGTATTGCAGCTTAAAAGCAAAATCAACAGTAAAATTACCATCGCTCTCACCGAACTGGATGCTGTGGCTGCAGAATTCGACTGTGAAGGGGAAAGAGTGACCCAAATAGGAAATTATGTAGACAATCTTAATGATTCCAAAAATAATAAGCTGATCCTTCTTTCCATCGTAACAGGAGCTGCAGCTTCTGTTGCAGGCGGAATTATACAGGATGGAGGATGGAGTAATGCCGTTGATATCAGTGGGGGAGTCCTGGGAGCAGGCTTCGGTCTTGCTACCCTTAATCCAAAAGGAAAGAAAGTAGAATTTATCCACCAGAGAAACCTGCTGAGGGACATCTGGAGGCAAAAACTGGAATCTCCGAATTTTCCACCCTTCATCTGGTACATGTATACCGAGAAAAAATTTTCCAATAAAGAAAAGCATTCCATTATCAGCAGCATGAAAGAAAGGTGGCTTCATTACCAGTTTGATGATGACAAAGCCGCTGCTGACCAATCCGTTATTTTCAGTGACGGAGGTTTCTACAGGGCAGATGACCTTCACAACCGGGCCGCGATGCTGAACCAGATGCAGTCGGCAACACGAACCATCAACCAGAATATCAATTATCTGCTGTTGGATTTGGATAAATTAATCCTTTAAGAAAAAATTAACTGTAATAAAATTTGTTACATTTAAAAATTTTTATATCTTTGCCATGTAATTACAATGAACAATACAAGATTTGCTACGGCAGTACATATTATGACCTTATTGGCAAAAAGTCCTCAGGAGTGGCTCACTTCTGAATGGATTGCCGGCAGCATCAATATCAATCCCGCGATTGTCCGAAAAGAAATCAGCGTATTGAGGGAAGCAGGCCTTGTTATCAGCAGACAGGGAAAAGAGGGAGGAAGCCAGCTTGGTAAAAATGCAGAAGACATCAGTATTTCTGAAATCTACAGAGCGGTGAAGAATACTGAAGTTTTAGGCAAAAAGAATCAAAACCCTAATCCTGCCTGTAGTGTAGGGAAGGAGATTAATACTCATTTAAATACATTGTTTGAAGAAACAGATCGATTAGTTACTCAATTTTTAGGCGATAAATCTCTGAAAGAATTTTCCGAACAATTTGAGTAAAATTTTTTAACCATAAATGTAACAATTTTTATTACAATTTAATTTAAAATAAAATATTATGAAAAAAGTAGCAGTAATTGGCGCAACAGGTTTTGTAGGAAGCAAAATCGTAAATGAATTAACAGAAAGAGGATATGCAGTGGAAGCTTTGGTAAGAGATGCTTCCAAAGTAGAATCAAAAGAAAATGTAACAGCAAAAAGCGTTGACGTGAACAATACAGAAGAACTGGCAGAAGCTTTGAAAGGAAATGATGCCGTGATCAGTGCCTTCAATGCGGGCTGGACGAACCCGAATCTTTATAATGATTTTCTGAACGGTTCCATCAATATTGAAAAAGCAGTAGAACAATCAGGCGTTAAAAGGCTGATCGTAGTGGGAGGAGCCGGAAGCCTTTATACTCCGGACAACGTACAGATCGTAGATACTCCGGATTTCCCGGAAGCTTACAAGCCGGGAGCAACCGCAGCAAGAGATTATTTAAACAAGATCAAAGAAAATAATACCCTTGACTGGACCTTTTTCAGCCCCGCCATTGAAATGAACCAGGCGAATGTAGGAGAAAGAACCGGAAAATACAGAACTTCTCTGGAAACTCCTGTTTTTGACGAAAACGGAAGAAGCCGTCTTTCCGTAGAGGATGTAGCTGTAGTTCTGGCAGACGAACTGGAACAGAATAACCATATCCGTGAACGTTTTACAGCAGCTTATTAATCCACACAAAAAAATCAACAATGTTAAGAAAGAAATTATTATCGCTGATGGCCATATTGGGCTTTGCAGGGATTTTACTGGCCGGAAACTTAAAGATCAAAGTTTATAATCCCGGTTCAAAAGCTATATTTCCCATTACTTCCACCATTATTTATGGAGATAAGGATGCAATGCTTATTGATGCCCAATTTCAGAAGCAGTATGCCGAACAATTGGTAAAGGAAATCAAAGCCACAGGAAAAAACCTGAAAACAGTATTTATTTCCCACAGTGATCCGGATTTTTACTTTGGACTGGATGTTATCAAAAAGGCATTTCCTAACGTGAAAATCATTTCAACCGCACAGACTGCCTATCTTATATCTGCCTCAAAAGACGATAAAATGGCAGTTTGGAAGCCACAACTGAAAGGAGATGCTCCCTCAGAAATCATCGTTCCGGAAGCTGTCAATGCAATTCCGGACCTGGAAGGGAATAAGATTGAACTCAAGCAGAATGCTGAAGATACAGCTCACAGTTTTGTGTGGATCCCATCAATGAAAACTATTGCAGGAGGTATTTCCGTTTCCGTAGATTCACACATCTGGATGGCAGATACACAGAATGTGAAAGCTATTGATCAGTGGATTGCCCAGATTGATGCCATGAAAGCATTGAAATCTGAACAGGTGGTACCTTCCCACTTTGCCAAACTGTCTTTGTCTCCTCAGTCCTTGGATTTCGTCAGAAACTATCTGCAAAACTATAAAACAGCTGTTACTGAAAACAAAACATCTTCCGGGGTTGTAGATTTTATGGTTAAAAAATACCCGGATCTTCACGGAAAAGATGAGCTGGCCATGGGAGCAAAAGTTTTCTTCAGAGAAATGGATTGGGACCTGAAGTCACCTTATCCGGCTATTGGAAATAAAGTAGAAGTTGATTTCGGAACACTTAAATTCGTTCTGGACTTTAAAGATAATAAGGAAATGTCTTTCACAGGAATTTCCGAAAACGTAAAAGGCCGCACGGATATCGTACAGTACACTGCCGTAGAAGTAGCAAAGAATGTCTTCATGGTGTATTGGCACGAACCTAAATTAGGTTCTAATGTTACCCATATTCAGGATTATAATAAAAATATAATCTACACTAATATTGCAGATCCAAACGGTACCTTTACCCATTTGAAAGGAACCTTAAAAATTCTGAAATAAATATTGAAGCTGCCGTCGCAAGACGGCAGTTCTTTATGCATTCCTAAAACCATTCGCTTCATCAAATCAACTTGTTGATTCATTCTTTGCTTTCCTTAAAATCTACAGTTTGTTTCATAAAACTTTGCGTTAGAAAAAACTCTCGCAGTTTAAGCTGATGAGGTAGATTTGATTTATTGAACCATTAGATTATTAAGTAGTTTTGTTTAAAGCAAAGCTTATCTTCATATTCTTAACTTAATCAGCTCTTAACGGTTAAGAAAAATCTTATAAGTTCTGTCTTTTAAAATTTCCCACGAATTTCTCAGAATACACAAATATTCTTTTGATATTATTACATAAAAATGGCCGTCAGAAAGACGGCCATTTTGTTTTATAAATTCATAAAGAGTTTCGGATTTACCGGCGTATTGTTTTTATGTACTTCGTAATGAAGGTGTGGTCCTGTAGAACGTCCGGAATTTCCGGATTTTGCAATAACCTGGCCTACCTTTACCTTGTCATTCACTTTTGAAACCAATTGGGAAAGGTGTCCATATAGCGTAGCCAGTCCGTTTCCGTGAGAAACAATGACACAGTTTCCGTAGCCTCCCTTCTGGCCGGAAAAAATAACGGTTCCTGCGGCGGCGGCCCTTACATCTGATCCGTAAGCAACCGCAATGTCAAGACCTTTATGGAACTGCATCTGATCTGCTTCAGCAGGGGGATTGTTCTTTTCCATCGGAGCTTTACCGGCAGTATTACCGGCAACGGCTTTCGTTGAAGCAGCAGCAGGCGATGATGGCGCCGGGGCAGAAGCAGAAGGAGCAGCTTTTGGGGTTACCATTACTTTTACTTCTCTTTTATTGCCATAGCTGTCTGTTAATTCTATGATTTTCTCAACAGGCTCAGCTTTTACTTCAGGCTTCGGAGCTGCGGCAACGGCTGCTGGTTTAGATTCAGCAACAGCGCCTGATTTTACAGAGGCAAATACGGTTTTAAATGGAATAGGATTTTTTCTGATGCCGAAATTAGAGGAAATATATCCGTCGGTAGGCATTCCAAGGGGAACTTCCATCAGTTTCTTCTGAAGATTCATCAGATACTGGCTGTAGCGGTTGGCCTGCTTGGCAAGGTATATGGAATTGGAAATACTGTCTTTGCTTAGCATTGTCAGTTTTTCATCAGTAATGTTTTTAGATCTCAGGAAAGAATTAAGCTCGGCAACAGTCTGGTCCACCAATGTAAGATCTGTTTTCATTTTTAGATAATCCACACTGTCTTTTTCAGTGTTGATCTTAACCAGGTTTACTTCATACATCTTGTCATCTTTTTCGGAAAATAACCTTGCGATAAAGACAGCCTGTGCAAAGACTACTAGCAAAAGCCCTCCCAGGAGAAGGTTCACGTTCTTCCTGCTGTTTAGAAATTTCTTCATATTTCTTCTCTTAGTATATTACAAAACGGTTTTAAGCGTGCAAATTTAATTAAAAATACTCTTTGTACGATATTTTTAGAGAAAACTTAGTTTTTTCTGTATTTAACGCATGATTAGACATTTAATTGTGTTCAAGTGTTAATTTTTTCAGAAAATGGTTTTTATCATAGCCTCAAAAGTCCTTGGTCCGTCTTTGTTTTAATATATTTGCAGTTCATTTTCCAATTATGGCTAAAAAGAAAATAATTTCAGAATCTTCTCATCCGAAAAAAAATAAAAAGGACGTTTCTGTAGGAGTAGTAGGAAGCGGAAGTTTTGCGACCGCTATCGTAAAAATGCTGGTTGAAAACTGTAAAACGGTGCACTGGTGTGTAAGAAGTGAATTTGTAAAAGGCGCTATTGAGCTTCGCGGGCACAACCCGTCTTATCTTACAGCAGTTAATTTTAATCTTAAAAGTCTGAAGCTTACCACAGATATCAACGAACTCGTGAGCGCCTGTGATGTGATCGTATTGGCGACCCCTTCTATTTATCTTTCGGATACCATGGATAAGATGACCTGTGAGTATGGGGACAAGATTTTCGTTTCCGCTATTAAAGGAATTATTCCTAAAGTAAATGATGTGGTAGCGCATTACCTGAGAGATGAATTCAAAATAGGCTTCAGAAATCAGGCGGTTATTGCAGGGCCATGCCACGCTGAGGAAGTGGCTATGGAAAGACTCTCTTACCTTACAGTAGCTGCGGCGGAAGATGAAACTGCTGAGAAGCTGGAGGGAATTTTAAGTTCAGATTTTATCAAAGTACATTCCAGCAAAGATATCTTAGGAAATGAGTACAGTGCGATCCTTAAAAATATTTTCGCCATCGGAGCGGGAATAGCAAGCGGATTGGGCTATGGAGATAACTTCACTGCCGTTTTTGTTTCCAATGCCATCCGTGAAATGGAAATTTTCCTTGAAGCTGTATACGAAGCCCCGAGAGATGTCAACGAAAGTGCTTATCTGGGAGACCTTCTGGTAACTGCATATTCTCTTTTCTCCAGAAACCGCAGCTTAGGAAACCTTATCGGGAAAGGTTACACCGTAAAATCTGCAATCCAGTCTATGAATATGGTGGCAGAAGGATATTATGCAGCAGATTCCATCTACAAAACGGCAAAGCAGAAAAATCTTAAACTGCCAATCATCGATACTGTATATGCTATTCTTTATGAAGGAAAAAATGCAGAGAAGCAGTTTAAAAAACTAACGGCAAAACTGAATTAAAACAACAGAGCTTTAAGGATAAAGCTCTGTTTTAAAATAAATAATGTAGCTTAGGCTGCCTTCTTTTTATTGTCCCATCTTAGTAATCACTAATGATAATGAAGATCTGACATTAAGATTGTTGGCTGTATAACCATTACCTGGAGAATCAAATTCAAATTTCTGACGAATTGTTGTAGGAGCAGCCAATGTTAAAAAATAAGTTCCCTGAAAGAAAGTAAAAGAACTTGACAGAAGACACATTCTGTTAACTTCAGTAATCGTTGCACTGGTAGCAGAATTAATCAGATAAGACCTTGTACAGGTGAAATTCTGACCAAGATACTGTGTATTGGTTCCACTAACAAATGCTCCGCTTCCTGTATCTACCGAATAACGGATGATATAGTTCCCTGCAGGTAATGTGATTGTAGAATTATCTGCTGCCAGTGATGCACCGGTAATTTTATTAGATGTTACAGTAAAACTGTTGAGTGTATTGTTGGTGCTTCCGGCAGGGATCAGTACTCCGGGATTGATAAGCAAAGACATGATCTGAGGTTCATTCCCTGAAATAATTGTGCGCTGCCATTGATTCCTGATCCATACGTAATATCCTTTCGGGAATGTGGATGCACCTCCGCTATTGTAGATAATAAGCCCATCTGTTGGGTTAGCTACTGGTGTTGAAGTACTGTTAAGAACAACAAGGTCATATTGTGGAAAAAGTACCCCTTTGTTCGACGAATTAATGTCCAGAATACTGCTTGCGTTAGGAGTATTTGTATTTATGCCAATCTGCGCGTCCGTATAAACGCTGAAAAGCATCATGCAGACAATATAAATATATGTTTTCATTGTGTTTTAATTATTGGTTAAGGGCTGACCTTTGAATGTCGACTTTGGCATTGGTAATAACAATTTCTCCGTTATTGGGAGCTGCTCCTCCGGCACCGTTCTGGTAAGTTCCGCCATTATCATGAGCAATAGCAGGTACTAAAAAAATTGGAGTAGCTGAGGTCGTCACAAAAGAAAAGCTCATATTCAGTGTATGCGTTTTATTGCTTGCAATAGATTGAGCATTGATGCTGATGGTTTTACCATACTGAGTTCCGCTGGTAGGATCTACAAGTTTTACAAGATACTGATGCAGATGAACCTGCGTTCCGCCAATTCCACCTGTTGTAGTTTCAAGAGCCGTTCTGACATTCAGACATAAATTTACAAGATAACCGCTGTTTCCCGGAAGAGTAATTACCCCTGTAGAGGTATTATATGAAGCTCCGATGTCATTCGATACGACATTAAAAGCAGCATCGTTGAAATTTTTATAAGTACCATTGGCTAAACCGCCTAATACAGCATAATCTGTAGTACGCTGAAGCATCATATAACTTACAAGGTTATAAGTGTCTGATAACAGGGTCCACATATTGTTTTTCCAGATATAAACCCCTGGACTGATAGAATTTCCTTTGTTATAAACTACAAGTCCTTGTGTGGGGTTGTTTACAGGTGATGTATTACTCAGTATGTCTACGATATCCACTCTTGGAAGAAGAACTCCCTTATTGGTTGTAGAGGCCACATCCAGAACAGCTGAACTGTTCACTGTGGACTTTCCAATAGCAACCTGCGCATATATACTGTGTGCTAGGATCAGTAATAGCAGGATATAATTTTTTTTCATATTCAATGTTTTTAAAGTTGAGATATTTTAATATAAGAGCCGGTTGGAATTACATTCACAAGATCATAGAATGTACTGTTTTGCATTCTGCCGAGGCTCATTCTCAGCCCACCGATAATATTAGCGTTGGCATTAGCAGGAACATTATAATAGAAAGACCATGTAGCCAGGTGGTTGGTATTTACTTTTGAAACAATCGGTACTTCTTTTCTGGAAACGGATACTGCACTAAAAGTATTGGTGGTATTATTATAAGTATCGCTGTAAAAATCTATAAAATATCCCATCAGATAGTAAGTGCTCCCTGTTAGTGGAGCTGTACCGTTCACTCCGGCCGGGTTTTCCTGAGGGGAATTTAAATTCAGGTTCACCTCCACCAGATAATTTCCCTGTGGAAGGATAAGTGAATATCCTGAAGAAGTGTTTGGAAGAACTTTGAATCCGCTGATATTTGATACTCCGGAAATAGCCGGATTATTGACCAAAAGTGGAGCGCTGTTACCGGCTACAGCATTATCCAGCCCAGAGTATGATCCGGTAAAATCAAGATAAGCGATTTTAGGAGTATTTTGTGCATCAATGGTACTCTGCCATGAATTGGTGGTACTGTTGAAAACATGAAGGGCTTTATTGTTGCTGTTAGTTCCGCCATTAAATCCAATTAATCCATTGGCAGGAGATGCAACAGGAGTAGTGGTACTATTCAGGTTGGCAAGATTCAGATTGGGGAATAACATTCCTTTGTCTCCTCCTGAAACGGTTACTGTAGGCACTGAGGTATAACCGCTTCCTCCATTGTTAATGGTGATGCCTGTAACCACTCCTCCTGAAATAGTTGCTGTAGCACGGGCTTTTGAACCTCCGTTTACAATAGGTCCGCCTCCGTAAAAATTAATAGTAGGGGCTGAGGTATAGCCGCTTCCTCCGTTATTAATTGTAATCCCGGTAACTGCTCCGCCTGAAATAGAGGCCGTAACAATAGCTGGGGTACCTTTAAAGTTTTCAATGTGCAGAATAGCACTGGGGTCAGGTGCGGATGTGTTGATTCCAACACTTCCGCTTTGGGCAAATGCTGCTGTAGCGAACAGTGTGCCCAGAAAGTTGATAATTTTCATCTTATGTACATTTATGAAATAATTTTAATCAAATATATGATATAAATATATTATTTTAAATTAAAGTTACGCAAAATAATAATCATTTTTTGCTTTTTCATATAGAATTATATCTACAATTTTGATGATTTATCAACAAAAAGTGTTTTATTTAAATATTTTACAATGATTTATCACTAATGATTGAGAAAAATATTTATGTAGGGGTTTATTGTTACAGTATCTTGTGGTGTAAGTATGAATGAACTTAACTTTTTTTCGGCGATTTAAAGTTTGAAAAAATGTGTAATTATTTACTGGATAGTGAATTAAAAAAATGAAAATTTAATGTTTTAATACAAACATTATATTCTCAATCATATTGTTTATTGAATGTTTTCATAGTTTCTTGTGGTATCATGGATTTATCCTAAGAACAAAAAATAACATGTTAAAATCGCTAAACGAGCACCGGTTTTTAAAACTTTTCCCGAAATTTGAAATAAAATTTAGAATTATGTCACAATCGCTTACAAGCAGAACACCGAAACCAAAATATGACGTTGTACTGATAGGCGGCGGAATCATGAGCGCCACTTTAGCAACACTGCTTCACGAATTTGATCCCAATCTTGAAATTGCCATATTTGAAAGGCTTGGCAGATTTGCCAAAGAAAGTACGGCAGCATGGAACAACGCAGGGACGGGACATTCAGCTTTTTGTGAACTAAATTATACCCCTGAAAAACCAGACGGAAGTATTGATATTACTAAGGCAGAAAGTATTGCAGAGCAGTTCGAGATGTCGAAACAGTTCTGGTCGTACCTTGTTAGCCGGGGATACATAAAAGATCCCAAGGAATTTATCAATTCCTGTCCTCATATGAGCCTTGTATTTGGTGAAAAAGATGCTGAATATCTCAGAAAACGCCATGAAAAAATGTCTGGATCTATCCTTTTTTCCGGCATGGAGTATTCTACAGACCATGAACAGCTTAAAGAATGGATTCCATTGGTGATGAGTAAAAGAAATCAGTCTGAAGTAATGGCAGCGACCAAAATGGATATGGGAACAGACGTTAATTTTGGGACATTAACCAGAAAAATGGGACGACATCTGCTGGAAGATTCCAATGTGGAAGTATTCCTGTACCATGAAGTAAAAGATATTGATCCTCGGGAAGACGGTAAATGGGAAATGAAGGTAAAAGACAGAATCCACAACCACAAGCAGGAAGTAGTTGCCGATTTTGTATTTATCGGTGCCGGAGGTTACGCACTTCCGCTGCTGGACAGTTCAGATATTAAAGAAAGTGAAGGATACGGAGGTTTCCCTGTTTCAGGACAGTGGCTGGTAAGCCATAATCAGGAATTGGTAGAAAAGCATCACGCCAAAGTGTATACCCAGGCGACAGTAGACGCACCGCCGATGTCCGTTCCCCACCTGGATCTCAGAATTATTGATGGTAAAAAAGCGCTTCTTTTTGGGCCTTTTGCAGGATTCTCCACCAAATTCCTGAGAGAAGGAAGTTACCTGGACCTGCCTGAAAGTGTTAATACTAAAAACCTGAAATCATTATTCGGTGCCTGGTGGCACAATATTCCGCTGACTAAATACCTTATTCAGCAGGTGGCCATGACAAAATCCCAAAGAATGCAGCACCTGAGAGAATTCATTAAAGATGCCAAAGAAGATGACTGGGAACTGAAAGTAGCAGGACAAAGGGTACAGATCATCAAGAAAGATGAGAAGGAAGGTGGAAAACTGGAATTCGGAACCGAAGTGGTGGTCAACAAAAGCGGAACCATTGCCTCATTGCTTGGTGCCTCTCCCGGAGCCTCTACAGCAGTGTATGCCATGCTGAATGTACTTGAGAAATGCTTCCCCGAGAAACTGCACGGCGAATGGAAAGATAAATTGCTGGAAATGGTCCCTTCATATGGCCAGAAGTTAGCTCAGAATCCTGAACTTACAGATAAGATTAGAAATTATACCAAAGAAAAATTAGAATTGGAATATTAAAAAAGTGAATGGTGAATGGTCAGTTTTGCTTCGCAAGTGAATTTTTGAGTGAGATTAAAATTGACCATTGACTATTGACATTTCACTATTCACGTAGATTATTATAAAAAGGTGGAAGAAGTTGTTATAAAGCCCATCATCGCTAAAGAACTCCTGGAATCCCTTCAAACCAAAGTAGAAGAGGAGAAGCAGGTGATTGTACACTGCTGTTTTCCGGCCTCCCCGTTTTTAGGCAACCTGATCAGGATCTGGAATTCCACTTATCTGCTGGACAATCAGTCTGAACATAAAAGCAGGCTGATTCATGCAGAAAATATCAGCATCTATCCCAACTGGACTCCGGTACCGTTTATGCGGGATTTTTGGTTTACCCTGGTGTTTTCCGGCTTACCAAGAGATTGCAAAAGCTTTGACCTTAAAGAAGTTATTCCGGAAGAAGGAGGATTCTTTGTAGAGTCCATCAAAAGGAATGAGCTGGATGTTTACCGGGTGAAAATTTCAGAATCTTATTAGTCCTATGCTGGCACGTGAAGAAAAACTAAAACAGATCATCAGCTGGGCAGAAAATAACCCTGACATCCGCGCCGTATTGCTTACCAGTTCGCTCGTGAATCCGTATGCTCCGGTAGATGATTTCAGTGACCTGGATATTGAGCTCGTTTTCGAAAACATGAAAGACTATGAGACCGACAGGAGATGGATTGGCCTTTTTGGCGAGCCTATTTCAATGTTGGAAGAAGATGAAACGTATTTTGACGGGAAACATGCCATGAAAATGGTACTCTATGACGATCATGTAAAAGTGGATTTTAAGCTGTATCAGAAATTGGAATTTGAAAAAGAAGTTCAGGGAGAAGTCCTTCCTGATGATTGGGATGTAGGTTATAAGGTTTTGATTGATAAGGATCATCTGACTAGGCATATGAAATTACCTACCTATCAATCTATAATGATCAAAAAACCAACGGAGAAGAAATTCAGGCAAGTGATGAACGATTTCTGGTGGGATACGACCTATGTGGTAAAATGCCTTAAACGAGAAGATCTGTTTTATGCTCAGTTCATGTTCGGAGAAATCAGAACTGATTATCTTGTGCCTCTCATTGAATGGTATATTGCCGGCAACCACAACTGGGAAAATATCACCACAAATAAACATGGCCGCCTTTTCAAAAAATATCTGCCTGCGGAACTTTGGAAAAGGGTAGAAGCTACGTTCTCGGCAAGCAGCATAGAAGAAAACTGGCGTGCTTTATATGCCACTGCAGACCTGGTACATGAGCTTGGGATCATTTTAGCAGAAAAGTTAAAATTTGAATACCCTCAGAAGCTGGAAAATGACATCAGGAAATACTTCGATGAGGTAAAATCAATGCCTTGATTGTTAAGCAAACTCATTCTGCCGGATCAGGTTTTCAATACAGTATTCTGCAATAGCTGTAATCGTTACAAATGGATTGACACCAATGGTTCCGGGGATCAGCGAACCGTCTAAAACATAAAGATTGTCGTGATCCTTTAATTTTCCATATTCGTTTGTCGCTTTACCTAATACACAACCACCCAGCGGATGGTAACATACATCTGCTCCGAAACCGTTATTAAATAAAAAATGACTTCTTGTGCCGCCATTGGCCCTGTTCATCTTTTTGATAAAATAGTCAGCATTTTCCCTCATTTTGGCGGTATGGCTTTGGTTCCAGTCTAAGCTGATCTTCTTGGTGTTGGGATCATAAAAAACTCCCTTTTTTTTATCGACCCTGTTAATAAGAAGGTACAGTGCTGTTGCCACATCCATTCCCATTGGAAGTGGTGCTATTTCAGTAAAAAAAGGATGCTCATCATCTTCCCAGTTATCTATACCACCCACAGGAATAGTAGATTGTTTAGCTCCAGTTCCGCCCGAAAGAGGTTTTACCCAGTTTCTGCCCGTCATGAAATTGCCGTTGTTTCCCCAGTTTTTCCCTATTTGTTCATGAACAGGAAAGTCATTAACTGCATTGGAATGCAGAAGCAGCTGTAAAGTCCCCATTGTGCCGGCGGCAAGAATCAGTTTTTTACAGTTGAATACCTTCTCCGAAACTGTAGTTCCTGAAGTATCGGTTTGCCGGACCTGTAAAGTATAAGTTTTATCCTCGTTAAGTTTTATATCTTCGACATGGTGAAGATCCAGGATTTCAAGATTCCCGGTTTCCAGGGCTTTTTTTAGATAGGTTTTGTCCAGGCTGTTTTTCCCGTGATTATTTCCGTAAATCACTTCTGTATTGAAAGCAGACCGGGGAACTTCATTCCGGTATTCCTTCTCCATATACTGAAAATCATATACATTCGGAACCCGTATGGTTTTAAATCCGGCTTTATGGGCTTCTGCTTCACCTACTCTTGTAAATTGATAATAAGGGCAATCCTTTAAAAACTGCTCACCAATAACATTGACTTTCAATTCCTTTTGCACCAGTGGAAAATAATGGCTGTAAAACTTTTCTGCATTCAGATCAGGAAATACTTCTTTAAAATAGCTTTCTTTTGGCGTAACGGCCATTCCGCCATTAACCAGGGAACCTCCGCCAACTCCTCTGCCTACCCAGATATTGATATTTTCAAAATCCATCCTGTCCAGTGTTCCCGTAAATGGAGTTAAAGAAAAAATATTCATAAAAGGAGCAATGGTCTTCTTTTTCAGCCATGCAGCACTTTTCCCGGGCTTCAGCATACTGGAAAAAGGAATCCCGGATTTCTCCCAATTCAGACCCATTTCCAGCATCACGACCTTTTTCCCCGCCTCACAGAGACGAAGAGCAGATACAGCACCGCCATAACCGCTTCCGATAATAAGTATTGGTGCTTCTATGACCTCCTTACCAGATTGTATTGTTGTGGGTTGTACAGCCTGAAACAGCTCAGAATTAAGAAAATAAAATCCCGATACTGCCAATAAGCTTGTTTTAATGAATTTCTTCCTGTCCATGTGCTCTGGTGGTCAAAAAATATGCTAAAGAAAATGGAATTTTGATTATTTAAAATAGATTGTGTCTTTTTATCATAATTTTAACCTTTCATGCTATAGAAAATCTTTAATTTTACGTATAATTTGTATTGAAGATGAAAAAATACCTGATCCTTATTTTGCTTTTTCCGTTTTTTGCTTTTGCTCAAAAAATGGTGTCCCCGGAAGTTATGGCAGTTAAGAAATTCCAGGAAGAGCTAAATGCTGAATATCTGAATCCTAAGGAAACACCTTTAAGAGGAGATAACTTTACCAACTTTAAAGGACATCCTTTCTTTCCATTTGATTTAAAATACAGAGTTACTGCAAAACTGGTGAAGACTAAAAATCCCAAACCTTTTGACCTTCCAACATCTTCCGGAAAAACCAAGTCTTACCGTGAATATGGGAAAGCTACATTTCAGCTGGATGGAAAATCTTATACCCTTACTTTATATCAAAGTCTTGACCTGATCAAACAGAAAAAATATAAAGATTATTTATTTCTTCCCTTCCGTGATGTCACCAACGAAAAAGAAACCTACGGCGGCGGAAAATATATGGATTTAAGAATTCCGAAAGGCAATACGATTATTCTGGATTTCAATCAATCCTATCAGCCTTATTGTGCATATAATGCTTACGACTACAACTGCCCGATTGTTCCTGAGGAAAATAAACTTCCTGTAGAGATCAGGGCGGGAGTGATGTACCAGGATATTTATCATCATTAAAATATGGTCAGTTTACAATTTTTCGAAACCCCTGATTTCTCTGAACTTGATTATGCTTTGGATGAAAACCAGCAGCAGTATACTTCAACAGTAGAAAAAGCTCTGGAAAGAATTAAACAAAGAAACGATCGTAAAGCAATGGCAGTTACCATTCTTCAGGATGAAAAGCCTGCAGGTTTTTTTGTGCTCGATTTTGGGGAGGATAAACTGGACCTTACCGATAATGAAAAATCGGTTTTATTAAGATCTTTATCTGTGAACCCGGATTTACAGGGCAAAGGAATCGGAAAAGCAGCGATGCAGCTGGTAGACCGGTTTGTCAGGGAAAACTTCCCGGATTGTGATGAAATTGTTCTTGCAGTAAACCAGAAAAATATTTCCGCCTATCAGATTTACCTTAAAACAGGCTACCTGCACGAAGGGAAAAGCAGGATGGGAAGAAGCGGTCCGCAATACCTCATGCATAAAAAACTTTAAGAAAATTTTAATTCCGGATTTTCTGTTTGGCTTGATTCTTTCCATTAACTTTGAGTGAAATACCAATAAAAATATGGAAATATCCCTTCAAAATCAGGTGGCTGTTGTTACAGGTGCCTCCAGTGGAATAGGCTCAGGAATTGCAAAATCCCTTGCAGCTGCAGGAGCTACCGTAGTGGTGAATCACTCCTCAGAACGATCTCTGGCAGAAGCACGGGCTGTTTTAAAAGAAATTACTGATACAGGCGGAAACGGGATTACGTATCAGTGTGATGTTTCCAAAGAAGATCAGGTGATCAAAATGTTCCAGGATACTGTTTCACAGTTTGGAACAGTAGATATTCTGATCAATAATGCAGGGATTCAGAAAGATGCCAAATTTACAGACATGACTCTCGATCAGTGGAATGCAGTAATCGGTGTCAATCTTACCGGGCAGTTTCTATGTGCAAGGGAGGCAATCAAAGAATTTCTGCGTCGCGGTATAGATACTTCCCGATCCGTTGCCTGCGGAAAAATCATTCATATCAGTTCCGTTCACGAAATTATCCCCTGGGCTGGACATGCTAATTATGCAGCCAGTAAAGGAGCCATCAGAATGCTGATGCAAACCCTTGCTCAGGAATATGGAGCGGATAAGATCAGGGTAAACTCTATCTGTCCGGGCGCTATTCAGACACCCATTAATAAAGATGCGTGGAGTACGCCTCAGGCATTAAATTCACTTTTGAACCTTATCCCTTACAACAGGATCGGGCAGCCACAGGATATCGGAAATTTAGCAGCTTTTTTAGCAAGTGATCTTGCCGATTATATTACAGGAACCAGCATATTTGTAGACGGGGCAATGACTACTTTTGAAAGCTTTTCGACAGGAGGATAGGCGAGTTTCAGGGTTGAACGTTTTAGGGTTGAGGAGTTACGAGTTGCTGGTTGACGGTATTAAGACTCATCTTCAAACGTCTGAAATCTGATGTCTGATATCTTCAGCCTTTTCTCTATTCATCAATAAATTTTACAAAAAAACATGTCCGAAAAACAAAGACTTTCAGAAATAGCATGGAAAAAATGGGGGCCATACGTGAGTAACCGCGAATGGGGGCTTGTCCGTGAAGATTACAGTGAAAACGGAGATGCATGGAATTATACCACACACGATACTGCAGAAGCCAAAAGCTACCGTTGGGGAGAAGAGGGAATCTGTGGTATTTGTGATGATCTTCAGCAGCTTGTTTTTTCCATAGGATTCTGGAATAAAAAAGACAAAATGGTGAAGGAGCGTTTCTTTGGACTTACCAACGGGCAGGGAAATCATGGGGAAGATGTCAAGGAATATTTTTATTATCTCGATTCTACTCCTACGCATTCTTACATGAAGATGCTGTACAAATATCCGCAGAATCCTTTTCCGTATGAAGATCTTTTAAAAGTCAATGCAGAAAGAAATAAAAATGAACCTGAATATGAGCTGATTGATACAGGAATTTTTGATCATAATGAATATTTTGATCTGTTCATAGAATATGCCAAAGAAAGTGAGCATGATATCCTGATTAAACTTACAGTAGTTAATAAATCTGAAAAGGAAGCTCCGATTGTCATACTGCCCACGTTGTGGTTCAGAAATACATGGAGTTGGGGCTACGATAATTATATGCCAAAGCTGCATAGTGAAGATGCAGCGCATATTTCCGTCAGTCATAAAAATATAGAAATCAAAAATTTATATGCAAAACATTCCCTGAAGACATTGTTTTGTAATAATGAGAGCAATACGGAAAAACTTTACAAGTCCCCGAATCAGTCAAGATATTGTAAAGACGGAATTAACGATTTTGTTATCGACGGAAATTCACAGGCTGTGAACCCTAAAAGTACCGGGACCAAAGCTTCTTTCTTTATTGATGAAACGTTGGAAGCGGAAGAAACAAAAATTTTTGAATTCAGAATGTCGGAAAAGGAGTTAAAAGATCCTTTTGCCGATTTTGAAGCTATTTTTGAACTCAGAAAAAAAGAAGCAGATGAGTTTTATGCTGAAATTCAGAAAGGGATATCGTCAGATGATGAAAAATTAGTCCAAAGACAGGCTTTTGCGGGAATGTTGTGGAACAAGATGTTCTATCATTATAACGTTGAGAAATGGCTGAAAGGCGATCCTGCAGAAATGCCGCCTCCCAAATCCCGGGAAAAAATCAGGAATTACGACTGGAAACACCTCAATAATGAACATATCATTTCAATGCCTGATAAATGGGAATATCCCTGGTATGCGACATGGGATCTGGCATTTCATACAATCAGTTTTTCACTCATTGATCCGGATTTTGCCAAACACCAGCTAAAACTTTTCCTGTTCGAATGGTATATGCATCCAAACGGACAGATTCCTGCCTATGAGTGGAATTTCAGCGATGTTAATCCTCCGGTTCATGCGTGGGCTACGTTCCGGGTTTTCAAAATTGATGAATATATCAAAGGAAAACCCGATCTACAATTTCTGGAAAGCGCCTTCCAAAAATTGCTCATGAATTTTACATGGTGGGTAAACAAAAAAGACAGCAATGGCAATAATATTTTTGAAGGAGGATTTCTGGGACTTGATAATATTGGTGTTTTCGACAGAAATTTAACGCTTCCAAACGGTGAGCAACTGGAACAGTCCGACGGAACGAGCTGGATGGCTATGTTTGCCCTTAATATGATGCGAATTGCCCTTGAACTGGCTTTGTATAACAATGTATATGAAGAAATGGCTATGAAGTTTTTTGAACATTTCCTCTCCATTGCCAATTCACTGGATAATATGGGAGATGAAAAGTTCAGCCTTTGGGACGAGGAAGATGAATTTTTCTACGATGCCATCAGCTCCGATGAAGGAAACCATATGTATCTAAGACTAAGAACTATTGTGGGACTAATTCCGATGTTTGCCGTTGAGGTTATAGACGATGAAATGATCGAAAAACTTCCTAATTTCAAAAAAAGAATGAAATGGGTTCTCGAAAATAAGCCTGAATTGGCTGCCCTTGTATCGAGATGGGAAGTAAAAGGTCAGGACTCAAAGCACCTTCTCTCGCTGCTTCGCGGGCACCGTTTGAAAAGGTTGTTAAGCAGAATGCTGAATCCTGAAGAGTTCTTGAGCGATTACGGAGTTCGGGCATTATCTAAAGAATATGAGCAGAATCCGTATACACTCAATTTGAACGGCACAGATTATTGTGTGAAATATACACCTGCAGAAAGCGATAGCGGGCTTTTCGGAGGAAACAGCAACTGGCGCGGGCCCATTTGGTTTCCGATCAACTTCCTGATTATTGAAAGCCTCCAGAGGTTTTTTTTCTACTATAGTCCGGATTTCCTGGTAGAATATCCTACGGGAAGCGGAAATTATTCAAATCTGGACCAGATTGCAGATTCTTTAAGCAAAAGGCTTTCTAAAATATTCTTAATGGATGAAAACGGGAAACGCCCTGTGAATGGCCAGTACGAAAGATTCCAAACCGATCCTGATTTTAAGGACTATATTTTGTTCTACGAATACTTTCACGGAGATAATGGAAGAGGAGTAGGAGCATCACACCAGACCGGATGGACGGGACTGATTGCAAAAATCCTCCAGCCAAGGTTCTCCAAAAAAGAAATTGCTGAATCCGAAACAGAAATGCCGGGAGAAGTGAAGAGTTAGCCGTTGGAAAACGATTTTATATCTTTAAATATTATCTCCTATTCAAAGATCTGCTGTATCACTTCCAGCGACGCTGGCATCTTAAAATCTGTGATATGATAATGATAGTACACTAAAATACTGTCCAGAAAATCTTTTCGCTGCGAAGAATGAATTTTTGTGGCATAAAGGTTTTCTGAGCAGAGAATTTTTTTCCATAAACCGGAAATTTCATTAGTGAACAGCTGATGAGCAGGGACCTCAGAAAATGTCCCGGTTTCCGGATCCAGATAGGGGCCGTCATGCATCAGTGGAGCAACTCCCTGGATTTTCAATATTGTAATTAAAAACAACAGATGGCACTGGTAATTTTTAGCCATTAACTCGTCTATAAACTGATCAATGCTGAAGAAAAGGCCGGGGTTCTTATTTTCGTGTCTCAAAACCTGATTCAGAAAATCTGATATGAAAAAGATGACAGTATTGGTTCTGATATCCGCATACATATCATGATTTTTCACGAGTTCAAATTTAGAAACCAGCGGAATTCCGTTTCCTTTTGTGGGATTAATCGTAAAATTAAGCATGTTCAATGGCTGGAGCAGGGCTTTCTTTTTATTTCTTTTGGAATAAATACCTTTTACGAAATACGTCTGAAAGCCGTCCTCTTCTGTAAAACAATGCAAGACTGCATCATTTTCACCATATTTTATGAATGATAATAAAAATCCGTTTTGTGAAATCATTAATTAACTACAGCTATTTTTGCAGTAGCTTTATCTGAGCCGTCCTCATTGGTCATCAGGACAAAATAAATACCTGAAGCGACTCTGGTACCTTTTTGATTATTGAGGTCCCATTCGTAATAACCTCCTCTGGCTACTGCAGAGTGAATTACATTTCCTGCCGCGTCTGTGATTCTGATATTTGTTTTTTCTGCAAGTCCTTTAATGGTTACTTTTCCTTTAAAGTTTGAATACACAACAGGATTAGGATAAACCACTACATTCCCGAAGTTGGCATTTACATCGGCGACATCCCCCTGATAGGCTACGATGCCATTAAAAGTGACGAAATAAACCTTTCCGGTTTTTCTGTCAACCTTTATATCGGTAACGGAATTGGTAGGAAGAGGTGAATTTTCTTTTGTAAAATGCTTTATTGTCTGCTGTCCATCGGCAGAAAGATAGTATACTCCTCCTCCGTCTACAGAAAGCCATTTGTAATCACCCGCATCTACTTCTATCTGCAATACCTGTCCGTCCCTGAAAAGTTCTTCTCCAAGTCCTCCCTGTTCTATGATGATGGGCTCCACTGTAGGATTTGGATCTTTTATTGCCGTAGCGGCATTAGGTAATATTCTTAATCCACTGTCAGTACCGATCCAGGCGTCTCCGGATTTGCTGAAGGCTACGGATAAAGTTCCTTTTGAGTTTCCTGCAAAGCCATTGGTGTCTTTTAATATATAATCCGTATCATCCGAAAGGTTGGTAGGGGTTTTATAATCGTATACAATGAAATTATTCGTTCTTGGAAGTGGGAACCATAGCATATTTTCATAATAAACCGGTGTTTGTGCACCATCACTCGTTATCCCGAATTTTTTAATGACGAAATCATCAGTTCCTCTGTCATAAATACCTATAGAGGGACTGCCATAGTTGAAACCGAAAGAAACAAAAAGATTATTTTGAGGGTCATGTGCAAAACCTACAGGACGGTGAGAGTAATCCCCAGGTGATCCGAGATCATATCGTTTTACAAAATCAAAATCTTTACTGCTGGCGTTGTACTTCATTTTATAGACACCTTGCGCAGTTACCGTATAATTGGTGAAAAATACTTCACTGTTATCAGCCGGGTTGAACACAGCATCCAATACATTTATGGGTGCGGTAGTTGTTGAAAAAAAAGAAGAACGCAGCCACTCTGTGCCATTAAAATAATAAAATCCGGGTTTTTTGGGGTTGTCTCCTGGCTGGTTATATCTGTTCACTCTGGATCCTGATGATACCAGCAGCTGGTTATTGTCATACAGGTTAATCTTATAGGAAGAGTTGGAATATGGTCCTGATGGCTTGTAAGTAGTTCCGCTTTCTTCTTTTATTCCGGACAATATTGTTCCGGCGTATATTTTTCCGCCTGCGGTAATTGCTGTATTACAGTCTTCTCCTACACTTATGGCATTCTGTGATACTCCGTTTAATCCAAAAGTATATATTCTATTATCCGTTACTACAATATTGCTGGCATTGATGACAATATCCTGAATATTTGAAAAGCTGGCAGGTAATGGTGTACCGGTACCGTTATTGTAAATGTAGGCTGATGTTGCAGAAGAAAATATAAGTGATGATTCAGCGTCAATATGCTTGTATGATCCTGGAATTTCATTAGTCCATGTAGAAAATACCGGAAATGTAGTATTCATTTCGTGGCTTTTAAGGCCGGTATTTGTTACGGAATAAACTTTGGTTCCGAATATGGTTGCTTCGTTACTGGCTTCATATACGCCGCCACTCACAAAGAATGCAGAATCTCCGAATTCTTTTTTATTAATATTAAATATGGAAACTCCATATCCTACAGATATTACAGCCTGATCTCCTGTAATAGAAATATGATTAATTTTTTTGCTTCCGTTATAACCGGTTGCAATAGGAATATCAACAATATATTTAATCTCTTGTGGGGTAATAACGTCCATCGAACCGTTTGCGTATCCTATAATCCCTATTTTAGTCTGCGGATTATAATCAAAGGCAGATATACTGACGTCATGGAGCCCATTAGCTTTTGACAGCTTTGTAATCTCTCCGGTTGAAATGGTATAATAAAATATCCCGTTTTCAGTGGCGGCAATTATTTTCCCATTGTCTTCCTTCATGGCAAGGACATTATTATAGGAAAAAAGATCCGTCCATTTTTTTGATGAAATAACCTGCGCATTCATGAATTGCAGGGAGGCCAAAATACCCAGAGAGATTAAAGAGAGTTTTTTCATATTATACGGTTATGCTGCTGTCTATTGCCTGGTTGTTCCAGGAAATGTGCTTTACGTTTTTATTTGCGTCGAAGTAAAAATCTATTCTGCCAAGAAGAAGACCTGCCCATCCTACTTGGTTGACCAGAACATTTTTCCCCTGTCGGTTGGTAAACGTTTGTGGTTCAGGTAAAAAAGTATGAGTATGTCCGCCCAGGATGATATCAATATTTTCCGTTTTGGCAGCCAAAATTTTGTCGTTTATTTTATCAGGTTCATCTTTGTAATCATAGCCGATGTGAGAAAGGCAGATCACAAGATCACATTTTTGTTCGTTTTTCAGGAAGTTGGAATAATGCTGCGCCACCTCTACCGGATCCGAATATACGGTTTCTCCATATTGTTTTTTGCCTACAAGGCCGTCCAGCTGGATACCGACACCAAAAATTCCGATTTTTATTCCGTTTTTATTAAAGATTTTATATGGTGAAGTCTTTCCGTCCAGAACGGTGTTCTTAAAATCATAATTTGAACAGATAAATGGGAACTGCGCATTGGGAAGCACTTTTAAGAAGCCATCCAAACCATTGTCAAAATCATGGTTTCCCATGGTCGAAGCATCATACTTCATCATAGACATCAATTTGAATTCCAGTTCGCCCCCAAAAAAATTGAAATAAGGAGTTCCCTGAAAAATATCACCGGAATCCAGAAGAAGAACATTGCTTTCCTGGCTTCGGATCTGCTGTATCAGGCTTGCTCTTCTTGCAAAACCTCCCTGATTTGGATTTTTGGTATAGCTTGCATCGAAAGGTTCAATTCTGCTGTGCTGGTCGTTGGTATGAAGAATGGTCAGTTTATTTGCGGATTTAAAAGGATTGAATTTCAATTCTTCCGCCATCATCATATTGGGAGCTAAAGCTGCTGCTAAAGATCCGCCACCTATTACTTTTAAAAATCTTTTTCTATCCATTATTTCTTACCGATAAAATTTAAACGAACATCTGTATTCGGAACTACTTCAGGAGTTTTCCTGAAATATTCAATGAAAAGATCCCTCAGTTTGATCCCTGTGGAAATGGATTCCCCTTTGGAAAAGAATTTCATATTGTCCCCGCCCAATGCCAGATAATCTGAAGTGGCAATATAGTAATCCTGCGAAGGATTTACAGATTGGCCATTGATCTGGGATTTGGTGAGCTGTCCGTTATTGGTTTCAATATATAAATGGGAAACAGGGTTGTTGACCTGTGTTTTGGCATAATAGTCAAAAAGTCCCTGAAGATCCAAACCCTTCATTTTTACGATAATCACCTCATTTTCAAAAGGCATTACTTCAAAAACGCTTTTCAGAAGAATATCGCCCTTTCCGATTGTTGTACGTATTCCTCCGATATTGATCAGGGCCGCATCTACATTTTTATTCAGATTCTTTTTCGTCCATGCATCGGCACCTTCAAAAGTGTAATCGGCCAAAAGATTTCCAAGATTGCTGTTATCCCCTTGTTTGGTAAGGTCTACGCTAGTGTGGGAGATCTTCTGGTTCATCTCTTTATCCAGTTTCTGCTTATAAGGTTCAATGACATTTACAAACGCCTCATCATTTTTCAGCTCATTATTAATAGAAATGTTTTTCTGGGGCTGAACCTGAGCCAGCTGCAGCGAAGATGCTGTTTTGCAGGCAGTGAGTGTAGCCAGAGCAATTCCTAGTAACAAGAATTTATTTTTCATATGTTGCAAATTATTTTAAAGTCATATGTAATCGCCGGTATTTATAGTTTTTTTATAAACGAATTTGGTCGCAGCGATGTCATACGATCTTTTAGTATATGCAAATATAATTATATGTATAATAAAACATTATTATTTATTACAAATTCTTGCCGTAAATTATTAAATTTGGCAAAAATAATTCTAGCAGATGAGCATTTTAAAAGGAGTAGGTGTTGCATTGGTAACACCCTTTAATGAAGATTTATCCGTTGATTTCGACAGTTTAACTAAACTTGTTGAGTATAATATCGAAAACGGAACCAATTATTTAGTTGTTTTGGGAACTACAGCAGAAGCTGCAACGCTTTCTGGTGAGGAGAAGAAACAGGTGATTGAGCATATCATTAAGGTTAATAATAAACGTCTTCCTTTGGTTTTAGGAATTGGCGGTAATAATACTCTTGAAGTCAAGAAACAGATTGAAGAAACAGATCTTTCTGCATTCGAAGCTGTGCTTTCTGTGTCCCCGTATTACAATAAGCCTAACCAGGAAGGACTTTACCAGCACTATAAAATGCTGGCATCTACCGGTAAAAATATTATCATTTATAACGTTCCGTCAAGAACGGGACAGAATATTGAAGCTGATACTACGATCCGTCTTGCCAATGAATTTCCGAATTTATTCATGATCAAAGAAGCGGCACCGAATATTCTTCAGTATTTCGATATCTTAAGAAAGAAGCCTGAAGGATTTTCACTGGTTTCGGGAGATGATGAATATACACTTCCTGTCACTTTAGCTGGTGGAGATGGTGTCATTTCTGTCATCGGGCAGGGATATCCTAAAGAATTTTCCACAATGGTTCAGCTGGCTTTCGAGGGGAAAGTGAAAGAAGCTTATGAAATTCATAATAAACTAGTTGACATCACAAGACTGATTTTTGCAGAAGGAAATCCATGCGGAATTAAAGTGGTTCTTGCAGAAAAAGGAATCATTAAAAATTATTTAAGACTTCCGTTAGTTCCTGCTTCAGAGGGGCTTTATGCGAAGATCAAAGCTGAAATGGCGAAAATCGGATAAGTCAGTCAATTGGTGAAATTTGCTTAGCAAATGAATAGTCAATCTTAAAAACATACCGTTGACGATTAATCGGTGACATTAAATATCAAAGGTGAAAAGTTCCGGCTTCTCACCTTTTTTAATCGTAAAATTTAAAATTTAAAATATGAAATTAACAGAAGTAACAGAAAAAGATATTCCATTGATCTGGGATTTGGCCAGAAGATCATGGGAGAGTGCTTATGTGGGAATTATTTCTCAGGAACAGATAGAATATATGCTTAATAAAATGTATTCGGAGGAAGAAATTTTAAGTCAGCTTCAAAATCCGGATTATCATTATTATCTCATTTTTGATGAAAATAATAAGTCTTTTGAAGGTTTTATCGGTTATGAAAACAATTATGAGGCAGGAACTACAAAGCTCCACCGAATCTATCTGGTTCCTGAAAGTAAAGGAAAAGGCTTCGGAAAAGAGGCGTTAGCTTTTTTAAAAGGTAAAGTCTCTGAAAGCGGAAACACGAGGATTATATTAAATGTGAATAAAGAAAATTCCGCTAAAAAATTCTACGAATCCCAGGGATACAGAGTATATGATGAAGTGGTTTTGGATATAGGCGGAAATTTCGTCATGGACGATTATTTAATGGAATATGTATTTCACAAATGATTGACTTAAAATTCTGTAACATTTAATTTTAATTCTATAACAAGTGATGTTTCTTTTTACTTCATCTTTGTATCAGAACCAAATCACTTTCAATAATACATTCATATGCTTGGTTTTGAGCTTTTATAGCTTTTTATCAGTATATTTTTTTCATCCTTAGTGTTTAAATTCCTGTATTCAATATGCAGGAGTTTTTTCTTTTTTATACATTATGTTAAAAAAATAATTCTATTTCACTTTTAAATGAAATAAATTATTATATTTACTTCGAAATTCAACACACTTATACCAGGATGAAAATGTATGTAAAATTTGATTTCAATGCTCTCTGTAAGAAAGTATTGGATGAAAAGCTAAAAGAGCATGGGCTGAAATACCGCCTGCTGAACTTTGGCGAAGTAGAATTCTATGAACCCTTTACCCAGGAACAGCATAATCTTTTTAAGAAAAATCTTAAAGATTACGGAATAGAGATCATAGAAAGCCAGAAAACGGCTTTGGTACAGAAAATAAAAGATGCCATCGTAGAACTTGTCTTTTCCGAGAATGCAGTTCCCGTTAAAGCGTCTATTTACATTGCTGAAAAGCTGAATCACAGTTACGGATACCTTTCCAATCTTTTTTCTGAGGTTGCATACACATCTATAGAAAATTTTATTATTCTTCAGAAAATAGAGTATGCCAAGGAGCTCATCCTGAATAATAAGCAGAGCCTGACAGAAATTGCACACAAGCTGAATTATTCCAGTGTAGCGCATTTGAGTACCCAATTTAAAAATACAACCGGAATCACGCCTTCCCAGTTCCAGAAGATCGTAATGAAAAGAAGAAAAAGGCAAGCGATAGCTACCAATTCAAAAATGTTGTATGAATAAGGAATATCTGAATGTAATAGCGGTAGACAATGACGAAGGAAGCATCATATTCTTTAAAAATATTTTCAAAGATTTAAAGATAGGTGTGAAATCGCAATGTTTTTCCGATGGGGAAGGGCTTATGAAATATCTGAAAAGCTGTGGGGCCATTATTCCGGAAGTAATCTTCATCAGATATAATATTCCGGGGAAAAGCAGTATGGATTGTCTGAAAGAAATTAAGGCCGATCCCAAATTCAGCACTATAGTAACTGTAGTATATGCTCATGAGATTTCTGAGGCTGAAATTGAAGAAGTATTCGTTGACGGAGCCAATGTTTTTATGAGACAGCCGGAAACTTATGAAGGGTTGAAAAAGGCAATAACAGAAATTATTACGATCAACTGGCAGTACCATACTTCAGGACTGAATATTGATAATTTTATCATGAAAGTATGATGAATAGGTTTTTTTCATCTGTTATTTTTTTAGGAAAAAGTTTTTATTTATTACATACTATTCACACAAAAGTGAAAATTGTATAATTAATAATTAAAATAATATAAGAAGAAATCCATGCAATATGATCAATTTTGTAAACGTAAACATTGCAACACAAATTAGTTATATATAAAAGCAATGGATGATAAGAAAACAGATTATTTCACATAGAAACAAGATATAAGTCACAATGTTAGTTTTAACAAAATGAATTATGTTTATTTCCAGCTATAAAGCATAGAAGATCTTTAAACAAAACGGTACAATCATGAAAACTTAAGAGAGTTGAAGGGTATTTATTCGTTTCATTTCCCACTTCTTCAACTTGAACAGTTAGTTTTTATAATAAGCAGTTGGAAAAATAATTCATTTTGTTTTTTTAATTTATTTTAATAGTCAGGACTGAAAAATTCAAATAGTATATAAATATTTTCTCACCAAATCACAAGATATTAGTTCTTGCTATTAAAATAAATTTTTTTAAAAGATCAAAAAAGTAATTTCTTCTAAATAACAGTTTTATAAGGGGGCCGCGGAAAGATTTTTTTCTTTACGCGGTTTTTTTATGAAATCTTACTCCATTTATTCTTTCCCCTATAGTATTTCAGATAGTAATTTTTAATAATCAGATTGTCCGGCCTTGTCAGATGCGGATCTGCTTCCAGGATTTTATCAACCGTATTTTTTGTTGTTTTGATAATGGCAGAATCATTCACAAGATCGAGTCTTTTAAAATCTACAACTCCGCTCTGCTGAGTGCCTAAAATATCTCCCGGACCCCGGAGCTGCATATCGACTTCAGAAATCTTGAAACCGTCATTGGTTTCCGTCATAGTCCTGATACGGGTCCTGCTTTCTTTCGATAATTTGTCTGAGGTCATAAGAATACAATAGCTTTGTTCTGCACCCCTTCCTACACGGCCCCGCAGCTGGTGAAGCTGTGAAAGCCCGAATCTTTCCGAACTTTCTATTACCATTACAGAAGCATTCGGAACATTGACACCTACTTCAATAACCGTAGTTGCCACCATAATTTCTGCTTTTCCGGAAGCAAAATAATTCATTGCAGCATCCTTTTCAGCAGGTTTCATCTTTCCGTGAAGCATTGTGACATTATAATCGGAGAATGCATTCATCACATGATCCAGACCTTCCATCAGGTTTTTATAATCCAACGTTTCCGATTCCTCGATCAATGGATACACAAAATAAACCTGTCTTCCCTTTCTAATTTCGTCCCTGCAGAAATTATACACATAAGTTCTGTCTTTCTCGCGTCTGTGAGCTGTGATGATGGGCTTTCTTCCCACAGGCATTTCATCGATCACAGAAACACCCAGGTCAGAGTAAAAACTCATGGCCAGCGTCCTGGGGATAGGAGTTGCGGTCATCACCAGAATATGCGGAGGGATTTTATTTTTAGCCCATAATTTTGCCCTCTGTGCTACACCAAACCTGTGCTGTTCATCAATAATAGCCAGTCCAAGGTTTTTAAATTTTACCTTATCTTCCAGAACAGCATGGGTTCCTACTAAAATAGAAAGGGTTCCGTTTTCCAGCTCTTCATGAATGATTTTTCTTTCCGAAGTTTTGGTAGAACCTGTCAGCAGGCGCACATTAATTCCTGTTTCCGTTAAAAGATCTTTAATTCCGTTGTAATGCTGCTGGGCCAGGATTTCAGTGGGAGCCATCATACAGCTTTGAAAACCATTATCCATAGCAATCAGCATGGTAAGTAAAGCAACCATCGTTTTCCCGGATCCTACGTCACCCTGAAGAAGCCTGTTCATCTGGATGGGTCTTTTCATATCGACACGGATCTCCTTTAAAACCCTTTTTTGTGCATTGGTAAGATCAAAAGGAATATGATGATTGTAAAAGTCGTTAAAATGATCCCCTACAACAGGAAACGGATTTCCCGGTGAATGGCTTTTATGATGAAGCTTTTTGAGGGCATAGCCCAGCTGGAAAAAGAAGGATTCCTCAAATTTCAGTCTGTTATCAGCTTTTTCAAAATGCTCCATATCCTTTGGGAAATGCATATTCAGAAAAGTATGCTGTCGGGATAAAAACTTGAAGGCTTTGATCATATATTCTGGGAAATTCTCCTCAATAAGATTAGGAATCTCCTTACAGATATTTCTTAAAACATTCTGGAAAAACCTCTGATTCAAACCTCTTTTGGTAAGCTTTTCCGAACTTGGATAGATAGGTTTCAGGCGGCTGTCATTTTCTTTATTCTCTTCAGCTTCAATTTCAGGATGGGGCATGGAGAACTGTCGGTTAAAAACATTGATCTTCCCGAAAATATAAACTTCACGGTTCACCGGAATCTGTTCTTTCAGCCATTTTGAGTACTGGAACCATACCAGATCCATTGTTCCCGTATCGTCATTAAATTTTGCAGAAAGCCTTTTTGTTTTTCCGGTCTGAACTTCCTGAACCTGGGTGATTCTTCCTTTAAGCTGTACCTCAATAGCACTTTCCTCAAGCTGGGAAATTTTGTATACTTTATTCTTGTCCAGATAACGGATAGGATAGAAGTTCAGAAGGTCTTCAACAGTGGAAAGGCCCAACACACCTTTGATGAGTTTGGCTCTGTCAGGACCAATTCCTTTTACATATTCTATAGAAGTTTCTAAAGTCATTTTAAAAATGAGCCCTAATTTCGGGAAAATAGGCCTAAGATTAAAATTTTTCTCTAAAATAAAATTAAAAACGGCTTCCCATTGGAAAGCCGCTGTAAGGTTTAATCTTTTATTTTAGATTTGAATTTCTTCTGATAATCTTCCCACTGTTCTCTGGAACGGATCTTTTTAAACATATCTTTAGAAATGAATTCTAAATAGGGTTCCAGCTCCTTAGCAGATAATTCTCCCTGAAGGATAGTGATGGGACCGCCATTTTCATCCAGGAATACCGTACTCGGAACTGCAGCAACGTTCATATACTGAGTGAATTCGTGCAGTGAATTTCTTCCTTTTTTATGTTCTGTATTGTCATTGGAAAATGTTCTCCCAAAAGCTTCAATAGATTTTTTTTCTTCAGCATTAAATTTTACAGGATAATAATTTTCATTTAAGATCTGGGCAATGGTTTCATGACCATATGTTTTTTTATCCATGATCTTGCATGGGCCGCACCAGTCTGCATAAAAGTCGATCAGAATTTTTTTCGGATTTTCTTTCTGGGCTTTTAAGGCTTCTTCAATGGTCATCCATTTTACCTGGGCAAAACTGAAGCTAACTAAAAATAAGAGTATTATGCTTATAATTTTTTTCATAATTTGATATTTAACATAAAAATAAGCATAATCTGCTTACGTTATTTTACATCCTGCATTAATTTTTTCACGAACGGAGATATCAAAATTAATACCACACCGGCAATTACCGCATACAAACCCAATTGTTTATATCCATCGGTGTAAGTGATCAAAGCATCATAATTGGTAGATCCCTCTTTGGCAGTGGCAAGTCCAGCTCCTATAATCCCTGCGACATATTGTCCGTAAGCCGAAGCCAGGAACCACATTCCCATCATCATTCCCTGTAGATTTTTGGTGGAAAGCTTCGTCATAATCGATAATCCGATCGGTGAAAGACAAAGTTCCCCAAGAGTAATAATCAATAATGCCAGTGTGAAGAAGTTCAGTGATGTTATTCCCTGAAGATCGGCAAAAAGCCTTGTCGCAAATAAAACATAATAACCAATTCCAAGAAATATAAAACCTAAACCGAATTTAACAATAGTATTGGGTTCAATTTTTCTTTTATTCAGCCAAATCCAAAGAAGTCCGATAATCGGGGCAAGGAAAATAATGAAAAATGCTCCTCCTGAATTATTTACTCCATTCGGATCTAGTCCGAAAAGATCTTTATTAAGATTTTTAGCAGCAAAAATACTTAACGAGCCCCCGCTTTGTTCATAAATTCCCCAGAATAAAATAGAGAAAATAATAAAGACGAGAGCAGCCCAAAGTTTTTTACGTTCAGACGGAGTTACTTTAGACATTTCGTAGAACAGATAGATTAATGTCAATGGTCCGATAGTCCACATAAAATAATCCGTATATTCCGTTTTGGCAACCATTGTCATGATGATGGGAACAAAAACAAGGGATAATATATATACGCCATATTCTTTCCATTTTGCGATCGGGGCAGATTTTACTTCCGCTAAAGGATGTCCCGGCTGAAGCCCAATCGTTCCCAATGTTCTCTGGGTGAAAATAAAATTGATAAGACTGATTACCATTACTATTGCAGCCAGTCCGAAAGCAATATTCCATCTCATTGCTTCAGGAATAGTATTTCCTAAAACTTCTCCTTTTCCAATAGCAATACATAAATACCCACCCAACAAAGCTCCCAAGTTTATTCCTGCATAAAAAAGAGAGAATCCGGCATCAGCACGGGAATCGTTAGGCTTATAAAGCTGTCCGACCATGGATGAGATATTAGGTTTGAAGAATCCTGTTCCTACTACAGTAAATGCAATTCCTAAGAAAAAGAATTTGTGTGGATCCGTTGCCAGGATCAAACTCCCGACGATCATCAGAAGTCCACCCCAGAAAAGGGATTTTCTGAATCCAAGAATTTTATCGGCAAAAAGACCACCAACGAAAGTAAAGGCATATACAAACGCCTGGGTAGCGCCATACTGAAGGTTAGCTTCTTTTTCGTGAAAATTTAGCTGTGAGATCATAAAGAAAACAAGCATTCCACGCATTCCGTAGAAACAGAAGCGTTCCCACATTTCAGAGAAAAAAAGGCTCCAGATCTGCTTAGGATATTTTCCTTTAAAATTTTGTATTTCTTCTAGAGTTAAGCTCATAATAGGGTATGATATAATTTAATTTAGGGTTGTTTATTATTGTTTTGATCCAGTTCAAAACGGATTCTGTCCTGATCTATGATTTCTTTTAACTCCTCTTCTTTTGGTAAGTAGAGAAGGTATTTGCTGGCAAAGAGGTTGTTTTTGTCATTCAGAACGGAATATTTTACGATGGTTTCGTCTTTTTCTGAACAGAGCAAAATTCCAATGGTAGGATTATCGCCTTCGCCACGTTTCAGATCGTCATACATTCTTACGTACATATCGATCTGCCCGATGTCCTGATGGGAGAGTTCGCCGGTTTTAAGATCGATAATGACAAAGCATTTTAAAATATAATTGTAAAAAACAAGGTCTATATAAAAGTCTGAAGTATCGGTGGAAATATGCTGCTGCCTGGCTACAAAAGCGAATCCTTTACCAAATTCCAGAAGAAATTTCTGAATATGGTCAATGATGGCAGTTTCAATTTCTTTTTCTGATATTTTTTGATCCGCTGTTAAACCTAAAAATTCGAAGATATAGGGATCTTTTAATAAACTGTGGATGTTTTCTGCTGGTGATTTTTTGTGTTCCAGAACTCTTTCGTAGGCAAGTGAGTTGATCTGTCTCTTCAGATCTCTTACGTTCCAGTTGTTTTGTACAGCTTCATTGAGATAATAGCTTCTTTTTGATTTATCTTCCTGTGCGGAAAGTAATCTGTAATGAGACCAGCTCAATTGTAGAGACAATGTGTCAACAATTGGGAAAGCATTATAAAACTTACGCATATTGGAAAGGTTGGTATAGTCGAAACCCTTTCCAAATTCCAGGGAAAGTTTTTTAGAGAGATTTTTCAACGTTTGCTTTCCGTATTCAGCACGTTCTTTTCCCTTCTGTTCATCTTCCACGATCAGTTTTCCTATCTGCCAGTAAGTAAGCAATAAAGTAGAATTCGCGATCCGAAATACTTTTTCGCGCGACTGCCTAATAATTTCCTTTACGGACTGGAATAAAGAATCTTCGGAAATTTCCATCATACGAAAATAAAAAAAACCTCTGACTTGGCAGAGGTTTTATTATATTTATTGATGCGGTTATTTCACACCGTGCATCATTTTCTTTAAGATTGGAGAAAGGAACGCCAAAATTACAGATGCAATACCACAAAGTACTACGAATACCATAAAGAATTCAAACAGGTTGTGGATTTCAAATCCTGCGAATGTAGGATTGTGTAATGGCAACTGAGCTTTCTCAAATGCTGCTGTCTGATCTGCAGTAAGAGTTACTTTTTTATCTAAAACATCCTGAAGATTAACTCCGATTTCTTCTGCTTTTTTAAACTTATCTCCCGTTGCAGGAATAAGAGCTCCTAATGAACCTGCAAGAGCATAACCCGCAGCATTGGAAATGAAGAAAACACCGTATAATAATGAAGCAAATCTTTTTGGAGCCAGTTTACCAACCAGTGAAAGACCGATTGGAGATAAGCAAAGCTCACCGCAAGTCTGGATAAAGTATAGAAGCATTAACCATTTAATAGCCAATAATCCTGAATTTCCAAGATCTTTTACATTGTGTGCAATGATAAAGTAAGAAAGAGCAATTAATGCAAGACCCATTGCCTGTTTGAAAGGAGATACAGGCTCTTTTCCTTTTGCTCTCAGTTTATCCCATGTTAAACTGAACGGAACAGCTAACAGAACTACGAAAATACCATTAAAGATCTGAACCATTGAAGGCGGCATATTCCATCCGAAGATGTTTCTGTCCGTCTGGTTATCCGCTATGAAGGTTAATGAAGATCCTGCCTGTTCGAAAGCCGCCCAGAAGAAAATAATAAAGAAGGATACAATATAAATTACCCAGATTCTCTGTCTTTCCACTTTGTTTTCTGCAGAAGTCATGATCAGGAATGCCAGGGAAATACCGGCTGCATAAATGAAAGGATAGATAATTCCTTTGATTAATTGTCCCATTTCCACAGAATTGAATCCGAATTCTCCTACAAGCAGATATCTGAAAGCAAAGAATAAGACTACGAAGATCAGCCCTGTAATTCCTAAAGAAGTTCCGGAGAATTTAGCAGTCTGGGTTTCACCTTCCTCAAAATCTTCACTTGTATTATGTTTTGGCAATCCACCGATAGGTCTTCCTTCTGGCGTTACCACATATTTATTTTTAAGGATAAAGAAAGTTACTGTTCCAATGATCATCGCAATAGAAGCTGCCAAGAATCCCCATTTGAAAGCAAAAATATCTCTTACTCCTGTGGTCGCATCTTTCACGTCTCCTACATATGGGCAAATAAATTGTCCAAGGAATGCTCCGATATTGATTCCCATATAGAAAATAGTGAAAGCAGAATCTAATTTAGATTTTTCCTGCTTAGGATAAAGGCTTCCCACCATTGAGGAAATATTGGGTTTGAAAAATCCATTACCGAAGATGATAACGAATAAAGCAAGCCACATAATCATTTTAGAGCTGCCAAGATCGGCAGAGAAAGTAGAAGCACTGATAAACAGTAGGAACTGGCCAATAGCCATTAAAGATCCACCGATTAAGATGGCATTTCTGTTTCCGATATATTTATCTGCAATAAAACCTCCTAAAAGAGGCGTTAAATAACATAAAGCTAAAAATCCACCGTAAATGATTGCCGCATCTGCTTCTTTTATCAATAAGGAATTTACCATAAAGAGCGTTAAAAGTGCTCTCATCCCATAAAAGTTGAAACGCTCCCACATTTCTGTTCCGAAAAGAACCCACAATCCTTTTGGATGCCTTGAATTCTTATTCTCTACAAATTCATCCGGTTTCGGACTTAATGCTTCAGTATTATCCATTCTATTGTTAATTTTTGTTAAGACTGACAAATATAGTTTTTTTTGGGTTTTTGGCAAGGTTTTAATTTTATATTTAAATAAAAAAGCTGCAGAATCATTCTGCAGCTTCAAATTCTTTATGATAAATAAAGATTAGTGGCCTTTTTCCTTCATAATTTTGTTTAATCTTTTTAACATAGACAGCCCTAAAAGGGTCGCAAATATTAACAAAGCAAAATTAACAAGGAAATAATTCATTTTGTTGTCATAGCTGTACCAGGTACTGGCCAGGATTCCTGAAAGCTTATTTCCTACCGAGTTGGCAAGGAAGAAACCTCCCATCATCAAAGCTGTGATTCTTGCCGGTGAAAGTTTTGATACAAAGGAAAGTCCCATAGGTGAAAGGCATAATTCTCCAATAGTAATAACTCCATAACCCGCTACAAGCCATAATGGTGAAACTTTTACAGCGCCATTATCACCGGCCATCACGGCAAGAACCATCACAAGGCATGATAATGCGGAGATAAATAATCCCAAAACAATTTTGGTAGGCGTTAGAGGCTCTTTCCCTTTTCTTCTTAATAAAGCCCAGAATCCTACAATAACTGGTGTTAAAGCAATTACCCAGAAAGGATTGATGGATTGGAATAATTCCGTATTGTATAAATAAACTTTAGTTTCCGGGTTTTTCTCCAGGACAGCACGCTGTTCAGCGGAGATATTTTTGAAATATACGTCTTTTCCGGTCTCTTTAATGGTATTTCCGTCTTTGTCTTTCTGAGATTGAAACTGGTTGTCATAGACAGGAACTTCCTTGTCTTCATAACTCTTTCCGTCCACCATATAGATGTTCTCAAGAGGCTTTTCTAAAGAAGCAGGAACACTTCTGTCTGTATAATAATTGGCCCATCTTGTAAGAGCCGTACCATTCTGCTTGAAAACTGCCCAGAAGAACATACTGATCAGAAACACAGAAAGCAGGGCTCCGATTGACGGTTTCTCTTCCGGCTTGGCCTTGAAGTAAAGGGAAGCATAAAAGTAAATCACAGGAACACAGGCAAAAATGAAGGCATCTGTACTGTCACTACCGAAAATATTTCCGGGAATAAACCATCCTATAGCCCCTACTGCAATGGCAGGAACGAAAACTTTAATTAAAATTTCGGAAAGCTTGGTATCTCCTTCTTCTACAGGTTTCATCTGTGCTGCATGGATATAGTGTTTTCTTCCGATCGTAAAAATAATCAGACCAACGAGCATACCAACTCCTGCAGTAATGAAGGCTTCTCCCCATCCGAATTTATTACGCATAAAAGCCGCAATAATATTACAGATAAACGCCCCGATATTGATTCCCATATAGAAAATATTATATCCAGAATCTTTATTGGCTTTATAAGGTTCTTCAGAATAAAGGTTACCTAAAAGGGTGGAGATGGTGGGTTTAAAGAAACCGTTTCCAATAATGATCAATGCCAGAGAACCATAGAAAAGAGGAAGTTCCTTGAAAACGCCCATTCCTATATAGCCTGCTGCCATCAGTATTCCTCCCAGATAAATAGATTTGATATATCCTAAAACCCTGTCAGCCAAAAAGCCTCCAAGGAATGGGGTCAGGTAAGTTAAAGCAATGTATGTTCCGAAAATATCATCAGCAGTTTTGTCCGGAAGTCCAAGTCCTCCTTTCAGTCCGGTAGGCTCGATGACATAAAGAACAAAGATTCCAAGAATCAGATAATACCCGAAACGCTCCCACATTTCTGTGAAAAAGAGGAAGGGCAGGCCTTTAGGATGTTTAGTCTTCATATAATCAATTTTCAAATTTCCCAAAAATAGGTTTTTAATTTTAATTGATAAAATAAATAATATTTTGTGAAAATGATTAATAAAATGAATGTAAAAATCCCTCTCGGAATTCGAAAGGGATTTATGAGTCTTAGTTGATAATATTATAAATTATTTAGAATAAAATCCGTCATTTTCTGATACAGCTGCGGTCTTGTCTGGCCACCATAAATTCCGTGGTTCTTATCAGGATAAGCCATAAACTCAAATTGTTTTTTGTTTTGGATCAAGGCCTCAGAGAATTCCATAGAGTTCTGGAAATGCACATTATCATCGGCAGTTCCGTGGATCAGTAAGAATTTGCCTTTTAATAAGTTGGCATATTCTGTAGGTGAGTTTTTATCATATCCGTCAGCATTTTCCTGAGGGGTTCTCATGAATCTTTCCGTATACACAGAATCATAGTATCTCCAGTTGGTTACCGGTGCTACCGCAATTCCGGCTTTGAAAACATCTGCCCCTTTCGTCATGGCAAGACTGGTCATATAACCTCCGTAGCTCCATCCGAACATCCCGATTCTTGTTTTGTCAATGTAAGACTGGCTTCCGAACCATTTTGCTGCAGTAATCTGATCCTCTATTTCATATTTCCCCATGTTCATATAGGTAACCTTCTTGAACTTAGCTCCTTTATAACCTGTTCCACGGCCATCTACGCAGGCAACGATATAACCTTTTTGCACCAAATGATTAAACCATAAAGCATTTCCGTTATCCCATGAATTGGCAACCTGCTGAGATCCCGGACCGGAATACTGGTACATGAACAGTGGATATTTTTTATTCGGGTCAAAGTTTTTAGGCTTCATGATCCAGGCATTCATCTGGTCGCCGGCACCATTCGGAATGGTGATGAATTCTTTATCTACAAAATTATCAGCTTTTAATTTCTGAAGCTGTTCATTATTGTTCTGCAGCTCTTTTACCGTTTTGCCGTTTCCGTCCTTTAGTACAAAAGTATAAGGTCTTGCAGCGGTAGAAGATGTTTCAATGAAATAATTGTAGTTTTTGCTGAAGTTGGCAGAGTTGTTACCTTCCGCATTAGAAATAAGCTGGGATTTTCCGTTTTCAATATTTACTTTGGAAACAACCTTGTTGATGCTTCCTTTTTCAGTAGTCTGAACATAAATTTCCTTAGATTTCGGATTGAATCCATAATAATCGGTGACTTCCCAGTTTCCTTTAGTAATCTGCTTTTTAAGTTTTCCGTCCTTGTCATACCAGTACAGATGGCGGTTTCCGTCTCTTTCAGAAGCCCAAAGGAAAGAATCGTCCTCAAGGAACTCCAGGGTAGGGCTGTCCGTATCGATCCATTTCTCATCCGTTTCTGTGAATAGTTTCTGAACAGCTCCGGTTTTGGTATTTACCTTTAAAATATCGGAGGCATTCTGGATTCTTTCAGAAGTTACCAGAACCATTTCGTCAGGTTTTGCCGTCTGAATTACGTTCGGGATATAATAATTTTTGAAAGAGCTCAGGTTGATCGGCATTGTTTTTCCCGTATCAAGACGGTACAGCTGTGCGGAAACGATAGAATTTTTTTCTCCTGCCTTAGGATATTTATAACGCATTTCTTTTGGATAAAGAGTCTTCCCGTAAATTGGGATATAGATTTCCGGAACCTGGCTTTCATCAGATTTTACAAATACAATGGCATCCGAATTCTTGGTCCATTCATATTGTCTTGCATGACCGAATTCCTCTTCATATACCCAGTCTGCAAGCCCGTTGATAATGGAATTTTTCTTACCGTCATTGGTAATTTGGGTAATTTTTCCGGTACCGAGATCCTGGTAGAACAAATTGTTTTCAGAGATAAATGCTACTTTCGTGGCATCAGGAGAAAATCTGGGCTCCTGAACTGTTTTACCCTCATTCAGACTGATGGTTTTACCCGATTTCAGGTCTTTTACATCAAACTTTCCAAGAAAAGAGTGTCTGTAAATAGGCTGGCTTTCAGTTAAAAGAAGAATTTTAGATTCATCATCAGAAAATTCATAGCTTTCAAACTTACCCTCCACAATGTTTCCTTCTTTTTGTGAAGTTTTGTAGGAATATTTAGCAATTCCGGCCGGTTCAATGACCAGGTAATTTTCTCCGTTTTTCATGGAGGTAATACCGGCAATGCCTTTTCCGCGGTAATATCCTGAATATATTTTGTCTAAAGTAATTTCCTGTGCAGATACATTATGGATTGCTACGGCTACAGTAAGAGTTAAGAGTAGTTTTTTCATTTCTAATATTAATGGATTTCAAAGATAATAATTTTATTAAATGGACAAAAAAGCTTTTTTTCTGCGGGTTTTGGCAAAAAAATTGAATATATAACGGTATATCAAATTAAAATAATAATTATGGAAACGAATGCATACAACCAGAAACTGAACCGCTATGTCTTGGCTGACAGGGTCGTTTACACAGGATTTTCAAGTTTTAAAGATGCTGAAGAATGTGCAAACAAAAAAGGCGGGACTTTGGTAGAAGTAGGTTTTAAAGATGGAAATGATAATCCGCAGATTACTGATGAAGCAGGGCTAATTGAGAAAAAACTTCATTATTATGTATATGCCGGTGATGAATATAAATTTATCCATTCTTCTGATCCCGGATTCAGAAAATACGCAGATGAATTACAGAAAATAAAGGCAAAATTACGCCAGGATGCACCAGACGAAAGATATCTGGCCAATTTCGAGATTGAAAATGCAGAAGACCCGATCATTGTGATCAAGAACGATCATTTCGAATCGGTAACTTCCAGAGAACGCTCAAAATATTTGAAGCACGCTGAAGTATACGAACTAGGGGTATCCCTTCCAAAATCTTAAAATTTTTTATCATGAGCAAGACTAAATATTCAGAAAAAGCTCAGGACAAAGTAGGAAAGGTCATGCACGAATTTAAAGAGGGTAAACTGAAATCCTCTTCAGGGAAAAAGGTGACCAGTAAAAAACAGGCAGTAGCCATAGGTATTTCCGAAGCCAGAGAAAAAGGGCTGAAGGTACCGAAGAAAAAAAAGGATTAAAATTCAAAATAAAAATTCCGTGAAATTTTTCACGGAATTTTTATTTTGAAGGACTAGAAGCAAAAGTCGAAATTATATATCCATTTGTCTTTGCTTATCAGCTTATTCGCTTTCTCAGCTTTTTTGCCCATTATACAGTATTCTGTAGTATTCATCCGCCATTCTATCACTGTTAAAATGTTCCTGCACATCTTCCATAGCGGTATACTGGACTTTTCTCCACTTATCCGGATTGTCATAGTAAGTGGGAAGAATTTCGTTTTCAAGAATTTCATACAGCTTGTTCAGGTCATAAGTATCCTGTTCGTAGATGCTCATATTCATATAATCTGCTTTCGGAACGACAAATGAATTTTCTCCCGGTTTGGCAAATTCAGGAATCCATCCGTCATCGGTGGAAAGGTTAACAGATCCGTTCATAGCAGCTGTCATCCCCGAAGTTCCCGAAGCTTCTCTCGGTACCCTTGGGTTGTTAAGCCACAGATCCGAACCCTGCTTCAAAGATTTACTCAAAGAAAGTTCATAACCCGTAAGAACAGCCATGTTTTTATGATTTTTGCTTTCCTCCACCAGTGTGTTAAAGGTAGAAATAGCAGAATAATCCATCGGATAGGGTTTCCCTGACCAGATGATCTGTACCGGATATTTGGGATTATTTAGTAATTTGTAGAATCTTTCCTTGTCGTGAAGCAGTAAGTCTGCCCGTTTGTACCCGGCGAACCTTCTTGCCCAGACAATAGTGAAAATATTTGGATTGAACAGGTTTCCGGTCTGGTCTGCAACGATTGTGAACAGCCTTTTCTTTAAATGTTTTTTGCGGTAATCGAAAACGGTTTCGTCATTTTCGTCTTTGGCATTGTACAGAGGTTTATCTGCCCAGTATTTAAATTCCTGGGCATTGGTGATGGAAGTGATTTCACAGATTCCCGGATACTTGCTCCACATCGCCCTTGATACCACACCATGAAGTTTGGATACACCGTTTGCCATCCGTGCCATTTTCAAAGCACATAATGAGTGGTTGAAACGGTCATCGTCCGACCCTTCAATACTTTTCACATCTTCCATGCTGAAACCTGAAAAATAAGACATATCGTAGCACAATTTCAGGTTATGCTTTTCATTTCCTGCTTCTTCCGGGGTGTGGGTAGTGAAAACGAGTTTTTCTTTTACCCTGTTCAGGTCGCCGTTGTACTTTTTCAGAAGGTAAAATGCAGCGGGAAGGCCATGGGCTTCATTCAAGTGGTAGACCTCCCTTTCTGTATTCATTTCGTCTAATAATTTAGCGCCTCCCTTTCCTAATAGAATATATTGGGCCAGTTTTGTAGACTCGTTGGCATCATAAAGCTTGTGGCAGATGGTTTTTGAAACATGATCGTTTTCCGGAACATCTGTGGAAAGAAAAAACATCGGTGCCGTATTGAAAATTTCAGGGTCAAGGTACCATACTTTTACCCATACCGGTGCGCTGTGGATTTCGATCTGAAATTTTATTCCCGTATCTTCAAGGAAGCTGTACATTTTTCTCGTCCATACCGGCTGTAGGGTCTGATCGTGGTTTCTCGCCTGGTCATAATAACCGAATTTCCATAGAATTCCGATCCCGATAAGGTCCTGTTTCAGGTTATAAGCACTTCTCATATGGGATCCCGCAAGGAATCCCAAGCCTCCCGAATATATTTTCAAAACCTGTTCAATGGCAAATTCCATCGAAAAATAGACGGTTTTTTTAGAATATTGTGGATTAACGTTGTAAGGTATTTTAAAGTTTTTAAAATCCATATAAGTCACAGTTTTATAATTTGAGCGCTAAAGGTATTGATTATGAAAATAAACTTTACATTAATTATTTGATAAATTAATTTAAAAGTATCCTGTGAATAGTTTTTTTACTTACCTTTATTATGTAATTTTTTGAAAATCAAAAACTTCTAACGGTGAAAATCAATGTGGCATGCGCTTTATGATTACATAAAAAAAATCACCTATGAAAAAAACATTTTCTGATGAAGATTTAATAAAGAATCTGAGCCTATACTATATGAACCGGCATTTGAAAAAAAAGCCGATAGAGAAGTATCACCGTAAAATAGACGAATCCCTGCTTCATGACCGCGAAAAGTATAGAAAGAAATCTGAGATCCTGCTGCTTAATTCGTTCATGCATCACTTTCCCGAAGTGAAATTTGAAGATCTTACCTGCGAAAGCCCTGACTTTATCGCAAAACTCAACGACAAGAAAATTGGCATAGAACTGACCGAAGTGATCAACCATCTGGAAATGAAAAAGGTAGAAAGTACCTTAAATAAAATGTTCCGCCAGGCAGAAATATTATTAGAACAGGAAGACACCGCGAAGTATCGTGGTGTTTATTTTTTAGAATTTTATCCCAATATTAAATTTGATAATATAGAACAGCAGGAGGAAAATATCCTGAGTATTTGTAAAAGCATCAAAAAAAATAAGCCGGTGGGCTGTGTAAAAGGGATGAGGAAATCTTTTCACCGAAGAAATGTTTTCATTACCCATGAATACAGCATGAATCTTTTTGATGAGCTTTGTTCTGAGAAAATCCTTGAACTCATCGATAAGAAGAATGAAAAATTTCCTTATTATGATACTTCTGTGGACGAATGCTGGCTGGTTATTGTTTCAGATATGAATTCTATTGCGTCCCGATATACGTTTATTCAGGACAAAGAACACCTCCAGCAGGTGAAGAGTCCTTTTCATAAAATTTTTCATCTGGAAAACCTGTGTGGAAATATTACAAGTATAAAATAGTTATTGTTTATTGTTGGATATCACAACTATTATGGGTTTTTATTTGTAATAATTCAATATTTTTAAAATTCTATTGTTTGTGATTAAATTATAGGTATATTTGAAGTATGTGTTGTAAATCAGCACATACCATGTGAAATCATTTGCTAAAAACTATATATCTATGAAAAAACTTTTACTTTTTATTTTTTTCGGTATTTCCCAGATATTTTTTGCACAGGCAGATTGTGCAACGGCTCTTGCAGTCTGTGGAAATTCCAATATTACCTATAGTCCGACCGGATATGGTAACATCAGAGAACTGGTTAATTCAGGAAGCTGTATTGATGCGACCGGTGAGCATAATTCGATCTGGTATAAAATTACGATCGCTACCGGTGGAACACTCACCTTCGATCTGGTTCCGAATAATCCGGATGCCGACTATGACTGGGCTATTTTCGGTCCCAATGTAAACTGTGGAGCTTTAGGAGCGCCCATACGCTGCAACGCTGCAACAGTAATAGGACCCGGACCGGCTACTGGATTAAATATGACGAGTACGATTACCAATGCTTTGGGTGGCTCGCTTACCCCTTACTGTAAGTATATGGACGTTTTACCCGGACAAACCTATTATCTGTTTATTGACAACTGGGTGAGCAGTACCAGCAGCACAACGGCCCCGTTTTCTCTGACATGGGGCGGAACTGCAACATTAGCTTCTCCGTTTACGGATCCTGCTTTACAGCCGTACCCGTTCATTCCGCCGGGAGTTCCGGCTGCTAATCCGGCAGATCCGAAAGAGGTAATTATTTGTACAAATCCTGCCGTATTTGATTTCTCTACTCTTTCTGCAGGAATCTTAAACGGGAATCCCCATTTCAGCGTAAGCTATCATATGAGTCAGAATGATGCATTGACGGGAAATAATGCGATCACTGTTCCTACAACCGTCAATACAACTTCTATTTATTATTACAGTATCAGCTATACAGATCCTACCAATCCAAACAGTCCGCTCAATCAATGTAAACAGATCGGAAAATTTAAATTCAGGGATGGTAAGATCACCGCAAAAAATGCAACACTGACGCAGTGTAACAATAATAATGCAGGAACAGCAGTATTTGACCTGACAACAGCCGATGTTATTGCAGATCCAACGGTAACAAAGAAATATTATAATACGTTTTCAGATCTGAATGCAGGCATCAATGAAATTACAAACCCGTCGGCATTTACTTCTGCCGAAGCAACGATTTACGTAAAAGTGATTTCTACATTCGGATGTACTGCTGTTGCGCAGATTACTTTGAAATTCTATCCCGTTGTTGTTGTAAACGATGCTACATTAAGATCCTGTGCTATTGAGAGTACTCCTTCCTTAGGATCTTTTAATCTTACGGTAGCGTCCGTCACCACACAAACAGGCGCGGGTAAGAAATATTATCCTTCAGCAGCAGATGCGGTCAATCAGACCAATGAAATTGTAATGCCTTCACCTTATACCGCTCCTAATGGTGTAGTATATGTAAGGGTTTCCAATGCGCAGGGATGTTATAATATTGCCAAAATTACGCTTGTGGTTATTCCTCCGGTTTATTCCACTGTTCTAAAGGATAAAATTATCTGTGTGGAAGACAGGACGACCCTGGATGCCGGACCGGGATTCAACAGCTATGAGTGGAGTACGGGAGCTACCACTCAGGCCATCACGAATGTAGGTGTAGGAACCTATTGGGTGAAACTTAAAACAGGTGACTGTACCGTAGTTCAGAATGTAAAAGTCTATCCTTCCGAACAGCCTGTTGTCTCCAGTATCGAAATTTCAAATACTACCGTTACAGTATTTGTAATAGGAGGTACACCGCCTTATAAATATTCGATGGATAATATCACCTGGCAGGATTCCAATGAATTTAATAATGTCAAAAGAGGTGATGCTACAGTATTTGTAAAGGATTCTTATGATTGTGATCCTATAGAAATCAGTATTGTGGTTCCTAATCTGGTGAATGTCATTACTCCAAATGGTGACGGCTACAATGATTTTATTGATTATTCCGCATTGGCCAATAAGAAAAACTTTGTGATGAATATTTTTGACCGCTATGGTAACATGATCTTCCAGATGGATAAGTTTAGCGGTTACAAATGGGAAGGCACCAGCAAAGGCGGAGTGAAAGTGCCTACCGGAAACTATTGGTATTCCGTAAGCTGGAATGAAAATGATAAGCTGAACACTCCGATCAAGTATTCAGGATGGATCGTTGTTAAAAACAGGGATTAAGCTTTTTAATAATAAACTATATAGACAGAACCATTTCGAAAGAAGTGGTTTTGTTGTTAAAATAGCTTTATTTTAGTTGTACAAAATGAAAAATATGAAAGAACTTTTTGTAAAACGTTTTAAGTATTATAAGTCTCTGGGAGATAAATCATTTGAGCAGCTTTCCGATGAACAGATCTTCTGGCAGTATAATGAGGAAAGTAACTCCATTGCGGTAATTGTGAAGCATATTGCCGGGAATATGCTTTCCAGATGGACTAATTTTCTAACGGAGGACGGTGAAAAGCCATGGCGCAACCGCGACGATGAATTTGTAAATACTTTTAAAACCAAACAGAAAGTGATAGAGTATTGGGAGAAAGGCTGGGAATGTCTTTTTAATGCATTGGAGCAGGTACATGATGAAAACCTATATGCTACAATTTATATAAGAGGGGAAGCCCATACTGTTTTAGATGCAATTGTACGGCAGGTGGCTCATTATCCTTATCATATCGGGCAGATCGTTTCTATTGCGAAAATGCTCAAAAATGAGGATTGGAAAACACTTTCTATTGCAAGAAACAAGTCTCAGGAGTTTAATGCTGTCATGAAAGATAAATTTTCTAAGCCGGAAGAATCTTCCAATTCATCACCGGTGTGCTTTCAGAACAGTCCTGAAGTAAGAGATGAATGTAAATAATAGACTGAATCAATTCTGAAGTATTATTAAAATTACTATCTTTGCACCCATAAAATTCACGAGTAAATAAATGTCTACTTTTCACGGAACTGCCGCATTTCATACCCTCGGCTGCAAATTAAATTTTGCGGAAACATCTACTATTGCCCGTCAATTAACAGATGCTGGTTATGATAAGGTAAGTTTTGATGACAAAGCAGATGTGTATGTGATCAATACCTGTTCAGTAACTGAAAACGCTGACCGTGAGTGCAAACTTCATGTGAAGCGTGCCATGAAAGCCAATCCTGAAGGACTGGTAGTTATCGTAGGATGCTATGCCCAGCTGAAACCCGAAGAAATTTCGCAGATTGAAGGAGTGGATCTCGTTCTGGGAGCCAAAGAAAAATTCAATATCCTGAGCTATCTTGATGACCTGGAAAAATCCGAAAGTGAAGGAGTTGTTCATTCATGCGAAATTGAAGAAACCGACTTCTTTATCGGAAGTTATTCAATCGGTGACAGAACAAGGGCTTTTCTGAAAGTACAGGACGGCTGCGACTATAAATGTACGTATTGTACCATTCCGCTGGCCAGAGGAATTTCCCGTTCAGACACCATTGAAAATGTAATTAAAAATGCCACGGAAATTGCTGCGAGAGACATCAAAGAAATTGTTCTTACCGGTGTCAATATCGGTGATTATGGTAAAGGCGAATTCGGTAACAAAAAACACGAACATACTTTCCTGGATTTAATTTCGGAGCTTGATCAGGTGGCGGGAATCGAAAGAATCCGTATCTCTTCCATAGAGCCGAATCTTTTAAAAGACGAAAGCATTGAGCTTGTTTCCAAAAGCAAAAGCTTTGTACCGCATTTTCACATCCCGTTACAGTCAGGATGCGATGATTTATTGAAAAAAATGAAACGTCGTTATCTTACCAGGCTGTACAGGGACAGAGTCAATAAAATCCGGGAAGTAATGCCGGATGCTGCCATCGGTGTAGACGTTATTGTTGGATTCCCTGGTGAAACGGAAGAAAAATTCATGGAAACCTATAACTTCCTGAATGAGCTTCCTATTACCTATCTTCACGTATTTACCTACTCTGAAAGGGAGAATACGGAAGCTGCCGATATGGACGGTGTAGTTCCGATCCCGGAAAGGAAAAAGCGTAACAAAATGCTGAGAATACTTTCTGAAAAGAAAAAAATGGCATTTTACCAGACCCAGCTTGGAAAAACACTTCCTGTTCTTTGGGAGCATGAAAATAAAGACGGCAAAATGTATGGCTTCACGGAAAACTATGTGAGAGTCCAGAAAGATTTTGATCCCGCATTCGTTAACCAGATCGAATTTCTAAATTTAGAAAAAATCCTGTCAGATGGCACGGTTTCTGTGCAGTCATCCTTCGAAAGTTTTTTAGCAAAAGCGTAGTCTCTTTGCAAAATTTCTACTAAATTTATTTTAACTTTAAATACTACATTCATGAGAGATAAGTTTTTATCTTGGGGAATTGTATTGGTAATTGCAACATGGATTGTCGCGTTACTGATCAGAGCACATTACTGGATACCCATCCTTTTATCTGCCATCTATGCATTGGGCGTTTATAACGCTTACCAGTCGAAACACGCTATTTTGAGGAACTTCCCGGTATTGGGCTACTTCAGGTACTTTTTCGAGAGTATCTCACCCGAAATGCAGCAGTACTTCATCGAAAGAGAGACAGATGGCAAGCCATTTCCCAGGAATCAGCGTTCTGCAGTATACAGACGTGCAAAAAACCTAAGCGATACCGTTGCTTTCGGAACACAGTTAGAAGTTAATCACAGAAAATATGAGGGAATCAAGCATTCCATCTATGCAAAATCACCTAAAGAAGAGCTTCCGAGGGTATGGGTTGGGGGAGAGCAGTGTACACAGCCTTACCATGCTTCTTTATTCAATATATCAGCAATGAGTTTTGGAGCGTTAAGCGACAGGGCACAGATTTCCCTGAACAGAGGAGCTAAAAAAGGAAATTTTTATCACAATACAGGTGAAGGTGGTATTTCTCCATACCATATGGAAGGAGGGGATCTTTGCTGGCAGATAGGAACGGGATATTTCGGCTGTCGTGATGAAGAAGGGAAATTTAACCCGGAACTGTTTAAAAAGTACTCCACTCTTCCTAATGTAAAGATGATTGAAATTAAACTTTCTCAGGGAGCAAAACCGGGACATGGAGGGGTGCTTCCGGGTGTGAAGAACACGCCTGAGATTGCGAAAATCCGTCACGTCACTCCGGGAATGACTGTTATTTCACCACCGTCCCATTCTTCATTTTCCGATGCAGCAGGTTTGCTGAGGTTTGTCCAGCAGCTTAGAGAGCTTTCCGGAGGCAAGCCAATCGGTTTTAAGCTTTGTATTGGAGATACTAAAGAATTTGAGGATATCTGTGTACAAATGAATGTTTTAAAAATCTATCCTGATTTTATTACCATAGATGGAGCAGAAGGAGGAACAGGAGCAGCACCACCGGAATTCTCAGATGGTGTAGGGATGCCTTTGGAGCCGGCTCTGATCTTTGTGAACAGAACACTGAATAATTATAATTTAAGAAGCAAACTAAGGGTAATTGCGAGCGGAAAAGTGCTGACAAGCTTGGATATTCTGAGAGCAATTGCTATGGGAGCGGATATGTGTAATAATGCAAGAGGGTTTATGTTCTCTTTAGGATGTATCCAGGCTTTAAGATGTAACAATAACAACTGTCCTACAGGTGTTGCCACTCAGGATAAAATGCTGGTTAAAGGGCTTGATGTTACTGATAAAAGTGAAAGAGTCTACCATTTTCATAAAAATACCCTTCATACCTGTAATGAGCTGATTGCAGCAGCAGGAAGAAGCTCTTATGAAGAAGTAGATGCTACGATGTTCATGAGGGGAGATGAGTTTGATCATCTGGCAGATCTTTATTTCCCGGATATTTTAGGGAATGTAAAGCAGAAAGCAAGATCGTAATCAGCAGAGATAAAAAAATGCCGCCTTCATCTGAAGGCGACATTTTTATTATTTATATCTGATCCTAAATTGATATATAAAAAGAATCATTATAAGGATAGATCTTCGTGATTAATCAAGGATTTCGTCTGCTGATCTGGCTTTTGTTCCATATACCTGGAAATTAAATACCATTGAACAGTTTCTCAGAGAATATTGTGAATTGTAAGGGTAGTGAGGATCTCTTGCAAATGCAGCTCTTGACGGTACTATAATAACACCCTGAAGGTTATAGGGAGTAGCGCTTGGCAGATTGTTAAATGCTTTGAATTTCTGTATAGCTTCACGGAAACCTTCCACTTCATAGTAACTTCTCTGTTGTGCAACACCTGTTGTAGCTGCTGTACGAATAGACTTCTTTACATAATAATACATCGGATCTACAAGAGGAAGAGCGCTTCCGTTGATTGTATTGTTTATTGCAATTGAAGAAATAAAGGAAACATTGCCGTCAGTATTCCCAGCTAAATAAGCATTAGCTCTTACCATAAGCGTAAGAATATCAGAGCTTCCGATAGTTTGTGGCTCATCTGCAGCTGTTGGCTGTGCTCCTTCTCTCATAATGTATATGGTTCCTGACGGAAGCGTTTCATAAGGCATATCTATCAGCTTCTTCTCATTGTCATCACTGGTATCTGTAGTGCTGAAAGCTTTTATATTCCCCTGTGCATCCAGATAATTTTCGTTCATGAACTTCTTAATCGCCTGATCATCATAACTGTTCTGAACGGTAATATCTTCCGGTTCTTTATACGTTTCAATTTCATCATCTTTCTTACATGCAGAAAAACACAAAGATCCCGCAAGGATATATAAAAATATTTTTTTCATTTCAAAAAACTTTAATTACTTTACAAATAATATAACGGCAAAAGTATAAAAAATTATGAGAATAGATAAATTTTTATGGTGCATTCGTTTTTATAAGACGAGAAGTATTGCAACAGAGGAAATTAAAAAGAACAGGGTTTCCATAGGAACGTCCGCCGTAAAGTCGTCTAAGGAGGTTAAAGAAGGGGATATTATCAAGATCCGCAAAAATCAGATTGATTATAAAATAAAAGTTACCCAGATCCCGAAAAGCAGGATGGGGGCCAAACTTGTTCCTCTTCATATTCAGGATGTGACGGATAAAGAACAGTACGAATTATTAAAGCTCCGCAAAATGTCACAGGATTATTACAGAAGCAAAGGTGAAGGAAGGCCTACGAAAAAAGACAGACGTGAGATGGATGAGTATGTGGGAAATGATATTGCTTCAGACTTTACAGACTGGGATGATTTCTTCGGAGAAACAGCAGATGGTACCGAAGAAAATGAAGATTAAATGAAAGCTCTAGAGATAGAGCTTTTCTACTATTTCCTGAACAATATCTTCCGGGGTTCTTGAATCGGTATTGATGCTGAACTGTGCTTTGCTGTAAAATGCATTCCTTTCAAATAAATGTTTGGCGATAAATTCAGGCAGATCTTCATCCGGAATATTGGCTATCAGCGGTCTTTTTTCTTTCTGTTTGGAAAGTCTTTCGTATAAAGTGTTTACGGAAGCCCTTAAAAAAATGCTTTTCGAGCTGTGGTTGATAATTTCCATATTATTATAATAAACCGGCGTTCCTCCTCCGAGGCTTAAAACCACGTTTTCTTCCGATGCAAGAATTTCCTCCAGCGCCTCTCTTTCCAGCTTTCTAAAATGAATTTCCCCCTTTTTTTCGAATATTTCAGGAATGGTTAATTTATTTCTCCTGGAAATCTCTTTATCGAGGTCAATGAGTTTAAAATTTATTTTATCGCTTAAAATTTTGGAAATGTGAGATTTGCCACATCCCATGTATCCGATCAGTGAAATAACCATGAATTTTTTTTAAACAAATTTGCAAAAAAGTTTTGAGATAATGAAAAAACACCTATCTTTGCACCACTGAAAACGAGGGATATTATTCAAATAGAAATCGTTTGTAAAGTGGCCGACTCGGTAGCTCAGCTGGTAGAGCAATACACTTTTAATGTATGGGTCCTGGGTTCGAATCCCAGCCGGGTCACAAGCGAAAAAATTACTAGATTTTTGTAATTTATAGCCTGCGTGGTGAAATTGGTAGACACGCCATCTTGAGGGGGTGGTTTCCTAAGGATGTGCTGGTTCGAGTCCAGTCGCAGGCACTGCAAAGAAAATTTTATAGTTGAGAAATAAATCATTACATTTATTCTTAATTGTGGCCGACTCGGTAGCTCAGCTGGTAGAGCAATACACTTTTAATGTATGGGTCCTGGGTTCGAATCCCAGCCGGGTCACAAGTTTACTGAAAAGTAAATTTTTTTCATATTAATATTTTGTGATTTGGTGTTTCAAAGGTCTCGTAAGAGACCTTTGATTTTTTTTATATACAGTCTTATAAGAAAGAAAAAACTCTGATTATATAACCAGAGTTGTGTTTTATAAAAAATATACCGACGTATTTTTGTTGAACGGTTGTTTAATATTAATCCAGGTGCATATTGTCAATAAGTCTCACTCCATCTACTATAACCACGATGAATGCTCTGTATTTTCTGTCTTTGTAGAAAAAATCTGTTTCTTTCAGGGTATTTTCATCGGCAATCAGGAAATATTCCAGTTTCATTCCCTGCTGCTGGTCAAATATATCTGTTACTCTTTCTTTTATTTCAGGGATAGTGATCACCCGGAACCAATCGTTTACCTTAACGAGGGTTTCATAAATCACCTTTGAGGCTTCTTTCCTGTCTTCATGAAGTCTTTGGTTTCTCGAACTTAAGGCCAGGCCGTTTTCAGCCCTGTAAATAGGAACTCCTATGATCTTTACAGGAAGATGTTTCTTTTCGACCATCTTTTTGATAATGGCAAGCTGCTGGAAATCTTTTTCACCGAAATAGGCGTGGTCCGGTTTCACCTGTCTGAAAAGCTCTTCCACTACGGTTCCCACCCCATCAAAATGTCCCGGTCTTGATTTTCCTTCCATTTCGTTTTCCAGCCCGTCGAAATCATAATGCTGGCTTTCTGTTTTTTCAGGATAAATATCAGCTACTTCAGGAATGTAAACAGCATCTACCAATCCCGAATTTTTTAAGATAAGAATATCCCTGTTCACATCTCGTGGATATTTTTCAAGGTCTTCCGGATTATTAAATTGGGTAGGATTTACAAAAATCGAAGAAATTACCAGGTCATTATCTTTTCTGGCTTCTTCATACAGGGAAAGATGGCCTTTGTGGAGAGCTCCCATAGTAGGGGCAAAGCCTATTTTTTTTCCCATTTCTTTCTGTCTTTCAATGAAATCCTGAAGGGTTTTCTTATTCTTTATAACTTCCATAGTTTATTTTAATACTAATTCAAAAATACTAAAAATATCATATAATTATATGAGTTTTTAATAATTTGAAATGGGAATTATCGTAAAAAAATGTTAATTAAAATAATGTTGAATGTTTTTTTGTAATTTTGCACATTAAAGCATTTTTACAAAAATATAGATAGAATTTATGCCGAATCAAAAAATACTGTACATTACTACAGAGATGTATCCATATCAGGAAGATACGAATATGGCTGCATTGGTAAACAAAATGGCACTTAAGATGCACAATGAAGGCAATGATGTAAGAGTTTTTATGCCAAGATTTGGACAAATAAGTGAAAGAAAATTTCAACTTCATGAGGTAATCCGTCTTTCGGGAATGAACATTATTATCAATGATCTGGACCAGCCTTTAATTATTAAAGTAGCATCTCTTCCGGGGGAAAGACTTCAGGTTTACTTTATTGACAACGAAGAATACTTCAAAAGAAAACAATATTACGTAGATGATGAAGGAAATCCTTTTGACGATAACGACGAAAGAGCTATTTTCTTTGCAAGAGGAGTGATAGAAACCATCAAAAAATTAAACTGGGTTCCCGATGTAATTCACTTAAACGGATGGATGTCTTCTTTTGTTCCTATTTACTTAAAAACATACTACGAATCCGATACGTATTTTAAAGACGCAAAAATTATCCTTTCCCTATACAATGAAAAGGATGCAGCACTGGACAAAAACATTGCCGAAAAACTGACATTCGATAATATTTCAGGATTAAAAGCGTTAGATAATCCGACAATCAAAAATTTTGTTATCGAAAGTATGAACTATGTTGACATGGTAGTGAAAGGAGATGAGTTTCTGGATGCAGACCTTGACAAAGGTTTCAACGAAACGGCTACTTCAAAATCGGAATACGTTGACGTAGATTCTATAAACCAACTTTATTAAACACATTTTTAATGACTCATACTGTTAAAAGGACCTTTGCCATACTTTTTATGGCGGTTTTTGGGAGCGCTTTTCTTTATAATTGCGAACCGGAGGCGGATTCGCTTGGCGAACAGCTTTTTATAGATGGTGCTGCAGAAGGCAATGTATCTTCTTATGACCTTATTGCTTATAATATTGATAATCACGATTCGATCAGAAGTGATGCCAGCAGACTGGTAGAACAAATTAACACTTCCGGCATATCCTCTTCCCGTTTTGTTCTTGGAGCTTTTTCAGAAGGACAGTTTGGTATGCAGAGAGCATCTTATCTTACTCAATTAAGAATGAGCACAGATAACTTTAGCTTCGGAACTACTCCAAAGGTGGATTCCGTAGTTCTGGTACTGAGACCTGATGTTGTTGCCGATTCAGTAACTACTCTTCCTCTTAAGGATGAAAGCATATTAGTCGGAACGGAAACCGTACCTGTTTCTACAGAGATTAAGACGTATCCTACCAATTTTAATTATAAATATGGTAAAACAAAGTTAGGCCCGGGAGGAACCCATACTTTAATGCATATTAACGTAGACGAAATTACAACCTTCCTTGATGGGAATGATGTTGCTTTCAAGCGTTCCAACGTTGTTGTAGGCACTGGAGCAGCTTTAGGGTCTACTGTATTTAACGGAACAGTAACTGCTAAAACGATTACCAAAAAGTCGGATAACACAGCTTTATTTACCTCTGATGCAGGAATCAGAATTCGTTTGGACAAAGATTTTTTCCAAACCAAGATTCTTGACAAGAATGGTAAGCCAGAGCTTATGGATGCGGCTAACTTTACAAGATACTTCAAAGGGATCAGACTTTCTGTAACGGATACAGACGGATATCTTCTGCAGATTTCTCCGGAATCTATGGAAATGATCATGTACTATACCAACGAAAAGAATGATAACGGTACGATCACAAGACCACAATCTACCTTTAAGTTCTTATTGACAGGAGGTGTGGGTAATGCCCGTATCGGTCAGTACGAATATGACAGAACAGGTTCTGCATGGGCAACTGCAAAATCATCAATCAATGAAGTTGATGGGGATGCCAAGCTATATGCACAGGGAATGGGAGGACCTTCTATTGCTGTGAAAATTCCTGATGCTACTATTACAGATCTTAAGGCATTATATGAAAAAGATAAGAGTGCAATAATGAATGCTAAGATCAGAATCTATACGGATGCAGCAACATGGAACAACAGTTATAAGCGAAAAGAAAATAACTTTACCATTCTGCCAATTGATAAAAAAGATCCTTCTACAAAGGTACTTACTTTATCAGACTTTATTGCAGATACGAAAAAAGGTTTCATATGGTTAAAATCTTATGATCTGGATAAAAATCCTTCTTATTATGATTTCACAGTTACAAAAACAGTGAAAGATATTGTTGAAGGAGATCCGGAAAAGTCTGGAACGCGAGCAGAAAATAAGGTGTTGCTGATCAATATGGGACAATTTGTTCCAACTACGTCAGGTACACTAGGTGGTTACAAATTTACCACCCGGGCATTTGCAACGGAAAGAGGCGTTTATGTTGGTTCAGATAAAACCAACGCCAACAGAATTCAATTAAAAATTACTTACGGAACTAAAAAATAAAAACACCAGAAAAATATGTGCGGAATTGTAGGATATACAGGATTTCAGGATGCGTATGATATTGTAATCAACGGTCTTAGAAGATTAGAATATAGAGGATATGACAGTGCGGGAATTGTTTTGGAAAGTTCAAATAATAAATTTGAAGTAGAAAAAACAAAGGGTAAGGTTGATGATTTGGTCAATATTTCATCACAGTTGAAAGGCACGGCCAAAATAGGGATGGGGCATACCAGATGGGCTACCCACGGGGTTCCAAGTGATAGAAACTCTCACCCACACTTGTCGAATAACGGAAAAATTGCTCTTGTACACAATGGTATTATAGAAAACTATGATACGATTAAAACAATGCTTACCGAAAAAGGATTTACTTTTAAATCCGAAACAGATACAGAAGTTTTGGTCAATCTTATCCAGTATTTCACGGATCTGAAAGCGGAAACAGATTTCCCTACCGCGGTAAGATATGCTTTGAATGAAGTATACGGAGCATATGCTATTACTGTGCTTCATGAGGATTATCCGGGAGTATTGGTGGTGGCAAGATTAGGTTCTCCACTGGCAATTGGTCTGGGAGATAAAGAATATTTTATCGCTTCCGATGCCTCTCCTTTCGTAGAATTTACCAAAGAAGCCATCTATCTTGAAGAAGGCCATATGGCAACTATTTCATTAGAGAATGGAGTAGATATCAGAACGATTAATGATAACTCAAGAATTGAACCTGAAGTTCAGGAACTTAAATTAAGCCTGGAGCAGATTGAAAAAGGTGGCTACGAGCATTTCATGCTTAAAGAAATCTTTGAACAGCCGAAATCCATCCATGATACGATGAGAGGAAGACTGCTTGTAGAGGAAGGCGTTATAAAAATGGCCGGAATCTGGGATCATCTGGAAAGATTCAAAAATGCCAACAGAATTATTATTATTGCCTGCGGTACGTCTTGGCATGCAGGTCTTATCGGGGAATATCTTATTGAAGAATATGCAAGAATTCCTGTAGAGGTAGAATATGCATCAGAATTCAGATACAGAAATCCTATCATTACCGATAAAGATGTGGTTATTGCCATCTCCCAGTCAGGAGAAACAGCAGATACCATGGCTGCATTGAAGCTGGCCAAAGAAAAAGGAGCATTTATATATGGTATTTGTAACGTGGTAGACTCTTCCATTGCAAGAATTACAGATGCAGGTTCATATACTCACGCTGGTCCTGAGATCGGGGTAGCTTCTACTAAAGCATTTACTGCACAGCTTACTATTCTTTCTTTAATTGCTCTTAAACTAGGAAAACATAACGGTAACCTTGGGAATGCTGAATTCATGAGCCTGATTACTGAACTGAATGCACTTCCTAAAAAGATCGAAGAAGTTTTGAGCACTACTCACGAGCTGACTCAGAATATTGCCAAAGATTTTATCCAGACAACCAATTTCCTTTATTTAGGAAGAGGATACAACTATCCTGCGGCATTAGAAGGTGCACTGAAGCTTAAGGAGATCTCTTATATTCACGCAGAAGGATATCCGGCAGCAGAAATGAAACATGGACCTATCGCGCTTATTGATGAGAATATGCCAATCGTAATTATTGCTCCTAAAAAAGGACATTATGATAAAATTGTAAGCAATGTTCAGGAAATTAAGGCCAGAAAAGGAAAAATCATTGCTGTTGTTAATAAAGGAGATCAGCAGGTAAGCGCAATGGCGGATTATGTTATTGAAATCCCGGAAACCTCAGAATGTTTCTCACCAATCGTTGCCTCTGTGCCTTTACAGCTATTGGCATACTATATTGCTATATACCGAGGAGCCAATGTAGATCAGCCAAGAAACTTAGCAAAATCTGTAACTGTGGAATAAAAAACAGTTGTAAATAAAATAAATTTAGATTTCTTCCGTTATTTCAAAAAAAATCTTAAAAGTTTCTTAAAAAAATTATATATTTACGGCTTAATTATAAAAATTAACATGAAAAGGATATTTCTTTTATTATTGTCTGCGTCGGTAGCATCAGTATCTTGTTCAGGTGGTGGCAGTTCTTCTGTAGGGAAGCCTGGAACAAAAGGAGAATTGATACCAAGAGAAAAAACGAAATCATTTGTTGCGGAAAGACCATACGGAATGGTCGGTATTCCAGCAGGTTCATTTGTTGCTGGTCTTGCAGATCAGGATCCAACAAACACTCCTGAAAAAGCTTCATTGAAAACTGTTACTGTTTCCTCTTTCTTTATGGATGAAGCGGAAACTACCAATGCAGAATACAGAGTATTTATCAATTATGTAAGAGATTCCATTGCGAGAACTCTGCTAGCCGAAGCTGCTGGGGAAGGCGGTGAAGAAGGCGGACGTAAAGGCGCAAGCATTGGAGACTATGCATACCTTGCTAAAAAAGAAGAAAACTTAACACCTTATCAAGAATATTTAGAAGGCCAGGGAGGAAGAGAAGACGGAGGCTATGATCCAACCAAAAAACTAGACTGGAAAATCCCTTTGCATTGGAGTACTGGAAAGTATCCTGATGTAGAGTATGCAGAAGTTTTGGAATCTATGTATCTGCCTGCTTCTTCAAGAATAGGAAACGAAAGAATTTTAGACGTTAGTAAACTAAAATACAGCTACCAGTGGGGAGATATGGATGCGGCACTTGCTGACAACGAAAGAGGAGCAAATTACCTTAAGAGTTCAAGCATTGCCATCTATCCGGATACTACAGTGTGGGTGAAAGACTTCCACTTTGCTTACAACGAACCATTGTTTGAACAGTATTTCTGGCACAAGGCCTACAAAGATTATCCTGTAGTTGGGGTAACCTGGGATCAGGCAAGAGCTTACTGTAACTTCAGATCTAAACTGAAAACAGATTATAACGAAAGCTTAAAAAGAAAAAAACAAAGACCAATGCAGTTCCGTCTTCCTACAGAAATCGAGTGGGAATATGCTGCCAGAGGCGGAATGCAAAACGCTACTTACCCTTGGGGAGGTCCGTATTTAATGGATGACAGAGGTTGCTACCTTGCCAACTTCAAACCTAAGAGAGGTAACTATATGGAAGACGATAAAAAAGGTACTTATACATATACAGCTCCAGTAAAGAAATTTAAGAAAAATGGATTTGGGTTATTTGATATGGCTGGAAACGTTTCTGAATGGACAGAATCTGCGTATAACAACTCTTCTTATGGATTCTCTTCTACGTTAAATCCTTCTACTAAAAACAAGGTGGATACGAAGAAGTCTGTAAGAGGTGGATCTTGGAAAGATATAGGATATGCCCTTATGACAGGTGCTAGAGATTGGGAAAGAAAAGATTCTGCAAGAAGCTATATCGGATTCAGAACTGTACAGGATATTCCTGAAGCAGCTGTTAAGCCAAGAAGAGTTAACAGATAATTTAACCGGACAATTTTTCAATAACAATTTTATTTAACATTAAAAAAACTAACTTAATATGTTTAAGACTAAAGATGCTTGGATGAATTTCTTTTATTCATTCGGTGCTGCAATTGTAATTCTTGGAGCTTGGCTTAAAATTACTCACATTACCTTGGGACCAATTAACGGTAATATGGCTCTTACAGTGGGTCTTATTACGGAGGCTATTATCTTTATTATTTTCGCATTTGACCCTCCGAAATCAGAAGAGTCTTATGCATGGGAAAATGTTTATCCTGAGCTATTGGATAAGCATGCCAACCCGAACCCTTTACATTCTAATGTGTCATCCAAAAACAATGCACAGCAGTTTGCAGAATTAGAAAATTCTCTTTCAAATAAATTAGACAAAATGCTTCAGGAAGCAAAACTGGATGTTCAGTTATTTGACAGACTTAGAACAGGTATCGATAAATTCTCCAACTCTGTTGACCAGATCAACCAGACTGTGGATGTATCTGCTTCTACTCATAAATATAACGACCAGCTTAACAAAGCTGCACAGCATATGGAAAGTATGAATGCTTTATATGCAATGCAGTTGGAAAACGGTAAAAAACAATCTGAGTTTGCTAACAAGTATGTAGCAGATATGCAGAAATCTGCAGAGCAGTCTGAAAAGTTCAATCAAGAATTACAAGGTTTAACAACTAATTTAAATAGCTTAAACAGAGTTTATGGTGGTATGCTTACTGCTATGAAGTCTTAATTCCTAACCATTTCTAAATTTAACTACTTAATCAAAAACTAAAAGAAAAGAGAATGGCACAAGGAAAACAGACCCCTCGTCAGAAGATGATCAACCTGATGTATTTGGTGTTCATCGCGATGATGGCCCTAAATATTGATGCAGAAATCATCAGATCATACTATGACTCTACCAGAGCATTAAACGAAACCAGAACTCTAACAGAGAAAAAGAACGAAAAAATCTTTGAAAAAACATTAGAGGCTAAAGCTCAGCAGGTTCCGGATACATATGCACAGCCTTGGGAGAACTATAAAGTCCTAAAAAGTAAGATTGATCTATTGGTATCCTCTGCTCAAGGTATTAAAGATGCTTTAAAAAAGCAGTCGGAATTTCATGACAAAGATCCTAAAACAGGAAAAGATATTGATGTAAGTGAAAACTTCGCTGCGTTAAACAACAATGAGGCAACTACAGAATATTTCTTTAAAGAAGGAGATGAGAATACACCTTCAAAAGGAGCTCTGGAATTAAAAGCTAAAATTGATGATGTAAGAAATTATATCAATTCAACTTTTGGAAATAATCCTCAGTTAAAAGATTTAGTAGACAGAGCCAACAAATCTCTGATCGCTGAATATCCTAAAGGAAAATCTCCGAATGATAAGACCTGGTTTCAGAATAAATTCTATCACCAGCCATTAATCGCTGCGATCTCAAACCTTGAGATCATCCAGAATGATGCGAGAAACGTACAGTCTGATGCATTGGCATTATTACTTCAGGAAAAAGTAGATGCGAATATCAAATTCTCAAGCTACGAGCCTATTGTTTCTGGTCCGGTAGATATTCAGGCAGGAAAACAGGCTGAAGTAAAAGTAATGTTGGGTACTTATTCAAACAGTAATAAGATCAATATTTCCGGTGTAAGCAGAGTAGAAAACGGTAAAGGAATCATCCCTATTTCAGGATCTGGTATCGGTGAGCATAAACTTGCCGGAACAATTACTCTGACAGATGCTTCTGGCAAGCCGCAAAGCTTCCCTTGGACGCATACTTACAACGTAATTGCAGGACCTAGAGAAGTAAAACTTGAAAAAGGACTATTGCTTTCTGCTGATAAGATGAATGTAATGTATAGAGGACTTGAGAACCCTGTTTCAGGATCAATCTTAGGTGCTGACAATTCTAAACTTTCATTATCTGCTCCGGGAGCATCAGTAAGAAATACAGGACCAGGAAAATGGATTGTAAAACCTACAACAGGTACTACTGTTAAGTTGACATTATCCGGAATAGATCCTTACGGAAAATCTGTATCTCAGGTGTTTGAATATAGAATTAAGAATGTTCCGCCACCACAAGGTCAGATGAGAGGACAGAACGTATTGTCGATGCCGGCAACTTCTATTCCTAACCAGTCTGTACAGGCAGCGATTCCGGACTTCGACTTCCCTGTTTCATTTAACGTGACACAGTTCATGGTAAGAGTACCAGGAAGAGCAGCACTACTGGTTCACGGAAACACATTAGGTGATGCCGCAGGATTAGTGAAGAACCTTAGAACAGGTGATGTAGTTTCTATCTTCGATATCAAAGCTACAGCACAAGGATTGGAAGGACAGCAGATTAAAAACATTACTCCTATAATTATTAATGTTCAATAGGACTAAAATTGTAATTTATTATGAAAAAATATATTAGCACCCTTTTAGTATTAGTTTCGGGATTTGCCTTTTCCCAAACTATCCTGAACGCAGCTTCTCCGGAAGAGTTCAGACAGATGAGAGAAGAAAACAAACAAAAAGTTGGTGATACTATTATTGATAACAAAGTAAAGCCTCTTGAATACGGTTTTGTAGAAGATAAAGATATCCTTAAGAGTATGTTTGTTTGGGAAATCATTGATATGAATGACAAGATCAATCAGCCATTCTATTACGACAATCCGGACGGGCTTCTTGCTACTCCTACAAGATCTTTGTACCAGCTATTATTGGACGGTGCTCTAACAGGAAAGATCGAGCAGGTTTATGATGATGAAAACTTTACCGTGAAACTTTCACCGGAAGGTATCCAGAAAAGACTGGAAAAAGTAATCATCAATGATGCTGCTATTGATATCCTTAACTCCGGAAGACAGTTAACTGAACAGGAGAAAAAAGAATATACCGACGTTTTCAAGACCACTACTGATAAAGTAAAAGTTCTTAAGATCATGGGAATGTGGTTTATCGATAAGAGAGACGGACAGATGAAATACAGACCTCTTGGGATTGCAGCAATGGGACCAGATCCTGCTGTACAGGGAGTTATAGGACCAGATGGTAAGCCAATTGCCGGTAACGACGAGCTTATCGACCTATTCTGGATTTTCTATCCGAACGCGAGAGATATTCTGGCAAACAATTATGTTTATAACAGAAAAAACTCTTCTGCAGACCTTTCTTTTGATGATATCATCAACGGTAGAAGATTCTCTTCGGTTATTTACAAATCATCAAGCGGTTTAGGAGATGGTACCATCAAGGATTACATTCCTAAAGATGCTGAAGACCAGTTGGAAGAGAGCGAAAGAATCAAAGCTCAAATCCTTAACATGGAAAATGATATGTGGAATTACTAAGATTTCACTTGATATTTATACAAAACCTGAGTACTTTTACTCAGGTTTTTTTATTATGAAAAATATAGATTATATCATTGTTGGAGACGGATATGCGGGACTCTTCTTCGCTCACCAGTTAATTAAAAATAACAAATCATTTGTGATCTTCTCTGAGGGCAGGAAAAGTGCATCCCAGGTTTCTGCAGGAATTATCAATCCTGTAGTTCTTAAAAAATTCACTACTTTCTGGAAAGCGCAGGAGCAAATTGATTTCCTCAAGGTCACCTTAAATGAAATAGAATCATACACAGGAAAAAATTACCTCATCGGTTCACCCATCCACAGAATTTTTCACGATGAGAATGAGCAGAACCTTTGGCTGAAGAAATCCGGAAATGAAGAACTTTCGAACTTTCTTGATCAAAAATTCGATCATTTAGAGGTAGTAAAAAACGATTTTAAGACAGGAAAGGTCAATCAGTCTGCCAGGCTCGAAGTTAATGGGTTTTTCATGGGTCTATTTGATTTTTTAGAAAAAGAAGGACTTTTAATCAAAGAAAAGTTTGATTACGAAAAACTGGAGCCATCCACAGATTCCTATAAAGATATAAAATTCAAAAATATCATCTTTTGTGAAGGAATGGGGGTGAAAGAAAACCCTTTTTTCTCGGATATTGCTGTAGTTCCGAATAAAGGTCATCACATTAAGGTAAAACTGTCTGAAGAAATTCCACAGGATGTTACCATTAAAAAGAAACATTTCCTATTTCCAACAGATAACGGCCTTCATTTCTATGGAGGAACCTACGACAGGGAACAGCTCCATCATCATATTGATGAATCCGCTGTTACACAACTTGTGAACGGTCTTTCTGAAATTTATCCCTATGACTTTGAAGTAAAAGAAGTAAATTTCGGTTTCAGGCCTACGGTAAAGGACAGAAGACCCATCATTGGAAGACATCATTCATTTAGAAATCTATATGTTTTCAATGGCCTTGGAGCAAGAGGAATTCTTAATGGCTGCTACTTTTCCAAAAGCCTTTATCAGTTTATCGAACAAAATGTACCACTTCACCAAGAAGTTTCCATTGACCGATTTAAATAATTCCTATCTTCAGGGAAAGAATTAAACTATGAACGAAAATGTACTGGGTATAATAGCCGGAATTCTTACATCCATCTCCATGATTCCTCAGCTTATTAAGGTAATAAAAGATAAAAATGTAGATGATATTTCACTGGTGATGCTTTTGGTGCTAATTTCAGGGCTGTCACTCTGGGTCTGGTATGGATTTATTAAAGATGAGCTGCCCATTATTTTGTCAAATGCTTTTGCAGTCCTTGTCAATATAAGTTTGCTGGTCTGCTACATGATGTACAAAAAATCTTAATATAATAAAAAGGTGGCTGAGAAACTCGAAGCCACCTTTTTTATATCGTAAAATTTTAAATTCAATTTATTTATATTACGGCTGAAGAACAAATTTAGCCAAAGGAGCCATTCTTGCTTTATTAAGCGTCAGCGTATTTCCGTTGACCGAATAATTATCTGCAGCAAGCACTGCTTTGGTAAATAATTGTTCAGTTTCCAGATCCTCACAAGCCATCATGGTAGACATTCCCTGGTTGAACTTGATCCTCATTACATCAGGTTTGATTTCGTAAGTACCTCCAAACCCATTGCATCCTGCATGACCTTCATACCTCATTCCTTCTGTATTAAGTTTGAAATAAGGATTGTTTTTAGGATTTTTAAGTTTGATCGGCTGACCGTTCAGTTCCGTAAGTTTCCATGTTTTGCCCGTAATATCAGTCGTTTTTTCTGCTGTCGGAGTAGTCGTTTTACATGCCGTAAGAAATACGAGTAATAAAAGAGCGGATAAATAGTAATACAGGTTTTTCATAATAATTATTTTGGTGGTAAGATATTTCAGGCTTTAGATTAATAAGAGGCCATTTTTGCAGATCCTGATCCATTTGTTTCACGTTTTGCATGAAACAGAACCATATCTACATTTTTTTTCAGTAAAGTAATATTTCCTTTTATATTGGAATATTGATATTCCTCATTGCTGGCAGTATATTCCGGAAGGGCATCACTTTTTTTGAGATCATAGGTCTTGCCTTCCAGATGAACTGTTGCCGTACCTTTTGTATGGTTAATAGTGACCTCAATTTTTTCCCCATAGCTGTCCGTGAAAACATCTTTTGAAATTTCATCCTTGTTTTCAGGAGCAGCTTCCGTTACAATTTCTGCCTCTTTACCAGGATGTTTACATGCTGTTGAAGAAAGGACTGCCAGCCCGATAAGGACCGATGTAAATAATTTTTTCATAGTGATAAGTGATTTGTAAGTGTGTCATGAAATAGCGGTGTTAATACTACATAAATTTACAAATATTTTTAATAAATATATGTTAATTTTACATAAATTAATTAGATTTTTTTATCCGTTATGCATTACAGATTCTTTGCAGTAGTTTTCAAAAAGCCTGAAAACATTGTGTTCTCTAAAGATTGTAAGCCAGATCACCGTTGAAAAGACTGTGTTTAAGCCGACGGTTGAAGAATAAAATAATACAGTTTTTCCATGTTTTACATTTGTTGTTTTTACTGGGTGCAAAATTATTAAAAATTATAGAATGCTGATATACAGTAAAAAATGATTTAAATCATACCGCTGTAGATTCCATTTTTCACGCTTAATGGACATAAATAAGGACATTCTTATGGAAATCCTCTTGAATAAAGGAGTTGATATTTATTATTAAAATCTAAAAGCGATTAAAAGCCATTGTGAAAATTTCAAATTTTCTTATTCAGTTTATTTAAAGAAGCGTTAAATTTTGTTAATCCGTTATGAGCGTATGCCTTTCTGAATGTACATTTGTGACTTCAAATGAGAAATTTTATTATTTACTTTTTAACCGGCCTTTTTCTGCTTTTCGTAGTAGAAAGCAGACTTAGTGTTAAAACACTCCGTAATGACTATTCAGGTCATGTTTCTCATCATATGCCTAAAAAAGCCAACCGGCTGAATCAGACTTTCGAAAAGTTATCTATACAACAGATGGCAGATCAGTTGGATAATTCTACCCTGGAACTTGCTGAAGATGATTTTCAGCTGTCCGATACCATACAGATAATTGCAGTATTTGCAGGGGTTTTCAGTCTGGCTTATATTTTTGGCTTATCTTCTTCAAAAAGCAGAAAACCTGTTATTCCAGGCTTTTTTTCGCTCTATTCCAATGTTAAAACATTCATTCTGATCCGTTCCATCAGAATTTAAAATTCCTTTTTTTCAATCTTTTTTCTGTCCGCCATACGGATGGAGAGCAGCTGCGTTGTATATGCCGGTAATCATCACGATGCAGTAATCCATTACCATTTTCCATTCAAAACATTAACGATTTATATAAACTCTAGAATTATGATCAAAAGAGTTGTCGCAAGTATTGCGCTAAGCAGTCTTCTGTTGTTTACAGCATGCAACAAGAAAAAAGAAGAAAAAGAAGAAGCTGCAGTTTATCCCGTAACCACCCCGGTAGTGATGGATACGGTGATTGACAAAGAATATGTAGCCCAGATAAAATCTGTAAAGAATATCGAGGTTCGGGCTCAGGAAAAAGGCTTTCTTGAAAAAATTTATGTAGACGAAGGTCAATACGTGCATCAGGGGCAGACATTGTTCCGTATCATGCCCCAATTGTACCAGGCGGAATTATTGAAAGCTCAGGCAGAAGTTGCCCAGGCTACCATTGAATTAAAAAATGCAAGTACATTAGCCAGTAACAACATCGTTTCCAAAAACGAAAGAGCAATGGCTAAAGCCAAACTTGACGCAGCGAATGCTGAAGCTAAACTGGCTCAGATTCACTTGTCATTCACAGACATTAAAGCTCCGTTTTCTGGGATTATCAACAGATTACCTTTGAGATTAGGAAGTCTGGTGGATGAAGGAGATTTGCTGACGTCCCTTTCTGATAACACCAATATGTACACCTACTTTAATGTTTCAGAACCTGAATATCTTAATTATCAGAGAAATGTAGCTTCAAGAGGGAGTAACCAGGTAGGTCTGTTGATGGCAAACGGAGATTTGTTCCCGCAACAAGGTTCTGTTGAAACAATTACAGGAGAATTCGACAGTGAAACAGGAAACATCGCCTTCAGAGCCAAATTCCCGAACCCCGATAAATTATTAAGAAACGGAGAAACCGGAAAAGTAAGAATGACTTTACCGTTAAGAAATGCTTTAATCATTCCTCAGAAAGCAACCTACGAAATTCAGGATCAGAAATACGTTTTTGTAGTGGATAAAAACGGCGTGGCAAGGTCTAAAAATATCAAGATTGCGTATGAACTTCCGGATGTTTACGTTGTGGCATCAGGACTTTCAGCGGGAGATAAAATATTGTTGGAAGGAGTTCAGAAAGTGAAAGACGATCAGAAAGTTCAGACAAAAGCCCAAGATCCTAAAAAAGTTCTTCAGTCATTGAAATTAAAAGCAGAGTAAAATACGATAATTGATAAACGATAACTGATCATAAACATTGTTCAGATTCGTCATTTATCATTCATCATTAATAATTTATCATTATTTTTATGTTTAAGAAATTCATTCGCAGACCTGTTCTGTCTATCGTAATCTCTTTGATTATCGTATTTATGGGAGTCTTGTCTTTAGTGAAGCTCCCGGTAACACAGTTCCCGTCCATTTCACCGCCAAAAGTAAACATCACCGCAGAATATCCGGGTGCCAACAACGAATTGTTGATCAAGTCCGTGGTTATTCCATTGGAAAGAGGTCTTAATGGTGTACCGGGTATGAAATATATGACCTCCGATGCCGGAAACGACGGGGAAGCTTCTATTCAGGTGGTTTTCGATTTGGGAACTGACCCGAACGTAGCAGCAGTAAATGTTCAGAACCGTGTATCTTCGGTAGTAAACAAACTTCCGCCGCTGGTAGTTCGTGAAGGGGTAAAAATTACCCGTGAGGAACCCAACATGCTGATGTACATCAACCTGTACAGTGATGACCCGAAAGCTGACCAGAAATTCCTTTTCAACTATGCAGATATTAACGTAATGTCTGAACTGAGAAGGGTAAGCGGGGTTGGTTTCGCAGATATCCTTGGTACAAGAGAATATGCGATGCGTATCTGGCTTAAACCTGACAGATTAACGGCTTACAGTATTTCAGCAGACGAAGTGATGGAAGCGTTAAATGCACAAAGTTTGGAAGCATCTCCGGGTAAAACAGGGGAGAGTTCCGGAAAGCGCTCGCAGTCATTTGAATATATTTTAAAATATCCGGGTCGTTTCAACAATGAAAAAGATTACGGAAATATTATCCTTAAAGCAAAGCCGGACGGAGAATTTATCAGATTAAAAGATGTGGCAGATATAGAATTCGGTTCCTCGATGTATGATATTTATTCTACACTGAACGGAAAACCTTCTGCCGCAATCACCGTAAAACAATCATACGGTTCCAACGCAAGTGACGTTATCAAAAATGTAAAATCTTTGATGGCCGAATTGCAGAAAACCACCTTCCCGAAAGGAATGCACTACGATATCAGCTATGATGTATCAAGATTCCTGGATGCCTCGATTGAAAAGGTAGTTCATACCTTATTTGAAGCCTTCATTTTGGTGGCCATTGTGGTATTCCTGTTCCTGGGAGACTGGCGTTCAACGCTGATTCCGGCTTTAGCAGTTCCGGTTTCGTTGGTAGGAACTTTCGCTGTAATGTCCGCTTTCGGTATTACTTTAAACATGATCTCGCTCTTTGCCCTTGTAATGGCGATCGGGGTTGTTGTGGATGACGCGATTGTGGTAATTGAAGCCGTTCACGCCAAAATGGAGGAGAAACATTTATCTCCGTTAAAGGCGACGGAAGAAGCGATGCACGAGATCAGCGGGGCAATTATTGCAATTACTTTGGTAATGGCATCCGTATTCATTCCGATTGCCTTTATGTCCGGTCCGGTTGGGGTTTTCTATCGTCAGTTCTCCATTACAATGGCTTCTGCGATTATCCTTTCGGGAGTTGTAGCCTTAACATTGACGCCGGCTCTGTGTGCTTTAATTTTGAAAAACAACCACGGAAAACCTAAGAAAAGAACTCCGATTACCATTTTCCTTGATAAATTCAACGGTTTATTTACAAAAGGAGCCAATAAATATGAAGGAATGCTTAATAAAACGGTTAAGAAAAAGACCATTACTTTACCTTTATTATTAGCATTCTGTGCCTGTACATTCTTCCTGAGCAATTCACTTCCTTCAGGATTTATTCCGGCAGAAGATCAGGGGATGATCTATGCGATTATCCAGACGCCTCCGGGCTCAACACTGGAAAGAACCAACCAGATCGCCAAAGAACTGTTGAGAGAATCTGAAGACATTGATGGCGTACAGTCCGTTTCTTCACTGGCAGGTTATGAAATTCTGACAGAGGGTACAGGTTCCAACTCCGGTACGTGTTTGATTAACTTAAAAAGTTGGGAAGATCGTAAAGAATCCGCCGCAGAAATCATAGAAAAGCTTGAAGAAAAAGCCAAAAATATTCCGGGTGCAAACATAGAATTCTTCCAGCCTCCATCCATTCCGGGTTATGGTGCTGCAGGTGGTTTCGAGCTTCGTTTGCTGGATAAAGCCGGAAGTGGAGATTATCAGAAAATGGAAAAAGTAAGTAACGATTTCGTAAAGGAACTCAAAAAGCGTCCCGAACTTGGTTCTGCATTTACATTCTATTCCGCAAGTTTCCCTCAATATATGTTGAGAGTAGATAATGACCTTGCCGAACAAAAAGGGGTAACGATTGAAAATGCAATGGATAATTTATCTACGTTAATCGGTTCCAACTATGAAACCAGTTTCATCCGTTTCGATAGACCCTATAAGGTAATTGTTCAGGCGGGTCCTCAATATCGTGCGCTGCCGACAGATTTATTAAAATTATATGTTAAAAATGATAAGGAACAAATGGTTCCGTATTCAGATTTCATGCATTTGGAAAAAGTATATGGTTTATCTGAAATCACGAGACATAATATGTACAACTCATCCGAGGTAAGTGGAACCCCTGCACCGGGCTACAGTTCCGGACAGGCGATTGCCGCGATCAAAGAAGTTGCGGATAAAACCCTTCCAAGAGGTTTCGGGATCGACTGGGCAGGTATTTCCAAAGATGAAGTAAGCCGTGGAAATGAAGCGGTATTTATCTTCCTGGTATGTTTAGGATTCGTTTATCTGATTCTTTCTGCACAATATGAAAGTTTCATTCTTCCGTTGCCGGTAATCTTATCATTGCCTACAGGTATTTTCGGAGCTTTCCTGTGTTTAAAATTATTAGGGTTGGAAAACAACATTTATGCTCAGGTAGCGATGGTTATGTTGATTGGTCTTTTAGGTAAAAATGCGGTACTGATTGTAGAATTTGCCGTACAGAAGAAAGCAGAAGAGGGAATTCCGGTAGCTCAGGCAGCCATTGAAGGAGCTGCGATCCGTTTCCGTCCAATTTTGATGACATCATTTGCATTCATCGCAGGTTTGATTCCATTGGTAATGGCAACCGGTCCGGGAGCGATTGGTAACCGAACGATCGGTACAGCTGCCGCAGGAGGTATGTTGATCGGAACCATTTTCGGATTAATGATTATTCCCGGATTGTATTACATCTTCGGAACCATTGCTGAAAGATCTAAACTGGCAAAATATGAAGAAGAAAATCCTTTAACTGAACAAACAGAACCTTACCAACACGATGACAAACATGAAGATTTATAATAAATATATAGCAGCCATTGCCTTATCGCTTGTTTTAGCAAGCTGTAAGGCGCCAATGGCGACCGTCATAAAAGACGAGATGAAGGAAAATGTGCCTCAGAATTTTAATCAGGAAGATCAGGGAGATGCCAATAACAACAGCGGAACTACACCCTGGAGACAATTCTTTACAGATCCCGATCTGGTAAGCTTAATTGAAACAGCTTTAAAAAACAACCAGGAATTACTGATCACTCTTCAGGAAATTGAAATTGCCAAAAGTGGTGTCTTGGCTAAAAAAGGAAGACTAACTCCTACGGTTGCAGCAGGAATCGGAGCCGGGGTGAAAAAATCCGGCCGCTATACAAGTGAAGGAGCAGGTGATGCTACTACGGAAATAGAACCCGGGAAAGAAATGCCGGACCCGCTGGGTAATTTTGAAGGAGGCCTGATGGCAAACTGGGAGATTGATATCTGGAAAAAACTCAAAACCGAGAAAGAAGCGGCTGTTGCTCATTATCTTTCTACTGTAGAAGGGAAAAACTTCGTATTGTCCAACCTTATTGAGGAAGTGGCAGACAATTATTATGAACTGCTCGCCCTGGACAACCAGTTGGATATTATTCAACAATACATCAAACTGCAGCAAAGAGCTCTGGAAATTTCCAAAATTCAGAAAGAAGCTGCTGCTGCCACCGAACTGGCCGTGAAAAAGTTTGAAGCTGAGCTGGCTAAGTCAAAAGCGGCAGAATATACCATCCGTCAGAATATTACGGAAAAAGAAAATCAGATCAATGCTCTTCTGGGAAGATATCCGCAGCCCATTGTGAGAAAGAAAGAAAGTTTCATGTCTACAGTTCCTCAAACGGTGTATACAGGAATTCCTTCTCAGTTATTGGCGAACCGTCCGGATATTAAACAGGCAGAATTAGAATTAAAAGCATCAAAGCTGGATGTAGAAGTTGCCAGAAAGGAATTTTATCCGTCACTGGAAATTTCTGCAACCTTGGGATTGGAAGCTTTCAAGCCTTCTTACTTGGTTAAATTACCGGAATCTATTGCAACGAGCCTTGCCGGTGAATTGGCTGGTCCGTTGATCAACAAAAGTGCGATCAAAGCCAATTTCCAGACGGCTGATGCAAGACAGATACAATCTTTGTATGAATATGACAAAACGATCTTAAATGCTTATCTGGATGTAGCCAACCTTATGTCAAAGGTTAAAAATATAGACCAGTATTATCAGTTAAAATCACAGGAAACCAAAGCTTTGGACCAGTCTATTGATATTGCGAACCAGTTATTTAAAAATTCAAGAGCAGATTATCTTGAAGTTCTTCTGAACCAGAGAGATGCTCTGGATGCAAAACTGGAGCTGATCGAAGCTAAGCAGAAACAGTTGAGCACTGTTGTAGATATTTACAAAAGTTTAGGTGGCGGCTGGAAATAAAACATCATAATTCTCAATAAAACAGTTAATGTTTTGGGCTGAACCTTTCGGGGGTTGGCCCTTTTTATTTTTCATGAGCAGATTTTGTTGATGGGATTGATTTTATTCGCTCATTGCAGGAAATTGATAGAAGATGTACTTATATAAATGAATATAGGTTAAATCTCAGTATTGGGATTTGAAATACGTTAAAAAGTGTTAAATTTGCATGGAATTATAAAAACTAATATTAACTAAATACACAAACGGATGAAGAAAATTTACTCTGGTGCATGTATTCTATGCACAGTCCTGGGGCTGTCTGCCCAGGAAATATTGTGGCAGAAAGATATCAAATCCAATACCCAGGATTTTCTAAGCCAGATCACTACAACCATTGACGGTCAATACTTAATTACAGGAAGCAGTATCCAGTCAGATAGTAATTCACCTGCAACCTCTAACCTGAAATCTGCAACCTCGAAACAAAACAACGGTTACGATTTCCATCTGGTCAAATTAAACCAGCAGGGAGAAGAGGTTTGGGAAAAATATTTCTCAGGTCAGAATCATGATTATTTATCAGCTTCTGTAACTACTCAGGAAGGTGGATTTCTTGTTGCCGGCACTTCTTATTCGGGAAAAGGTTTAGATAAAAAAGAAGACTCCAAAGGAGGGTCCGATATCTGGCTGCTAAGGCTTAATGAATTTGGAGATGAGCTTTGGCAGAAAACATTAGGAACTTCTTCTGACGAGGAAGCCAGATCGGTTATCCAGACCACTGATTTTGGATTTTTCGTAGCTGGGAATGTTCAGAATTCAGCAAAAGGCTACGGTTCAAAAGATCTTCTGGTTGTAAAACTCGACAAAGATGGAAAAGAAGTCTCCCAGTTAATTTTAGGAGGAAAAGGATTAGATGAAGTAGAGAAAATGATTCCTACTAAAGATGGAGGTGCTTTGCTGGGAATTTATTCAAGAAGCAATGTGGGAGGTTCTAAAAAAACTGAAAATTTTGGTGAGGGAGATTATTGGATCATTAAGCTAAATAAAGATGGAAAAGCAGAGTGGGAAAAGAGCTTTGGAGGAAAAGCAGATGATCATTTGAGAACCTTGGCTCTAACATCTACAGGTTATCTCATTGGTGGAGAATCAAGATCCGAACGATCAGGAAACAAGTCGGTAGGAATTGAAGAAGGAACCGATCTTTGGTTGATTTCTTTAAACGAAAGGGGAGAAGAGCTTTGGCAGAAATCCTACAATTTCGGAAACAGAGATATTCTGATGGGAACCAGCGTACTTCATTCAGCAGATGATAAATCTTCTACAGGAATTTTACTAGGTGGTTACACACAGGCAGAAGGAAGAATACAAACAGATGATGAAACCTTCTGGATGTTGTATCTGGATCAGGAAGGAAATGAAAAATGGAGAAAACACGTAAAAGGAGAATCCAGAAAGAGAGAAGAAAGGTTATCTGATATAAAACTGAACAGGGATGGCTCGATTATCCTTGCAGGAACCAGTGCAGAAGAATTGGGAAAAGAGAACTGGAAGATTGTAAAGCTGGGAGATAAGCAGCTTGATCAGGTAATTGAAAAGCAGGACATCAAAATTTATCCGAATCCTGTTTCAGATTATGCTTATGTGGAAATAGGTTTTGAATTTAAAGAGGCTGATATTATGCTGTATGATATGGGAGGAAGACAGCTTCAGAGTCTGAAAACAAAAAATAAAGTAACCAAGATAAATACCCAGAACTTGATTCAGGGAGTTTATCTGGTGAACATAAAAACAGATACCAATAAAACAGCAAATGCAAAAATTATTAAAAAGTAAGCAAAATAAATCATGAAGAAAAAATTAAATATAATTGTATTATTATCCACCGCCTTTATTGGATATGCCCAAGAGCCCACCCCTGTACATATTTCAGAATATAATAATAATACAAGTTCTGATTTCCAAAAATTTGGAAACGATAATGTAGATGTGGATCTATATCGTGGCCAACCCAATATAAATATACCATTAATTAACCTAAGTGAGAATGGGCTAAATCTAAATATTACTTTAAGTTATAAATCTAGTGGCGTAAAGGTAAATGCTTCTTCGCAATGGACAGGACAGGATTGGTATTTAAACTTAGGAAAAATTACAAGAACGGTAAGAGGGTTACAATATGATGAATTAGATTATTTAAATGCAGAAGGAGTGGAAGGTTCATTAGATGGTACCTGTTATCCTTTTCCTCCTTCTTCCTGGTATGGAGATTATAGAGCTTTACAAAAAGGCTTTTTTCTAACACGTACATTACTCAATGGGAACGACTGGAAAAGCACGGATAATCTAAAAAACCTCCTTAGTCAAACCACACCTAATGGTATGGGATTCAGGGCAGATTATGAACCCGATATATTCCATTTCAATTTTTTTGGACATTCTGGGTTCTTTTTTATGGGACAGGACGGAACTTGGAAAGTTTCCTCCAAAAGTAACCTAAAGATTATTTTTGATAAAAATCAGGATATGTTTTATGGATTAAGGGATTTTGTAAACCCTGTATACCCTGCGACTTGTAGAATTAAAACCATTGGAAGGTTTACTATTGTTGACGATAAAGGTTATCAATATACGTTTGGAGATAATAATATCAGAAATATAGAAATGAATCTCCGAAATTTTTATAAAGCTGATGAAGCAGAGCCTGTATACGCTAATTCATGGAATATTGTAAAAGTAACAGACCCAAATGGCGTTATACTTTATGAATTCCAAAATGAGAATGGAAATAACTTACATCACTACTTAATGAATGAAAGTAGAAAATATATAAGAATTCCTGCAGAACCTATTGTTGGAAACTACACAAACCCTGCACCAACAGTTCATTCTAGTTACAGTGGTTCATTTGCCAGAGTCTTTTATACTGCATCGGGTATTCTTTATCTTCCATCATATCCAGTTTCAATTAGAACATTTTCTGGAAATAAAATCGATTTTATTTCTTCACTAAGAGATGATGTGGAATATTCTGATAATTCAGGAAATCCTCTTGCAGACAATGCATTATATGAAGACTATTGGGCTTATAATAATATCCTTCAAGTAATTTCTGATAACGAGTCTATTTTTTCAAATACCCTTCCTTTCCCACAAAATACAGCGGGTTTATATGGTTTTAGAAAAAGAAAACTAGATGCTGTAAGACTGATTTCTTCAACGGGAAAAGTGATTAATGATATCAAGCTGACATATGCTAATGCCACACAGAGAATTTTCCTGTACAGCATTAAAGATCGTGACAGAATTTATACTTTTAATTACAACAGACCTAATATGCTTCCTCCGTTATTAAGTAATAAAACTGATATGTGGGGATATTATAATAATGTTCCATATAAAATTCAATATGGAGAAAATGAAACAGGCACCTACTGGAGACCTTTTGAAAATAACAAATTTTGGGAGCTTCCAATTAATATACCCTATTTATATTATGGAACTTTAACAGATATATATTGGCCAACTGGTGGTAAAACTACTTTACAGTGGGAATCTAATAGTTTTACAAAGAGAGTTAATCCAAAAACAGGAACTTTAATTGATAGTAACTTACCAGGTGGAGGTGTGAGAATAAAAAGTATTATTTCCGATAATGAATCTAGAGAGTTTTTCTATAATAATTCTTTTAATGATATGGATTATAATATTTCAAGTGGTACTTTAGTTTATGAACCTGTTTACTATGATAATTCTAACAAAGCACTAGAAATTTTAGGATTATTGAATACCTCTGGTGTAACTCCTTCATATCCTAATAATACCTATACTGGCAATATAATGGGGATTAATTCAAAATCAATATTTGAGCCAGCCGAAGTAGTATACTCATCTGTTTTTGAAAAAAAGAATGATGGATTTTCACAATATAGCTTTTATGACTATAATGATATACCAGACTTTTACCACCCAGGTATATTACCAAATAACAATGCACTAGGTCTTGTAAAAAATGATAAAAGTTTAGATAGAGGGCTTCTAAAAAGAAAAGATTTTTACGACAATGCACAAAATTTATTAAAAAGAGAGGATTATAATTATAAGAAACAAAATGTTTTATTGGGCCGAGGAGTTTCTTATGATTTATTTGCCACCTCAGTATCACTACAATATTCACCACCAACAAATTATCCAATACCGTCTCCATGCAGATTTTGTATTACTAATGCTTCTCCTTATGAGATAGATTATTCAGACAATCTTTTAAGTGAAGTTTTCACCACAGAATTTTTTAAGAACGGCAGAAATTTACAATATTTTAAAAAGTATTATTACCAAAGCCCTATAGACCCTAGCTACAGCCTTATTGATAAAATAGAAGACTATCCTAATAAATTTGACCTTTCTAAGTTTAAGACCATTAAGTTTCAGTATCCATCAGATATGGGGCCATCAAGTCAGCCTTTTTCAGAAATGATCGCTAAAAATATGATAGGAATTCCTTTGGCAGTTACAAAATATAATGAAGCTCAGCAGCCAATTTCCCGAACTGAAACTATTTTTGCCAAAAACTCTACAACTAATAATTTCATGCTTCCAATTTCAGTAAGAACAATAAAAACAGGTCTCAATGACTATGCAAATGATACAAGTGTGGATACAAAAATGACCTATGATTTGTATGATGGTTATGGACATGTTTTGCAATATACTGATGCTTCAGGGATTCCAACAACCATTATTTATGGTTACAATAAATCCCAACCTATTGCAAAAATTGTAGGTGCCACCTATAATTATGTAAATACAAACACAAATATTGGGTACTTGCAGGATGCCTCAGATGTTGACATTGATACAGCCTCAGAAAATATATTGATCTCATTATTGGATGATCTTAGAAAAAATATAGCTTTTAAAGATTATCAGATTACAACTTACACTTATGATCCATTAATCGGAATAACAAGTCTTACAAATCCTGACGGCCTGAGAGAATACTACAAATATAATACTCAGAGCTATAAACTTGAAAAAGTGGTAGATGTTGATGGCAAGCTGATAGAGGAATATAAGTACCATTATAAAAACTAAAATCATGAAAAAAATATTAATCATATTATTAGGGTTCGTTTTTAGCTATTCTTACTCTCAGAATCTCACAGATACTGAAAATTATGTTTACAAGAAAACATACCTTTCCGATCCTTCCGATCCTGTACAGAAACAGTTAGAGAGTGTACAGTATTTAGACGGTCTTGGAAGACCTAAGCAGGTAATATCTATAAAGTCTACACCATCAGGGCAGGATATGGTTTTACCAATTGTATATGATCAGTTCGGAAGGAAAGCAAAAGATTATTTACCTGTTCCTGTACAGACCTCTAATGCTGGCATTCAAACTTCAGTTACAGAAAGTACGGTTAATTCATATTATGGAGTTACCAATGCATTTTCTGAAAAAGAGCTTGAATCCTCACCTTTAAGCAGGATGTTTCAATCTGCCAGTCCTGGCGAAGAATGGAAAATGAGTTCAGGTCATACTGTAAAATATGCTTATGATGCTAATTCAACGGCTGATCAGGTAAAAAAATATCAGGTCACCACTACATGGGATAGTGCCAACCAGATTTATAACTCAACGCTCTCTCAGATTACTTTGTATGATGAAAACTCATTATATAAATTTAGTGTTAAGGATGAAGACAACAATGAAAAGATAGTATTTAAAGATCTTTACGGTCATATTATATTGATTAGAAAAAATGATGGAGCTCATAATGTTGATACATACTATGTGTATGACAGTAATGATCATCTGGCTTATGTTATTCCACCATTAGCATCTGTTTCATCTGCATTAACGACAACTATGTTAGATAATCTTTGCTATCAGTACCGTTATGATAACAAAAACAGACTCGTTGAAAAGAAAATCCCAGGAAAAGGATTAGAATATCTTGTGTATGACAAGCAGAGCAGACTTGTGCTATCACAAGATGCCGTACTGAGAACTGTCAATAATAACTTTTTGAAAAAAGGTTGGTTATTTGCAAAATATGACCAGTTTGGAAGACCAGTTTATTCAGGTTTCTTTGCTAATACAGCATCAAGAATAGCCATGCAGACAGCCTTAAACAATATGACCTCATTGAACAATGAAAGCAGAAGTAGTACACCGTTTACTCTCAACGGGATGGATGTTTATTACACTAAAGGCGCTTTTCCAACAGGAAGTATGACGATTTTGGCTGTAAGTTACTATGATACCTATCCTCCACTTCCAGCTGATGTTTCGATTCCGTCTTATATCATCAATCCAACACAGTTGGTATTAACGCAGGATGCACAGAACTCATCAAGGAGTACAAAAAGTCTTCCCACTGCTTCTTATGTAAAGAATATTGAAGATGATAATTGGAGTAAAGATTTTATCTGGTATGACACAAAAGGAAGAATAGTAGGGACTCATTCTGTCAATCATTTAGGTGGATATACTAAAACTGAAGCAGAGCTTGATTTTTCAGGTGTTCCGAAACAGACTAGAGTTTATCATAAAAGGCTTAATACGGATACAGAAAAGACTATTACTGAAACTTTTGAATATGACAACCAAAACAGGCTGAAAGTACAAAAACATAAGATAGATAATAATCCTGAAGAAATTTTAGCCCAGAATGAATATAATGAGCTTTCGCAGCTTAAAACTAAGAAAGTGGGTGGAAGCAATATTTCAATGCCGCTTCAGACAGTTGATTATACTTATAATATTCGGGGTTGGATGACGGCTATTAATGATCCCAATAACTTAGGAAATGATCTATTTGGATATAAAATCAAATATACCCAGCGTGACGGCTTGGAAATTCCTAATTCAGATTTTCCTGAACTCAAAGTAAAGCCTAAATATAATGGGAATATTGCAGAAGTAGACTGGAAAACATTAACTGAGGAAAATGAGTCTTTAAAAAGATATGGATATTCTTATGATCCATTAAACAGGCTTTTAGGTGGTTTTTATCAAAAAGCAGGCAGTGAAGCTGCAAAAGAATTCTTTGAAAAACTGGATTATGATTTGAATGGAAATATCCAGAGATTAAAAAGATCAGAGGGGATACTTATTGGAAATAATACTGCAAAGGTGATTGATAATCTTAAATATGATTATGTCGGTAACAGATTGGTTAAAGTAACGGATGAACAGCAAAACACCTCAGGTTATCCTTATCTCATAACTCCTAATATCATTGAATATGATAATGGAGGTATTGGTAATGGAAATATGACAAGCCAATTGGATAAAGGTATTTCCTCAATACAATATAATTTTCTAAATTTACCCAAGCAGGTTATTCAGGATGCTAAAGTAACAAATTATACGTACCGAGCAGACGGAGTAAAAGTAAAGAAGCTCTTTGGAGATTTAGAAACAGATTATCTGAACGGATTCCAGTATAAATCCACATTTGAGATAGAGTCATGGAACGGAGAAGGAACTTATCATCCTGATCCCAATGAAATCCCTGTGTTAAAGTTGAGAATCATCCCTACATCAGAAGGGTATTATGATGCACTTTTACACCAATATGTATATAATTTTACAGATCATTTGGGAAACACTAGGATAAGTTATTCAGATAGTAACAAAGATGGAATTATTCAGCCGAGACGTTATAATACGGGAATCTGTATGCCTAATTTAGGATGTTTTGGGGAATGGAAACCCGGGGAGATTGTTGAGATAAACAATTACTATCCTTTTGGTATGCTGCACAATTATACAGCTACAACCCGGAATGCTTATCAGTATAAATATCAGGGGCAGGAACTTCAGGAAAATGGATGGTATAGCTTTAAGTGGAGAAACTACATGCCAGATGTAGGTAGGTTCTTCAATACCGACCCATTAAGTGAAATGTATGCGTATCAGTCGCATTATAACTTCTCTGAAAACAGAGTTATTGATGCCTGGGAAATAGAAGGTTTGGAAGCGAAAGAGGTTAATGATACAGGATATGTAGGAGGAGTTTATGAAGGAGGAATAAATGCCAACGATGGAACATCAACCTTAATGAAAGATAGCAACGGCAATACGATAGGAGCCGATATTGCTACTATTAATTTAGGTACATTTAGTGCTTCATCAAACCAAAATAGCAGTTCCAGTGGCTTCAGTTGGGCAGATGCAGGAAGAATTGGAGTTGGTTTTATTCCTGTTGTAGGAAGTGGACTAGATATTTATGAAGGAATAAGAGATGGCAACTGGGTGCAGACAGGTATTGGTGTTGGAGGATTGGCTCTGGACATAGCAACTCTAGGAGCAGGATCTATAATCAAAGGTAGTGTTAAAACCATTGGTACAGAGCTGGTAGAAGAAGGTATAGAACTAGCTGCAAAAGATGCTGCTAAGTTAGCAGCCAAAGAAGTTGCAGAAGAAGGAGCAGAAGCTGCCGCTAAAGAAGCTGTTCAGATGGTAGGACATACCACTCCTTGGTCAAGTATGACTAAAGCTGAAGAAAAAGCTTTTCAACATAGTTATTCAAGGCATCATTTAGAATTAAATCTTCCCAATTGGTCTAGAACTAATGCTGCTGAACTCCAGAACATGTTTAATACTGCTGTTACTAATATCAGAAATGCTGGTTCAAAAGGTTTTTTTCATTCAAAAGAATTAGTTAATGGAGTGAAGACGACAGTAAACAGGACAGAACCAATTATTAATGGGCAAAAGTACTATTATTATGAAACACTTGGAGGTAAGTTTGTTAGTGTTGGAAAAATGCAATAATCTTAAAAAATATTTTTTATGCCACAATATATCGATTCATATTATTTAACTGAAAGTAGAGATTTGGATCTTGTTTACAAATTCCTTAATGATTTTCTCCCTCAAAACAAGGAAGTTGCTATCGATTATCCAGTCCCTCAATTTGGAAACGATAAATATGAAACTATTTTTTATAATGTTAAAGATTTACTGATTTATCTTGAGCAAAATATGAATGTTGATTATATTATTTATTGGGAAAGCCTTACAGATAGGTCTACAATCAAACAGGTTACTGTACAATATACAGACGATGGTAAATCGATTTTTGGAGTTTCTATATCAGGAAGAGAAGCCGATTCTGAGGAAAGTATTTCCGTATTCAATGAAATAAAGAAATATTTAAATTCAAATATAGGCTGTATTACTGGAGAAGAACCACCACCATCAAATTCCGCTGAATTTATTGAATTTTGCGAAAACCGATTCATTCCTGTATAGGAATAAAAAGAATTTGCCTTGATCAATATTGGTCAAGGCTATTTATTAGACAAAAAAGAAAAGAGTAATTTAAATAGTAGGCGACCTAGTTAAAACAATGGGGTACTTTTCATGACAAATAAGTAATCATTTTTTACTTCAAATGACTGATAAAGAATCTATGAATGGTTCTGGATTTTATAAAAATATTTCATTTTTTGAAAGATGACGGAATTGATAAATTAGAAATACATTGGGCATCTAATACATTTGCATCCATTTGGAAAATGGAAAAATAAATGATTCTGTCAAAATTAAATCACAATGGAAAACTGTAAATGGAGGAACAGAAGATAAGCTTGATAAATTAAGTGAAACACAATTCTTGTAAATGATTTTGCAGAAGAAATAACAAAGCTCCTAACTTTTTAAAGAGTTCAATAGAAAAGAGTGGAATTAATCACAATCTTGTTGAAGATTTCGCCATATTAGAAAATGTTATTGCTTAAGTAAGGACGAATATCTTATCTAATTCCAAAATTGAATAAATTAAATTTATGGAAGAACGTATAATTTGCTTAGCTGAATTACAATATGAATACTATTTTCTTGGAGATCACTGGAAAGTTGTTCGAGGAGATAATATAAAGAATATTTCTATTAATTCTTTTTATGGGTATCCTTTTTATATAGTTTTTGAAAATATAAAAGAGGTAAGCGAGCAATTAATTACATTTATATCTCAACATAATGTATCACTTTTAGATATTTTTCCCGTAGAACTGATATTAAAAGATATAGTAGACAATCAGCAAGGTTACTGGCTTAATTTATGTCTTGATTTTATTATTAGGATGAACTGTTTTAGCGAAAATATTGTGAAAATTTTGACTAAAACTAAGGATGATAAAAGTTTCAATCAAGAGCTGAGACATAGAGTTAGAAGAATTATTAGTAACTTTGAGCCTAAATTTTAAAAGCGAAATTCTCTTGCGAAAAGTGTCAAATTTTATATTCCAAGCCTCAAATAGGCTTATTACTCTTAGAGTGTGAAATTATATTGGACATTATTTCAATTATCAACTATTTGAAATAATGTAATGTTCCAGATGTATGGATTTGTAATATTAATTGGCATTACAGAATAACATTAATCAAAAATATCAAAAATGATAACCAAAACGGTTATCATTTTTATTTTTATTGAAAAGCATACCTTGATGAAACTTAAAAACTAATTCATTCTCTAATTGTTAGTGAAAAAATCAGTATAAGCACTGTTTAAAAAAATTAAGGGCTTACGATAGAAATAGCGCTGGCGTTCTTGAAATTACAGATGCCAATGATTACGAATCATCAGAAATATATAGTGTATTTTTTGCCAAGGAGAAATGTAGAATATGAATTTTTTACTTTGATTTGACAGCATTAATAAAACAATGTCTAATATACCTTGGACTGCCAATGCATTCATAAAATAGCAATTTTTACATATTAGTTCTTAATGCTCCATTTTATTAATTCTTAAAAATAGCTCAATGAAAACTTCGATCAACTTCAAGGCAGTAAAACAGGTTCCGAAGCTCATAACTTCAGAAGAAAAACTTTTGATTATATTAGAAAAGAGTTAACCCAAAAGAATGAGTATTGTTCAGAGGATAAAATTTCAGAAAGATTACAAAAGATAGAAAATTACAGAGTAATGCAATGCCAATCCATGAAGCCGCTGTTGTGATCAAAAAAGCATCCACAGTAGCAGTAAGCGTTCCAGTATTCGTAGTTTCGGCCGGAGACGAATGATCGCTCCACGTATCAGAAAATGTCTGTTGATATACAATAGGATATTTTTGTTCTAATTTATAATCATCAAATATTTGTAGAGTAGTTCCGTTTGAATCTGTATTTTTATTTTATATTGTCGAAATTTCATTATTAGAAAACAGTATGTATGAGTATGAATTTCCTCCAGGGGAAATCAATCTATTAGCTATAGGAAAGTCCGAGTAATTACTATTTCCCGGGCAATTAAAAGTAGTTTGAGAGGTTGTTGCTACAGATGCATATAAAATCGAGAAAAAAGAACTCAATAAAAAGCAGTTCATTAGTGACATACTACACTATACAACTGAAGTCAACACTGAACTTCTATCTCTCAACATTCCCCAGGAAAACATCCCTGAACTCAAATGCCCCAAATGCCAACAACATAATCTGATTATCAAAAAAAATTGTAAAATGCCAAGATGAACAATGCGGCTGGATTCTCTTCAGAACTATATGCGGAGTACAACTCAGCATTAAAGATCTTAGTTTGTTACTAACTCAAAACAAAACATCATTAATCAAGAACATGAAAAGTAAAAACGGGGAAAAGTTTGATGCTTATTTAACTTTAGATGATAAAGTAAATTTGATTTTTAAATTTTGCTAGATACTTAAAGATTGTTTTCTAAACGTATTACTTTCTGAGATCAACCTTAAATTAATTCCTTGCACAAACTTTTATACTCCTGAAATGAATTTGCAAACTCTTGGGCGAATTCAAAATTACTTATTTGATATTCCTCATTAACACCACTACTGGAAGAAAACCTCAGCCTTGCGTATTGAACAACAGGTATCTGATAATTGCTCTTGAATCTTTTGTCAGGAGTTCCGTTTTTATTGACTTTCGCCCATGTTTTTCTAATAACTTTTGAATCACGAGGAACACTGCTGGTTTCGGTAAAACTTACAGAAGAAAATGTAACATTAAGTTCATCAAGCCCAATAATTGCAAAGTTGTGATCATTTTTATACATCAGTATAAATGTTGGATAAAAATATAAATCCGCTCCGTTCACATTTTGGAAATATATGGCGTCATAGTTTGATGTGATAATGGAAAGGGATTTAAAACCAATTTGTGCATCTTTTCTATTGACCAACGTGCTGGCGCTAGACCGGGCAGCCACACGATCCTGAAAATGTGCTCCGGTAATATCCCAGATTTTATGTGCTGTGGTTAGATTTTTAAAAGAATGCTGTAATTGTTCATACTTTCTCTTAGAGGGATCATCGAACTGTATGTCTACATTAACAGCCGAGTTATCAATTACAATCTTTATTTCTTTAAGAGCTTCTTTTTGTACTTTAATATCCTCATTTATCTGTTGTACAATATTTTTGTTTACCAACCCATATATAAAGATATAACTTGCAACTTTCTTGGTCTTGGTAAAGGTTAACGCTTTTTTTATTTTCTTCAGATCCGTCTTTAATTCAGCTTTTTGCTGTTGAGCCATTAGGATAGATTCTTTAATACCTGCCATATTTTGAGATGTGATCTCATGAATATCGGCACTAAAAATGTTATCTGATAACTCAGTGTAAAAAAGTTGTGGATTAGGATAAGATTGAGAGGGAGTCCTTGGTGATGAAGAACCGGAAAGCTTGTATGAATTTGAAAAACCTGAAAAATTGGTATTGAGTCTCGTGCCTGACGAACTAAAATTTACACTCATACCTTTAACCCCAATACTCGTTGAAATTCCTCTTTTGCTGAAATTCAAATGTACACCGGGTATTATTTTGATTCTCTTTCTGTATGACCAAGCCATGATATAGTTTTTAAGATGATTATAGTCACAAATCTAAACTACTACAGACAGAAAAGTTGACGGGAAACCGTAATCTTATCAAGAATTATTCTTCCCTATTTTATTGAGGTTGCTAATCAACCTCTCTTTCTCACCACTTCCTGTAGTGGAAAATCGTAACAAAGGTATTCTATACTTCTCTAAAATCTCATTCTTCATACCATCTCTTTCAGCTTGTCGGCTTTCTGTTTTATGATACTCATAACCATCGACTTCTATTGCTAAAACAGGATTTTTCCCCAGCTTATTGTAAATCAGAAAATCAACATGTGTTGCATGATGTCTGGCATAGCGTTCTTCTTCAGCACTTAATCTGGAAAAATCTAAAAGCAAATTTCTCAATGGATGATGCAGAATAACACCATATTTCGAAAATTGATCGGCGGACAAAACTTCCTTAATTAACGCATACATTAGATTCTCACTGTCGAAAACAGATTTCTTTTTTTGATCCAATAAAAGCGCTCTTCTTTTTTCTTCATAACCTTTGTACAGGTAATCAAAAATAGAGTGTACCTCACTTCTTATAGTGCTGAAATTATTGTAATCAATATAGCGGATCAGATCTGAGATATTCGTGTCATTGTCATTTTCATTGCCATTCACCAATAGAATCAGCTGATCTTTGGCTCTGGAAATGGCTACATTCAGACGGTTCGAATTGTCGGTGAATTCGGAGATTTCATTGTCTACTGTAGAGAGAATGATCACATCATTTTCTCTTCCCTGAAATTTATCCACCGTATCGGCTTTGATATTAGTTCCCCGAAATGTTCTTTGCAGTGCTAAGGTCTGATTACGGTATGGCGTTACAATTCCCAGATTGACACCTTCGAGCTTTTGCTGTGGAATGATTTCCTGAATAATCACATCAATCTGCCGTTGATTCTCTCTTTGCCGAGCATGGTTGCCTTCAGTTGTTTTATATACCAGTAAAGGTTCTCTTTCCGCCTGTCCTTCCGAAAGTATGATCAACTGATCATTATAAAACTTACGGTTACAAAAATCAATGATTTTAGGATGGCAACGATAATGCTCTTTTAAAAGTGTTTTAGGCACTTTCGGAAATACTTCCGTAATGGAAGAAAGTAAGCTGTGATTGGAATACCGATAAGGTTCCGGAATATCATAGTTCTTAAAGATCTGATCCGTATTTTCTGCTGTTGCAGAATCCACTACATTAGGAAGCTGTTTTAAATCTCCCACAATGACAGCCTGTTTTGCGCAGGATAATGCGAGAACACCTGTTGCAAGATCTACCTGCGAAGATTCATCAACAATGACATAATCGTAGACTACATTTTCAGCAAGGCTTCTTCTTAGTGAGTAGGTTGTACTCATAATGACAGGATAATCTTTAATAAATTCCTCTGAATTAAAACGAAGATCCCATTCAGTATATTCTAAACGTTTATTTCCTTTATATTTTTGGTAGAGTTTGTTTTTAAACAGTTGCATCGATCCTTCCGTATATTCTTTCATTTTATCATGGAATGAAAAATGCTGTAATGCATTTTGCAGCTCTTGTTTTCTGAGAGTAAGCTCTGAAATTTTTACTCCATAGTATTTTGATTGGACAATTCTGATCATTTCTTCATACGATAAGGTATAGAAAATCTTATCTCTTACCCCATACAGAAAAGGGAATATAAGTTTGCGCCACCAGTAAAACCTCTTACCGGTTTTCTCATAGTTTTCCAAGGTAACCCATAAAGAAAGCAGCTGATCTGAACTGACATTCTTTTTAAAACGGATTTCAGTTGCCAACGAGACATCATCTGTAAAATGCTGCTGCTCTGTTTTGATCTTATCGATTTCCAGTTTGAGCAAAGCCAACTCATTCTTTAATTCCAGCTTTTCAGCAAGTTCAATAAAAAGAAGGGAAGTAGACTGCATAAGGGATTGTTCCTGTTCTTCCTCTAATCTAAAATCTGACAGATCCGGGATTTCAGTCTGGGTATCGATAAATTCTTTTTTATTCTGGCTGCTTCCCAATAATGCTGCCATAAAAGAAACCCCATTAATCTCCAGTTTCTCAAAAACATTTTTTGTTGCTGAATTATTGCTTGAAACAACAGCCACACTTTGATTACTCATCACAGCATTGGCAATAATATTAAGAATAGTCTGAGTCTTTCCTGTTCCGGGAGGACCTTCAATAACACTTAACCGATTTGAAAATGCATTATCAATTCCCGTTTTCTGACTTAAATTAAAACCAAAAGGGAATATTTCAATAGAAGAGGCGTGGTAATTCTTAACGGGTTCTTTTCCGTTAAGATAATTATAAAGAATAGAAGTCTCAGGAATAAAACGGATACTCCCATAGCTATTGGCAAGAATATTATTGCCTTCCTCGGTCTTCAAGCCAACACTTTCTGCAATTGCCTTTAGATAAGAAAAAATATTCCCGGCTCTCTCACTTTGAATAGCAGATCTCACCATCTTAATTCTATGTTGAGGATAAGAATAGGATTTACCACTGCTTTTATATACTACGACACACTTATTGCCCTCAAAAGAATAAGATGCTATCTCATCGGTCTTGTCTTTACCATCAATGTAGATTGATTCTTTTCTAAAGGTATGTGGAGTGTTTTTTTGCATGCGTTATTAATTACTTATAAATATAAGAAGTAATTGTTAAAAATAAATTTATAAAATTAAGAGACAAAAAGAGAGGATTACAAAATAAGCAAGGTTAAAAACCTTGCTTAAATCTGTGTTGTCCAGGCCTGGATCTGCAATGTTGGATTACATATTCTAGACGTCCAAAACGAATTCTAGTATAAGCTCTTACAAAAACAGGTCTCCATCCGGAGCAAAAAAAACAATTTTCCATTACGGGCAATATTTAAAGTTAGCATCTTTAAAATGCCCCGTTAAATTGTTTATTATGACAAATATAGATAATTATAAGATTAATTCAAAATTGATTCGCTTTGAATCAATTTATTCTAAATCTCTGTAAAAATGATCTAAAAAATGTTTTTCATTTATCATCGATTTTAGCAATGTAGCATGACTTTCATCATTATTAAAATGAGGATTTTGATGCCATGATATTCCACTTTTTTAATGAACTGTTCAGCTTCTATTTTTCTAAGTATTAATCTAATTTTTTCTGACATTTTTTGGTATTCAAATGCTATCTTGTATAGTGTGAAAGTTTTTATATCTGTAATAATATATCTATGCACGATTTTATTTCTTTCATTGTAAAGATCAAATAATTTATTGTAAAGATCGAGATTTATTATTTTCATCTCTAGAGCTTCTCTGTAAATATTTTTTTCATTTCTTGGTTTATCATTTTGATCTTGAAAAAGATAATTTATTCTAAACAGTTTGATATCCTAAGATATGCGTCATCTGATTAGCATTTATTATAATAAGTTCTATTGCTGACTCATTTTCAATTTAAGTCAAAAGTTGCTCCTAATGATGCTACAAACTTTTCGTAACGGTATAGATGAGTTGCTAATGTGCGACTGTTTGGTTCTATACAGATTAATGATTTTAGGGAGTTCTCAACCTTCTCAATTTCTTTTTCTAATTTGTTATTAATCTCTATGGTCTTATGGTAAACATATTTAGCCATGAAAAAATAATCTTTTACTGTTGTAGCCCATAGTATAATTACAAACCCATCATCCTCATCTGTCAAATTTTTTTTGAATTTTAGATTGTTTTCAAAATATTCATGTTTATTTTTGAATCCTTGATATTTATTTTTTTCCTTTTTATAATGACTTACTTGAAAACATCCGATTGAATTTTTAAATGGTTCAAAGCTGAATGGTGGAGAATTTTCTAACCTACGATTTCATTTCTATAATCCCATTCTATTGGAATATCTATTTCGAAAACACCATCTGGGCTACTAAATTTTTTCATTGAGCTAAGTATATTATAAATAAGTGGAAGTTTCTTATTTTATATTAGATTTATTTGCAGTTATAAAATTACATTTATAAAAATATAAAGGGATGATAAAAAGAGTTGAATATTACTATTTGCCTAAAAAATACTGGAAAAAGCATAGCTATTGTGAGTTTGTTATAAATCAAATCGAAGAACTTATCATGGATGAAAGATTCATTGAACTAAAAGTACAAACATTTGAATTTTCCAAAGATATAATGGACAAAATAAATGTTTCAGATGAACATCTGTTTGATAGAATGTCAGAATTAGGATTTACTAATGAATTGAAAAAGGTTGTTAGAACACAGTTGATTTTTTCGCTAATAAGGGAAACCTGTTACTTTATACAAGAAAGTCTTTTATGTTCACTAAAAATGCGAATGACAGTCTGTTTTACATTGCTTAGAAAACCTTTTTTGGAAATTTTAATTCTTGTTATGAGAATTCTAAACGAATCTGATTTTATTGATAAATTCAACAACCTTGAAGGATTCGACCCTATAAAAACTACACCAAATGAAAAAAGAGATTTAATACTAAAGACAAACTACTTGCTTAATGATTTATTTAATAATGAAGACTTGTATCAGTATATTTTTGACAAAGATTTTGGAGATAGCTTATTTAACATAACGAATAATGCAATTCACTTATATACAGATAGAAATCCAGTATCAGCAACAGAGAAACAAAACTTAAATTTCATATTTGGTACTCAGGAAAATATTGATGATATGTGGGAATATATATACTATAATATTCCGATGCTTTTAACATTTTTAGCTTTTTCTATTGATTTATTAGTATTTAAATCTACTACAGTAGATGAAGATGTTTTTTTGAAAAGACATAAAATGAGAGAAAAGTTAAGAAAAAGATATAAAGTTGAATAGATCAAACTAAGAATTAATGCTAACAAATCTTTTACAGATCTAAAACCAATTGTTGTAAATTTTTGAAAAATAGCTGCAAATTATTAAATCACAATTATTATTGTTTTTGTCAAAGATGATGTTAATTCTATTACAATTTTTTTCAATATCAATTTGTAAATCACAATTCTCTTTTATCCTGTAAAAATAAGAATACCACTTATCGCAATCTGTAGGGATAGGAAATAAAACAAAAGCAATAATTCCAAAATTCGAATTAAGCTTTTTTGTGTCTGATATAATAGAATCAAAATTCTTTGTTATAGGTCTTCGACAACTTTTTACACCCGGTATATTCCAACTTGTGTTTGGTGTTTTTAGTTCTATGCTATAGAAATAATTATCTTTGAAAAAAGATAAATCATATCTATCTTTCCGTCTTTCATATGAGCTTTCAACAAAAACATCCGTGAATCTTTGTTGCTCTAATTTTTTGGCTAGTTCAAACTTAAGCCAGCCTTCAAATTTATTTCGGCTTTTTACAGCAATACTGATCACTTCAGAATTCTCAAGAATAATTTCGGTAATTAATTGTCTTATTAATTGATCCAATGGTTATTTTTTTGATGACTTAATTAAAAATAAAGTTTTAACTGTAGAATTTTAATATTATGATTCTTGTTCCTTTTCTATATCATTTTTTCTATACTCGAAAAAGCCAGAAATTACAAATAAAAGATCATCAGTAATTTTTTTTACTTTTTCAGGTTGTTGATTTTCTACTTTTAACTGATCTTTTATTACCGCAAATTCTTGACTAAAAAACTGATGAAAACCAACCATAAATAGAATGCTTAAAATTAGCTGACATTGTGCTGCCAAATTATCAAGGTCTGCTTTAAACTCGGCAGATTCAATTTCGATTTTCTTTGAACTATCTAAATTTTCTAAATAATCTGGGATTGGTTCCTTAATAGGAAAGCCGTCGTAATGTTTTACACAATTGGAAATCCAATTTATTTTCTCAGAAATTTTAAATGAGTTAATTGTTTTGAGTAGATCTTTATCTATTAATTTCTTTAGATATGAATTTAAGTCCAAAAAATTCTTTTCAAAATCAATCTCTTTAAAAAACTCATTTAGAATTCGTAAAAGAGCTTTGAGATAACTTTCATATTTATGATATGCACCAACATATCCTAATCTGATTGTTTCATAATAGTTTTCTTTGAGTTCATGACTCGAAATGTTGATTAAATGCTTGTATTTTGAAGAGTTTAAGTTTCTTTGGAAATCTTGTGAAGCTCGTGATGCCGCAGGTAGATAGTATTGGATAAACAAGTTCTTGAATGAGTTTATTTCCGAAATATGTTTAACCACAAAATTAAACATCTTATTACCAAGAGGATCATCTTGAGTTAATGAAAAATTATTTATTTGAGAAAATTGCTTTGCTAAATTTTCTACTAAAATGTCAATGGGATTATTTTTTTTCATCAGATTATTTGGGGAACGTGTTAGATCTATAACAAACTATCCTTCTTGTTGTATGGTTTTAAAAATAACGACTATTGTATGTTTAGGATAGTTGGACAGATTAATATTAATTTATTAAAGATTTTATTAGTTTATGTTTAGAGATGAATATTCATAATCATATTCTAATAAATGTGGAGTGGGACTTTTTCCTTCTGGATTATAATAGTTTATACCTCTTGATGTTTCTGAAATCAGATGCAAATTTTTTCTGGCTCTGGAAGCTAAAACATAGAGCAGTTTTTTTGAATTCTCATACCCATTTGTGTCGTTAAAATGAGGAACGTAATCATCAAGTAATGCAAAGCCAATTACAGTATCATATTCTTCTCCCTTCACGCCATGAATAGTTGAAACCGTAATGCCGTCTTTTTGCCTAAATACTTTTCGGAAATTTTCAATCTCTCCAATAAAACTATTTCCTTCATCAATAAGCTTTTGTATACGACTTTCAGAACTCGCAAAAAATGAAGTATGATGTTCTTCTAGTAATGGAAAATTATTAATGTTTATTTTTAATCTGTCACAAATTTGGTCAAAGAAAAACCGTAGATATGTTAAACCATCATTCTCATCAATTTCGATAGAATTACAAATTTTTAAAAATTCTTTATTTGAGATTTTTGTTATGTCAATCCCCGCAGCATCAAGATCATTTAATACTTCTTTACTCCATCTGAGCCGTCGAACATACATAAAAGGAGAAGGTTCTGTTAGAGCTATTCTTGCAATTTTGAACCAAAAATTTTCAATATCACGCGAAAAGGGAGCCATTCCAGGACCATCGAAACTGTAATCAGGAAGTCTAACCATCAACTTTCTGGTAATACTTGCAATGTGTATCCATTGTGGTGCCACAATACAAATTTCATTTGGACTTATACCTGCCTCTTGTACATTAAATAAGATTAGTTTCGTAATTTCTTCTATCAAGTCATCTAAAGAAACTGAAAAATTATAAGTGATTAAACTACTATAATCTTTATCATTTCCAAAAGCTATAATTGGCGTTGCAAAGGTTTTATAATAGTCAAAATAATTAATTATGGCTTCCGATGACCTGTAATTTTTGTCTAAGCTCAATTTTTTTAATTCAAATCCCAACAGTTTTTCTAATTCATTTTTAGGAATTGGATAACCACCTAACGAATTATAAATTGACTGATTTGGGTCACCAACAATTAGAGTTTTAGAAAGACCCTTATTCGCATTTAATATCTTTGAGATGATGTGATACTGTATTTCTTTAGTATCTTGATATTCATCAATTAATATAAATGGAAATAATTTACAAAGAATAGAACTGATTACAGGTTTTGTCTTTAACAAATCATAAGCATAAAAAAGAATTTGCTCAAAATCGAGCTGATTGTTTTTCTCTAAAATTGAAAAATACTCCTTTAGTATAGATTTAATATGATTGTTCTGATTACTGGTTTTTGAAGTAAATTTATATGTTCCATTGATGGTAGCATAATATTGGAAGTCATAAAAGGTAACTTTTGGATTACTGTATTTTTTACAAATTTCTGTTAAAAGCTTTTCGGTATCAAATGAATTACAGATCTTAAAACCATTTTTTAATCTATTAGAGTACAAATGATAAGGCTTTAATATCCATTCCATACAAAATGAGTGGATTGTACCAATCCATAATTGAGTGGTATCGACGCCTAATAATTCAACACGGTCTTTAATCTCATCTGCGGCGTTATTTGTATAAGTTATCGCAATTACAAACTCTTTGTCTGTTTTTAATCTACTAAGTTCATAAGCAATTTTAAAAGTTAACGTACGGGTTTTGCCACTTCCTGGACAAGCTATTAGAAGCACACTTTTATGTTCTAAAATTGCATTTTCCTGTTCATCGTTGATGCTACCCTTTTCCCAAATAAACATAATTATTTTAATTTTTCAATGATGGTTAATATTTGATCATTGGGAATTACCAAATCCAAGTCAATTATTAAATCTTCTAAAGGTATTTCTGCATTACGATATTTTAATAATTGAGCACGGCAAGAAGCAAAATCCAAGGTATTTTTATCCTTAAAGTTTTCGTTTATTCTAAATTCAATAATATCTGCAATTATATGTGAAGAATAGCTGTCTTTAGCGAAAAAGATTGCATCCAAAATATACTCAGGAACAATGGTTTTAAAGAAAATATGTTTACCAAGCATTATTGCAAACCAACCTTTGCCTTCTTGCTTTGCCATTGTAAGCACTCGTTTACCAGATACGGCTACGTCAGTATTTTCTAGATCCAGCTTTGCTTGTTCGCGAGTCGCCTTGTCTACATACACTTGTTTTATTATTTTTTGAACTTCCCAGTTATTTCCTTCAGTTACAAAATCAACCTCAAAAGTATGTTTGGCGTAAAACGCCTTAACCCATATGTTACCTGTTTCAAGCAAATCAAGTTTTGCTTTTCTTTCTAAGCCTTTTTTTTGCGATCCTGCAACTTTCCTCTTATAATTTATGATTTCTTCTGTATCGCCTTCAACTTCCGTTGTATCACAAATAGCGTCATCTAAATCAGTAAGTATCGCGCACTTTCGCTTAATTCTGTCGCTATGGAAAAGTTGAGCCACATTTTCAAAACCGGTACTTCGAATATTTATCAGACTTATTCCTAATTCATCAAGCCCTACACCAAGGACTTTTTTTACCATTATCGGTATCAAAATTTCTTCCGCATCCCCTTCAACCAAAATTACACCTTTGGCAAAAAGTAAATTAGTCCTAACCGCATCTAGATAGCGTTGTATTTGGTTGATATTTTCTGGTAATAAACCTGTTGAAGGTTGATAGACTTCAGCGTAATTGAGTTTCTTTGCGAGAATATTTATGTTCTCAACGTTACTGACTTCTGAAATTTGTGTTGAATGTGTCGAATAAATAATTTGAGTGTCACCATAATTTAACTTGTCAAAAAGTGTCTTTTGAATGTGATTATGAATATGGGCTTCAGGCTCCTCTATTATCAGGAAATTTGCAAAAGTATCTTTAGATTTTCGATACTTAAATTCTAAAAGTTTTAGGGTAAGAAATATAAGATTTGCACCTCCCAAACTTAATTCATGTATTCCCCCTTCGTAATCTTCTCCAGGTTCGCCGATAAAAAGTTTTAACGATTGTAGAAGCTTTTCTGCTTCATCTGGGACACTAGATTTAATGGATAAAGACGACGGTGAGTAAGTTAATCCAACCGCGTCTTGTATGGTAGATTTAATATCCGCTCTTATGTTTTGTACATCAGGAAGTGCTTCAATATTTTCATTTAAATCATTAACTAAATCACTTATTGGCTTATAATCAACGTCTTTAATTTCTCCACTTTTATTTTTTAATAATGTAAATAAAGGATTAGTTCTATTGTTATGAAAATCACTCACAACATCTCGTAAAGCCTGAATAAATGTAAACGATATTTCTTTTGCGACAGATAATTGATGTGGAATTTTTGAGCCAAATTTAGAAGCATCAATCGATGCAGGAAAAATCACATTTTCGAAATCACCAACAAGCTCTTTGTAAACCTCAGGATCATTGAAATCGGCTGTACTTTTTCCTGTAAAGAACGTTTCATAATTATCTTGAATGGTAATGTCATCTAGTATTGCTTGTAAACTTTCTTGATCTTCTTCTTTCAGTTCAGATAATTTTTGTCTAATGTCTGCTTTTGGTCGAAAAAATAAATTGTAAGTAGCTTTTTTTACATAATTTTCTTCCGCAATTCCGGCACCGTGAATAAAAAGAGATTGTATAGCCTCTTCATTATTAAGTTCATCAAATTCAATGCTAATGATTATCCAATGGCCTTTCCATTTATTTTTATCCAATTGTCTATTGAAATCTCCTTCCCCTAATTTATAAGCAAATTGCATTGAAGCATCTTCTAGAAGAAGCCGAATAGCTCTGAATAAGTTTGTTTTTCCAGAACCATTTTCTCCAATAACGGTGTTTATACCTTTCTGAAAGTGGAAACTTGCGTTTGAAAAATTTCGATAATTTATGAGTGAGACTTTAGTTATATGCATTAAAAAAAATTAGTATGTAATAATTATTAAATATTCTTATAAATCTTTAATAAAAGTTTTCTGTAATAAGATATAATTGTGATAGTATCAATATTTTTACTAAAGCAGTACTGTGAAAAATCAAGATTACAATTCATTGTCTTCTTATGAAATTTCTACTGTAGAATATCATTTACGAAACTCTTAAATTAATTTTATATGAACTAAACTAGGTGAGATTCTAAAGTAACATATTTTTCAGTAATATCAATGACTTGATGTTTGTAATTTAATTTACTTACTATAATGTTATTCTTAACATCTCTATCAATTTGAAACAATCTATCATTATAGTTTTTAGCTATTTCTAAAAAAAATAAAAATAAATACAAACTGTCACTTTTAAAATAATATTTTTTAGAAAAGTCGTTAATTACTTCAATCTTTGAAAATCTTGAATTGCTGAAAAATAAAGTAGAAACAATTACTTTTTGAATCGAATCTTTATCAAAGAAAATGTTTCGATTTTGTAGATTATCGATCTCTGTAGTACTTTGTTTTTCGTCAATAATACGAAGCGGATGTGAAACTTTCCCGAGATCATTTTTTTTGATCATCAACCGCCATTCTCTTTCATAATTCCAAATTACATCTTTAATAGAAATTGAATATATCATTGGAAGTAAGGCCTCTACAGTCATTTTACTACCATTTAATGTTTTAATTATAAACTTTTTAAATTCAATCCTTTCCAAAGGTTTATAATCTATTGGATACAATAATTTATTATCACAAACTATTGAATCAAAAAACATTTGTTGGTTAAATTCTACGCAAAAGCCTAATTCTGAGGTGTAATGTGGCCAAAACAGATTATTATCAAATGAATCTGTCAAGCATAAGACCCCCCGATGGGCAAAAAAATCTTCAGGAATAATTTTAGAGACATAATCAAACATGTAATGCCAATCCTTACCTGTCTCAAGTCTATATTCATCGATGAAAGACTCTAAATTCCAAAGTTGACTACTTCCTTCCATTATATCGTTGAGTTTAAATGGATTCGAAAAATGCACTTTGCTTGTTATAAAGTTATTAATACTATTTTTATTAATAGAAAAGTACTTATAAAGTTTATTTGGTAAAGGCTCGTGTACTTCAACTGCTAAATCATTATTATACAATTTGAATGATTTGCGATCTAATGGTAAATTCATTTTTGATTATTAGTTTAACCAAAAATACAAAAATTTTAATCTTTTTATTTTAGACGTATGTGCATTTATTTAAACACTATTAAAAAACTGTATCATTTATTGCATTTTATAACGATTTTTATAAAAATCGAGACTTTTGATAACATTAAGTTATAAATAATTATTAATAGAATAATTAAAAGAAGCAGAAGCAGTGTTGCAGAATTGTGTGGCCCTTTGCTACAATAAATTGGACAATTAAAATATCAAATATTAACAGAATTAAAATGAAAGTGTCAAAATATATAGCATCTTACAGAATATTTATTTTAAATCTAAATATGTAAGAAAAAATTTTTTCTCTATACTTTTAGGTATGATTGGAATTATAATTTCTCCATTCTGTTTAAGTCTCTTGTCTCTCATTGTCTTGGACGTTTTATTTTCTTTAAAATTAATTATAATTAAATAATCCTTTAAAAGAAAAGAATAGCAAGTTTCAGTTTCTAATTTACTTCTAATAGGTTGAACAATTAATTGGTTAAATTCCGAATTATTATCAAGTTTAAATATATTTAACTGGTATTCTAAATCGTCAGTTGTCAAATTATCATAAACGATTTTTCGAATCTTCTCATGATATGGTCCTAAATTAATGTCTTTAAAATGTACAAATGTCAGCTCGAAATAAAACTGATAGAAAAAAATTTTTAAATCTTTCATAGTTTAGATTCTCAACTTTTAGAATTTCAAGGTCTACAGATTTTCCCTTTGTACATTTTATATCTTTATTTTTTCTAAACATTATATCAGCGAGATAAGATTCATATTTCCCACTAATTATTTTATTTTCACAATCAGGGCATAACAAATTTCCTTCATAAACCCCAGATGATGGTCTACTAATTCTAGGATTTTTCTTGATAATTTCTTCGGTAGATACTGCAATTATTTTATGATTTTTGTCGTATAAATCTTTATATAGAAAATCAGGATAGATATGTGATTTTTTAATCAAATCTTTTTCAAAAACACACAATTTACAATTTTTCATAAAATTTTCTATTTATTCCGGAAGAAATGGATACATCGTAATATTACGTAAAAATATAAAAAATTACAATTGCTTATCAGTAATTAATTCTATTAGTTCTGGCTTGGAATTTCGCTTTATATATAGAAATTAATGAAACGAACGAAGTCTTACTGTAGTATTCTGATCGCTATTATAGAGTAATAAAAAAATCTTGACTATTATAGTTGGGATTTTATCTTTTTATATTTGCAAAAAAATCTTCCAAAGTCATCTTCCTTTTTTGACAGATTTTAATCAAAGTTTTTAGAGACATATTGTAATCAGTCTTTGATGTTCCTAATGCAATATTTTTGATTCTTCTAACTGTACTTTCTTCTACACCGCATTTTGACGCAAAATCCCTCTGTGATTCCGCAGCTGAAATCCAGTTTTGGTAAATGTATTTACAAATAGCAATAATTACGTCTTTCTCATCGTCCATTATAGCAAATTAAGAGAAAGAACAAAAAAATAGTGCGGTTTTCTGTGCGCAATAAGAAAATATTGTTATATTTGTAAAATAGGTTACAATAAATGTAACTTTGCGATACTTCAAAGAATAATAGAAGCTATTGCTTAGAATCTTGTATTAGAAAACTGGTAATTTTAGAATGCACAAGACGATAAGCAGAAAGCTCACGACCTAGGCGTGGGCTCTCTTATCTTGTGCAAAGGTATACCAGTACCCCTAATACGGATAATGTTGAGTCCCATGCCGTTTTTTTCAATGCAGTTCGCTTTATATCTACATTACAATCTAAGCCCGCTTTCAAAATAGTATCAGATTACACGATACAATAGGAATGTACAACCTATTGCGGCTTTAAAAAGCTTACACGGGAACACAGATTTCATTCATATTCATCTTTGACCTTGTCAGGAGAAGCTTTATGCTATGCCATAGATTCTCCTACATGGTCTTTAAAAACTACTATCTACAATAAAACAATCACCGAAAAACAAAAAAACAGCTGTTGGATCAGCTAGAAAGAAGTATAGAAAACTACAGTGTATTAAGACTTTCTTTCAGACCCACGACCTTGTTGCAGCTAAACAGATGCTCAGTTCCATCATGCAGTAAATGGAAAAGACTGGCTAAAGAAAGACCGTTCTGCCGTTTTACAATTTCATGAATCATTGAACCTATTCATCCGAGAAGGTTACATGATCAGTAAAAAGACAAAGAAATGGCAGATAAATGCACCGCAAGACATAGGCCCTCCACTGATGAAAGGTTTTCTGTCTGATAAAGAATATGAAAACCCACTCTTGGTTTTCAAAAGAGCCTTTAAGGAATACAACATTCAGGAGTTTGACTATTTTATATCCGGCATTGTTTATTCACAGCAGATGTATAGATACGGACCGGAAAGCAATCTGGTAAGACCTTATATCCATCTTTCAAAGATGCTGGATGCAGCTTATCTTATGTTGGATAGAGAAGCGAAAAATAATAATAAAAAAGATAAAATAAGAAATAGAAACTAATAAAAAAGCCCTTTCCCGCAAGTCGACTAAAACATCAGGAAAGAGCATCATTCAGTTATTAATTAAATTAAAAATCTTTACAAATCTATGAAAAATTCCTATTACAATATAGGAGGCATTTTCTTTGGGCTTATGTTTACCGCTGTAAGCATTGGTACAAAAGCTCAAGTACGCACCATTTCCGGTACCGTAACCTCATCCGGCAAACCTTTACAGGGAGTTGCCATCTCCCAAGAAGACAGTGATCAGGTAACCATGACCGGCAACAACGGAACCTACACTTTACAGGTTTCAGCAGAAAATTCCATCCTATTGTTCAGACACCCTGATTATACAGAAGAGAAATTCACACTCACTAATCAGACGGTCGTTAATATCAGCTTAGAACAAAAAGTAAAGGGAATCGAAGAAGTTATTCTCAACGCTGGCTACTACAAGGTTAAAGATAAAGAAAGAACCGGTAGTATCGCCAAAGTTTCAGCAAAAGATATAGAAAACCAGCCTGTCACCAATGTCTTATCAACCGTGCAGGGAAGAATGGCAGGAGTCAATATCACCCAGAATTCAGGAGTTCCGGGTGGTGGCTACAGCATCCAGATCCGAGGACGCAACAGCCTGAGAACTTATGCCAACAGTGAAATCGATGGCAGCCAGCCCTTATATATAGTGGATGGTGTACCTGTGGGAAGCGGAATGAATGCTGCTTACGGGGCTAATATTCTGTCAGATGCCAACCTAAATCCTTTAAGCAATATCAGCCCCAATGATATCGAAAGCATTGAAGTTTTAAAAGATGCAGATGCGACCGCGATTTACGGTTCAAGAGGAGCTAACGGAGTGGTACTGGTAACGACTAAACGGGCCAGGAAAGGCTCTTTAGGACTTTTCGTTAATACATCCTATGCTTTAAGCAACAGCCTTTCCAATCTTACCATGATGAATACGGAGCAATATCTGGGAATGCGCAGACAGGCTTATGCAAATGATGGAATTGCCGTATATCCGGCCACTGCTTATGATATCAACGGAACATGGGACCAGTCCCGTTATACGGATTGGTTCAAAACACTTCTCGGTAATACATCGGTAACTTCCAATGTCCAACTGTCTTTATCGGGTGGCGGGGAAAAGACCTCTTTTCTGGTAAGTTACGGACACAATGAGCATACTACAGTATTTGCCAAAGACTTCCGGTATAAAACCAATACCTTACTGGGGAACCTGTCACACCGCTCATTAGACAACCGGCTGAACTTTACCATGTCAACACTCTTTTCCAAGCTGGAACATAATGTAATCAGCCTTGACAACACCGGCAGTGCTTTATTTCTGGCACCTAATGCTCCGGCTCTGTATGATTCACAAGGGAATATCAACTGGCAAAACAATACCTTTGATAATCCTTTGGCTGCCTATAACAGTACCTATTCCAACAACAATATTCAGTTCATGAATAATTTCACAGCGGGTTATAAATTGTTGAAAAATGTACAGATCAAACTCAATGGAGGGATCAGTTATCAGACCTTTGATGAACTTTCCTTACAGCCCAGTACGATCTATAATCCGTCATTAGGGATAGGTCCTGCCAATTCCAGGGCGTTACAAAGCAATAAAAGCAGAATGTCCTACACTTTGGAACCGCAATTGAACTGGAGCTTTAAAAAAGGTAGTCATCAGTTGGATGTTCTGGCAGGAGGTACCTATCAGAGCGATCTGAATACTCAGGGTGCTATACAGGGATATGGTTTTACCAGTAATGCATTTATTGAAAATATTGCCGCAGCTACTACCAAGCTGATCTCGGACCAGATCAAAACAGAATATAAGTATACAGCCGTCTTCGGAAGACTTAATTATCAATTTGACCGTCGCTATATCATTAATATTACAGGCAGAAGAGATGGAAGCAGCCGTTTTGGAACCAACCGTAAATTTGCGAACTTCGGTGCGGTGGGAGCGGCCTGGCTGTTCTCCAACGAAAACTTTATGAAAGAACTCTCCTGGCTCTCCTTTGGAAAGCTGAGAGGAAGTTATGGCTCATCCGGAACTGATAATATTGGGAACTACCAGTATAACGATACGTTTATCACTTCTACTTTAGGGTATAATAATGTAACGGGATTGGTTCCTTCCAAACTGTTCAATCCTAATTTCAGTTGGGAAAAAACCGTCAAATTGGAAGCTGCACTGGAAATGGGATTCTTTAAGGAGAGACTTCATGTTACGGCATCCCATTACCGCAACCGCTCCTCTAACCAGCTGGTAGGTTATCAGCTACCATCGGTAACAGGGTTTACTTTAGTGCTGGCCAATCTGGATGCCACCATTCAAAATAAGGGGTGGGAATTTGAGATCGCGGGCCGCCCGTTTACCAGAGCTTTTAAATGGGAAACATCAGCCAATCTGAGCATTCCGAAGAATAAACTTCTGTCGTTCCCGGGACTGGAAGGCTCTACCTATGCCAACTCTTATGCAATTGGGCAGTCTGTGAATATTGTCAAATTGTACCATCTAGAAGGCATCAACCCCCAGAGCGGTCAGTATATCTTTACGGATTACAATGGTGACGGCAGGATCACTTCCCCTGATGACAGGCAGATTATTAAAAATATAGGCGTAGAGTTTTTCGGGGGCTGGAGCAATAATTTTAGCTATAAAAACTGGTCATTGTCAATGCTTGTTCAGTTTGTCAAACAGCAAATCCGCAATTTTAATTACCAGATGTCTTCCCCCGGACTGATGCGGAACCTTCCGGTAGAGGCCCTGAATGTCTGGTCACCGGATAATCCGAATGGATTGTATATGCCGTATCACGCTGCCGCATCGCCCCTGCACAGTTTATTTCAGATGAGTGATGCTACCGTGTCCGATGGGTCGTTCATTCGGTTGAAAAATATTCAGCTCAGCTATCGGATTCCTCTGCAGGGGAAGCTCATCAGAGAAGCTAAGATCTATTTTCAGGGCCAGAACCTCTATACCTGGACCAAGTATTTCGGGCTGGACCCGGAGTTTTCATCTTTAGGATTTCTGCCGCCTCTAAAAACGTATTCCTTGGGCATGCAGATTAACTTTTAAACCAGTACAATGAAACTTTATAAACAATTCTATATCATAACAGGATTTTTAATACTAAACAATATGAGTTCCTGTGAAAAACTGATCGAAGTAGAACTGCCTTCCAATCAGATTTCTTCAGATCAGGTATTTGTAGATGTACAGACGGCAGATGCTGCTCTGGCTGGATTATATTCTGGACTGCGCGACAACTCACCGTTTGCAGGGGATCAATCGGGCAGACTATTAGGGCTTTACACTGATGATCTGGATTTTTATTCCACTACGGCAACCAATGGACTACCGGAGATATCCCAAAACCTTCAGAACGATTCCAATGCCAGTATTTATACAGACTGGTCAACTTCATATAAGCAGATCTATGTGGCCAATGCCATACTGGAAGGCATTGAAAAGTCAAAGTCCATTTCCCAGGCAGACCGCAACCGAATCAAAGGAGAGGCATTAATGGTCAGATCCATGCTGCTGTTATACCTTCAGCAGGTATATGGAGATATTCCTTATCCGACAACAACCGATTATCAGGTTAATCAGTCGATTTCAAAAACTGATAAGGCACAGGTGCTTATACAGCTGAGTGAAGATCTTAAAGAATCCATCAGCCTGCTTCAGGACAACTACAGAAATACGGAGAGGATTTTTCCTAACCGTAAAATGACGGAACTGCTATTGGCTAAAGTCTATCTGCTGGAGGGAAGATGGGTAGAGGCTGAGTTACTGTTAAAGGGCATTATTCAAAGTCCGCTGTACCAGTTTCAGAATGATATTACCAAGGTCTTTAACAAATCCGGTTCGCATATTCTCTGGCAGTTGAAACCTAAAAATTCTGGTGACGGCACCAAAGAGTCCGGAATCTATTATTTTAACAACTCAGCACCTTCAATGACGGCTCTCAGTACTGGCCTTGTCAATGCATTTTATCCCGCAGATCTCAGAAAACAATACTGGATGGCACCGGTAACTTTTAACGGAACAACCTGGTACAGAGCTGAGAAATATAAAAACAGGACAGCCAATATAACGGAGTATTCAATTATTGCCCGGCTGGAAGAAGTATATCTTCTTTTAGCCGAGACTTTGGTACAGCAAAATAAAATAGATGAAGCCCTTTTTTACCTCAATAAAACCAGACAGAGGGCAGCAATAGCATCATTAGCTTTGCCTTTATCAAAAGAAGAAGCACTCAGTGAGATCACACGGGAAAATCGACGAGAGTTTTTTACAGAGATGGGACATCGTTTCTTCGATTTGAAAAGAGTCGGAAAGCTGGATACATCTATACAGGGAAAGCCTAACTGGAAGTCTTTTCATAAACTATGGCCAATTCCCCAGCAGGATATTTTGTTAAATCCCAATTTAAAACCTCAAAATGAAGGCTATTAAAATCAAAGCGCTATTTTGCATAATGATTATCTGTATGTGCAGCCAAGGACTTTTGGGACAATATAATGTTGATTCTATACAACAGAGATATGCTGCATTCTATACTATTGCTCATTTAAAAGTATCAGATGATAACCGATGGGTTTCTTTTTCTAAGATTTACAAGAAAAATACAGATACCACTATTATTGCCACTGGTGACAAACAACAATCTGTCAAAGCTGTTTTAACTGGAGTTTCTGAAAGCTACTTTTTGAAGGATAATCATTTTTTCTGGCTGGGTAGTGGCAAGGCACAACTTATCAATCTTCGAAACGGAGATAAGAAAGATTTTAAGGAAGTTAGCAAAATAGAAATACTGCCCGCTCTGGGATATTATGCTGTATGGTACAAAAACCGTTTTCTGGAAGTATTTGACAGCAAAAACAAACTTGTTGCCTCAGTGTCTGATGTGACACAGTTGGTTAGTAATAAACAGAATAAATTATATGTAATAATTATCCGAAGCAATCTCTCATCGGTTTGGTCTTTGCAATCCAAAGAATTTAATAAAGTCTATACCTCTGAACAGAATATAAAAAAAATCATGCTCGCACCCTCACAGAAATATCTGGCAGTTACAGAGCAGGAGAAATCTTCTGATGGATTACAGCTTGTATTACTTGATACCCACTCACTCAAAGTTTCAAGAGTTGGCAATGGTTTTATTAAGTCTGATTATATTGAGGTGCGTGAGATCAAAAACGGACTTGCTTTTTTTCTGGATTTTAATAGCCGGCCAAAACCTGCTCCTACCGCCCAGCCGGAAGTAAAATATGGTACCGATCCCGATTTATGGATTTATAGAATGGGAGAGCAGTATCATGAGTATTGGGTGTATGATGTAAAGTCAGAGCAGTCTCAAAAGGTAGATACTGGTTTTGCGTTTATGGCTGCTATGGATCATGAACGATATTTTCTGACCTTTGACAGAAAGGAAAGGAATGCCTACATCAGTTCTGTTTCTTGGTTTGACATTTATTTGTATGACCGCTATAGTAAAACTTCAAAAAAGATACTCTCTCAGATCTCCAACCTTGTAGTTAGCCGACAGGGTAAATATATAGTAGGATTCAGTGAAGAAGAAAAGCGATGGATTCTGTATAATACTTTATTATCCGGAAAAATAACGATTGAAAACCCTCATATTGGGAGGCCAACTTTTAGTGATGACAATCATTATGTTTTTTTTGAGAGCGAGAATGGAATATACAGGTTTAATGTACGGACGAAAAATCTGGAACAACTGCCCTTAACAGCGAATAAAAAAGTTACTATTCTCAATGTTAAAGAAGATGTGATCTATGGAACGTTAGGCGCAGACTTTAGAATCCGTAGCATTAATGCCAAGAAGCCTATTATCCTTGAGCAGTATGATCAAAACAACAATGAAACATCATATGTTCAATGGTTTCGGGATAAAGTAAATGTACTTCTTCCGTCTACTAAAAATAGGGTAAGTGATTTCAAAATAAATCTCCTGAGCCAGGCGGTTTTCAGTCTGGAAGAGAATTTTAACAGTCCTCAGGCAATTTATCAATATCATAGCGGTCATAAGAAAGAAGTGTATCAAAGCAATAGGCATGATCATGAGATCACTATGGCCAGGCAGGAAATACTTTCATACAAGAATAGTTTGGGAGTACAAATCAAAGGTGTATTGTATTATCCCCTTAACTTTGATGCCCGAAAGAAATATCCCCTGATTTTGTCGATCTATGAAGTTCAGAATAAAAGTGCATCGGTATATCCCTATCCTTATTTTTCGGGAATAGGAATTAATATCCGGTCACTCATTGATAATGGCTATTTTGTTTTTCTTCCCGATGTGGTTTTGGATAGCCGGGGACCTGGGTTCGCTGTATTGGATTGTGTGCACTCAGGATTGGATGTCCTAAAAGGATATGCCAATATTGACAGCAATAGAGTAGGACTGATGGGGCATTCCTTTGGCGGGTTCGGTACCAGTTTTATATCGACCCGTTCCCATCGTTTTGCGGCCTATATATCAGGAGCAGCCGTTACCGATCTTGTTAAATTTTATTTTTCCTTCAGTCAGGAAAGAAAGCTTCCCAATTACCCCCGCTTTGAAAACGGACAGTTTGATATGAAGGTGCCGTTTTCTAAGAATAAAATGCTTTACTATGATAACAGCCCTATTGCCAATGTAGAGAAAGTTAATAAGCCGATCCTTCTCTGGACAGGACTGAAAGACGGAAACGTTCCTTATACTCATACCGAAGAATTGTATACGGGTTTGCTGCGAAATCAAAAAAAGGCGGTAGTACTGTATTATAAAAATCAGGATCATGACCTGGCAAAAAACAGTGCGGAGAGCATAGATCTGCATTTGAGAATCCTGGAATGGTGGGATTACTTTTTGAAAGATAAAAAAGATATTCCCTGGATTGATAAAGAAATGAAAAAGGATGCCCTGTAAGGCATCCTCTTCTTTTACTGTGGAATTTCTCTGAGAACATTATCGCAGAAAGTTTCTGAGACCTGTTCTTTCAGCTGGGTGCCGTCTGATAGTTCACAGATCGGTCCTGTCGGAATGTCACTACAGTTTTTACCTGCTTGCTCACAAGTGAAATTTCCATTACCATCCGGAACCATAACGTATCCCGGTACAATAGCTTTGTTTGTCTGTTTTGCCATCTTAGTGGCAAATGCTGTTCCTGTTCCTAGTACCACTAGTAAAGCAGGGAAAAGGATTTTTTTCATAGAATGAAATATTTAGTGCTGCCTACTCTGTTGATCGGTTTTCGGCTTCCCCGATTTAATATATTGAGATAATGCTTTTGTCATTTTATATTGGGTGAGTTCATTATTATGGATGGTATACAGATATTTTTCGGTTACAATGATATCATTGAGTGAATGATCATCTTTCTTGAAAATATAGATGCTGCCTACATAACTTTGGGAATCAATGTCGTAGACATCCAATACATCTGATTTTTTCCAGGCTTTTCTCGATTCGTGTCTGCCCATAAGGTTGGATTGAACGAAAAATAAATTTTTGTACACCACGGATCTGATATTGACCTTTAGTGCTGGTGCTTTCATCTTGTAAGTGCCATCAGAAAGCTTCGTTGTTTTAATCTGGACAGTTTTTACGGTATCAATAGTTTTTAGAAATTTTTGCACCTGCATACTGCTGTTCATGACAATTGTCTGATTTCTGTAAGTATAGGTATATAACAGTTTTTTCGTATGCGATTCGTAGGCCATGCTTCCGTCGACGTCAAACAGACCATCGGTCTGTTTCTTTAAAACAGTTGTTTTTAATTGTAATTTCTCAGTACTGTCAATATCAAGTAGTCCCAGAACCAGATGATTGCTTGGACGTATCTGTGTCCTAATGGCAAAAAGGGAAGAGTCAATGACCTTGAGATCATTAAAATAAGCGTCTTTATAACTTATTCTTATAGTAGATTCGGTCCCAAGCCTGCCTTTAAACAGGATGGGTACCGATCCGTCATAAATATAAAAATGATTGTCTGATACGATTTGCCTGATATTTTTATAAGGATGATCTGTTTCTATTCGGGCAGAGGTAATTGCTGTTCGGTGCATCGAAGAGTCCATTGTGAGGAGCTGCTGCGGATATTTCTGATTAGACAGATAAATGTTATGATCATCAAACCCAGCAAAATAATAGAAACCATTCTCCAAATGTACAGATTGATGCTCGATGATAGGGTGCTTGATAAACCGCCTTGTAAAATTATTTTCTTTTTTAATGACATACTCCGAGGAAAGAAACATACCTATGATTAAAATAATGCTCAGTAAGATTGATGTTGATACCGTTATAGTAGTTTTTGATTTCCGGACAGGAATCTTCTTTTCCATTAAGAATAAGGCAATAATTATAAGTAATACACATATTACATTAAAAACTAAATGTTCAGTCCAGCCCAGTTTTTCGAGAATTCCTCCACAGGAACAGGGAACAAAGTCACTATAGTTGAGAATGATGAAAATATAGGCTGTAAATGCTGACATTAAAAAAAGTGAGAGATATAAGCCTGATCGTCTGCAGATAGGAACCAATAGTAAGATGGAAGCAATCCATTCTATTATAATGACGCCGTAAGAAACAAAACCTGCATAAGCGCTTAGAAGTGGTGATTGTGCTAATTGAATCTGAAATCTTTCAAATTCAAAAAGTTTACTTACACTCGCGTAAACAAATAATACAATAAAAAAGTAACTTACAATAGTAGGGAATATGTTGGAAAAATTTTTCATGCTTTGTTGTCATTATGTTTAACAGACCTGAACCAGTCTCCATTTGATTTTCCATCCGCAATATTCAGGCATCGGTTCACCCTTAAAGAGGGTCACAGTTGTTTTGAAATTCCCCATACTTTCCCAGATGCCACTCTTTGGACATGGTAAGCCTGTAACAACTGATATGGAGATATGGGGAATCATATTTTTTTGTTTTTAATCCTGAGTAAGCCGCCAATTATCACCGTCTCTGACAGGAGGATCTTTTGTTCCAGGATCTTCAATAACTTCTGCGGATTTAGCAGAATCCTGTTTCATTACTAAGTCATTTATTGTGGGCTCTGATTTTTCAATATATTCACTATCTGAAATCATATCTTCATCTCGATGGGTGCAGTTTTGTAGACAAACTGCTGCGATGATTATGCTAAAAAATGGGATAAACTTTTTCATTTTGATAATTTTAATTGGGTTATCCCGGCCGGATTATATTAGAATTCTGATGTCAAAATTATCCGGCTTATGAGCTAAAAAAAACTGTTATATGGCTCTATTTTAAAATTGTTACGTCTCAATTTTAAAATTAATACATGAGAATATCAGAGTTTAAGTAGCTGTATTTGCATGTTTTACAGGATTTTTGTCTTTCTGTTATTTAATTCATTGAGATTTGATTTATTTAAAACATAAATGTTTATTTTTGAGATGGTGAGGTTCTAAATATCAGTCTATGAAAAAGTTTTATTGCTTTCTCATCTTATTTCCTATTTTTTCACAATTTTTATTTTCGCAAAAGAAAGAGGAAAAAACTTTCAGTGAAATTAGAAAGCCTTATGAAAAAATGGCAATAGATGACATTCATGCAATGCCCTATGTAAAACTGTACATTGAGAAAGCAAAAAACGAAAATAATTTTTCAAAGCTGATTCAAGGGTATAGAGATGCAAGACAGTTTGATTATAAAAACAAGATGAAGTATGCTGACAGTGCGCTTACTGTCAGTTTACAGCATGGAAGCCAAGATGACATCAGTAAGGAATATTTAAGCAAGGGAATCATCTATTATTTTTATCAAAAAAAATTTAAGCTGGCTTTAAATGAATACATTAAAGCCTATACGCATTCAAAAGGCTCAAAAGATGAGTACCATAGGTATAAAGTCCTTTATCATTTAGGAATTGTAAAAAGTCATTTGGGCTATTATGATGACGCTATGAAGCATTTTCTTGAATGTACTTCATTTTACAGGTCAAAGCTGAATGAAAACCATCATGAAAATGAACAGTTTAACTATGAGAAGGCGTATCTCAACTGCTTACATCAATTGACTGTCCTCAACAGATATCTGCATCATTTTGCCAAGAGTGATAGTTTAAGCAATTTAGGTTATCGGCTAACTGCCAATAATAATGATTTTGTGCTTGAAAAAAGCTATTTCCTAAAATGCATCGGAATTTCCAGATTTCATCATAAAGATTATGTTGGTGCTCAGGATCACTTGCAAAAATCTTTACCCAATATTCTAAAGAGAAATGATTTTGCCTGGACTTCTGTAGTATATTATTATCTGGGTAAAACGTATGAAGCACAGGATAATGTAAATAGGGCTGTAGGATGTTATAACAAAATAGACTCTATTTTCAATAAACATGATTTTATACTTCCAGAGGTTTATAAGAGTTATCACTATCTTATCGATCATTATAAAGATAGAGACCTCGAAAAGCAACTGTACTATACCAATCAGCTTTTAAAAGCTGACAGTTTAATCAGTAAAGATTTTCCCTATTTATCTTTGAAACTTTATAAAGATTTTGACCGACGTACACTGATGGATGCAAAAGAAGAAATCGAGAGATCCAGTACTAAAAAAATAGTATTGGCTCAGATACTTATTGCTTCAGGAAGTGTAGTTCTTGGTTTTTTTGTTGTCCGGTATCGAAGAGATCAAAAGATAAAAAAACAATATCAGCTTCTTCAAAAGAGAATTGCTGAAGGAAGATATAATAGGAATGATATTTTAAGAGAAGAAATGATAGAACTGCCTGTAAGAAAGACTTCTTTAACCCCGGAAATGGCTTTAGAAATCAAAGAAAAACTTCAGAAGTTTGAGCAGGAGCAACATTTCAAAAAGAAAGGGATTACCCAGAAAAGTATTGCTTTAAAGCTGGGAACCAATTCCCACTATCTTTCGGTTTATATCAATGAACAAAAAGGGGTGAATTTTAATAAATACATGGCTGAACTGAGAATTAATTATATCACTAATCTACTTAATACCAACAGTAAATATTTAAATTATACTATCGAGGCTCTGGCTGATGAATGCGGTATAGCGGCACGCCAGAACTTTTCAAATCTGTTCTTTGATATCAATGGGATCAGACCTACTGATTATATAAAGAATCGGAAAAAGGAGCTGGGTATTAGTTGATTAAGTCGTGCTTTAGGTAATTTTTGTAAATTCCTTAAAAAAGGACATGGTAACAAAAACTATTTTTAAAAGAACTTCGAAGTTATTGGAAGATCTGGACCTAAAGATTAACGAAGTCAATGCTGACGGAAATGATCTGATCAAAATTTCAGAAAAGGCATTACTTATTATTGATGAGTCGATAAGGAAATTAAAACTTTTGGTTTCCAACCATCATTTTGATCATATTGCTGAAGAAGTATTCTTTTTTAAAAAACTGAAACCGCAGTTTATTGCAAAATTTATTTATTATTCAGCAGTACTGGATATTGAATCTCATAAGCCGGCTGCCGGAAATAAGACTTTAAAAAAATATTATGAAGCAGAACAGGAAAAATTGAAAAACTTTTATTTGGAGCATTCTGAATTTTACAGTTACTATAAACGGGAAGCAACCTATCTTGATCATAAAATATTTGTTCGCAATTCCTACGACCTAAAAATGAAGCTATCATCCGGATTTTATAATTATGATCCGAGTTTTACAACTTCCCACGATCATATGATCGCTAGATTTATTTCCAATCAGCAGTTCGATCAGTATTTAAAAAAGCAAATTGAAAATTCGAATGATAACTTTACGGCAAAAGTATTTTCTCCTTTGAGCTGGTCGGGGTCAAAGGTTGGTCTTATAGAACTTATTTATGCGCTTTACCAGATGCGTTGCTTTAACGGTGGTAATATAGAGTTAAGCGAAGTGATAAAATTTACAGAAAAGTCATTGGATTGCGATTTAGGTAACTTTCATAAAACCATCTTTGAAATCCGTAACCGAAAACAGGGACCAACCAAATTCCTTCAATTGGTGAGTGACAATTTGAATCAATATTTTATGAACAGCGATGCTGAGTAACATACATACATACATACATACATACATACATACATACATACATACATACAAATGGAAACCTCAAATCGTATGGTATTTGAGGTTTCATTCTTTAATCCGATTTCAATAAATGTTGCAAATCAGGATCATTTTTTATTCGATCCATTTCATCTTTGATGATATTGAGAATATCTGACTTAATTTCTCTGTAATTATCCTGAATCTGCCTGGTCATAGAATCATTCCCATCTTCATCAATAAAGGACCGAATCGGCGGTATCTGCTGAAAGCTTTTCATTTCTTGAGAAAGCTTAACATTGTCTACGACAATCTCGGAATGAAAAATCTTCTGCTGAATCCTTTCATCAAAGTTATCAGATACAGCACCCACAAAAAATCCCTGGGTTAGCGTAGAGATCTTCGAAGCAGGTATCAAGCTGTCCAATTGGGTAGAGATGGAGGTAGAGGTATCATTCCTATTGATGGATATACTCTGTCTTTTTTGCAGCACTTTCCCAAAACGGTCAGATAAGGTTTTTGCTGTTTCCCCAACCACCTGACCGCTGAAAATATTGCCGACCGTATTCTGAATAACTTTACTTTCCTTATCTCCATAATCTCTTGTCAACTGAGAAAAGTCCTGAAATCCGAGACATACGGAAACTTTATTACTTCTGGCAGTAGCAATTAAATTATCCAGTCCTCTGAAATAAATAGTAGGCAACTCATCAATAATCACTGAACTCTTCAACTGTCCTTTTTTATTAATCAGCTTCACAATTCTCGAATTGTATAGCCCAAGAGCAGCAGAATAAATATTCTGACGATCAGGATTATTTCCAACACACAGAATTTTAGGCTCATTGGGGTTATTGATATCCAAAGAAAAATCGTCTCCGGTCATTACCCAGTATAATTGTGGTGAGATCATTCTTGACAAAGGAATCTTCGCAGACGCAATTTGTCCTTGCAGTTGATCCTGTGCACCTCCTTGCCATGCATCCATAAAAGGAGAGAGGTAGTTCTCCAATTCGGAATAAGAGGTTAATATCGTAAAGACCTCTTCATATTTTTTGTTCAACAGCTCAATAGCGTGTGGAAAAGTGCAGTATTTACCGTTCTTATATATCTTAAGAAACCATATAATGGCAGCCAGCAGTATAATAGGGCTCTCAACAAAGAAATCGCCCTGTTTTTGTATCCAGCTTCTGTTCAGGTTTAACATGATGGTATAAGCCGCTTCATAAGCATCCGATATATCCGTCATAAAATCAGGATTTAAAGGATTGCACCGATGGCTTTTCCCGGGGTCGTCAAAGTTGATGATATAAAATTTCGGCTTTACGGTATAAGCATCAGAATGATTGAGAAGATGGTTGTATGCAATAGTAGACAAATCATCGAATTTAAAATCATATATATACATGGAAAATCCTTTTTCAATATGTTGTTTGATATAGTTGTTGACAACAGCATAGGATTTTCCTGAGCCTGGATTTCCTAAGACAATGGTGGCTCGAAAAGGATTCACCACATTAATCCATCCCTGATGCCACTTCCCTTGATAATAGAATTGTGTAGGAAGGTTAACAGAATATTCATTATAGCGTAATTGGGTTTCCTGCTGAAAGCTTTCATTCTCATTGTTAAAAACGTCGGTCATTAAGTTTGTTTTGAGTAAACGGCCTATCCAGACTCCTGCCTGCATCAGGAAGATGTATCCGGAACCGGTAGATAGAATATAAAGTACAGGAGTAAAGCTGTTGGAAGATTGTAAGAGGATTGCGTTTAAAAAGAATAAGACAAAACCAATAGAAAAACCAATACTAATTTTTTTCCAAGTGATCTTTTCATTTTTGACTCCCTTTGTTCCGAGGCAACTCAAAGCCAGTAAAACTATTGCGAACAGCTTAGAATAAATAGGTTGAGAAAAAAGGCCTGCGGTCTTATTAAAATTATAAAGAATCTTATTGATGAGTTCCAGTGTCCATTGTTGATGTGCAAAAAATCCATAACAAAACCAGTACAGATGCATTAGTATTAGAATAATGCTTACCGCTCGCATAAACGCCATGATTTTGGCAAGTCCTCTTAAATCGTCTTCACCCTGCATATTACCTTTTAGAAGCATAAATACAGGATTACGTATTCTCAAATATAAATGAGGCGTTGCAAGCATGCGTTGTCTGCCTTTGGCTCTTTGAGCATCGTTATAAGACCGTTTTTACAAAAGAAGATTATTTTTTATCTTCTTTTTCTTTGTCTCTTTTTCATTTGTGATTCAAAAATTTGTTCCTCTTGATCCTCATGAGGACCTGAAGACAATAACCCGCTAAAAAATCCGTCAAATACTTCGTAGCTGTTATTGTTGAAGAAATGTTCTGAAGATTTTTCAAGCGATATATCATTGTTAGAACTATTATATGAATTGGTTTTAGGCTTTGTTTCTACCTCATTCCACAGTGTATTGAATGAGTTGGCTGATAGTTCTTTACTTAGCTGTGAGCCATTCCAAACAGATTTTGAGTTATGGTCTATAAATGTGATTCCGTAGATCCTTCCCTCATCATTCTTTCGTATGACCGTAGCGATTCCCTGTTCCAAAAGTTGAGACTTAAAAGAAGCTTCCGATTTACTCGTGCTGAGATCGGTTTCAATAGTTCTTTTAAGAATGAATTTTGAAGGATTATTTTTCATTTTTACTTTAGATTTTTCAATAAGCACCTGGATATTTTCTACTCCTGCATGCTTACCAAAAAGGGATGATTTAAAAGGATTGCTTATTTTTTTTCCATTTTTATCCGTTGCAAAATAGACCATTCCTTTTCTCATTTTTCCATGCAGTTCTCCAGTAACCTCTTCACAGGAAATATTAAATTGAGAGAGTAAAGCGTTATATGCACCTATACTTTGAATGCTGTAGGTTTGAGGTATATGTCGTAGTATCGAGGATAATTGTGTTTTGATATTCCCCTTAGTATAATCTATAGGTTTAAAAATAGAGTTTTGATTTAAATTTCTATTCTCACCAGCAACTTTTAAGTTGTATTGTCTTTCCAGTTTTCTGCAGGCTTCCATTGATCTGGAATGATCATATCGGTCTGATATTTTCTTTCCGTCGATCTGGACACAGGTGGTGACGATATGAATGTGAGTTCTATCAATATCCGTATGTTTAAAGACAACATAGGGTTGGTTGCCATAACCCATTTCCTGCATATATTGCTGAGCCATTTCCCGATAATCTTTGTCATTAACCTTATCTTCAGGATCAGGATTAAGTGAGATATGTATTACCGGTTTTTCAGTTTTGTTATTGGCAATCAAGTAGGGTTCAAAGTAGTGATGAAAAAATTTAACCGAATAAGGTCGATCCCACAAATCAGGAATCTTATTAGTGAATAAAACCGTTCCTTTTTCGTTGTCCACCTTCTGTTGATTGTAGGTAAGAGCACCCCATAGGTTTTCACCTTTTCCAATTTTAGCGATCATTTTTCAGAATTTTTTTGAATATGGTTTTGTTCAAATTCTTTGGTGAGTTCTATAATCTGCTTACCAATTAAAGCTAGTTCTCTGGTATGATTTTCCAGTTTAAAGAGATAGAAAGACGCTTTTTTCTCCGTGAAGTTTCGGTATAAAATTTTTACAATCTGATTATAATTGTTTCCAATCGACTGGAATTGGTAGAAGAATTTGGTCAATTGGGTATGATAATCTATTGTTGAAATATCAACTTTTACAATTTTTAATTCTTTCTGAAATAAAATTGTTGTAATAAATTTCGCTTTTTTACTCATTCCGGAAGCCTCATATAAATTTAAAAACTTTATATTTTCCTCATCCGTAAGTCTAAATACATGCCTGTTTTTACTTGGATTAAGCTTGGGCTTACGCCCGCCTTTGCTTTTTTTATTTACGTCCATCGCATTTAATTTAATATTAGTAAAATCACGACTTTGGAGTGGTTTTTAAAGCCCCAGCCAGGGCAAGTTGTTTTGAGGCACGAAAAAAGTTATGAGGCACTCAAAACATAACTTGCTCCTTTCGGGTGAAAGGAAATTTCAGTAATAAAGTAGATGTAATACTGATCGCATTCATAAAGTTCAATTTCCCAAGACCTCCTTAGTCTTCTGAAACAAAGTAAACCACAATCATTTGTAGGGACAATATTAGAAAGAAAGTCAAAGACAGTCACTTAAAGCCAAAAACGACCATTAAGAATATTTCGAAGAAGAAATCGTATTCATTTGTATCAGATTGAGGGCGGGATTTCCTGACTGCAGATCTGATAGAAATCCTGAATAGTGGAAATCCAGCATGCCAGCCTTCCGGAATTCCAGCCGTCAAGATAGTCTCTGTGAAAGATAGTCTTCAGGAAAGCAATTTTTCAGGATTGCAGGATGACTGGCATTCAGCCAGAGCTGATTGAAGTCAATACAGCTTTAGGGAATTCCGTCCAGTAGCACTGAAAGCAGTATAGGGAACCTGATATATGTATTGCCCAGTGGCTGTCAATCAGTCTTTCTTCCCAATTATTTATAACCAAAATCAAGCAAAATGAAAACAAAGAACCAACCCACAATTATTGCATTTTCCACCCAAAAAGGAGGGGTAGGAAAAAGTACATTTACCACACTTATGGCAAGTCTCCTTCATTACCGGATGGGGTATCAGGTGGCTGTATTTGATTGTGACTTTCCGCAGTACAGTTTACTCCAGATGAGAGAGCGGGATTTAAAAATGGTGATGCAGAATGAGATTTTAAAAAAGATGGCTCATAAACAGTTTACGACGATCAATAAAAAAGCGTATCCCGTTTTCCAGAGTAAAACCGATCAGGTTTTAGAAGAAATGGAAGCTTATATTAACAACTCAGAGATTTTACCCGATGTCATCTTTTTAGATTTACCCGGCACCGTTAATACGGCAGGTATTCTGAGAACCTTGACGAATGTCCATTACATTTTTTTTCCTATTACTGCGGACCGTGTCGTATTGGAGAGTACCCTAAGTTTCACTGATGTATTGACGAATGTGTTGATGAAAGAAAATCAAACAGGGATTAAAAGTATTCACTTGTTTTGGAATCAGGTCGATAGAAGAGAAAAAACGATGCTGTACAAAAATTACAGTAAGGTGATTACAGATTTAGGACTGCAGCTTATGGAGACAACGATTGCAGACAGTAAAAGATTTCGGAAAGAAGGAGAGTCGACAGCAAAAATGGTTTTCAGATCAACATTACTGCCTGCAGATCCAAAGCTGTTGGCTCAATGCAGGCTGGATAAGCTCATAGATGAATTTTTAAGAATTGTAAAACTATAAATTATGGAACAGGACAATAACAATGATGATAAGGGGATTGATGAACAATATCTGATGTCCATTATGGCAGGAAGTTCCAAAAAAGAAGTTCCTGTTAAAAATGCAGATTCCCAAAAGCAGAGAGCTGTAACAAAAAATAAGTTGAATACTAAGAAATCCTCAGATATAAGCTATATGGAGCAGTTTCTTACGCATCATACCATGATTAAGCGGGGTGATAAAAGTATATATATCCGTCCTGAATATCACGAGCGCCTCTCACGCATTATTCAAATCATTGCCGATGACCAGATTTCTCTGTATGCTTATCTGGATAATATACTGGCGTATCATTTTGAAATGTTTGAAAAGGAAATCACCGATGATTTTAATAATAAATACCGTCCCATCTTTTAGTATCATTTTATGGAAAAAATAATCATAATAGGTTTATTAATCACTATCATTCTAATTCTTCTAGACAGAAGATTTCCAGTCAATGTCTGTGTTAAAGATGATAGCAATACTAAGAAAAGCTCTCCATCGATAATGGGAGATACTAAGCAAGGAAAAAGTCAAGGTTTGCCAGTTGAAGCCACTGAAAGCCACCTTGAATTTACTTCATTAGCAGAAGATAATTTTGAATCAGAAACCAGGAACGGGAAATCTGAATATGTAACCAAGAATAGAAATCTTGATGATATTGATGGAGAGCAAGAGGAGGAAGATTGGAAGTATCAGGACTCCAATGTGGAAAGCGGGTTTGCTACAGGGGTTACCTTTCAGGAATTGAGTACTGCGGGTCAGCTGTTACAGATGGAAATGCTGGAACCTGACTTAGAACAGCAAGCAGTTGCTACAATTCAAAAAATTCACGGGACCGAGCTTTTTGATCTTTTGGAGAATTCGTTGGGGGAGGCTTCGAAGCGTATTTCAAATTTGTTAAGTCAGAGCATTTCGAATGATGTTGCAGGTATATCTTCCAGTTACAAAGGTGGTGTTGAAGGTTTCGATATTGGGGAGTTTGTTTAAGCAAATTCCCCTTTTGTTATTAAGAAGTTTCAACTAAGATCTGTTATCAAACAATTCATGCAGTTTTTTCTGCAGAACCTTTTTGTCGGGAAGCTGCGTTTTGTATTCAGAAACCATTGTCGGAGAAAGACTTCTACTCAGCGCATATTCTACTACTTCGCTGTCTTTGTCTTTGCAAAGCAGTACGCCGATGCTTGGATTTTCGTTCTGACGTTTAACATCCCTGTCCAGCGCTTCCAGATAAAAGTTAAGCTGACCCAGATGTTCGGGTTTGAATTTATCTGCTTTCAGTTCGAAAGCGACAAGGCATTGCAGCCCCCTGTGGAAGAATAAAAGATCGATATAAAAATCAGAATTACCGACCTGTACTTTGTACTCTTCGCTGATAAAGAGAAAATCCCGTCCTAACTCCAGGATAAAATTTTTCATCTGCTCAATTAAACCTTTTTGGAGATCATTTTCATTGAATGTTTCAGGCAGATTTAAAAAGTCAAATACATAGCTGTCTTTAAATGTATTGACTATATCAGCGTTAGTTTCTCTCAACACTGTTGAGAGTTTTGAATTTCCGATCATCGTTCTTTCAAAAAGGCTGCTGGATATCTGTCTCTCTAACTCCCTGAAGCTATAATTTTCCTGTTTGGTCAACTTGATATAAAATTCCCTTTCCTCGATTGATTTACATCTGGAGAATATGGACAGATTATGAGACCAGCTGATTTCTCTCAACAGTGTTGAGATTTTTGGAAATCCCTTGTAAGTCTCATAAAACTGCTTCATTCTCCAAAGATTCTTATCCGAAAAACCTTTTAGTTCAGGTTCATGAGTCTGGATAAACTGAGAAAGTTCTTTAACCACAGATTGTCCCCATTCACTCAGCTCAACCTTTTTGCTGATATACTCACCAATATTCCAGTATAGATCGATGAGTTCCTCATTGACTTTTCTTATCGCATTGTTACGAGACTGTTTGATGAGCTCAATAATATCTGTGAACTTTTATCCATGATTTCTCTTTTTTGAAATTCCTTACAAATTTACAATTAATTATACAGGAATTCTGACTGGCGCACGGTTCTTTAACAGCCAAAAGAGTCCATCCACTGCCATTCCTGTTACTGAGTACCTAGACTAGGACATCTTTGTCATCAAGCCCGTAAAGTGCGGGTTTCATAATCAAAAAATCTATTCATTATGAAAAAACAAAGAAAAAAATTGCTGTATGCTGTTTTAACATTGGTAACAATTAATTCGGTATTCGGCCAAGGCAATGGTTCAGCTGGAATCAATGAGGCTACACAGATGGTCACCTCTTATTTTGAGCCGGCTACCCAATTAATTTACGCCATAGGTGCAGTAGTAGGATTGATTGGAGGAGTCAAGGTTTACAACAAGTTCAGCAGTGGTGATCCTGACACCAGTAAAACCGCTGCAAGCTGGTTTGGGGCATGTATCTTCCTCATAGTTGCAGCGACAATTCTTCGCTCATTCTTCCTTTAAAATATTGACTATGAATACCTATCATATCAATAAAGGAATAGGAAGGACGGTAGAGTTCAAGGGACTTAAAGCACAATATCTCTTTATCTTCAGTGGAGGACTCTTAGGAATACTGATCTGTGTCATGGTTATGTATATGGCAGGCGTCAATACCTATCTGTGTTTAATTCTCGGAGGAGTCAGCAGTGGACTTCTTTCCTGGCAGACTTTCGCACTGAATGGAAAATATGGTGAGCACGGTCTGATGAAAATGAGTGCTCAAAAAAAGCATCCAAAATACATCATCAGTCGAAAGAGTATCTATCGGTATTTGAGAAACAATCGTAAAAGAACAGAGGTATGAGAAATTCTTCCAAAGCAGCAACCTTGGAAAGTAAATTCCCATTGCTTGCGATTGAAAATGACTGTATCATTTCAAAGGATGCTGATGTTACGGTTTGCTTTAAGGTTAGACTTCCTGAACTTTTTACTGTCGCTTCCGCTGAATATGAAGCCATGCATTCCGCTTGGTTCAAAGCCATTAAAACACTCCCGGATTTCACCATCGTTCACAAACAGGATTGGTTTATCAAAGAAAATTATACTCCTGATTTGTCACAAGAAGACCAGAGTTTTCTTTCCAAATCATTTGAAAGACATTTCAATGAAAGACCCTTTTTAAATCATTACTGCTATCTGTTCATTACTAAAACCAGTAAAGAAAGGATGCGGATGCAGAGTAACTTTTCATCTCTATGTAAAGGAAAGCTCATTCCCAAGGAGATCAAAGACAAAGAAGTCATCAGTCGTTTTTTGGAAGCTGTCGATCAGCTGGAAAGGATTATGAATGACAGTGGTTATATCCATCTGGAAAGAATGACTGAGGATGAAATCTTAGGAACTTCCGAAAAATCGGGATTACTGGAACAGTATCTGACCTTATCCCGTGAAACCCATCCGCCATTACAAGACATTAAGCTTGGATCTGAAGAAATGAGAATCGGCAACAACCGTATCAGTATGCATACGTTGTCGGATACGGAGGATTTGCCGGGTACTGTTTCATCACATAGCCGTTATGAGAAGTTGAGCACCGATCGTAGTGACTGCCTTTTATCATTTGCTTCTCCCGTGGGACTTCTGCTCAGTTGCAATCACATTTATAATCAATATCTATTCATTGACAACAGTGACGAGAATCTGAGTAAGTTTGAAAAATCTGCAAGGAATATGCATTCACTGGCAAGGTATAGCAGAGGGAACCAAATCAATAAGGAGTGGATTGAAAAATACCTAAATGAAGCACATTCTTTCGGGTTACAATCTATCCGCGCTCATTTTAATGTAATGTCATGGTCTGACAATCCTACTGAGCTCAAGCAGTTAAAGAATGATACGGGAAGTGCTTTGGCTTTAATGGAATGTAAGCCTCGTCATAATACAACTGATACAGCTACTTTGTACTGGTCTGGAATTCCGGGTAATGAAGGCGATTTTCCAAGTGAAGAGAGCTTCTATACATTTATTGAACCTGCTCTATGTTTTTTCACTGAAGAAACCAACTATCAGGATTCACCTTCACCTTTTGGGATCAAAATGGCTGACCGCCTAACGGGAAAGCCTATTCATCTGGATATTTCAGATCTTCCGATGAAACAAGGGATTATCACCAATAGAAATAAGTTTATCCTTGGTCCATCAGGAAGTGGAAAATCGTTCTTCACCAATCATATGGTGCGACAGTATTATGAGCAGGGCGCGCATGTGCTGTTGGTTGATACCGGAAATTCCTATCAGGGATTATGTGAACTCATTAAAGGTAAAACCAAAGGAGAGGATGGTGTGTATTTCACCTATACAGAAGACAATCCTATTGCCTTCAATCCATTCTATACCGATGATGGTGTGTTTGACATTGAAAAAAGGGAGAGTATCAAAACCTTGATTCTGACACTATGGAAAAGAGATGATGAACCACCGACCCGATCAGAGGAAGTGGCCCTGTCCAATGCAGTCAGCGGATATATCGAAAGGATTAAAATCAATGACCAGCATCCTTCTTTCAATGGATTCTATGAGTATGTCAAAGATGACTATCAGAAAGTATTGGAGCAAAAGAAAGTCAGGGAAAAAGACTTTGATATTGCCAACTTTCTCAATGTGCTGGAACCTTATTACAGAGGAGGGGAGTGTGACTATCTGCTCAATTCAGAGAAGCAGCTGGACTTGTTATCAAAGCGGTTCATTGTTTTCGAAATCGATGCTATTAAAGATCATAAAATTCTGTTCCCTATTGTGACCATTATCATAATGGAAGTCTTCATCAATAAGATGCGAAGACTCAAAGGAATCAGAAAACTAATCCTCATCGAAGAAGCCTGGAAAGCCATTGCCAAAGAGGGGATGGCTGAGTATATCAAGTATTTGTTCAAAACGGTAAGAAAATTTTTCGGAGAAGCCATAGTAGTAACTCAGGAAGTCGATGATATCATTCAGTCACCGATTGTGAAAGAAAGTATCATTAATAATTCGGATTGTAAGATCCTTCTCGATCAGCGAAAGTATATGAACAAATTTGATGACATTCAGGCAATGCTGGGATTAACGGATAAAGAAAAAGCTCAGGTACTTTCTATTAATATGAATAACGATCCACGAAGGCTTTACAAGGAAGTTTGGATTGGACTAGGCGGAACGCACTCTGCGGTCTATGCTACGGAGGTTTCTACCGAAGAATATCTGGCTTATACCACTGAAGAAACGGAAAAAATGGAAGTTATGAATCTTGCATCAGAACTTGACGGCAATGTCGAACATGCCATCAAGCGGATTTCTCTCAAGAGAATCAAATCGAACACAAAAGACAATTAAATCATTTAAATCTTAAAACAATGAAAAATTTAATCATCAAAACCATGATGGTAGCATTCTTCGCTACCTTCATCCATGCAAAAGCACAATTTGTAGTGACAGATCCAGCAAACCTGGCGTCCGGAATTTTAAACTCGGCCAATGAAATCGTGCAGACTTCATCAACGGTCTCCAATGTTGTTAAGAACTTTAATGAAGTTAAGAAAGTTTATGAGCAAGGAAAGGAATATTATGACCAGCTGAAAGCCATTAATAATCTGGTAAAAGATGCCAGAAAGGTTCAGCAGACTGTTCTTTTGGTGGGAGATGTTTCGGAGATGTATGTGAACAATTTCAGTAAAATGCTGAATGACCCCAACTTTAATGCTCAGGAATTAGCTTCAATTGCCAACGGCTATTCTGCGCTTCTCACAGAAAGTACGGAGTTATTGAAAGAACTGAAAGAGATCATTACTTCTAACGGCCTTTCTCTGAATGATAAAGAAAGGATGGATGTTGTTGACCGAGTGTATAAAGAGGTCAAAGCGTATCATAATCTAGTAAGATACTACACCAATAAGAATATTTCGGTAAGTTATCTGAGAGCAAAAAAACAGAACAATACCCAAAGGGTATTAGATCTTTACGGAACCTCCAATCAAAAATATTGGTAAGATGGAACCAAGCAACTTACACGAAGTCCTGCGTTCCGTTTACGAAGAAATGATGCCGATGTGCGCTGATATGGCTGCAGTCGCAAAAGGAGTTGCCGGCTTAGGCGCATTGTTTTATGTAGCCCTAAAAGTCTGGCAGTCGCTGAGCCGAGCAGAACCTATTGATTTGTTTCCGATGCTGAGACCTTTTGCCCTTGGCATCTGCATTATGTTTTTTTCGACATTGGTGTTAGGAAGTCTGAATGGTGTGATGAGTCCCATTGTTCGGGGAAGTCATTCAATGCTGGAAAATCAGGTCTTAGATATGAACGAGCTACAACAGAAAAAGAATCTTTTGGAACGGGAAGCGATGCTAAGGAATCCAGAGATGGCTTATCTTATTTCAAACGAAGAATTTGATAAAAAGCTTGAAGAACTGGGATGGTCACCATCTGATTTGGTCACGATGTCCGGAATGTATATTGAACGAGAAATGTTTGCCATCAAGAAAGATATCAGAGATGGTTTCCGGGAGTTTCTTGAAATATTGTTTCAATCGGCAGCCTTAGTTATTGATACCATCAGAACCTTCTTCCTGATAGTCCTTTCATTCTTGGGACCAATAGCATTTGCTATTTCCGTCTGGGATGGATTTCAGACCACATTAAGTCAATGGCTTACAAGATATATCAGTGTTTACCTATGGCTGCCTGTTGCTGATATTTTCAGTGCCATTCTTGCCAAGATACAAACCTTAATCTTAGAACGGGATATTGAAATGTTGGCAGATCCCACCTTTATTCCTGATACCTCCAATACCGTTTATATCATCTATATGGTAATTGGCATCATAGGCTATTTTACCGTACCAACGGTTACAGGCTGGGTGATTCATGCAGGAGGTGCAGGGAATTTCATGCGTAACGTGAACCAGACGGCTACGAAGTCGGGTAATGTTGCAGGAGCGGCAGTAGGTTCAGCAACAGGAAATATTTCGGGAAGATTATTAAAATAAAAAAATGTAGTGGTATGGAATTTAAAACTTTAAGAAATATTGAGAGCAGCTTTAAACAGATCCGCTTGTTTACGTTTGTTTTTGCGGTGCTGTGCTTTGGAGTCGTAGGGATCGTGGTATTTAAATCATACCAATTTGCTGAAGAACAACGTCAGAAAATATATGTCTTGGATAATGGCAAATCTTTAATGGTGGCTTTATCACAAGATATGTCGATCAACAGGCCTGTGGAAGCAAGAGAACATGTGAGACGCTTCCACGAATTGTTCTTCACTATTGCACCTGATAAGAATGCTATTGAAAGCAATGTAAAAAGGGCGTTTAATTTGGCTGATCAATCCGCATTCAATTACTATAAAGACCTTCAGGAAAAAGGCTACTATAACAGAATCATTTCAGGTAATATTCAACAGAGGATTGAGGTAGACAGTGTTGTTGCCAACTTTGACAGTTACCCTTATGACGTAAGGACGTACGCAAGACAGTTTATAATCAGATCCAGCAATCTTACCATCAGAAATTTAGTCACCAACTGTTCACTGGTTAATTCTGTACGGTCTGACAGCAATCCTCAGGGATTTACCATTGAAAAATTCAACGTGTTTGAAAATAGAGATGTCGAAACTGTTGAACGCTAAAAGAAAAGTAATGAAAAAACTAAGAGATACAATCGAAAATTATGTTGTAAAGGTTGAAAGCCGATGGAAAGTTCTTCCAGTAGAGCGTCAAAGATTCCTGACCAAGGTTTTCTTTGGCAGTTATGTTTTGCTGACAATTATTGTCATTATCAGTGTTTTCATTTCTACTAATCAAAGAAGTAATACCATGTCTATCAATCATATTGATGGTATTTATAAGAAATCTATCGAGAAAGATTCTGGACAGAATGATGCAGTAGAACCACTCATTAAAAAATAGAATATGAAAGACTCAGAGAAAATTAAAGTGACCGAAAATGATCTCTCACAAAATTTCAACGGAGTGAGTACTCCTCCCAAGGCGCAGTGGGAAAGATTGAAGAAGCCTATCATCTATTTTTTGATGGCTGCCGTATGTGCGTCATGCTTTTACCTCATTTTTAAACCAAAAGCCAACAATGCCAATATTGAAGAGAGTGGTTTTAATGCCGCCATTCCTCAGGCAAAGGACGGTCAGTTACAATCAGATAAGCAAAAGGCCTATGAACAGCAGCTGTTGGAGCAAAAGAACGAAGAGAAAAGAAATGCTGTAACCACCTTATCAGACTACTGGAATGATCAAAACAGTTTAAATTCTAACGGTAATCTATCAAGTCCAACTGGTGGTATTCGCGGGCTTCAACAATCGGATCAGAATGCTCTGAACAGCTATCGCAATTCCCAACAAACCTTGAGTTCATTTTATGGTCGGGATAATCAGGAAGTCAATAATTTAAGGAAAGAAATTTCAAGATTGAAGAATGAAGCGATGCAAAATAATGCTGTTCCTGCTGGATTAGGAATAAATGATCAGCTAGAACTCATGGAAAAATCATATCAGATGGCAGCTAAGTACCTTCCAACGAATTCAAAACAGGAAGAGCCGGCACCAAAAGAAGAGGTGGAAATACCAATTGAAAAGAAGATTAAATTGACTTCAGCAAAACCAGCACATCCCACTATTGTTTCTTCATTGTACAGAGAGCCATCAGATAGTGCCTTTATTGCAGGTTTGAATCGGAATAGATTTTATGACAGTCAAAATGATTCAGAGAAATTAGTTCAAGCAAAAAACGCAATAAGAGGTGTGGTCTATGAAACTAAGACTTTGGTAAACGAAAGTACAGTATCCATAAGGATTTCAGAAGCGATGCAACTCGGACGAACCGAAATCCCAGCAGGGAGTTTGCTAATTGCGGTAAGTAAATTTCAGGGCGCGCGGCTTCAGTTAAAAATATCCTCCATTCAATATAAGGCTAATGTCTATCCTGTAGAAATCAATGTTCATGACAATGACGGGCAACCGGGTCTGTATGTTCCTTATTCAGCGGAGCAGAATGCGGTAAGCGATATTGTAGCTAATATGAGCCAGACTTCCGGTACCAATATTATGATGACCCAATCAGCAGGACAGCAGATTGCCGCTGATCTGAGCAGGGGAGTCGTACAGGGGTTGTCGGGCTATTTTCAAAAAAGAGTCAGACAATTGAAAGTAACTGTAAAAGCGGGCCATCAGGTATTACTCTTACCCAAAAATAACTAATCAAAAAATTAAAAAATGAATACACAAAAGAGCCATTATATTCTCATTATGCTATTACTTCTGTTGGCAAGCAAGATATTTGGTCAGGATTCTAGAACAACCTATGCTTCCTTGGAACACGCAAGATTGGAACCTTTCAAAATGCATGTCACCTATCATAAAACAAGCCACGTGATTTTTCCATCACCCATACGATATGTTGATCTGGGGAGTGAACTGTTAGTTGCCAATAAGGCAGAGCCTATCGGAAATGTTCTCCGGATTAAATCGGCTGTAAGAGATTTTGAAGAGGAAACCAATTTTTCGGTCATTACTGAAGATGGAAAATTTTACAGTTTTGATGTGTCTTACAGTTCTTATCCGGAAATACTCAGCTGTGATTTAGTAAAACTTCAAAGGGGTATTGAACGGCAATATGCTACTGATGTATTATTTGAGGATCTCAAAGGAAGCTCAACTACTCTGACAGAGCTTATTATGGAAAATCTCTATAAGAAAAGCAACAGAACTACTAAACATATTGTTTCAAAAAGTTACGGAATTGAGTTTTCAGTCAGGGCACTCCACATTAATGAAAGCAAATTTTATTTCACATTGCAAATTGAGAATCAAAGTAATGTGGCGTATAGTATTGAAGGGGTCAACTTTAAAATTGTTGATAAAAAGAACTTAAAACGAGCGGTAGTTCAGGATAGGATACTACAAAAGGTTCGTACCTATTTCCCGCAAATGATAGCAGCTGATCATTCAAACATAAAAGGGGTTTTCCTGCTGGATCAGTTTACTCTTTTAAAAGACCAGGTGTTGGAAATTGAAATTCTGGAGAAGAACGGGGGAAGACATCAGAAAATACAGCTTGAAAATTCAGATTTGATTCGTGCAAGATTGATAAACAGTTTAACCATAAACGAAATAATATGACCAGAATATTTTTAGCAGTCATCTTAACGATTGCATTGAAAACCAAAACATTAGCTCAACAAATGATTCCTGGACAAGCAGGTGTTGAATTTTCTTATTCAGTATTTCCAAAATTTCCTGAAAAACAAAATTATACGCTAAGTGCAGGGTTTGTTTCTTACCTAAGGAATGGTAATTACTTTTTTGGATTGGCAGAATATAGCAGAAAGTATTATGAATACAACAACTGTAATATTCCGATAGATAATTTCTTACTAGGCGGTGGTTACAGTTTTTATATCTGGGGAGACTTCATGCGCATAGTCAATCTAAATTTTGGAATCGGAGGTCTTGCAGGTTACGAACACATTAATAGGGGCAATGAATTGCTATATGACGGTTCAGTGTTAACATCAACAAACAACTTGATTTATGGAGCAAATGGTAAGCTATCCATTGAAAGTTATCTTATGGATCACTTGGTCTTTCTGGTCAATGGACAACTGCGGTTTTTGAAAAATAGTCAAATGGCTCAGTTTTACTCTCTGCTGGGTGTTGGAATAAGATATAATTTTTAAAATATTTAAAATGAAAAATATAATTAATAATAAGACAGGAATGCTATTTAAATTTTTCATCATGGTAGTTATGGTTGAATTGCTTTTGCAATCATGTCATAAAGATGATTTGGAAATTCAACAGAATTTTCCTTTCGAGCTAGAGGTAATGCCTGTTCCGAAATACATTGCTAAAGGTGAAACTGTAGAAATCAGATGCCGTATTATTCCAAATGGAAATTATACAGGAACTACTTATTTAATACGATATTTTCAGTCCGAAGGACAGGGAAGTCTTCGGTTATTTAACGATCCGTCCTTTGTTCCCAATGATTTCTATACCATAAGTGAAAAGGAATTCAGGTTATACTATACCTCTAAATCTATAGTGTCCCAAAGTTTTGATATTTGGATCTCAGATAATATGGATAATAAACAAACGTTCAGTTTCCAATTTAATCCTCAAAGTTCAGAAACTCTATAAAAAAGCTATCATTTAAAATTTCAGGCTATTTCATCAGAAATAGCCTTTTCTTTTTGTAATCTGGGTTATAATGAACCTCACTAATTTAACTGTAACCTTTTTGAGAAAATGTAAGCATCTGTATTTTCTCAATAGGGTTACTCCTTACGATATGCGAAAAGATGTTTCCGATCAAAGGAAGGAATTGTCTTTTCGCCGAATTGAAATAAGCGACAACTCATGATTGTCGCTTAGTGTAGGTAGTAATAATTTTTGATTTAAAAATGCCCTTCATCTGCAAATGACATATAATCTGTTGAAGTCAAAATACAATGATCTAATAATTTAATATTTAAAAATTCTGATGCGCTTTTTATACCTTGAGTCATTTTTAAATCTTCTGCTGAAGGATTTAAATTTCCAGATGGGTGATTATGTGCTATGATTATGGCAGTTGCGTTGCACAAAAGGGCTGCTTGCATAATAATTCTTACATCAACTATTGTTGAAGAAATACCTGATTCAGATATTTTCTTTATCCCTAAAACTTTATTTGCCTGATTTAAATACAAAGCAAAAAATGATTCCCTATAGTCTATTTCATCAATATCAAAGTATTGGCGAAATACATCAACGGCATCACGTGAACAGCTAATTAATTTCTCTGAATTACCTTTTCGTGAATAACTTAATTTTATTTCATTAACAATATTAAAATCCATGTGATTGCTCTTATACGGCAGAGACTTGAATTTCCCGTACTTATTATATTTTTGATTTGTTCTCATCTTTTATCCGTCCTTTCCCTGAAAACCTTTCAGGTTTCGTTTAATATTTTTCAAAAGAAAAACCAGAAAAAAGAAAGCAGATATGAAGTGTTGACAATGAAAAAAGCCAAAAGGAAACGGAATAATTGGAGGGTCCCTTCAGGGAGGAAACCGTTTATGCCGTAGTCTTTTGGCTGCATAACCGATGGCTGGCAACAATACCTTAGCTGCCTTTTTGCCGGTTATTTTTGGAAATGTTAGAGCTTTCAATAAAAATCCAGTAGGATTAATGAATATAGAGTTTTATTATAAAAAAAGGTATTGCAATATAAGATCTAAGGGTGGAGTTATTCGGACATGATTACCCAATAAAATTACTAAGTATAAATGATTAACTATGTAGTTTTTTCAGGACAATCAAATTGTACTGATTTTCCAATATAAATGAGAGGAACTTATCAAAATATGCGACGGTGTCTCATATTTCTGGTATGCATTAAAAGATATTTACCTGTTATGTTGGACGATTTAAAACTGAAAGGCTTAACCTTGTTATATACTTGTTTTATTTAGCTGAGGTTATCCAGTTCAAGTATTAATCGATCTGCTTCGATAAGCTGTTTTAATTCTTTCTCATCGAGAAAGTATGTCCTGTATTTGCTTGTGAACAATTTTTCATTTTCAGACATAACAGAATATTTTACCACTGTTTTATCTTTTTCAGTACATAGAATGATGCCAATAGTTGGATTGTCGTCATCGCCTTTTTTAAGATCATTATACATTCTCTTACATACATATCCATCTGTCCAATAGCTTCGTGGGTTAATTTATGTGTTTTTAAATCGACAGGTATGAAACATTTAAGATAGTAATTATAAAAGACAAGATCTATAAAGAAGTCAGAGGTATCGGTACAATGTGCTGTTGCCTTGCAACAAATGCAAAACCTTTCCCTAACTCCATCAGGAATTGTTGAAGGTGAGAGATGAGTGCTGATTCTATTTGAGTTTCTGTCTGTGCGGTATCATTTGGTAATCCTAGAAATTCAAATATGTAAGGATCTTTTATGAAAGATGAAACTTCTTTCTTATCATTATTGTCGGGAAATTTTAATAACCTGCCCAGATACTGGCTATCAATATTTCGTTGCAATGTTGTGGTATTTCAGTTTCCTTCAATGGAATAATTACGTACTGAATTCTGTGATCAGGGTTGCCAATTCTGCTTATAATCCTGTAATGAGTCCAACTCAATTCGGTACGCACTGCGTTCCAAATTGGGAAGAAGTTAAAGAATGCCCTCATATTGATAAGTTTTCCTATTTACCAGTACATCTTTAACAATATGGTATTAGTAGTTTTGTAAAGACTTGATTTGAATCTGCAATAATTTTAGCAATTGAATGATAAAGTCCTTGCTTTGGCTCCAGGTGCTGTTCTTTAGTTTCAAATGTATAAAAATTGGATGTTTTTGATAAAAAAAACTGCAGTCAATTAAACGCAACGTACTGCCATAAAATACATTTTGATGACACGTGGAAACTTTTAAGTATATGAAGATAAGTCACTTACTGCCAAACATATGCTTTTTCTTTCATAACGATACCTTCTCTAAATTATGTATTCAATTTTATATTCCAAAACAAAAATGTGAATATGGAAAAATTAGAAATAAGTACAATGACAACTGAAGATACAATCGAGCTTCTTAAAACTGATGGTGTGTACGTTACTGTGGAGGAAGCGAAAAAGATTTTAGTATTTTTATATTTACTTGCCGGTCTTGTAACTAGTGAAAAATTCAATTTTGAAATAATACTAGTGGATTAACTTCTTTAATAAATCTTGTTTTTACTATTAATTTGATTACAAACCTTGTAAATACTTTTCGATATCTTTAGGTGAAAATTTTTAAACTAATTATTATGAGTAATGTTGCTATATATATTCGTGTGTCAACTGATGAGCAGGCAGATAGAGGTTACTCTCAACGTGATCAGGAAGAACGCTTAAAAAGGTATTGTGAAACTAATAATCTTAAAATTGATAATCTTATTTTTGAAGATCATTCAGCAAAAAATTTTAATCGCCCAGGATGGAATGAGCTTTTAATTTATCTAAGAAAAAAAAAATCTAAGATTGATAAAGTTTTATTTACTAAATGGGACCGCTTTAGCAGGAATGCAGGTGATGCATATCAAATGATAAGTATCCTTAAAAAACTGGGAGTAGAAGTCCAGGCTATAGAACAGCCATTGGATCTTTTCATACCAGAAAATAAAATGATGTTAGCAATTTATCTTGCTGCACCAGAAGTAGAGAATGACAGAAGAGCACTGAATACATTTTATGGTATGCGAAGAGCTAAAAAGGAAGGAAGATGGATGGCTAGTGCTCCTTTCGGATATATTAATAAAATTACTGAGGATGGCAAATATAAGTTTATTGAGCCTAAAGAACCTGAAGCTTCAATAATACGTTATCTATTCAATGAAATAGCAAAAGGAATTGAGGCTCCTGAAACTATACGACGACAGCTTTCAGAAAAGGGAGTGAAAATTTTGAGTAGTCAAGCTTTTCATGTTGCGATAAGAAATCCAGTGTATTGTGGTAAAATATTTATAAAGAAATACCGGGATGAAGAAGCTCACTATGTAAAATCTTTGCATGCTCCTCTTATAAGTGAGACACTATTTAATAAAGTTCAGCTTATTTTAGAAGGCAATAAAAGAAAAACCCGAAAGTATATAAAATTTAGTTCTGCTGATGTTTTTCCATTGAGAGGTTTTTTGATTTGTCCAAAGTGTGGTAAAAATTTAACTGCCAGCGGTTCAAAGGGAAGCCAGAAAGTATATTATTACTATCATTGTAAATCATCCTGTGGATTTAGGCAAAGTGCTGAACTTACCAATAATCTATTTGTTGAGGAATTAAAGAAATATGAGTTTCTTCCTTCAGTTCAAAAAATCTTACAAAATATTATACTTACAGCCTATAAAAAGTATAATAACAAAGCTGGCGATAGAAGAAAAAGAATAATTTCTGAAATAGAAACTTATAATGCTAAGATAGCTCTTGCTCGAGAAAAATTATTAGCGGGAAAGATTGAAGATGACGATTATATGATTATTAAAGCACAGTCAAAACAAAAAATTGAAATTCTTGAAAATGAACTTCATTCTTGTTTAGCTGCGACTCGTAATCCCGAAAAAGTTGATGATCGCTTAAACAAGGCTCTATCAGTTATATCTAACTTATCACTATTATACCAATCAAGTAGTGTAGAAGCAAAAAGAAAAATAATTAGTTCGATATATCCAGAAAATCTTGAATTTACAGGAATTGAATATCGAACTAACAGAGTAAATTCTGTATTAAGAAGTATATCTCTCGTAACCAGTGGATTAGGTGGTATAAATAATAAAAAAAATGATAAGAAAACAACTTATTCCTGTCTGGTAGCTCCACCAGGAATCGAACCTGGATCTAAAGTTTAGGAAACTTCTATTCTATCCGTTGAACTATGGAGCCTTTGAGAACGATAAAAATACTAATTAAATTAAAAAAAACAAAAGACTTTGACATTCCGAAGTCTTTTATTTTTTATGTTATTTCCGCTTGTATCTTCAAAAATTTTATTTTAGAATTCATTGCATAAAAGAATCCGCTCTTTAGGAGCGGATCCAGTAGATAAATACATCTCATTTTTTTAATTAGACAACAATAAAAAGCACAGCCGACAATGCTGTGCTTAAATTTTTATTTCAAATTTAATTGCAATTTCAAAGCTGAAAAAAGCAAAAAATGATTTCATTTCAGTTGTATTACATAGTAAATGTAGCACTATTTTTAATACAAAACATGAATTTAATGTTAAAATTCACAACTTATCCACAATTTGTTGTTGATAAGATTGTAAATTATTGTTTTTCAATATATTGCAAAATGTAATTATTCAGTGTTTCCTTCTCTTTTTCACTGCCTTTATCATCCATATGTCCGTGGTTGATATCGGTGGGCTGAATGGTGATATGGTATTTTTTCTGTTCTTCAGGGGATGGAAGCACGCCTTCATCAGCAGGATAATCATTGGAACGGAGGGTATATATCCTTGGAAGTGATGTGCGGGGAAGATACATCCTTCGGTTATCCATAGTGATGACTTTATAAACAAGCTCAGGATGTTTACCTGCAAATAAAGCAGTCATATCTCCGCCGTTGGAATGGCCAATCAGCGTAAGGTGTTTATAATCAAGTTCCGGTCTGGTCTTTTTAAGCTCATTCAAAACAAATAGGATATTGTCGGAACCTCTTTCCCAGAAGGGCATTCTTACGGTCTGGATTTTTCCTTCTGTAGGGATAAGTTCATCCGTGGGAAGCTCATGCTGGATACTCACCGTAAAATATCCTTTTGAGGCTAATTTTTGGGTTAAATATGAATAAATGAGATAATCTCCGCCTTTATTGGCACCGTAACCATGACTGAAAATAACGACCTGCTGTTTGGGCAGTGCCTGATCTGTTTTCGGACTGTAGAAGGCAACCGGAATCTTCCGGTTTCTGTTTTTATCAAAGAATGTCAGAGTATCCAACCTGGTTTCATAATTATGATCTGGATTAAAATTGGTTCTGGAAGAACAGTTATATAATGACAGAATAAGGAAGGGAACACCTATTATTTTATATTTCATATGGTTTATTCAATTATGGTAAATTAATGAATATTTTACAAAATAAAGGAAAGGTATTTCTTTTCAGGAAAAATAATTATATTTGGACTATTAATATCTCTTTATAAATATCACCATTTATTCAGGTATATTTCTAAGTGCCTGAAACCCTAAGGTTCATTTTTCTGAACCCTAATCTATTATTATTTAAAATCAAAGAATGACATAAGGACATGAGCTGTTCCTCATCTTTATTGCATTCTACTCATCAACAAAAGAGATCATTATGAAAACAGATAAAATAGCCGTGATAGGCGGCACCGGAAAATCAGGACATTATCTTGTCCATGAGCTTCTGAAAAAAGAATATCCCATCAAGCTTTTACTTCGTACTCCCGGAAATTTAACTATAGAAAGTCCTTTAATTGAAATTGTACGGGGAGACGCAAGAGATTTTGAGTCTGTAAACCGTCTTATTGCGGGTTGCAGTGCAGTTATCAGCAAGATAGGGCAGCCTGCCGGAGAGGACCCCATATTTACTGATGCAACAAAAAACATCATACAATCTATGAATCTTCATGGAATTAAACGGTATATTACCATTACCGGCCTGAATGTAGATACCCCTTTTGATCATAAAAGCAGCAAAGTAAAGGCAGCCACAGACTGGATGTACCTGAATTATCCCAAAACAACAAAGGATAAACAGGATGAGTATGATCTTCTGGTGAAGAGCCATCTGGATTGGACCTTAGTAAGACTTCCACTGATCATTCCGACTTCCGAACGGTTTAAAAAGGAAACGAACCTTACAGATTGCCCGGGAGAGAAAATCAGTGCGGCAGACCTGTCTGAATTTTTGGTTTCCCAAATCGATGACAGGACTTATATTAAACAGAGTACCTTTCTTTATAATGTATAAGTAAAGGTATGATGATAAAAAGACAGAGAGCCAAGCGGCTCTCTGTTTTATTTTTATTTAATTTTCAAGCTTTTCCTTGATATATTTTGCGGTATGAGACTTTTTGTCCTTGGCAAGATCTTCGGGTGTGCCGGCAAAAACAACTTCACCACCGTATTTTCCAGCTTCAGGACCGATGTCTATAATGTAATCTGCACATTTGATAATATCCGGCTGATGCTCAATAACGATCACAGAATGACCGAGATCGATCAGTGCCTGCAGAGATTTCAGCAGTTTTTTGATGTCGTGGAAATGAAGTCCTGTAGAAGGTTCATCGAAGATAAACAGCGTTTTGTCTGTTGTTACACCTTTAACAAGGAATGAGGCCAGCTTCACACGCTGGGCTTCACCTCCGGAAAGGGTAGAAGAGCTTTGTCCAAGCTGCAGATAGCCTAATCCGACTTCCTGAAGAGGTGTAAGTTTGGTAACGATCTTTTCTTCGTTATTATCTTTAAAGAATTCTAAAGCTTCATCTACCGTCATATGAAGGATATCGGAAATGCTTTTTTCATCGAATTTCACTTCCAGGATCTCGTTTTTGAAACGGGTACCTTTACATACCTCACATTCAAGCTCAATATCTGCCATGAACTGCATGGAAACATTGATCACTCCTTCACCTTTACATTCATCACATCTTCCGCCGTCGACGTTGAAAGAGAAATGCTTCGGCTTATAACCCATCATTTTGGAGACTTTCTGTTTGGCAAAAAGATCCCTGATATCGTCATAGGCTTTCAGATAGGTAACAGGATTGGAACGTGAAGATTTTCCGATCGGGTTCTGATCGATCAGCTCAATATTTTTAATCAGTTTCTTAGGAAATTCTACAGAGTCATAATCTCCTTTTTTGCCGCCCATTCCAAGCTGGATCTGAATATCATTGGTTAAAATTTCCTTCATGAGTGTAGATTTTCCACTTCCGGAAACCCCTGAGATCACCGTAAGGCTTTCCAGAGGAACGTCTACATCTATGTTTTTCAGATTATTTTGTCTTGCTCCTTTGATATGGATCCATTCCTTTGCTTTTCTGCGCTTTTTAGGAACTTCAATTTCCAGTCTTCCGGTTAAATATTTTGAGGTAAGGGTATCTGCATTTTTAAGATCATTATAATCTCCGGCAAATACAAGGTCACCACCAAGATAACCTGCTTCCGGACCGATATCGATGATGTAATCCGCGGCTTTCATCACATCTTCATCATGTTCAACCACAATCACGGTATTTCCAAGGTCGCGGAGATTCTTTAAAACGCCGATCAGGTTTTCCGTATCTCTTGAATGTAGTCCGATAGAAGGTTCATCCAGAATATAAATGGATCCTACCAACGAACTTCCAAGGCTGGTAGCAAGATTAATCCTTTGGCTTTCACCGCCGGAAAGGGTATTGGAGGTTCTGTTTAAGGTTAAATAACCTAAACCTACTTTTAATAAAAATTCAATACGGGTTTTGATCTCGTATAATAATCTTTTGGCAACATCCTGATCGTGTTCAGAAAGTTTCAGTCCGTCTATTAAAGGATAAAGCTCATCCAGCGGAAGCTCGATCATAGACTGGATATTGTGCCCGTCTACTTTTACCCAGCTGGTTTCTTCACGGAGTCTCAAACCTTCACAGGTAGGGCACAGTGTTTTCCCCCTGTATCTGGACAGCATAACGCGGTATTGGATCTTATACAGGTTTTCTTCAAGCATTTTGAAGAAATTATTAATAGAAGGGAAACTGCTTTTTCCGTCTCCTTTCCATAAGAAGTTTTTCTGTTCCTTAGTCAGCTGGTGATAAGGCTTGTGGATTGGAAAGTCACCGGCTTTTTTGATGAACGCTTTTTTCCACTCGCTCATGCTTTCTCCTCTCCAGGCAACTACCGCATCCTCATAAACGGATAAAGTTTTATTCGGAACTACAAGATCTTCATCTATCCCGATCACTTTTCCGTATCCTTCACATGCCGGACATGCTCCGTATGGATTGTTAAAGCTGAAAAAATGAACGTTCGGTTCCAGGAACTCCATGCCGTCAAGCTCAAATTTATTGGAGAATTCTTTTACTTTTCCGGAATCGGTATTTTTCAGGGCACAATAGCCATGTCCTTCGTAAAATGCCATCTGGATAGAGTCCGCCAGCCTCTGAAGGAAACTTTCATCTTCTTCATAAGAAAAACGGTCGATCACAAGATTGATTACCATTCCTTTTTCCGGTGTAAATCCAAAGCTTTCCAGATCTTCGATACCGGCTACATTACCGTTGATCTCAAGCCTTGTGAAACCGGCTAATTTTAAAACATTCAACGTTTCTTTGAAATTGGCGGCATCATATTCCAAGGGAGCCGTGAGTAGAAATGAGGTTTCTTTTTTGGACGCTTTGATGAAATCTATTACATCCGAAACGGAATCTTTCTTTACTTCCTCACCCGATACCGGCGAAAATGTTTTCCCGATCCTTGCGAAAAGAAGCTTCATATAATCATAGATTTCCGTAGAAGTCCCAACTGTAGAACGGGGGTTGGAAGAAATCACTTTCTGCTGTATGGCAATAGAAGGGGCAAGTCCTTTGATATCGTCCACTTTTGGTTTTTCCAGCTTACCTAAAAACTGGCGGGCATATGAACTTAAGCTCTCTACATACCTTCTCTGTCCTTCGGCATAAATGGTATCGAATGCCAGGGAAGATTTTCCGCTTCCGGAAACACCCGTGATCACGATCAGTTTATTTTTCGGGATGAGAACGTCTATATGTTTCAGATTGTTAAGATGTGCGTTCTTAACGAAGATCTGTTTTTTTATATCTATTTCTGTTGTTTTAACCATGTTTTATCCTTGCAAAAAGGTTGTTTGCTTCTTAAAAAAGAAAGACCCACAAAATTACGGAAATTTTAGTGAAAACGGATGCTAAATATTTTGAGAATCAGAATACTTGGTATTTAAGAAAAGTATACGGGAAAATGAAATTAATTTGTTAGAAAATCAGAATAATATTAATTAGATAAGTAATTGCCATTCATATGGTTAAATAAATGCTAAATTATCATGATATTTTGAGACAATATATGATTTTCGTTATGTTTTTTGATTTTACTATTGTTTTGTATTTTAAAATTAGTTAAAATTGTATTCATAAATATGTAATTTAGAAATGAGAAAGTTATTCAGAGATCTTGTTACACATTTAATGAGAAAAAGATAAAATTATTCCCATCAAAAGATGCAGTATATCCGTACTGCATCTTTTTTTATGACAAGTATCATTTGCCTGTCTTCAGGAACTCCCTTACTTTTGAGCCCATTATTAAAAAAACTGATTAAGAACAAAACGGGAACCATTATGATCAAGAAGATTGGAAGTATTTTTTTATTGGGATCAATACTTTGTATGCATGCGCAGGAAAAAACAACGGATATTGAAATTATTGAATTTCAGGGAAAATTTATTTCAACACCTTATAAAAGCGCCAATCAGAATATTACCGTTATTACGAAGGAAGATATTTCCAATTCTCCTGCCAAAAGTATTGATGAAGTTCTTCAGCAGGTTCCGGGAATGGATATCAGAAGGAGAGGAGCGAATGGGGTACAGAGTGATATCGGTTTCAGGGGAAGTTCTTTTGAACAGGTTCTGCTGTTGCTGAATGGTATCAGAATGAATGATTCCCAGACCGGCCACAATTCCATGAATGTTCCTGTAGATATGGATGATGTGGAGAGAATAGAAATCATCAAAGGGCCTGCAGCCAGAAGATTCGGGCAGAATGCTTATGCTGGCGTTATTAATATTATTACAAAAACAAACCCAGGAAAACGGGTGAAAATTAGTGCTGATGCCGGAGACTATGAAACGTACGGATTCGGCTTCAATGCACAGCTGGGAAATGAAAAGTTTTCTAGCTCGCTTCAGGCTAATTCTGCCACATCACAAGGATATATGTACAATACGGATTATGAGATCCGTAATGTTTTCTATCAAAGCAGGCTGAACATTAAAAACGGAGATCTTAAGTTGCAGGCCGGTTTTTCTGAAAAGAAATTCGGGGCCAATGGTTTTTATGCTTCAAAAGATGCTACGGAGCAGTATGAGGAAACGCAGGCATCTATTGTCAGCCTTGCTCATCAGCAGAAGTTTGGGAACCTGAGAGTAAACTCAAACGTATACTGGAGAAGGGGCCAGGATATGTATCTGTATGACAGAAATAAGCTGGATGGTTACAGAAATATGCATATTGGAAATAACGTAGGAGGAGAAGTGAATTCCAGTTATCAGTGGGGATTGGGAACGACCGGTGTGGGTGTTGAACTGAGAAAAGAGTTTCTGGCCAGTAATAATTTAGGGGAGCGAAACCGTTTTGTATCACAGGTTTTCTTTGAGCATCATTTTTCTTTACTGGATAAAAAGCTGAACATCAGTCCCGGAATTTCATGGGCGAATTATTCCAAAGAAGGGAATTTCTTCTATCCCGGCCTGGATGTGGGATATAATTTCAATCAGAATAATAAAATCTATGGAAATATTGCCAGAGTCCATAGGGTTCCTACGTTTACGGATCTTTATTATGTAAGTAAAACTGAACAGGGAAATCCTGATCTTCTTCCTGAAAATGCTCTTTCATCTGAAATAGGATATCAATACCAGAGCAGCAGAATTTTAGCAAAAGTGAGCGGATTTATGAGAAATTCCAATAATTCTATCGACTGGGTGAAAACAGATGTTGCCGATAAGGTATGGAATGCCCGGAATGTCGGAAAAATTGATACCAAAGGGGTTGAAGTAGAATTGAGCCACAGGGTTTTTGACTGGCTGAAATATACGGCAGGATATACGTATCTGGACAGTAAGGTAAAAGAATCCAACGGATTGGTTTCCAGATATATTTTGGACAATCTCAAACATCAGGTGGTAGCCAAACTGGAAACCAGATTCCTGAAATATTTTACCAATGAACTGGTTTACCGTTACAACGAAAGGCTGAACCTGGGGACTTATAATCTCCTTGATGAAAAGCTGAGTTATTCTAATAAAGATTTTTCGGTTTATGTGCTTATTAATAATTTAACAAATACGAAATATACGGAAGCATTCGGAGTTGAAATGCCCCAAAGATGGTTTCATTTAGGCTTCTCATATACGATCAATATTAAATAAATGTTAATTCGTGATTAATAAAAATTAATATTAACAAATTGTTAAATCGATTACTTTTGCAAAAATTTTTTATGAAACTTTTTTTCAGTTTGAGTGTACTTTTAAGTATGACCTTTTTAAAAGCCCAGGAACATATTTCCAGCTTCAATGCAGTGACTCTGACCTACAAGTTTCATCCCAAATTTTTCCTCTATGCAGAAGGTCAGCTCAGAGGAAATGAAGATTATACTTACCCGGATTATTACGAGATCAAAGGGGGAGTAGGCTATAATCTAACCAAAAACCACAAACCATTTATAGGTCTTGGAAGATATGTGAATTATAAAGATCACAGCTTGAGCAGAGAGGAATTCAGAGTCTGGCTGCAGGACGTGATCGATCTTAAAAAAGGAATCGTTAAGTTTGAAAACCGTTTTCGTGTAGAAAAAAGCTGGTTTTATGAACCTGTGACGGACAAATCTTCTCAAAGAATGCGTTACAGATACCGTCTGAACGTAAGTGTTCCTCTTAATGCAAAAACGGTAAAAAAAGGCACTGTTTTCGCGAACGCCTATGACGAAATTTTCCTGGTAAGCCCGATGAAGCCTACTTTCGCAAGAAACAGGGTATATGGAGGATTCGGCTATCAGATTGATGATGTTTTCGGGATCCTGACAGGATATTTATGGCAACGTGAATTTGAAGCAAAGGGGAATAGAAACCTTCACTTTATTTACCTGGCGTTGAACATCAATATCGATGGTACGAACCATCCTACAAAAACATATGATTTCCCAGGAGCGGATTAATATTTCTCTATCAGATAACGGTATGCTTTCAGGTATTTGTTAAACCTTTTGATATCTTTAGGGGTCAGTTCCCTGTTTACTCTTCTGAGGTCCATATTGTCACGGAGATCATTAAGCTTTACTGCGACAGCAAGAGGGGATCTTTCTGTTCTTTTAACGAACTCATCGTAATCTTCTTCGGGATCGAATTTAGTCAGGCAGCTGATAGCAAAAATAATATACTCTGGAAAGCCTTCGGCTCTTAAATAATCCAGGCTGAATTCTTCCGGATGGTCTTCCACCACATCATGCAGAACGCCTACGATTTTTTCGTCTATTGTTTTGCCGTATTCCATCACGCGCATTACGTGGGCAATGTAGGGAGCATGGTATTTGTCGGTTTGTCCTTTGTGTGCTTTATCAGCTATTTTTATGGCTCGGTTGAGCATTTCTTCTTTTGTCATTTCAAATTGAAAATAGAATACAAAAATAAAAAATGCCTTAAAAAATAAGACATTTTTATTGAGATTATTTTACGTATTGTTAAATAATGGTTTCATCCTCCACAGAGGCGCCCGGGGCATTGGTTTTTACAGATTCTATGCCGTTTTCCATTCCATTTTCAGATTCGTACATCTGGCTGGTTCCTATGATCTGCCCGTTTCCTGCTTTTAAATTGAAATAGCAGCGGTCGTCCTTTGCCGTATTTCTTTCAAATTTCGAATCATCCTGAGAATTGGTGCGTACTGATTCTATACCGTTTTCACAGGAGGATTTGGAGCCGTATCCCTGGCTGGTTAAGATCACCTGTCCGTTTCCGGCTTTAAGATTGAATTTGAAGTCATTGTCTGTCCTTTTCGAGATAACAAATTTTCCCATAGTAATAAATTTTTTTTGTTTTTTGATTATTTAGAAGGCTGGGCCTTTTTTGTGTCTTCTGACTTTTTTTCAGGAGTGTCGGGATTCAGTATCCTGTATTTTGAATAATCCTTTTTTTCAGTTTGCTTTAAAGCTATATATTCTGCCGTATCTTTAGGCTTTACCGTAAGTATTTTATAGAGCTCTTTCTTATCCGTATCGGTTTTTGCCTTTGTATCTTCTATGTGCTTGAAATTGAGAGCTTTTGTGGTATCTTTTTTCAGCATAGGTCGTTTTTGATCTTCTTTCTGAGCAGATAAAGCAACAGGAATCAGGAATAAAGAAAATAATAAGATTTTCATAAGGTTTTTGAATTTTAAATAAAAGTATAAAAAAATATGGAAATATAAAATACTTAAAAACAATGAAAATGTTGCTGCGTCAAAATACAAATTTACCGGGATTCTATTGCTCCATGTAATGATTTAAAGGATCAATAAACAGAGAAATAAAATGAAAAGCATTTGGGTATCTAAAAAAAATCTTTATTTTTGGACCTAACAAAAAAACGAATAAACTATGAAATGGTATTTAAAAGTACTGAAACAGTACGCTGATTTTACAGGGAGAGCTAGAAGAACAGAATATTGGATGTTCGTATTATTTAATATGATTTTTGCAATTGCAGCAGCAGTATTAGATAATCTTTTAGGCCTGAAATTCACTCCGGAAATTCCTTACGGATTTATTTATTTAATTTACGGTTTAGCTACTTTCATTCCTGGATTAGCAGTAATGGTAAGAAGACTGCATGACGTTGATAAAAGCGGATGGTGGTTTTTAATATCTTTCATCCCAATCATTGGAACGATTTGGATAATTGTACTTCTGGCAACAGATGGAACTCCGGGAACCAACCAATATGGTGTAAATCCTAAAGAGAATTTCAACGAGATCAATGAAATCGGACAAAAGCAGATATAATTTCAAAAGAATTACTGCTCATTAATAAACAAACGCTCCAGATTCTGGAGCGTTTGTTATTATATTTAAAAATAATATTAGTAGTTTCCTTTACCAATATAGTGTGCTGCAATCTTTTCAGTTAAAGCCACTACATTCGGATGGTTGGTATATTTTGTGAACCTTCTTAACCCTGAAAGCATCATTCTCTGCTCATCACCTTCAGCGAAAGAAATTATTCCTTCTTTAGCGGCTACGATGATTTTTTCAACGGCTTTGTAAAGGTTAAGCTGTGCCATTGCGGCTTCCACAGAATCAGGTGAGAAGTGTTTCTCAGCTCTTAATACGGCAGATTCCGCCATATAGATCTGGTTAAGGATCTCAGAAGCATTCAATAGTAAGTGCTGCTGTTTTTCAATATCCATCATATATTTCTGAAGAGCGGCTCCGGAAACCATTAAGAACACTTTCTTAAGGTTGGCGATAATTGCCTTCTCTTCACTCATGAACGCTGAATAATCAGGAACCTCAAACGAAGGAATACCCATTAATTCCTTACTGATCGCCATTGCAGGAGACAATAAATCAAGCTCTCCTTTCATTGCTCTCTTGATCAACATTCCTACGGATAGTAATCTGTTGATTTCGTTGGTTCCTTCATAGATTCTTGAAATTCTTGAATCTCTCCATGCTGCTTCCATTGGAGTGTCTTCAGAGAATCCCATCCCTCCGTATACCTGAATTCCCTCATCAGCAGTGTGCTGAGCAAGATCAGATACGAAAACTTTAAGGATAGAACATTCTACAGCAAATTCTTCAACTCCTTTAAGCTCTGCAGCCTGGTGATCCATTCCACCTGCTACCAGCTCATCAATTTTATCCTGAATATCTTTAGCGGACCTGTAAGATCCTGCTTCACTTACGAAAACACCTGTAGCCATTTCAGCAATTTTCTTTCTGATAGCTCCGAAAGTGGAAATAGAAACTCCAAACTGCTTTCTTTCGTTAGAGTACTGGATAGAGTGGTTTAAGATTCTTCTCTGAGCATCAAGACACGCTGCGGCCAATTTGATACGGCCAACGTTCAATGCATTTAAAGCGATTTTAAAACCGTTATTTCTTTCTCCTAAAAGATTTTCTACCGGAATTTTCATATCGTTGAAGAAAACCTGGCGGGTAGAAGAAGCACGGATTCCTAATTTATGTTCTTCCTCTCCGAAAGTAATGCTTCCCGGGTTTTCAAGTTCAGAACGGTTGATCACGAAACCTGTGATGTTTTTATCATCATCGATTTTAGCAAATAATGTAAATGTATCTGCAAATCCTGCATTGGAGATCCACATTTTCTGTCCGTTGATGATATAATGTTTTCCGTCTTCGGAAAGTTTTGCTCTTGTTTTTCCGGAATTGGCATCAGAACCAGCATCCGGCTCCGTAAGACAATAAGCTCCGAATTTCGTACCTGTAGCCAGGTCCGGAAGGTATTTTTTCTTCTGCTCTTCAGTACCGTAAAGAACGATAGGAAGGGTACCGATTCCGGTGTGAGCTCCATATGCTGTAGCCAATGAACCTGTTACCCCAGAGATATAGTCGCAGGCAAGCATTGTTGTTACAAAGCCCATTCCTAAACCTCCATATTCTTCAGGAACCGATATTCCAAGCAATCCCATATCTCCAAGCTTACGCATTGTTTCTTCTGTGAAAGCATAATCTTTTTTCTCGAAACGCTCTTTCTGCGGAACCACTTCTCTGTCGATAAATTCTTTTGCAGAATCACGAAGCATTTTTTGCTCTTCGTTCAGTTCCTCAATACTGAAAATGTCATTTGCAGGAATTTCCTTGATCAGGAATTCTCCACCCTTTAATGTTGCCATATATTATTTTGTTTTTATAACGATTAGTAATGTTGTATTAACGTATTCATGTAAAATGTATTAATGATTAATTCTTTCATGAATACATTTTACGCAAATACATCAGTACATTTTTTAAAGAAGTTCAAAGATGGAAGCTGCTCCCTGTCCAGTACCTACGCACATGGAAACCATTCCGTACTTGTTGCCGCGTCTTCTCATTTCGTCAAGAAGCTGAACGGTTAATTTTGTACCGGTACATCCAAGCGGGTGACCAAGAGCGATTGCTCCTCCGTTTACATTTAAAATATCAGGATTTAAGCCCAGCTCTTTTTTGATAGCCACTGATTGTGATGCGAATGCTTCGTTTAACTCGATTAAGTCAATATCTTTTAATTCAAGACCTGCCTGTTTTAAAGCTTTTGGAATAGCATAAATTGGTCCCATACCCATGATTCTAGGCTCAAGACCTGCTGCAGCATAAGCCACTAATCTGGCTTCCGGCTCAAGTCCTAATTCTTTGACCATTTCTTCACTCATAACCATTACGAAAGCTGCTCCATCACTCATCTGAGACGAATTTCCGGCAGTTACGCTTCCTCCGTTCGCAAATACAGGTCTTAGTTTAGCCAATCCTTCTAATGAAGTATCTTTTCTTGGACCTTCATCCACAGAAAAATCAAACTTTTTAGACTGCATTTTCTGGTTTTCGTCCAGGAAGTTATATTCTACAGGAATTGAAACGATCTGATTGGCAAACTTTCCTTCCTGATTAGCTTTTAAAGCTTTCATATGAGATTCGAAGGCAAACTGATCCTGTTCTTCTCTTGTGATATTATATTGTTTAGCTACTTCTTCTGCAGTGTAACCCATTCCCCAATAATAATCAGGGTTTGTTTTGGCAATATCGGTTTCCGGAACCGGCTTGTAACCACCCATCGGAATATAAGACATGGATTCTGTACCTCCTGCAATGATGCAATCTGCCATCCCTGCCTGAATTTTTGCAGAAGCAATAGCAATGGCCTCACTTCCTGACGCACAATATCTGTTTACGGTAACTCCGGGAACTTTGTCTGTATTCAGACCCATCAAAGAAATTAAACGCGCTACGTTCAGCCCTTGTTCAGCTTCCGGCATTGCATTTCCCACGATAAGGTCATCAATTCTGTTTTTATCTAATTGAGGAAGCTCAGCCATTAATTTTTCAATAACTGTAGCTGCCATCACGTCGGGTCTTGTAAATCTTAAACTCCCTTTTGGTGCTTTTCCAACGGCAGTTCTGAAACCCTTTACTATATATGCTGTTTTCATATTTTTTGTTTAATTAATTTTTTTTGAGAGTTTTTGCCTCGTAGAGGTAAACTGTTCATAGCTTTATTTTACAATTTGCTCCGTAGGAGCGACCTGTTAATTTTCAATCCATTCAAATACATATTTTGGATCATATTCAATTTCAAATTTTTCCATAAAATCTAGATATTCTTCTCTGAATGTTTTCTTTTTATGATGATCTTCCTGATTTAAAATATACTTAACAACGGAATCTACATTGCTTTTGGAATAAGAAAAAGCTCCGTATCCCTCCTGCCAGCTGAATTTTCCATTTATCCATCCTTTATCATTAATGAATTTTGATGAACCTGCTTTAATATCTCTAACCAGATCTGAAATTGTAATTGTCGGGCTCATACTCACCAGAATATGAACATGGTCCGGCATTGCAAAAACCGCGAATAATTTTTGATTTCTATTAGCAACAATACCCGTAATAAATTTGTGTAATTCTTCTCTGTTTTCTTTTAAAATCAGGTTTTGTCTTCCTTTGACAGCGAAAACAATTTGAATATAAATTTGGGTGTATGTGTTTGCCATAAAAACTAACAGGTCGCCTCTATGAGGCTCAACAACTTTTTAAATTATTCATTGCTATTAACAGTTCGCTCCTACGGAGCTCCCTGTTAGTTTCTCAACGGTTTTCCGTTCTGTAACATGTACTGAATTCTCTCTAATGTTTTTCTTTCACCGCAAAGCTGTAAGAATGTTTCTCTTTCAAGATTCAATAAATATTGTTCGGTAACTACAGTAGGCTCGGAAAGATTTCCTCCTACCATTACGTTGGCTAATTTATCTGCAATCTTTTTGTCGTGCTCAGAAATATATTTTCCGGTAAGCATCTGGTCTGTTCCTACGTAGAACATTCCGAGGGCGTCTTTTCCTAAAACTTTTACTTTCTGTTCGATAGGTTGGGTGTAGCCCTGTTCTGCCAATAGTTTGGCAACTTTTTTAGCTTCGGCGATCTGTCTGTTTTTGCTTACGGAGACAATGTCTTTTCCTTTCTCAAGAATTCCCATGTCATAAGCTTCATAAGCCGAAGTAGCTACTTTACCCATTGCAATATTCATGAATGCTTCACGAAGTCTGTTGTTCTTCACATCATCTGCATGGAATTCTCTTGAAGTTCTCAAGGTAAGTTCTTTGGTACCACCACCGCCAGGGATTACACCGACTCCGGTTTCCACCAATCCGATATAGGTTTCTGCGGCTGCAACTACGCGGTCTGCATGCATGGTCATTTCGCAGCCTCCGCCAAGGGTCATTCCGTGAGGGGCAACGACTACAGGAATAGAGGAGTAGCGTACTCTCATCATAGATTTCTGGAAGTAAGCGATTGCCATATTCAGATCGTCCCAGTCCTGTTCGATAGCCATCATAAGGATCATGGCAAGGTTAGCCCCTACAGAGAAATTGGTTCCCTGGTTTCCAACTACCAATCCGTCATATTCTTTTTCTGCTAAATCGATAGCTCTGTTTAATCCGTCAAGAACTTCGCCTCCCAGGGAGTTCATTTTTGAGCGGATCTCAAAGTTGATGATCCCGTCGCCAAGATCTTCAATTGCCGATCCTGAATTGCTCCAAAGGGTTTTGTTCTTTCTAATGTTATCTAAAATAATGAAGGCGTCCTGACCTGGAATGGTATTGTATTGCCCTGAATTTTTATCAACGAAAATACTTTGTCCTTCATCATTTACTTTATAGAAAGACTCAACATTTTTTACCCAGTCTGAAACTTCGTAACCTGCATCTTTTGCTAGTTCAATACCTTTTTGAACTCCTACGGCATCCCAGATTTCAAAAGGCCCGTTTTCCCATCCGAAACCGGCTCTCATCGCATCGTCAATTTTATAGATTTCATCAGAGATTTCCGGAACTTTGTGGGAAACGTAAGCGAATAATGCTCCTAAAGATTTTCTGTATAATTCTCCGGCTTTATCTTTACCGCCGATTAGAACTTTAAATCTATCGATTGGCTTATCGATATTTTTAGTTAATTCTAAGGTTGGGAATGAAGATTTGCCCTGAAGTTCATATTCAAGAGTATCAAGGTTTAATCCGTGAATTTCAGATTTTCCTTCTGCATTTTTTACTTTTTTATAGAAGCCCTGTTCCGTTTTGGAACCCAGCCATTTATTATCCATCATTTTCTGGATATAAGGCGGAAGGGCAAAAACGTCATTAAAATCATTGGCTTCGGCACCGCTCTGGCGTACACCGTTGGCTACCATTACCAGGGTATCGAGACCTACCACATCAGCGGTTCTGAATGTTGCTGATTTCGGACGTCCGATAACAGGACCTGTAAGTTTGTCAACCTCAGAAACAGTTAAACCTAATTTCTGTACATTGTGAAGAAGATCCATCATTGAGAAAACCCCGATTCTGTTGGCAATGAAGGCTGGAGTGTCTTTGGCTAAAACTGTTGTTTTTCCTAAGAATTTAGCCCCAAAGTTCATATAGAAATCCACCACTTCCGGCAGAGTGTGCGGAGTAGGGATAATCTCTAAAAGAGGAAGATATCTTACCGGGTTGAAGAAATGTGTTCCGGCAAAATATTTTTTGAAATCATCGCTTCTTCCTTCAATTAGAAAATGAATAGGAATTCCTGATGTATTAGAAGAAATTAATGTTCCGGGTTTTCTGAACTGTTCAATTTTTTCGTAAACAGATTTCTTAATGTCAAGCTTCTCAACAACCACTTCAATAATCCAGTCTGTATTTTTGATCTTTTGGAGATCATCATCAAAGTTGCCTATGGTAATTCTATCCGCAAATTTCGGAGAGTAGAGAAGGGCAGGACTTGCTTTTTTCAGTTTTTCAAAGTTTTCAGAAGCTATTCTGTTTCTTACCGCTTTGTCATCTTTGGTCAAACCTTTTTTTTGTTCAGCTTCCGTCAGTTCAAAAGGAACGATATCCAAAAGAGACACTTCCACCCCGATATTGGCGAAATGTGCTGCGATACCGCTACCCATAATTCCTGAACCAAGAACCGTCACATGTTTGATTCTTCTTTTCATATGTAAATTTTTATTATTAATAAGGTCATATGCAACCATATGGTTTCATGATAATTATTTTCTGTTGTTTAATAATTCGTTGGCGATTTTCATGATTTCCGACATCACTTCCTTGAAGGTTTCAATCTTCTCGGGAGCAATCTTTTCCATCACTTTCTTGTTGAAATTCACGACGACTTCCTTGGACATATTCCTTGAATTCAGGCCTTTATCCGTAAGTTTGATAATCACTTCCCTTTTATCAGTGGTAGTCTTTTCCTTATAGATGTACCCGTTATCCTCCAAAAGTTTGATGATTCGGGTTAAGGAAGTTGGTTCAATAGCCATTTTAGGCCCTAAGTTAGTACTCCGCGTTCCTTCTTTGGGATCAATTTTAAGAAGGGTTAAAGCTTGTACAGCAGTAGAGTCATGCTCCTGGGCAAGCTCTGTGTACATTTTAGAAACAGCCAGCCAGGTCTGTTTTAAAACTAAATCTACGTTTTCTATTTTTTCTTTATTATCCATCATTTATCTACGAATGGTGTTACCCAAATGTAGTAAATATTATGCATGCATAGTATTTATTAACGTTAAATTTTGTTAATAACCTGATAATAAATGAATTAAATTGTATGATTAGCATAATACTATGCATGCATAGTATGTGAAATATTTAATGTAAACGCGGTATTAATGAATGTTTTTAACGAAATTGACTATTACTTCGAAAGATTCATATTGATATGTTATGTCATCGGCGATAATTTCCCAAAAACCGTTTTTATACTCAAAATTCAGGGCGGAAAGGTCTTTTTCGAAATTTTTCTGCAATAAAGAATACAGCATTTCCTTATGAACTTGTGGAGCCTGTATAGAAGGCGGAACAAAATTATCATTAACCTGAAACAATGAAACATTGGTGAGCTCTTCATGTTGCAGCAGCACATCCTCTACAATCCCCGAAAAAAGCTGATGATCCTTTACATACCAGATCTTGTCTGCAAACTCTTTAGCCAGCCTCCAGTCATGGGAAGAGAACAGGATGATTTTATGCTGCTCCTTAGCCAGTTTGCGAAGAGTCTTTAAGATAATAAGTTTGTTTTTTTCATCCAGATGCGTGGTTGGTTCATCCAGGATAATCACCGGTGAATTCTGGGTAATAGCCCGGCCAATGAATGCTTTCTGAAGATTTCCGTCCGAAAGATTTCTAAGAAGGGTGTGCTTATATTGGCTAAGGTCCAGCTCATTAATAATATGAGCTACTTCATCCCTGTCCTCTTTTCTAAGTTCAAAATAAAAAGGGTAGTAGATGTATTTTCCCAATGAAATAAGGTCTTCAACAGTATAATGCTGCGGAACATTTGATTTCGAGAAAACCACAGCAATATTTTCAGCGATCTCTTTAACGGAGAGGTTCCTGATATTTTTGTTATTGATAGAAATTTCACCATTTAAAAGGGGAGTCTGATGTAAAATAGACTTCATAAGTGTTGTTTTTCCTACCCCGTTATTTCCAATTAAAAGACATACATCACCCAGTTTCAAATCTGCGTAAGCATCCGAAATTAAAGTTTTGTCATAGCCTATATTGGCTTGCTTGATTTGTAGATGCATACCCTAGATGATGAAAAAAATAATTGTTAAAAATAAAATAAGAGGAAAAAGACTTAAAACAAGATACAAAATTTTATTTGTTTTGATCTTCCATATTGTGTACGCTCCGGAAATAAGAGAGCCCCAAAAAAAGCATGATAATGCTGCCATAAGATACCAACAGTGTCCTAGTGTATAGATCCAGTGAAGATACTGATCTATTCTAAACCTATCAGAAAACCTCATAAATATAAGACTTGTCCCAAACATAATTATGTTTGCAATAATCAGATATTTTTGTATTCCCTTAATATTTTTGAAATTCATTTAATAACAGATTTTGTTCTGTTTATAAGAACAAATATATAATTTAATAAGTTCCTCAAAATCTGCTTGATCTGTTAAATCTGCGAGCGTATATTTTTTTCTCTCGCAGATTTAACAGATCGAGCAGATCTTATGATTGACAACGTTTTATTGGATAAAATTCACAATTGACCATTGACTTATTGACATTAATTTTACACCTTATTCTGTTTCAAAAGCATCAGTAAAATCACCGGTATGCCAAATACAGAGCTTATCACATTCATAGGAATCTGTGTCTTTTCTGCGGCTATAGAGAACAGCAACATGATCAGCATTCCTAGAAACATATTCAGGATCCACTGCTGCCACAGTTTGGAAGGGTTGTAAATGAGCCTGCAGAAATGAGGAACAATAATCCCGATAAACAAAATGGGTCCCAGAAAAGCAGTAATGGAAGCCGAAAGCAAAGAAGACGCTGCAATAATCAGAACTTTCAGCTGATTAAGATTGACTCCTAAACTTTGTGCATAGGAAGTTCCCAACGAATTTCCGATCAGGGGTTTTATGGTTTTAAAACAAATAAAAATTCCTACAAAAACAAGAATGGATAATACATAAATCTGATTCCTTGTCACCATATTATTCGCTCCGAAAGACCATAAAATATAGTTTTTCAGGCTTTGATTTTCCGCATAAAACTGAAGCAGCGAAACCACGGCACCGGCAAATGCTGAAACCAGGAATCCAAATATAATCAGGTAAGACTTGTCCTGGAATTTATTCGACATGGAAAGCAAAACAAGCATCAAAACAAAGCTTCCTGCAATGGCTGAAAGACTGAGAAAACTGTTCTGTAAAAATTCAGGAATCAGGAAATCATGAGAAAAGAAAATATAGAATGCTACCGATAAGCTGGCTACAGAGGTGATTCCTAAAATATCAGGGCCTGCCAGAGGATTCTGAAAATATTCCTGCATCAGAAATCCGGAGGTAGGAATAGAAATTCCTGCCAGAAGCATTACCAGCACTCTGTTAATACGGATTTCAGCAATCTGGCTCTGAGGAGAGTCCTGAAAAAAATCCTGGAAATTTAAACTTAAAAATCCTGTGTTCAGATTGATGACTACAGTAAGAATAATAGCAGCCGCCAACAGTAAACACAGGATTTTGAATTTTTTCGACATGGTCAGAAAGAATCTGGATGTTTATTTTAAAAGGGCATCAACTTTAGAGTTCAATACTTCTTCTGTCATCATTCCAAGATATTCATCGGTTTTGTCACCTTTTCTCAAATAAGTAAAAGGAATTGATCCGCCGTCCCACTGCTTGAAGTTGTTACTGAAGAATGCAGCGTCCAGCTTCTGGCCATCTAACAGGATAATATCTTTCGCAAGATTATTTTTCTGTGCAAATGTTTTTACAGAGGTATTCCATTCGGATTTATCATCAAGATTAATGAATGTAAATTTCACCGGCTTATCTTTTAGTTCCTCCATTTTATTCTTAAAATGAGGGATTTCTCTCATACATGGGCCGCACCATGTAGCAAAGAAATTGGTAACGTACAAAGTGTCATTTTTCTGAGCCAAATATTTTCCAAGATTTTCCGGAGAAAGTTCCCTGGAAGTGTAGGCCTCCGTTGCAGATGCCGTATGGTCTGTAACGGAAACTGAGTCTGCCACAGTTGTACCGTCCGTTTTCTGGCCTTCTTTTTTGCAGCTGTAAAGAGCAGTGAAAACAAGCGCGGATAAAATTATCTTCTTCATAAATTATTTTTTGACTATTTTTGAATTGAAGTATGGAACAACAAATCTATAAAGGGAAACTGATACAGTTTCATCCGCTAAAAATAGCGAAAAAGGAACAACTGACCAAAAATACTTTTTCTCTGGAATTCGAGATCCCGGGGAGTTTGCAGGAGAATTTCAGGTTTGAGGCGGGGCAGTTTGTCAGCATAAAATTTATTGCTCATGGCCAGGAAGTTATTAATGATTATTCAATGACTTCGGCACCTTACGAGAAAAAAATTTCCCTTGGAATAAAGGTCAACTCACCTGAAGGTGCTACTTCAGAACTGTTTAAAAATTATCATGTTGGAGATGAGCTGATGGTGGGAGAACCTTCCGGAAGATTTACACTGGTTTCCAAACCGAGCGAATTCAGGACGATTGTTGCATTTGCAGCAGGAATAGGAATCACTCCGATTCTGAGCCATTTTAAGAATATTCTTCACACAGAACCTCGTACCAGACTTTTTTTGTTTTTTGGAAATAAAAGTTCCGAAGAGCTTATTTACAGAGAACAGCTTGATCATCTTGCCAGAATATATGACGACAGGCTTCAGATCTTCTATTTCTTTTCGCAGGAGCAAACGGCTGACCGTTTTTTCTTCGGGAGACTGGATGAAAAGAAACTGAACCTCATCATTAATCAGATCCTGCATCTTGATGATACCGATGAAGAATCTACGATCTGGGATGCGGTAGATGAAGTCCTGATATGCGGAAAAGGAGAGATGATCAGATCATTGGCTAATGCCTGCTATCACCACGGCATTCCGAAAAAGAACATTCATTTTGAGCTTTTTGAAGAATATAATGATGACATTTATCCTGTAGAAAAGGAGTTTCCACTGATTGAAAATATAGAGGTTGACTTTAAAATCCTTGGAAAAGAATATGAAACCCATCTTCCTGACAATAAAGAAAAGATTCTTCAGCAGCTTCTGATTCAGAATTTTCCGGTGCCTTACTCATGCAAATCCGGCATCTGCGGCAGCTGCGAATGTTATCTTGAAGAAGGTGAAGTGGAACTTCTTGAGAATGAATATCTCACGGAAAAGGAAGAGCGACAGGGGAAAATATTAGCTTGTATGTCCATTGTAAAAAGTAAGAAAATAAAGCTTAACTTTGATCTTAGTTGAGAATCGTCAGGAACATATTTAACTTGGGTTTTGTGTCGGCAGAAATAGGCATTCTGCTGATATGTCTTTGTAATGCATGGGTTTTCGGACTCACCAACGGACGTACCTATACCAAGATTTCTAAAATTCCGCCCCGGGAAATTGCCCTTGTTTTAGGAACTTCACCTAAAATGAGATCGGGACTGTCCAATCCTTATTTCACGAAGAGGATGGATGCGGCAGCACTTCTTTACCATCATGGTAAAATCAAAAAAATTATTGTAAGCGGAGAAAAGAGCAAAGGATACAATGAGCCTGCTGCCATGAAGAATTACCTGGTGAACCAGGAAGGTGTTCCCGAAGATATCATTATTGAAGATCCAAAAGGTTTTAATACCTATAAAAGTATTCTGCGCTGTAAAGATATCTACAAAAAGAAAGATGTGATTATTGTGTCGCAGGGCTTTCATAACCTCCGCGCCTTGTTTTTTGCAAGAAATAATAATATGAATGCCCTTGGATTCGATGCACAGGATGTTACAAAGCCCGAAAGCTACTACAGAAACCAGATCAGGGAAATACTCGCCAGAGTGATTGCTGTAGTCTATTTCATATTGGGAATTTCTCCGGATTAGAAAGGATATCCGAATGCGATATTCAATGTTGGCTTAAAAGGCTGGAAATTTTTAAACCTCCATCGGTCACCTTCAGGTTTGTTCGGATCGTAGATCTTATAGGCAAGATCAAGTCGCAAAGTAATGTAAGCGACATTCACCCTTAAACCAAACCCGCTGCCGATACCCATCTGTCCTAAGAATTTGTTGAATTTAAATTCATCTCCGTACCCGTCATTGTAGTTTTTAAGACTCCATGTATTCCCGATATCGGTAAATAAGGCACCTTCATACATTTCATTAAACGGGATTCTATATTCAATATTCGTAGTCAGCTTTACATTATCAGTCATATAAGTACGAACTCTTTCATCCAGTTGAGAATCTGCAGGTCCCAGTCCTCCAAAAGCTACCCAAGCTCTGATATCATTGGATCCTCCGTTGAAATAAGACTTGATGACGGGCATATTGGTCGAGTTTCCGAAAGGAATACCAACTCCGATGAACTGACGTAAAACCAAAGTCTGATTACCGTTGAACTTAAAATATTTTCTGGTGTCAATATCAAATTTTACGAACTGGGCATAAGGAATTCCGAAAATGGTTCTTTGTGGACTTGTTACAATACCTCCTTCGTCTCTTTTTTGATTGAAAATACTTAAAATATTACCCGCAAGCTCTACCTTACCATTAAAATAAAATGCATTGGGATAATCTTTTTTACCAATTTCATTGTAAACGAAATTATAGATCATTGAAGAAATAAGGACGTCTTGAGTTTGCCTGTCTTTATTGACAAGGGTTCCTTTGAAAGCGGTAAGGAGGTCCTGTCCCTGCTGGTCAAGCGTTCCCTGGTAGTTGACATCTTCAACAATCAGCCTTGAAACATTGTCGAGACTGAGTTCCCCGGAAAGGTATTTCTGACCGGTAACAGGATCATAGGTGAAATAGCTTGCCAGGATATCATCTTTTATGATTGCGTCATTACTGAAGTAGTCATAATAAGCGTCTTTATTTTTTGTAAGACTGATCTGTGTATTGAAAAGGGTCAGCCTGTGTGACACCTGATCATTAACATTGGCCTGGTAATTTAGCCCCGTGTTGAAGTTTACTCTTCCCAAACCGATATTATTCTGTACAGAAGCTCCTAAAAGGATAGAGGAGGTTGGGGTATATCTTTTAGGAAGAAGTTTATAATAATTGAACGGAAGCAGAAGTCTTGGGAAATTAAGGGAAGCCTGTGCCGAAATTTCATAGGCAAGCTCCCTTTTGCTAATATCCTTTGTACTTCTGATAGATCCGAATGTTCCTGAAATGCTTGTTGAAAGGTTTTCTGCCCCGCGGAAAACATTCCTTGTGGTAAGGTCTACTGAAGGGGATACTCCAAGATTCAGAATCTGAGAGTAGTTGATATCTGTTCCCAGTTTCAGCTCGTATTTCGGAAGTGGTTTCAATAGATACAAAACATCAACGATGCTGTCATTAGGTGAAGTCCCGCCACCTCTTCTCAAAGAATCTCTTGCTTTCAGAATACTGAAATTATTCATGGCAATGAAATTTCTTTTTGTAAGATCAAGGGCTTTCTGGTCATAGACTTTCTTGTGGTCTACAATCACGGCTCTCCATAAAGAGGACGTTTTGTAGCTGTCATCCATTTTATGGAATCTTATTCTTCTTAAACTATCTTTAACGGTATTTTTCGGAAAATCGCCGGCTTCGTTCACGATGGCAACATCAATATTTCCAAAGGTGGCCACTTTGTAAGGGTGGTCGGCTGAATCTTTATGGATTTCCAGCGTAAGAGGTACCTGTTTTCTGCTTTTCAGGGAATCTGCCACGAAATAGATCTCTTCGTTCGAACTATTAAATCTGTAATATCCGTTTTCTCTCATCAGATCGGTGATCCTTGTCACTTCTTTCTCAAGAACGGTCTGGTCCAGTCTCTGTCCGGACCGGATAAGGCTTTTATCGAGTTTCTGCCAGTAAAGACCTTTTACGGTAGGGTCTGTAATATTATAGTAATAATCTTTAATGTAGGTAGGATCATTGTGCCTGATGAAATAATTAACGGCTGCTTTTTTGGATGCCGTGTCAATGTCATGTTTGAAATCAACCTTGGCATCCCAGAAACCCCGGTAAACAAGTCTTTTTTTGATAGATTCTGCGCTTTTTTCACTTCTCGTCTGGTCCAGAATCACTGGTGGAGTTCCCCAGCTGTGCAGTAAACGGTCCATAAAAAGCGTTTTCCCTACACTGCTTTTCATATCATATTTAAGGAAAAGAGAGTCTCTTAATTTCTGATTTCTCATTTCGCTAGGGTACGTCATGTATTCATTGAGTAAGGTATCATATTTAGGATTGGCCATATTATAAAATCCTAAACTCAAAGGCATGAAAAGAAGCTGCTTTTTATTGGGTTTCTGCTGAACGTAATCTTTCAGTTCTTCATCGAAGGATTCTTTCTTATCTTCGAACTTAAAGTTATTTTTAGTAAGCAGATATTCACCCTCCGGAACTTTTTTAGTTGTACTGCAGGCATAAAGGAGACCAACAAATGTTGCAAATGAGATAATTTTATAATATTTTTGAGGAGAATTCTTATAATGCTTACAGCTCATACAATAAAAATTTTACAGTCTTTAGATAAAAAGAAGTTCAGACAAAAATACAATTTGTTTTTGGTTGAAGGTAATAAAATCATTTGTGAACTTTCTGAATCTAAATTTAAAGTTAAAGAAATATTTTCTACCGATCCGCAAAAATTGGACCGGACCGATTCAACCGTTATCCAGATCACTGAAAATGAGCTGAAAAAAATCAGTTTCCTTAAAACACCTAAAGATTCTGTAGCAGTTTGTTACCTTCCTGAAGAAGAAGAAAAAGGAGAGAGGAATATTCAGCTGGTTCTTGACGGAATCCAGGATCCCGGGAACCTTGGTACGATTATCCGTTTAGCCGATTGGTTTGGAATAGAACAGATCATCTGCAGTGAAGATACTGTAGACGTTTATAATCCTAAAGTGATTCAGGCCACAATGGGTTCTTTTACACGGGTAAATATCATTTATACAGACCTTGTAGAATATCTGTCAAAAACAGAGAACGTCAATATCGGAACGGATATGGAGGGAGAAAATATATATACTTTTGAAAAGCCCGGAAAACTTAATCTTATCCTTGGCAACGAAGGAAACGGAATGAGACCGGAAACAGAAAAGATGCTTCAGAAATGCATCACGATCCCAAGATTCGGGAAATCCCAGTCAACAGAAAGCCTGAATGTTTCTATGGCAGCAGGAATTATCCTGGGGCAGTTGTTCAGTAAGTAGACATCAGATATTAGATATCAGATTTCAGACTTTGAATATTGAGTGACAGATTGATTGATCACCAACTCATACTTCTGAAATCTGATATCTCATTAAGCTATATCAATTGTTCCAGGCTCGAAACACTTTTGTTTTTCTGGTATACTTCGAGTTTCTTTCTCACATATTTAAGGGCAATAGGAGCCAGGTATATCATGGCTGCACCCAGAAGTTTTTTCTTCCAGTTGGGGCTTTTCATATTCTTTTTGGCATAGTTGCCGACCAAAGCTGTGATTCCAAGCTTTATAAGGCTGTCCGTCACATTTCCGCCTAATGCAGTATTTGCAATTCCTACAGCCGTTTGTTTATTGATGAACATATCTTTTACCTCGGAGGTAAGCTGTCTGGCAATAACATCTTTTCGGAGAACTACTTTTTCGTCACCGTCATCATCCACTTTTTCCTGCAGATACTGATCGGTAAGACCGTTTGTGAATGCACTAAGGCTTTCTTTTGTATTTTTAAAAGTAAGAAGGTTTTCCAGGTCTTCAATTTCGCTCTTAAGCAGCTTTTTCTTTCTTCTTAATTCTTCGATGCTTTCGTAATTTCTGCCCATAGCTTAATGATTATGATTTAAAAATTTAATAACCTGATCTGCCACCCCGTTCACAATCTTATTTTTAAACGAAATGATAAATGCCATTACCACAACATAAAAACCTGCAACGATCAGGAATCCGTACGAGTAATTATCCAGTGCTTTGCCAATAAGAAAAGCGATTCCAAAATTGAAAAGGATAATAAAAAAAGCAAAAGCAACAAGCAGCACTACAAAGTAGGTGATGAGCCCTGCAGAAAGAGAGGATTTTTCGGTAGCTTCAATCTTCAGTAAATCTATTCTCTTTGATGCATATTCTTTAATAGTCTCTATCATTGTTTTTTTTTAAAGTTACAAAAAAAGGAACTTTCGCGCAAAAAGTTCCTTCCCATAATTTACTCAAAAAATAAACTATTTATTTTTTAAGATCATTCAGTTCCGTTTCTACATCCTTTACTACGTCTGCAGTTTTGGAAACTATCTGGTCTTTGTATTTGTCATATCCGTCTTTTACCGTATGAGCTACACTACTGGCCGTTTCTTTGAAAGTAGAAGAAATATTGCTGTATTGGTCTTTTACTTTTTCAGAAACTTCACCATACTTGTTTTTAGCCTGGTCTTTCAGGTCTCCTGCTTTATCCTTGATTTTTTTTCTGGTTTCTTTACCTTCTTCAGGGGCATAAAGCATTCCTAATATTACACCTGCTGCAGCACCTGCAAGAAGTCCTGCCAATATACCTGCTGTATTTTTTCCGTTTTTCGACATTTTAAGCTTTTTTAATAGTTAATAAATATTAGTTTTTACTTGTGTTAAAATCTACAATTTGTATACCAAAGGAGGCATTATGCCTATTAAAAATTGTTAAATCTTCTTGATATAGGATAAAATCAGGTCTATGGTTTGCTCTTTTGTGAGCGAAGTATTGTCAATAACGATAGCGTCTTCAGCCTGCTTTAAAGGGGCAATTTCCCTTTCACTATCAATCTTGTCGCGGTCTATGAGGTTTTGTTTAACCTGCTCTCTTTCTGCCTGGATTCCCATTCCTGCCAGTTCGAAATATCTTCTGTTGGTTCTTTCGTCGATACTGGCTGTCAGGAAAAATTTATAGTCCGCCTTTGGCAGAACTACTGTCCCTATGTCACGTCCGTCCATAATAATGCCGCCTTTTTCTGCCAGCGAGCGCTGGGACTGAAGAAGGAAATCCCTTACTTCTTTCTGTTTTGCCACAATACTTACATTGTCGGAAACTTCAGTAGTCCGGATTTGTTTGGAAATATCAATATGATTAAGATAAAGAATAAGCTCACTATCCTGGTTTCTGAACTCAAGCTCGATCTGGTCAAAAGAGGAGAATAGCTCTTGAAGGTTGATGGAACCGTCTTCATTCAGGCAGTTCTGCAGGGCAAACCATGTAATCCCTCTGTAAAGCGCGCCGGTATCCAGGTGTATGATTCCCAGTTTACTGGCAATGACCTTAGAGATTGAACTTTTTCCGGTAGACGAGTACCCATCGATAGCTATTACAGGTTTTTTCATACCGCAAATTTCAAGAATTTTTTTAAAAAATCAAGACAACACAGAAAAAATCTTTATTATTATGAAGATTCTGTCAGGATGGAATTATTCTCCTGCGTGGCTGCTAAGGTCCATGGAAACCCCTATCTGGTTCACATTGGAAGAGTTATGGTAACGGATGTGGGCATAATCTATACGGAATCTTCTCAGCTTAATTCCAAATCCTCCGGACAGCCCGGAAAAGTTTCTCTGATCTGCTACCGCAAGTTCGTTTCCTCTTTTGGCATTATAACCCAGTCTTATATTGAAGCTTTTTTCAGGGAAAAGTTCTGCTCCAATGGAAAAATGGTCTGCCAGCTTTCTTCCGAATCCTACTTCCTGGCCGTTTACATTATATTCCGAAGAAATGTCAAACTGTTGAAGGTCGTGAGCTGTAATGGTAACGGCAAGAGGGATAGCTTTCAGGATTCTGGTATATCCAAGATCTACCCTGAACGGAAGGTTTTCTCTGGTTCCGTTGAAGGATTTCAGCTGAAAACCAAAATTTCTCGCCACCAATGAAAGAACTTCTTTGTTCTTTTTATTATGATAGGTAACTCCCGCAGTTCCGGAGATCGCAGAAGAGGTATAGTTGTCAATCTTTGAAGTGATGAAATTAATGCCGCCGCCAATGGTCCAGTCTTCTTCAAACTGGTAGGCATAGCCTGCGCCAATGGCTACATCCGAAGCTTTGAATTCACCATTCTGTTCACCGCTTTCATCGGTTCTGGGAATGCTTCCGTAGCTCATATACCTGGCATTGATAGTTGCCATATGCCCGTTATCAAAATCTCTGGCATAGGCAACAGTTCCGTACTTGGAGTCTGCAAGGTACGCTGCGGCATTCACGGAAAGCTGTTTGTCTGAATCTCTATTTAAAAGGGCCGGGTTTGCAATAGCAAAGGAAACATCATGGTCTCTGACGGAAATTGCATCGCCACCTAGGGCAGCCTGTCTGGCAGATACAGGAATGTTTAAGAAAGGATAAACATTTGTTCCTGTTTGCGCATAAGAAACAATTCCTGACAGAAATAATGAAAAAATGACAATTTTCTTCAATTCAATTTATAATTAATGCAAAAATAATCCTTTTTCGTACTTATCAAAATATTTCTGACATTATTTCTGCGTAAATATTTTTCTTTATTCAATATTTTTAATGATTATATTTGCAAAATCAAATTCCGGAGAAAAACAGCCCGGGAAAATTTATTAAAAATTAAAGATGAAATATAAAAGAATCCTTCTGAAACTGAGTGGTGAGGCCTTAATGGGGAACAGACAATATGGTATAGACAATGAAAGACTGCAGGAATATGCAGCTGAGATCAAAAAAGTAGTGGAAAAAGGCTGTGAGGTAGCGATCGTTATTGGAGGAGGAAACATTTTCCGTGGAGTAGCAGGGGCTGCCAAAGGAATGGACCGGGTGCAGGGTGATTATATGGGAATGCTGGCAACGGTGATCAACGGAATGGCTCTTCAGGGAGCTCTTGAAGATGCAGGAATCAAAACAAGACTTCAGTCTGCCATCGAAATGGACAAAGTAGCTGAACCTTTCATCAAAAGAAGAGCTGTAAGACACCTTGAAAAGGGAAGAGTCGTAATCTTTGGGGCAGGAACAGGAAATCCTTACTTTACAACGGATACGGCAGCAACTCTTAGAGCGATCGAAATTGGTGCTGATGTGATCCTAAAAGGAACAAGAGTAGACGGAATTTACGACAGTGATCCTGAGAAAAATGCAGACGCTGTAAAATACAATTCACTTTCATTCGATGAAGTGTATGCTAAAAACCTGAAAGTAATGGATATGACCGCCTTCACTTTAAGTCATGAAAATAAATTACCTATTATTGTATTCGATATGAATAAGGATGGTAATTTAGAGAAGATTGTGGATGGGGAAAATGTAGGTACTTTAGTTGATTTATAGGTAGCAAAACAGATAATAGGTTACAGGTAACAGAAATATTACCAATTGCTTATTACTCATTACTGATTATTCATCAACCATCATTTATAAAAATGTGTAACTTATCAAATTTTAACTATATAATGGAAGAATTAGATCTTATATTAGAATCTGTAAAGCAGGACATGGATGCGGCTGTAAAGCACTTGGATCATGCGTTTCAAAGAATTAGAGCAGGACGTGCTTCTACGTCAATGGTTCAGGATGTTATGGTAGAATATTACGGAGCACCGACTCCTATTAATCAGGTTGCGAACGTTTCTGTACCGGATGCAATGACTATTTCTATTCAGCCTTGGGACAGAACTGCGATTGGTGCTATTGAAAAAGCGATCATCAATTCAAATCTGGGCTTTGCTCCTTCTAATAACGGGGAAAATATCATTCTTAATGTTCCGCCTTTAACAGAGGAAAGAAGAAGGGAACTGGCAAAACAGGCTAAAGTAGAGGCTGAAGGTACAAAAGTAACGATAAGAAATGCCAGACAGGACGGACTGAAAGAGCTTAAAAAGCTTGAAGGAGTTTCTGAAGACGTTATAAAAGGACTGGAAGAAGAAATCCAAGCCTATACTGATAAGTATGTAAAAACTTGTGATGAGCATCTTAAAACAAAAGAGGCTGAAATTATGAAAGTATAATTTCCAACCTGTAAATTATATAAAGCACCTGAACAGGTGCTTTTCTTTTTATAATGACAGAGTAGTTTTAAAGACAGCAACCGCGTCGCCTTTGATTTGTACCTGCTCAGGTTTTCCATTATTCACCGTTACTTTTACATTTACTGTTCCCAGGCGGTTAATCTGCTCACCCTGCCTGCCATTAAACTCAAAAGATTTAAATAGAGTATATATATGATGTTTTTACAGACATTTTATTTCTCCTTTTTTATCCTTGTTTCTTAGCAAAGACCGGTAGGTTTTCATCGGCTCATCAGTGTTGCACTGGACTTCTTTGCTGGGAACAGTGTCGGGAGAAGGTTTTGCTTTGTTATCTGATTTTATGCTGTATTTTTTCTCAAGACATTTCAGTATTTTATCATTCTGCAGATAGAGACGTGTTTCTGTGATATCATCTTTTGTAATTGGTTTTTCCGGAGTTCCGCCATCAAAATTCCAAACTGTTTCCTGCCTGAAGATGAAGAATGGCTTTCCGTTTTTAATAAAATATTTTTCAGATGCTGAGAAATGACTGTGCTCTGCATAAAAATGTTCAATCACTTTAATTTCATTCTTATCCGAATAAAATTTCACTTCTCCGGAAGGCTCTTCATTGCAATTGTAAGTGAAGCCTTTTGAACTGAATTTTTTTGATTCCAACAGGGACTGGAGGTTTCCGTATTCTTTTTTTATTTCCTCTACAGGATCTGTTGCTGCAGTAGTGATCGTATCATTTTTTGAAATGATGCTGTCTTTGGAAGCCGGTTGTTTATGGTTTATTTTATCTTCCTTGTTTTTACACGAAAAGAGAAGTAGCAGACCGGCTGCAATGAATAGTATTTTCATACAGTAATGGGGTTTGGTGAAGTATAAAAATACAAAAAAAAAGGGCTCTCTATTGAAAGCCCTTTCCGTTTATTTTTATTTGCAGTTTTCGTTATAGTCTGTGATGACTTCTTCAACAATTTCCGGAACATTGGACATCACATCATCGATCTGGCTTTTGATCAGTTTCCCGAGGCCGGATCTTTTCTTTTCATCATTTTTAAGGGACGCATAAGATCCGCTGGTCAGTTTACCTTTTACATAGCTGCAGTCTGCGATGATCATTTTAGCTTTGGCTAAAGTAAGTTCCTCTATTTTACCTCCTTTTTTAGAATAGATGTAGGAAGGCGAATTTCTCATTCTTTCGGTTTCTTTTTCTGCTACAGCAATCTGACCTCCGGCAGAGAATGTGGTAGGGTAGCCATATAATTTATATATTTTGATTTTACCGTCTTTTACCACTTCTGCAAACTGGGTGCTTTTTGTAAGGTTATTGAAGGCTTTGATATTACCGCTTAAACCGCCTGTTGCTGTATTGAAGCCTTCTTTGGTATTGGTGTATTTAATCATTTCAAAATGCCTTTCATTGTTGTTTTCATCAAAAGCCACATATTCTTTAATATCGTCTGAATCCAGGGTTTTGAATTTCTGCTTCTTCTTAGACTTATCAATGTCTGAAACAGCAATAAACTTTACTTTTTTCTGATTATTCCACGGATTCATGGCGTCTCCGTTCAGTCTTACGATTCCTTCCGTCTTTTTTCCTGATTTGTCAATGATGTAGCCGTATTTTTCATCCGTCCTCAATTCATAATCCGTATTATCTTCCTGTGCATAGGCGTTGAAAGAAACCAATGTAAACATTCCCAATAGTAATGCTTTCTTCATAATTATTATAGTTTTTAACATTTTTTGTAAATATAGCTTTTTATCCTTTACTGCAAGTGAAATAAGATACCACAACCCCAAATAAAAAAGACCCGGAATTTCCGGGCCTGTATATTTGATTAAATTTTTCTAATCTTTCAATTTTTATTGATATCTCTTATGCTCTTTGTTTTTAGAGAACCTCCTGGTAATAGGTTTGAACAGTGCTTTATACTTTTCGGCATCAAACAGCTGTGAATCGGTAAGCGCTTTATAGGTCATCCAAACTCCGAAAGGTAAGAGGATAAGATTGGGAAGCCATGCAGCCAGATAAGGACTCATTCCTCCTCCCCATGCAATGTTCTCAATACCCAGATTCATCACATAGAAAATAATGAAAATAATGATTGCAATAATCACGGGAAGTCCCATACCTCCTTTACGGATAATGGAACCAAGACTGGCTCCGATCAGGAAGAAGATAATACACGTTACAGAATAGGAAATAATTCTCTGCTGGTAAATCACCACCTTACTGAAGTATTTGATATTGGAACCGAATTCATTTTTCTTTCCTGATGCCGTAGATTTCAGATTGTCCAATCTGTTGTAGGCATTATAGATCATTTCAAGCTTTTTATCCTGTTTTACCGTATCAAGCTTGACCTGCTGTTTGGCAACCGCTTTGGATTTATTTTTGTCCATATAGCTGATCACTGAATTGGTCTGGCTCAGAACATCAGAGCTGATGTTCTCAAAATAAGCGGCGTTCTCCTTTTTATTTTTAGCAACCGTCTCATTAAGCTGTCCATAAGTCTGAAAGCGGTAATCATCTGTGATCTGTTCCTTTTCAATAGCCTTATTAATGACTTCACTGATATCAAAATGTGAAACTAAAGTATCAAATTTAATGGCCTGATCCGGCTGCTTCAGTCTTACATTTTCACCTTTCCCGGCAAAATTATCTTCAAAAATATAGCCGTTATAAAGCTCCAGCTTCAGAAAGTTTTTATTGGCAGCGGGAACAAATTTCCCTTTTTCGGCCACAATAGATTGTTGGTTTTCGTAAGTGCTTGCTTTTCTGTGGACAAAAACCCCTTCAATATTCTCCCCGTTTTCTCCATAAATCTTATCAAATTTCACCATATATCCCGGAAGCTGGTCTATAAACTGACCGGGTGTAAAATTCAGGGCAGGCTTGGTTTGCGCAATATTGAAAAGCATATTCTTGGCCTTTTTCTGAAAATCGGGGATGATATTATTGGAGAAAAGAAAAAGCAGGACTGCCAGTACTGTCGCCACCCCCATCAAAGGAGCCATTACCCTGGTCAGGGAAATTCCGGCAGCCTTCATGGCGGCAAGTTCGTACCGTTCTCCAAATTCACCGAAGGACATAATGCTCGCCAAAAGGATGGTAAGCGGAAGCACAAGGCTGATAACACTTACCCCGAGATAGAAGAGAAGTTTGAGGATCTGCCAGTAGCTTAATCCTTTTCCCATGAACTGCCCCAGCTGAACCCAGATAATGTTTACAATAAAAATGAAAAACAAAACGCTGAATATAAAGAAAAACGGTCCAAAGAAGGTTTTTATGATATATCGGTCTAGTATTTTTAACATGCGCCAAAATTAATCAAAAAGCCACAAAGTTTACTTGTGGCTCGTATAATTTTTTTATTTAATAGCAAAAAGATTAAAAGGCAAAATAGCAAATTTATGATTCGCTTTCTTTGCCTTTTGCCTTTTCGCAGTTTTAACCTTCACTCTCTACAATTCGGTGATGATGTAATTCTTGAATTTATTCTTATCAAAAACAAACATATTAGGATCCAGGGTTTGGTTTTCCTTATATTCTTTAATGGCAATCACTGCAACATCTTTGTTGCTTCCGTGCTGTTCAAGCTTTACCATCTGTTTTCTTGCAGAATCTACAAAAAGGTATACGTACTGGATTCCATTGGATTTTATAGGAGTCAGTTTAATGAAGTCTGCGTTTACTCCGTTTACATTCTTTTTACCGTTGTAGGTAACGTTATAGTCGTTTCTGTACGTGCTAAGATAGTTGATAGGGGAGAACATGCTGCTGCTTCCGTTCGGTTTTGCAATGGTTACTTCCATATCATCTGCATTGATATTGTAGATCTTGTTTCCGTCAAAGATCTGTTCCGTATCCATGATCTTCAGCTTATATTTATCTCCGGCAGAGTAATAGATTCCCGGTTCTGTTTTGGTAACCTGTCCGTTCACCCCGGTCCCGAAAGAAAATTTGAAGTAAGAATTCTTTTTAGAATTGTAATTGGCGGTAATATCATCCAGGATCTTTTTAGCTTTGGCATCAATCTTCTGTGCATCTGCAAATCCTACAGCACCAATTACGAAACTTCCGACTATGATTTTTGAAATACTATTTTTCATTTTTTTTACTTAATAAACTTTAAACATTCCAGTGCTTCAAGGTTTATTTTATAAAGCACTTTTCCTTTAGTTACGCAAATCTTCCAAAAACTGTTCCAAAGAATGAAGATCACTGATAATAACTTCTCTGGCTTTTGCCCCGTTGAATCCCCCCACAATACCGGTGGCTTCAAGCTGGTCCATAATCCTTCCTGCTCTGTTGTAGCCCAGCTTAAGCTGTCTTTGCAGCATGGAAGTAGATCCTTGTTGGGTAGAAACAATGATTCTGGCGGCTTCCTCAAATAAGGCATCTTTTTCATTCGGATCGAAAGCGCCTACTGTGCTTGAAGAATCTTCAGAAACAAATTCCGGAAGCAGGAATGCTGATGAATAACCTTTCTGCTCACCAATATATTCTGCGAGTCTTTCCACTTCCGGTGTATCTACGAAAGCACACTGAAGTCTTAAGATCTCATTTCCGTTAAAATAAAGCATATCTCCTTTTCCAATCAGCTGGTCTGCCCCCGGAGAGTCGAGAATCGTTCTTGAATCCACACTTGAAATTACTCTGAATGCAGCCCTTGCAGGGAAGTTAGCTTTGATCATACCCGTAATTACATTTACAGAGGGTCTCTGTGTGGCAACGATCAGGTGAATTCCCACGGCTCTTGCAAGCTGTGCAAGTCTCGCAATCGGAAGTTCCACTTCTTTTCCGGCTGTCATAATAAGGTCGGCAAATTCGTCTACCACCAATACGATATATGGAAGAAAACGGTGTCCGTTTTCGGGATTCAGCTTTCTTTCTGAAAACTTCTTGTTGTATTCTTTTAAATTTTTACAGAATGCGTTTTTAAGCAGGTCATATCTTGTGTCCATCTCTATACAAAGAGAGTTCAGGGTATTGATCACTTTATTCGTATCTGTAATGATTGCTTCATCAGCGTCGGGAAGTTTAGCCAGATAATGTCTTTCAATTTTTGAATATAATGAGAGCTCTACCTTTTTAGGGTCTACCATCACGAATTTCAGTTCGCTCGGGTGTTTTTTATAAAGAAGAGAAGTCAGAATTGCATTAATCCCTACAGATTTACCCTGACCGGTAGCACCAGCCATCAGTAAGTGAGGCATTTTGGCAAGGTCGGCCATGAATACTTCGTTGGAAATAGTTTTTCCGAATACGACAGGAAGATCCATATCCGTATTCTGGAATTTGTGTGAAGCAATCACCGAACGCATAGAAACCATGGTAGGATTTTTTCTCGGAACTTCAATTCCGATGGTTCCTTTTCCGGGCATTGGTGCAATAATCCTGATCCCCAGGGCTGAAAGATTCAGGGCAATATCATCCTGCAGTTTTTTAATGGCAGATACTCTGATTCCTGCTTCCGGTACTATTTCATACAATGTAACGGTAGGTCCGATCGTTGCTTTGATCTCAGAAATACCAACATTGAAGTTTTTTAAAAGTCCTACAATTTTATTTTTATTTTCTTCTAATTCTTCCTTGTTAATGGAAATTTCCTCGCTGCCATAGTCTTTAAGCAATTCCACGGTTGGCATCTGGAAGCCTGCCAGGTCAAGTTTATGATCATACAGTCCGTGCTTTTCTACAAGTTCCTGGGATTTTTTGTCTGAATCATCCAGAACATCTATTACCGGAGCTACTTCTACGTTGAATTTAATATTATCCTGATTCGCAGAAGGTGTTACCGGGGGAACAGGGGAAATTGCCGGGCTGACAGGTGTCATATCAAATGCCTGCTCCGGAGTTGAAGTAGGCACTGCCGGTTTTGTATTCAGATTTAGGCTGACCGGTTTTTCCTCCTCTTCAAAAGAAGTATGATTAGGAGTTACAATAGTTTCTATATCTGCTGTAGGCTGAACTTCAGGAAACCCTTTTGGTACATTTACCGGTTCCTGTTGTTTAGGCTTTGGTTTTTCTGAAAGATCTGTAACGGTAACATTAAGGCCTGCTTCTTCAGCAGCCTCCTCAAGTTCTGTATCAGCTTCAAAGTTTTCCTCTGAACTTGGCATCATGGATTTAACTCTGCCGATGGTATTGTCATTAATCTTGTCAAGTTTGGATTTAATAGAGCTCGGTCTGAGATTAAATTCAAGAATGAAATATAAAAGTATGCTTGCAGCCAATACCACCCAAAGACCCACCGGTCCAATGATAGCATTCAGGTAATCCATGATCTGGTATCCATATACGCCTCCCAAAACCCCCTGGCCTTTCGTTACTGCTCCCATAAAAATAGGAAGCCAGCAGATGAAAAACAAAGAATGGCCAATGGTTTTCCATGGTTTAAAGGTTCTTTTTTTAAGAATCAGGGTTCCCACAACCAAAAACAGGAATGCAATAATGAACGATGCGATTCCTATGCTTTCGAATATAAAAATATTTCCCAGCCAGTCGCCAACCTTTCCGAATATATTTGAAGATTTTATAGTTTTATCTGTCATTGTTCCTGCCTGGCTCTGGTCCGCTTTCCAGTTCATCAGATAAGAGATGAAGGAAAATGCCAGAACGACAGAAAAAAGAATGAAGGTAAGCCCGAAAAATATACGTGGCTTAGATAAGATTTTGCCTTTATCAGGCGATTCAGCTGGTTTTGTCTGTGTCTTTTTATCCATAATATCAATGTGGGCAAATTTAATGTTTTTTCAACATTAATAGAATCTTTTTTTATTCAAAAAGATAGCGTAATTTAAGGTTATTTTTTTAAAATTATACTTCGTTTTTAAGATATTTTTTCCATTAAAACGCCATACGGCAGGCACTTTTAAGTTGATCCGGACGCTCGAATAATTTTGCAACTAATTTTATTCCACAAAATTTTAAAAATTAAAAAAGATGGAAAATATTTGAAAGTATCTCAGAATACTTCTTTAAAATTCATTTAACATAATTTCTTTGAAGATTTATGAAATGTCAGTAAGTTGATTACTTCTGAGCAGTTAGGTAGGAATAGACTATTTCAATTGTTACAGTCGGAATATTTTCTCCGGAATTTTAGGGGATTACAATTTGAATTTTTGTTAATTATTTTTACATTATTAAGAATGATTCAAAATAACTAAAATCGCCTTCAAAGTGACAAAAAACAGCTTTTTTTAGCCTCTTTGTAGTTTATCATCCTTATTTTTGCATGTCAAGTAAAATAAATCATGAAGAAGCTCCAAGATATTCTTATCTCAACCAGGACAATGGCTGTGCTGTTACTGGTGTATGCATCTGCGATGGCCTATGCCACGTTCTTAGAAAACGACTACGGAACTCCTACAGCCAAAGCGTTAATTTATGAAGCAAAATGGTTTGAACTCATTATGGTTCTGCTCATTCTCAACTTCATAGGAAATATCGGAAGATATAGACTTTGGAAAAAGGAAAAATGGCCGGTGCTGGTATTTCACCTTGCTTTTATCCTTATTTTTATAGGAGGGGCCATTACCCGGTACATCAGCTTTGAAGGGACAATGCATATCCGAGAAGGCGAAACTTCCAACGAGATCGTAACGGATAAGAATTTCTTTAAAATTCAGATTGAAGAAAAAGGCGATGTTCTTAACTATCAGGATGTTCCTTATCTGATGTCGCCGTTGCATAAAGATTTTAATGCGACTTATGACTTCCACGGAAAAGAAATAAAGGTTTTCACTAAAGATTATATCCAGAGAAAAAAAGACAGCTTAATTGCTGAACCTAATGGTGCGGAATACCTCCACCTGGTGTCTACAGGAACTACCGGCAGACAGAATATTTACATCAAACCGGGAGAAACAAAATCGATCAACGGAACTCTGGTAACGTTCAACAGAGCGATCGAAGGGGCTGTGGAATTTAAAAAAGAAGGCGGACAACTGTTCATCAAAACCCCGGTTGATGCAGCCTTTATGACGATGGCAACACAGGCTACCGGAAGTACAAAGAAAGATGAATTCCAACCTTTGGTATTGAGAAGTTTATACACCATCAACGAATTGAAGCTCGTAGTTCCTGAAGGTCTGAAAAAAGGAAGACTGATGGCATTTGAAGGTGATAAAAAGAAAGATGCCATGGTGCCGGATGTACTGAGAATAGAACTTCAGGGCCCAAAAACAAAGCAAATGGTAGATCTTTCCGTTGAAAAAGGAAATCCGAATGCATTTAAGCAAGTCACTATGGACGGACTGAATATCATGGTAGGTTTCGGACCTAAAGTTTATAATACGCCTTTTGCATTGAAGCTTGATGACTTCGTGATGGAAACCTATCCGGGAAGTTCATCGCCAAGTGCTTATGAAAGCCACGTGAAGATTATCGATGAAGGAAAAGAAACCCCTTATAAAATTTATATGAACCACGTTCTTAACCATAAAGGATACCGTTTCTTTCAGTCAAGCTTTGATCCGGACAGAATGGGAACAGTACTTTCTGTAAATCATGATTTCTGGGGGACCATTATTTCCTACATAGGATACGCACTTTTATTCTTAGGAATGTTTGTCATCTTCTTCTGGAAAGGAACCCACTTCTGGAAATTAAATAAAATGCTTACTGACGTTAATAAAAAGAAAGCAGCCACAGTACTTTTGGTGTTGTTAAGTTTAGGCTTAAATGCACAGAAAATAGAAACCCATGGTACGACGGACGGAAGCAGAGAACATATCCATGTAGAAGGAGATAATCATACTCACGCTCCGGCTCCTGCCCAACCGCTTGATGGTGCTGCTCCAAAGCAGAACTCGCTGGCAACACCAATGGCCAAAATGAGATCAATCTCTCCGGATGAAATCATTGCAAGAAACAGAATCAGCAAAGAACATGCAGATAAATTCGGATATCTTCTGGTTCAGAATTTTGAAGGGAGAATTGTTCCTATCAACACGGAAGCGATAGATATTTTAAGAAAATTATACAAAAAAGACGAGTTCAAAGGTACGGATGGTAAATCTCTTACAGCCAATCAGTGGTTCCTTTCGATCAATACGGATACACCAAGCTGGACTATGGTTCCGATTATTAAAGTGGGAACTAAAGGAGGCGATGAGCTAAAAAATAAAACAAAGGCTGATGAAGATGGCTATACTTCATTAATGAACCTTTTCCCGGCAGATGCCAACGGTAACCTGACCTATATCCTGGAACATGATTACAACACGGCATTCCGTAAAAAACCGGCTGAGCAGACCAACTATGACAAGGAAGTAATTGCTGTAAACGAAAGGGTGCAGATCTTCAACGAATTTTTCAGCGGACAGTTTATGAGAATCGTTCCTGTGAAAAACGATGCCAACCACACATGGCATTCCTGGCTGGATCAGAAATTTGAACCGGATATGGAATCTCAGCAGGTAATGGGACCTTATTTTGCAGAAGCTCTTACCGCACAAAAAACAGGAAACTGGAGTAAAGCCGATGCTGAATTGGCAAAACTTTCAGAATACCAGCAGAAGTGGGGTAAAGCCGTAGTCCCTGCAAAATCTAAAGTGGATCTTGAGGTTTTCATGAATAAAGTGAATATCAACTTCAAATTATTGATTTTCTATACCATTATCGGAGGACTTCTTCTGATCTTAGGATTTGTAGAATTGTTCAAATCCAGTAAGGTTTTAAATAAAGTCATCAAAATAATTATTGCTGTAGGCATAGTGGGATATTTATGTCACTTCTTAGGTCTTGTGGCAAGATGGTATATCTCAGGACATGCTCCTTGGAGTAACGGATATGAGGCGATCATTTTTATTTCCTGGGTGGGTATTACAGCCGGATTGATCCTTTACAGAAATGCAAACGCCTTAATTCCTGCAGCCGGTTTTATGGTGGCGGTTATCATGATGGGATTTGCCCACGGAGGCTCAGCACTTGATCCGCAGATTACACCGCTTGTTCCGGTATTGAAATCTTACTGGCTGATTGTTCACGTAGCAATTATTACCTCAAGTTACGGTTTCTTTGCCCTGTCGATGATTATTGCAGTGATCTCTTTGGTATTCTATATTATTTCCAATAAAGATACTTATAAGCTTCATCACGACACTACATTAAAAGAATTGGTTATTGTATCTGAAATGTCACTGACGATCGGTCTTTTTGCTTTAACGGTAGGAAACTTCTTAGGCGGTATCTGGGCCAATGAATCATGGGGAAGATACTGGAGCTGGGACCCTAAAGAAACATGGGCTTTCATTTCCATCATGGTATATGCTTTCGTACTGCACATGAGACTGGTTCCCGGATTGAGAAGCAGATGGGCATTCCACGTTGCTACTATGTTTGCGTTCTGTTCAATGGTCATGACGTACTTTGGAGTAAATTATTATCTGAGCGGACTTCACTCCTATGCAGCAGGAGATCCGGTTCCGGTTCCGGCATGGGTATACATCGGATTGAGTACAATGCTAGTATTATCTGCTGTTTCTTACTTTAAGTTTAAAGCTTTAACGAAGAAATAGATAAAAAAACATAACAATTGAAATCCCTGGAATTTATTCCGGGATTTTTTTTGTGCGTGTTAAGGGGTTCGGGATACGGGTTACGAGTTTCGGGTTTGTACATAAAGGATAAATGTTCCGAGTTATGAATAATATCAATTAAAGTTAATAGCTGGATCAAAATTTAATTGATCACTAATATTTTTCACCCCGGATCATGAAACTCGCAACCCGCATCCCGCACCCCGAAAAAAATCCTCAAGAATCATTCAAAATTCAAAAACTTATTCATACCTTTATGATATCAAAATAATATCAAATTAAAATTACAATCATGGAAAAAGTTTTAAAGCCTATGTCGGGCTATCTGGCATTAGTATTCTGCCTCATCTTATTTGCCGGTGCCGTTTATTTTTTTATTTCCGGAGTGGAGCAAAGTTTTACATTCGTCGTTCTTGCCATGTTGTGCTTTCTGTTGTTCTGTTTCTTTCTGAAAGGCCTGATGATTATTCAGCCTAATCACTCAAGAGTATTGAACTTTTTTGGTAAGTATGTGGGAACAGTAAAAGATAACGGATTGTTTTTCATCAATCCTTTATATTCATCGCAGAAAATGTCATTGCGTTCGGAAAACCTGCAGGGACAGACGCTGAAAGTAAATGACAAAATGGGAAACCCTATTGAAATTGCAGTGGTAATCGTATGGAAAGTAGGGGATACTTACAAAGCTGCTTTTGATGTTGAGCGTTACTCAGACTTTGTAAGAATGCAGAGTGAAGCTGCAGTACGTCATTTGGCCATGAGCTTTCCGTATGACAATTTAGAAGATGACCATGCACCGATCACTTTAAGAGAAGGGGGTGATAAAATCAATTCTATTTTGGAGCAGGAGCTTACCGACCGTCTTTCAAAAGCAGGAATTATGATCCAGGAAGCGAGAATTTCCCACCTGGCTTATGCGTCGGAAATTGCAGGAGCCATGCTTCAGAGACAGCAGGCAACAGCTATTGTTGCAGCAAGAACCAAAATTGTGGAAGGAGCTGTAGGAATGGTGGATCTGGCATTAAAAAAACTGTCGGAAGAAAATATCGTAGAGCTTGACGATGAAAGAAAAGCAGCTATGGTAAGCAATTTAATGGTGGTACTTTGCGGTGAAAAAGCAGCACAGCCCATTTTAAATGCAGGAACTCTTTATAATTAAGAGCCAAAAGCAAGAATGAAGAATGAACGCTTGGATTTTTACGGTGGACCTTTGCGTCTTCTATTCCAGGAGTATTACTAATCTGCAAAGATAAAAAATGAAATCGGAAAAAGCTTCAAAACCCTCTGAAACTAAAGGCAAGAAATCCTTCGTCATAAGAATCGATGAATCTACCTATAAGCTGGTGGAGAAGTGGGCCAATGACGAATTCAGGAGTGTGAATGGGCAGATCGAATATCTGCTGCATCAAAGCCTGATCAGTTCAGGGAGGAAAAAGAAAGATGAAGAAGGATAAGGTGAAAAGATATTTCAGCAACTAGCCTGATAAAAAGAATAATAATTCAATTAACCTTACTACAAAAAGAAAGCAGAGAAGCTTCTCTGCTTTTTTATTTTATACAACTCTGAAGCGTATCTGCTCCAAAGTAAAATATGACGAGCCAGATGAGGCCTTTGATCGTGAAAAAAGCAAATCCTGCCCATCCTACACGCTTGAACCACTTCTTGAACTTCGAATTGTTATTTTCCTGTGAATTTTCCATATCTCAATGTCAAAAGATTACCTTACAAAGATAAACATGTTTATAATTAGTCCAAATAAAAAGGATGTTAAAAATTAAAATTTTGAGGTTCGCATAATATTTCTATCTTTAGAGGAAACGAAAAGTAAACATTTTATGTCTAAAAAAGTAAAGGATTTCGGAATCGAAAAAACACTCAAAAACCTTGGTATTAAAGAAGAAAATAAGGGGACTTCAGTGGGCGGAAAATATTTTGCTTCGGGAAAAACGATAGAAAGTTTTTCTCCTGTAGATGGCAAGTTAATCGCTAAAATAAAGACTTCCGGAGAAAGTGATTATGACAAAGTAATAGAGACGGCTCAGAAGGCGTTTCTGGAATTCAGATCGATCCCTGCTCCTAAAAGAGGGGAGATCGTTAGACAGTTAGGTCAGAAATTAAGACAATATAAAGATGACCTTGGAAAACTGGTTTCTTATGAAATGGGTAAATCTCTTCAGGAAGGCCTTGGAGAAGTTCAGGAAATGATTGATATCTGTGATTTCGCCGTGGGAGTTTCAAGACAACTTCATGGTTACACAATGCATTCAGAAAGACCTGGTCACAGAATGTATGAGCAGTACCATCCGCTTGGTGTGGTAGGAATTATTACCGCTTTTAATTTCCCGGTTGCCGTATGGGCATGGAATACCGCTTTAGCATGGATCTGCGGAAACGTTACCATCTGGAAGCCATCCGAAAAAACACCATTATGTGCCATTGCATGTCAGAACATTATGGCTGAAGTATTAAAGGAGAATAACCTTGCCGAAGGTATTTCAAGCGTATTGGTTGCTGATCATGAAATCGGGCAGAAACTGGTTGATGATAAGAGAGTTTCGTTAGTATCTTTCACGGGATCTACAAGAGTGGGAAGAATGGTATCTTCCAAAGTAGCAGAAAGATTCGGTAAATCTATCCTTGAATTAGGAGGAAATAACGCAATTATTATCTCTAAAGATGCCGATATTGATATGTCTATCATCGGTGCCGTTTTCGGAGCGGTAGGAACAGCCGGGCAAAGATGTACATCCACAAGAAGACTGATCATTCATGAAAGCGTTTACAATGAAGTAAAAAACAGATTGGTAAAAGCTTATGGCCAGTTGAAAATCGGAAATCCATTGGATGAAAATAACCATGTAGGACCGCTTATTGACGTAGACGCTGTCAACCAATACGAAGAAGCAATTAAAAAATGTAAAAAAGAAGGAGGTAAGTTTATTGTTGATGGCGGTGTTTTAAGCGGAAAAGATTATGAATCCGGATGCTATGTAAAGCCATGTATCGCAGAAGTTAAAAACTCTTACAAGATCGTTCAACACGAAACTTTCGCACCTATTCTTTATTTAATCAAGTATAAAACTTTAGACGAAGCTATTGCGATCCAGAACGATGTTCCACAGGGATTGTCTTCTGCCATAATGACCCAGAACTTAAGGGAAGCAGAATTATTCCTTTCTCATGCAGGTTCAGACTGCGGTATTGCCAACGTAAACATCGGAACTTCAGGTGCTGAAATCGGAGGTGCTTTCGGTGGCGAAAAAGAAACAGGAGGCGGAAGAGAATCCGGTTCAGACGTTTGGAAATATTATATGAGAAGACAAACCAATACTATAAATTATACAACTCAACTTCCTTTAGCACAAGGAATTAAATTTGATTTGTAAAAATTTGGTTTAAGTCAGCAAAAAACAAAAACAAAAATTAATAACCTGAATGTTTAAGCTTTTAGCCATTCAATTTATTAGATCACACAACAATTTTAATTATGGAACAAACAATTGATATAAAAGTAAATAAAGTAAAAGAAACTGTAGGAAGACACGTTTTAGCCGACGGCTTTGATTTTGTGATGGATATTGAAAAATCCCATGGATCATGGCTGTATGATAAGCTTACAGACAGAGAATACCTCGATATGTTCTCCATGTTTGCATCCGCTTCCATAGGCTACAATCACCCTTATCTGGTAGAAAGATCCGAATGGCTGGGGAAAATGGCTGTGAACAAACCTACCCTGGCAGATGTGTATTCAGAGGAATATGCCCACTTCCTGGAAGTGTTTGAAAGAGTGGTTATTCCTGAAGAATTACAGTATGCTTTCTTTATTGAAGGGGGAACTTTAGGCGTTGAAAATGCGATGAAGGCCTGCTTTGACTGGAAAACACGCAAGAATTTTGAAAAAGGACTTCAGACAGAAGCCGGGATTTGTATCCATTTCAGACAGGCGTTCCACGGAAGAAGCGGTTATACTTTAAGCTTGACCAATACTTCTGATCCAAGAAAATATCAGTATTTCCCAATGTTTGAATGGCCGAGAATCTTAAACCCAAAATTAAAATTCCCGATCACAGAAGAGAATTTAGAAGAAACGATCAAAAACGAAAGACTTGCTTTGTTACAGATCGAAGAAGCCATTCTGATGAATCCTGATAAAGTGGCGTGCATCATCATTGAGCCTATCCAGGCTGAAGGTGGCGACAACCACTTCAGAGACGAATTCCTGATGGGCTTAAGAAAACTGTGCGACCAGAATGAGATCCTGCTGATCTTTGACGAAGTTCAGACGGGTATCGCCATTACAGGAAAAATGTGGGCATTCCAGCATTTTACGGCAAAACCGGATATTATTTCTTTCGGTAAAAAAGCGCAGGTTTGCGGAGTTTTGGCTAATAAGGAAAAATTTGATCAGATTCCGAATAACGTTTTCAGAGAAAGCTCAAGGATCAATTCTACTTTCGGAGGAAACTTTATCGATATGCTTCGTTTCCAGCTGGTAATGGAAGTAATCGAAAAAGAAAACCTGGTTGAAAATGCAAGAGTGGTGGGTGACTATCTTTTAGAAAGATTAAAAGAACTGGCTCAGAAATATCCTGAGAAGATTTCAAATGCAAGAGGAAGAGGATTGATGTGTGCCATCGATCTTCCTTCAGCGGAACAAAGAAATCACCTGATGAATGAGCTTTTCAAAGACGGGCTCATCATTCTTTCGTGTGGAGACCAGTCACTTCGTTTCAGACCCCATCTGAATGTTACCAAAGAAGAAATTCAGTTGGCTATGGATAAAATTGAAAACAATATTAATAAAATTTAAAACCAAAGATTTGTAATTCTAAAAAAAACATTGTACATTTAGATACTCAAACGATATAGAATATGGAAAGAAGCACGAGAGTATCGGTTTTTGAAAGTGATAAACCTTCAGAAATCCAGCTAATAAAGTCTAAATTGGATGATGCACAAATTACAAACAGCGTCGAAAACAGTTATCTTACCTTTACGACAACGCCTACCGCAACGTCGTTGAAAATTATGGTAAAACTGGAAGACGAGAAGAATGCATTTGAAGTTATAGATGCTTATCTTCAACAAAGCGAAAATCAATAAAACAATTTCATAATTTTAAATTTTACTACTTCGAACCGAAAATTAATTTTTATTAGTTTTCGGTTTTTTGGTTCAATTAAATAATTAGTTATTAAAAGATTAAAGATTAAGATTAAAGATTCTGGAAATTAAAATTCCAATTTTTAGATATCCAATAGAGGTAGGCTTTAGCCAAAACCTAAAACAGAATACATTCACACACTAATTTTTAAATCTTTTAATTATTTAATCTTTTAATTTAACAATCCACACAACAATGAATTCAGAGACACAACTAAGAAAAGCAGAAATAGAGGACAGGGATATTATTTGGGGAATAATTCAGCAGTCCATCGAAAGAAGAAGACAGGACGGAAGCACACAATGGCAGGATGGTTATCCCAATCTGGGAACCGTGGAAAGCGATATTGCAAAAGGCTTTGGTTATGTTCTTACTGTTGATGGGGAAATTGCAGTATATGCAGCCCTTATTTTAAATGATGAGCCAGCCTACAGTACCATCGAAGGAGCCTGGCTGAGCGACGGAGAATTTGTTGTTATCCATAGAGTAGCTGTTGACGAAAAATTTGCAGGAAAAGGAATGGTGAAAAAACTTTTTGACCATATTGAAGATTTTACAAAATCCCATGGAATTCAAAGCATAAAAGTAGATACCAATTATGATAATCTGGCCATGCTGAAAATCCTTGAAAGCAAAGGTTATTCATATTGTGGGGAAGTACTTTTGGCAGGCGGAATGAGAAAAGCCTTTGAGAAGATTGTAATTTGAGGTAAAAGTTAAATCAACTATCATTGAATTTTTAAAAGAGTCTGTATTTATAAACTCTATCATGTTTGTTCGTTTAGTTCTGAACTAATTTCTACTTTTGTCAAAATTTTTATATTATGCACCAAAGTATAGAAATTGATGAAAAAATATTTCAGGATGCCGTAAAATTTTATGGCACCGTTTTCAACCTACCGCCTTTAGCTTCAAAGATTTATGCCTACCTGCTTTTCGATTATGAAAAAGTAGGAATTACCTTTGATGAATTTGTTGAAGTGCTTTGTGCGAGTAAAAGCTCTGTATCTACAAGCATCTCATTGCTGTTGAATGCACAGCTCATCATCGATCACAACAAAATGGATGAACGGAAACGGTATTTTTTCATCAATGACGAGTACAAGAAAATCAGATTTGAGAAGATCGTTCAGAAAATGAAAGACGAACTCAAACTACTCGATGACCTGAACAGTTTTAAAAAAAATCAGGACGACGAATACAACGAACGAACAGAAGCTTACAAAGCACTTTTATACAAAAACATAGAAAATATTCAGGAATCTCTTAATAAACTTTAAAATGAATAATAAGCTAGTTATACTTTCTATTGCAGCGTTTTCACTGACAGCCTGCAAAAAAGAAGCTCCGAAACAGGACGGTCCGAAACCTTACCCTGTAGTATCTGTGGAGTCAAAAAATATAGTGGGCTATCAGACCTTTCCGGCTACCATCCAGGGAAGGGTGAACAATGATGTCCGGGCAAAAATACAGGGATATATTACCCAGGTGCTTGTAGATGAAGGGCAGTATGTGACCAAAGGACAGCCGCTGTTCCGCCTTGAAACCAATATACTGACTGAAAATGCCGCCGCTTCCAAAGCTGGAATCGGGGCTGCAGAATCCAATATTGCAGCAGCACAGGCCTCTGTAAATGCGGCACAGGTGGAAGTCAACAAACTGAAACCTCTTGTTCAGAAAAACATCATCAGCAATGTACAGCTGCAGACGGCTCAGGCCAACCTGGCACAGGCCCAGGCTCAGCTGCAGCAGGCTACCGCGGCAAAAAGACAGGCTGTTGCCAATTATAAAGGAGTAGAAGCCAATATCGAATATTCTATCATCCGTGCTCCTATTTCAGGAGTAATAGGAAAACTTCCATTAAAAGTAGGAAGTTTGGTAGGCCCTACTGACCAGACTGCTTTGACGACGATTTCTGATACTTCTGAAATTTTCGCCTATTTCTCAATGAATGAAAAAGAATATTTTGATTTCCTTGAAAAATCTCCGGGAGCATCCATGCCTGAAAAGATCAAAAATCTTCCGATGGTAGAGCTTCAGCTGGCTAATGGTAGCCTTTATCCTGAAAAAGGAAGAATTGAAGCCATTACCGGGCAGATTGACCCTACAACCGGTACCATACAGTTCAGAGTAGCCTTTACAAACGCTCAGAAACTCTTAAGCAACGGTAACAGCGGAACGATAAGATTCCCACAACATTACGATAATGTATTGGTTGTGCCGGAAAGTGCAACTTATGAACAGCAGGGTATTGTTTACGTTTATAAAGTGGAAAAAGATACTGCTAAAAATGTGGTAGTCAATGTAATTGACAGAATAGATAATCTTGCCCTGATAAAATCTGGTGTCAATAAAGGAGAAACTATTATTGCAGCAGGTATTGGAGGGTTAAAACCGGGAACAGCCGTTAAAAAGAAACCTGTAAAAATGGATAGCCTTGTTCAATCAATAAAACCGAAATTCTAAAATGATTAAAAATTTTATAAACCGACCGGTTTTATCCACCGTAATATCAATTCTTATTGTTATTCTCGGGGTATTGGGGTTGATATCGCTGCCGGTTACCCAGTATCCGGACATTGCGCCGCCTACCGTAAGTGTATCCGCAAACTATACCGGAGCCAATGCCGAAACGGTGATGAAAAGTGTTGTAGTGCCTCTTGAAGAGCAGATTAACGGGGTAGAAGGGATGGACTATATTACTTCCAGTGCCGGAAACGACGGTTCTGCCCAGATCCAGGTTTTCTTTAAGCAGGGAATAGACCCGGATATTGCAGCGGTAAACGTACAGAACCGTGTAGCCAGAGCAACGCCGCTTCTTCCTTCCGAAGTAACCCGTTCAGGGGTAGTTACCCAGAAACAGCAGACCAGCGCCCTGATGTATATGTCTTTCTATTCCGAAAATAAGGATCTGGATGATGTGTACCTTCAGAACTTCCTGAATATCAATATTATTCCGAACCTTAAAAGGATCAATGGTGTAGGGGATGCCAACGTTTTCGGGGGTAAGAACTATTCCATGAGAATCTGGCTGGACCCTGCTAAAATGGCAGCTTACAGCATAACACCTACAGATGTTACCAATGCCATCAACGAACAGAGTAGAGAGGCAGCCGCAGGTTCCATCGGACAAAACAGCGGAAGCTCTTTTGAATATATCATCAAATATGTAGGTAAATTTAATGATAAGGAGCAGTATGATAACATCATCATCAAATCCCTTGGTGACGGACAGAATTTAATGCTGAAAGATGTTGCCAAAGTAGAACTGGCAGGACAGTCTTATACAGGAATCGGGGAAAACGGAAACAACCCGTCCATCAGTATGGGGATTTTCCAGACTCCGGGATCCAATGCCCAGGAGATCATTAAAAACATTAAAACTTACCTGAAATCAGCGGAAGGAACTTTTCCTCAGGGAATTAAATATACCTTCAACTTTGATACCAACGAATTCCTTGAAGCGTCTATCGATAAGGTAGTACATACCCTGATTGAAGCCTTTATTCTGGTATTTATCGTTGTGTATATATTCCTTCAGGACTTCAGATCGACCCTGATTCCGGCCATTGCGGTTCCGGTATCTATTGTGGGAGCTTTCTTCTTCCTGAATCTATTCGGATATTCATTAAACCTGTTAACCTTATTTGCATTGGTACTTGCGATTGGTATTGTGGTGGATGACGCCATTGTCGTCGTCGAGGCTGTCCATGCGAAGATGGAACATGGTATTTCCGATGCTAAAAAGGCAACGGTAGAAGCAATGGACGAGATTACAGGTGCGATTATCTCTATTACCTTGGTAATGGCGGCTGTATTTATTCCCGTAACATTCATTACAGGTCCTACAGGAGTATTCTATCAGCAGTTTGGTATTACTTTGATTATAGCGATTATCATTTCTGCAATCAACGCCCTGACGCTGAGCCCGGTTTTATGTTCACTATTCTTAAAGCCTCATGCAGAGCATCATAAAGAATATAGCAAACTTAATTTTCTTCAGAAATTCTTCTACAAATTCAATATTGCTTTCAAAACAACCACTGAGCGTTACGGAAGAGGATTTGTATTCCTGCTGAGACATAAATGGGTAACCCTGATCATTTTTGCGGTAACCGGAGGTATTTTATTCTGGGCGAGCAGCACCATGAAAAAAGGTTTTGTACCTACAGAAGACAGAGGAATTATCTTTACAGACGTTCAGCTTCCTCCGGGAGCTTCTATGGAAAGAACATATAATGCTTTAAAAACACTTCAGGCCAAAGCTTTAAAAGTTCCGGGAGTACAGAATGTAACGATTTCTACCGGTAGAGGATTCTTATCAGGAAATGGGAGTAACAATGGTCTTGCTTTTGTTAAATTAAAACCTTTTGAAGAAAGAAAAAAGGATGGTCAGACTTCTGATGATATCACCAAAAAACTATTTGGAATTGTAGGATCTGTTCCTGATGCCAAAGTGGTATTTTTCCAGCCGCCAAGTGTACCTGGTTTTGGTAACAGTGCCGGTTTTGAGATGGTACTTTTGGATAAGTCAGGAGGTGAATATGCTGATCTGGATAATAAAACCAATGAATTCATCGGGAAACTGATGGAAAGACCTGAAATAGAATTTGCCCAGACCTCCTTCAATACAAAATATCCTCAGTATCAGATGGAGATCAATGTTCCTCTGACCAAGCAGCTTGGAGTTTCCGTAAGTGATATCCTGGCTACCATGCAGGGCTACATCGGAGGTATCTATACCGCTGACTTTACCAAATATGGGAAACAGTTCAGAGTAATGGTTCAGGCACTTCCTGAAAACAGAAAAAATATTGAAAACCTGAATGAATTATACGTAAGAACCGGTTCAGGGATAATGTCTCCGATTTCACAGTTCGTTACATTGAAAAAAGCATACGGACCTCAGTCGGTAAGTCGTTATAACCTGTTTACTTCCGTGAAAGTAACAGGAGCAAACTCTGCAGGATACAGTTCCGGAGATGCTATTACTGCCGTGCAGCAGGTAGCTAACGAAACGTTGAATCAAAACTATGCAGTTGAGTTTACCGGGCTGACCAGAGAAGAATTAAATTCAGGTTCTCAGACGCTTCTGATCTTCGGATTAAGTTTAATCTTTGTTTACTTTATTCTTTCTGCCCAGTATGAAAGTTACATTCTTCCGTTGATCGTAGTTATTTCCCTTCCTCTTGGGGTGATGGGAGCTTATTTCGGACAGAAAATTATGGGTCTGGAAAATAATATTTATTTCCAGATTGCCCTGATCATGCTCGTTGGGTTACTGGCGAAAAATGCGATCCTTATCGTTGAGTTTGCGGTCCAGCGAAGACATCACGGGGAAACCATTGTCATGTCTGCCATTAATGCAGCTAAAGCCAGGATCAGACCAATTCTGATGACCTCTTTTGCTTTTATCTTCGGTCTGTTGCCGTTGGTTCTTGCAAGCGGAATCGGTGCGGTAGGAAACAGATCTATTGCAACGGGTGCAGCAATCGGACTATTGATAGGAACTATTTTAGGGTTATTTGTAATTCCTGTACTGTATGTGATTTTCGAAACACTTCAGGAAAAAATTAAACCTATTAAGAAAGAAGATATCAGTTTAGCAGAATAATATTACTAGAGATGTTAGAAGTTAGATATTAGAAATTAATCTGGTCTCTAACTTCTAGTTTCTAGTTTCTAACTTCTAATTAAAAATAATGAAGAGTTTATTAAACATCATAAAAGGAATAACTTTTTCAGTTGCAATTCTTGGCGCCGTTACCTCCTGTATGGCAAGAAAAGAGTATGAAAGACCGAAAAACGTTGTAGACGAAAAGCTTTTCCGTACAGATATGCTGCCTTCTGACAGTACAACGATTGCCAATGTTTCATGGAAAGAAATATTTACAGATCCGATACTTCAGAAGCATATTTCAAAGGCTTTGGATAATAATTTAGATATAAGGATTGCCCTGCAAAGTATTAATTCTGCGGAAGCTTATTTAAAACAAAGTAAGGCTGCCTATGAACCGACATTAACAGTAGGTCCCGGGTATTCTTTCCAGACTCAGTCTTTAAATACGCAGACCGGGCAGTTATTTGGCGAGAGACGATATATCAACCAGCTTGATATTACAGCAAGTTTAGGCTGGGAAGCTGATCTTTGGGGTAAACTGAAAGCTCAGGAAAAAGCTCAGTTAGCTACTTATTTAGGAACTGTAGCAGCACACAAGGCTGTTAAAAGTGATCTGGTTGCTTCAATTGCCACTGCTTACTATCAGTTGCTGACTTTTGATGACCAGAAAAGAATTATTACGGAAACCATTGCAGTTCGTGAAAAAAACCTGGAAACGACCAAGGCCTTAAAAGTTGCGGGAACAGTAACGGAAGTTGCAGTTCAGCAGAGCGAAGCATTGGTATTCAATGCCAAGTCTTTACTGATCGATATGGATACTCAGATCCAGCTGTTGGAGAATACAATGAGTCTGCTGATGGGAGAGCCTTCCCATACTATTGAAAGATCAACATTGAGAAGCCAGCAGGTTCCCGTTGATTTAAAGTTAGGATATCCCGCCCAGTTATTGGCCAACCGTCCTGATGTAATGAGAGCGGAATATAATTTAATGAATACTTTTGAGCTGACGAATGCTGCAAAAGCTCAGTTTTATCCTACTTTAAAGATTACAGGAAGTGGAGGAATCCAGTCTCTTGATATTGACCATTTATTCAGTGTAAATTCATTGTTTGCAAGTGTAGTAGGAGGTTTGGCTCAGCCCATTTTGAATAAAAGAGCGATCAGAACCAATTACGAAGTAAGTCTGGCCAATCAGGAAACGGCTTATCTGAACTTCAGAAAAACGGTACTTACTGCCGGGAAAGAGGTTTCAGATGCGATCCGTGTATTTTCCGTTCAGGATTCTTTTATCGAATTAAAACAGAAAGAGCTTAATGCTTATAAGAATTCTGTTGAGTACTCGCAGGAACTTGTTAACTACGGTATGGCCAACTATCTTGAAGTATTGAATGCAAGTGTGAATTCATTAAATGCAGAACTGAATATTTCCAATGCTGAATACAGCAAAATGAAAGCTGCTGTGGAGCTTTACCAGGCTCTTGGTGGTGGATGGAAATAGAAATTCATCCCAAATAAAATAAAAACGTATGTCAGAGATGGCATACGTTTTTTGTTGTATGATACTGTTAAACTTTTTATAAAAATTGAAAAACATTTTGTATATATGTAGCAAACTACGTAGTTTTGATATATAAATAAAATGTATATGAAAATGATCATTAAACCATTAGATAATACTTATTCTGATCAGCTGATTGACTTGATTCTTACCATCCAGCAAAAAGAATTTAATGTGCCCATTACGATAGAAGATCAGCCGGATCTAAAAAAGATTGAAAGCTTTTATATGGAACCCGGCGGGAATTTCTGGGGAGCTTTTATAGACGGCGAGCTGGTGGGCTCCATAGCGTTGGTAAAATTTGATGGAAGAGCAGGAGCGGTGAGAAAAATGTTTGTAAAAAAAGAATTCAGGGGAAAAGAGCTTAATATTGCGCAGAAACTTCTGGAAGTTTTAATATCTTTCTGTCGTGAAAATGGAATAGAAGCGATTTATCTAGGAACCGTTAATATATTAAAGGCAGCCATGCGTTTTTATGAACGCAATCAATTTTTACAGATTAAAAAGGAAGATCTGCCAGCCCGGTTCCCTTTGATGAATGCCGATAATGTTTTCTACTATTTAATTGTAAATCAAAAAGTATGAATATAATAGATGAATCCGGTATCCTGGCTATATCTACGAGGCTGCAGCGATTAAGTGAACAATTGAGAAAAGATGGGGCTATGATCTATCAGTCTTTTGATATTGATTTTGAACCCAAGTGGTTTCCTGTCATTTTTACCCTCCATCATAAAAAAATGCTGAGTGTTGTGGAAATTGCCAATGAAATAGGATATACCCATCCATCTACCATAAGCCTGCTGAAAGAACTGGAGAAACAAAAGCTTATTCAATCCAAAAAAGACAAACAGGATGAGCGCAGAAGACTGATTGTACTATCTCCAAAAGGTATTGCACTGATTGAGAAGATGCAGCCCGTTTGGGAACTGGTATCAAAAGTACTCAGTGAAATAGCGGATAATAAGAATAATCTTCTGGCAGCAATTAATGAAGCAGAAGAAAAAATAGCTGAGCAGTCTTTCTATCAGAGAGCATTGAAGATGAAAAAAGAAAGTGAATAGTTTGATTGCCAGAGTTTTTCTAAAATAGAATTTGTGTTTTTTTGTTAGAATGAATTCTAATATAGGATGACAACCCAAAATAATGTAAAAAAAACTGATAAAAAAGTGAAAAAATATTTGGATATGTAGTTTAAATACTTATTTTTGTACCGCTTTAAAAAAGTAGGGGAATTAGCTCATCTGGCTAGAGCGTTAGACTGGCAGTCTAAAGGTGACGGGTTCGATCCCCGTATTCTCCACAGAACGAAACTTACCTAATAAAGGTTTCACAGTAATTTAAATAACTTGAAATTGTATTAACAGTGTACTAAATTGTGTACTAACTTAATACAATAAGTATGTTTAAAAATCAATACATGAACGGATGTAGCTACTCTGATCCGTTCACTTTCCCAAATCTAAAAAAGTATCAGCCAAAGAGGCTATGACCAAAGATTGGTATGTAGGATGTAAGTGCTATTATCAAGCAAAAAAATACTTAAATTCCGAATTTTAGTATCGCTTAAAAAAATAATTATCCCTGTGTGATGATTTAATTGTTATATTTACTATTACAAATCATAAAAAATGCATTATGAAAAATCAAAATCTTAAAGGGAAAAAACTGAACAAAAAAGAATTGAGAGTAATTACTGCAGGACTTTTAATCTGTGCTGATCCAGATACCGGTGTATGCGAGGTATATAGACTTCAATGTGCAGAATATCAATGCAAATACAAGCCTTAATTTTATATTCTTTTATTGAAACCACTCGTACAAGAGTGGTTTTTATTTTAGCACAACAAAATGTTATACGAAGATGTATATACGATTGATAATCAGTTTGTAATCTTTATGCTAAACTGTATAAGTTGATGGCAATCCAAAGATCACGGGTTCGAATCCCGCATTTTCCACTAGGTACGTTAATGTTTAAGTTAAACAATTGATATTCAGTTGATAAAGTGTTTGATGACTGTATTCCATTTTCCTAATGTAGGTTTAATTGTTTCCGCTACGTTATAAAACCTACTGAAAGAAAAAAACATAGGAAATAAACAGAATAAAAATTTGGATAAATATGGCGGCAAATAGTCATTACAAAAAACTTTTATCCGCAGCTATCCTTATTAACTCGGCAACGTTTTTAGCATCAAATTTTTGTAGCAGGTTTTTGCGGTGGCTTTCTATTGTAAACTTGCTGATGAATAACTGTTCTGCCATTTGTATAGTTGTTTTGCCGGCGGCAATCAGGCCCAGCACTTCTTTTTCTCTGTTGGTAAGACGTATGGATTTTTCATCACCCGACAATTGTGGTGAAGAAATAATTTCCTTCACATCCCGGCTAAATACAATTTCACCCCTTAATGCGGCATCAATACAATTTACAAGCTCTTCCAAAGAGACGTTTTTAAGCAGATAACCGTTGGCGCCGTTGTTGAGCATATCTATAATAATTTTACGATTGTGGTGGTGGCTAAGGGCCAGCACGATTATTTTAGGGAAACTATGTTTTATAGTTTTGCAAAGCACAATTCCGTCTATATCTGGCAACGTAATATCCAGCAGCACGATATCTACGGTAGTATGGCCTAAAAAATGAAGCAGACTCTTCCCATCAAAAAAGTACTCTGTAATTTCTATATTTTCCACCGATGACAATACCTTACCCAAGCCTTCTGCTACCATAGGATGGTCATCCACTAATGCTATTTTTATTTTATGCTGTAACATACAGTTCAATATTTACAATGGTTCCTTTTTGGTCTTTTCCACGAGAATAACTGATGCTGCCATTCAGGTAAGCCACTCTGTTTTTAATATTAGAAATACCGATACCCTTGTATATCCCAGCATCTTCGGTAGTAAGTCCTTTTCCATCATCTTCCACGGCAATCATAAAGATATGTTCGTTCTGACTGCATTGCACCAATATGCTGCCTGCGTCAGCGTGTTTAACAGCGTTGGAGAGTAGCTCCTGTATAATCCGGTAGATGGAAAGCTGAACTCCAATAGCTATATCCGTCTGTATATTAAGGCACTGCAAATCAATGGAGGTTTTTGGGGAGATAAGGGTTTCTGCCAATTCCTGTAAAGCCACTTCCAATCCGTAGCGTAACAATACATCCGGCACCAAATTGTGTGCAATGCGGCGTAGTTCCACAACGGAATTGTCCAACTGGCGCATTGTATCATTGATGCATTGAGTATATGGTTTATCCATTTCTGATGCAATACCCGAAAGATTTATTTTAATTCCTGCAAGCATGCTGCCTACGCCATCGTGTAAATCGCGCGCCATACGACTTCGCTCTTCTTCCTGCAATTGCAGTAAGGCCTGTGCCTGTTTTATTTCCTGTTGTTGTTGGATATCTTTTAATTGTTGTTTCGATATCTTTTTATTTTTACGGTAGAGGAGTATGGAATAGCCTGCAATACAAATAAATAAAATGCAGCCAGCACCCAACAGCCAACTGGTTAATCTGTTATTTTTACCAGTAAGCAGGGCCTGTTTTTTTTCAGATTCAAGGCGGATGATTTTCTTTTCATGTTCCGCGGTCTTGTACTTTAAATCCATTTTATCCATTGCTTCCCGTTCGCGTGCCAAATTTAAGGTGCCTTCAAGTTTGTCTGCTTCTACAGTCCAGTAATATGCATTTTTATAATCTCCCAGTCGCGCGTAGGTCAGCGAAAGTTCGTAATAGTAAATTTTTTTATTTTCTCTATAATAAATACCTGACGGATTTTTCAGCAATGAAAGAATTATTGTTTTTGCTTTTCTGTATTTTCCCTGGTCGGAATAAATCTGGTATTTGTGTAATTGAAGTATTTCAAGATCATATGCTAGATTATTTGTCTGTGCTAACACCATCGCGCTATCCAAGTTTTTATTTGCCTTGTTGAATTGTTTTAGTAATCGTAGATATTTTGCATTATACTTGTAGTATTCTATAGCGGCTGTAGAAGTAGTAAAATTTGCCAAATAGCTTCTCGCACTGTCTAGCATGTTTTTTGCCAGTGGCAATCGTTCCTTAACGGGTTTCATTTCCAATGAGTCTTCAGCAGCTCTGTTTACCTGAACCATATAATTCCTTGCAGCCCTTGAATACATATCTACCAAAAACCATTTATAAGGTGATTTTTTCAAGAGGTCAATGGATTTTAAAAAATATTCTTCAGCTTTTTGAACACGAACACTATTATTGAAAACAATGGCCATTGTTCCATAACAAATTCCTTCTAATCCTCTATCGCGGCTTTTTTGTGCCATAGGCAATGCTTTGTTTACAATAATATTTAATCGCTCTACATCGTTATCTTCCTCATTAACTATTTTGCTGTAACCGTACCAGCTCCAAAACCGGTATCTGTACGCTTCCGGGGTGTTGAACTTGCTAAGCAGGCTGTCAGCCTTAAAGTACATTTGCTTTGCAAGTGCTTTACTTTGCCTGTGAAAATAATTCCCTGAATAGTAATAATTGATGGCACGAAGAAATGAATTACTTTTGCTAAATTGACCAGCCTTATTAAGGTATTCTTTCGCCTTTATAGTATCTTTATTTGTCCAATAATACGATAGTTCAAAACATGCACGTGCTTTATTACTGTCAGAAGTATTTGCCTTCAATAGAGACTCCATGCCTTTTTTGTAAGATTTTACGTCTAATGGAATATATTGAGCGAACATCTTGAGCGGAATAAAGTAAAATAAGGTAAAAACTACAAAAAGAATTTTCACATTTGCAGGAACAAACGATGCCGCTTTTTCTGAAAAATGGTAGTACTTAGTTAAAGGCATATAAAACTATTCTTACACAACAAGTTACTAACTTTTTACTATACAATAGCGCATTGCTGATACCTTGTATAAAAATCCCTGTTTTCAGTGATATGAAAAATAGCAAACTATTGGGATTGCTTGCCTTCATATGCAATAATAATTTTGCTATAAGATAAATCTGATTAAAAAACTAAAAATGGAAAACGAAATATTGAAAAAACTACAAGAGATTGAAAAACGTTATAAAAGGATGAAACAGCTTTTTACAGGATTTATAAGCTTGGTCTTAATTGCTTTTTTCTGCTTGGGATTTACTGAAACTTATAAAGTTAATCTAATTAGAACTAAAGGGATTATTATTGAAGATGAAAATGGTAAAGATAGAATATTGATTGGAGCTCCTATACCGCATTCAGTAGATAGAGTGAGAACAGATACCAGTCTGGTAAGAAAATATTTTGCAAATGATATTTATCCCAAAGACCCGGACAAATATATGGAGTGGTATAAAAAATATAGACATTCTGCTTTTGGAATAGTGTTCATGAATGACAAAGGGATAGATGTAATGCAGCTTGGTGAGAAATTATCAGATCCAAATGTTGGGAGGAGAATTTTTTTACCTACAGGTATTCTTTTAAATAACAATAAGGGGATGGAAGTAGGTGGTTTTGGCACACATACATTTGAAGATGGAAGAAGTGGGGTTGCATTGGGCTTAGACGATCCAGGCAATGGGAGGGAGGCCTTTCATGCTGCAGTTCTATCTGACGGTACGCGAGCTTTAATTCTCCAGGATGCAAATGGGAAACTTGTACTTGGGTTTGGAAAACCTAATAGCGATTTATTTAAAAATAAAGATAGCTTAAAGTTTGTAGGTATAAAATATTTTGACAAAAAAGACAATCTTCTTTGGGAACAGAAAATAAATAAAACAGAATAGTATAAAAGAAACGGTCAAATGGACTATCCGAGTGTTTTCGCGCGTGTTGTCCCTTTGTATCAAATGGATATTTCATCAATCGAAAAGCTTTTGCTCATTTATTTGAAAACAATATAATAGCGAAACCGAAAACCTTATTAGAATGGCATTAATCATCGAATTATATAATGAAAACAAAAACATTATGAAAAAGTTATATTTCACTCTTTTAATTTTTATCATTGCAAAAATGAATGCACAACCGGTTGTATCAGCTGCACATGCCATACAGCCAGGTCCTGTTACTTATTACGGGGTAGATCTCACACAGTTGAGTGCTTTAACACCTGGACCATCCGGAGCTAACGTTTCATGGGATTTTTCCCAGTATACATCTACCAACACAATTACACAGACCCGATATGACTGCCCGGGTGGTAATTCCAATTGCTCTGATTCTCTTTTCCCACTGGCTAATAAAATGGTGGCATCAGGCGGAGGTGAGAGCTATGCCTATTTCAGGTATGCTAATAATGAGCTTTCGACTCTTGGAACGAAATCCATAAATAATGGAGTAACTACTTATTACACCTATACAGATCCTTCACTAGAGTTAAAGTTTCCAGTTACTTATTTGCAAACATTTACAGATACATGGGTGGGGAATAATACTTCAGCCTCGCTAACTGAAACGGGAACACAAACTATAACCGTTGATGCTTACGGAACACTCAAAACAGTTTTGGGTACATTTCCCAACACGTTGAGAGTTAAAGTTGAAAAAACTATCACCAGTAATATAGCCGGTAGCCCAACAGCAAATATAACATTTGTAGGCTATAGCTGGATTTCATCAAATTATGCTGGAACTCTTTTGTCAATCGGTTTTTCAGATACAACCATTACAGGTTCTCCGACCATCCATAGCCGTTACCTTACCTACGGGAAAAATACACTTACATTAGGAACTGTAGATATGACAGTCGATAAGAAAGTTGATATTTATCCTAACCCCAGCTCAGATTATATAAATATAAAAAATGAAGATAAAGTAATAAAAATAGAAATAAATGATGCAGAAGGGAAAAAAATTGCAGCATTTAAAAAAGCCGATAAAATAGATGTTTCAGCATTTCCTTCCGGAATCTATTTTTTTACAATTACATTCACAGACGGAAAAACCGAGACGAGAAAAATTATTAGAAAGTAGTAATAATAGTGGATTATAAAAAGCTTAAAAGAAAACCGACATGCCAACAAGATTACCATACTATGTTACACTTCGTGAAGCAATGTTTGACTTCAAGTTGAAAAGTTCAAATTCCTCCCTTTCCGCAAATATGATTAGAAGACTAAATGAGGCTTATCAATTAAATCGTAACAAAACCACTTAAAAACAGAAAAAAACCTCATTTAAAATTGGTTAAGCGGGATAGTTCGAATCCCGTATTCTCCACAAGAAATAACAAAGCCTGTAATATAAAGTATTGCAGGCTTTTATGTTTTATTAATAGAAATTCTAATTCCCCAACTCCAGCTGATTTCTCACCAGGTTAAAATATTCATTTTTTGTATCCACCAGTTTATAGTGATTTCCTATTTCTGCAATTTTTCCATGCTTCAGAACAATGATCTGGTCGGCATTTTTTACGGTTGACAAACGGTGGGCAATTACAACAACAGTTCTGCCTTCAAAGAATGACTGGAGGTTATTATAGATCTGCTTTTCATTTTCTGCGTCAAGGGCTGAAGTTGCTTCGTCCAGGAACAGGAATTCAGGATCCTTATAGACTGCTCTGGCGATTAAAATACGCTGTTTTTGTCCGCCGCTTAACTGAATGCCGATATTACCTACTTTGGTATTATAACCCATTGGAAGGGACTCAATAAAGGAATCAATACATGCAATTCTTGCGGCTTCCATTAATTTATCATGATCAATTTTACCTTCGGTAAACGCAATATTATCCGCAAGAGTTCCACTGAAAATATGGCCATCCTGAAGCACAATACCACATTTGTTACGCCATTGATCTGCATATACATCATTTAAGTCCATGCCATTAAGGAGTATTTTGCCGTAAGTGACAGGGTAGTAGGCCAATAATATTTTAAGCAGGGTGGTTTTACCGCTTCCACTGGAACCTACTATGGCTGTTACTTTATTCGGAAGGATCTTGAAGTTGATATCGTTGAGAACAAAAGGATTGAAATTTCCGGGATATTTAAAGGAAATATTATTAATGGAAAGCGTATTGACTCTCGATGTGAGATTTATTGTTCTTGTGAGGTTTTCCTCCTGCTCATTATAAATTTCGCCGATTCTTTTAGAGGCAATTTCGGCATCCTGGGTATCTTTTACCAGGCTGACCAATCTGTTGATGGGAGAGGAAAGTTGCCCGATAACGTAAGAAATGCTCATCAGAACTCCTAAACTCATTTTTCCGTCCATGATTAAAATGGCACAGATCCCAATAGCTGTGATCTCTTTAAGTTTGGATAAAAAATTTACTCCTACCAGCTGATACATATTCAGAAATAAGGAATTGAGTTCAATGGAGTTGAGTTTTTTCTGAATCGCAAGTATTTTATTAATGGAAAAAGTCTGGGCATTATTTACCTTTATTTCAGGCATATTCATAATGAATTCATAAATATGGTTATTGTTCTCCGACTGTCTCAGAAATAATGCATATTCAAGAACAGCCCGTTTTTTCAGAAACAAAAAGATCCATGCAACGCTCATCACTGAGAGAACGAGATAAACAATAAATACCCATTGGCTGAAATAAAATAAAATGCTTCCGAACAGCAGGATATTCAATATGCTGATTAAAAAATCAACCCCTTTCCATGTGACATAATTCTGAATTTTCTGCTGGTCATTAATTCTTTGGAGGGTTTCTGTATTTAACCTCGTATCAAAGTAACGGATCGGCAGGTTCATCAGTTTTTTAAGAAGGTTGCTTTTAAGTGAAATACTTAAATTGAAATTGATTTTGGTCAGTAATAGATTACTGAAAAAGTCGCTGATGAAACTGGAAATAAACAGTACAAGCTGTGAGGCAAGCAAAAAAAGGATAAGGTTGGAGTTTTTCTGCAATATTCCTTCATCAATGATGTTTTTAAAGACAAAAGGAATGCTGCTGTTGATCAGCAACCCGATAATGATTAAAAAAATGGCTAAAAGATAGCTTCCTTTACGGCTTTTAATATAGTTGACAGCTTCTCCGAAAAATTCAGATTTTGCAAAGCTCTCTGGTTTATCAGTGGGCAGTTTTGTAGCTTCCCAATCAGGGTCTTTTTCAGAATAAATAAGGATACCTTTATCTCCTGTTCCACGCCATTCATTGGAGAAACCGTCTTCATCCAGTTTAATTCTTCCGTAGGCGGGATCAGCTAAAAAATAAGTATTCTGATTGTTCTTTTCTTCAATGTTTTCCAGTACTATGAAGTGATCCTGCTTCCAGAATAAGATAACCGGCAGCGGAATTTCTTTTAAGTCGGAAATGGTGATTTGTACCGGGGTAGATTTCAGTCCGGCTTTCGTTGATGCCGCTACAACGTCATCTACGGAAACCCCAACCCGTGTAAATTCAAATAAAGATTTTACAAAAGCAAAGGAATACTTTTTTTTACCATGATAGCTGAGGATCATAGCGAGACAGGCTGCAGCACAATCTGTACTTTGCAGCTGATGGTAAAATGTAAATTTATTTCTAGGCCAACGCATTCACTATTTCTTCTATTTTGCTAAGTACTACTTTATCTTTTTCGCTATCATCACCGTTATAGATACAATATTCATCACCAAGTTCAATATGCTCTACTGCATGCTGGCTGCATCCGCCGTTGCATAAAGGTAACAATCTGCACTGCAGGCAAGGTTTGTTTTGGAATTTTGCTTCCATACGGCGCTCAAGGTGGTTGTTTTCCCAAACCAGATCTCCGTCCTGGGTTAAATATCCGACTCTGTTTTTAGGAAGAAAATCTCTGGCCGTACATTTATATAGATCGCCATTATAATTAATGGTTGCGCTGTTTCTTTTATCTGCGTAGCAAGGATCCTGAACATTGTTGATAGAATACATCACTTTTGTATTGAACCCTTTGGTTTTCATTTTTTCGGCATTCTCGTCGGCCACTATATTGGTTCCGTCCGGTTCATCGTCCTGCCATACCCTGTGAAAGTCAAAGAGCAGTTTTTTCTTTTTTTCTTCTTCACTTAAATAAGAAAATTCATCAACGATTTTAAAACAGTTATGAATGTTTTCGTGGGTGTAATTAATTCTTGCGCGAACAAAAAAGTTATCATGCTTCAGCAGATTCTTTATGTTGCTTACAATTTCATTATAGCTTCCTCTTGTCTTATTGACAAAACGCACTTTATCGTGCTCTTCTCCATATCCGTCGAATGTAATCTGAAGACCTGCTTCAAGATTTCGGTCGACAAAATAATTAATGAATTCATCATTCAGTAAGTAGCCGTTGGTTGTGAAGGCAATATTAAATTCCGTATCGTATTTTTTGCATTCTTCAACAAGGTGATCGATCATTGGAGTAACGTTTCTGTTAAAATACAGCAAAGGTTCACCGCCAAAAAATGATAATATGAAACTTTTTATAGATTTTTGAGAAACGATTTTCGTGATAAATTTATTAACGGAATCCAGCACGGTTTCTTCTAACCTTGATTTCTTAATATGGGTTTCATAACAGTACCAACATTTGAAGTTGCAATTCATCGTAGGATTAACAATCAAAAAGAACATATTGGGATTGTTGTCTATTTTTTTTGATATATCTTTTACCTTCTGAACCTCATTAACGTTTTCATCCACAAGAAAATATTCTTCTTTCAGATAATCATAGAACTCGGGATGAATTTCAGAAAGTTCATCAATACCATCTCTTTTTCCTGCTTCTAAAAGTTCCTTTAGCTCAGGCTCCAGCATAATCACTTTCTTTTCAAAGGAATTAAACAGAGCATACTGATTATTGAAAGGCACAATTGAGTTGAATTGGCTGTATTTCATAGTTAGTTTGTTTTGGTTAAAAAACTAAGGAGCATTTCTGCCCCTTAGTTACAGAAAAGTATTACTTTATGACTGTATAGTTGTAGACGTAGTTGGGTTAGTGGGTTGAGTTGGCTGAGTAGTACCACCACAACCTGCTACGCAGTTTCCACTGTTGGTAGTAGGGCAGTTTCCAATGTTTGAGCCAGCTGCGCCAGCAAAGCCCGCACTAGTTCCTCCTAATGCCTTTGAAAAACCTCCTTTTACAGTGTCATTTTCTTGAGTAAATTTTGAGATGTCGAATTTGTTTTCGTTTGTTGATTTCATGATAATAAAGATTTGTAATTAGTATTCGGTAAATATTTAGAGTCATTAACCGTTTTTTGGACTTTGCTTGCAAGCATATCTATAATTCATTCAGTGTATTGGCCATTACACCAATGAATAACAAATCAGTTGGTTCTGTTCCTTTCTTCCTGATTCCGGTAAGTTCTTTGATTAACGTTAATCTGTCCTCCAAAAGAATAGTTTAATGTTAGCCTTACATATCTGGAATCATAATATCCGTTGGTATACGTCCTGTTTCCGCTCCGCTCGGATACTGAATTAAATTGATATTCCTTAAGTATATTATTAACTGATAATACAAGTCCCAGTTTATTCCAAAGCTTGGCTTTGAAATAAAAATCTAACAGGGTATTGGTTTTATTCTCAACCATATCTATAGATTTATTAGGGAATCTGTGCAATAAATTAAACCCCGTACTCATTGTACTATTGATCAGGAAGTTCCCGGATAGAGCAATCATACTGAAGAAACCTTCAATCTCCTTCGGTGTTAAAGGATAAATCTCTGATTTTGACTTCTGATAACCAATATATCCTGTTATATAACTTTCCAGCCATTTCTTTTTTTTATAAACATACGTCTGCCGGAAGCCATAGGTTTGCCCTTGCGCATAATTAAGCTGGGTTACTCGCTGCGTTACATTATCGTTGTTCAGTAAAACAATCCCTCCAAACATATCATCAATCTTTTCCCAGTATAAAACACTTTGAAGGAAATCTTTATAAATATAGTTCAGTTCAATATTATGAGTGTAAGACGGCGTTAATGACGGATTACCCTCCCAATAGCTAAACGGACTGCTGTAGATACGGAAAGGATTCAGATTAGTAAATGACGGTCTGGAAATCCTTTTGCCGTAATCCAGCGAAATGGTATTGTTTTCAGTAGGTTTATACTGAAGATATGCCGTAGGAAAGAACTTCAGATAATGGGTATTATTTTTATTCCTCATGAAAACATTCTCAGATTCCAGTTGAGTATTTTCAATCCTTAGCCCTAATTTGGCCGACCATTCCTTTTTTCTTCCAATCTCCCTTTCACCTGAGAAAAAAAGAGCCTGTGTATTCTCTCTGTAGGTGAAAAGATCCTGCTGCAAAAAACCAACCTGCTGTATATCCGAATAAAGATCATTGTTTGTCTTCGAAAAGGACATCCTGGCTCCGTAGTTTAATTTGGCAACTTTCATAGGATGTTCCATATCCAGATTTACAGAGTAATTATTTATATTCTGTACTGCATTATTCTGATTCCGGCTCTCAAAAGTGGCAGCATTATTCACATATACATCAAAATTTCTGTCACTTTTGTCTCTGTACGTGAAAAAATCAAAATCAAGATTAAGCTGTTTCCCTAAACTGTCTATTTTATAAATCGTATGAAAATTGACGGTGTGCAGCTGTCTTTTTCTTTCAGTTCTGCCAACTGTATGATATTGGTTGGCATAAGATGGATTCTTTTCCAGAGATAAATCATCATCTTCTGTGATAGGTTTACTTAAGCTTCCATTATACATCGCCCCGATCTGAAACTTTCTGGATAGGTCATAATCAACTGCAATCCGGCCGGATAATGTATTTATTTTATATTGATATTCTTTATCGGAATGCCAGTAGGTTTCCGGATACTTAATCTCCAGCTCTTCCATCCCGTAATATTTGCCGTAGCTGTAGTTCAGGTTAGAAAATAAAGACAGCTTTTTCTTTTTATAGCTTAAATTGGCAGAAGAGGAATGCTGTGCATATTTTCCTTGCTGGTAACTGGTCATTACGGTGGACGACCAATTATCTGCCCGGGATTTTTTTAAAACAATATTTACCAGTCCGCTATTTCCCTCCGCGCTGTACTTGGATGGGGGATTGGTGATGACCTCAATGCTTTTGATGTCGCTGCTCGGAATGCTTTTTAAATAACTGATCAGAGCATCCCCGCTGATGTTCATGATTCTTCCGTCCACCATAAATCCCATTCCGCTTTTTCCAAGCATTGTTATGGTTTCATTGCTTACCAGTAGTCCAGGTGTTACCGTAATGGCATCCAGCCCGTTTCCACCTGCAGCAAATGCCGATTTTTCAACATTGAATATCAAGCGGTCTGTTTTTCTTTCAATGAGTTGCTTCTGCCCGTTGATAACTACACCTTCCAGTAAAATATTGTTACTGATGGTAATCGTTCCTAAATCAAGATCTCCGTTTAGCTCAATTGATTTTTCATAATATTTCTTTCCCAATTGAGTAATCAGAAGTGTATATGCTCCCTTACTTAAAAATATTTTGAACTTACCCGAAGGATCTGTTTGAGCATTTACAACAAGCTGGCTCTGTTTATTTTTAACCTGCAGATTGGTATCCCGAAGATCACCATTCAAACCATTGACAACACTTCCGCTAAGTGTATATTGTTGAGCAGTTGCCATGTTGGATAACATACCGAAGGCAAGTGCCGTAAGCAGAAGTTTTGAGTTGGTCATTTCTAGTTTTTTCTCCGACTAAGGAAATAATATTTTTTAAATATTCAAAAAAAAAATAATATTTATTTAGGGTTAATAGTATAACTATTTAATATATAAATAGTTATAAATGTGTAAAAATTCATACTATTTTCGGTTATAGACTATTAATATCACATTTAGGTGATTTTATAATAAAAAATGAGCCACAATTCCTTCTATTGTGAAAAAGAAGAAGGAAAATATTGAGAAAGTCTTAAATGATCTTGTAATGCTTCCCAATTGCAGACAGAAAAATTTATTTAAATCCCTGACCAGGTTTTGTTTAGGTACCACAAATAAAAACTTAATTGATTTTAATTCAAAATATATTGGGTTTTAACATATTTTTACTATAAATTAGTCGCCATGAAGTGATTTAATATATAAAAACTAAACCTAACTATGAAAACAAACCATTATGAATGTCAAACTCCTTTCTCTGATTGAGCGAAGAGTCAATAAGGCAATACAATTATTATCTGAATTTTTATCCAATAGTAAAAACCATGATGACTTGCTTGAAAAACAGGTGAGTGGCTATACCGATGTGGTTATAGAAACCCATATTGCCCTATTCAAGGCTCTTGATATTGTACCGCATGATTTCTTATACTCTGTACGTGAAATACAGATATATTATCACCCTGGATTAAAAAGCAATGTGCAGTTAAATAAAAAAGTTATTTCTTACCTAAACGAAGTAACAGGGGCTGCGCTTGCTGGCAGTTCAGGTTCCGGATATAGTTTTATCCCTTTACATCTGAATTTCTACAGCAGTTTTTCAAACATTTCCACGGTCTTCGGGCTTTGCTTAATTGATCATTCAGCCAAAACAGCAAAAATCTTTTTCCATGAATTCACACTGAATACAAGGCAGATTAATTTCAGTAGCCACAGTTTAAATTATCTCGATAACGTTCTTTTAAAGTTCAAATCGGATCCGTCTGTGAATATAAGGAATCTGAGTAAGATTAATAATTTAAGCTATCAGCAGTTTCAAAAGGATTGCCGGCAGTATTTCGGAACCACTTTCTATGATTTTACAATTAAACTGAAAATGATGGATGTAGTGGAAGACCTCATGTTTTCAAAGCTGATGATAAAAGAAATTGTGTATAAGCATAGGTTTGCTGAATATAGCAATATGTATAAATTCTTTCATCGGACCTATCACTTTCCCTTTAAAGATATTACCAGATTGTATTACGGTGATAAATCGTGATCTTTAAATAATTAACCTCATTCATTAATGTGGTTAATTTAAATACCTTTTTAGTTACTCTTTGAACGCGAGATAGACAAAAGATAAACAAGATGGGCAAACATACTTCTCTTCACAGATTCCACTTTGATATCGCCGGTTGCCTGGTTAATGGTCGTTACCAGATCTGCATTGCATTGTCCGGAAAAAGATCCGCTTCCTAAATAATTGGCTGTATTGGCAGAAGGATAGGAGATCCTCGGATAATCAGGGGCAACCTGTTCAGCGGCTGTAGCTCCTCCCACATAGCCTTTATTATCAATAAAACGGGCAGACCAGGTTCCCAAAAACTGTCCGTTCACCGTATTGATGGTTTGGCCCACCACAATCTTGGTATCTACTGCCTTGGTGAAACCTGCACAGGAACTGTAATGGTTAACGTTCACCGTACAGGAAGAAGCATTATCAGCAGGCTGAAAACATTTCCCTTCATAAACGGTGAGTCTTTGTTCCGCGGCTGATGTAGAAGTATTCAGTAATGCTTTGGGAGAAAAAACTTCTTCAGGTGAAATTAAGATTAAAACTCCCTGTTCATCGGCTGCAACAATTTTCCTTTCGGCATTGGCCAATGCTCTTACTCTGGCAGTCCCATTCACGTCCAAAGTATGAGATGGAGTAGAAGTATTAATCCCTACCTGTGAATTTATATTACTGAATAAAATAACTGTAAGGAAAATAATTAGTCTTGTTTTCATGGTTTTAGTTAAGATTTAATAAAATTTTATAATTTTTCACTAAAGTAAGAAATATTTATAAATGCGGAAAAAAATTGCTTTTAAATTAAATTTAAATAACTTAATAATCTAAATTTAAATTAAACAAAGAAAAATAGACACAGCGAATCAATACAATATATAAATGACAGTGTTTTTGTGAAATCCTTTTACTGAAATAGGGCATGATGGTTTGTTTCTCTTTAGTAAATAATTGTATTTTAGCCAAAATAATACACTAATTCATAAAAATATAAACGGCTGATTAAAATTCAGATAATCTGAATGAAAAAAATTAGTAGATTTGCACGGAACAAGGCAAAGAAATAAATAATTCAGTCTTCTATTTTTTTAAGTAGAAATGAATAAACAACAATAAAATTTGATTAGCTTATAAACTATTAGAACCTATGAAGAAACTTTTTTTACTTCTTTTAACAGCTTTTTTATTTATCGGATGCAGTTCTGATGATGATACTATTTATGATTATATAGGAACATGGTCAGGAAAGTATACGGGAAGCGATGACGGAACCTGGAATCTTGTAGTAGCCAGCGACGGTAAAGTAACCGGTACCATGCACTCTACAGTCAATGATGAAAATTATAATATTTCCGGGAATTTAACTGAAACCGGAGATCTTACCGCTGTAGTCGGTTTGCCTGATGATGGCGAATTCAAAGGCACCCTTTCAAGAGATAAAAAAGGAAACGGAAACTGGTCAAACGCTGTTCCTACCCCCGCAAGATACGGGACCTGGACAGGAGACAAAAAATAAAAAAAAGCCTGCAGATCAATCTGCAGGCTTTTTTATTTAATAAATCCCATATGGGTAATCTTCTCTTTATTCTTAAGCACTAAAAAGTAGAGAAGAGGTTTGTCTTCCTGGAAATGCTTTTTAAAACGGATTTCCCTGTCTTCGATTATTGATATCTTCTCTTCAAAAAATTCAGCAGCGTATGTTTCCAGATCCGCATGTATAACAACCATAATTACTTCATCTGCTGAAAGCCGGTCATCCAGATTCAGGGTAATATCTTCGTTTTCTCCGGAAATATAAGTTCCGGCACTGAAATTTTCCTTTTCTCCAAATTTGAATTCTTTAAGAAGCTGCATCCCTTCTTCAGTAATAAGTCCGTTTTGTACAGCTCTTTTGCCCTTCTCTGAAACAGTATCACAATCCTTGATGCCGGTCATCAGCTTTGCAAACCTTTGGTAGAGCAGAGGTTCGCCAGCTTCCTGGATATAATTTTCAATACAGCCGCGTATCGTTTTTCCTGCTTTTGAACAGTGCCCAAACTCAGAACTGTTCTGCCTTACCTTTTCATAAGAAGGGCTTTTTTTGAAAGCCGTTTTATTGAATCCACTCTTTTTACGAACCACATTCTTTCCGTTCAGGCTGTAAAAAACCAGATCGCCTACACTGCCTTTGATCTTTATTAAACTTTCATACGTTGCCATATCACCAAATTGGATTCCAAATATACTAATAAATATAAGAAATCCTAATTTTAACATATATTTATTATATAGTTGTAGTATAGTTTTAGTATAATTAAAATATAAAATGTATATTTGTCACACAATTAGTTACTTCATTTAAAATCAGATGACTATGATACCGGGATTATTTGAAAAAAACTTAAGGATAAAGCAGCTTTCCGTTCTGATGATGGCCTCTGTTATTACAGTTTCCTGCGGATCATCAAAAAATGTATCTTCCAAAAAAAAGACTGCAACCAAAACCGTTGCAAAGGCTGAAAACCTCAGAAAACTGGATTCTAAATTTGATGGAAATATTTCCAGGTCTGTCAGTGATATTCTGAAAGATGCTGAGAAATATCTCGGAACACCTTATAAATTCGGTGGAAACAGTTCATCAGGTTTTGACTGTTCAGGTTTTACCGTAAAAGTTTTTGAAGAAAATGATTTCTCCCTTCCACGCAGATCTGCAGATCAGGCCGACGCCGGTAAAAAAATTGACATTAAGGAAGTAAAGCCCGGCGATCTCCTCTTTTTCGCCACAGCCGGAGGAAGCAGAGTTTCTCATGTAGGAATTGTGCATGATATCGGAGCAGATGGTGAAGTGAAATTCATCCATGCTTCTACCTCAAAAGGGGTTATTATTTCCTCTTTAAACGAAAAATACTGGAACAAAGCCTATCTACATGCTCAGAGAGTGCTGTAAATTATGCAATAGGTTGTATTCTCTTAATTCAAAGAATAGGTAAAGCATACGTATCCGCCTCATTAAAAGCATACATGATCAAACTGTTTTGCTGAACTTTTTTGTATCTTTGGCGCGAATAATTTTCAAATTAATTTAAACAAGAAACATGTCGTTACAACAAACAATTGAAAACATTTGGGATAATAGAGATTTATTACAGAATGAAGACAGCCAGAAGGCGATAAGAGAGGTTATTTCTTTATTGGATTCCGGAGAACTTCGTGTTGCTGAGCCTACGGAAAACGGATGGCAGGTGAATGAATGGGTGAAGAAAGCTGTAGTAATGTATTTCCCGATCCAGAAAATGGAAACTATTGAAGTAGGTCCGTTTGAATTTCATGACAAAATTCCTTTGAAGAGAAACTATGCTGAAAAAGGAGTAAGAGTTGTACCTCATGCTATCGCAAGAGAAGGATCTTTTGTGGCTTCAGGAGTGATCATGATGCCGTCTTATGTGAATATCGGTGCTTATGTGGATTCAGGAACCATGGTAGATACCTGGGCTACAGTAGGAAGCTGTGCACAGATCGGTAAAAACGTCCACCTGAGTGGTGGTGTAGGTATCGGTGGTGTACTGGAACCGTTACAGGCAGCTCCTGTGATCATTGAGGATGACTGTTTCATCGGTTCAAGATGTATCGTAGTAGAAGGTGTTCACGTAGAGAAAGAAGCTGTTTTGGGTGCCAATGTAGTATTGACTGCTTCTACAAAAATCATCGACGTTACAGGAGATCAGCCGGTTGAGATCAAAGGAAGAGTCCCTGCCCGTTCAGTGGTAATTCCGGGAAGCTATACCAAACAGTATCCTGCCGGAGAATACCAGGTTCCATGCGCATTGATTATTGGCCAGAGAAAAGAATCTACAGATAAGAAAACATCTCTTAATGATGCTTTAAGAGAGAATAATGTAGCCGTATAAGCTATGTTTCCTCTAAATTTTAAAGTTTCATTTTAAAATTTATACAATAAACCCTGAATATTCATTTAGGGTTTATTTTATTTATACCTTTAAACCATTAAGCTTATTAAAAACTCTGATATGAAAATTGCCTTCGATGCAAAACGTTTTTTTCACAATACGTCCGGATTGGGCAATTATTCCAGGGACCTTGTCAGGATTCTTTCTCAGTATTATCCTGAAAATGAATATCTGCTGCTGAATAAAAACAGTTCGGAAAGAGGCAGAGAAATTCTGGAAAATCCCAATGTGAAATTTGTGCCGACTTCTAAAAGAAGCCTTTCCCGGCAGCTTAAAATGGGGAAAGATGCACAGAAAGAAGGGGCACAGATATTTCACGGCCTTTCCGGTGAGCTGCCTTTGAAATGGGGTAAACAACCTATCAGAAAAATTGTGACGATCCATGATCTGATCTTCATGAGATATCCGCAGTATTATTCTTTCTTTGACCGGAAGATTCACTTGTGGAAATTCAAAAAAGCAGCTATTTCTGCTGATAAAATCATTGCCATTTCGGAACAGACCAAAAAAGATATCATCACTTATCTGAAAGTTCCCGAAAATAAAATAGAGGTCATTTACCAGGGATGCCACAAAGCTTTTAAAGAACAGCAGTCAGATGATGTTATCCAGGCTGTAAAAGAAAAATTTAACCTTCCGGAACGCTATATTCTAAACGTTGGAACCATTGAAGTCAGGAAAAACCTTTTAAACATAGTTAAAGGCATCAGTGAAACTGAAATTCCTTTAGTGGTGGTAGGAAGAAAAACCAACTATTACAAAAAAGTAGAAACTTTTATCAAAAAAAATAAAATGGAAAAGCAAATACTTTTCCTTGAAGGAGTTTCTATGGATGAGCTGGCTGTGATCTACAAACTGGCAGATGTTTTTGTATATCCGAGCTTTTTCGAAGGCTTTGGAATTCCGATAATAGAAGCACTTTTCTCAAAAACAGCAACCATTACCAGCAATACCAGCTGCCTGCCGGAAGCGGGTGGAAAAGACTCTGTTTACATTGATCCCAATAATTACGTTGACATAGGGGCTAAAATAAAATTTCTCTGGGAAAATGAATCCGAAAGGAAGCGCCGTGCAGAAAAGAGTTTTGAGTTTGTTCAGAAATTTAATGACGAACCTATTGCAGCACAATTAATGGAGCTCTACAAAAAAAATCTGTAAAAAAACTTTGCAGTTTAAAAATAAACCCTACATTTGTACCACAATTCAAAACAATGAAACCGAATTTTTTAACACTTCATCATTACTATCATCATCTCTGCTAAGACGGAACTGATTGATATAAACATGTGTTAAAATCAAAATAATTAAAAACCGTCTGAGTAAATAGACGGTTTTTTTGTTTCCTGAATTCTTCCCGGAAATCTTCAACAGATCAGTTTTTATTTGCTCAGATTTATCTTAAAATAATACAATGAGTAAATTAAAAATTGCGATTCAGAAAAGCGGCAGGCTTTACGAAGATTCTCTACAGCTCCTCAAAGACTGCGGTATTTTCGTCAACAACGGTAAAGACCAGCTCAAGGTTTCCGTTGACAACTTCCCGATGGAGATCATGTACCTCAGAAACTCGGATATTCCACAATACCTGGAAGATGGAGTGGTAGATATTGCTGTCGTAGGAGAAAATCTTTTAGAAGAAAAACAGAAAAATATCCGGATCGTTGAGAAGCTTGGATTTTCAAAATGCCGCGTTTCCCTGGCCGTTCCCAAAGAAGTCGAAACCGACGATCTTTCTTACTTTCAGGGTAAAAAGATTGCCACTTCCTATCCCAACACCCTTAGAAATTTCCTTGATGAAAAAGGGATCGTTTCCGATATCCACATCATTTCCGGCTCCGTTGAAATTGCTCCGAATATCGGCCTTGCTGACGGAATCTGTGATATTGTTAGCTCGGGAAGTACCTTATTTAAAAACGGGTTGAGAGAAACGGTTACCATTCTTAAATCAGAAGCTGTTCTTGCAAAAACATCCGTACTCGATGCTCAGAAGGAAACTATTCTGGACAAATTTCTCTTCAGGATCAAATCCGTTCTAAAAGCAAAAAATTCAAAATACATCCTGATGAATGTTCCTGATGAAAAGATCAGTGACATTGCTTCAGTGCTTCCGGTACTGAAAAGTCCTACCGTTATTCCTTTAGCCGAAAAAGGATGGAGCAGCATTCATTCCGTAATAGATGAAGTAAGATTCTGGGACGTTATTGATGAACTGAAAGAAAACGGAGCGCAGGACATACTCATTATTCCAATCGATAAAATGGTAATTTAATTATGAAAATATACAGATACCCAGAACGGAATGCATGGCCGGAACTCGTGAAACGCCCTGTCATTGAACAGGAAGAAATATCCGGACTGATCAGGAAAATATTTGATGCCGTTGAAAAACAGGGAGATATTGCACTTATTGAATTTAATAAAAAATTTGATAAAGCAGTAACACCGCAAATTGCAGTAACAGAACAAGAATTGGAGAATGCGGGGGAAAATATTTCTGAAGATTTAAAGAAAGCCATTCAACAAGCCAAAGAAAATATAGCCAAATTTCACAGTGCACAACTGGCAGAAACAGAAAAAATAGAGACTGTAAAAGGAGTAACCTGCTGGAGAGAAAACCGTGCCGTTGAAAAAGTAGGGATCTACATTCCGGGTGGGACCGCCCCTTTATTTTCGACAGTGCTGATGCTCGCTGTACCTGCAAATTTGGCGGGATGCCAGGAAATAATCCTTTGTACACCACCGGACAGCAGCGGCAATGTTAATCCTGCTATCCTGTTTACGGCGAAGCTTTGCGGGATTACGAAAGTCTTTAAAACCGGAGGTGCACAGGCCGTTGCAGCCATGAGTGTTGGAACAGAAAGCATTCCAAAAGTGTATAAAATTTTTGGACCCGGTAATCAGTATGTTGTTGCAGCCAAAGAATACGCACAGCGTTATGGTGTTGCAATTGACATGCCTGCAGGTCCCAGTGAAGTTCTCGTTATTGCAGACAGCCAGGCTGTTCCTGAGTTCTGTGCAGCAGACCTTCTCTCGCAGGCAGAGCACGGAAGCGACAGCCAGGTAGTTTTTATTACCACAGATTTCAGGATTTTCAGCGAAACCATTGAAGCCGTTGAAAAACAGGTGAAGAAGCTTCCGAGAAACGAAATGGCTACACAGGCTCTTGATCACAGTGTTTTTGTTTTGATGAATTCAATAGAGGAAGCTTTGGAATTCAGCAATTTGTATGCTCCGGAACACCTTATCCTCGCACTGGAAGATTTTGAACAGTATATTCCAATGATACAGAATGCCGGATCGGTTTTCTTAGGGAATTATTCCTGCGAAAGCGCCGGAGATTATGCCAGCGGAACCAATCATACTTTGCCTACTAATGCTTATGCAAGGAACTACAGCGGCGTTTCCCTCGACAGTTTTGTTAAGAAAATTACCTTCCAGCACCTTTCAAAAGAAGGTTTAAAAAAAATAGGAAAAACAATAGAAGTAATGGCAGAGGCAGAAGGTCTTATTGCCCACAAAAATGCAGTGTCCATACGATTAAAATAAAATAATGAAAGAATTTAACCTCAATACTTTAGTTAGAAAAAATATACTCAGCTTACAGCCTTATATCAGTTTTAGGGATAACAATGAATTTAATGCCCCGGTTCTTCTGGATGCCAATGAATGTCCGTTCGGGAAATTCAACAGATACCCGGATTCAACCCAGAAAAAGCTTAAAAATAAATTGTCAGACCTTAAAAAAATAAATCCTTCACAGATTGCCCTGGGAAACGGCAGTGATGAACTAATCGATCTGATCATAAAAATCTTCTGCGAGCCTAAAAAAGACACCATTCTGATGATGAATCCTTCATTTGCCATGTACGCTTTTTACGCGGCAGTGAATGAAAATGAAGTTGTAAAATTAAACCTGGATGAAAACTTTGAAATTGTAAAAGATGATTTTTTAAAAACTATTCAGGAACGCGACAACAAAGTTTTTTTCCTTTGTTCTCCCAATAACCCGACAGGGAACAGTGTACAGGATATAGAATTTTTCATCCGGAATTTTGACGGAATTGTTGTCATAGATGAAGCTTACATTGAATTTTCAGGAAATAGATCGGCAATTGAACTTCTGGATAAGTATCCTAACCTGATTGTGCTGCAGACTTTTTCAAAAGCTTGGGGAACGGCAGGAGCCAGGGTAGGAGCCGCTTATGCTTCTGAAGAAATAATCCGTTTCATCAATACGGTGAAAGCTCCTTACAACGTTAATTCTTTAAGCCAGGAACTTATTCTAACCCTTTTGGATGATAAAAATAGGCTAAAGGATAATGTTGACAGCATTTTGCAGGAAAGGGCATGGCTGGAAGAAGAATTTAAAAAAATGAAATGCATTATCAAGGTATTTCCTACCGATGCCAATTTCTTCCTGATCAAAGTCAATAATGCCCAAACGGTATATCAGAAAATGCTGGATAAGGAAATTCTGACCAGCCAAAGATCGCCTGCAATTCCAGACTGTATCAGAATTAATGTGGGAAGCCGTGAAGAAAACGAAAAATTAATCAATGTTTTAAAAGCAATTGCATCATGAAAAAAGTACTTTTTATAGACCGTGACGGAACCCTTATCATAGAACCGCCCGTAGATTTTCAGGTAGATTCGCTGGAAAAACTTGAGTTTTACCCGGGAGTTTTCCTGAACCTTTCCAAAATTGCCAGAGAAATGGATTACGAGCTGGTAATGGTTACCAATCAGGATGGTTTAGGGACGGATAGTTTTCCTTATGAAGATTTTATAAAACCCCAGGAGAAAATGCTGAAAACTTTCGAAAACGAAGGAATCATTTTCAGTGATATCCTGATTGACAAAAGTTTTGAGCATGAAAACCTTCCTACCAGGAAACCGGGAATCGGCATGCTTTCAAAATACATCTACGGAAATTATGATCTTAAAAATTCGTATGTAATCGGTGATCGGAATACAGATATTCAACTTGCTGAAAATTTGGGAACTAAAGCTATTTTTATCAATGAAAGCTTTAATGAGAAAGCAACGCTTACTACAACAAATTGGTCTGAAATCTATCGCTTTTTAAAGCAGGAATCAAGAAAGGCAAAGGTTTACAGAAAAACCAACGAAACAGAAATAGACATTGAAATAGACCTGAACGGTAAAGGAGCTGCAGAAATTTCTACCGGTCTTCATTTTTTCGATCACATGCTGGATCAGATTGCAAGACACGGAAACCTTGATCTTAAAATTAAAGTAAACGGAGACCTGAACGTGGATGAGCATCACACCATTGAAGATACCGGAATTGCTTTAGGTGAAGCCTTCTCAAAAGCATTAGGTAATAAAAAAGGGATTGAAAGATATGGCTTTTTGCTTCCGATGGACGATTGTTTGGCCCAGGCTGCCATTGATTTCGGGGGAAGGCCGTGGATCGTTTGGGATGTTGATTTCAAAAGAGAAAAAATAGGGGATGTTCCTACAGAAATGTTCTTTCATTTTTTCAAATCATTTACAGATTCATCAAAATCCAATCTGAACATCAAAGCGGAAGGAGATAATGAACACCACAAAATAGAAGCGGTTTTCAAAGCATTTGCAAAAGCTGTTAAAATGGCGGTGAACCAGTCGGACAACAGTTTTAATTTACCATCAACCAAAGGAAGTTTATAACATGATCGCATTGATAAAATATAACGGAGGAAATGTAAGTTCGGTCCAGAATGCTTTGGCCCGGCTCAATATTAATTCCATCATTACGGATGATCCCGAGCTGATTATAAAAGCTGATAAAGTAATATTTCCGGGGGTGGGAGAAGCTTCATCAACGATGAAAGTACTTGAAGAAAAGGGTCTTAATGCGCTAATTCCCAGTCTGAAGCAGCCGGTTTTAGGAATTTGCCTCGGAATGCAGCTGATGTGTGGTAATAATGAAGAAGGAAATACAAAAGGAATGGGAATTTTTGATGTAGATGTTAAGCAGTTTCCGCCGGAAGACCTTGTTCCGCATATGGGATGGAACACCATTTCAGGTCTTAAATCCCCGCTTTTTTCAGGGATTGAAGAGAATAGTGATGTTTACTTTGTCCACAGTTATTATTGTGGTCTGGCAGAGTCTACGGTGTCCGTATGCGATTATATTCTTCCGTTTAGTGCTTCGCTTCAGAAAGACAATTTTTTTGCTGTACAGTTTCACCCTGAAAAATCGGGACTGACGGGTAGTAAAATATTAGATAACTTTATAAAACTATAGGTGATGAAGATTATTCCAGCAATTGATATCATTGACGGAAAATGTGTCCGTCTGTCAAAAGGAGATTATTCTACCCAAAAAATATACAGCGAAAATCCTGTGGAGATCGCTAAAGAATTCGAAAGTTTCGGAATCCGGTTTCTTCATCTTGTAGACCTGGATGGCGCTAAGTCCAGGCATATTGTTAATCAGAGAGTTTTGGAAAATATTGCCAGAGAAACTTCCCTTCATATTGATTTTGGAGGAGGCTTAAAAACAGGGAATGATATAGAAACAGCCTTTAATTCGGGAGCAAAACAGATCACTTTGGGAAGCATTGCCGTACAGAACCCGGAATTCTGTCTGGAAATGGTTCAGAAATATGGCAATGACAGGATTATTTTAGGAGCTGACTGCGAAAACAGGAAGATCAAAACATCTGGATGGCTGGAAGAAAGCAGCCTGGATATTATAGATTTTCTTCTTCAGTATCAGGAAAAAGGCATCAGCCAGACCATATGCACAGACATTTCCAAAGATGGAATGCTGGAAGGGCCGTCCACAGACCTGTATAAAGAAATACTGGATAAAACTTCAGTAAGTCTTACGGCGAGCGGCGGTATTTCATGCATTGAAGACGTATACAGGATGAAAGAGATCGGATGTTCGGGAACCATTATCGGAAAAGCCATTTATGAAGGAAAAATAAGTTTATCACAAGTTCAGAAATTTATTGAAAATGCTTAAAAAAAGAATCATTCCATGTCTGGATATTAAAGATGGAACTACCGTAAAAGGAGTTAATTTCGAAGGATTACGAAATGCCGGAGACCCGGTAGAGCTTGCGGTAAAATATGAACAGGAAGGTGCTGACGAACTTGTTTTTCTGGATATTACGGCAACATTGGAAAACAGGAAGACCTTTGCAGACCTTGTAAAAGAAATAGCCAGGCAGCTCAGCATCCCGTTTACAGTAGGTGGTGGAATTTCCTCTGTGGAAGATGTCCGAAAGCTTCTGGAAGCCGGTGCAGATAAGATCAGTATCAATTCTTCTGCGGTTAAAAATCCACAGTTGATTGATGACCTTGCGAAAGAATTCGGAAGCCAGTGTGTTGTGGTTGCTATTGATACGCGTTTTACAGACGGTTCAGACGTTGTCTATGTAAGAGGCGGAAAGCTCGCCACGAACCTGAATACCGTAGACTGGGCAAAAGAAGCATCATCACTGGGAGCAGGAGAGATCCTGCTGACTTCAATGGATGGTGACGGAACAAAAAACGGCTTCGATCTCCGCATCACGAAGCTGGTTTCGGAGGCTGTTTCTATCCCTGTGATTGCTTCAGGAGGAGCAGGAAGTGCAGATGATTTTATTAAAGTATTCAATGAAACAAAAGCTACAGGAGCTTTGGCAGCCAGTATTTTCCATTTTAATGAGGTGCCGGTTCAAGAATTGAAACAACAGTTAAAAATTCAAAAAATACCCGTACGATGAAAATAGATTTTAATAAAAATAACGGCCTTGTTCCGGTGATTATTCAGGACAGCAGAACGCAGCAGGTGCTCATGCTTGGGTATATGAATGAGGAGGCTTTTGAAAAGACAAAAAAGGATGGTATCGTCACTTTTTTCAGCCGTTCCAAAAACAGGCTTTGGACAAAAGGGGAAGAATCCGATAATTTCCTGGCTGTAAGGAATATAAGTATAGATTGTGATCAGGATACGGTTTTAATTCAGGCTGTTCCTACAAACACAGTCTGCCACACCGGAAGCTTCAGCTGCTTTGGTGAAAAGGAAAGCAAAGGATTTATCTATGAGCTGGAGTCAAAAATCTCCGAAAGAATTGATAAGAAGACGGAAGATTCATATACTTATTCCCTTTACCAGAGAGGAATCAATAAAATGGCCCAGAAAGTAGGAGAGGAAGCTGTAGAACTTGTTATTGAAGCTAAAGACAGCAACGATGGGCTCTTCAAAAACGAAGCTGCCGATCTTATGTATCATTTCCTGATCCTGCTTAAGGCGAAAGGTTTTTCTATGGAAGACATTGAGCAGGTTCTTCTAAGCAGAGATAAATGATTCAAGGCATATGGTGTAATAAAAAGAGGATGTTTCACTTTTGAAACATCCTCTTATCATTCGAATAGATTTATCAGACTATCTTTCAATCAGGATTTTTCGTACAGCTTTCTGACCGTCGGATTGTATAATTCCAATGTAGGCCCCTTCAGCCAGCTTTGATACATTAACAGCCTTTTCGTTAGCCGTTTTAAGAAGAGATTTTCCTGAAAGATCCGTAATTTCAAAGCTGAAATCTTTTCTTGTGCCGACAGGAATCTCAATATTGATGGTATCTTTAGAAGGATTAGGATAAATGGATACCGACTCGATAGATTGGTTTGAGGCCGTTTCTTTTGCACCCAATACAATAGAACTTGAAGAAGTGGCCACTGCAAAATGCTGCAGGGCTCCCACCGTTGCTTTACCTATTTTATAGATATAAACCGGGTCAGTATTGGCAAAAGTATCGTCAGAAGAATGCGGATAGGTACTTCTTATTCTTTCAAAAAAGCCTGTAATCACTTCACCTTTTCTTTCAAACGGTATATAATCTGTATCTTCTGCGGGATCTACAGCGGTCTGAAGAGGAGAGTACAGGGCAGTACAGTTTCTCAGCTGCTGTGTTACTGCTGCCGAAGCTGCATTATTGCTTGTGGGCCCTGCCTGATCCTGATCACAGTACACGGTATTGTTGTTATTCCCCATAACACCGCCTACCTGGTCAAGATTAAAGACCAGTTTGATATCCAAGACCCTTGTTCCGTTCTGGTAAGCCACATTATTGACGTAATGGGTACTTCCTCTCAATCCCTGCTCCTCGCCGGAGAAATGGATAAACTTAATGGAATACTCCGTAGGAACATTTCTCAAAATTCTCGCAGCCTCTAAAATAATGGAGGTCCCGCTTCCGTTATCATTGACTCCCGGACCGTAAATACTGTCAAAGTGCCCGCAGATAATGACATATTTATTAGGATAAACCGTTCCCGTTTTGGTAATCACCAGATTTTTTGAGCTTGTATTCCCAAATGTAAAAGGATCCTCCACGATCTGGCTGGCAGAATATCCGTAAGAAATATACTTGTTTTTGATCCATGCCAATGCGTCGGCATTCTTTACGGAACCGGTCGTTTTAATACCGAGGTTGGAAAACTGCTGTAAGTTTGTTGTAATATTGGTCTGGGAAACCAGATTGGCCCTGTCCTGGTAAGCCTGGATAAAAGTCTGGGCTTTACCGCTGAATGCCGCAAAACAGACAGCCAGCATTACGATTGTTTTTTTCATTTTAATTATTTTATGATTGTGGTGTGTTTTAAGAGTAATATTTCCCTTTATAATTAATGATTTAAATTACTTTTCAATAATTATTTTCCGGGTAATACTTGCGCTTTCTGTTGTGACAGTGCATAAATAAATTCCATTTTCAAGCTGTGATACATTGATCCGGGCTTGATTTTCTTCTTTTAATACGGAAAGCCCCTTTAAATTGGTGATTTCAACAGTGAAGTTCTTTATGGCCGGATCCGGCAGCTCAACGGTTAATACGTCTTTTGCAGGGTTTGGGTAGACTTTTACAGATTCCAGTGTTGCTGCAGATTCTTTTGAAGCAAAAACAGCTGTAATATTCGTAGATGCCGTGGCAAAATGCTGCATGGCCCCTACGGCGGCTTTACCTACTTTAAACACATAAACAGGATCTACATTGGCAAAAGTATCATTTACAGTATGTTCAGTATAGCTTCTAGTATATTCGTAAAAGCCCGTGATCACATATCCTTTCTGTTCAAAAGGCATATAGTCTGAAGAATACGCATTGGAAATACTGGTTTGAAGAGGAGAGTACAGTGTAGTACAAGTGGCCAGCTGCTGGGTAATGGTATTGGATGATGCATTATTCCCTGACTGTCCTGCAGTATCTCTTTCACAGATGATTTTAGTATTGGTGTTGCCTAATTTGCCGCCAACCTGGTCAAGATTAAAAACCAATTTGATGTCCAGTTTCTTTACTCCGCTTTGGTAGGCTACATTGTTTGCATAATGGGAACTTCCGTACAGGCCTTGTTCCTCTCCGGAGAAATGAATAAACTTGATAGAATATTCTGTGGGAACATCTTTTAAAATCCGGGCTACTTCCAGAATAACTGATGTTCCGCTGCCATTATCATTGGTGCCGGGACCGGTAATGGTATCATAATGTCCGCAGATAATTACATACTTATTAGGATAAAGGGTTCCCGTCTTTGTAATCACCAGATTTTTGGAACTTATACTTCCGAAGGTGAAAGGATCTTCCACAATCTGGCTGGCAGAATATCCGTAAGAAGTGTACTTGTTTTTAAGCCAGGCTAAAGTATTGGCATTATTTACAGATCCCGTGGTTTTTACTCCTAAATTGGAAAACTCCTGAAGATTGTTGGTGATGTTGGTTTGTGACACCAGATCCGCTCTGTTCTTATAAGCCTGAACAAGGGTCTGGGCACTGACGGTTCCTACCGCTAATGCAGTGCATAAAAAGGTGGTGAATTTTTTCATATTAAATATTTTGGTTTGGTGTGTGGCTATTTTTCTATAATGATCTTTCTGGTAATGCTGTTGGTGTCAGACTTTACAGTGACCATATATGTCCCGCTTGTCAGGCCGGTAGTATTCATTTTCTTTTCGTTGTCAGCATTTAAAATCAGCCGGCCGTTCATATCGCTGATTTCTACCTTAAAGTTTTTATGATCCTTCGGAAGTTCAATATGAAGGACATCGCGTGCCGGGTTAGGATAGATCTTAACGGATTCTAGTGGATTTTCATACTGTACATCATCCGTGGCTAAAGTAACATTTGAAGCTACCGCGAAATGTTGTAATGCCCCTAAAGCTGCTTTTCCAACATTAAACACATATACAGGATCTACATTGGCAAAAGTATCATTTACCGTATGCTCATTATAGCTTCTGACCGTTTCATAAAATCCTGTAATAATGTCCCCTTTATTTTCAAAAGGCATATAATCCGAATTATAGGCATTTGACATGGTTGTCTGAAGTGGCGAATATAATGTGGTACAGGTAGCTAATTGTTGGGTCATCGCCAATGAAGCTGCATTATTTCCGGTTTGTCCGCTCTGGTCGCTTTCACATTTGATATTATTGTTTACATTTCCCAGTTTTCCTCCAACCTGATCAATATTGAAAACAACCTTCAGATTAAGCTGGCGTACATTATTCTGGAAAACAACATTATTAACATAATGGGTACTTCCCAAAAGATTCTGCTCTTCGCCTGAAAAATGAATGAACTTCACAGAATATTCCGTAGGAACGTCTTTTAAAATTCTGGCTGCTTCCAGCAAAATAGAGGTTCCGCTGCCATTATCACTTACTCCGGGACCTACTATCGTATCGTAATGCCCGCAAATGATCACGTACGTATCAGGGTATACAGTTCCTGTTTTGGTTACGATTAAATTTTTGGCAGTATTGCCTCCGTAGGTAAAGGTGTCTTCTGTAATCTGGCTTGCATTGTAGCCGTAAGACTGATATTTGGCTTTAAGCCATTCCAGAGCGTTGGTATTTTGTATAGTGCCTGTAGTTTTTACACCTAGATTTGCGAAGTCCTGAAGATTGGCTGTAATATTAGCCTGTGATATTTTATTCACCCGGGTTTGGTAAGCCTGTATAAAATTCTGACCGTGAAGGCTGTAAGCTGATAAAGAAAGGAGTAAAATAGTTGATATTTTTTTCACTTTTAACTAAAGTTTTATAGATTTAATAATGGAGCAAATGTAGATAATAAAAATCAATTTTATTTTATGCAAAATGGAAAAAATCTTTAGCTAAGCTTCATTTTTTTTATTTGGCTTAAATGTGAGAAAATAAATCTATCATTTGTGATTTTTAATTGAAAAAATATATTCTGGTAAAGCAAAAATCCCGGGCTTTGCCCGGGATTATATTGATAACAAAAAATTCTACATTATTTTACTTGATCTACAACTGCTTTGAAAGCTTCAGGGTGATTCATTGCTAAATCTGCTAAAACTTTTCTGTTAAGCTCTACGTTGTTCTTTTTAAGAGCTCCCATAAACTGAGAGTAAGACATTCCGTGCTCTCTTGCACCAGCGTTGATACGCGTGATCCAAAGTGATCTGAAATTTCTCTTTTTCTCTTTTCTTCCACGGTAAGCATATTGCATTGCTTTTTCTACCGCGTTTTTAGCTACAGTCCAAACGTTCTTTCTTCTACCGAAAAAACCTTTAGCTTGCTTCATAATTTTTTTTCTGCGAGCTCTTGAAGCTACTGCATTTACTGATCTTGGCATAATTTAAATTGTTTTTTTGAAAAGGGCGGCAGTTTATCTGCTCTTAGTGGCACCGTTTCAGGGTTAAATTGTTGAATTTGTTTGAATTCTTATAAACCGAATATAGATTTATAAAAACTACTTAATGGCTAATTGACGTAAAACACTTTTCTCGTCCACAGTAGCAACATAAGAAGTCTGCGTAAGATTTCTCTTCTGCTTAGTTTCTTTCTTAGTTAAGATGTGGCTTTTGAAAGCATTTTTTCTTTTAATCTTACCAGTTCCGGTAAGTTTAAAACGCTTTTTAGCACCTGATTTCGTTTTTAATTTTGGCATTGTTCTGCTTTTTTATTGTTTTGTTATCAATATCTTGTCCTTGATTCCCGCAATACAGAGGAATTACAGTTTGCAAAGATACAAAAAAAATCAATCCAAACTTTCATTATCTGTGATTTTGTAGGATATCCATATAAAAAGCCGTCTCTGTATGAAACGGCTATGATTAAAAGTTTTTCTTATAAGAAGTCTTCCACGATGATATCGTTTCTTTCTTCATTATTTCCACCTAAAATAACTTTAATTCTGAATCCTGAAGGAATGGCAGCCCCGGTTCTTGAATAAAGCTGAAGCTTAACGTGCGGGTTGGCCACATAATAGTTCACTGCAGTATTCGAACTCCAAAGAGCGTTTCCGTCTCTGTAAATTACCATATTCCCATCGTTCTGTACAATAAGTCTTGGAGTACCAGTACTTCTGTAGGTATTGGAATGCCAGATTACATTAGTTTGCCCAGGTCTTTCTCTGTAAAGCACAAGATTGTTGTCCGTCTGCATAATAAATTTATAAGTGCTGCCACCGTATTCCATAGTGATGGATTGTCCGGCTTCCAATATCTGCGGATGGTTGGTACTTTCCTTTAAAAGGGTATAACGCGTAAGATTCAGGATACGGGATTCACTGTTTTTACCTGCAATGCTGTGCTTTTCATTTTGCACATTCGTATTCACATTGTCCAGAACATCATCCTGAGCGCAAGATGCAAGAAGCATCGGAAGACTTAATAAAGTCAGTAATTTAAATTTCATGGTATATTTATATTTGACGCTGCAAATGTAATGATTAATGTTATTAATTCACTATTTAAGGATTAAATAAATATTAATAATCCTTTATTAATGGTCGATTTCAGATAATTTTAAGACACTTTTTAGTGATAAAATAAGTAGAAATCAATGGCTTTCTAATGATAATTTTGAAATATCCTTAAGAATGTTAATTAATGACTTAAAAAACCAGAGACTACTGATTAATTGTTCCTTTCCTTGTAACAGACGTACGGAGAAGCAGGGAAGGGAAGGTTTATATAAAATTGATATGAGGTACCTGAGAATTTGAATACTTCAGCTATACTGATGTTTCTGGTAAAATGGTGAAAGCAATCAGCCACGATAGCCGGCTCCTTTAGTTCGGATTTCATAATGATCGCAGCCGTATATTTCCTGCACGCAGCAAATTTTTTCAGTAGGCAGTTCCATATATTCGCTTTTATTAGTGATTTTTATATATTTTTCTTTCTGAGAAACAAAACACAGCATTGTCCCGAAGCCGCTTTGTCCAAAAACACTGTAATCACCAAACATGCATCCGTAGCAGTTTTTGAATTGATATTTATCTTCAAACTGATCACGGATTTGGTCAAAAGCAGATTCGATCAGATCACTTGTTCCGATATAGGTTTTTTCGTTTATGGTGATAGAAAGTTTTATTTCCTCAAAATCGAGTCCGCCTTTTGGTTTTGGCCTGACATTTCCCAGAGAATATTTAACTTTTAAGTCGGAATAAAATTCAGAATAATCTGTTTTGTCTATGATTAGTTGGGGAATAGAAATTTCAAAAACACAATTGCAAAGGGCTTTTTCAACTATATCTGTATTGTAAATCGGTGTTTCAAAGAAGGTAAATCTTTTTAGCTGTTCGTTTGTGTATTCCGTTTTATCAAAAACAATTAAATCGGCCAGTTGAGAACCTGAAAATTTCACACCATCAATTTCTGTGAATAAATTTTTAAAATCATTCTCAACAATTATTGCTGTCTTTCCAAAATTGTCTTTATAGGTTCCGCGATATATTGTCTGCTTTTTCATGTTTAATTTTCAATAGCCTCATCAACAAAATCTGAGGCTTTGTAGTATATTGAGTGCTATACAACTATACCCAAATCAGTTATCTGTATTTTTACAAATATAAAAAACTGTAAACAGATTGGTTCACAGTTTTATGCTAAAAAACAAAAAAACCTCAAAATATTTTGAGGTTTATATAATCGGAAACAGACATTGCGTCTGTTAAAAACTATTTAGCTGGTTTTTTAGGACTCATCATCATGATCATTCTTTTTCCTTCAAGCTTTGGAAGCTGATCTACTTTTCCAACGTGCTCCAGTTCCTGAGCTAGTTTCAGAAGTAATATTTCTCCCTGATCTTTAAAGATAATTGAACGTCCTTTAAAAAATACGTAGGTTTTTAATTTTGAACCTTCTTCAAGAAACTTTTCAGCATGCTTCTTCTTAAATTCATAATCGTGGTCATCAGTCTGAGGCCCGAAACGGATCTCTTTTACAACCACTTTTACCTGCTTGGCTTTTAGCTCCTTTTGCTTTTTCTTTTGCTCGTATAAAAACTTCTTATAGTCTAATATTCTTGCAATGAAAGGCTCTGCCTTATCGGAGATTACGACCAGGTCAAGTTCCTGCTCTGTAGCAAGCTGTCTCGCCTTGTCAATAGGATAAACTCCCGGCTCTACGTTATCGCCCACCAAACGAAGCTCTCTCACACGAATTTTATCGTTGATCAAGTGTGCGTCCTCCTGTACCGGACGTCTCTGTGGGCCCCTGTTGTTAAATCTTTGTGCTATTGTATTATAATTTTATTGGTTAATTACTAATTTATTTTAAATTAAAAGATTTTGAGATTTAGAAATTAAGAAATTGCCACATAGGAATCTCTTAATCTCATAATAACTTAATCTCTTAATTAATACTTTATATCGCTGCCTCCTTTTTAAAATAAGCAACAAAATCTTCCATGCTCATGACGCCAAGGTCTCCTTCACCACGTCTTCTTACGGAAATCGTGCCTTCTTTCTCTTCATTTTCACCTACAACCAGCATGAATGGAATTTTCTTCAATTCTGCATCACGGATCTTTTTCCCTGTCTTCTCGTTCCTGTCGTCAATCAGACCGCTAATATCGTGATTTTCCAAAAATTGTGAAACTTTTTTTGAATAATCTACATATTTTTCACTGATCGGTAAAATAATGAACTGATCCGGGCTCAGCCATAGCGGGAAATCTCCTGCTGTATTTTCTAAAAGGATTGCAATAAAACGCTCCATAGAACCAAACGGTGCTCTGTGGATCATTACCGGTCTGTGCTTCTCGTTATCGCTTCCGATATAGTGAAGATCGAATCTTTCCGGTAAGTTATAGTCTACCTGGATTGTTCCAAGCTGCCATTTTCTTCCTAAAGCATCTTTTACCATGAAGTCCAGTTTCGGGCCATAAAAAGCGGCTTCTCCGTATTCTGTAATGGTATTTAAACCTTTTTCTTTAGCTGCAGTAACAATGGCGGTTTCTGCTTTTTCCCAGTTCTCGTCGGTACCGATATACTTTTCAGTATTTTCAGGATCTCTTAAAGAAATCTGAGCGGTAAAATCTGCAAATCCAAGTGAACCAAAGACATACAGAACCAAATCGATGGTCTTTTTAAATTCTTCCATCAGCTGATCCGGAGTACAGAAAAGGTGGGCATCATCCTGGGTAAATCCACGTACTCTTGTCAGCCCGTGAAGCTCTCCACTTTGCTCATATCTGTATACTGTTCCGAATTCTGCATATCTTTTCGGAAGATCCCTGTAGCTCCATTGTGAAGTTTTGTAGATTTCACAGTGGTGAGGGCAGTTCATAGGCTTCAGCATGAATTCTTCCCCTTCGTTAGGAGTTTTGATCGGCTGGAAGCTGTCTGCGCCATATTTATCCCAGTGTCCTGATGTTACATATAGTTCTTTTGCCCCGATGTGTGGCGACATTACAAATTCATAACCTCCTTTTTTCTGGGCATCACTAAGGAAATTTTCCAATTTCTTTCTTAAAGCTGTACCTTTTGGCAGCCAAAGAGGCAAACCTGCACCTACTTTTTCAGAAAAAGCGAAAATTCCAAGTTCTTTACCCAGTTTTCTGTGGTCCCTTCTTTTGGCTTCCTCTAGTCTTTCAAGATATTCAGTAAGCTCTTTCTGTTTAGGGAAAGAAATACCATAAACTCTTGTCAGCTGAGGATTCTTTTCGTTTCCTCTCCAGTAAGCTCCGGCAGCATTTAAAATTTTCACAGCCTTTACAATTCCTGTATTGGGAATATGGCCTCCACGGCATAAATCTGTAAAATTATCATGAGTTACAAAAGTGATCTCTCCATCATTAAGATTAGAAATAAGCTCTACTTTGTAAGGGTTATCTGCATAGGTTTTTAATGCTTCTTCTTTAGAAACAGGATATAAAGAGAATGTTGAACCTTTTTTGGCATTTTCCAAAACTTTCTTTTCAATCTTCTCAAAATCTTTTTCGGATAAACTCTCGTCCCCAAAATCTACATCATAATAAAATCCGCTTTCAATGGCAGGTCCGATCGTTAATTTAGCATCAGGATAAAATTCAAGGATAGCCTGCGCCAACAAGTGGGCAGAAGAATGCCAGAACGCTTTCTTACCAAGATCATCATTCCATGTTAACAACTGTACCGTTGAATCCGTGGTTATAGGTGTGGTGGTTTCTACTTGTTTGCCGTTTACAACTGCGGAAATGGTATTTCTAGCCAATCCCTCGCTTATAGATTTTGCCACATCTAAAGGAGTAACTGCTCCTTCGAATTCTTTGACACTATTGTCTGGAAGTGTAATTTTTATCATTGTTTACTAAAAAATTTTAAGATGCAAAAATACGCATTTTTTAGATAAAATACTATATTAGCCGGTATTTAGAATAAGAATTAACATCAAATATGAAAAAGATGACCGCAGTTTTGGATCTCTTTATTTTCAGATGATGTATTTCCCCGGCTTTTAGAGGTTTTTGAAAACAGTTTTGTTGAGTTTATCAACAATATATTAGAAACAGGAAAAATAATTTTATATTGAATCTTATGAATTTTAATATCGATCTGCACTGCGACCTATTATGCTATTTACTTGAAGAAGGTTCGGCCATGGATGACAGGGAATTGGGTTGCTCGCTTCCATTTTTAAAACAAGGAAACGTAAAGCTTCAGGTAATGGCCATATATTCAGGTACTGGGGGAAACAGTTCTGTGAATGGAATAAAGCAGAGTCAAATATTTTCCGAGCTGATAAAAAGCGAAAACTTCTTCTTATTCGAAGGAGAGAATTATAAAAATACTGAAAATATCGATAAAGTAGGGGTTATCGCTTCCATTGAAAATGCCTCAGGATTTTGCAGCGAAGATGACACTCTGGAATCAGGCTTTAAAAACCTGGAAACCATAATTGAGAATACGAAGAAAATTCTTTACTTAGGAATCACTCATCATACAGAAAACCGTTTCGGAGGCGGAAATAATTCAGAAGCAGGACTAAAAGATGACGGAAAAGTATTGATCGATTATATTGCAGACAGGAAAATTGCGATAGATCTCGCCCATACAAGTGATCAACTGGCTTATGGTATCTTGAATTATATAGATCAGAAAAATTACAGCATTCCCATTCTGGCAAGCCATTCCAATTACCGGAGTATTCAGAACCAGAAAAGAAACCTTCCTGACGAACTTGCCCAAGAAGTTATTAAAAGACAAGGATTAATAGGCCTCAATCTTATAAAAGACTGGCTGGACGATAACAGCCCTGAAGGATTATATGAACATATCCGGCACGGGCTTAATCTGGATGGGGAAGATGCCATTTCGTACGGCCTGGATTTTTTCCATGATAAAGCCCATCCGGACCAATCCCGTTACCCTTTTTTCTTTGAAGGATATGATGATGCTTCAGTATTTAATACGATCAACAGCAGACTTGAAAAGGATTTTTCAACCGAATTGATGGAGAAGATCAGTCATGGAAATGCTTTGAAGTTTCTGGAAAGAATTTCGGTTTAAGGTCTGGTGGCTGAGGCTCTCGAAGCCACCAGATGCTGTACTTACTGATTGATATACTAAAATATTAAACCTTTTGGTGGCTTCGAGAGCCTCAGCCACCAAAAGGTTTATTTCTTCCTTTTATACCGCACTTTCTGCTTGATAATTTCAATGACATCCACATTTCTGATCTTGGATTTTACCCAGCCGTGAATATCAATATACAGCAAAGATCTTCTGTAATATTCATTTTTTGAAAACTCTTCCAGTATTTTATCAAATGCTTTAAATGATTCCTGCTGTCGGCTTAAAACCAGGTTGTTAATGTTTTTAAAGAACTGGATGCTTTCAAAATGGAAAGCTTCCGGCTTCTTCATCTTTCGGGCAAATTTCAACGTTGAGTTGATGAATTCATCATAATCTTCATCGTTACCGGACTCATATTTGGCCATTAAAATCAGCATACGGGTATGAAAAAGAAGATCTTCCTGAACATTTCCTTTGCATTCAACCACTTTCATGGAATATTCAATGGATTTATCAAACATTTTACTTCCAAAAAACATGGCAGCCATTTTCAGATAAAGGATCATAAAGTGGTGTTCATCAATTCTTTCCCTGAGTTTTTCCATCTTCATTTCAATTTCAGGAATAAGCTTCGTGCCTGTAAAGAATTCACCTTTCACAAAGTGGATGTTCATCAATGTATTGTAATGGGTAAGGAAAATCAAAGCCTGTAGGTTTTCATTCTGGGCAAAATTCTGGGAATTCACCATAGTATTGAAGTTTTCAAAATGCTCTTCCAGAATATCAATATTCCCGTACAGGAACAAAATTTTCAGCAGGTAAGTATTTCCTTTGATATACCATACCGGATGGCTAAGGATCATTTCAGGTTTTTTATGAAAAAGATCTACCCATTGATAGGCGTATTTCAGTGTATACTTATAATCCTGAAGCAGCTGGTTTTTCCAGACATGAGCTTTAAAATACCATAGCTTCTCTGTGAAATTAAGCTTTTCCAGCTTTATTTTTTGAATCTGATCATTAAACAGTTCCAAAACTTTTTCACGGTCTGCATCATTGTTTACATAACCATGCATCAGCATTTCACTGTACAATTTCAGGGACAGGTTGGAAAGTTCAGTGGCATAGTGATTCTGCTTGCTGATTTCCGTAGATTGCAGGATCAGTTCATCCGCCCTTCCTTTAATACTTCGTGTAATAAACTGGGATTCAATTACTTTTTCAAGGTCTATAATTTCGGAAGCTATACTTTTTTCATCCAGTTCCAGGGCAGACTGCTTTGTTTTATCCAATATCTTCAAAGCCTGTTTATAAAGCCCTTTCTGATATAGAATGTTGGCAAAATCAAGCTGTTCGCGAAGCTGTATTCTGTAATTCTGATGACTGGGATTCATGCGGAGGCTCACCAGAATCTGCTTATAAAGATGGGCCTTCAGGTTGGAAAGCTGCTGTTTGGTGGAAATTTTTTTCTCAATGATGATATGTTCATCATATTCTTTCATTTTGTCGAGCTCCGAAAAAAGAAGCAGGAATTTAGCATCCACATTAATTCCCAGTCGATTAACGTACAGCTTGAACTGACGTTTTTCAGAAGTGGTTAATGACTTGATCAGTACAAACAAAAAATCTTTCTGCAATTCTGCCATTGTAAATTTATAAAATATAATGTTTTGATTATCAGGTAAATAAAATTAATTTTCCGGTTGTTGAATATTGTAATTTTCAGCAAAAATGAAAATGCAAAAATATTGTAAGCGGTAGTTTTGATCAAAATTAAGTAAAAAAGTTCATTATGAATTCCGAAAAAATTGAAATTTTTGATACTACGCTGAGGGATGGGGAACAGGTTCCCGGATGTAAACTGAATACAAAACAAAAACTGATTATCGCTGAGAAGCTTGATAGTCTAGGGATTGACGTAATTGAAGCCGGTTTTCCAATTTCAAGCCCGGGAGACTTTGAATCTGTTTCAGAGATTTCCAAGCTGGTAAAGAATGCAAAAGTATGCGGATTAACAAGGGCGAATAAAAAAGACATTGATACGGCTGCGGAAGCGCTTAAATATGCAAAAAGACCACGTATCCATACGGGAATAGGAACTTCCGATTCTCATATCCGGTATAAATTCAATTCAACACGGGAAGATATTATTGAACGCGCTGCAGAAGCCGTAAGGTATGCAAAAAGTTATGTGGAAGATGTAGAGTTTTATGCTGAAGATGCAGGAAGAACGGATAATGCCTACCTGGCAAAAGTCTGTGAAGAAGTCATTAAGGCCGGAGCCACAGTTTTGAATATCCCTGATACAACGGGTTATTGCTTGCCTGAAGAGTACGGCCAGAAAATAAAATACCTGAAGGAAAATGTAAAGGGTATTGAAAAAGCAATTCTTTCATGCCACTGTCACAACGATCTGGGATTGGCCACAGCCAATTCAATTGCCGGAGCTATCAATGGAGCCCGTCAGATCGAATGTACAATCAACGGGTTAGGAGAAAGAGCCGGAAATACAGCTTTAGAAGAAGTGGTAATGATTTTGAAACAGCATAAAGGCCTGAATTTTCATACGGATATCAATTCAAAGATGCTCAATGAAATGAGCCTTATGGTTTCAGACCTGATGGGGATGCCTGTACAGCCCAATAAAGCTATTGTTGGCGCCAATGCCTTTGCGCACAGCTCAGGAATTCATCAGGATGGGGTGATCAAAAACAGGGAAACTTACGAAATTATCGACCCTGCAGAAGTAGGAGTTAACGCTTCTTCCATCATTCTTACCGCGAGAAGCGGACGCTCGGCTTTGGCTTACAGGTTCAAGCATATCGGTTACGACATTACTAAGAATGAGCTTGATTTCCTGTATCAGGAGTTTTTAAAGATTGCCGACCGAAAGAAAGAGGTTAAAAATGATGATCTCTACATGATCATGGAAACATGCAGCAGAAAAATAGGGTAGTATAGATTAAAATCAGGTAAAATTGAATATGGACAACATAAAAAAGACACTTTTTGACAAAGTCTGGGACGCCCACGTAGTAGAAACGGTTCCGGACGGACCTCAAATCATTTATATAGACAAACATCTGATCCATGAGGTAACCAGTCCTCAGGCTTTTGCAGAACTTGAAGCAAGGAATCTTGAAGTTTTCAGACCCAACCAGATCGTAGCGACTGCAGATCACAATGTTCCGACGCTTGACCAGGAAAAACCAATCCGGGACGAACTTTCGAGAAATCAGGTAGAACAGCTTACGCTGAATTGCAGAAAAAATAATATTGAATTATACGGATTGGGACATCCGTATCAGGGAATTGTACATATTATCGCTCCAGAACTGGGAATTACCCAGCCCGGAATGAGTATCGTGTGCGGTGACAGCCATACTTCTACCCACGGTGCTTTCGGGGCTATTGCTTTTGGGATTGGAACCAGCCAGGTGGCGCAGGTTTTTGCAAGCCAGTGTCTTCTGCTGGACAAACCTAAATCCATGAGGATAACAGTCAACGGAAAACTGAATGAAAATGTTCAGCCGAAAGATGTCATTCTGTATATTATTTCCAAAATAGGAACTGATGGAGGAACCGGATATTTCTGTGAATATGCCGGAAATGTTTTTGAAGAAATGACTATGGAAGGTAGAATGACGGTCTGCAACATGAGTATCGAAATGGGAGCCAGAGGCGGGATGATTGCACCTGACCAGACTACTTTTGATTATGTAAAAGGCAGAACATTTGCCCCTAAAGGTGAAGAATGGACAGAAAAACAAGCCTATTGGCAAACCCTTAAAACGGATGAAGGAGCTGTTTTTGATAAAGAACTGACGTTTGATGCCTCACAGATCTTTCCTATGATTACTTATGGAACCAACCCTGGAATGGGAATTTCAGTGAATGAAGTAATTCCTGTTCCGCAAAATGAATCTGAAGAAAAAGCCCTGCAATATATGGGACTTAAAGCCGGACAGGAGGTCTCAGGGATTGAAGTGAATCATGTTTTCATCGGAAGCTGTACCAATGCAAGGATAGAAGATTTCCGTTCTGCAGCACAGTATATTAAAGGAAAAAATAAATCTGAGAAGGTAAAAGCCTTAATTGTTCCGGGATCTCAGCAGGTCGTAAAACAGATCTATGAAGAAGGTCTGGATAAAATATTCAGCGATGCAGGATTCCAGATCCGTCAGCCTGGATGTTCAGCCTGTCTGGCCATGAATGATGATAAAATTCCTGAAGGAGAATACTGTGTTTCCACATCCAACAGAAACTTTGAAGGCAGACAGGGGCAAGGGGCGAGAACAATCCTTGCCAGTCCGCTTACGGCAGCAAAAGCCGCGATAGAAGGTAAAATTTCTGCTTTTGAAAGTTTAAACTAAATCATTAAAAAAGTACATGCAAAAATTAGTTGTTTTAAAATCCCGCGCAGTGCCGCTGCCGGCAGAAAATATAGATACAGACCAGATTATCCCGGCAAGATTCCTTAAAAGTATTGACAGAAAAGGTTTTGGGGAAAATCTGTTCAGGGACTGGAGATTCAATATCCATACAGGAGAACCGAATCCGGATTTTGTTTTAAACAATCCTAAATTCAGTGGTGAAATCCTTGTTGCAGGAAACAATTTCGGTTGTGGAAGCAGCCGTGAGCACGCCGCCTGGTCTTTAACGGATTATGGCTTTAAAGTAATCATATCAAGCTATTTTGCTGATATTTTCAAAGGAAATGCTTTGAATAACGGACTTCTGCCTGTGAAAGTTTCCGAAGAATTTTTAAAAGAAATTCTGGAAGGAATTTATGAAAATCCCAATAATGAAATCGCTATTGACGTCGAACTGCAATCGGTAAGCTTTAAAGATACAACCGAGACTTTTGAGCTTGATTCCTACAAAAAAATATGCCTGCTGAACGGCTATGACGATATTGATTACTTAATCAGCAAAAAACAGGCAATAGAACAATTTGAACAAAAAACACAAAAATATGAGCAACAGTTATTTTAAAATAGCAGTTTTACCCGGAGACGGGATCGGGCCCGAAGTGGTTGGTGAAAGTATCAAAGTTTTGGATGCTGTGGCAGAAGTTTTTCAATGCCAGTTCAAGTTTTCCTACGGATTAATGGGGGCTGAAGCCATTTTTAAAACCGGCGATCCTCTTCCGGAAGAAACCTTAAAGATCTGTAAAGATTCGGATGCCGTGCTTTTTGGAGCGATCGGAGATCCTGTTTTCGACAATAATCCCGAGGCTAAGGTGAGGCCTGAACAAGGATTACTGAAACTTCGTAAAGAATTGGGATTATATGCCAATATCCGGCCTTTGAAAACCTATGCTTCACTTATTGATAAAAGTCCGCTGAAAAGAGAAATCATTGAAGGAACGGATATCCAGATCTTCCGGGAGCTGGTGAGCGGTATTTATTTTGGTGAAAAATTTACAGATCCGGATGGTAAATATGCCTATGATATCTGCAAATACAGCACAGAAGAAATTATTCCCATTGCCCATATGGCTTTTAAGGAAGCACAGAAAAGAAAAAAGAAGCTTACTTTAATTGATAAAGCTAATGTTCTGGATACTTCTAGACTCTGGAGAAAGACCTGTCAGAAAATTGCCCTGCAATACCCTGATGTGCAGCTGGATTATATATTTGTTGACAATGCTGCCATGCAGCTGGTTCTGAATCCAAAACAGTTTGATGTGATCCTGACCGAAAATATGTTCGGGGATATTATTTCCGATGAAGCAAGTGTTATTGGAGGCTCCATCGGGCTTTTACCATCAGCATCAATAGGTGAGGAGAATGCTTTATTTGAACCGATCCACGGATCTTATCCGCAGGCTAAAGGAAAAGGCATTGCGAATCCGGTTGCCTCAATTCTAAGTACAGCTATGATGCTTGATTATCTTGAACTTCCCGAAGCTGCAGATAAATTGAGAAGGGCAGTAGAGCATGCTATTGAGAACAGGTATGTTACGGTGGATCTTAATTCGGAGCAGCACTATTCTACGAGTGAGGTAGGAAGCTTTATTGCAGATTACATTAAGTATTCCGAAAAGTCTTATTACAATTTCGAAAATATTAAGATTGGAAAATCTACAATCGTATAGTTTTTAAACAAAAGTTCACATAAATAATAGATTAGTTAGAAAGGTTCTGTCCCATTGGGGCGGAATCTTTCGATTTATATTGTTTAACATTTAAAAAGATGAGACTTTGAACCATTAAGATTTTATTAAGCTTTTAAGAACATTAAGACAAGCTTTACTTTAAAACACATTTCTTAAAAATCATCTTGATTTTTCTTAATTACCTTAATCCCTTATAAAATCTTAATGGTTCGAAATAGCAACAAGATACCAGAAAAAAGGTTCTGCCTCATACGAGGCAGAACCTTTCTATTTTTTGGTATTATCCGTTTTTCCCGATTTATTTTTTGAAGATTTCTGAACATCTTCCTTGTCAATATCAGGGGGATTGCTTTTTTCCGATGAAGCAGGAATATTTTGAAAATCCTGGTTCTGTTTTTTTGTTTCTGCACTGTTGGCAGATTCTTTCTTTTTGTTGTCTTTTGAATCCATAGCGTTATATTTTTAGAGTCCTAAAACACCGAGCTTGCCGGTTTCATCTTCTATGGTATAGTCCAAAGCTTTTGCCAAAACGAAAATATTATTGAGATTTTCAAGTAATTGTTTGCGGCCTTCCGTTCTCAGCTGGTTCTGGTTAACGGACTGTATCGCAGTTTCCTTAGCTTTCTGGGTTACATTTTTAATGTCTTTTTCAGAAATCCTGTTGAAAAATGAGTCGTCCAATGACTGGATCTCAACGCTGGGTGTAATTCTTATTTCCGCATCGGGCAGTTCGGTAATCACTAATTTTTTGTTGATAGAATCTACCTCTATCTTCATTTTATTAAGATCATAAGAAACCTGGGCATTGGTTTTGGTGTAGGTAATAATGCTGTTGTTCGACACTTCTTTTCCAAACACCTCGTAGCCCATCTTGGTTTTCTGCATGCTGGAAATATCCTGCTCCATAACGACCATTTTATTCATTTTAGAAATCTGGTTGGTCAGGATATAATAGTCTGACTTTTCCGTCTTTCCGCCAGGAGTTAAACATGATTTAAGCCCAAAGAAAAGGATAAGCATAACGAGAATTCCCGCCGCAAATGATATGATTACTTTGTAATTTCTCAATTTTATTTGTTAAAAATTTCTTTGATTACAGAACTGTCGTCTTTTTTCATGATTTCAACCAGATCCCTTTCGATATATCCTGTAGTAGGCATTTCTATGATCCTTCCGATCTCTTTCCCGTATTTTTCAACGATGATGGTAGGGACTTTCTGAATGTTATAGCGTACCTCGTCTCCGGTAGGAGATTCCTTTTTGCGGTTTACAGCAATAATCGTCAATTTATTATCAGGAAATTTCAGTTCTTCCAGAATTTTCATCAGCCTCGGGAAATCCCTGTGGCTGTCTTCACACCATGTGCCCATAAAAACGACCACAGAATAGGTATTGAATTTTGCTTTCCTCAGTTCACCGATGGCTTTCTGGTCAATGGCATATTCATCATGTTCTTTCACATACCAGTCTGCATACGGAGCTTTTAAAAACTGTTCTTTGAATTGGTTTCCTAAAAGCATTTTACCGTCATTCTGAGTTTCCACCTCACGGTTCATCACTACTTTTTGGGCATTGAACTGCTGGGAAGCCAGTACAAGGCTTGAAACGGCAACAATATTAGTAATAAATTTCTTCATTTTATTTTTCGATAATTGTTTTTAAATCTGCAGGAGAATAGTACTTATTTTTAAGAACTTTATGGTCTGCTTTTCTGTAGACATTAAATTTCTCTCCTGATTTTTCATAAAAAGATTCTACTTCCTTTTCTTTATAAAATGCTACAGTTTCCTCTGCCTGCTCTGCATTATCACATGCTTTAGACATATTGGAACGCTGTACTTCGTTAAATAGCTCTACAAATTTATTGCCAAGTCCAAATTCCAGCACGGCGCCGCTTAAAACGTACTGAAGATCACACAGTGCATCAGCAATTTCTACAATATCATTATCGGCAATGGCCTGCTTCAGCTCGTTTAATTCTTCCTGTAAAAGTTCAACCCTCAGGTTGCATCTTTCCTGGGAAGGGATTTGTGGGGTATCTAAAATTGGGGCTTTAAAAGTGTTGTGGAATTCTGCTACCTGGTTCAGACTATCAATTTTATCCATGAATTTTATTATTTACAGCAAAGATAGAAAACGAATTTGAAAATTTTGCCATGCACTTCCATATCTGGCCTATAAAATTAAATAATGCTTCGTCGAAAAATCTTTTTAAGAAAATCCACAGTCTGAACCGTGGATTATTTTAAAATTCTGAAATGAGATGATAATTTTTGAACCTTTAATTTTAAACATTAAGGATGATTAAGTTTTTAAGGATATTAAGATGAGCTCCGCTGTTTTAAGGAGAAACTCTTAAAAAATCACATTGTTTTTTTTTAACTCCTTCATTTCTTAATAGTTAAAAATTTAAACAAATTTCCCAATTTTTCATATTTCCAGACACCGGAAATTTTTAAAAGGGTCAATCCAGGCTGCCATTCTCCGTAACTGAATACGCAGAAGTATTTTGAATAGCAATTCTGGCAGTCTGTTCCAAAATATAAAGTAGGTAAATCACTTACCGTCAACTCTCCAAGATATGATATTCTACGGGATGTTTCGGTAACGATTTTGTGTTCCAATAATTCTTTTTTTGATAACACCTGATCATCACTGTAAATCTGAGAAATCGGAAATCCGGATTGATAAGGAAAAATTTCAATGGAATTCTCCTGGCCGCAATCACAACATGTGAAATGAGTTACAGCTGCCGGGATGATTTCTTCATTGCTGAAGTGATTTTTGGCAAGTGCTGCCTGCCTGATGAGTTTTATTTTTTCCGATATTGAATACATCTGAATTTATTTATTGCTGAATCACTGTGCCTACCTGGTTATTGTATTTTCCGCTCGGACTCTTTTTGATGGTTATCTTCACATATCCTTCCTGTGCAAGTTTATTCCATGTTTTCTGGTAACCTGTTGTCACATCAATCGGGATTTTCCACATCGTCTGTTTTCCTCCGCCAACCTGGTTAAACCACGGAATCACATCTGCTGTTTGAGATTTGAAAGGTAGTAAATTATTCAAAACATCTATCTCGTAATAGAAATCATATTTGTTCTCGGGCTGGTTTAGTGCTCTTTGGGAGAAAGTATACACATAACCATTGATGATCGGGCTTGTAAAGCTTCCTCCTAAGGTAGGAACACCTGTTCCGTCATAGCTGCCAACAGCTCCGCTATATCTGTCGAACTTTTGTCCTGCCTGAAACGGAACATCATCAACGATATTGTATCCGCCGTTGGCAGGAGGCCAGCCGCCATTGAGATTATTGGCATTAAAAAGCGCTTCAAGCTCGCTCCATTTTCCCTGTTTGTATAAATCAAATGCCTGATTCCTGATAGCCTGGCTTACCGTTCCGGCCGGATCATAGGTTAAAGCGAATTCATCTGCATTTTTATAGAACACATGGGTAACGACGCCCGTGGGATTTTCTGTGTCTTCATTGTCTGAACTACAGGCAACTGAAAAGAATACGGTCGTCAGTAAAAAGAGATACTTCAATAAATGTTTCATGGTAAAAGTTTTTATGGTTATTTTTTTTAAACTGTTTTTTGGTTCAGATCATTGATTTTAAGAAATAAGCTTACCTCAATAATTATCATTGCAGAACTGTTTTCAGAAATAAAAATTGAGAAGTGAGGCTTATATGTATGAGTTGAAGATCTGGTATCAGAATGCATCAAGCCTGATCGGGTAACGGTACAAATGAATTTGAATGATAAATTTAAATTAAAAATTTCAAATTTTAGTTGATTTTATTTAAATAATTAATTATAGTTAAATTTTAAACATTAATGAGATGATTTTAAAGCTAATTTATATTATTGGTATATATGACAATCTTTAAATTATTGGCATAAAAAAAAGACTGCCCGAAGGCAGTCTTCCAAAGTGTTTACTGAATGGTTATTAATTTTTAATGAATCTCTTGGCAGTTTCTCCAACCTGGATCATATAAGCTCCTTTGATAAGTCCGCTTACATTAACGCTGCCTCTTTCAAGTTTTCCTGAATTGATTAGTTTTCCACCCATATCGAAGATTTTATAATCTTCTGATGTTGCGTTTGAAATATGTAATACATCTCTTGCCGGATTTGGGAATAACTTGATATCAGTGATCAGATCCTTGGTATCCGTAAGTTCTCCTCTTCCTGAAGAAACAATATTCAGGGTATAATCCTCAACCTGTCCGTAAGTATAGGCTTCACATGAAGAAGTAGGAACAGAGCTGTACTTCATCATGACTCTCATTCTTGTAGAACCAACTGTAGCTGTTGCAGGAATAGTGATACTTCCTGTTACAGGTGTAGTTGTAGAACCTGCTTTAGACCATGCCAGTTCTCCGCTGTCTGCAAAGTCACCGTCACCATTATAATCAATATATACCGCATAAGCTTCGCTGTAAACCGTTGAAGTCCATGTTGGAGTTATGGAGATGGTGTAAGCGCTTCCTTTTGTTACGTTGGTAGAAATCGAAGTGAAGTTCTCATAACCTGCTGTTCCTGTTGAAGTATTATTGATAGTTCCGAATTTCACATTTCCGATTCTTTCATCTGCTGTATTGCTTGCAGAAGAAGAGCAGTAAGTTACCGTACCTCCTGAAAGGGTAGTAACACTCACTGTATTGCTTGAAGGCGACACATTTCCTGCTGCATCTTTAGATTTAACAGTGAAGCTGTACGTTGTTGCAGGTGTTAAACTTGTTACTGTATATGTTGTAGATGCTGTAGAACCAATTAATGAAGCTCCCTGATAAACATCATAACCTGTAACGCCAACATTGTCTGTGGCTCCGCTCCAGGAAAGGTTTGTGGTAGTGGCTGTAGTTCCGGAAGCTGCAAGGGTAGGTGCTGTAGGTGCTACAGTATCTGTTCCTCCGCTTCCTGCATTCACTGTGATGTTGGCATTATTCACATCAAAGAAGATGTGGTTTGAGCCTTTTACCATAATTCTTCCCGTTGTTGTAGATGAATTTGGAATCGTTACAGCCTGTGTTCCGTCGTTTGGAGTTCCTGCAAGAAGGGTAGTCCATGTATTTCCGCTGTCTGTTGACCATAAAATATCTACATTGGCAGCATTCACACCATTTGCGGTTGTTCCTGCCACATTCCATGTTACGGTTTGTGAGGTTCCTCCTGTATAGGTAGTTGCTGAGTTTTGTGAAGAAACACTGAAAGGTCCAGCTGTTCCGTTAACGGTAATTAGAGCATCGTCAGAATTATTTCCTGAACCTCCGGCTCTGTTATCACGTACTGTAAATCTGAAGTTTAATGATCTGGCCACGTTGGAAAGTGCTTCAACTGTGATCTCTGATCCTGCTGTAGTTGTAGCTCCTGCCAGGATAGATGCCATTCTAGGGAAATATCTGGTTGGAGAAGTTGTAGGAGTCCATGATCTGAAAGTTGGACCTGATGCTTTGGTAGCACTGGCTGCCGAGCTTGCTCCGGTTTGGGATGATGAAGCGTTATCCATCTGTTCCCAGATATAGGTTAATGAATCTCCGTTAGCGTCAGTTCCTGTTCCTGTAAGCATGAAAGGTGTACCTTTAGGAATCGTATAATCAAGGCCGGCATTGGCTGTAGGAATGGCATTTCCTGTTGAAGTGCTTACCGGACAAGTTTTAGCTTTGATATTATTGGTAATCTGCTGGATGCTGATCGCATGGAAAAATGCATCGGAATGAGGCTGGATATCCTGAGAAGTAATCCCTGCGTATCCCATAATGGTTGATCCTGAACCTGGTTCCATATTAGCTCCGGTTCCTTCGTTATTCATGGAGAAGGTGTGGTTTCCTCCAAATTGATGCCCCATTTCGTGGGCAACATAGTCGATATCAAAATTATCTCCTGAAGGAATAGCATCTGCAGGTGAAGTATATCCGCTTCCTTTTGAACCGTTTGTACAGATACAACCTATACATCCTGCATTTCCTCCTCCTCCGGAAGCCCCGAACAAGTGTCCGATGTCGTAATTAGCTTCTCCGATTACGGAAGTAAGGGTACTCTGAAGCTGTGAATTCCAGTTGCTCATGCCTGAAGCTGCAGAATATGGGTCTGTAGAAGCGTTGGTATAAATTACAGCATCATTGTTGGCAATAAGAACCATTCTTGCTGCAAAATCTTTTTCAAAAACACCATTTACACGGGTCATTGTATTATTGATGGCAGCAAGAGCATTTGCTTTAGTTCCTCCAAAATACGTTGTATACTCTCCGGTAGTTGAAAGAGCCAGTCTGAATGTTCTCAGTTTGGCATCATCTGCATTGGGTCTGGCAGCAAGGGTATTGTTGGATACTCCTTTTTGAGCTACGTCGATAACGGTACATTCGAATTTGCTAAGATCGTCTTTCTTATCGGATTTTCTGTATACTACATACGAAGAAAGATCTTTGGTATAAGGCTCAATAAAAACTGCAGATTTATCTCCATAGATTTCCATAGAGGAAAGGCCGAGTGAAGAGGTGCTGAAATAGACGGTTGAATTAGAGTCGGTAAGGCCTTCGCCTACGTAAGATTTGATATCCGGATACTTCGCGGCAAGCTGAGGGTCAAAGTTTGAATTTTCTCTTACTTTAAAGTTTTCCATCTTTCCTTCAGAATTAGGAAAAGAAATGATGATTTCTGATTTTTCTCCCGGAGCAAGTCTTTTCGGAGCCTTGGCGAGAGCGTTTTTCAGTCCTTCAAAATCTAAGCTGTAGATTTTCGGATTGTTGATTTGGGTTTTGTTTTCAAAAACGTTTGAAGGTGCTTTTTTTGAACCTTCACTCCAGAGACGATCAGTCTGCGCGAAAGAGATGCCTGTAATAAGAAGCATCCCAATCATGGATAATTGTTTCTTCATATGAAATTTATTTTTGATTGTGGAATATCAAAGCTAATAAAAAATTTATTACGAAAAACAAAATTATTTAAGAAATTTTTAGAACATTCGTTCAGTTTATTATATAATGCATTGCATATAATTTAAAATGTATTATCTCAAAAAAAGAAAATAGCATACGCAAAATACGTATGCTATTCACTTATCTGAATATAAGTCTAATTTACATCTGGTCGTCGGCAGTAGGTCCGTATAAACCCGGTACGGTATTTCCTGTTGCTCTCAGATAAACAATCAGCTCACCTCTGTGATGATATAAATGATTGTATAAAAAAGAACGGATCACCTGGATTTTAGGCATAGGAGGGAAGAGTGGGTTTCCACCCATTTCCATTTTCCATTCCTTGAAGTACTGGTCTTCATTTGAATTCTCTATCACTTTCTGTGCCTTAGCCACATTTTCTTCAAATTTTGCTACAATATTTTCGGCTTTGGAAATATCACCTTTATCATATTGGTACGTTCCCATATCAAAAACATCCTGATTGAAGGTAGGGTCATACCAGTTATATACTTCTGCAATATGAGAAGCCAATTGACCGGTAGTCCAGTTTTTTTCGGATGGTTTCCAGTTTAAAGCACTGTCCGGTATTGCTTTTAAAAGTTTTCTGGTGCTTTCTGCTTCATACAGAAATTCACCTAAGAGGGCTTGCTTGATCATTTGTATGTATTTTTAAAAAGATTATTTTGTAATATCTCTCCCAATTACTAATCTCTGGATTTCTGAAGTTCCTTCACCAATAGTACAAAGCTTAGAATCTCTGTAGAATTTCTCAGCAGGGAAGTCCTTGGTATATCCGTAACCTCCGAAAATCTGAACGGCATTGTTGGAAATTCTTACACATGCTTCAGAAGCATACAATTTTGCCATTGCCCCTTCTTTGGTCATTTTTTGCTTGGCATTCTTCAGGGTTGAAGCTCTTTGGATCAGAAGTTCAGCGGCATCAATTTCAGTAGCCATATCAGCAAGCATAAAGTTGATAGCCTGGAATTCAGCGATTGCTTTTCCGAACTGGTGTCTTTCCTTCGCATATTTTAAAGCAGCTTTATAAGCTCCTCTTGCGGTACCTAAACTTAAAGCTGCGATAGAAATTCTTCCTCCATCCAGAATTTTCATGGCCTGCTTGAAGCCTTCTCCCACTTCTCCTAAACGGTGTGAATCCGGTACACGAACATTGTCAAAAATAAGCTCAGCCGTTTCGGAAGCACGCATTCCCAGTTTGTTTTCTTTCTTTCCGGAAGTAAACCCAGGCATTCCTTTTTCTAAAACGAATGCGGTAGAGTTGTTTTTAGCACCCACTTCACCTGTTCTTGTCATTACTACAGCAATATCTCCTGAAATAGCATGAGTGATGAAGTTTTTAGCTCCGTTAATAATCCATTCGTCACCATCTTTAACGGCAGTGGTAGACATACCTCCTGAATCGGAACCTGTATTGTGCTCTGTAAGCCCCCATGCTCCGATCACTTTTCCTGAAGCAAGCTGCGGAAGCCATTTATTTCTCTGATCTTCATTTCCAAACTCGTAAATATGGTTGGTACACAATGAGTTGTGTGCAGCTACAGAAAGACCAATAGACGGATCTACCTGAGATATTTCGTCCAGAATAGTAACATATTCATGATAGCCTAAACCGGAACCTCCGTACTGCTCAGGAACTACAATTCCCATAAATCCCATTTCTCCCAATTGGTGAAAAAGGTCTTTTGGAAATGTCTGGCTTTCGTCCCACTCCATAATATTCGGTCTGATGTTTTTCTCAGCAAATTCTCTTGCTGTTTCAGCTATCATTTTAATGTTGTCAATAGTCTCTGTGTTCATATAGATAAAATAGTTAGTTCCCAAAGATAATTAAATTGACGGAATGCCAAAAATAATTATTCGGCATACAGTATCAGCTACGCAATATTTTAATAATCAATTTTTTATATTTTGATAATTAATAATTTTTTAATAAAATTTTCGGAACTTTAAGTGCTTTTATTTACTATTTTAGCCTCCCAATTTTTACAGTATGAAAAAACTTCTATTTCCTATTATTTTAATCTCGTCATTAATTTCCGCACAGGTCCCCGCAGGATACTATGACGGAACTGCCGGACTTTCGGGTTATGCCCTGAAGACTAAACTGCACGATATTATTTCTGAAAAGAATGTTAACTGGAATTATGGTGATCTGCAGGAATATTATAAACAGACAGATTTGGATGTTTATTACGATCATAATACAGCCAACAATCCTTCCAGCGGGAATTATATCTTGTTGGATATTTATTCAGAAATTCCGGGTGGAGCAGATGCATACGAGTATAATTCCGCACAATTGCAAGGAGGAGGTTCTATTACAGCAGAAGGACAAGCATGGAATCGAGAGCATATGGTTCCGCAAAGTACATTTAGTACAGGAAGTATCAGTAATTACCCTATGTATTCCGATTTGTTTTATGTAGTACCGGTTGATGGCTGGATCAATCAGAGAAGATCCAATTATCCTTATGGTGTAGCCGGATCAACGGTATATTATAATTTTACTAATGGTTCAAAAGTTGCAAACGATGCTACTCCCGGTTTGGCTTATACAGGTCGTGTTTATGAACCCATTAATGAATTTAAAGGAGATGTTGCAAGAGCCTTGCTGTATTTCGCTGTAAGATATGAAGGAAAGCTGAACGGGTTTAATCATAATGCAGGAACAACTCCGGCTAATGATGAATCGCAGCTTGACGGAACTGAAGAACGTGCCTTTGAACCTGCTTATATTGCCATGTTAAAACAATGGAATACTTTAGATCCGGTTTCACAAAGGGAAATAGACAGGAATAATGCTGTATATAATATTCAAAAAAATAGAAATCCATTTATTGATAACCCGGGGTGGGTAGATTTGATTTGGTCTGAAACTCCTGATGCAGTTGCACCGTCTGCTCCAATAAACTTATCAGTAGTTCAACAAAATGCCCATTTTGTTAATTTAAGTTGGACTCCAAGTACTGATACAGATATTTTAGGATATAAAATTTACATGAATGGCGCCGCCACACCAATTGCTACTACTAAAAATACCAGTATCACAATTGATCAACTAACTCCATCCACCACCTATAGTTTTACGGTAAAATCCTATGATAAAGGATATCTGGAATCTCCAAGCAGTAACAGTGCAGCTGCAACTACCATTGCTTCAGATAACTTTGCAAAAGATTTAATGATTACCAAATATCTTGAAGGAACTTCAAATAATAAAGCTATAGAAATTACCAATAAAACCGGACATGAAGTTAACCTGAATAACTACAATTTGAATATTCAGTTTTACAGCGGAACCAATTATTATTTTTCAGACAGTTTTCAGTTTGAAGGAAAAATTGCCAATAATGAAACATTCGTAGTTTTAAACCCCAATGCTGCATTTACATGTTATACTAATTTACAGGCTAAATTTGTTACTGCCTCTACACCTATGACTTATACAGGAAGCCAGTATGTGGAATTAGCATATAAAGGTTTTAATACTGTTGATGGTATTGGTCTGAAAAATACATCTAATACCAATAGTAATATTTCATTATACAGAAAAAACACCGTTACACAGCCTAATGCAACATTTACTATTGGTGAATGGGATTCGTACGGAGTTAATTACTGTCAGAATTTAGGAACTCTTTCTGCCACAGATATTATTTTAGCAGAAAATGATATTAAAATTTATCCTAATCCGGCCTATGACAATGTTTTTGTGAGCGGTAAGGCTGAAAATGTAAAATCGGCTCAGATTTTAGACTTCTCAGGAAAGCTGATGTATTCGGAGCAAAATCCTTTTAAAAATAAGAAAAACATTTCAGTGCAGGACCTTTCAGCAGGTGTGTATCTTTTGAAACTTGACGATAAAGTATACCAGTTTATCAAGAAATAAACAATCAATCACGTCATTGCGAGCGTAGCGAAGCAATCTCTGACTTAGCACAAATACTTTTATGAGGTTTGAGATTGCTTCGCTACGCTCGCAATGACGTAAGATAATGAAACCGTTTTGATATTTTGCCTTAAGCATTTTAGTCTGAACAAAGCATCATTGATATAAGCAGATTCACTAATAATCAATATCTATAAGTGTTTCTGCTTATATTTTTTATTTATAAGTAATTATGCTTATATTTGCACAATGATAGCGGTTATCACCGGTGATATTATAAATTCACAGCATGCAGACACAGAAGTTTGGATCACCAGACTCAAGAATCTCCTGGAAAACTGGGGAAGTTCACCGCTCGCATGGGAAATCTACAGAGGAGACGAGTTTCAGTTCAAATGCAGTATAGATGAAGTATTCTGGCGTTTCCTAGCCATTAAGTCCCTCATAAGAAGTCAGGAAAATTTAGATGTAAGAATTGCCATAGGCATTGGGGAGGAAAATTTTTCATCTGAAAAAATCACCGAATCCAACGGAACAGCTTATGTGCATTCCGGAAGGCTATTGAATGACTTAAAAAGTGACGGCCATACTGTCTCCATAAAAACCTCAAATGAAGCTGTAGACCGGGATTTGAATATCCTTCTGAAGTGGTCATCAAAGGATTTTGACAGCTGGACGGTAGCTACGGCAGAAATTATCCATGAAATGATCATGAACCAGGATATCACACAGGAAGATCTTGCTAAGAAATTTGCTATTTCACAGTCCTCGGTAAGCCAGAGACTGAAACGCGCCAACTACGATCTTATCGTAGAAACCAATCAGTATTTTAAAAAGAAAATCTCAGAACTGTAAGCATGATCTTTATTAAACTCATATTGGCACATTTACTCGGAGATTTTATTCTTCAGCCAAATTCCTGGGTTGCAGATAAGGAACGCCGTAAACTGAAAAGCCCGTATTTGTATCTTCATGTTCTGATCCATACTGTATTAAGCTTTATTTTTCTATGGAACACAGATCTGTGGTGGGTTGCATTGCTTGTTGGAATCACTCATTTTGTTATTGATGCTTCAAAACTGATCTTCCAGACGGTAAAGAATAAAAAAAGATGGTTTTTTATTGATCAGCTGCTGCATATTCTTGTGATTGCCGGAATTTCGTTCTATTACAAGGAATTCAGTTTTGGATTTCTGCAAAATCAGGAATTTCTCAAAATACTGATGGCTGCATTGTTCCTTACGACGCCGGCTTCAATTTTCATCAAAATATTATTGTCTCCATGGACTCCGGTTCCGGAGACTCAAAGCAGTTTACAGACCGAATCTCTATCGAGTGCCGGAAAATATATCGGAATTTTGGAACGCCTTCTTGTTTTCACATTTATTATGGTGAATCACTGGGAAGGGGTAGGTTTTATGGTGGCTGCCAAATCGGTTTTCAGATTCAGTGATCTGGCACAGGCCAAACAGCGCAAACTGACGGAATATGTACTGATCGGTACACTCCTGAGTTTCGGATTAGCTGTTTTAACGGGAATTTTAATTAAGTAATTATAAATAAATCTAACTAATACGAATTTAGAAATGGAAAAGAAAGAAATGTTGTACGAAGGTAAAGCAAAACAAGTATTTGCTACCGATAATCCTAATGAAGTGGTGGTACGTTTTAAAGACGACGCTACAGCATTTAATGCTCAGAAAAGAGGATCTGTTGATTTGAAAGGTGAAATGAACAACGCCATCACCACTCTTATTTTTGAATATTTAAATGAAAAAGGGATTAAAACTCATTTCATTAAACAATTGAACGAAAGAGAGCAATTAGTAAAAAAAGTATCCATCATTCCATTGGAAATGGTAGTAAGAAATTACTCTGCTGGAAGTATGGCTCAAAGGCTGGGAGTGGAAGAAGGAATTAAATCTCCGGTTACCATCTTCGATATCTGCTACAAAAAAGACGAGTTGGGAGATCCGCTTATTAATGATCACCACGCTGTTTTCTTAGGTGCCGCGACTTATGAGGAGCTTGATGAAATGTATGAGCTTACTTCTGATATCAACGAAATCCTTATCGATCTTTTTGATAAAATGAACATTATCCTTGTTGACTTCAAAATTGAATTAGGAAAAACGGCAGACGGCGAAATTATCCTTGCCGACGAAATTTCTCCTGATACCTGCAGACTTTGGGATAAAGATACCATGAAAAAGCTGGATAAAGACAGATTCAGAAGAGATCTTGGTGAAGTTACTGAAGCTTACGTTGAGATCTATAACAGACTGAAAGTTGCTCTTGGCAAATAAGATTTTAGATAAAAAATTAGATGTTAAGTTTTTGTATTTAACATAATATTTAATTTTTCATCTAATTTAAAAATCTATCAAAATAAAATCTAGATTAGAAAAAATAGAAATGAAAAGTTTAGACATTCATAAAAGTGAATATTTAAAACAATTTGAAACTCAAACCTACGGAAGAAACCTTTTCAGGACGCAGGAAGAAGAGAGGCTGGATGCTCCGAATGAAGAGTGCGGTATCTTCGGAATGTATTCTGATGATGATCTGGATACGTTTTCTCTTTCGCAGTTCGGGCTTTTTGCGTTACAGCACAGAGGCCAGGAAGCATGTGGTATTTCTGTTTTAAAGAACGGGAAAATCACCAATATGAAAGATGAAGGTTTGGTTTTGGATGTTTATAAAGAGATCTCTGATCCTGAAACTTTTATGGGAAATTCTGCAATCGGGCATACCCGATATACCACTGCAGGAGACAAAAAGAAGTATAATTTCCAGCCATTTTTCGCGAAAAACGAATATGACCAGATTATCCTTTCTATAGCGCATAACGGTAACCTTACCAATGCAAAAGAATTAAAAGCCGAATTGGAAGCTGAAGGGGTAGTTTTCAGAGCTACTTCTGATTCTGAGGTTATTTTAAGATTGATCCAGAAAAATCTTGATCTGGGCCTTCGTGGTGCCATCAAAGCAACAATGGAGAAAATTGAAGGAGCCTATTCGGTGGTGGGAATGACAAGGAATAAATTCTTTGCATTCAGGGATTTCAACGGAATCAGACCTTTGGTTTTAGGAGCAATCAACGAAAATTCTTACGTGGTGGCTTCTGAATCTGTTGCCCTTGATGCCGTAGGAGCTCAGTACGTTCGCGACATTCTTCCGGGAGAGATCATTTATACCAACGAGAATGAACCTGGAAAGCTTCATTCCTATATGGTGAATGAAGAAAAAGGCAAGCAGAGAATCTGTTCTTTCGAATATATTTATTTTGCAAGACCGGACTCTACCTTAGAAAACATCAATGTATATGAGATCAGGGAAAAATCCGGTGAAAAAATATGGGAACAGGCTCCTGTAGATGCCGATGTGGTGATTGGTGTTCCTGATTCGGGAGTTCCGGCTGCCATAGGCTTCTCTAAGGCTTCAGGTATCCCTTTCCGCCCGGTTCTGATCAAAAACAGGTATATAGGAAGAAGTTTCATTGTTCCTACACAGGAAATGAGAGAAAGGGTAGTGAACCTTAAGCTTAACCCGATTATTTCCGAGATCAAAGACAAAAGAGTAGTGATCATCGATGATTCTATCGTAAGAGGAACCACCTCCAAAAGGCTGGTAAAAATCCTGAAAGATGCGGGAGTAAAAGAGATCCATTTCAGAAGTGTTTCGCCGCCTATTATTGCGCCTTGCTACTTAGGAATTGATACACCTTCCAAGGATGACCTTATTTCGGCAAATATGACGACGGAACAGCTTAGAGATTATCTGGGGGTAGATTCACTGGAATTTTTAAGCACAGACAACCTGAAAGAAATTTTAGGATCTTCTAACCACTGTTTCGGATGTTTTACAGAAGAATATCCTGTTGGAAAAGGAGAGGAGATAGAATTGTTCAATTAATAATTCACTGACATAAAATAAAAGAGCCGGGCTTATAACCGGCTCTTTTTGTTTTTATAAACTTTTGCCATCTGAAAGGAAGCCTGAAGCTGGAAGAGGGAAGTTATTGAAGTCTTTATAAGGAAGTATAATTTTTTTAAGATAATCTTATCAATGAAAGCTCATTCACAGATAATTAACCGTCAAGTAGCATCTTCCATCCTCCCTCTTCCAGCTTCATACTTATCATAAATATATCAAAAGCTTAACATTCCTGTATCACACAATAGAAGACCAAATTTTAATTTTGCACCATATAACTTCAGGATATGAAAAAAGTTTTTTTAACAGGTATTTTTCTGGTATTTGCCCAATTATATTCTTCCCAGTCTTTCGATAAGCAGGCGCACCGCGGAGGAAAGTCTTTATACCCGGAAAATACGGTTCTGGCTATGAAGAATGCTTTGAAAATGAATGTTACAACACTGGAAATGGACCTGGCCATCACAAAAGATAAAAAAGTGATCCTTTCTCATGATGCCTTTCTTTCCCCTGAACTGGTAACAAAGCCGGACGGAACTTATATTCCGAAAGATTCGGGATTTTATTATAAAATTTATGACATGCCTTATGCCAAGATCCGGACATTTGACGTAGGTTTAAAGAAGCTTGGCAGCTATCCTGACCAAAAGAAGATGAAGGCACAGAAACCTCTCTTCTCAGAAGTAATCGATGCATGTGAAGTTTACGCCCGTGAGTTGAAAAGACCTTTACCTTTTTATAATATCGAAACAAAAACACGCCCGTTTTCAGATAATATATTTCATCCTGAACCCAAAGAATTTGTAGATCTGATGATGAGGATTATTGTTGAAAAAGGAATTCAGGACCGCGTCATTATCCAGTCGTTTGATCCCAGAACCCTGGAAATTGTTCATAAGAAATATCCTAAGATAATGACTGCTTTGCTGGTAGAAAAGGTAGATGATAAAAAGCTTGCCCAGCAGCGGAACCATTTCGAAAATATACCGGTAGAGAAATTCAGGGAATACCCGGATCATCTGAATGGTGTTGCAGGAGATTTAAAGTTTCTGAGCTTTACCCCGACTATTTACAGTCCGGACCATACGTTGGTTACTCCCGAGCTCGTAAAAGAATGTCATGCATTGGGAATGAAAGTTATACCATGGACAGTCAATACCAAAGAAGAATTAAAAGAGTTGAAGGATATAGGAATAGATGGCGTCATCAGTGACGATCCGAGAATATTTGAATAATACCTGTCTTGATCAATATAAATAGCCGGAAGAAATCTTCCGGCTATTTTATACCATGCAGTAATCTGCATTTCGGTTAAAAAATTGGTTGGTATTTTAGAATTTATAATTCAGACCTAACTGAAATGTTCTGTGGTTAAGAGGGTTAGTGCCTTCAGGCTTATGATTTCTCATATCAGTAAGACTGTTGATATATCTTGCATTGATACCGATATTATCAGTGATATCATATCCAAGACCTAAGCCAAGACCTAAATTGAACTTGTTAATATCGTCCTTATTGATGTCCTCAGAATTAGTTACAGACTGAGTAGTTGTAACTCCTCCCGTCGTTGTAGAAACAGTGCTGTTTCCTGAGTTTTTCCCGTTGATGAAATAACTGAATTCAGGTCCGGCTTCTACATAAAACCTTTCTGTAGGTCTCATCTGCACCATTAAAGGAACAGAAATATAGTTCATGGTAGTTTTGTAATCGCTTTTAGTCTTAATGTTCGTATCACCAGTGGTTACATCCGTAGAGGAAATTACATTTCTTGCCCCTAACTGGTTATACAAAACCTCCGGCTGTAAGCTGAATTTCTGAGAAAGTGGAATATTAACTAAAACCCCTGCATGAAATCCGATTTTCTGGTTATTAAGGCTTAATTTCTGCTCACTGAAGTAAGAAGAGTTTCCTCCTGCCTTAACACCAAATCTGATAGGTTGTTTTTCTTTTTTAACGGGTTCCGGATTTACTGTTTTTGTTTCTTGTGTTTGTGTTTCCTGAGCAAACGTCATCATGCCAGCAGCAACTGCCAACCCTAGAAATAACTTCTTCATAATTTTATTTTTTAATTTTACTATTTTACTTCTCATCCGATTTTTCAATCAGACTTGATTTATTTTGCAAAATGCTTGCCAAACTCTGAAAACCCTTACTGTAAGGGGTTTTGTGGTGGTTTTTAGTATTGTCTTACTAGTACTTTTAACTGTTTTTTATGAAAAATTTTATTATGAAAATCTGATTTTTAATCATGATTTTAAACTAAATTGATTTTATGTTGACAATTTAATAGGGCGTCAATCAGGTGGAAAAAAGAAGATCAATAATTTGAAATTTGAAAGAGTATGTTCTTATTTTGTCAGGAAACACTTGCTGTAATTTCAGATTCCTTACTGCGAATTATTTCTTTTATTAAGTCAACCATTAGCTCTAAAATATATCTACGCCCAGCAATGAAAAAGACTCAATTTTAGGTTAATAGTTACTAAACGGAGATATAAAAATGCCGGGCTCCTAAGAGCCCGGCATCATTTTGAAAATATATATATTATTATTTGAATTTATAAGCTACACCAACCTGGAATACATTGTTTCTGATAGCGTCTCCACTGTTGTGTTTGTAAATATCTGTAACTCCTGCTGTAAATCTGGCAGTTACACCAAAATTCTGAGTAAAATAATATCCCGCTCCGATACCAATTCCAAAATTGAATGTACTGTACAAGTCTTTAACGATCTTGCCTGAGAAGTTTGATGTTTCTGTAACGGTGGTATTACCTGAATTTCTGGTCATCGTAATATCTCCTTTATCCTTTCCTCCCAAAAGAAACCCGAATTCAGGTCCTGCTTCTACATAAAGCTGAGGAAGGATATTATATTGTAGCATAACAGGAACAGTAATATAATTCAAAGTTTTTTTGTAGTTTACCTCTCTTCTGTATCTGTCCGAATTAATATAGAATTCGTCTCTTTCTTCTGTTTTTGAACCTACCTGGTTGAAAAGAATCTCAGGCTGAATACTGAATTTTTCTGCTACCGGAATATTAACAAATACCCCTGCATTAAAGCCCGGCTTTATCTTCTGATCATTGTCATACTGATCCGCCTTACTAAGTGTGGAAGCATTAAGCCCTGCTTTTACTCCGAATGTAACAGGAGAGGAGTTTTTTGTTTTTTCCTGTGCATTCACCAAAAGGCTCCCTGTTAATGCTAAGCCTAAAATTAGTTTTTTCATGATTATTTAATTTTAATTGATCTTCTCACACTATCAAAATTCCCGCCAAAGGGATAAAAATGACAAAAATCATATTAAAGGCGAAAAAGTCAGGCTTAAATGAATAAACCTGACCTTTTCTATTGAAATCAATTTATATATGAAGAAACTTTATGCTGTATAACGCAGATAAAATCCGGTTTCCAGCTTACTACATTACAGGCAAACTCCTTGCCAAAAACATAGTATTAAAAATAAATACTACAAAAAACCGGATTAATAAATAATCCGGTTTTCTTATTGAATATAAAATTTGTTTTCTGAATGTAAAAGCTTATTATTTGAATTTATAAGCTAAACCTACCTGGAATGTATTGTTTCTGATAGCATCACCAGAATTATCTTTGAAAATATCAGTTACACCAGCTACATATCTTGCTGTAATTCCTAAGTTAGGAGTAAAGTAATATCCTGCACCAAGACCGATACCAAAGTTGAATGTTTGTAATTGATCTTTAAAATTATCAGAAGTGGTAGAGTTTCCGTTATTTTCGTTTTTTAATTTGTTTTTAGCACTTACTAAAAACCCGAACTCTGGTCCAGCTTCTACATAAAGATTTGGAATTAAGTTATACTGGAACATTACCGGTACAGCAATATAATCTAGTTTAGTAGATGTAGAATATTTAGTTCCAAAAATTGTCTGATCTGCTTTTGATCCATACTGAGAGTATAGAACCTCTGGCTGAACACTGAAAGATTCAGCGATTGGAATGTTCGCAAATACACCTGCGTTAAAACCGATTTTAGATTTCTGATCATCAAGACCTTCGTCTTTAGAAAGAGAAGATACGTTCATTCCACCTTTCACACCAAATGTTACCGGGTTAGAAGAAGATGATGGAGTCTGTTGAGCGAAAGCTAGTGAACTTGCAGTTACTGCTAATCCTAAAATTAACTTTTTCATAACTTTAATTTTTTTAATATTTTACTATTTCTAATTTTAAATTTTACTACTGTCAAACCTTACTACTGAGTTTGACGGAGAGTATCTTTCAAATTGCTTGCCAAAAACAGAAAACATGACAAATGTCAGTAGTAAATAAGTTTTATTTTAGAATTAATATACATATAAATAATTGATATTCAATCTTTTAAAAAATCAATTAAACAATTGTTTAGAAAAAGTCTAAATTATAGGTTTTATTAAAATTATATAGAAAAGATGTTGATCCTGAATAATAATTTACGCATTGTTGATATTCCTGTAAAAATCCAGAGACTTCAAAATGTTTTCCTGACTGCATTGGTGATCATAGGTGCATGAGCCTATTCCCGTAAGAAGAGAGAAATTGATCTTACTGTCCGTATTTTTTTTATCGTTCAGCAGAAGGGCAGTTATGCTTTCATCTGTGAAATCACTTATATCAAGATAAGGATAATACCTCTGGATATGATCGATAATGCTTGCTGCATCTTCTTTCAGAATAAGACCTTCAAGATAGGCCAGGTGTGCTTCACAGATCATTCCCATAGCTACTGCTTCACCGTGAAGAATAGGATTTCCCTGGCTAAGGCAAAGGCTTTCTACAGAATGTCCGATCGTATGTCCGAAATTTAAGGTTTTTCTTATGTTTTTTTCATGGAAATCTTTTTCCACCACATCCTGCTTGATATCCATTGAAGTCTGGATATGAGGCACTACTGCATCCACATCAAGCTTATGAATCTGAATAAGGTTTTCCCAGTGAGCTTTATCAGCGATAAGGCCATGTTTCAGCATTTCTGCAAAGCCGCTTCGTAATTCTTTGAAAGGAAGGGTCTCCAGGAATTTTGGGTAAATGAAGATCTGCTCAGGGAAGGCAAAGGTTCCCACCATATTTTTGTAATGCATAAGGTCTATCCCTGTTTTCCCTCCAATGGAAGCATCACACATGGATAAAAGGGTAGTGGGGATATTGATAAACTGGATTCCCCTTTTATAGGTAGAAGCTACAAATCCGCCCATATCCGTAATAACACCGCCGCCAAGATTGATGACAAGCGCTTTTCTGTCCGCCTGCATTTCGGTAAGAATCTCCCAAAGCTGGTTGGCGGTCTGGATATTTTTCATTTCTTCACCAGCCTCAATTTCCAGAATTTCGAAGCCTAAATCTGTTTCCATGTTGCCTAAAAGAACCGGAAGACAATATTCATGGGTGTTTTCATCAACCAAAATAAAAATCTTACTGAAAGATTTTTCGTGAAGGAAATTATTTAATTGAGAAAAATCATCGTTTAATATTGTTATCATTATTGGAGTTTCTTTAAATTTAAAATAGAACTATTCTGCAAAGTTATGATTCTTAATTTTTAACTCGTAACTAAATTACTATCTTTGCAGAAATTTTTAGAATGAGCAGAGATAATAATAATTCAGAAAGACCCAAAAGACCAAGAACTTCAACAAGAAACAATTCTGATGATTCTCGTGCTTCCAGATCTGGAAATTCTTCAGGATCAAAACCTTTTAAGAAGTCTTTCCCAAAAGCAGGTGAAAGAAATTCTGACCATAAGGGAAGCAATTCCAGGTTTGAATCCAAACCTTTCAAAAGAAGCGGAGATAAAGATGACGATGCTGCGAAAAACGAAAGCAGGGCCTATATCACCAATTCCAGTGAAGGACGTGAGAGAAAAACCTTCGGGAAACCAGCTCCTAAAAGAGGCGGTAAAAATTTTGATACCAGAGACAAATATGAAAGAGGCAGCCTGAAATATGGAAGAAGACCATCCGCCGGGGATGACAGAAATGATGACAAGGCAAGATCTTTTGTACAGAAAAGAAGATTAAACAAGATTGACAAGGATGTTCATAAAGATACCATCCGTCTTAATAAGTATATCGCCAATTCCGGAATCTGCAGCAGAAGAGAAGCTGACGAACTGATAACACAAGGACTGGTAGAGGTAAACGGACAGGTAGTAACAGAAATGGGGTACCAGGTTCAGAAGACCGATAAAGTTGTATTCGACGGACAGGGCATTACTCCTGAAAAGCCGGTATATGTACTTTTGAATAAACCTAAAGGATATATTTCTACAACCAAGGATGATAAAGCCAGAAAAACCGTAATGGATCTGGTGGCCAATGCATCACCATACCGTCTGTTTCCTGTAGGAAGACTCGACCGTTCCACCACAGGGGTTATTCTTTTAACCAATGACGGGCATATGACGAAAAAACTTACCCATCCTTCTTTTGATGCCAAAAAAATCTACCACGTAACACTGGATAAAAAACTTACTCATGAAGACATGAAACTGATTGCAGAAGGAATTCGTCTGGATGAAGGGGTAGCCGTTGTAGACCAGATTTCTTTCATTGAAGGAAAACCGAAAAATGAAATCGGGATTGAAATTCATATCGGATGGAACCGTGTGATCAGAAGAATTTTCCAAAGACTTGGATATGAGGTGGAAGCTCTGGACAGAGTGATGTTTGCCGGTCTTACCAAGAAGAATATCAAACGTGGACACTGGAGAATCCTCACAGAACTGGAAGTTAATAATCTTAAGATGCTTTAATAAGCTCGATTTTTTAATCGCTTAAGAATGTAATATTAAAAGGCGCAGAAATTTATTTCTGCGCCTTTTAATTTATTGAATGAGTATAATTTTCAAATTAAAAATTTCATCAAACCTTTTTTATAGTTTACCCAAGAACTGTAATTCCTTTCTGGAGCATTTCATAAATAGCATCTCTGCCATTATCTGGTTTTACATTGACAGCTTTTGTTCCATTGAAATGAAGACATGTGATATATCCGTTTGCCACAGCATCCTGAGCGGTAAATTTAACACAGTAATCCATAGCAAGACCCACAATTTCCACTAGCTGGATATCATGATACTTCAGAAAATCGTCCAGCCCGGTTTTCATAAAGTGGTTATTATCCTGAAATCCGCTGTAGCTGTCGATCTCTGTATTTTTTCCTTTCTGAATAATGTGGGTTACCTTATCCCTGTTCAGGTCTTTATGGAATTCTGCTCCGAATGTTCCCTGTATGCAATGATCCGGCCACATAAACTGCGGAACCCCGTTCAGGATGATACTTTCGCCTACTTTTCTGTTGTTATTGCTGGCAAAACTTTTATGGTCGGCCGGGTGCCAGTCCTGCGTGAGAACGATCTGATCGTATTCATTTTCTTCCATCAGAAGATTAATGTAAGGAATGACCTCGTTGGCTTCCGGAACTGCTAATGCGCCGCCTTCACAGAAATCATTCTGTACATCTACGATTATTAACGCTTTTTTCATATTTAGATTTCTCGAATTTTGATAAAATTACTCAAAAAACTGTCCAAAACTGAATTATCGGACAAATCGGCAATAATTTTTTAAACTGAATATAAGATTGCAATCATTAAAACCTGTTTACAGCAATTAGGGTAAGGCTTTACCAGATACAATAGCTTATCTTTGCAGTAAATAAATATTTTTTATGTCATTTGAGTCTTTAGGATTATCACACCATATTATTCGTTCTGTCAACAAATTAGGTTACCTGAAGCCTTTTCCCATTCAGGAGCAGGCTGTTCCTGTTATTCTGCAGGGAAAGGATCTGATGGGAATTGCACAGACAGGATCTGGAAAAACAGCCTGTTTTGTGATGCCCATTTTGGAAAAACTACAAAATGCGGACGTTAAAAAAGATAGGAATGTTCAGGTTTTAATATTGGTTCCAACCCGTGAATTAGCCATTCAGATTGATGAAGTTTTCAGAGCTTTCACAGAAAATTTAAAACGTGAGATCCGTACAATGGCGGTTTATGGCGGAGTTTCTATCAATCCACAGATGAAAGGAATGTTCGGGGTGGAAGTTCTTATCGCAACGCCCGGCCGTTTGTTGGATTTAATTGATCATAATGCTTTAAGTATTTCAGGAATTCAGCATTTGGTCATTGACGAGGCAGATAAAATGTTTCAATTAGGTTTTGGAGAAGAAATGAATAAACTTTTCGCTCTGATGCCTGTTGTAAAGCAAACGACTCTGTTCTCAGCGACCTTGAATGATAAGGTTTCGGAAATGAAGGAGCGGTTAGCTATTAATCCTGTAATCATTGAAATTAAAAAAGAAGAAGTTGAGATTGACAATATCGAACAACTGGCCTACCATGTCTCTCCTGAAAATAAAGGACCTTTTCTGCGTTATCTGATCAAAGAAAAGAAAGTTGAAAAAGCCCTGATATTTGTTTCATCTACAAGATCGGCAGACAATCTGGTAGAAAAGCTTAAAAAGAATAAAATAAAAGCAGTAGCCATTCACAGCCAAAAATCACAGGGTGCCCGAAGAAATAATTTAGAAGAATTTAAAGTCAACGGAGCGCAGATTTTAGTGGCAACAGACTTGATTGGCCGTGGAATCCACATTGAATCTTTACCTTGTGTCATCAATTACGAACTGCCGCGATCTCCTTTGGATTATATTCACCGTATCGGAAGAACAGGCCGTGCCAACGAAAAAGGGACGGCTATCAGTATCCTGACGGATGATGAGCTGCAGCATTTCAGGGTAATTCAGAAGAAAATGGGTAAAAAAGTAACCCTTCAGAGAACGGAAGGCATTAATTTACATGGTTATTAGCCGATACATAAAACAATAAGAGCTTCAATTTCAGGATTGAAGCTTTTTCAATGTAAATTTCCTGTTTGTAAAACTTTACAATTAATGCTTTCTTCATTTTAAATTCTTGAATTTTTGATAAATTTACGAGCCTTATAATTTAAAAACTGTCCAAAAATTAAACCTATTCCAATGAGCAACTTAGAACAGAAAAGATTTCCTATCGGTGAATACCAGCAACCCGATACTATTTGTGATATCAAACTTGATGAATATATTAAGGTTATCAAGAATTTTCCGGAAAAGCTTAAAAACCTGATAGAAGACTTTTCAGATGATCAGCTGGATACCCCGTATAGAGAAGGAGGATGGACAGTACGACAGCTTGTTAATCACATTGCAGACAGCCATATCAACAGTTTTATTCGTCTCAAACTGGCATTAACGGAGGATAATCCTACCATAAGACCTTATGACGAAGCCAAATGGGCAGAGCTTCAGGACAGTGTCAATATGCCTATAAAACCTGCCATGAGAATGATAAAAGGAACTCATCAAAGATGGGCTGCACTCCTTAAAACATTGACCAATAAACAATTCGAACGAACTTTCCATCATCCTGAACAAAACCGCGATTACGACCTGAGAAGCTATCTCGCAATATATGTCTGGCATTGTAACCATCATTTTGCTCATATTGAAAATCTGAAGAAAGAAAAAGGGTGGTAAGGAAAAGCCTTCATAATTCGATTTATTTTGAAGAAATTATTCACAGAATTTCTCTGCTGACCGAAAATACTCCTCCAAGATGGGGAAAAATGACGGCTTCACAAATGCTGAAACATTGTGATCTTGTGCTGCAGGTGGCTTTAAGGCAAGTGGAACTTCCGGAAATAAATATCCTTTTCAGGACAATAGGAATAGTAACTAAAGTGGAAATGCGGATTTTTAATAATGGAATTCCCCCAAAGATGCCTACTTTTCAAAAACTAATCGTTAATTTTGAATGTGATTTTGATGAATCAAAAACCCATCTGCTGAATACAATGAAGGCTTTCCGGACAGCATCTGAAAATCAGAATCTTCCGGAGCATCACAGGTTATTCGGCAAAATGACTGAAAAAGACTGGGGATTTTTAGAGTACAAACATCTGGATCACCATTTAAAACAATTTAATTTATGAGTTTTTTTGATAAAATATTCGGAGGAAAAGAAAATCAAAACCCTGAGCGTGAATCTTTCTGGAAAAATCTTGAAACTGAAGAAGATCTGGCCAAGGCGATTGAAAACTCCTATCACCATAAAATTGCTATTTTCAAACATTCAACAAGATGCTTTATCAGCAAAACTGTATTGAGAAATTTTGAAAAAGAAATAGATAATTTAGATCATAAAGTGGAATTATATTACTTAGATTTGCTAAAACACAGACTGGTTTCAAATAAAATATCTGAAAATCTTGGAATCAGGCATGAGAGCCCGCAGCTGATTGTAATAGAAGACGGAAAAGTCATCAACAGCGCATCACATGAAGATATATCAAGCCAGATCTTAAAATGAAGAATATAAACACTTATTTAGCTAAAGTACTTAATGTTCCTATCGAAAAAGTGAACATGTGCAGCTTACACTATGAAGTAAAGAAAATTCCTAAAAATCAGTTTCTTTTACAGTATGGTGAAATCTGCAGATATATATTCTTTGTAGAAAAAGGACTGCTGAAAATGTACTCCATTGATAAGAACGGAAAAGAGCATATCATACAGTTTGCCCCTGAAAGCTGGCTTATTTCCGACCGAAGCAGTCTTTATTTTAACGAAAAATCTATTTACTATATAGAAGCGGTGGAAGATACGGAAGTTCTGTTTCTTCATCCCGACTTCTTCAACAAACTGGTAGAACAGTTCCCGAACAGCATTGAAAGAAGTGATTTCCTTTTACAGAAGCATATTAGAAGCCTTCAAAACAGGATCAATTCTTTATTGGGCGAAACGGCAGAAGAAAGATATATGAAATTCATCAAGATGTATCCTGATCTGCTTCTGAGAGTTCCACAATGGATGATTGCTTCTTATCTCGGGATCACCCCGGAAAGTCTGAGCAGGGTAAGAAAAGAACTGGCCCGCAAAAACTTTGTTCCGGACAGATAAGATCAGATCTTTTTGGCCAGATTTCCAACCTGCTGGAGACATAATTTTGTTTCTTCCGTCCAGGGAAGGCCGATGCATAAGCGCATACAGTTTTCAAACTGGTTCTGAAGAGTAAACATCCTGCCGGGTGCTATACTGATATTCTGTTTGATGGCCAGATCGTAAAGCTCAGTAGTACGGATGTCTTTATCAAATTCTACCCAGAGGGAAAGCCCTCCCTGCGGGCGGCTTGTTTTTGTGCCTTCTGGAAAATAGTCCGCAATAGTCTGCACATAATTCTGATAATTATTCTGCAGTGCTCTGCGCATTTGCTGGAGATGCTTTTCATACCTTCCGGATTTAAGGAAATTGGCAACAGCTTCATTAACGATAGAAATGGATGAAGTGGAATGAAGCAGCTTAAGTTTCATCACCTTATCCTTGTATTTTCCCGGAGCAATCCATCCAACACGGTATCCCGGTGCCAGAGTTTTCGAAATTGAGCTGCAATACAGTACATTTCCGTCCTTATCAAAAGATTTACAGCATTTTGGACGGCTGGATCCGAAATAAAGATCCCCGTATACATCATCTTCTATCAGGGGGATATTATTTTCAGAAAGAATTTTCACAATTTCTTTTTTATTCTCATCCGGCATACAGCTTCCCAATGGTGAGTTGAAATTAGGAATCAGCAGGCAGAGATTAATTTGGGGAATTACTTTTCTTAAAGCATCAATTTCAATTCCTGTAGTCGGATGGGTGGGAAGCTCAAGCACATTCAGCCCCAATCCATTGGCAAGCTGCAGGATACCTGGATAACATGGGCTTTCAATAGCAATCGTATCACCCGGTTTTCCTAAAGCCATTAAACAGAAGGAAAGCGCATTCATGCCGCCGTTTGTGGTAACCAAATCATTTTCACTGAGGTTTCCTCCCCATTGTAATGATCTCACGGCAATCATTCTTCGCAGTTTTAAGTTACCCTGAAGTTCTTCATATTCAGTTCCGCCTTCTTTTAATTCACGGGTGGCATTGATGATTTCTTTTTTTAATTGGGCTTGTGGCAGAAGATCTCCTGAAGGAATTCCTATAGAGAAAAACGTAATTCCTTTCTTCCCCATATTTTCATACACTTTGCTGATCAGCTCGTCCGGTTCATCATTATTGGCAATCAGCGAAGGACGGCTTATTTCAGGAAGGGGAAGTTTTACAGACATCAGCCTGCTGACAAAATACCCTGACTGGGGTTTGGATTCAATTAAAGACTGGGATTCAAGCTCCAGAAAAACCCGTTTTGCCGTATTCATGCTTACCTGGTGTTCCTGGCACATCCTTCTTACGGAAGGAAGCCTGTCGCCGGCCTTCAATATACCATTTCTGATCTGGGAAGCAATACCTTCGGCAATTTCTGTATAGATAAATTCTTTACTCATTTTTTAAACTGTGCTCATGCAAATATACAAAACTGAGACTGTGTTTATCCATTTCAGCTTTATAATTTTGAATAATTAAAAAATATAAAAATGCTGACTGAAAAAATATCCAAAGATGAGAATCTAAGTGGCTGGATCAACGGCTTTATTGGTGTAGTATTATTTAGTGGCGGATTACCTGCCACCAAATTAGCGGTCATGGAGATGAGCCCGATCTTTGTCACCATAGTGCGTGCTGCTGTTGCAGGAATACTTGCTTTTATTGTCTTATGGATAGGTAAAGAAAAACGGCCTGTAAAACATCAACTGATCCCTTTAATTCTGGTTTCTTTGGGCTGTGTAGTTGGGTTTCCGCTTCTTTCTGCACTGGCGCTTCAGTATTTAACTTCGGCGCATTCCATTGTATTTCTGGGAATGCTTCCTCTGGCCACTGCAGTATTCGGAGTTTTTCGGGGTGGAGAAAGACCTCATCTTATATTTTGGTTCTTTTCAGTAGCAGGAAGTCTTTTAGTGATTGGTTATGCTGTGGCACAAGGGATATCTGCTTCGCCGGTCGGAGATATTCTGATGCTGCTTGCGGTGATTTTGTGTGGTATGGGATATGCGGAAGGAGCGAAACTATCTAAGACGTTAGGCGGCTGGCAGGTTATTTCCTGGGCTTTGGTTTTGGCGTTGCCTGTTATGATCCCCTTGTTTTTTATTTACTTTCCGGATCATATTGAAGCCGTAAGTTTCCAGGGATGGTTTGGGATGGCTTATATTTCTCTTTTCAGTATGTTCATCGGCTTTATATTCTGGTATAAAGGTCTTGCGCAGGGTGGTATTGCTACTGTAGGGCAGCTGCAGTTGTTGCAGCCTTTTTTCGGTCTTGCCCTTGCTGCTTATTTTCTTCATGAGCAGGTAAGCATAGGAATGCTGGTTGTTACTGTTGGAGTTATACTATGTGTTGCGGGAACTAAAAAATTTGCGAAATAATCAAAAATAATAGATTATGATTCAAATCATAATTTTTACAAATTGGATTGGATTATCTTTGGGCCACACCAAAAAATAAAATTATGAAATTTACCCTATTATTAATGCTTTTAGGCTTAACCGTATTAAGCTGTAAAAAGGAAACCAAAGTGGATAATACAACGATAGCAGACAGTACGGTTATTGATACCGTACCTTCAGACACGATGACTGCTCCGGCCAATCCTATGCCTGCAGACACCATGCGAACCAGAGATACAGCAAGTGTCAAAAAAATGGATTCCGCGAAAGCAACTAAAAAATAAGTTTTTACCCTTAATAGATTTAAACCCGTTTTCAGGAACGGGTTTTTATATCCTTCAGGTTTCTGGCAGGATCAATAACTTGTGCGCTTAAGTTATTTGTATTATTTATTAAATATTCCCTATTATTAAATAGATACTGTATTAATAATTAAATAATTAGTTAGTGTTATTAGATTTTTTTATTTTTTTTAATCATATTGATAATATAAGGCTCGGTTTTTGCATAGGAATACGCAATCGTCCCAATATATTTTTACTAAGATAGGTTTAACAGAAGATTAAAAACAATAAAAAAAACTATTATGGTTATTGACGAAAACATTCTGTATTCAGCGGGGGCGGAAATCAGGCATTACAAACCTTCGGAATATCTATTCAATGAAGGGGAGCCTCCAATGTATTATTATCAGATCACCCGGGGAGAGGTGAAGCTTAACAATTATAATGAGGAAGGGAAAGAATTTATACAGAACATCCTCTCTGAAGGTCACAGTTGCGGAGAGGCCATTCTTTTTATCAATAAGCCTTACCCTATGAATGCTCAGGCACTCACTCAATGTGCTATTTTAAGACTTCATAAGTCTGCTTTTTTTAACTTATTAAATTCATCTGCAGAATTGTGCATGGAGGTCAGTGGCTTTTTATCACAAAGACTCTATTACAAATTTGTCATGATGCAGAATATTTCCTCCCAAAGCCCTATGGTAAGGCTTAAAGGATTAATGGATTATCTTAAAAGCTTTCATGAAGACGAAAGTCCGTATTCATTCAGGGTGCCGTTTACAAGGCAGCAGATGGCCAGCCTTACAGGATTACGGGTAGAAACAGCAATAAGGACCATCAAGGATATGGAGAAGAATAAAATTGTTCAAATTAAGAATCGAAAAATTTTATATTGAAAACTGCTTTTTAATATAAAATTTCACTATTTTTTATTGAACATATTTTAAAGAAGTACTATGAGAACAATAAGCTGCATGAATATAGACGAAGAGGTGCTATATTCATACGGAGGAGAGATCAAGCAATATAAAAAAGGTGAACTTATATACAGGGAAGGCGACCATGCCCTTTATTATTTTCAGATCAAGGAAGGAAAAGTGAAGCTTAATAATTATGATGATGAAGGAAAAGAATTCATCCATAATATTTTTGCAGGAAAACAGAGCTTTGGGGATTCATTGCTCTTTTTGGATAAATTTTATCCTACGAATGCAGTAAGCATCAGCCCTTCACAAATTATAAGAGTCCCAAAAGACCAGTTTCTGAAATTAATAAAAACGGATCCCCAACTTTCTTTGGAAATGAACGCGTGTCTTTCTCAAAGGCTTTATTTCAAAGCAATCATGCTGCAGAGCATGGCATCCCTAAACCCTGTAGCAAGGCTAACCGGGCTTCTGGATTATCTTAAAAGTTACCATGATGACGACTGCAGCAACTGTTTTCATGTAGAGCTTACAAGACAGCAGATAGCCAACCTGGTAGGACTCAGGGTAGAAACGGTGATCAGGGTTTTAAAAAAAATGGAAAAAGAGGGTAGAATCACTCTAGAAAACAGGAAAATTATCTATTAGCCAATTTATATGATTAAGGTCATAAAAAAGTGAATTATTTGGGTGTATATTTGAGATAGCAAGTTTCAACACAATTCTTAAGACCTGAGTAAGGGCAGTTAAAAGCTTTTGGCTTTTAAATAAAATTACCGTATTCCAAGCTTTTGCTGTATAACATTGAACAGCAGAATATGCTATCATTTAAATTTTTAAAAATTCAGTTGCTGATACTTAAAATAATAACAGTTCATAGAAATTGATGTTGAAATAAAATAATAAAACTTCTTCCGAAGGATTTTTATATAACCACAAACACTCAATAATATGGATTGCCAAAAGATCATAAAGGACCTGAAGCATAAAGACTTTATTAAGGTTTCCAACAAAGGAGACTGGTTTGAGGATGGAGCCGCCGTTTATGCCAAGGAAATAAAGGAGAACATCTTTTTATTATTTGTTATCCTGAAAGATATTGAGATTGAAAATATACAGGCATTGATTGCACATTTCGACTGCTTCGGCAGTATAGGGCTGAAAGAACCGGAACAGATCATGTTTTATCTTTCCATAAAAAATAAAGAAGACCTTCATTATTTTGAGAAATATTTAAAAATTTCTGATAACTAATAACCGTTGCGAATATGATTTTTGAAAACGACACTTTAAAATATTCCGGATTGAATGATAAAAACAATATGATAGAGAATGAATCCCTGTTTCCAAGTGTTATCAATTCTTACGGAGTTACCGCTTTTCTGATCAAATCATTGGAAAAGATAAAGAATAATGCCAAGTGCGATATCCTGAAAAATGTAATTGACACTTACATTAACGAATATATTCTGAATATCCGTCAATATCACGGCGAAAAAACAATATCTCCCGAAAACAGAGATACGGAAATAAGCATTGAAAATTCTTCCTTTACTCTATATGCCAAAACAGCCTATTACAAAGTATTAAAAGAAGAAGAATATCTCAATAAGCTGCTAAGTACCCTGGAAAAAACAGGACAGGAGCGGAATGATCTGCAAAAGATTTAGTTTGACTTTTTAACCTTCACACCACACACTAAAAGATAAAGCGATATGAAAAACGACACTCAAAACAACAAAAAGTTAGACCAGCTGGATGCGTACAGTACTTCTAATGAAAACGAAAAACTGACAACCAACCAGGGGATAAGAATCAACAATAACCAGGATTCATTAAGGGCCGGCGACAGAGGCCCTACGCTGCTCGAAGACTTTATTTTAAGGGAAAAAATTACCCATTTCGATCACGAAAGAATTCCTGAAAGAGTCGTTCATGCACGAGGTTCAGGGGCACATGGTGTTTTTAAATTAAACAAAAGTCTTAGCGCTTATACCAAAGCAAAATTCCTGTCAAAAGTGGGGACGGAAACTCCTGTTTTTGTAAGGTTTTCAACCGTTGCAGGAAGCAAGGGAAGTACAGATCTGGCAAGGGATGTAAGAGGTTTTGCTGTAAAATTTTATACTGAAGAGGGAAATTATGACCTTGTAGCGAATAATATGCCCGTTTTTTTCATCCAGGATGCTATTAAATTTCCGGACCTTGTTCATGCCGTAAAACCGGAACCCGACAATGAAATTCCGCAGGCAGCTTCTGCACACGACACCTTCTGGGACTTCATCTCCCTGATGCCGGAAAGTTCACATATGATTATGTGGCTGATGAGCGACAGAGCTATCCCGCGAAGCCTGAGAATGATGGAAGGATTCGGCGTACATTCCTTTAAATTCATTAATGAAGAAGGAAAAGTCCATTTCGTTAAATTCCATTTTAAGCCTAAGTTGGGAGTGCACTCTGTAGCCTGGGACGAAGCTCAGAGAATTTCAGGGGTAGATCCCGATTTTCATAAAAGAGATCTATGGGAAGCCATCGAAAGCGGAGCTTTTCCTGAATGGGACTTCGGCGTACAGCTGATCCCTGAAGAAGACGAACATAAGTTTGATTTCGATCTTCTCGACCCTACCAAAATTATTCCCGAAGAAGAAGTTCCTGTACAGCTTGTCGGAACTCTAACCCTTAACAAAAACCCTGAGAATTTCTTTGCGGAAACAGAACAGGTAGCTTTTCATCCCGGACATGTTGTTCCCGGCATCGATTTTACGAATGATCCGCTGCTTCAGGGAAGATTGTTTTCCTATACCGACACCCAGCTGTCAAGATTGGGATCACCCAATTTCCATGAAATACCTATCAACAGATCAATAAATACGGTTCACAACAATCAGCGTGATGGCCATATGAGACAGCAGATTGCCAAAGGAAAGGTAAGCTATGAGCCCAATTCTATCGGCGGAGGATGTCCGTTCCAAGCCATGATGTCGGAAGGCGGATTTACCTCCCAGGAAGAAAGAGTTTCAGGTGAAAAAGTAAGAAAAAGAAGTCAGAGCTTTGTAGACCACTATTCCCAGGCGAAACTGTTTTACAACAGCCAGTCGGGTCCGGAACAAACCCATCTTCAGAATGCCCTTGTTTTTGAGCTTTCAAAAGTCACCATTCCTGAGATCAGGGAAAGAATGGTTGGTCAGCTGGCCTTCATCGATGATACCTTGGCTAAAAAAGTTGCGGAAAAATTAGGCGTTTCAGTCAAAAAATTAGAGCAGCCTAACCAAAGCATTCCTGCAGATGCTGATCCTGCTGAACTTCAGAGTGAAGAAAGAGAACCGAAGACCAAAGTTTCTGAAGCATTAAGCATGAAAAATACCGTTAAGGACACCATTAAAAGCAGAAAAATAGGCTTTATTGCAGCCAATGGTGCAGATGGTTCTCTCCTGAATGCCTTAAAAACAAAACTGGAATCAGAAGGTGCCAAAGTAGAGCTTATAGCACCAAGCTTAGCACCCATTAAAACCACAGATGGATCATTAATTCCGAAACATTCCCTTACCAGTACAGCCAGCGTATGTTTTGATGCTTTATATATCAGCGCCGGAGAAAAATCTGCACAGGAGCTCATGGGACCAGAAAATAAACACCTTTCACTGCGATTCATTAATGAAGCTTATAAGCATTGCAAAGCCATTTATTTCGGGACTGGTACAGATATCCTTTATGACAACAGTAATATCGCCATGAAACAGCATGAAGATCCGGCTGTAGTTATCGAAAAAGAAGGCGGCTCTGATGAGCAGTTTATTAAAGCGGTTGCCGCACACAGAGTTTGGCAACTGGAAAAAGAAAGAAACAGATAAATTACCACACACCTTCACACCACTAAATATTTAAAATTATGGAATTTCAAAAAAGTCTTTTAGAATATATAAGCCATTTTCTGATGACAGCGGATGAAACCATTTCTATTGCAGAAAGCGTTACTTCCGGATGTCTTCAGCTGGCTTTTTCACAGATGCCGAATGCCTCCCTGTTTTACAACGGAGGCATTACGGCCTACACACTTCCTCAAAAAGTAAAACTGCTGAATGTAGACAGGGAAGAAGGGGAAGAATGTGACTGTGTATCAGAAAATATTGCAAGAACCATGGCCCTTAACGTGGCAAAAATGTTTAACTCGGATTGGTCTATTGCCACCACAGGCTACTGTACGCCCATCAGGAATTCATCTTATAAGATCTTTGCCTACTTTGCCTTTTCTTACAAAGGTGAGGTCATCCTTATCAAAAAGCTTGAGCTGCATCCCAAAACACAGGCTTTGAATGCTCAGCTGTATTATACCGAATTTATCCTTGGGTGCTTTAAAAGTGAAATTAACCAGCTTTTAATCTTAAAATAATTTCAGATGAATGATTTAAAAGACAAATCAGTTCTTATTACAGGAGCAGACAGCGGAATAGGTAAGGCAACAGCATTACTTTTTGCACAGGAAGGAGCTGATATTGCCATTATCTATCATACAGACGATGATGATGCGAAAAAAGTAAAAAAAGAAATCGAAAAACTGGGAAGAAAATGCATTATTTTTGGAGGTGATATCAATGACTATGATTTCTGTGAAGAAACTGTAAAACAGGTGGTTTCAGCATTTGGAGGCATTGATATCCTGATCAATAATGCTGGGGTACAGTTTCCTGCAGAAAATATAAGAGAACTGGAGGAAAAAAATATCAGAAAAACCTTTGATTCCAATATCATAGGAATGATCCTGCTTACAAAAGTGGTTTTCCCTTATCTGAAAGAGGGAAGTTCCGTTATCAATACGACTTCTGCTACTGCTTATCAGGGACATCCTGAGCTGCTGGATTACGCCGCAACAAAAGGAGCCATTGTATCTTTTACCCGTTCCCTGGCATTGCAGGCAAAACCGAAAGGAATCCGCATTAACGCAGTAGCCCCTGGACCTGTTGCAACACCGCTTACCAAAGAAACTTTCGGGGAAGAGGAAGAAAATCCCAACAAACCGCCTTTCGAAAGAAATGCTACCCCGGAAGAAGTTGCGGCCAGCTTTTTATTTCTTGCAGGAAGCGGAGCAGCCCAGATTACCGGACAGGTGATCCATCCGAACGGCGGTCTGGTGGTTAATGGATAAATTTCATAGCTCTTACATTTTAAACTGGTGCTTATGTCTAAAAAAAGTTTCTTTTACCGTAATAGTTTAAGTATTGTTTTAATTGTATTAATGCTTTTCTGCCTTGCGGGGCAGTTCTTTACCGGCTGGACCACCCTGAATAAGGAGCTTGCGGAAGAGGGAAGCCCGCAACTCAGCTTGGGAACTTATATTCACAGCGGGCATTTTATACAGGCTACTTTTGAAAACTGGGAAAGCGAATTTCTGCAGATGATGCTTTATATTCTGCTGACAGTTTCCCTGAGGCAGAAAGGTTCGAGTGAATCCAAATCCCTTGAAGGAGAAGAAGAGGTGGATAAAGAGCCGCAGGCCCATGCAAAGGCCCCATGGCCGGTAAAAAAAGGCGGAATATGGCTGAGTCTTTACAAACATTCTTTGTCTGTTGCTTTTGCCATTCTGTTCTTGGCAAGTTTCGGAATGCATTTTTATGGCAGTATGAAAGATTTTAATGAAGAACAGAGAGCCAAAAA